>Ga0209571_1000015_pt1 | contig 517001 bp, 479 predicted proteins | sample EBPBio102011_DNA_FD_185866 | JGI IMG/M metagenome (GOLD analysis project Ga0209571, IMG submission 185866) | Wastewater treatment Type I Accumulibacter community from EBPR Bioreactor in Madison, WI, USA - Reactor 1_1/10/2011_ DNA (SPAdes)... | ecosystem: Engineered > Bioreactor > EBPR >...
TTCAACAAACTCAAACAGTTCAGACGCGTCGCAACCAGGTATGACAAGCTTCTCGCCAACTTCATGGGTTTCGTAAAACTCGCCGCAATCGCCATATGGCTCAAATAGTTAAATAGTCACTACGGCCTAGTGGCGACCCGGCGAAAATCGTGCCGATGGCGGGGGAGATTGCCGTCACCAACGCTGGCAAAATCGCGCAATACGGCGCCGTTGCAGCGGCTGAGGGGCGCACGGCAGTACATTTCTACACAGCCAATGCGTCGGTTTCAGGCACTGTCTGGAGCGCGATCACTGCGGCGTGAGATCAGGCACGGGCTCCGACACACGGCTCAGGCTTTCCACACGAACTCCAGCGTTTCCTTGAATGCAAACCGCCGGATGTGCTCCTCGATCACAATCTGAAAACGGGCGAGGCTCGCCTCGTCCGGTGCGGTTGCGGTCACGTCGAGGCGGTCCGCATCAGCCGTCATCAGCAACACGCGTTGATCGGTCAGTTCGATCCGCGCCTGCGTCGCATCAAACGAGACCGGAAACTTGTGGCTCCAGTGCTTGGAAAGTTGCTGGAGATAGCGGCTGGCGTGTTCAGTCGAAACGCTGGCTCTGGTCGTTGGCATGGCTTTTCCCGATGGGCAGGCTTGGAGCTAACATGGCCCGCAGTGTATGGCACATAACATGCGTGTCATCTGGCTCGGCCTGGGATTTCTGGCAGTGGCGCTCGGCGGTGCCGGCATTGTGCTGCCGCTGCTGCCGACGACGCCGTTTTTGCTGCTCGCAGCCTTCTGCTTCGCCCGGTCTTCACCCCGGCTGCATGGCTGGCTGTTGGCGCATCCGCGCTTCGGGCCGCTCATCGCCGCATGGAACGAACGGGGTGCCATTCCATCGCGCGCAAAAGCACTGGCTGCCATCATGATGGCCGGCGCGTTCGGCATGTCGGTGCTGCTCGGCCTGCCGGGTTGGGTTCTGGCCACGCAGGCGCTCGTTCTGACCGCTGTTGCGACCTTCATTCTGACACGACCTTCGGAATGAAAACGGGCGCCGCAAGGGCGCCCGCATTCGGATTTTTGGGTCGCGCCGAAGTCGACGCACTGCGACGCCGAAGCGTACCTCAGAGCTCGACCATCGGGCCAGCTTCGGCCAGCGCAGCGCCGATTTCGAGGCCAAGGTCGGCGATGTCGTCCTGCTCGCGCAGGGTCACATCTTCACCGCGGGCCTGACGCTCAGCCTCGTCTTCCGAACGGGCAACGTTGATGGTCACGTTGACCTCGACTTCCGGATGCAGATGCACCGGCACCTGATGCAAGCCGAGGGTCTTGATCGGCGCGTTCAGCACGATCTGGCCGCGGTTGATCGAAACGCCATTGGCGGAAATCGTCTCGGCGAGATCGCGCGTCGAAACCGAACCGTAGAGAACGCCCGATTCCCCGGCCGAGCGGATGAGCACGTAGCTCTGCCCGTCCAGCTTCTTGCCGACGGCTTCGGCTTCGTTGCGCAGTTCGAGGTTGCGGGCTTCGAGCTGGGCGCGCTTGCCCTCGAAGACCTTCTTGTTGGACTCGGTGGCGCGCAGCGCCTTCTTCTGCGGGAAAAGGAAGTTGCGGGCGTAGCCGTCCTTCACCTTCACGACATCGCCGATCTGGCCGAGCTTGGCCACACGTTCGAGCAGGATCACATCCATGGTTTACTCCTCAGGTTTCTACAGGTTCGGGGGTTGGGAGCCATCTTTCGGACGGCGGAAATCGAGACTGGCGTCGAGCGCGCCCAGAAAGGCATAGACAAAGCCCGGCAGGCCCATGAACAACAGAAGCGCCCAGGCCGTGCCGAGAATGATCGGCCGGTCGCCCCGGCCGAGGGTGCGAAAATGCATCCACGAGAGGCCGGCCATCATCAGCGCAAAAGAGCTGGCAACCATGATCAGCATCCCGACCAGACCGACGTATCCGACAACGGAGGCCAGAAACATGCCCCCGACAAACACCAGCGGCGCCGCCTTCGGCAGGCTGAGCGTATAGGCCGGCACCGACGGGAACGGCAGCCGCTCGGACCGCTGGACGATCCGCACCGCCAGCCACAGGCTGAGTGTCAGCATCGTGCAGATCAGGAAGGTCAACATCGGCGGCAGCATCAGAGCATAGAGCTGGGCGAAATCCGACAGCTTTGAGCCATTCGGCAGTTGCGCCATTCCGCCTTCAAACATCGTGCGGAAGAGATCTTCGACAGTCTTGCTGAGCCGCTGCACGAAGCGGGCATGATCGGCATCGATCGTCAGCGCGCCGATGATCGGAATCACAACGGCGTAAAAGCCGATACTGCCGAGGATGGCCGCCCCCATCCAGCGACCGGCCTGCGCTTTCGGCAGCGCCATGCCATGGCGCACGATCATCGGCAGCAGCACGGCGGCGAGCCAGGCCGGCAAGCCAACAAGCGCGCCATAAATCAGCGCCGCCTTCGAACTCAGGCCGATGCTCATGAGCAGGCAGCCCACCAGCGCGCCAAGGGCGGCGACCAGCGAATGCCAGCCGAGGCCGACAATCATCAGGGGCAGGGGGGCAACGAACATCAGCAGGGCACCCAGCACCGAGCCGGGCGTCAGCAGCCCGGAGAGAAGCGCCGAGGCAATGCCGGCGACAATGCTGAGAAAAATGGCCTGCGCCATGGTGTCCGCTGTCCCTTGAAAGGTTAGGGGCCTTGCCCCAGCGATTCCTCCCCGGAGCCAATCCCCGGCGAGGCGACAGAATGAACGGGGAGGGCGAGCCCTCCCCGGAAAGGCTTACTTGATCACATATGGCAGCAGGCCGAGAAAGCGGGCGCGCTTGATCGCCTGGGCGAGTTCACGCTGCTTCTTGGCCGAGACGGCGGTGATGCGAGAAGGAACGATCTTGCCGCGCTCGGAAATGTAGCGCGAGAGCAGCTTGACGTCCTTGTAGTCGATCTTCGGCGCGCCCTCGCCCGTGAACGGGCAGGACTTGCGGCGGCGGAAGAACGGACGGCGACCGGCGGAAGCGCCAGCGGCGGCGGCGGGGCGTTCAGACATGGACATCGGTATTACTCCCCGGCTTCGTCGTCACGGCGGCGCGGACCACGGTCCGGGCGGTCGCCACGATCACCATAGCCACGGTCATTGCCGCGTTCGAAATCACGCTTCTCGTCGCGCTCGCGCTTCTGGAGCATGGCGGACGGACCGTCTTCAAGCTCTTCGACGCGCACGGTCATGAAGCGGAGAACGTTTTCGTTGATGCGCATCTGGCGCTCCATCTCGGCGACAGCCGGGGCGGGGGCCGAGAGGTTCATCAGCGCGTAATGGGCCTTGCGGTTCTTGTTGATGCGGTACGCGAGCGATTTCACGCCCCAGTACTCGACCTTGGAAACGGCGCCGCCGGCTGCCTCGATCACCGCCTTGTACTGCTCGGTGAGGGCTTCAACCTGCTGCGCGGAAATATCCTGGCGTGCCAGGAACACATGCTCGTAAAGCGGCATGTCCGTGCCTTTCTCAAACTGTCAGGACCGGGATTGGCCTGATCGTCCCCCGGCGCTGAGCCCTTCGAGCCCGGAAAGGCCCGACAGAACAACGAAGGCGTCGACACGGGAGAACGGGCGCCAATCGGTGAGACCAGACCCTGCGCAAAGCTGCGCTCTCCTTTCAGCCGCCGACCGAAGGATCGCCGGGCTATAGGCGAAAGGGCGGGGGATGGCAAGGGGGGCGACGCCACACATTCATGGTCGGGCCGCGCCGACCGCACCGTGACTATAGGGCTGTGACGGCAAAACGGCGAGCCTGACCCGCTCACGTTTGGATTGGCATGACGGGTTTCGGGGATACACGCAGATGGGGAGCACGCTGCGCCCGGTCAGGGATATTTCACGCCAAGGCGCTTGAGGGCGTCGATAGCGCGCCCATAGTTCTGGTCTGCTGCGGCTTTGTACCAGCGAACGGCTTCAGGCATGTTCTTTTCAATACCATTTGCACCGTTCTCGTACAGAAAGCCGAGAAAGCTCTGTGCAGGTAAGTTGCCCTGTTGTGCGGCTTTCAGTAACCATTCCTCGGCTTTCTTCCCATCCTTCCGCACGCCATCGGCGCCGAAATGATAGATAATGCCCAGATTGCCTTGCGCACTAGGATTGCCTTGCTGCGCGGCTTTCAGAAACCATTCCTCAGCTTTCTTCCCATCCTTCGGCACGCCTTCGGCACCGTCACGATAGAGCAAGCCGAGATTGTATTGCGCGTTCGCATCGCCCTGTTGCGCGACTTTCAGATACCATTCCTCGGCCTTCTTCCAATTTTTTGCCACACCTTCGGCGCCGTCATTATAGAGAACGCCGAGAAAAAATTGCGCGTTCGTGTTGCCCTGTTGCGCGGCTTTCAGAAACCAATCCTCAGCTTTCTTCCCATCCTTCGGCACGCCAACGGCGCCGTCATAATAGAGAAGTCCCAGATTATATTGTGCGTCAGGATTGCCTTGCTGCGCGGCTTTAAGATACCATTCTTCGGCCTTCTTCCCATCCTTCGGCACGCCAACGGCACCGAAATTATAGAGATCGCCGAGAAAAAGCTGAGCGTTAAGATTACCTTGTTGCGCGGCTATCAGATACCATTCCTCAGCTTTCCTCCCATCCCTCGGCACGCCAACAGCGCCGAAGTGATAAAGAGCGCCGAGAATGAATGGCGCAGATATGTTGTCTTGTTTTGCAGCCTTTTCCAACCATGAAACGGCGAGAAGCCCATTCTTTGTTGTGCCTGCCATGCCGCTCTGATAGGCGAGACCAATAGCCACTTGATCGGCAGCGCTGCCCTCATGCGCGCGCGTCCAGACTTCCGGCGCGATGCCCTTCAAATCCGAGGGGAGCGGCGGAGGGACGGGCTTGGATGGTGGCGCCGGCGATGGGGAGGGGGCGATAACAGATGGCGTGACGACTGGAAGTGACGCAGCCGGAGGCACCGATGGCGCAGGCTGGGTGACCACGGCAGGAGGTACAGTTGGTTGAACAGGCGGTGCGACGACCGGTTGAGGCGGCTGAGGCTCTGGCGGCGCGACCGCAACCTGCAACGGGTTCGATGGAACAACTGCGACGGGCTTACCGGCAACGGGCGGGGCGGTTGCGACGGGGGAAGCAACCGGCGAGGCGGGCTGAGGGCCATTGAGAACATACGCACCGCCAGCCAACGCGATTGACAAAACGCCCGCCAAGCCGACCCATCGTTTCCAGCCGACACCAGCCTTTTCGCCCGGTTCATGCCGTGGAAGCGGTTCTGAATCCGGTTTTGCAGGCGCTATCGGTTCATACAAATAGCTTTGAGCATTTGGACTTTCAGACGGCGGTTCTTTTTCCGCCTGTTGTGTGGCTTCCGTCGCCTTGCGCGCTTCTTCCTCGCGGTGGCGTTTTTCGGCTTCCAGCTTTTCGGCCCTCTGCCTTTCGGCCTCTTGCTTTGCCGCCGCCTGTTGTTCCTGCTGGCGGGCCCGCGCTTCATCCGCAAGGCGCTTTGCTTCCTCGGTCTTGCGCGCTTGCTCGGCGCGTTGGCGCTTGGCTTCAGCCTCCAGCCATTGCCGTTCTTCAGCGGCCTTCCGCTCCTGTTCGGCAATTTCCGCAAGGCGTTCGGCTTCCTGCCGACGCTGTTCCTCAACCGCCTGCCGCCGCGCCTCCTGCAAGCGCGCGGCGTTGGCATCAAGCCCGAACTGTGCCAGTGGCGGCGCGCCGAACCTTCGCCAATGTCCCTCAAGTTCGCGCAAACCCCGCAAATCCGGCACGGGATCGCGCTTCACCAGCAACGCGATCTGGTCGAGCAGATCGTCGAGTTCGTTGGAACGGGGGGAGCCGCTCCAATCCACCAGATCGATGGTGTCCGCCCGGCCAAATCCCATGGGCAGCCTGGCCCGCTCGATCCAAACCGGAATGAGCTTGCCGGCCTGTTTGGCGCGATCTGCCTCCTCAATTACCCATTCGCTTTCAACCGAGCGGCTGCACCACAGGACGACGACGGCGGCGGCGGCATCTAGTTCCCGCTCGATCTGGCGGGCAAAATCCCGGCCTGTCAGCAGGGCATAATCGAACCAGACCGAATAGCCGTAGTTCTCAAGCGTTCGCTTGAGATGTTCGACGGCGTTGCGCCGTTCCGACTTGTAGCTGATGAAAATATCGGCCATTTGAAATCAGCCGCGCTCCACAACTCTCCGCCAAGCTTATCCCCGATCACGTCGGCCAACAAGCGGCGTCACTCCCGCCCCAGCCGCGCGCCGGGCAGGGACCAGCCGAAAATGAGCGCGCCGGCGCGCAGGCCGAAGCCCGCCACCAGCCCCGCCACCGAGGCGACGGGCTGGCCCAGCCCTGCCTTCACCGCAACCACATAGACCGTAGCCCCGAGCAGCGACGCGGTGATGTAAATCTCCTTGCGCAGCAGCACGGAGGGTTCATTCGCCAGCACATCGCGCAGCACGCCGCCGAGCGTGCCCGTCAGCACGCCCATCAGCACGGCGGTGGAGGGCGGAGCGCCGAAATCCATCGCCTTCTTCGCCCCGGCCACTGAAACGAAGGCAAGGCCGAGCGCATCGAGCCACAACAACACCGTTTCACTCCGCGCCGGCACCCGGGCGAGCACGAACACCAGCGCCGAAACCGCCGCCGCGATGCCGAGATAGACGGGCTGATGCACCCAGAAGACCGGCAGGCCGAGCAGAAGATCGCGGAAGGTGCCACCGCCGATCCCGGTCAGCGCCGCCAGCCAGATGAGCCCGATGAGATCAAGCCCCTTACGAGCCGCCGCCAGCGCGCCGGAGGCCGCAAACAGCGCGACAGCGATAAAATCGAGGACGACCAGCGCGGTCATGTCAGTTCCAGCCGCTTGCCCTTGCGGCCGGCCAGATCCTGAATGAACTGCCAGGCCGTGCGCCCCGCGCGCGAGCCGCGCGTCGTCGACCATTCCAGCGCCTCAGCCTCAAGCTTCGCCTTCGGCACTCTGAGCCCGAAATGCCGGGCATAGGCGTGGACCATGGCAAGGTAATCGTCCTGCGAACATTTGTGCAGCCCCAGCCACAGGCCGAACCGATCGGACAGCGAGACTTTCTCCTCCACCGCCTCACCGGGATTGATGGCAGTGGCACGCTCGTTGTCGATCATGTCGCGCGGCATCAGGTGGCGCCGGTTCGAGGTGGCATAGAACAGAACATTGTCCGGGCGCCCCTCCAGCCCGCCTTCGAGCACTGCCTTCAGCGACTTGTAGGACGCCTCGCCCGCATCGAAGCTGAGATCATCGCAAAACACGAGGAAACGGTGCGGACTGCCGCGCATCGTCGAGAGCAGATCGGGAAGGGTCTCGATATCCTCGCGATGGATTTCCACGAGCTTGAGACGCGCGGATGTATCGGCAGGAAGGGTCGCGTTGATGCTCGCATGGGCGGCCTTGACCAGCGACGACTTGCCCATACCGCGCGCGCCCCAGAGCAGGACGTTGTTGGCCGGTAGCCCCTTGGCAAATCGCCCCGTGTTATCCACCAGCATGTCACGGATGCGATCGATGCCGACCAGCAGCTCCAGTGGAACCCGGCTGACCTTCGCAACGGGCTGCAAAGCCCGCCGCGTGGCAGACCAGACGAAGGCATCAGCCACGTCAAAATCGGGTTTGACCGGCGCTGGCGGCGCAATACGGTCCAGTGCGGCAGCGATGCGGGTGAGCAGGGCAAGCGTGTCAGTGTCAGACATGGGGGTCCAGCAGGCAGATGGGAGTGAGACAGGCTTATCCTGTCCGTCCGCCGCGGGGAAGGGTGGGAAGACGCCGTTCCATCATAACGAGATCGTTGATCACCAGAGCGCCGTCAGGTTTCCGCCGGCTACGCAGCCCGGCAAGAACCGTGTGCGTGACGCGGAACCCGAGTTTCTCATAAAACGCCGCGGCGGTCTGTGTGCCAAGGTGAATGACCGTCACGCCGCGCTCCGCAAGGCCTGTCAACAGCACATGTCCGAGCGCCATCCCGGATCCTGCCGGCAATCCCGCATCCAGCGTCATGGTGGCGATGTAGGCGAAGGATGCGCCGCCATGCATGTGCAGCGAGCCGCAGGCGCCGCCCCGCAGCACGCCCCTGCCATCCCGAAGTTCGAGCACAAAGGCCGGCCGGATCTTCTCATCGGCCTCGTTCACGGCCTCAATATAGAGCGTGTCACCGGCCTCGGCGAAGCGATGTTGAAATGCGCTGGTTCCGTCAGGCCCGGCCGGCATCTCGATCGGCATGTGCCGCCAGCCAGCAGCCATCAACGGCGGCGCCAGACGCTCGCGGAAGGTGGACAGGATCACAACCGAAGCGATGGCGCGGCCCTGGCGGCGAAGGTCGCTCACGCGGTCAGCGACATAGCCGGAAGGATTGTCGAGAAACGCCGAGGGCGCGGCGGTCCCAGGATAATCGATAACAATCGCCGGACTGGTTGAAAATGCTTCCTCGCGGCGCTTGAACAAAGCAAACAAGTCCAGAGCCGCCTGATCCAATCGTTGTTGGTCCGCATCATCGCGCGTCATGATGGTGAGGATCAAACCGGCCGCAGACAGGACCTCGGGGGTTGCAGGCACATTCACCGGCGGATGGCGGCCGAAAAATTCGGGTCGCCCTCCGACAGACGCGCCGCCTGCGTGATATCGGCCCGCCGCTTGAGTTCGGCCAGCGGTTGCCTTCTATCCAGAAAGCCGATGTCGTAGAGATAATCCGGCAGATAACCACTGACCAGAACGCGTCGATCAAAAGGAAAATCGTCCGGCGAGATTGTTCGCAGCAAGTGGAACACCGTCGTCGTGCAATTGGTGAAGACTGTGTGGTACCAGCGCGGTTCGGCGTTGAGCTCCTGCGACAATTCCGCGTATTTGCGCAGCAACTTCGCCGCATTTTCCGGCTTTACATCGATGGAATAGCGGTAGACCGTCTCACGCCGGCGATTGGTGCGAACCTTGACGATATCGGCCTCATCGGCTGCGATCAAAGCCAATTCATACTGCTTGAAAAAACCGCCGATCGCTGAATAGCTCTCGCCCTTCTCTTTGCGGATCTCGAGCGAAAATGCCACGGGGGGCCCGGCATTGAAGGAAAAACTCGTAATAATATGGGCGATGCGCGGATCCCCCCAGGTCGAGACGAATACGTCAAGCCCCTTCAAATCGGACAGACTGTAAATCCGGTCCTGCCAAACTTCCTTTTCGGCGGTATCCTCGCCATTCCAGACAAAATTCCGCACGTTACGGATCTCGAGGTCGTCCCCCCGGATGCTGATCACCGCCTTGCGTGCCACATCCGGCATCCAGTTCCGCGTGTCGGACGGCTTGATGGACGACCACCAACTGACTATCGCAATCACCACGACCAGCACGACAGGCAATATCAGTCGTCGCCCCCGGACCATCAGGATCGACATGGCCCCGGCCACCAAAACTGCCGCGACCAGCCCTGCAACCACCAGCTTTGCGGTCGGCGCCAGATGCGCATTGAACAGGATCGCAAGCTCGGTCCAGCCCGCAAACAACACCAGCAGAACCGCAAGTGTTATCCGCAGCGCACCGCCCAGAATGCGCATCCCTCCGGATGACACAGCACCCGAACCACCGGAAGATTCGACGTTAGACACCATCTGCCCAGTCATAAAGCCAAGCAGGCGTGGCGCAACCCCAACATCGCACGGGCTGATTCCGATCATGCGCCCTCGGCTCCTTGTCCCAATGCCGCCACGCGTCCTTCGCCGACGCCGGATGCTGCCGCGCGACTCGTTAACCATCGCCATGCCAGGAAGATAACGAGAACAAACAGCATTTGACAAGAGAACATTGCGCGAATAAGAATAAAACAAGAACAGAGGAGGACGGCATGTTTCTGCGGATGCTTGTGGAAGAAGCGATCGAACTTGCGGCCCTTGGCGCATTCTTCGCTATGATCCTCGTCTGGGCGGGTGCTATCGGCGGCGCCTGAACCCGGCGGGAGCACCTCCGGCAATGGAGCGACAGCAATGGCGACAATCCTGAAGGATGTGGGTTTTGTGCACTTGCATGTGCATTCTTCCTATTCGTTGCTGGAGGGGGCGCTCACCATTGCGGCGCTGGCCAAGCTCGCAACTGCGGACGACATGCCGGCGCTTGCCCTGACCGATACCAATAACCTGTTCGGCGCGCTTGAATTTTCCGAAAAGCTGGCCGGGGCGGGCATCCAGCCGGTCGTCGGCATTCAACTTGCTGTCGATTTCGGAGATCGCCCGCCAGCGCGAGGGCGACCGGATGCCGTGCCTGAGTCGTATGGCAATCTTGTCCTGCTCGCGGCGACCGAGACGGGCTATCAGAACCTGATTGCGCTTTCGAGCCTCGCCTTTCTTGACACTCCGACGAGCGAGCGCACGCATCTTCCCGTCGACGAGTTGGAAGCGCGAAGCGAGGGGGTGATCTGTCTGACGGGTGGGCCGGGTGGGCCGCTCGACCGGGCAATATTTTCCGGGCAGCTTGAGGTGGCCGAGGCGCGGTTGAACCGGCTGTCGGCGCTCTTTCCCGCGCGTCTCTATGTCGAAGTGCAGCGTCACGGTCTCGCCGAGGAGCGGCAGGTGGAGCCGGTTCTTATCGGCCTTGCGGATCGGGCGCGGTTGCCGCTGGTTGCCACAGCCGATCCGTACTTTGCGAAGGGCGAGGATTACGAGGCGCACGACGCCCTGCTGTGCATTGCCGAGGGGCGGGTGGTGGCGGATGACAACCGTCGTCGCGTTTCGCCGGAACACCGGTTCAAGACGCGGGCAGAAATGAAGGCACTGTTTGCCGATCTGCCCGATGCCGTGGGCAATACGGTCGAGATCGCGATGCGCTGTTCGTATCGGCCGCGAACGCGCAAGCCGATTCTGCCGCGCTTCGTCGCCGATGCCGATCCGGAGGCGGAAGGCGCGGCTCTGCGGCGCATGGCAGAAGAGGGGCTCCAGCGCCGGTTGGCGCTGCATGGCGCGGCGCCCGGATTCAGCGAGGACGCCTATCGCGAGCGGCTCGCCTTTGAACTCGGCATCATCGTCCGGATGAAGTTTCCCGGGTACTTTCTCATCGTTGCCGATTTTATCCAGTGGGCGAAACAGCAGGGCATCCCGGTGGGGCCGGGGCGCGGTTCCGGTGCCGGCTCCCTGGTCGCCTACGCACTGACCATCACGGATCTGGACCCGCTGCGATTTGGACTGCTGTTCGAGCGTTTCCTCAATCCCGAGCGCGTGTCGATGCCAGACTTCGACATCGACTTCTGCCAGGAGCGGCGCGACGAGGTGATCGCCTACGTCCGCGAGCGGTATGGCAATGATCGCGTGGCGCAGATCATCACCTTCGGATCACTGCTGGCCCGGGGTGTGATGCGCGATGTCGGGCGCGTGCTTGGCCTGCGTTATTCCGAGGTTGATCGGCTGACCAAGCTTGTACCGCAGAATCCCGCAAAGCCCGTGACCCTTGCCGAAGCCGTCAAGGACGAGGCGCAACTCCGGGCCGCTGCTGCCGAGAACGAAAGCATTGCACAGATGCTGGCCATCGCGCAGAAACTGGAGGGGCTTTATCGGCACGCTTCCACCCACGCGGCTGGCATCGTGATCGGCGACCGTCCCCTGGCGGAACTTGTGCCGCTCTATCGCGATCCGAAATCCGATATGCCGGTTACCCAGTTCAACATGAAGTGGGTGGAACCGGCGGGGCTGGTCAAGTTCGATTTTCTCGGCCTGAAGACGCTGACCGTACTTCAGGGCACGGTTGAACTTCTCAAGCAGCGCGGCATCAGCCTTGACCTCTCGAACATCCCGCTCGATGACGAACTCACCTACGAACTGCTTGCCAAGGGCGACACCGTGGGCGTGTTCCAGGTGGAAAGTGCGGGAATGCGGCGCGCGCTGGTCGATATGAAGCCCGACCGGCTGGAGGATATTATCGCGCTTGTGGCGCTCTATCGACCTGGGCCGATGGCCAATATTCCGGTCTATTGCGAGGTCAAGCACGGGCTGAGAGAGGCCGATTACTATCACCCCAAACTCAAGCCGATTCTGGAAGAGACCTGCGGCGTCATCGTCTATCAGGAACAGGTGATGCAGATTGCGCAGGTTCTGGCGGGCTATTCGCTGGGGCAGGCCGACATGTTGCGCCGCGCGATGGGCAAGAAGATCAAGGCCGAGATGGATGCCCAGCGCGTGCCGTTCGTCAAGGCGGCGGTGGCGCTTGGCGAGGATGGCGATGAAGCGGGGATGATCTTCGATCTTCTCGCGAAATTCGCAGATTACGGCTTCAACAAGAGCCATGCTGCGGCCTACGCCCTGATTTCGTATCAGACGGCTTATCTGAAGGCGAATTATCCGGTCGAATTTCTGGCCGCCTCGATGAGCCTCGAACTGACCAATACCGACAAACTAGCCGAATTCCGGCGCGAGGCGGCACGGCTCGGCATCTCGGTGGAGCCCCCCAACATCAATCGGTCGGGCGTGCGTTTCGACGTCGCAGACGGGGCGATCCGCTATGCGCTTGCCGCGGTCAAGGGTGTGGGTGAGGAAGCGGCAAAATCGATTGTCGCGGCGCGGAAGGGCGGACCGTTCGACAGCCTCGCCGACTATGCCCTGCGTGTCAGCCCGAAGACTGTGAACCGGCGGACCTTCGAGCAGCTTGTTGCCGCCGGCGCCTTTGATACGCTCGACAAGGACCGCGCCCGGCTGACAGCGGGAGCAGAGCATGTGCTGGCCCACGCCGCGCGGGCGGAAAGCGAGGCACAGAGCGGCCAGACACGCCTGTTCGGCGGTGGCAGCGAGGGGGAGGCGCTGGAATTGCCGCAAGTGGAGCCCTGGCCGCTGGTGGAGCGCCTGAGGCGCGAACATGCGGCGGTCGGTTTCTATCTCTCAGGGCATCCGCTTGATGATTACACGGATGCGCTTGCGCGCCTGAAGGTGCCGAATTTCGTGGAATTTCAGCGATTCGTGAAAGGGGGTGCCACGCACAACCGATTGGCCGTGTCGGTCCTCGACCGTCAGGAACGGCGAACCAAGAGTGGCAACAAGATGGGCATTGTCGCCCTGTCTGACCGGACAGCCCAGTTCGAGGCGATATTGTTTTCAGAAGGACTGGCGTCCCTGCGCCCTTTGCTCGAACCGGGGAACGTTCTGCTCCTGACCGTTGCCGCATCCCTGGAAGGCGATGAGGTGCGCGTGCGGATCCAGGACGCCGAACCGCTCGACCGGGCGGTGACGCGGGTGCAGAAGGCGATGACTGTGTTTGTCGCGCAGGATTCGCCGCTGTCCGGGATCAGTCAACGGTTGCAGAAGCGGGGCGAAGGCAGCGTTTCGCTGGTTGTTGTTCTCAGCGGCGGGGAGGGAGAGGTCGAGATTCGGTTGCCGGGCCAGTTTGATGTGGGCCCGGCAGTTGTCGGCGCGCTGAAGTCCGTCACCGGCGTCCTGGATGTCAGGACCGGATAGGCAAATTGGCGGTTTCCTGCGCAATGCCTCTTGCTTTTTTGACAGAACCGCGCTTAAGGGAGCGCCATCACACACGCGAGGGCTGGTTTCGACCGTCTGGTGCCGGGGTTCCCGGCTATTCCTCGCGGAGGCATTAACCGGAGAAGACCCATGGCGTTGCCCGACGTTTCGATTCGGCAGCTGCTGGAGGCTGGTGCGCATTTCGGCCACCAGGCCCACCGCTGGAACCCGAAGATGGCGCAGTATATTTTCGGCGTCCGTAACAAGATTCACATCATTGACCTGTCGCAGTCCGCGCCGATGTTGCAGCGTGCGCTGCAGGCAGTGAGCGACACCGTTGCCCGTGGCGGGCGCATCCTGTTCGTCGGCACGAAGCGGCAGGCGCAGGACGCGATTGCGGAAAGCGCCAAGCGCTCGGCCCAGTATTACGTCAATTCGCGCTGGCTCGGCGGTATGCTGACCAACTGGAAGACGATTTCGGCGTCGATCCAGCGCCTGCGCAAGGTCGACGAGACCCTCGCCAGCGGCGCGCAGGGCCTCACCAAGAAAGAGCGCCTGATGCTGACGCGCGAGCAGGAAAAGCTCGAAAAGGCGCTGGGCGGCATCAAGGACATGGGTGGCACACCCGACCTGATCTTCGTGATCGACACCAACAAGGAACAGCTCGCGCTTCAGGAAGCGCGCCGCCTGAACATTCCGGTGGTTGCGATTGTCGACACCAACTGCGATCCGGACGGCGTGACCTTCCCGGTTCCGGGCAATGACGATGCCGGACGCGCGATCCAGCTTTACTGCGATCTCGTTGCCCGTGCGGCGATTGACGGCATCGGCCGTGGCGCCGGCGACATGGGTATCGACCTCGGCGCGGCTGAAGCGCCGGAGGCCGAGGAGCTTCCGACGTCGGGTGACGAGGTTGCGTTTGAGCGCCTCTCCGCCCCGCGCGGTGCCCCGGATGACCTGACCAAGCTTGGCGGCCTCGGCCCCGAACTTGAGAAGAAGCTGAACGATGCCGGCATCTTCCACTTCTGGCAGGTTGGCGCGATGAACACCGCCGATGAGCAGAAGCTGGATGCCGATCTCAAGCTGCATGGCCGGATTGGCCGTGAGGGCTGGATCGAGAAGGCGCGCGCGCTCGTCGCCTGATCTTCAAGGATCGACAGATCTTTGGCGGGGCCCGGAGCGCGGCGCGTTCCGGGCCTCTGCATGAAACAACGTGTGTAACCGACGGATTGAAAAAGGATTGTCCTATGGCTGCGATTACTGCTGCGCTGGTGAAAGACCTGCGCGAGAAGACCGGCGCCGGCATGATGGACTGCAAGAACGCGCTTGCAGAGGTGGAGGGCGATCTTGAGGCCGCCATCGACTGGCTGCGCAAGAAGGGCCTGGCAAAGGCCGCCAAGAAATCGGGCCGTGTTGCGGCGGAAGGCCTCGTGGCCGCCGCCACGAATGGCAAGTCCGGCGTGGTTGTCGAACTGAACTCGGAAACGGACTTCGTGGCCCGCAACGAGCAGTTCCAGGGCATCGTCCGCACGGTGTCCGGCATCGCGCTCACCGGCGCGACCGACCTTGAGGCACTGAAGGCTGCGGCCTATCCGGGCGGCGGCACCGTGGCGGAGGCGATTGCCAACGCCGTTGCGACCGTCGGCGAGAACATGTCGCTGCGCCGCGTGGCCGGCCTGTCGGTTTCCGATGGCGTGGTGGCGTCGTATGTGCACGGACAGGTCGTCGAGGGCCTCGGCAAGATTGCCGTGATCGTTGCGCTCGAATCGAAGGGTGATGCGGCGCAACTGGCGACGCTGGGGCGTCAGGTTGCGATGCATGTCGCCGCCGCGAGCCCGCAGGCGCTGGACGCTTCGGGGCTCGACCCGGCGGTTGTCGAGCGTGAGCGCGCGGTCCTCGCCGAGAAGGCGGCTGCCTCCGGCAAGCCGGCCAACGTCGTCGAGAAGATCGTCGAGAGCGGCCTGAAGACCTACTACAAGGAAGTCTGCCTTGTTGATCAGCCGTTCATCCACGATTCGGCAAAGACCGTTTCGCAGGCCGTGAATGAAGCGGCGAAGGCGATTGGCGCTCCCGTGGCGCTGAAAGGCTTCGTGCGGTTTGCGCTCGGCGAGGGAATCGAGAAAGAAGTCTCCGACTTCGCCGAGGAAGTGAAGAAGGCTGGCGGCGCCTGAGCGTTCCCCATTCAAGCAATTGAAAGGGCGGCGCGTGCCGCCCTTTTTCTTGTGACGAACCAGTTTGCTGAATTGCAGGAGTGCCACATGACCGCCAAGCCGATCTTCAAACGCGCGCTGGTAAAGCTCTCGGGTGAGGCGCTGATGGGGCCTGAGCCCTTCGGCATCCACCAGCCCACCGTGCGGCAGATCTGCGCCGACCTTGTCGAAGCGGCCAATCTCGGCGCGGAGATTGCTGTCGTCATCGGCGGTGGCAATATCTTTCGCGGCGCGCAGATGTCCGGCATGGGCCTGTCGCGTCCGGCTGCGGATTCGATGGGAATGCTTGGCACGGTGATGAACTCGATCGCGCTCGAAGCGCAGGTGGAGGCGCTGGGCCACAAGGCGCGGGCGATGTCGGCGGTGGCGATGCCGTCTGTGGTTGAAACCTATACGCGCCAGCAGGCGGCAGATCATCTTTCCAAGGGCCGGATTGTCATTCTGGCAGGCGGCACCGGCAATCCGTTCTTCACCACAGATACCGGCGGCGCCTTGCGGGCGGCGGAACTCGATTGCGACGTGATGCTCAAGGCAACGCAGGTGGACGGCATCTATACGGCGGACCCAAAGAAGGATCCGTCTGCCAAGCGTTACGATCGTGTGTCCTATGACGAAGTGATCGCCCGGGATCTCAAGGTGATGGATACTGCGGCCTTCGCGCTTGCGCGCGACGCGAGCCTGCCGATCATCGTTTTTTCGATCCACGAGCCGGGCGCGATTGCCCGCGTTCTGACGGGCGCGGGGCACGGAACCATCGTCGGACGGTGAAAGCGCCGGTGAAAACAGGCCGGCTCCGACTTGCGGGGCAGGCTTTCGAGGCGTAACGAGAACAAAAGCATCCGGGGACGACATTCGAGGACGACATGGCCGATACCTACGATCTCAACGACATCAAGCGCAGAATGCAGGGGGCGGTGGCCGCCTTGAAGCATGATCTCGCCTCGCTCAGGACGGGGCGTGCCTCTGCCAATCTGCTCGATCCGATTGAGGTGGAAGCCTATGGCGCCCGGATGCCGCTGAGCCAAGTCGCAACCATTTCGGTCCCGGAAGCGCGGATGCTGTCCGTGCAGGTGTGGGATCGCTCGATGGTCACGCCCGTTGAAAAGGCCATCCGCGAATCCTCCCTGGGCCTCAATCCGAACACAGAAGGGCAGGTGATCCGCCTGCGCATTCCCGAACTGAATGAGCAGCGCCGCAAGGAAATGGTCAAGGTGGCGCACAAATATGCCGAGGCGGCGCGCGTTGCGGCCCGCCATGTGCGTCGCGATGCCATGGACCTTCTCAAGAAGCTGGAGAAGGACGGCAAGATGGCCAAGGACGACGCCACGCGCGGTTCTGATCAGGTGCAGAAGGCCACGGATTCGACCATTGCCGAACTTGATGCCGCCCTTGCGCACAAGGAAAAAGAGATCATGCAGGTCTGACGGAAAGCTGTCCCCGCCATGACTCAGGCTGTCCGCCCCATCCCGTCCGACCCTGCCGCCGAAGAGGCGGCGCGTGGCCCCTGTGGCCTGCGTCATGTCGGCATCATCATGGATGGCAACGGGCGCTGGGCGGTCAAGCGTGGGCTGCCGCGCGTGTTCGGCCATCGCGCAGGCGTGGATGCCTTGCGCGGTGTTGTCCGGCATTTCTGCGACCTCGGCATTCCTTACCTCACGATCTACAGCTTCTCCTCGGAGAACTGGTCGCGCCCGGCCGGCGAGGTGTCCGAACTTCTCGGGCTGCTGAAGCGCTTTATCCGGCACGATCTTGCCGATCTTCATGCGCGCAATGTGCGGGTGCGGGTGATCGGCGAACGCGCCTCGCTTTCTGACGATCTCGTATCGTTGCTGGAAGAGGCCGAGGCCAAAACGGCCCGCAATACCGGGCTCACATTCGTGGTCGCTTTCAATTATGGCGCACGGCAGGAAATCGTGGCTGCCGCCCGCGCAATGGCGGAGGCGGTGTACACAGGGCGGATGACGCCGGACGAAATTACCGAGGAGGCGCTGGCGCGGCATCTGACCACGTCGGGCATTCCCGATCCCGACCTGATCATCCGCACATCCGGTGAACAGCGGTTGTCAAACTTCCTGATGTGGCAGGCGGCCTACGCCGAATTCGTGTTCACGCCTGTGCTCTGGCCGGATTTCGATCGTGCGGCGCTCGATGCAGCGTTGCTGGAATACGGCGGTCGCAAGCGCCGGTTCGGCGGCCTGTGATGGCGGGAGAGGGCCTGCGCGGGCAGAGCGAGCTGACGCAACGCGTTGTTTCTGCTGTTGTTCTGGCCAGCGTGGCCGTGTTCACCGCCTGGTGGGGCGCCTGGCCGTTCGCACTCGTCTGGTGCGCGCTTGCCGTGGCGGTTGCCTACGAATGGAGCCGCATCGTCGCGCCGGAAAGGGCACTGGCACTGGCCGCCGCGATGGCGGCATTGGGACTGTTGCTGGTATTGTCGACAAGCCTGCCGAACGCGTTTGGCGCGTCTGTTCTGGCAGCCGTCGGCAGCGTCATCGCCATTCCACTGCTGGCCAGGCACCCCGCCCGCAACTGGATGGCAGCGGGGCTCGCCTATGCCTATCTGCTGGCGGCGGCGAGCGTACTGGTGCGCGGTGAAGGCCGCATGGGGTTTGTTGCCATTTTCTACCTGTTCGCCGTGGTCTGGATGACGGATATCGGCGCCTATTTCGCCGGTCGCTCGATTGGCGGACCCAAATTCGCCCCGCGCATCAGCCCGAAGAAAACCTGGTCGGGCGTCGTTGGCGGGCTCATCGCCGGCGTTGTGAGTAGCCTCCTCGTGCTTCTGGCGTTCGGCATCCCGGTGAGGGCCGTCCACGCCCTGATCTCTCTGATGCTTGGCATTTCCGTGGTCTTTGGCGACCTGTTTGAATCCTTTCTCAAGCGCCGCTTCGGCGTGAAGGATGCGGGCGCGCTCATTCCCGGTCACGGCGGCTTTCTCGATCGGCTGGATGGCTTCACGCTCGCGGTGGTTCTGGCCGCGCTGATCGGCGGATTGCGCGGTGGCTGGCGCGATGTGGCAGGCGGGCTTCTGGGATGGTAGGGGCGGTGCCCGTCACTGTCTCCGTCCTTGGCGCAACGGGGTCCATTGGCAAAAGCGCTGCAGCGGTCATCGGTGCCAACAAGGACCGCTATCGCGTCGAGGCGGTGGCCGGCGGCAGTAATCCACAGGAACTTGCACGCGTCGCGCGGCAACTCGGCGCGCGATTTGCGGCGATTTTTGACCAGGCAGCCTATCCCGCGCTGAAGGAAGCGCTGGCCGGCAGCGGCATCACGGCGGCAGCCGGGGCAGGGGCTGTCTGCGAAGCGGCCGCCCGCCCGGCCGATCGGGTGGTGGCGGCGATTACCGGCATTGCCGGGTTGGCCCCCACCTGCGCAGCGCTTGCGCAGGGCTCGACGGTCGCTCTTGCCAACAAAGAGGCCATGGTCTCCGCCGGTGCGGCGGTGCTGAAACTTGCTGCAAGCCATGGTGCGACGATTTTACCGCTCGATTCCGAGCATAACTCGCTGTTCCAGGCGATGGGCGGGGCGCCGATGTCCACCGTCGCGCGGCTCACGCTGACCGCATCAGGCGGGCCTTTCCGTTTGTGGAGCGCCGAGGCCATCGCCGGCGCCACGCTCGCTGAAGCGCTGAAGCACCCAAATTTTGCGATGGGCTCGAAGATCACCATCGATTCGGCGACGATGATGAACAAGGGGCTGGAACTGATCGAGGCACAGCACCTCTTCGGCCTTCCCGAGGAGCGGATCGACGTGCTGGTTCATCCCCAGCAGATGATCCATGGCCTCGTCACATTCACCGATGGCAGCGTGAACGCCGGGCTGGCTGTGCCGGACATGCGCGTTCCGATGGCCCATTGTCTGGCCTGGCCCGAGCGCTGTGACAGCGCCACGCCCGCTCTCGATCTGATCCGGATCGGCCGTCTCGATTTCGAGGCGCCGGATGAAACGCGCTTTCCCGCGCTGCGGCTCGCCCGAGAAGCGATGCGCGCGAACGGAGCGGTTCCCACCGTGCTGAACGCAGCAAACGAGGTGGCCGTTGCCGCGTTTCTTAATTCCCGCATTGGATTTGCAGATATCGTTAAAATTGTAGAAACTGTCATGATTATGCCCGCAATGGCTGATTTACCGGCTCCGGCATCGGTGGAAGACGCTGTTTCCATCGATTCGGAAGCGCGGCTCAGGGCAGGCGAGGTGTTGTCGCGCCTTTCCTGACATGGCACGATTGCGACTGATTAATGCGGGCATTCTACTGTCGCAGGCGCGGCGGTATCCCCGCGGAGGAGTTGGGCTTTGACTGATTTTCTGGTGATGGCGGGCGCCAACCTCTGGAGCCTCGCCGGCTATCTGGTGCCGTTCTTCTTCGTTTTGGCGCTCGTCATTTTCGTGCATGAGCTCGGCCACTATCTGGTAGGCCGCTGGTGCGGCGTGGGGGTTGATGCCTTCTCGCTCGGCTTCGGGCCGAAAGTGTTCGGCTGGCGTGACAAACACGGCACGGACTGGAAGCTGAGCGCGATTCCGCTGGGCGGATATGTGAAGTTCAAGGGTGACCTCAACGGCGCCAGCGTGCCGGATCATGAGACCATCGACCGCATGAGCGCCGACGAGCGCAAGGGCGCATTCCAGTTCAAGCCGCTCTGGCAGCGTGCGGCAATCGTGGCAGCGGGGCCCCTGGCGAACTTCCTGATGGCCTTCGTGGTGTTCACGGCGGCCTTCATGCTCTCCGGGCAATATGTGATCGACCCTGTCATCGACAAGGTTGTGGCCGGCTCACCGGCTGACGAGGCGGGAATCAAGTCGGGTGACCGCGTTCTCACGATCGATGGCGAGAAGATCGCCACATTCGAGGATGTCCGCCGCCATGTTGTGGATAGCGGAGACCAGCCGCTGGCGATGGAGATCGAGCGCGGAAGCACGGTGCTGAACCTGAAGGCCGCGCCGCGCGTGACAGAACAACGTACCTCCCTCGGCGTCGTCCGTAACAAGACCCTGGGTGTGACCTCCTCAAGCCTGCCCGAACATCAACATCTGATCCACCACGGACTGATCGACGCCAGCGTGCTGAGCGTCAACCAGATCGGCAACGTGATTGGCCAGTCGGTCCGCTACATAAAGGGCCTGATTTCCGGCCGGGAAAAGGCCGATCAGTTGAGCGGCCCGATTCGAATCGCACAAGTCTCTGGAAAGGTTGCCGAAACAGGATTCGTCTCGCTGTTGACGCTGGCGGCGATCCTGTCGATTTCCATCGGATTCATTAACCTCATGCCAATCCCTTTGCTTGATGGCGGGCACCTGATGTTCTACGCAATCGAAGGTATTTTCGGGCGTCCCCTGAGTCGGCGGACGCAGGAAATCGGGTTCCGGATCGGCCTGGCGCTGGTTCTGCTTCTGATGGTGTTTGTGACGGTCAACGACATCGTTCAGATCCAGAAGAGTTGACCCGTGGCGTGCATGTCACGGCCCCTGTCAAAAAGGGTCGTGGCGTTTTTTCAAGGTTGCATTGGCGGCCCAAGTGGTTAGAAGCAGGGTGCGGCTTTCAATCTTAACCGATTGATAGCTTTTGGCTCCCGCCCAAAAACAGAAACTTGGCGACGGCTCAGACAGGCGAAGCGATGATGAAGATGGACGACAGCAATTTGCGGACTGCAAAGCGTGCGGCGAAGCGCCGGCGTGCTGCTGGCGCGCTGACTGCAGGTTTCCTCGGGGTGATGGCTTCGGGACTGGTAGCGTTGCCCGCCCTTGCGCAGAATATCGTCGTGCAGGGTAATACCCGGACTGATGCCGAGACAATCCGGTCGTATCTCCAGCTTGCGCCGGGCGAAAGCTATACCACCGCCCGTATCAACCAGGCCGTTAAGGATCTCTTCGCCACCGGCCTGTTCTCCGACGTGAAGGTCAACCGCTCCGGCAACGGGGTCGTGGTCCGCGTCGTTGAGAACACGATGATCAACCGCGTTTCGTTCGAGGGCAACAACAAGCTCAAGACCGATATCCTCCAGAGCGAAGTGCAGAGCCGTTCGCGCGGGCCGTTCAGCCAAGCACTCGTTGACAACGATGTTCAGCGGCTGCGCGAGATCTATCGCCGCTCCGGACGCGGCGAGGCGCAGATCAGCGCGCGCGTCGTGAATGGCGCCAATGGCCGCGTGGACGTGACCTATGTCATCGTCGAGGGCTCCAAGACCGGCGTTCAGGCGATTGAATTCGTCGGAAACAATGCGTTTTCGGCCTCGCGGCTGCGCAATGTGATGGAGACGACCGAGTCGGGCCTGTTCGGCTGGCTGAAGTCGTCCGACGTCTACGATCCGGACCGCCTTGCGGCGGACGTGGACCGCATCCGTCGCTATTACCTCAAGAATGGCTACGCTGATTTCCGCGTTCTTTCCTCGTCGGCCGAGTATGACAACGCCAAGAAGGGCTATGTCATCACCATCGCGGTCGAGGAAGGTCGCCAGTATCGCGTCGCAGGTGTCAGCGTTGATTCGCGCGTTCGCGACGTCGACAATGCCTCGCTCCAGAAGGCTGTTCGCACGTCGGCGGGGGACGTCTACAACGCCGAAGCCGTTGAAAAGTCGGTCGAGGCAATCGCCAGCGAAACCGCCAAGCGCGGCTACGCCTTTGCGCAGGTGCGCCCGCGCGGCGAGCGCGATCCGGCCACCCAGACCGTCAACATCGTCTACTCGGTCGAGGAAGGTCCGCGCGTTTACGTTGAGCGGATCAACGTGCGCGGCAACACCCGCACCCGCGATTATGTGATCCGTCGTGAGTTCGACATGGGCGAGGGCGACGCCTACAACAAGGTGTTCGTCGACCGTGCGGAGCGGCGCCTCAAGGCCCTTGGCTTCTTCAAGAACGTTCGCGTGTCGAGCGAACCGGGTTCCTCGCCGGACCGTGTGATCGTGAACGTGGATGTCGAGGATCAGGCCACGGGTGCATTCTCGGTGGCCGGCGGTTATTCGACGACCGACGGTTTCATGGCCGAACTTTCCGTCCAGGAATCCAACTTCCTCGGTCGTGGCCAGTTCGTGCGCGCCAGCATCTCGAACGGCGAGCGGAGCCGCGGCTACGAATTCTCCTTCACCGAGCCGTTCTTCCTGGATCGCCGTCTTGCGGCCGGTTTTGATCTGTTCCAGAAGCAGACCTTCAACTCGCAGTATTCGCGCTACGAGACCAAGACGACCGGCGGCACCGTCCGCATGGCTCTGCCGTTCAATGACGAGTTCTCGATTGGCGTCCGCTATTCGCTGTATCAGCAGCGGTTGACCATCCGGAACACGGCGGCTCATCCGTATAACGACTGTACCTACAGCCTCGGCGAAGGCATCACGACGCTCAACGGGCAGAACTACTGCTTGCTGAACGGCGAAGCCTCGGTGGCGGTGAAGCAGGCGCAGGGCGATACGCTGACCTCGCTCGCGGGTCTGACCTTCGCCTACAACTCGCTCGACAATCCGAAGAACCCGACCAGCGGTATCCTGGCCGAACTTCGTCCGGAAATCGCGGGCCTCGGTGGCGACAGCAAGTTCTTCCGCGTTACGGCGGATGCCCGCTATTTCTATCCGATCCACGATGACATCACCGGTATCCTGCGCGTGCAGGGCGGTCATATCTCCGGCTTCGGCAAGGTCGACAACTCGTCCTACAGCGGCAACGTCCGCATGATCGACCACTTCTTCCTTGGCCCGACGCTGGTCCGCGGTTTCGCGCCGGGCGGTATCGGTCCGCGCGACCTCAATGGCGATCCGTCCGGCAACGCGCTCGGTGGAACGTCCTACTACGGCGCCTCGGCGGAAGCCCAGTTCGCGCTGCCGTGGGTGCCGCGTGAGCTTGGCCTGAGGGGCGCAGTGTTCGCCGATGCCGGTACGCTGTTCAACTACAAGGGCGCGACCGCGTTCGATGTGAACCGCAATGGTGTCTACGACGGCTTTGCGGGTGGCTGTGCGGCCACGGCCCTGTCCGCGACCGGTGGTCAGGCGGAGTGCGTGAACGTGCGCGACAAGAACGTCCTGCGCTCGTCCATCGGCGCCAGCATCCTGTGGCAGTCGCCGCTGGGGCCGATCCGCTTCGACTACGCCTATGCCCTGACCAAGGACAAGGGTCTGCTTGATCCGACCACGGGCGCGCATCTGGGCCGTGATCGGCTCCAGGCCTTCCGCTTCTCCGGCGGCACGCGCTTCTAACGGGTTGACAACGGAGGCTGCGGCCTCCGTTCTTTTTCAGGGTGTTATGATGACGGCTCCGGCCTTTTTTTCCAAGCCAGAGCCGATGACAATCGCATCGCTTGCTGAAGCCACGGGCGCGAGGCTGGCGGATGGAGCGGATGGCTCTGTCGTCGTTTCCTCGGTGGCGCCGCTGGATGCTGCACGCGCTGGAGACCTGACCTTTCTCGAAAACACGGCCTATGTGGTGCAGGCGGCGAGCACGGAAGCGTCCGCTTGCTATATCGCGCCAAAGTTTGTCGAAAAGCTCCGGCCGGGCGTAATTCCGCTGATCTCGAACGAGCCTTACAGGGCATACGCCAAGGCGGCCGCGCTGCTGTTCCCGGCCTCCATGAAGCCGACCTCGATGTTCGGCACCAGTGGCATCGCACCGGGCAGTTTCATCCATCCGACGGCGCACCTTGAAGAGGATGTCACCGTGGACCCCGGCGCGGTAATCGGTCCGGGAGCCGAGATCGGCGCCCGCAGTTTTATTGGTGCCGGCGCGGTGATTGGTCCCCAAGTGCGGATCGGGCGCGGCGCTTCGGTCGGCCCCGGCGCAACCATACAGAACGCGTTGATCGGCAACCGTGTCATTCTCCATCCCGGCGTGCGGATCGGGCAGGATGGCTTCGGTTTTGCCATGGGCGCCACGCACCTCAAGGTGCCGCAACTCGGACGCGTGATCATCCAGGATGATGTCGAAATCGGCGCCAATGCCACCATCGACCGCGGCGCCACGCGCGACACGGTGATCGGCGAAGGAACGAAGATCGATAATCTGGTCCAGATTGCGCATAACGTCACCGTCGGGCGGCATTGCGTAATTGTTGCGCAGGTTGGCATTTCCGGTTCGACGACGCTGGAGGATTACGTCGTCGTGGCGGGGCAGGCGGGCATTACCGGCCATTTGAGGATCGGCATGGGCGCGCAGATCGGCGCGCAATCCGGCGTCATGACCGATGTTGAACCCGGCGCGCGCTATCTCGGCTCGCCAGCGAAGCCCGCGCGGCAGGCCATGCGGGAGGTTGCGGCCTTGGCCAAACTGATCGGGCGTGGCAAAAGCTAACAGACACAGGGCTTGCCAAGGGCGAACGAGCATACCAATGACCGAAGCTAAAACACTGGAAACCATTGATATTCAGCGCCTGATGGTGCTGTTGCCGCATCGCTATCCGTTCCTTTTGGTGGACCGGATCCTGGAGGTGAACGGCGATGACAGCGGCATCGGCATCAAGAATGTCACCGCGAACGAGCCGCAATTTACCGGGCATTTCCCCGGGCAGCCGATTTTCCCCGGCGTCTTGCTGATCGAGGGTATGGCGCAGACCGCCGGCGCAATGTGCGTGGCTGCCCGGCCTGGCGGAAAGAAGCCCAAGGCCGTCTATTTCATGACGATTGATAATGTGAAGTTCCGCAAGCCTGTCGTTCCGGGGGATCGGGCCGAGTATCACGTGAAGAAGACTGCGCAGCGCCGCAACATGTGGTGGTATCGCTGCGAGGCCATCGTGGACGGCCAGAAGGTCGCGGAAGCCGACCTCAGCGCCATGCTGGTGGATTGATCATGGCGGGCAAGATTCACAGCAGCGCGATCATCGAGGATGGCGCCGTCATTGGTGCTGATTGCGAAATCGGTCCGTTCTGCCACATCGGGCCGCAGGTGCGGCTCGGCGCCGGCGCCCGCCTGAAAAGCCATGTGGCGATTGCCGGCGATACGGAAATTGGTCCCGGCGCGACGATGTACCCCTTTGCCTCGGTCGGGCACCAGCCGCAGGACCTCAAATTCCACGGTGAGCCGGTGACATTGCGCATCGGTGCCAATGTCATCGTGCGCGAGGGCGTGACGATCAACCCCGGCACGGAGGGCGGCGGCTCGAAGACCGTGATCGGCGACAATTGCGCCTTCCTTGCCAATGCCCACATCGGTCACGACTGCATTATCGGCAACCACGTCATTCTGGTGAACAACGTGATGCTGGCTGGCCATGTGACCGTGGGTGACTATGCGATCTGTGCCGGCGGTTCAGCGGTAATCCAGTTCGCGCGCGTCGGCGCCCATGCCTTTGTCGGCGGCCTCACCGGGCTTGAGAACGATCTGATCCCCTATGGCCTTGCCACCGGCAACCGCGCACACCTTGCCGGCCTGAACATGATCGGCCTGCGCCGCCGTAATTTCTCGCGAGAAGCCATCCAGGAATTGCGTCGCGCCTACCGTCTGCTGTTCGCGGAGGAGGGGACGCTGAAGGAACGGGTTGAGGATGTCGCGGCTGAATTCCATGCCCACCCGCAGGTTGTCGAGATTCTCGACTTCATCCGCGCCGGAGGCGACAAGGCAATTTGCCAGCCGCGCCGGGAGGCGGAGGCGTAGCCCGCGATGGCGAGCGACAGCCAGGCGCCTTTGAAGGTCTTTATCATCGCCGGCGAGCCTTCCGGCGATGTGCTGGGCGCCAAATTGATCCGCGCCCTGCGCCAACGGCAATGGAATGTGCAGGTTGAGGGCGTCGGCGGCGCGGCGATGACAGCCGAGGGGCTGAAGTCCCTGTTTCCGATGTCAGACATTGCCGTGATGGGCTTCGTCCCGGTCATCAAGCGTCTGCCGCTGCTGCTCGACCGCATCCGAACAACAGCGCTGGTGGCGGAAGTTTCGCGCCCGGATGTCGTGGTGCTGATCGACAGCCCTGATTTTACCCATCGTGTCGCGCGCAAGCTGAAGAAGCGCCTGCCGTCGGTGCCGATTATCAACTACGTCTCGCCAACAGTCTGGGCCTGGCGCGAGGGCCGGGCAAAGAAAATGCGCGGCTACATTGACCATGTGCTTGCGGTTCTGCCCTTCGAGCCGGCGGCGCACGAACGCCTCGGCGGCCCGCCCTGCACCTACATCGGGCACCCGCTGATCGAACGGTTCGGTGATCTCAGGCCACGGCCCGAGGATGCGCTGGCCCGCGAATTCGAGCGCAATATCCTGCTACTCCCCGGCAGTCGCAGTTCCGAAGTCACGCGGTTGATGCCGGTGTTTGGCGAAGCCGCAGCCGCGATTGCAGCAGCTGTGCCAAATGCCCGGTTTGTCCTGCCGGTGGTGCCGCATGTCCGCCCGTTGGTTGAGGCAGCGATTGCGACTTGGCCGGTCAAGCCCGAGCTTGTTTTCGGCGAAGCGGAGAAGTTCGCTGCTTTCCGCCGTGCGCGGGCGGCGCTTGCGGCGTCTGGCACGGTGACGCTGGAGCTTGGCCTTGCACAGATCCCGATGGTCACCGCCTACAAGGTTTCGCCCATTGAAAAGCAGATCATCCGGGCGCTGGTGAAAGTCTCGACGCCGATCCTGCCCAGCCTGATTCTCGGCCACAAGGTTGTGCCGGAATTTCTTCAGGAGCAGGCAACCGGCGCCAATCTCGCCGCGGCCATGCTGCCGCTGATCAGCGGCGGGGCTAACCGCGACAGTCAGCTTGCGGATTTCGAGGCGCTGGATGCGGCAATGGCAGTGCCGGGTGGAACCCCAAGCGATGCCGCTGCCGAAATTGTCATGCGCTATGCCCGGCAGCCGGCCTGAAAGCACATAAAAAGGGCGCCCGAAGGCGCCCTTGATTGTTCGATTCTGCCGCGCTCACTTGCGCTGGGCAATCGGCACGTAATCACGCTTGGGCGCGCCGGTATAAAGCTGGCGCGGACGGCCGATGCGCTGATGCGGATCCTCGATCATTTCCTTCCACTGGGCAATCCAGCCGACGGTGCGAGCCAGCGCAAACAGCACGGTGAACATGGAGGTGGGGAAGCCCATCGCCTTCAGCGTGATGCCCGAATAGAAGTCGATGTTCGGGTAAAGCTTGCGCTCAACGAAATATTCGTCGTGCAGCGCAATACGCTCCAGTTCCATCGCGACCTGAAGCAGCGGATCGTCCTTCACGCCGACTTCCGACAGGACCTCGTGCGTCGTACGCTGCATGATGCGGGCGCGCGGATCATAGTTCTTGTAGACGCGGTGACCGAAGCCCATCAGACGGAACGGGTCGTTCTTGTCCTTCGCGCGGGCGATAAAGTGCGGGATGCGATCCGGCGTTCCGATCTCGGCCAGCATCTTCAGCGCTGCCTCGTTGGCGCCGCCATGGGCCGGACCCCAGAGGCACGCGACGCCCGCCGCGATGCAGGCAAAGGGGTTCGCGCCCGAGGAGCCGGCGAGGCGGACCGTCGAGGTCGAGGCGTTCTGCTCATGGTCGGCATGGAGAATGAAAATCCGGTCCAGCGCACGCGAGAGCACCGGATTGACGCGGTATTCCTCGCACGGAACCGAGAAACACATGTTCAGGAAGTTCGAGGTGTAATCCAACGCATTCTGCGGATACACGAAGGGCTGGCCGATGTGATACTTGTAGGCCATGGCCGCCAGCGTCGGGAACTTGGCGATCATGCGCATCGACGCAACCATCCGCTGATGCGGATCGGTGATATCGGTCGAGTCGTGATAGAAGGCCGAAAGCGCGCCGACAGACCCCACCATGACCGCCATCGGATGCGCGTCGCGGCGGAAGCCCTGGAAGAAGCGGCTCATCTGCTCATGCACCATGGTGTGGCGCGTGATGCGGTTCACGAAATCCGTCTTCTGGACGGCGGTGGGCAGTTCCCCGTGCAGCAGCAGATAGCAGGTTTCAAGGAAGTCGCCATGTTCGGCGAGCTGCTCGATGGGATAGCCGCGATGCAGCAGCACACCGGCATCGCCATCGATATAGGTGATCTGGCTTTCGCAGGCCGCCGTGGAGGTGAAGCCCGGATCGTAGGTGAACATGTCGGTCTTGCCGTACAGGGCGCCGATGTCGAGTACATCCGGCCCGATCGTGCCCTTGCGAACCGGCAGATCAACCGCCTTGTCACCGACCTTGATGGTGCCTGTTGAGGCTGTCATTTAATCCTCCATCCGGCGCGTCGCGCCCTGCTTACACTGTGACGTTCCTCCCATGGGTATCGCAATGCAGCATAACCAGCAAGCTGAACGTCCCGATCAATGCCCGGACATGGCAAAACTACCGTTATATCTTCGTCGAAGAGAGCTGATCCGCAATACGCGCCAGGCTCTCCGGCTTGCCAAGAACTGCGAGCACGTCGAAGATTCCCGGTGAGGTCGTCCGCCCGGTCAGCGCGGCCCGGAGCGGCTGGGCGAGGTGGCCGAGCTTGGCGCCCGTCGCCTCCGACACCGCACGCACAGCAGCCTCGATGCTGCCCGCAGTCCAGTCTTCAACGCTGCTGAGGGCCGGCATCAGGCTGGCAAGACGCTCGCGGCCAGCCTCGTCGAGGTGCTGCCGCGCCTTGTCGTCGATGGGCAGTGGGCGCGCCTGGAACAGGAATCGCGCACCGTCGATCAGTTCCAGAATGGTCTTGGCGCGCTCCTTGAGACCCGGCATCGCAGCGAGCAGGCGGGCCCGGAGACCCGGATCAGCAAGGCCAGCGGCAAAGAACGCCTGCTCAGGATGCACGGCCAGCACATCTTCCATGCGCTCCAGCAGTTCCGCATCCGGCGTTTGGCGCATGTAGTGGCCGTTGAGGTTTTCGAGCTTGGCAAAATCGAACCGGGCAGGGGACCGACCGACGCTTTTCAGGTCGAACAGCGTGCTCATTTCCTCGGTGGAGAAGATCTCCTGGTCACCATGGCTCCAGCCAAGACGCACGAGATAATTGCGCAGTGCCGCCGGCAGATAGCCCATGGCCCGATAGGCTTCGACGCCGAGCGCACCATGGCGCTTCGATAGCTTCGCCCCATCCGGCCCGTGGATCAGCGGGATATGCGCCATGGCCGGCACAGCCCAATCCATTGCCTGATAGATCTGCGTCTGACGTGCGGCATTGGTCAGGTGATCGTCGCCGCGGATCACATGGGTCACGCCCATGTCGTGATCATCCACGACGACGGCCAGCATGTAGGTGGGGTTGCCATCCGAGCGGAGCAACACGAGATCGTCGAGATCCTTGTTGTTCCAGGTCACCTTGCCCTGAACGAGATCGTCCACCACGGTCTCGCCTTCAGAGGGCGCGCGCAGGCGGATGACCGGCTTGACGCCAGCCGGCGCCTCACTGGGGTCGCGGTCACGCCAGCGGCCGTCATAGCGCATGGGGCGCCCCTCGGCGCGGGCCTTTTCGCGCATCTCTTCGAGTTCCTGTGGCGTCGCATAGCAGTAATAGGCCCGGCCCGCTTTCAGCATCGCCTCTGCCACCTCGCGATGGCGCTGGGCGCGCGCAAACTGGTACACGGGATCGCCCTCCCAGTTCACACCCAGCCAGCGCAGCCCCTCGATGATCGCGTCAATGGCCGCATCGGTCGAACGCTCGCGGTCCGTATCCTCGATGCGCAGCAGCATCGTGCCGCCAAAGCGGCGCGCGTAAAGCCAGTTGAACAGTGCAGTCCGCGCACCGCCGATATGCAGAAATCCGGTGGGCGAGGGGGCAAAACGGGTGACGACAGGTGTGGACATTCGGACGGTTCCGCAGCAGGCAATTGAAGGAAGTTGCGTTCGTGTAGCATGTTGGCCGGGTGACACAACAGGAGAGCAGCGTGGCGGACCCACGGGGGCGCAGCGGTGGGCGCGGCAGGGCGGTGGCGATTGCCATCGACGAGGCCACCACGCGCCGCCGTCTGCTGCGCTGGTGGCCCGAGCGTCTTGCCGGCTGGCAGACCGTCTGGCGCACTGCCTTCAATCTCGAAATAGACCGGCGCCGGCTCTTCCTCTGGCTGCCAGTCGCCTTCGGAGCGGGGATCGTCGCGTATTTCCAGGCCGAGGCTGAGCCCTCGCTCGTCGCCTCCGGCATCCCGGCGGCTCTGGCACTTGGTCTTGCCGTTCTGGGGCGGCGACGGCTGTTGTCGCTCGCGATGTGGCTGGGAATCGCTGCGCTGTTTACGGGCTTTTTCGCCGCGACGCTCAGGGCGCGGCTGGTGGCCGCCCCCGTTCTGGCCACCCCGGTCTTTGCCAGCATTGATGGGCGCGTCGAGGCAATCGACCGGACGGTCTACGGTGCGCGTGTGCTGGTTGCAGTGTCGGATATGTCGCCCGCCGTCGAGCGGATGCCGGAACGGGTGCGCGTGACAGTACGCGGGCGCATCTCCTTGTCGAGTGGCGATGCCGTGCGCTTCCGCGCCCGCCTGACGCCGCCGCAACCGGCATCGGTTCCCGGCGGCTTCGATTTTCGACGCGAGGCCTTCTTCCAGCGCATTGGTGCGGTCGGCTATGCGACAGGCGGCATGGCTGCGCTTGAAACCTCAGAGCCTGTGCCGCTGCGCATAAAGCTTGTCGCGGCGATAGACCGGATGCGCGACACGCTGACCGAGCGGATCATAGCCGTGATCGGCGGCTCCACGGGCGCGATCTCCGCAGCGCTCATCACCGGAAAACGCGGCCAGATCGTCGAAGCGGACAACGAGAGCTGGCGCGCCGCCGGCATCTATCACCTCATCTCGATTTCCGGCCTGCATATGATGCTGGCCGCCGGCCTGTTCTTCTGGTCGGCCCGCGCACTCTTCAGCCTCGTGCCGGGCATCGCGCTGAACCACCCCACAAAGAAATGGGCCGCGCTGATCGCCATGGCCGGCGCGACTGCTTACGACGTGTTCTCAGGCTCCGAGGTTGCGACCGAGCGTTCTCTCATCATGACCTTGGTGATGTTCGGCGCCATCCTGGTTGACCGCCCGGCGCTCGCCATGCGCAATCTGGCAATTTCCGGCCTGCTGATTATGGCCATCCGGCCAGAAACCGTACTCGGCCCCAGCTTTCAGATGTCTTTCGGCGCGGTGGCAGGGCTCGTAGCCTATGGCGAGATCGAGCGGCGCTGGCACGAGCGAAATGCCGGGAGGGCATACCCCGGCGGATCATCCCTGACAGATACGTTCCGGCGTCTCGCAGTCGCCTTTATCCTCACAAGCCTGATCGCCGGCCTCGCGACCGCCCCGTTCCAGGCCTACCATTTTCACCGGCTCAACCCGTATGGTGTGCTCGGAAACGCGCTGTCCGTGCCGGTCTGCTCCTTCATCGTCATGCCTGCGGCATTGCTCGGCGTCGTCCTCTACCCCCTCGGGCTCGACGCGCCGGCCTGGTGGCTGATGGGGCAGGGAGTCGAGATCATCCAGCATTTCGCACGATGGGTCGCGGGGCTGGGCGGTTCGGTCGCAATGGTGGCACGGTTCAGCGCCGGGGCACTCCTGCTCATGACGCTCGGCCTGATGCTGGCAACGCTGATGACCACGTTGCCATTTCGTATCGTCGGCCTCGCCATAACTGCAACAGGCCTTGGTTTTGCAGGAAACGAGCCATTCCACCCCGATCTCATTCTCGACGCCTCGGGCCGCGCCGCCATGGTTCGCAATGCCGCCGGCAGTCTCACCCTCCTCAGTCGCCAGAAACCAGCCTTCGCACTCCAGCAATGGCTAGCCGGTGATCGCGACGGCCGCTCCCCGCGCGACGCTGCGCTGACAACCGGCACCGCCTGCGACCGCCTCGGTTGCACGACGTCCCTGGCCGATGGTCGCAGCATCGCTCTTGTCCTCGACAAAAGTGCCTTTGCCGAAGACTGTGAACGCGCCACGCTCATCGTAACCCCGCTGGCTGCCCCGGACTTCTGCCGGCAGGGCGCCGATGTCTACGACCGCGACTACTTCGCCGCTTATGGCGCCACCTACATCTATCCCGACGGTCGCCACGAAACCGCCTCCAACGCCCGCGTCGACCGGCCATGGGCACCGAAACCAACGCCGTCCATCATAGCCCAGCCGGCGCCACAGTCCTCCGCACAGCCGCCATCATCAACCGCACCTACATGGACGCCCGAGGCGCTCGATCCATTGCCCGAAGCCGAAACTCAGTAACGCCGGATCAGACTGACCAGCTTCCCCTGAATCTGAACCCGATCCGAGCCGTAGATCTGCGTTTCAAAGGAAGGGTTCGCCGCCTCCAGCGCGATGGTGTTGCCCTTTCGGCGCAGACGCTTCAGCGTGGCGATTTCCTCATCGACCAGCGCCACGACGATATCGCCGTTGTTGGCCGTCTCCTGCCGGCGGACAAGCACCGTGTCACCATCAAAAATGCCGGCCTCGATCATCGAATCGCCCTTCACCTCCAGCGCATAATGCTCGCCATGCGACAGAAACTCGGGGGAGATGTTGATGGTATGGCTGCGATTCTCGATGGCGGAAATCGGCGTGCCTGCGGCAATGCGCCCCATGACCGGAACCATGATCGATCTGACTTCATCCTCATCCATCGGCGGCGCGACGGTGGGAGAGGGCGCCCGGACACGCCCGAGATCCCCTTCGATCACGCTGGGGCTGAAGCGCTGACGGCCCGGACGCGGGGTGCCGCCGGTCGATTCGGGCAGGCGCAACACCTCGATGGCGCGCGCGCGGTTCGGCAACCGGCGGATGAAGCCCCGCTCCTCAAGCGCCAGAATCAGCCTGTGGATGCCCGACTTCGACTTCAGATCCAGCGCATCTTTCATTTCGTCGAAAGACGGCGGCACGCCGCTCTCGGCCAGACGCACCTGAATGAGGCGCAGCAATTCCATCTGCTTCTTGGTCAGCATCGCGGCATCCTTCTCAAGGGCCAAGCGTCCTGGAACGTTTGCACATGCGCTCCAAACAAAACAGGAACAAATCTATCTGTTCCTCATGCGTTCCGCAAGTGCTTTTTATCAATCCAGCCGGGACAACAGGACAATGCGGCAGGTGGCTCCTTCCGCTGCGGCCGGCGCGTGACGCTCACGGATCAGGAGGCAATCGGACGCCGCAAGGGTGGAGAGCATCGAACTATCCTGCCGGCTGTGCGGCACGACGACGGGCAGGCCGTCCCGCTCGCCGATGATCCGGGCGCGGACATAATCGAGACGCTCGTCATTCTCCTTCATCTCAGCGCCCAGGATGGCGGGGCGCGAGGGATCATCTCCGGCGCCGGGATCGCCCAACATCGCACGGATCAGCGGCTGAACGAAGATCAACGAACAAACGATTGAAGAAACAGGGTTTCCCGGCAACCCGATCAGCAGCATCTGTCCGAGTTGGCCGAACATCAGCGGCTTGCCGGGGCGCATGGCAATCCGCCAGAAGCCGAGGTCCATGCCCTCCCTGGCAAGGGCCGATTGCACGAGATCATGGTCGCCCACCGAAGCACCACCAATGGTCAGGAGCACATCCGCACCCGCATTGCGCGCGGAAAGGATCGAACGCTCAAGACTGGCAAAATCATCCGTGGCGATGGGCAGCAGCAGGGCCTGGCCCCCCGCCGACTCCACCGCAGCGGCAACGGCGAAGTGATTGGAAGCAATGATCTGGTCCCGGCCGGGCATCTCGCCCGGTTCGACCAGTTCGTCACCGGTCGCGAGAATCGCCACCCGCGGCTTTTTCCGCACGGGCAGGGTGGCGTGATTCATCGCGGCGGCCAGGCCAAGTTCACGCGCACCAAGGCGTGTCCCTTCCGGAAGAAGCACCTGCTTTTCGCGAAAATCGAGACCGGCGGCGCGCACGAATCGCCCGCGGGGTTCGGCCTGAAGCGCAGTGATCTCATCGCCATCCGCCGATGCGTTTTCCTGAATGAGGATGGTGTCCGCGCCGTCGGGCAAAGGGGCGCCGGTAAAAATTCGCACAGCCTCGCCAGAACCGACCGCGCCTGAAAAGCCATGCCCGGCAGCCGTTTGGCCGATCAGGCGCAGCCGCGCGCCGGGGCGGGCAACGTCAGTTCCACGCACGGCATAGCCATCCATGGCGGAGGTCGCGAAGGGCGGCTGGGTGCGCGTTGCGGCAAGTGGCAAGGCCAGCGTCCGCCCACGCGCGGTGGACAGCGGGATACGCTCTGCATCGGTCAGGCGGGCTGCGGCGAGAATGCGCGCCAACGCCTCATCCACGGGCAGCAGCGCGCCAGCCATCTCAGGCCTCACCCGCGCGGTAGTGTCCGCTTTTGCCGCCAAGCTTTTCCAGCAGGCGAATCCCTTCGACCCGCATGTCCTTGTCCGCCGCCTTCGCCATGTCGTAGATTGTGAGGCATGCGATGGAAACGGCGGTCAACGCCTCCATCTCGACGCCCGTCTGCCCGGCGATTTTCACCGTCGCAATGACGCGGATCGTGCCCGGCTCCTCAAGCGCAAAATCCACCGCGATCTTGCTGATCAGCAGTGGATGGCAGAGCGGGATCAACTCATGCGTCTTTTTCGCCGCCATGATGCCGGCGATGCGGGCGGTGGCGAGCACATCGCCCTTTTTCATCGCTCCGGCGCGGATCAACGCCAGCGTCTCCGGCTTCATCACGATTCGGCCTTCGGCGGTGGCGATGCGTTCCGTCACGGCCTTGGCGGAAACATCCACCATGCTGGCGTTGCCGGCGGCATCAAGGTGAGTGAGGTCGCTCATGCAGCGCCTGCCAGTCCGCCGCCGAGGAGGGCGCGGGTCGCGGCGGTCACATCCTGCTGGCGCATCAGGCTTTCACCGACGAGGAAGGTGCGGATGCCGACGCCTTCGAGAAAGCGGCAATCATCGTTGGTGAAGATACCACTCTCGCCCACCAGCAGCCGGTCTTTCGGCACTGTCGGCGCGAGGGTGGCGGAAACCTCCAGCGAGAGCGTGAACGTCCGCAGGTCCCGGTTGTTGATGCCAACCATGCGGCAGGGCAGGGCCAGCGCCCGGTCGAGTTCGGCAGCGTCATGCACTTCTACCAGAACATCCATGCCAAGACCGTGGGCGGTTTCAACGAGCGCGCGCGCTTCAGCATCGCTCACACCGGCCATGATCACGAGGATGCAATCGGTGCCGAGCGCGCGCGATTCAAAGACCTGATACGGCTCGTAGAGAAAATCCTTGCGGATGCAGGGCAGGGCACAGGCCTCGCGCGCGGTGGTCAGATAGTCGTTCGCGCCCTGAAACCACGGCGTATCGGTGAGCACGGAAAGGCAGGCCGCGCCACCCGCCGCATAGGCCTTGGCCAGCGTCGCAGGATCGAAATCGGCGCGGATCAGCCCCTTGGAGGGGCTGGCTTTCTTGATCTCGGCGATCAGTCCGTATCGCCCCTCGGCATGGGCGGCTTCCAATGCGCGGATAAACCCGCGAGGCGGGGAGGCGGCCGCCGCACGGCGCTCGATCTCGACCTGTGGCACAGCAACCTTTGCTGCGGCGATTTCGGCGCGTTTGGTGGCTTCGATCTTCTTCAGGATGTCGGACATGGCCCTGTTGAACTCTCTCTTGCCCGGTTTGTCGAGTAGGTCAGAGTGCCTTCCAGTAACGCAGGAAAGCCTCAGCCGTCACGGCGCCAGCCGGGCGGCGCGGATCAATCATGAAAACCAGCCACGGCACCAGCACAGCAAGGATTGCGACCACGGCAATGACCGGCGCCAGGCCGATCCAGAAGGCCGCCGTCGTGAAGACTGCGCTCTGGCCTTCCTGAATGTTGCCAAACACGATGGCAAGACCGCCAACGAAGGCAAAAAGGCCAAACCAGCGCAGGTGCAGCAGAACAAGCTTTCCGATCATGGCTTCACCGTGCACGGTAGGGCGGTACACCCTGGTCCGGCACCCACAGTCCCGGCGGCGGGGCAGCGGTCTGCCAGAACACATCGATGGGAATGCCGCCGCGCGGATACCAGTAACCGCCGATGCGCAACCACTCGGGATGCAGCAGATCCACGAGCTTCTTGCCGATCGCGACGGTGCAATCCTCGTGAAAGGCACCATGGTTGCGGAAGCTGGTGAGATAAAGTTTTAGCGATTTCGATTCCACCAGCCATTCGCCGGGCAGATAATCGATCACCAGAATGCCGAAATCGGGCTGGCCGGTCACCGGGCAGATGGAGGTGAACTCAGGCGCCGTGAAACGCGCAAGATAGTTCGCGCCCTTGTGCGGGTTCGGCACACGGTCAAGCCGCGCCTCATCGGGCGAAGCGGGAATGGCGCTGGGCTGGCCAAGGTGAAGGGTATCGATCGCCAAAGGACTGCTCTTTTCTGGGGGCGCCGGGAACGGCAATTTTCCGCACCTTTGGCACGATCCAGCCCCGAAGGACAAGTTCGACGTATGAACCTGTTACACCTTGCCGCAAGGTCCGAAGCTCCGGCGGAGCACTGACACGACCGCTCTGTGCAGGCGGGGCACAGCGATTTCACTCGGCCGCCACGCCAGGAAGGCTCATGTGAGTTCAAGGGCCATTGCGACGGCTCCTGCTATCATAGCTTCGAGATTTCCTCTCGGAATGCTTCTGTCAAAGTCCGCTACCCAAGGCACATCCCGGGTGTGCGCCGACAATGGCTCATTCGCATAAGACATATTATGGAACCAATTGATGTGTGGAACAGCCATTGAAAGCTCGTTCCGTTGCTTCACTGAAGCTGACTGGCCGGGCCATCTGCCACCGCGCATCATCCCTGCGTATCACGCAACCGCACACGCGCCGGATCAGCGGCCACGCCGGGCCATGTCGAGCGGCAGACAGTCGCGCCGCCCGGCTTCAAAGCAGGCTTCCAGCTTTTGCAGGCGCACGAACTCATGCACGATCCACAGGCCGCCGTAAATCAACGCGCCGGTCACGGCGATGGCAGCGAGGTTGGCATACCAATGCTTGCGAAAGGCAATCCGGTCGAACCAGCGGTTTTCGTTGGCTGGCACGCCATCGGGCCGTCCGCTGGCCAGCGGGCGCACACCACTGCAGGAGATGAGCGTGGTGACACGTTCAACCGGCATCGTGGATGATGCCTCAGTGCCACCCGTCTGGTTCTGCAACGCCATGGGGCACCCTGCTCCGACCCGTTAACCATATCCTTGCGCGAATTCGCGTCCGGTTTCCAGCAGATTCATTTCAGTCGAGCATGATGCGCAGACCGTCATAGGCCGGCACAATCGTATCCGGCAGGCTCGCTGCAAGCGTCCGGTAATCGAGATCGGTATGCAGATTGGTCAAAACGGCACGGCGTGGCGTCATGCGGGCGATCCACTCCAGCGCTTCAGGCAACGAGAAATGGGTGGGATGGCGGGTTGGCCTCAGAGCATCGAGCACCCAAAGGTCAAGACCGGTCAGTGCCTTGATTGATTCCTCGGGAATCTCATTGACATCAGGGCTATAGACCGCGTTGCTCACCTTGAGACCCAGGCAGTCGATATCGCCATGGATGAGCCGAAAGGTTTCAAAGGTGAGGGCGCCCCCCCTGCCCTCGATTGTGATCGGCGTGCCCATGCGCACCTCGTGCAGGTTGAGAATGGGCGGATAGTTTGAGCCCACCGGCTGCACGAAACAATAGCTGAAACGGCTCATCATGGAGCGGGCAGTCGGCGCGTCGGCATAAACGTCGATCTGGCGACGGTTGAGGATTGTCAGCGGGCGCAGATCATCAAGGCCGTGGGTATGATCGGCGTGATCATGGGTCAGGATCACGCCGTCGAGATGGTCGATGCCCACGCCGAGCAACTGTTCGCGCAGGTCCGGCGAGGTGTCGATCAGCACACGGGTGATGCCATCGGTGCTTTCGCGCTCCACCAGCGCCGAGCAGCGCCGGCGCCGGTTGCGAGGTTCGTCCGGGTCGCAGGCGCCCCAGCCTTGCCCCACGCGGGGCACACCGCCGGAGGAACCACAGCCAAGAAGGGTGATGTACGTCGTCATTGCCTGCGATGTTTCGCACATCGTCCGCATGGCTTCAATGCGTCATTGCATGGCCCGAAATGGGGCTTTGCCTCGATTTCGTCAATTTGTTCAGGTGTTTGCGCGCTCTCTTATTGGCTCGGAGCCGAACCATGACACCACGGATCGCAGGTTTTGCGCTCACACTCGCCCTTGCCGGCTGCAACACAATGCAGGAGCCCGAGGCAAAACTGTCTGACGACCGGGCGCTGGCTGCCACCGCGCCGGCGAACGGGCTGGACCTGAAAATCGCGCAACATGCGGAAAAATACAATATTCCCCCGCGCCTGCTGCATCGCGTTGTGAAACGCGAGAGCAACTACAACCCCGCAGCCCGGAACGGTCCCTATTGGGGGCTGATGCAGATCCGCCACGATACGGCGAAGGGCATGGGCTATTCCGGTCCGGCCAGCGGCCTGCTCGATGCGGACACGAACCTGCGCTATGCCGGCGCTTATCTGGCCAATGCCTATCGCGTCTCCGGCGGTAACGAGGATCGCGCGGTGCGGCTTTATGCCGGCGGTTATTATTACGAGGCCAAGCGCAAGGGTATACTGGGCCAGATGATCAAGGCCAATTAGGCAACTTTGAAAACAGGCGCTGGGCGTTTTCGGTGGTGATCCGCGCAATATCCGCGCGCGGCACCCCCTTCACATCGGCAAGCACGTCCGCCGTGTGACGCACAAAGGCCGGTTCGTTGCGCTTTCCGCGATGCGGCGTCGGGGCAAGATAGGGCGCATCCGTTTCCACGAGGAGCCTGTCTATCGGTGCCGCGGCAGCGATGTCGCGAATGTCCTGGCTGTTCTTGAAGGTCAGGATGCCGGAAAACGACAGATAGAGCCCCAGTGCCAGCCCGCGTCGGGCGAGTTCCGACCCGGACGAAAAGCAATGCAACACGGCGGGAAACGCGCCTTTGCTGTGCTCGTCCTCTAGAATGGCGATCATGTCATCATCCGCCGCACGCGCGTGGATCACCAGCGGCAGGCCGGTGATGCGCGCCGCCGCAATGTGCCGGCGGAAGGACGCCGCCTGGGCTGCAGGTGTCGCCTTGTCATAGAAATAATCGAGCCCCGCTTCGCCGATTGCGACGCATTTCGGGTGCCGTGACAGCTCCACCAGCGTTTCGGTGGCGGTGTCCGGCTCCTCCGCAGTGCTATTGGGGTGGGTGCCGATCGAGAAGAACACCTCCGGGTTCGCCTCGGCGATGGCGCGATAGATCGCGGCGTTCTTCACCTTGGTCGAGATGGTGATCATCCGTCCGACGCCGGCAGCCTCTGCCCGGGCGACGAGCGCCGGAACGCCTTCGCTGAAATCGGGAAAATCGAGGTGGCAATGAGTATCGATCAGCATGGTCTGAGCACTTCATCATGGCCGGCCCACAGCAGCGATGCGCCAGCTTTCAAAACACGGATCGGGCCAGCGCGCCGTTGAGGCTCGCCACAGGGGCGAGCATGGCGAACCTTCGTTCTAGCCGCCCTTGCCCTCTTCCGCCTCGACAAAGCGCGGGAAGATGGCGGCGGGCACCGGCAGCGGCGTCCCGGATTTCAGTCGGTGCAGCGCACCGAGATGCGCAAAATCCCGTTGATCCGCCGGAATGGCCAGAAGATCGAGCAGCTTTTCAGATGCATTCGGTGTGAACGGCTGGGTGAGAATCGCGAACTGGCGCAGCGCTTCTGCTGTCACATAAAGCACAGTGTCCATGCGGATCGGGTTCAGCTTCTTCAGCTTCCACGGCTCTTCGGCAGCAAAATAGCGGTTCGTATCGCCGATAAGCCCCCAGATGGTGCTGAGTGCCTGATGCATCTGGAAGTCATCCATCGCCGCACGCACGCTATCGATGGCGCCATCAAGCGCGGTCAGCAGCACCTGATCCTGCGGTGCGTAAAGGCCCGGCGCCGGCACCTTGCCATCGCAGTTCTTGTTGATCATCGACAGGGAGCGCTGGGCCAGATTGCCGAAGTCGTTGGCAAGATCGGCGTTGATGCGGTTGACGATGCCCTCGTGGCTGTAGCTGCCATCCTGCCCGAAGGAGATTTCCCGGAGCAGGAAATAGCGCAGCGCATCCTTGCCGTAATAGGCAGCCATCTCCATCGGATCGACGACATTGCCGAGCGATTTCGACATTTTCTCCCCCTTGTTGGAGAGAAATCCGTGGCAGAACACACGCCGGGGCACAGGCACGCCGGCGCTCATCAGGAACGCCGGCCAGAACACGGTGTGGAAGCGGACAATATCCTTGCCGATCAGATGCAGGTTGGCCGGCCAGTATTTCCAGCGCGGCGCGGTCTCGTCGGGATAGCCGGCGGCGGTAATGTAGTTGGTCAGCGCGTCGACCCAGACATACATCACGTGCTCTTTCGAGCCCGGAACCGGCACGCCCCAATCGAAGGTGTTGCGGCTGATCGACAGGTCCTTCAGGCCGCGCTTAACGAAGCTCAGCACCTCGTTGCGGCGGGTATCCGGTCCGATGAAATCCGGCTGCTCGTCGTAGAGTTTCAGCAGGCGGTCCTGATAGGCCGAAAGGCGGAAGAAGTAGCTCTCCTCCTCCACCCACTCGACAGGGGCGCCGGAGGGCGCAGTCTTCTTCCCATCGGGATGGGTGGTGATATCGTCCTCGTCGAAATAGGCCTCATCGCGAACCGAGTACCAGCCGGAATATTTGGCGAGATAGATATCGCCATTGGCTTCCATCTTCTGCCACAGCGCCTGCGACGCCTCGTAATGGCGCGGCTCGGAAGTGCGGATGAAATCGTCGTTGGTGGCGTCGAGCGCCGGCCCCATGTCGCGGAAGGCCTGCGCATTGCGGGTTGCGAGATCGCGCACCGGCAGCCCCTCGCGCTTGGCGGTCTGGAGCATCTTGAGGCCATGCTCATCGGTGCCGGTGAGGAAGAACACATCCTTCCCGTCGAGGCGCTGGAACCGCGCAATGGCATCCGCTGCCATCAGTTCATAGGCATGGCCGAGATGCGGCTTGCCGTTGGGGTAGGAAATGGCGGTGGTGAGGTAAAAGGTCTGCTTCTTGGACATATCCTTCCCCTACTCCCAACCACGCGATTTGGGAACGGGGTTCTTGCAGCCCTCGTAAACGGACTTTGCGGCAGGCATGGCCCGCGACCGGCGCGGACCATGATCCCTTCACAATGCCTCAGCGAAGCGCCTTCAGGGCCGCCTTGCCGGCATAGATCGCGGTATCGCCCAGTTCCTGCTCGATGCGCAGAAGCTGGTTGTACTTCGCCGTCCGGTCTGAACGGGCGAGCGAACCGGTCTTGATCTGGCCGCAGTTGGTGGCGACCGCGAGATCGGCAATGGTCGAATCCTCGGTCTCGCCAGAACGATGTGACATCACGGCGGTGTAGCCGGCGCGATGGGCCATATCGACCGCCGCCAGCGTCTCTGTCAGCGAACCGATCTGGTTCACCTTGACGAGGATGGAGTTGGCCACACCCTTCTTGATGCCTTCAGACAGGCGCGTGACATTGGTGACGAAGAGATCGTCGCCAACGAGCTGGCACCTGGTACCGATCTTGTCGGTCAGCTTCTTCCAGCCCTCCCAGTCATCCTCGCTCATGCCATCCTCGATGGTGACGATCGGATATTCGCCGACAAGCTTGGCGAGATAATCGACCTGCTGGTCAATGGAGCGCGACTTGCCCTCGCCATGGTAGTCATAGACGCCGTTCTTGAAGAACTCGGTCGAGGCGCAATCAAGACCGATGTACATCTCGTGGCCCGGCTTGAAACCGGCCTGCTCGATGGCCTTCATCACGAAATCAAGCGCCGCCTCGGCACTCGGCAGGTTCGGGGCAAAGCCGCCCTCGTCGCCAACATTGGTGTTGTGGCCGGCCTTCTTCAACGCACCCTTGAGGGTGTGAAACACCTCCGCGCCCCAGCGTAGCGCTTCCGAAAAGCTCTCGGCACCGGCGGGCAGGATCATGAATTCCTGAAAGTCGATGGGGTTGTCTGCATGGGCGCCGCCGTTGACGATGTTCATCATCGGCACCGGCAGGACGCGGGCAGCGGCGCCGCCGACGTAGCGATACAGCGGCAGGCCGCGCGCATCCGCCGCCGCCTTCGCCACCGCGAGCGAAACGCCGAGAATGGCATTGGCGCCGAGCTTCTTCTTGTTCGGCGTGCCATCAAGATCGAGCAGCACCTGATCGATGCCGACCTGATCTTCCGCATCCATGCCGGTCAGCGCATCATTGATCTCGGAATTGACGTGCTCGACGGCGCGCTGCACGCCCTTGCCCATGTAGCGCTTGCCGCCGTCGCGCAGTTCAACCGCCTCATGCGCGCCGGTCGATGCGCCCGAGGGCACGGCCGCACGGCCCATCGACCCGTCCTCAAGCGTCACATCCACCTCGACGGTGGGGTTGCCGCGGCTATCGAGAATTTCGCGCGCGAGAACGTCAACGATAATGGTCATGGGGGCCTCTTTTGCAGAAATGCGGAATTCGGGATGCCTTCTAGCCCTGAACGGCCCCGGTGCAAAGACCGCAATGGCCGCGTCGTGAAGGGATTGTTAGCATTGTGGGGCGATAGCGCGCGCGCCGCAACCTTTTCGCAAAGCCCGTTCGTCAGACTGGCCGCATGACAAAGCTGCTTTCCCGCCGTTCTGCCCTGACGCTGGGCGCAGGTGCCGCCCTTGCCACGCCGCTCGGCGCCTGCTGGCGCTCGCAGGCCGAAGTGACCGATCCGCTGCCGGAACAGGCATTCGCGCCCGTTCCGGGCGTCGCCGGACGCGGCCTTGTTCCGCTGCCGCCGGTCGATATTGCCCGGTTCGACAATCGCGTCACGCTGCTCCATGTCTGGGCAACCTGGTGTCCCACCTGCCGCGCCGAACGCGAGGTGATCGCCACCCTCGTCGACGATACGCGCTATACGCTCGCGGGGCTCGCCTGGCGCGATGATCCTGAAAAGGTGCGCGCCTATCTGGCCAGCATCGGCAATCCTTACGCCGAACTGTCGCTGGACGATGGCTATGCAAAATCGAAGCTGCGGCTGGTGGGCGTGCCGACCACCTTCGTCATCGGCCGCGACCGCAGGATCGTGAAACGCCTCACCGGGCCGCTCACTGTGGACAGGATCACTCTGGAACTCAGGCCCGCCATCCGCACGGCGCTGGAGATACCGCCAACGGCGTGACTGCCGCTTGGCTTTCTCTTGGCAGCAGCGCCGGCCCATGCTGTTAAGGAGGCATGACCGAGCGCCCCAAGCCCCCTGTTTCCAAGTCCCCTGTTTCCAGGCCCCCCGCCCCGATCCGCCATGCTGATGCCGAGGCGGAACTGGCGCAATTGCTGACCATCATGGCCGCCCTGCGTACACCCGTCACTGGCTGCCCGTGGGATCTTGAGCAGAATTTCCGCACCATCGCGCCCTACACCATCGAGGAAGCCTATGAGGTTGTCGATGCGGTCGAACGCGACGATATGGTCGATCTCGTCGATGAGTTGGGCGATCTGCTGCTTCAGGTGGTCTTTCATGCGCGGCTGGCTGAAGAAGCAGGGCACTTTGACTTTGCGGCGGTGGCGCGCGCCATCAACACCAAGATGGTGCGGCGTCATCCACATGTGTTCGGGGATGGCGCGGCGCGCGATGCTGGGATGGTGAAAGCCGCGTGGGCGGCGATCAAAGCTGAGGAGAAAGCCGAAAAAGCCGCCCGCCGTGGCGATGCTGCCCAGCCCGGCACCTTACCCGCCGATAGTGTGCTCGCCGGTGTGCCAACTGCCTTGCCTGGTCTTACCCGCGCCGTGAAGTTACAGGACAAGGCCGGCACGGTCGGTTTTGACTGGAACGATCCCCGCGCGGTCATCGCCAAGATTCGCGAGGAACTCGCCGAGGTCGAGGAGGTGCTGGATGCCTCCGACGCGCGCAAGAACGAGGAGGTGGGCGATCTCCTGTTCGTGGTCGCCAATCTCGCGCGGCACCTGAAGGTGGATGCCGAAGGCGCCCTGCGCGATGCGAACGCGAAGTTCATCCGCCGCTTCCGGCACATTGAAACAAGCCTGGCGGCAGAGGGCCGTTCGTTGTCGGGCGCCAGCCTGGACGAGATGGAAGGGCTTTGGCAGGCGGCAAAGGGCCTCGAACCCGGACGCGGCTGACACCGCCACACCATCATCGGACACGCTTGAAAGCTCTGCTCTGCCCTACCCTGCCCGCGCCTTCGCCAGCGCGTCGGCGCGCTCTTCGAAGGCTTCGGCCATCTTGCCGAACAGGCGGTTGAATACCGATCCCGCGAGCATCTCGAAGGCCCGGCTCTTGAAGGCGTAGTCGATGGAAAAATCGACATCTGACGCGCCATTGCCGGCATCGCGGAAGCCCCAGCGGTTATCAAGGCTTCGGAATGGCCCTTCCACATACTGCACTGTGATGCGCATCCGCTCCTGATCGGGCAGGACGCGGGAGACGAAGTTTTCGGATACGGGACCATAGCCGACGGTCATCTGGGCAATCAGGCTCGGATTGCCATCCGGCTGGACAGCCCGGCGCAGCACCTTCAGCCCGGTGCAATAGGGCAGGAATTCCGGATAGCGCTCCACATCCGCCACCAGCGCGAACATATCTGCCGCCGGATGGTTGACGCGGCGCGTTGACTGAAAAAACGGCATGAATCGCGCCCCCTCACCATTCCTATAGGTGGTGACGATGCTCCGTTCAACGTTCCCGCCATTTGGCAATCAGCGCATCAAGAACGCTTGCCTGATCATCGCTCCAGGCTGGTTGCCCGGCAGGTGGTTGCGTTGCAACCCAGTCCTCGCTCTTGCCAAGCGCCCCGAAAGCCGCAGAATTTCCGGCCAGAGCGGCTACGGTCGGCTGATAGAGGTAGGGTCCGGCTTCGGGATCGTCCTCATCGTTCAGCAGCATCTTCAGGCCGGCACTGGCGGCGGTGGCGGCAACCACCTCCTGTAGTCGCAGGTGATTGTTGGAAATATGCAGCACGATCAACCCGTTGTCCCCCACACGTTCGCGATAGATCGCTAGAGCCTCGCGGGTGAGAAGATGCACGGGGATCGCATCCGATGAGAAGGCATCGATCACGAGAATGTCGAAAGTCTGCCTGCTCGCGGCGAGCTTCTGCCGCGCGTCACCCAGCACGATTTCCGCCTTGGGCGCGCACCGGTCGAGAAACGTGAACTTCGTGGTATCCTTGGCGATATCCACCACAGTCTGGTCGATCTCGAAAATCGTGATCTGATCCATCGGTTCGGCCAGACAGGCAATGGACCCGGTGCCGAGCCCGACGATTCCGATGCGCAAGGCGCTGCCGCCGCGTTTGGCGCGCGCAGCATCGATGGCTTCGGAGATCGGCGATTCCTCGTGATAATACGTCAGAGGCACCGGCTTTCCCGTCTCGCCCACCCTCTGCGCGCCATGGATTTCCGTGCCATTGCGCAGGATGCGGAACCGGCCGTCGCCGCTGACTTCCACTGTGTGCACGCCATAAAAACTGCGTCGCGTTTCGCGGGAAGCAACGCCTGGCAGCAGAACCTGCCAGACGGCCAGCAACAGCGCGAGGGCAATTGCCACCACCACACGCCAGCGCGGCAGCGCGATCGTGGCCGCAATCAGCACCAGCGGATATTCCATAACCGACGAGAACAGAACGGGCGCCAGCAACGCAGCGGCGATGCCCCCCGCCATGCCACCGGCCGAGAGCACCAGATAAAACGCCGTGAGCTGCGTGGCGTCGGGCCGCAGTTCCGCCAGCCGCGCATGACAGGCCATGGCAAGGATGAAGAAGCCGACAAGTTGCAGCAGCACATCAGCCATCACGCCAAAACTCAGTTTGAAGGCAACGACGATACCCACAACAAAAAGTGCCGGCAGCAGCGCCCATTCCACCAGCGGGTGGATGCGCCGGCCATTCGCGCCGAAAACGATGATGAAGCTGAGCAGGTAAAGCGCCAGCGGTGCCACCCAGAGAAAGGGTGCGGCTGCGACATCGGTGGAAAGATGCGCCGTAACCGCGACAAGCGCCGCCGAAGGAATGGCCGCCAGCGGCAGCCATTTCAGAATCAATGCGGTTTTCGGCCAGGCAACACCGGTCTCCGCGCGCCCGCCGTTCCGGGCCAGGCCGCCGGCCAGCGCAACCAGAAGGACCAGCACGGAATAGCCCATGGCCCATCCCCGCGTCTGTTCGGCCAATCCCGCCGTCCGTTCGACCACCAGGGGATAGGCCGCAAGCGCGCCAAGGCTGCCGGCATTGCTGGCGGCATAGAGTGGCCAGGGATTGTTGGCCCCCGGAAGCCCCGAACGGAGAAGCCACGCCTGGAGCAGCGGCGCATTGGCCGCCAGCGCCACGAATGGCAGGCCCAGCGACTGCACCAGCACACTCAGAAGCGTGGCCACCTCGCCCGCCCCTTCCAGGCCGGGCCGGACGATGGGCGGCAGCATCAGGGCACCAAGCGCCAGCACGCCAACATGAACCATCGCCGCGACGCGAACCGGCAACGTGCTTGTCAGCACATGGGCGTAAAGGTACCCGGCGAGCATGGCGCCCTGGAAAAACACCAGCGCTACCGACCAGACCGAGGCCGAACCACCAAAACGCGGCAACACCATGCGCGCGAACATCGGCTCGACCAGAAAAATCAGGCTGGCGCTGAGGATGATGGCGAACACAAAGACAAGCGTACCCCAGGCTCCGGCGCCGTTCTTTTTCTCCGCCAATGCATCACTCCTTCCAGACGCGCAGCGATAGAGCAGATTGATTCTGTACGGAACCTGTCTGACGAGAATGTGCCGTCCTGAAGGATTGAAGCTGTCTTGCCCATGGGCGCGGACCGTCCATCATGCAGACGGTCCGCGCGGGCTCATCACTCAGAATTTCACGACAGACCGGATACTGGCGCCCGCGTGCATCAGGTCGAACGCGGCGTTGATCTGATCGAGCGGCATGGTGTGGGTGATGAGATCGTCGATATTGATCTTGCCCTCCATGTACCAGTCGACGATTTTCGGAACGTCGGTGCGGCCGCGCGCGCCGCCGAATGCCGTGCCCTTCCACACCCGCCCGGTGACAAGCTGGAATGGCCGCGTTGCGATTTCCTTGCCGGCTTCGGCCACGCCGATGATGATGCTCTCGCCCCAGCCGCGATGGCAGCATTCCAGCGCCTGGCGCATGACATTGGTGTTACCGGTCGCGTCGAACGAAAAATCCGCGCCGCCGCCCGTCAGATCCACAATGGCCTGCACCACCTTGTCGTTGCCCACCTCCTTGGGATTGATGAAGTGGGTCATGCCGAATTCGCGCGCCATATCCTCCTTGGCGGGGTTGAGGTCGATGCCGATGATCTTGTCCGCACCCACCATCCGCGCGCCCTGAATGACGTTGAGGCCGATGCCGCCGAGGCCGAACACCGCAACATTCGCGCCCGGCCAGACCTTGGCGGTGTTGATCACGGCGCCGATGCCGGTCGTCACGCCGCAGCCGATGTAGCAGATCTTGTCGAACGGTGCGTCCTCGCGCACCTTTGCCAGTGCGATTTCCGGCAGCACGGTGAAATTCGAAAAGGTCGAACAGCCCATGTAGTGGAACACCGTCGCATCATCGCAGGAAAAGCGCGAGGTGCCGTCCGGCATCACGCCCTGCCCCTGCGTGGCGCGGATGGCCGTGCAGAGGTTCGAGCGCTGCGACAGGCAGGTTTTGCACTGCCGGCATTCGGGCGTGTAGAGCGGAATGACATGATCGCCCGGCTTCAGCGAGGTGACGCCCTTGCCGACCTCGCGCACGACACCCGCGCCCTCATGGCCGAGAATCGCCGGGAACTTGCCCTCGGAATCCAGCCCTGAAAGCGTATAGGCATCGGTGTGGCAAACCCCGGTCGCCATCACTTCCACCAGCACTTCACCCTCCTTGGGCGGCTGGATGGTGATGGTTTCGATCGTCAGCGGCTGGTTGGCCGCCCAGGCGACGGCGGCGCGGGACTTGATCATCGGGGCGTTCCAATTGGTTCTTGGCAACAGTTTCAGGGCGCACCGGCAAAGGGCTTACGGCGCTTCGCGAGTGTCCAACGCGGTGCGGCGATTTGCAATGGCGCTTCGGCGCCACCTCTCATAAAACACCGGAATGTCCGTTCAACGCTCCATTGCCATTATCGGTGCCGGCCCCGCCGGTCTGTTCGCCGCCGAACGGCTGGCTGCCGCGGGGCTTGCCGTCACGGTTTATGATCGCATGGCGAGCCCGGCGCGCAAATTTCTGTTCGCGGGGCGTGGCGGGCTGAATCTCACCCATTCCGAGCCCCTTTCCCAGTTGCTGGCGCGCTACCATAGCGGTGGCCCGGCGCTCGCCGCAGCCATCACGGCCTTTCCGCCCGAAGCACTCCGGCAATGGGCGGAGGGACTGGGCGAGGCAACCTTCACCGGCACCTCGGGCCGCATTTTCCCAAAGAGTTTCAAGGCCACCCCCCTGTTGCGTGCCTGGTTGCGGCGACTGGAAGCGGCGGGCGTGACCTTCTGCATGAATCACCGCTGGACCGGCTGGACCACAGCGGGCGCGCTCACCTTCGAGGCTCCCGGCGGCAAAGTGCAGGTGAAAACACCGGCCACGCTGCTCGCGCTTGGCGGTGCGAGCTGGCCGCGTCTGGGCTCCGACGGTGGCTGGCAGGCAATTCTCCGCGCGGCAGGCGTTCCACTGACCCCGCTTTCGCCTTCAAATGCCGGCGTTGCAATCCACTGGTCGGACGCGCTGCGCCTTCGCCATGAGGGCGCACCGCTGAAAGGCGTGGCGTTTTCAATCGCTGGCGTGACCACCCGCGCCGAAGCCGTGATCACCCGCAACGGCCTGGAGGGTGGCGCAATCTATGCGCTGTCTGCGCCGCTCCGCGCGGCGCTCGCCAATAGCGCCGCTGTCCTCACCCTCGATCTTAGACCGGATACATCCGAACCCGCGCTGGCGGCCCGTCTCGCTGCCGCGAAGAAGGGCGATTCCCTGGCCAATATCCTGCGCAAGCAGGCGGGCCTTGCGCCCGCCGCCATTGGCCTGTTGCGCGAAGCTGGTGACATGCCGCGCGAACCCGCTGCGCTGGCCGCGCGCATCAAGGCGCTGCCGCTGAACATCGCGGCCCTCCAAGGCTTCGAGCGGGCCATTTCAAGTGCTGGCGGCATCCCGTTCGACGCTTTGGATGCGCGGCTCATGCTGAAGGATCGCCCCGGCGTCTTTGTGGCCGGCGAAATGCTCGATTGGGACGCGCCGACCGGCGGCTATCTGTTGCAGGCCTGCTTTTCCACCGCTTACGCCGCTTCGGAAGGAATCCGGACATACGGCAGTGAGACCCCGATAATCGTTTGACCTCTGGACGGTTGACCTCTGGACGGTTGACCTGCCCCCGCCCCATAGCTCACATCAAGCGATGCGCCCCGCCCTGCTCGATCCCCTGTTTTCGCTGGTTGCCCGCCTGACGGGCGTTGGTCCGAAAACCGCGCCGCTATTCGACCGGCTGACCGACCATGCCGGCGCGCGGCTGATCGATCTCCTGTTCCACCTGCCCTCCGGCACCATCGACCGTCGGCTGGTGCCTGATCTGGCGAGCGCACCGATCGGTCAGCCAACCACCGTGCGCGTCCGCATTGAGGACCATCGCGCGCCGTCCGGCAGCCGCTCGCGTGCGCCGTGGCGGGTGCTGACCGGCGACAACACCGGCGATCTGACGCTGGTCTTTTTCCGCACCTTTGCCGGCCAGATGGAAAAGCAGTTCCCGATCGGCGCCGAGCGCATCGTCTCCGGCACAATCGAACTGTTCGACGGTTTCCGCCAGATGACGCATCCCGACCGGGTGCTGCCGGTCTCGGAGCTTGACACGCTGCCCCTGTTCGAGCCGGTCTATCCGCTGACCGAAGGACTCACCGCGCGCCGCGTTCATGCGACCGTTGTGGCCGCGCTGGAACGGACCCCCGCCCTGCCCGAATGGCTCGCCCCCGCAACCATGACGCAGGAGGATTGGCCGACCTTCCGCGAGGCGCTCTACGATCTCCACAACCCTGAAACCGCCACCAGCCCGGAAACCGACACACCGGCTCTCACGCGCCTTGCCTATGACGAGTTGCTGGCAAGCCAGCTTGCGCTCGTGCTGATGCGCAGCCGTATGAAATCAGCAGCCGGACGCGCCACCACCGGCGACGGGCGGTTGCAGCGGGCAATCCTTGCGGCCCTGCCCTACAGCCTGACGGGCGCACAGGCCCGCGCTGTCGCCGCCATCGAAGCCGATATGGCGACCGGTGAGCGGATGCTGCGCCTGCTTCAGGGCGATGTCGGCTCGGGCAAGACCATCGTGGCGTTGCTGGCCATGGCCCGGGCCGTCGAGGCGGGCCGACAAGCAGCACTGATGGCGCCCACGGATATTCTGGCCCGCCAACACTTCGAGCGGCTGGCTCCATTATGCGCCGCTGCCGGCATCCGCACAGCAGTGCTGACCGGACGAGCCAGAACCAGTGAGCGCAATGCGATCCTCGCAGGGCTTGCGGACGGCAGCATCGACGTCGTGATGGGCACCCATGCGTTGTTTCAGGATGATGTCGCCTTCCGTGATCTCGCCCTCGCCGTGGTGGACGAACAGCATCGCTTCGGCGTGCACCAGCGTCTCGCCCTGAGCCGGAAGGGCGGCGCGACCGACCTGCTCGTGATGACTGCGACGCCGATACCGCGTTCGCTGGTGCTCACCTATTTTGGCGACATGGACGTGTCCATTCTCGATGAGAAGCCGGCAGGTCGCCAGCCTATCGATACCCGGCTGATTGATCTTGAGCGGATCGGCGATGTCGTGGACGGCATTGGCCGGGCCATGGCCGGCGGCGCCCGCGTCTACTGGGTCTGCCCGTTGGTGGGCGAGAGCGAAACCTCCGATCTTGCCGCCGCCGAAGCCCGGTTCGAGGATATCCAGAAGATTTTCGGCCCGCGCGTTGGCCTGCTGCACGGGCAGATGAAGGGCGCGGACAAGGATGAGGCGATGCGCCGTTTCGCCGCCGGCGAAACCAGCCTGCTGGTCGCCACCACGGTGATCGAGGTCGGCGTTGACGTGCCGGAAGCAACCGTGATGGTCATCGAGCACGCAGAGCGTTTCGGTTTGGCGCAACTGCACCAGTTGCGCGGGCGTGTGGGACGCGGCGCGGGGCGTTCGGTCTGTCTGCTGCTCTACAAGGGCCCATTGGGCGAAACCGCAGGCGCACGGCTGAAGATCATGCGCGAGACGGAGGACGGCTTCCGCATCGCCGAAGAGGACCTGCGCCTGCGCGGTGAAGGCGACGTGCTCGGCACGCGCCAGTCGGGCAGCCCGGGCTTCCGCATTGCGCGGCTGGAGCGGCACGGCAAACTGTTACGCATGGCGCGGCAGGATGCTGAACTCGCGCTGACCGTCGATCCGGATCTCACCTCCCCGCGCGGCGAAGCGCTGCGGCTGCTACTTTTTCTCTTTGAGCGCGACGACGCCGTGCGGCTGTTCCGCGCGGGATGACGAACAGGAACAATTGCATGTCAGGTAGCCCTTTTGCCAACACCCCCGAGCCGCCCTATTACGCGGTCATCTTCACCACCCGCCGCACCGAGGGGGACACCGGCTATGCCGTCATGGCCGAGGCGATGGACCGGCTGGCCGCGACCATGACCGGCTATCTCGGCGTTGAATCCGCGCGCGGGACTGACGGGGTTGGCATCACCGTCAGCTACTGGGAGAGCGAGGCGGCCATCGACAACTGGAAGCGCAATGCCGAGCATGTGCTCGCGCGGGATATGGGCCGCGCGGATTGGTACGCTCATTACGAGTTGAGGGTGGCCAGGGTCGAGCGCGCCTATCGCTGGACGAAGCCATAGGCTCTGGCGAACATGCTTTTACTGGCAGGTCGTGGGCCGGTCGTCAGTCTGCCTTCGCCAGTTCGGCAATCTTCGCCTGCTGCTCTTCCTCCTTCAGCAGGCCGAGGGAGAGCACGATCTTGAAAGCGTCATCGACCGAGGTGTGCAGTTCCACCACGCGGGATTTCAGCACGTAGAAAAAGAAGCCGGTGGTCGGGTTCGGCGCGCAAGGCAGAAAAACGCTGATGTAAGCGTCGCTGCCGGGCAACTTGGAATCGATGTCGCCCGACGGTGGCGACGACAGGAACACAATGGACCACAGCCCCGGCCCCGGATATTCGATCAGCCCCACCTTGCGGAATGACGTGCCGGATTGTGAAAAGATCGTCTCGAAAATCTGCTTGGCGCTTTTGTAAAGGCCGCGGACGATCGGCATCCGGTTGACGAGGCTCTCGCCAAAATCCAGCAGGGTCTTGCCAACGAGATTTGCGGTGAGAAAGCCCAGCACCGTCAGCGAAACCAGCAGGACGACCAGCCCGAAACCCGGAACGTAGAATGGCAGATAGCGCTCTGGGTAGAACGCGGAAGGGACGAACGGCTTCACCCAGCCGTCGATCAGGTTGATGAACCACCAGCTGATATAGGCGGTCACTGCGAGCGGACCGGCGATCACCAGCCCTGTCAGGAAATAGCTGCGCAAATGCGACCCGCGCGCCGGTTTGGCGGGGCCAATCATCGGAGGGGGTAAGGGAGGCTGGACCATGCCCCGGCTCTTAGATGAGTTTGGCGCCAGAGGGAACCGCTACTATGCCATAATGCCAATATGCCGCTCTTGCCCTCATTCCACAGTCACGGATTTTGCAAGATTGCGCGGCTGATCCACATCCTTGCCCATCACCATCGCGGTGTAATACGCGAGAAGCTGGATCGGTGCGGAATAGACAATCGCCGAGAAAGTCGGCGCCATATCTGGCATGACGATGGATTGCGCATTGTGGATGCCGGCTTCGTGCGCGATGCCCGCCGGGCCGATCATCAGGAGCTGGCCGCCGCGGGCCGCCACTTCCTGCACGTTCGAGACAGTCTTTTCGAACCAGTGGTCGCGCGGGGCGATCACGATGACCGGAAGCGTCTCCTCGATCAGGGCGATGGGGCCGTGCTTGAGTTCGCCGGCGGCATACCCCTCGGCGTGGATGTAGCTGATCTCCTTCAGCTTCAACGCGCCTTCCAGCGCCAGCGGATAGGAAGTGCCGCGTCCGAGATACAGCACGTCCTTGGCCTTCGAGAGTTCCTTGGCGATGCCCTCGATGTCGTGCTCGTGCTTCAGCGCCTCAGCCACGAGGCCCGGCACATGCATGAGTTCGGAAACCAGTGCCTGTTCCTGTTCGGCGGAGATCGTTCCGCGCGCCACACCCGCCGCGATTGCCAGCGCCGCCAGCACCGAAAGCTGGCAGGTGAACGCCTTGGTGGAAGCGACGCCGATTTCCGGCCCCGCCAGCGTCAGCGCCACGACATCGCTCTCGCGCGCGATGGTGGATGTGGGCACGTTGACGACCGACAGGATCTTCTGGCCGCAATCCTTCGCATAGCGCAGGGAGGCGAGCGTGTCTGCGGTTTCGCCCGATTGCGAAATGACCATGGTCAGGTCGCCCGCATCGAGCGGCATCTCGCGATAGCGAAACTCCGAAGCGACATCGATCTCGACCGGCAGACGGGCCAGCCGCTCGAACCAGTATTTGGCAGTCAGTCCGGCAAGGAAAGCCGTTCCGCAGGCAGAAATCGACAGTTTGCGGATGGCTTTGAAATCGAACGGCAGATCGAATGGCAAACTCACCTTGCCGGCGCTCATGTCGAGATAATGCGCGAGCGTGCGACCGATCACCTCAGGCTGCTCGTGGATTTCCTTGGCCATGAAATGGCGGTGGTTGCCCTTGTCCACCAGAAACGCACCCGCCTGCGTCTTCTGCCGCTGGCGCACAACCTCACGGTCGTTCTCGTCATAGAAGGTGGCACCCGTGCGCGTCATCACGACCCAATCGCCATCTTCAAGATAGGCGATGGTGTCGGTGAAAGGCGCAAGCGCCAGTGCGTCCGAGCCAAGATACATCTCGCCCTCGCCATAGCCGATGGCGAGCGGTGCGCCACGGCGGGCGCCGATGAGCAGGTTCTCTTCACCCTCGAAGATGAAGCCGAGCGCAAACGCTCCATGCAGACACTTCAGCGCAGCCGCCACCGCATCACGCGGCGCCAGCCCACGACGCATTTCACGCGTGACCAGATGGGCCACAACCTCCGTATCGGTATCGGACTGGAAATTGACGCCCTGCCCCATCAATTCCTCGCGCAGGGAACGGAAGTTCTCGATGATTCCGTTATGCACCACGGCAACGCGATCGGTGGCGTGCGGATGGGCGTTGTACTCACTCGGGCGGCCGTGAGTAGCCCAGCGGGTATGGCCGATGCCGATATGGCCCTGCAACGGCTCTTCGGCCAGCCGGGCTTGCAGGTTCCGAAGCTTGCCCTCCGCCCGCCGACGCGTGAGGTGCCCGCCTTCAAGCGTGGCGATGCCCGCTGAATCATAGCCTCGATACTCAAGGCGCTTCAGCGAATCCACAACCTGAGAGGCCACGGGGCCGTTGCCAAGAATACCGACAATGCCGCACATGCCGTTCATCTCCAATTCGATCAGGGGCGCAGGAGCCCGTAGGGTCCGCCAAGCTGCAAGCCTTGTGCCGGTTTCGCGCACAAGGCTCAAGTCACGTTGCGAAACAAGCGTAAGAAAGCGACAAAGCGCTTTTTCTTCAACACGTTGGAGAAAATTCAGGAGCGCTTTCCGCGCCGGAAGGGCTGGGTCAACATCCGGTCAAGCCGCGACTCAGCCTCATCGCGGAACACAGAAAGCCCGATGGTCATGCGCTGATAACCGGCGCGTGGTCCATCCTGATACGTCCCGAACAGCCGGTCCCACCAGGGCAGGTTGAAGCCGAAGTTGCTGTCCGTCTCGATGGGCACCTCAGAATGATGGACACGGTGCATGTCAGGCGTCACCACGAACAGACGTAACAGCCGGTCCAAAGTCGGCGGCAGGGTGATGTTGGCGTGGTTGAACATCGCGGTCGCATTCAAAAGCACCTCGAATGCGACGACCGCAACCGCAGGAATGCCGAGCGCAACCACAGCTCCTACCTTGATCAGCATCGAAAGCAGGATCTCAACGGGGTGGAAACGCAGACCCGTCGTCACATCCAGCACGGTGTCGGCATGGTGCAGCCGATGCAGCCGCCAGAGTACCGGAACGCGATGAAACGCAACGTGCTGCGCATAGATGACAAGATCCAGCAACACAATGCCGAGCGGCACCGCCAGCCAGCCGGGAACGCCGAGCAGCGGAAAAAGCCCCCAACCCTGCACCTCTGCCAGCAGGGCAACGCCGGCTGCCGTCAACGGAAAAACCAGCCGAACCAGAATGGAATCCAGCGCCACAAGCGCAAGGTTCGACGGCCAGCGCTGGCTGCGCCGTTGCGCCTCCCGCCACGGCGCAGCCAGTTCCCACAGCATCAGCACGGCGAGGACGCCGGCAAAAACACCAAGCCGAATCAGACTTTCCGCGCCCATCTCAGCCCGGACGCTTGGGAATGTTCAACGCCCGCTCAACCGCCGGACGGGCCAGCCCCGCTGCCAACCAGCGCGGCACATGCGTCAGGCTCGCGTAATTGACCAATATGCCGGCATCGTAGAAGCCAATGAGATTGCGCACCCAGCCGAGCATCGACATGTCGGCGATGGTGTATTCCTCCCCCATGATCCAGCTGCGGGTGGCAAGGCGCTGTTCCAGAACGCCGAGCAGGCGGGTTGATTCCTGGGCGTAGCGGTCGAGCGGGCGCTTGTCTGCGATCTCCTTGCCGGCAAATTTGTGGAAGAAGCCAAGCTGACCGAACATCGGCCCGATCGCCGCCATCTGGAACATGAGCCACTGGATCGTCTCGATGCGCCGGGCGGGGTCTTCAGGCAGGAACCGGCCCGCCTTTTCCGCCAGATAGATCAGTATGGCGCCCGATTCGAACAGGGCGAGCGGCTTGCCACCCGGACCGTTGGGATCAAGGATCGCCGGGATCTTGCCATTCGGGTTCAGCGAAAGGAACTCCGGCGTCCAGGTTTCATTCGCGCCGATGTTGATGGCGTGCGGTTCATAAGGCAGCCCCGTTTCCTCCAGCAAAATCGAAACCTTCACGCCATTGGGTGTCGGGAACGAATAAAGCTGGATGCGGTCGGGGTGCTCTGCCGGCCAGCGGCGGGTGATGGCGAATTCAGACAGATCGATCATGGCGCTCTCCCGAAAATTGTCATCGCAGGCTAACCGCTTTGGCGATTCCGCGACAGAAATTTTCACCGTGTCGGCGCCGTCGCGAGGCTCAGGTCTTTTTCTTGGCGACATTCTCCGGTCGGGCCCGGAAGCTGTCGGCCCACCCCGCCTTGACCATCTGGTGGCCGCGCGCCACTGCCAGCGCATTGGCGGGCACATCCTTCGTGACCACCGAACCGGACCCGACATAGGCGCCGTCGCCGATCTTCACCGGCGCCACCAGCGCGGAATTCGAGCCGACAAACGCCCCTGCCCCGATCTCCGTCACGAACTTGCGGAAGCCGTCATAGTTGCAGGTGATCGTGCCCGCGCCGATATTGGCCTCCGCACCCACGGTCGCATCGCCGATGTAGCTGAGGTGGCTGATCTTTGCACCTTCCGCCACCTTCGCGTTTTTCACCTCGACGAAGTTGCCAACCTTGACATCCACGGCGAGATCCGCACCGGGGCGTAGCCGCGCGAACGGGCCGACACTGGCGCCCTTGCCGATATGCGCACCCTCGATATGCGAAAAGGCGTGGATCACCGCGCCGTCATCAATGACCACACCGGGGCCGAACACCACATTCGGCTCGATCACGACATCGCGCCCGATTTTCGTATCCGGCGCGAGAAACACCGTCTCCGGCGCGATCAAGGTAACGCCGCTGCGCAACGCCTCCTGGCGCAGACGCTTCTGGATCACCGCCTCCGCCATCGCCTGCTGAAGCCGGTCGTTGACACCGAATGCCTCGAGCTCGGGCACCTCGACCACGACGGCGAGCATCCCTTCGGCGCGCGCCACCTCGACCGCCGAGGTCAGATAGAATTCCTTCTGGGCGTTGTTGTCGTCGATGGCATCCAGCAATTCCAGCGCGCGGCGACCACTCAGCGCCATCATGCCGCCGTTGCACAGCGTCACCTGCCGCTCGGCGTCGGTCGCGTCCTTGTGTTCGCGGATGGCGAGTAATTCACCGCCATCCGTCAGCAGACGACCATAGCCAGTCGGGTCCTTGGCGTGAAAGCCCATCACGGCAACACCGGCGCCGCCATGCACCGCAGCCGCGAGGCGCTGCACCGTCTCGGTCCGCACCAGTGGCGTATCGCCGAACAACACCACCACGGCATCATAGCCTTCCGCGATCGAACTGCGCGCCTGAAGCACCGCATGGGCGGTGCCGCGCCGCTCGGTCTGAACATAGCAATCAACGCCCGGCATGACGCGCCGCGCCTCATCGGCGACCGCCTGATGATTGGGGCCGACAACGACCGCAGCCTTGGCGAACCGCGCCTTCACCACCGAACCAAGGGCCCGGGCCAGAAGCGTTTGCCCGGCTACCTTGTGCAGCACCTTGGGCTTGGCGGAGTTCATCCGCGTGCCTTCGCCGGCTGCCAGTACAATGGCTAAAGTCGTACCGCTCATCGTAACGAATCCCCGAGATTGTTCCGTTCCGGGCCGTGACGTATAGCCCCATGGCCCCACTTGGCAACGCGTCAGTGGCTCCCGCCTTGGACTTGCCACTTTCAATCGTAAGAAAACGTTTCTCCGCTGCACAAATCCCTTCCGATCCTCGGACGAAACGGTATAGCTAGCGAACAAATCAGTAGTCGGGTTTCATTCATGGTGCTGGACGTGACGCGCGGGTTTCCGATGAACCGGAGATCGCTTCTTCTGGCGGGCGCGGCCACATTCTCAGGTCTGGCTTCCGGAAGCCACGCGCAGGAGGCACTGCCCGGCGCCGATCTCCTCACGGACGGCGTGACGTTCGACCGCGCAAAGCTGGTCGACTATGCGCGCGCGCTCGCCAAACGCCCCTATGTGGCGCCGAGTGCGACCTTGCCCGAGCCGTTCAACACTCTGAACTACGATCAATACGTTGGCATCCGCCACCGCCCGGAGCGGGCGATCTGGGCCGATCAGCCGAATGGTTTCGTGCTGGAGCCGCTGCATCGCGGCTTCATATTCCAGGCGCCCGTACAACTCGTTCTGGTGGATGGCGGCAAAACCCAGCGGCTTGTCTATTCGCCGCAGCGCTACGATTTTGGCAAGCTGGCTGCCCCTTCGTCAAACATTGGCGATATCGGCTTTTCCGGCGTGCGCATTCTCGTGTCCAGCCCGGAAGCGCCGCCGCGCGAGATTGCCGTGTTCCAGGGCGCGAGCTTTTTGCGCGCCATCGCCCGCGGCCAGGCGTTCGGGGCGATTTCCCGCGCGCTCAGCATCCGCACAGCGGATCAGCGCGGCGAGGAGTTTCCATTTTTCCGCGCGCTCTGGATCGAGCGGCCATTGCGCGACGATCATATCGTCGTTCATGCCCTGCTTGATTCAGAAAGCGTCGCAGGTGTCTTCAGTTACACGATCCACGCGGGTGAGTTGACGCTGATCGACACCGAGGCGGCCATTTTCCCGCGCGTGACGCTGGACAACGTGGGGCTCGCCGGAATGCAGGGCACCTACCTGTTCAGCGGGGTCGACCGACGCGGCATCGACGACTACCGACCATCGGTCTACGAGGTCGGCGGCCTGCAAATGGTCAACGGCAACGGCGAATGGATCTGGCGTCAGATTTCCAACCCAAAGCAGTTGCAGGTCTCGTGGTTCGGGCTCGACAGTCCACGCGGATTCGGGCTGGTGATGCGCGACCGGAACTTTGCGTCCTTTCAGGATTACGATGCGCGGTTTGAGATCCGCCCGACCCTTTGGATCGAGCCGATCGGTGACTGGAAATCGGGCGCGGTCCAGCTGTTCGAAATCCCCTCGAACGACGAGATCCACGACAATATTATCGCCATGTGGCGCCCCAAGGAACCGCTGACGGCAGGCAGCGAGCATTTCCTGGCCTATCGCCAGAACTGGTGCTGGTCCCCGCCGGAAAAGCCCCAGCTCTATACGGTTGCCGGCACCAGAATCGGGCGCGGCAGCCAGAAGCGCCGGCGGTTCGTGGTCGATTTTGCCGCCGACCCCGCATTGCAGGTGAAACCGGAAGAGCTTCAGATTGCCTTCTGGGCCTCGAACAACGGCGGACAGAACCTGCGTCTCATTCCCGCTTCGGACAATCGCCCGTTGCGCGTGACATTTGAACTCGATACCGGCAGCGAGACGATGATCGAATTGCGGCTCGCGCTGATGAATGGCACCACGCCTGCCAGCGAGACCTGGCTTTATAGATGGACGCCGTGACGACACAGCACCCAAGGCATCCGCCTGTGACACATCCTGCCATGCCGGCTGAATCGCCGCTGGCCATGCCCACGCAATCCTTCCGCTCCTGGAGTGCGAAGGAAAAGCGCACACTTGTGAACGCGGCAGCGGCAGCCACTCCCACGCTCATCCGCCTGTGGGTGTTTGGCGGCGGGCTGCTGATCACGGCCTATGGCGCCTACGAGATGTACCGGGTGGTGAACGCCGGCACGGGAATTACCTTTCTCCAGTGGCTGCTGGTGATCCTGTTCGTCGCGAATTTCATCTGGATTGCGCTGGCCTTCACGGGCGCGGTGGCCGGGTTTTTCTCGCTGCTGTTCAACAGGCCGCGCAGCATGGTGCGGCCTGCCACGCTTTCCGGGCGGACCGCCGTGGTCATGCCGATCTACAACGAGGCGCCGAGCCGGGTGTTTGCAGCCATGCAGACCATGGCCGAGGGCGTGTCAGCCTCCGGTCTTGGTAGCCATTTCGACTTCTTCTTCCTTTCGGATACAACCGACCCGGATGCCTGGATCGCAGAGGAGCGCGCCTATTTCGCGCTGCGCGAGAAATTCCCGCACGATATTCGCCTGTTCTACCGCCATCGCATCAAGAACACCGGGCGCAAGGCTGGCAACATTGCCGATTTTGTGACCCGTTGGGGCGGCGCCTATGACCATATGCTGGTTCTGGATGCGGACAGCCTCGTCGAGGGGGACACGATCGTCGGTCTCGCCGGCGCGATGGAGGCCGACCCCGACAGCGGCATCATCCAGACCCTGCCGCTGATCATCAACCGCAACACCCTGTTTGCGCGGCTCCAGCAGTTCGCAGCGCGCGTTTATGGCCCCGTGATCGCCGAGGGGCTGCGTCTTTGGATGGGGCGTGACGGCAACTACTGGGGCCACAACGCGATCATCCGCACCAAAGCCTTCGCTGATCATTGCGGAATGCCCGAACTCTCGGGCAAGCCGCCCTTCGGCGGACACATCATGAGCCATGATTTCGTCGAAGCCGCGCTGATCCGCCGCGCGGGCTGGTCGGTGACGATGATCCCCGGCCTTGTCGGCTCCTATGAGGAGAGCCCGCCCTCGCTGATCGACCTGACGGCGCGCGACCGGCGCTGGTGCCAGGGCAACCTGCAACACACCCGCGTGATCGGCGCCAAGGGCTTCCGATGGGCGACGCGCCACCACTTTCTCACAGGCATCGTCTCCTATCTCGCCTCGCCTCTGTGGCTGGCGCAGCTGGTTGTCGGTATCATGCTGGTCATTCAGGCCTATCTGATCCGACCGGAATATTTCACCTCGGAATTTTCGCTGTTTCCGGCCTGGCCGCGTTTCGATGCCGAGCGCGCGCTGAACCTCTTCCTCGTCACCATGGGTATCCTGTTGGCACCGAAGCTGTTCGGCTGGCTGCTGGCGCTGCTGCGCTCCGACGAGCGCCGGGCCTATGGTGGCGCCATCCGGCTGACGCTCTCGGCGATCTTTGAAACCATCATGTCAGCCCTCATTGCACCGATCATGATGGTGATCCAGTCCGGCGCGGTGTTCCAGATCCTCTTCGGCGGCGATACCGGCTGGAAGCCGCAACGGCGGGATGACGGCACCATGCCCCTCAGCGACATCGTGCGGCGGCATCGCGGCCATGTGGCGCTTGGTGTCTTTACCGGCATCGTTACCTATCTGATCTCGCCTTCGCTGTTTGCCTGGATGTCACCGACCATTCTCGGCCTGCTGCTCGCCATCCTGATTTCCTGGTGGACGGCGCTGAGCAGCCTCGGCATCGCGCTGAAACACTTCGGCCTGCTCTGGACGCCGGAGGAGCGCAGTCCTCCGGCCATCGCAGAGCGGTCGAATGCACTGCAAGCCCACTACGGCGACTTCGATATGGTAGACGGCGTCACGGCCCTGCACGACGACGAAAAGCTGCGGGACCGGCACAACGATCTTTTGCCCCACCATATCCGGCGCCGGCGCGGCGAGATCGACCGCGACCATGTGGTGGCGGAAGCCAAGATCGCAGATGCGGAAACCATCGCGGATGCCGCCGCCTGGCTGACGACGCGGGAAAAAACCATTGCCTTGCAGGATCGTGCGCTTGTTGCCATGCTCGCACAGTTGCAACACGCGCCCGGACATCCCAAATAGGAGATGTGCTGCATGTGAGCATTTCACATGCGAATCATGGATCGACTGCCCATCGGAGGACTGGAACATGGGATTGTTTTCATTTGTCAAAAGCGTCGGCGAGAAGCTGTTCGGCGCCAGCGAAGCCAAGGCCGCCACGGCTGACGAACTGAAAAAGGAAGTGGCCAAGCATGGCCTCAACGCCGACGGGCTGAACATCGCCGTCGATGGCGACAAGGTGAGCGTGTCCGGCACGGCCATGAGCCAGGCAGACGCCGAGAAGATCATCCTGGCGCTCGGCAACACGATCGGCGTCGCGCAGGTCGATTCGCAGCTCGTCTCCAAGCAGGCCGAACCGGAATCGCGGATGTACACTGTGAAGGCTGGCGACAACCTGTCGAAGATCTCGAAGGCGATGTACGGCAATCCGAACCACTACAACGAGATTTTCGAGGCCAACAAGCCGCTGCTGAAGCACCCCGACAAGATCTATCCCGGTCAGGTGCTGCGCATTCCGGCCCTCGGATGAACCACATCTGTCGTTAGCGTTTGACCCGCGCCCGCTGTTCCCCTAAACAGCGGGCGCGTTTCGTTTTGGGCGAAGCGCACCGGCAGAGCCGGTGGGTGCCGCCGTGGCGGCCCCGGGCGGGTAGCTCAGTGGTAGAGCACGTGACTTTTAATCATGTGGTCGAGGGTTCGATCCCCTCCCCGCTCACCAATTTCCGGAAATCCGAACAGAACGCTTGATTGCCGGCAAATCAAATCGTCAAATGGCCTGAACCGGAGCCATTTGATGACTGACATTTCCCTTCGCCTTGCTGCTGCCCAAACCATTGCACGCGATCTCGGGGCGCTCGCGATGAGCTATTTCACCGACCGGACGAAGCTCGGCACGTCCATGAAAGGCGCGCAGGACTGGCTGACCGTCGCTGACGGCACGGTCGAGGCAACATTCCGTACGCGGATTGCCGAACTCTTCCCCGATGATTCGGTCATGGGCGAGGAACAGGGCGGCGGCGCATCCGACCGGCTGTGGATCATCGACCCCATCGACGGCACCGCGAACTTCGCGCACGGCGACCGGCAATGGTGCATTTCCATCGGCTTTCTCGCCAATGGCCGGCCCGAATTCGGCATTCTCTATGCCCCGGCTCTGGATGAGTTCTTCATGGGCCGGCGCGGCCATGGCGCGAGCCTCAACGGCAAGCCGATCCGTGTGGCGGATACGGCCAGCATCAGCCAGTCCTCGCTGGAAATCGGCTGGTCGAATCGCCGCCCGCTTGACGAGTATCTCGACCGGGTGCGGCGCTGCTTCCAGGCCGGCGCTTCGGTCAAGCGCGCAGCCTCGGGCGCCATGGGCCTTGCCTACTGCGCCTGCGGTCGCACGGATGGCTATGCAGAAAGCCATATCAACGCCTGGGATGTCGCAGCGGGCGTGGTGATCGCTGCCGAGGCCGGTGCCTATGTCAACGATTTCTTCGCCAGCGCCACAGCCCTGAAGAACGGCAATCCAATTATTGCGCTGGCACCAGGGATCGTGGATGAGGGGCGACGTCTTCTGGCGCTGGATTGAGCGGCGCCGGTCGCGTCAGGCGCAGCCCGCCCGGCGCGCCTGACGCCAGAACACCCACAGCTTACGCAGGCGGGACAGATCAACCCGCCGCTCGAACGGGTTGCCTGTGCCGCGTGCCAAGGCATCAAGATAGGGCTGCACCAGCGCAATCGGAAGGAAGGCCGGAGCGCTTTGCGGCGTCACCGCACCGATATGCCGGCGCGTTTCGGCAAGGTGATGCCTGGCGCGATTCACCACCTCCGCCAGCGCCGCCCTGAGTGCCGGACTGTCGCGCCCGGCGCGGATATCCGCCGCTTCGACGCCGTGCTGGCTGAGAACCTCCGCCGGCGGCACGAACACCTGCCCCTGCCGCGCCTGCCATGGGAAGGCGCGCAACAGCCCTGTCAGCGCATAGGCAACGCCGGCATGGCCAGCCGCATCCACACCAGCTGCCTCCCGGCCCTGGTTCAGCACCAGCGTCGCAAGACGGATCAGGGCAGAAGAGGTTTCACCGCAATAACCCTCAAGATCAAGCCATGTCGGCATCGGGTCGTCGTAGAGGTCAAAGGTCCGCGCCTCGATCAGATCGAGAAACGCCTGCACCGGCAACGAGAAGCGCGCGATGGTGTCCATCAATGCGCGGGCCAGCGGATGGTCGGCAGCCTCCCCCGCACGCGCGCCGCTCAGCACTTCGCGCCACCACTGATACCGGATTTCCCCCGGCAGAACATCACGGACCACGGACCGGACGCGCGCGACATCGGCGCTGAAGGCATAAATTGCAAAAAGATGCGGCTGGCTCACTGCCGGCGCAAACAGCGTCGCAAGATAACGGTCAGGGTCAAGATCGCGCACATGCGCCAGCGCTGCGGCATAGGCATCATCAGGCGCAGTGCCAGCCATCAGGGCACCGCTACCAGCGCCGCCGCGACCTTCCGGCCCTCGTCAAGCAGGATGTTATAGGTCTGCGTGGCCGATGAAGTCGACATCGCCTCAAAGCGGATGCCATCATCCCGGAGGGCGCGGGCAAGCGCCGGCGATAGCGGCTCGAACCGTGCGCCGGTGCCGATCAGCAGGAAATCGAACCCCTCGCGCTCTGACAGAGCTTGCGCCAGCGCGTCCCACGTCACATCCGCCATTCCTGCAACCGGCCAGGCATGTATGCCGGACGGCAACGCCAGAATGGCTCCGATGTGGCTCATGCCCGCAAAGAGAAAGCCGCCCTTGCCGATGGCCTCGATGGCGTGCCGGCCCGGCGCAAACCCCTGCCCCGGCGCGGCCATATCAAGCCGCCTTTGCCTTGGCCTCGTCCTTCGCGGCCTTCGGCTCGTCGCCGCCGACCTTGAGGCCGAGGTAGATCAGCACAGGCGCGGCAATGAAGATCGACGAATAGGTGCCAACGATCACACCGACGAACATCGCCCACGAGAAGGACGAAATGACATTGCCGCCGAAAATCACCAGCGCGAGCAGCGACAGCATGGCCGTGAAGGAGACAAGGAAGGTTCGTGCCAGCGTCTGATTGATCGCGAGATCCAGCAATTCGTTGATCGGCATCTTCTTGTAGCGGCGCAGCAGTTCGCGAATTCGGTCGAACACGACAACCGTATCGTTCACCGAATAGCCGACTATCGTCAGGATCGCCGCGATGGAGGTCGAATTGAACTCGATCTGGCTGACTAAATAAAAGCCGATGATCATCATCAGATCGTGCAGAGTCGCGATGACCGCGCCTACCGCAAACTGCCACTCGAACCTAAACCAGAGGTAGATCAGCACGCCGATGATCGAAGCGACCACGCCGAGCGTGCCAGCCTGCACCAGTTCGCCCGAAATGCGCGGCCCCACAACCTCGACGCGGCGGAAGTCGAAATCGTTCTGGAATGCGGCGCGCGACTTCTCGACGACAACCTGCTGGCCCTTGTCACCACCCGGCTGGAGCGGGAAGCGCAGCGAGACTTCGGCCGCCTCCTTGAACTCCTGCACTTCAACCTCGCCGAGGTGAAGCTGTTCGGCCATCGTGCGCACCTTGGCGACATCAACCTGCCCGGACTTCGCTCGCATTTCAACGAGCGTGCCGCCGGTGAAATCGATGCCGAAGTTCATGTTCACAGTGAAGAACAGAACGATCGTGATGACCGACAGCAGGGCCGACAGCGGGAAGCTGATGCGCCGCCACGCCATGAACGGAAACTTGGTGCCGTCGGGGATGATGCGGAGGAGTTTCATATCCGGCTCCTCAGAACGGAATGGTCTTGGGCTTGGCCCAGCGATACCAGAGCGCGATCATCATGCGCGTCATGGTCACTGCGGTCACAACCGTGGTGATGATGCCCATGATCATGGTCACGGCGAAACCGCGCACAGGCCCAGAGCCGAGGAAGTAGAGGATCGCCGCCGCGATGAACATCGTCGAGTTGGAATCGATGATGGTCGCCATGGCCCGGTTGAAGCCGGCCTCCAGCGAGGCGACCAGCGAACGTCCGAGATGGCTTTCCTCGCGAATGCGCTCGTAAATCAGCACGTTCGCATCCACCGCCGTGCCGATGGTGAGCACGATGCCGGCGATACCAGGCAGCGTCAGCGTGGCGCCAATCTTGGTCATCAGCGCGAAGATCAGCAGGATGTGGATGATCAGCGCGATATTGGCGAAAATGCCGAACAGGCCATAGGTCGCGATCATGAAGAAGGCGACAAGCCCGCCGGCGACATAGGCCGCCTTCTTGCCCGCATCGATCGAATCCTGGCCCAGTCCGGGGCCAACCGTCCGTTCCTCGACGATGGTGAAGGCTGCCGGCAGTGCGCCGGAGCGCAGGAGGATCGCGAGGCGATTGGCCGATTCCACCGTGAAGTTTCCGGAAATCTGCCCCTGCCCGCCCAGGATCGGGCTGAGAATGCGCGGCGCCGAAATGATCTTGTTATCGAGAATGATGGCGAAGGGCTTGCCAACGTTTTCCTGCGTCACCTGCCCGAACTTGCGCGCGCCGGTTACATTGAAGCGGAAGTTGACGATGGGCTGGCCAGAGCGCTGGTCAAAGCCCGGCTCAGCCGAGGTCAGGTCCGCGCCATCCACCATCACGCGGCGCTCGACCTGCATCGGGCCGCCCTCTTCCGACGGCAACGTCTCGACTTCCGCCGGATTTGCGCCGGGTTCCGCCACCAGGCGGAACTCCAGCTTGGCGACCTTGCCGAGAATTTCGCGCAGTTCGCTGGAATCCTGAAGTCCCGGAACCTGGATGAGCACGCGGTCGATTCCCTGCCGCTGGATCGAAATCTCGCGGGTGCCTTCAGGATCGACGCGACGGCGGAACACATCCAGCGACTGATCTACCGCGCGACGAACCTTGTCGTTGATACCCGCTTCCGTGAAGGTGAGGGTGACAAGATCGCCCTGCTCGGTCACGTCGATATTGCGCACACCCGTGCCGAGGCGCGCCGGATCGACCGGCTGCGAAAGGTCCTTCAGCTTGGGCAGGATCTTCGCCCGGTCTTCCGGGTTGGGAATGCGCACGGCGGCGCCGCGCGGCTGTGCCGGAACGCCCCCCGTCGGCGCCACGCGCGCCTCGCGGAAGATGCCACGAATATCGGCCTGCAACTGCTGCACCTGCTGCCGGATCAGCGCGGCCTGATCGACTTCCAGAACCACATGGGTGCCGCCCTGAAGGTCCAGCCCCAGCGGAATGCCCTTGTAGGGGATCAGCCAGCGCGGCACCCAGGCGGGAAATGCCTTCTCGATTGCGTCACGCGTGCTTTGGGGCAGCGCGCTCGGCAGCGAATAGAGGATGCTCCCGATCACCAGGGCGAGAACCGCCAGTGTCTTGAGCCTTGAAAAGCGCAGCATCGTGCGAAGGGTCCCGCTTGCCGGGGCACACCACGATCACGCCTTGCCGACGCATCACGAAACATGCCCCACATTGTAGATATCGATCACGTTTTCCGGATCTGATGTATCCACCAAACCCGGCGTGATCCGGCCGAAGCGTCAGCTTGCGACGGGCTCGGCCTTGTTACGCACATCGGAGATCATGCCGCGCACAACGCGCACCCGCACGTTGTCGGCAATCTCCACCTCGATCTCGCCATCATCGATGACCTTCGTCACCTTGCCAATCATGCCTGAGGACATGACAACGGTGTCACCGCGCCGGATACCCTTGATCAGTTCCTGATGCTCGCGCACCCGCTTTTGCTGCGGGCGGATCAGCAGGAAATACATGATGATCAGGATGATCAGGAATGGCGCAAACTGGGCGATGAGATCGCCGGCGCCGGGGGTGCCTGCGGCCTGGGCAAATGCCGGAGTAATCACGTCGAAACCTCTTTTCGTGGGACCGGTCCGGCGGCGCCGACGGTCAAAATTTGCGCGGGACTATAGTGCCCGGCGCGCATAAGGCAACCCTTGCTGCGTTCAGTCCATTTCCTCGATCTTGCCATCGCGAATTGTGACGCGACGGTCCATCCGGCGGGCAAGGTCAAGATTGTGCGTCGCCACCAGCCCCGCAAGGCGCGATTGCTTCACAATCGACATCAGCATGGTGAAAACATGGTCGGATGTCGCCGGATCGAGGTTCCCTGTCGGCTCATCCGCCAGCAGGAGGCGCGGCGCGTTCACAACCGCGCGGGCAATCGCCACGCGTTGCTGCTCGCCGCCAGACAACTCACCTGGCTGGTGATCGAGCCGCGGGCCAAGGCCGATGAAGCCGAGAATCTCGGAGGCGCGCGCGCGGGCCGTCGCCCGGTCCAGCCCTGCGATGATTTGCGGCATCATCACGTTCTCGACCGCCGTCAGTTCCGGCAGGAGGTGATGGAACTGATAGACAAACCCGAGTTCGGTGCGGCGCAGCCGCGTGCGGTCCTTGTCCGAAAGCGTACGGGTCGGCATCCCGCCCACCAGAACCTCGCCACCGTCAGGCTTTTCGAGAAGGCCCGCGCAATGCAGCAGCGTCGATTTGCCGGTGCCGGACGGGGCGACCAGCGCCACCATTTCGCCCGGCCGCACGGTCAGGTTCGCATTCCTGAGCACGACAAGTTCAGCCTCGCCCTGGCGGTAGACGCGCTCGACATTCTGAAGTTCGAGGGCCGTCATCATTCGCTCCGCAAGGCTTCGACAGGATCGAGCTTGGCCGCGCGCCAGGCCGGCGGCAGCGTCGCCAGCAGGGCGATCAGCAGCGACATGCCGACGATCAGCGACACCTCCACTGGATCGATAATCGCTGGCAGCCTGTTGAGGTAATAAAGATCCGGCGGGAACAGCGGACGCGACAGCAACCACGAGAAGAACTGCCGGATCGATTCGACGTTATGCGTCACGAGCAGCCCCAGCAGGAACCCCAGCGTCGTGCCGACAACACCGATTGCCGCCCCGGTGATGACAAAAATGCGCAGGATGGAGCCGCGCGTCGCGCCCATGGTGCGTAAAATCGCGATGCCGCGCGTCTTGTCGTTCACCAGCATGAACAGGCCGGAGATGATGTTGAAAGCCGCAACCAGCACGATCATCATCAGGATGACGAACATCATTGTGCGTTCCATTTCCAGCGCGCCGAAGAAGGTCGCGTTGCGGAAACGCCAGTCGGATAATGTGGCGATGGGGCCGACCGCATGTTGCAGCGCCGGCAGCATCTGCTCGATGTCTTCGGGGTTCTGGATGAACACCTCGATGACGGACGCCTGATCCTCGCTGTCGAAATAGATCTGCGATTCCTTGATCGGCATGAAGATGAAGCCGGCATCGAACTCGCTCATGCCGACCTCGAACACCGCCGCCACCTCATAGGCCTTCTGGCGCGGCGCCATGCCGAAGGGGGTCGATGGTCCCTTGGGGCTGAGCAAGCGCACCTTGTCGCCCACACCCACATTGAGGTGCTGCGCCATGCGCTTGCCAATGGCGATGCCCTCGCTCGCATCGAAACCGTCGAGCGTCCCCTCCTTCAAATTGCCCGAGATCGAGCGCATCTTCTTGAGGTTATCTTCCGAAAGGCCGCGCACCAGCGCACCCGTGGATGCGCTCTGCGAGGCAGCAAGCACCTGCCCTTCCACCAGCGGCGCAGCGATGGTGACACCCTTCACGCCCTGAATGCGGCGCGCGATCGCATCGTAGTCGGTCATCGGTTGGCCAAGCGGCTGCACGAAGACGTGGCCGTTCACCCCGAGAATTTTGCCGATCAGTTCCTTGCGGAAGCCGCCCATCACGCTCATCACCACGATCAGCGTGGCGACCCCCAGCATGATGCCGAGGAACGAGAAGATGGCGATAACCGAGATGAAACCCTGCCGGCGCCGCGCGCGAAGGTAGCGCCAGGCCAGCATCCACTCGAAGGACGAAAAGAGTTTACCAACCCAGCCGGTCGCCCCGGCGGATACCGCCGCCGCGCTCATGCGGTCAACCGGGCAACGGCATCGACCGGGCTGAGAAGTTCGCGCTCACCCGTTGCGCGGCGCTTCAGTTCCACCTTGCCTTCGGCCAGGCTCTTCGGCCCCACCATCAGCTGCCACGGCAGACCGATGACATCAGCGGTGGCGAACTTGCCGCCCGGCCGCTCGTCGCGATCATCATAAAGAACATCGACACCCTTGGCCGAGAGTTTGGCGTAAAGATCGGCGCAGGCCGCATCAACCGCGCTGTCGCCCTGCCGGAGGTTCAGCAGCGCCACCTTGAACGGCGCGATCTCATCCGGCCAGACGATGCCCTGCTCGTCGTGGCTGGCCTCGATGGCGGCAGCGACAACACGGCTCGGCCCGATGCCGTAAGACCCCATATGCACAGTGTGCTCCTTGCCGTCCGGCCCGTTGACCACAGCGCGCATCGGCTCGGAATACTTCGTGCCGAAATAGAAGATATGCCCCACCTCGATGCCGCGCGCCGAAACCCGGCGATCCGCCGGAATGGCGTCATAGGCAGCCGCATCGTGCATTTCGGAAGTGGCTGCATAAAGCGAAGTCCACTTGTCGACTGTGGCCTGAATCCCGGCGATGTCGTCGAAATTCGTGTCCGCCGGCGGCACCGCGAAGTCGAGGTAGTCCTTGTGGCAGAACACCTCAGATTCGCCGGTCGAGGCCAGCACGATGAATTCGTGGGAAAGGTCACCGCCGATCGGCCCGGTGTCGGCGCGCATCGGAATCGACTTCAGCCCAAGACGCTGGAAGGTGCGCAGATAGGCAACGAACATCTTGTTATAGGCATGGCGCGCACCGGCCTGGTCGAGATCGAAGGAATAGGCGTCCTTCATCAGGAACTCGCGGCTGCGCATGACGCCGAAGCGCGGGCGCACCTCGTCCCGGAACTTCCACTGAAGGTGATAGAGGTTCAGCGGCAGGTCTTTGTAGGAGCGCACATAGGCCCGGAAAATCTCGGTGATCATCTCCTCATTGGTCGGGCCGAACAGCATCTCGCGCTCGTGCCTGTCCTTGATGCGGAGCATCTCCTTGCCATAGGCGTCATAGCGCCCGCTTTCGCGCCAAAGGTCTGCCGACTGGATCGTCGGCATCAGGAGTTCGATGGCACCGGAGCGGTTCTGCTCCTCGCGGATCACCGCGCAAACCTTGTTCAGCACGCGCAGGCCCAGCGGCAGCCAGGCATAGATGCCGGCGCTTTCCTGCCGGATCATGCCGGCCCGCAGCATCAGACGATGCGAAACGATCTCTGCTTCTTTCGGCGTTTCACGCAGGATGGGCAGAAAGTAACGGGACAGGCGCATGGAAAATCCGGATTTTGGCAGCGATTCGCTTCGGGCGGCGCAACAACGCGCGACTGTTTAAAAGCGGATTGAGGCGGAAAACACAAGCGCTCGTCGCAAATGCCAAAAAAATCGGCAAACTGGCAAAAATATGCGTGACTCGCATTGCCACCTTCGTTACAGACTCACGGGGTTGATGAGCCTATTGCAGAAAGCGAAAGCGCCTGCATCTGGTCCAAGTCTTCGGAGGAACGAAGACGCTGCAACGGGGGAGAACGGGGTCAACCCGACAGGTTGTTGCGAAAAAAAGTTTCTTAAGCAAGGCGCGAGCCTTGCTTTTATTTTCTGCAACGTTGTTTTGCTCACACCCAGTAATTCTCGATCAGCCAAGCAAAGACAGCCAGCACCACCGTGCTCAGCACCGTGTTGATGATCAAGATCCGTGCAAAGGCCGGTCGCACCGGCGCACCAGGGTCTGCCCCTGGCACGTCCTCTGCGGGGCCGGCATCACGCCGCACACCGAAAGGCAGCGAGACGAACAGCAGCGTCCACCAGATGATGAAATAGATGGCGAACCAGGTGCCGATTTTCATGAAAGCCGTTCCCTCGCTCCGAACAGGACGGTTGTACTGGTCTGATCTGCCCGGACAGCGCTCTAGACCTGTTCCAGTTCCACCAGTGTGCCATTGAAGTCCTTCGGATGAAGGAACAGCACCGGCTTGCCATGGGCGCCGATCTTCGGCGTACCATCTCCGATAACCCGGGCACCGCCTGCTTTCAGCTTGTCACGCGCGGCGATGATGTCATCGACCTCATAGCAGACATGATGCATCCCGCCATCGGGGTTCTTTTCCAGAAACTTCGCGATGGGCGAGGCTTCCCCGAGGGGTTCAAGCAACTCGATCTTGGTGTTTGGCAGTTCGATGAACACGACCGTGACCCCATGCTCCGGCAGGGCCTGCGGCGCCGAAACGCTGGCACCAAGCGCATTGCGATAGGTGCTCGTGGCAGCGGCAAGGTTGCCGACGGCAATAGCGACGTGATTGAGGCGACCGATCATCGGCATCTCCCGCAGTTTCAGATCAAGGCCCTTCAAACCTCAACAACGAACACCTGGCAAATTGGCTTTTTGTCCCATACGTCGCGCATGGCGTTGCGCACGGCCCGGCGGATTGCCTCCTGCACGGCGGCAGGGTCGCGCCGTTTGCCTTTCGGCAGGCTGTTCAGGGTCGCTTCCACGGCATCAAGGCAGAGTTCGGCAACATTCTCGCCATCATCGGTCAGTTCGGGCAGGCCCGTCGTTTCCACCTCGGGGTCGGACGCCAGCGCCCCGCGCTCGTCTACCGCCAGCACCACCGTCACCATGCCGGCAAACGCGAGCTTGCGCCGCTCGGCTACCGCTCCGTCGATGCTGGTGAGAATGTCACCATCTTTCACCAGACGTCCGTTCACCACCTGCGTCACGATGACAGGATCGCCGGGGCCAAGGCGCACGAGATCGCCGTTGAAGGCGCGGATGGCATGGGGTACGCCCATGGCCTTGGCGAACTTCACATGTTCGGTCAGGTGCAGCGCCTCACCATGGGCCGGCACGGCGACCTGGGGCCGAATCCACTCATACATCCGCCGAACCTCATCCTGCCGCGGATGCCCGGAGACATGAACCAGCCCGTGCCGATCCGTGATAATCTCGATATTCTGCCGGGCCAGCGCGTTGATGATCTTGTTGATCGCCCGCTCGTTGCCCGGAATGGCACGGGAGGAAAAGATCACCCGGTCGCCCGGGACAAGCCGGATGTCGGGGTACTCATGAGCCGCGATGCGCGCCAGTGCGGCACGCGCCTCGCCTTGCGATCCGGTGACCAAAACTACCACCTTGTCGCGCGGCAGGCGCGAATAGGCATCCGGCCCCCGGAACGGCGGCAGACCATCCAGCATCCCGAGATCGGCAGCAATCTCCACCACCCGTTCCATCGCACGGCCGGCGACGATCACCTGCCGCCCCGCCGCTGCAGCCGCTTCCGCAACTGCGCGAATACGCGCAACGTTTGACGCAAAGGTTGTGACCAGCACACGTCCAGGCGACGCGAGGATGATGTCCTTCAGCGTCGCCGACACATCGCGTTCCGAGGCAGAAATGCCTTCGCGGAGGATGTTGGTGGAATCGCATATGAGCGCCAGCACACCCTCGTCACCGATGGCCTTGAGCCGCGCACCATCGGTCGGCAGACCCAGCACCGGCGTCTCATCAATCTTCCAGTCACCAGTATGCAGCACCGTACCCAACGGCGTGCGGATCGCCATGGCGCAGGATTCCGGAATCGAATGAGCCACCGGCACCATTTCGATATCGAAGGGGCCGAGCGTGAACCGCGCGTTCTGCGCGATACGCTTGATCGGCACCTGGGGCGCACCCGGCTCGGACAAACGCCGTACTTCCAGCAGGTCGGCAGCAAAATTCGTGGCGTAGATCGGAACTCCAAGACGCGGCCAGAGATCGGCCACCGCTCCGAAATGGTCCTCATGCGCGTGGGTCAGCACAATGCCCACGAGGTCCTTCTTGCGCTCCTCGATGAAGGTTGTCAGCGGCAGGACGAGATCGATCCCCGGCAGGTCCTCATTGGCGAAGGCAACGCCAAGGTCGACCATCAGCCACTTGCGCTGGCGCGGCGAGCCGAAGCCATAGAGCGCACAGTTCATCCCGATTTCGCCAAGGCCGCCCAGCGGCAGAAACACAAGTTCGTCGTCTGCCATCAGGGCCCCGTTCGGCTGCCGTCAAGAAACACATCTCCCGCCTCGACCTCACGCAACGTGCCGTCCATATCGAGCAGCAGGCGCCCGCGTTCGTCGATGCCGGCACAGCGGCCCGATAAGTCCCCACGCGGCAGCCGCACCGTCAGCGGCGTGCCCGGCGGCAGCGACAGCCGGCTCCAGGCGTCACGAATTCTGAAGAATCCCTGCCCCGCCGCAAAGGCCGTCAGCTGTGTGGCCATGCGATCAGACAGAACCCGCAGAACCTCGCGCCGATCGGTCGAGATGCCGAGATCGAGGAAAGACGCCGCCTTCCGATCCGGCAGGGCCGGTGCGGTCAGGATATTCACCCCCATGCCGATCGCGACCGCCTGCCGGTTGCCGGATATCATCCGCCCTTCCAGCAGGATGCCGGCCAACTTGGCGCCGCCCACCAGCACGTCATTTGGCCATTTGAGATGCGTATCGGCCAGCGGCGCCAGTCGCCGCACCACTTCGGCCAACGCAACGCCGGCAACAAACCCGAGCTTCGGGCTGTCCTCGACCGGACAGGGCGAAACGAGCAGAAGGCTCGCATAAAGATTGCCCGCCGGTGACACCCATTCGCGCCCGTGCCGTCCGCGACCAGAGCGCTGAACTTCAGAAACCACCCAAGTGCGGTTCGCCCCGGCCTGTTCCGCCAGATCCAGCGCCAGCCGATTGGTGGAATCGACGCTTTCCAGCGAAACCAGCGAGAAGCCCGCAGCTCCTGCGGCGTCACTCAGCCGCATCACGGAAGCGGCCTCAGAACAGCGACCGAGCCGCCGCTTCGGCCGCATCCTTCAGCGGCTGCGGGTAGACCCAGAAGAGCAGAACAAACAGGCCGGCCAGCGTCATCACCAGCTTCACCTCGCCCGGCACCGGCACAAATGTGACGCGCGGCGCGTCAAGATACATCACCTTGACAATGCGCAGGTAATAATAGGCCGACACCACGGAGGTAAGGATGCCGAGAACTGCCAGTGCGAACAGGTTCGCCTTGATGGCAGCGGCAAAGACATAGAACTTGCCGAAGAAGCCCGCGAGCGGCGGAATGCCGATCATCGAGAACATGATCAACATCAGCATCGCCGCTGTGTAGGGATTGGTGCGCGAGAGGCCGGCGAGATCGTCGATCTTTTCAACGCGACCTTCGGACGTCGTCATCGTCAGGATGCAGGCAAAGGCGCCAAGCGTCATGGCAAGATAGATGGCCATGAAGATCGCGATTCCCTCAACGCCCTGCACTGAACCGGAGGCCAGCCCCACCAGCGCGTAGCCCATGTTGCTGATCGAAGAATAGGCCATCAGCCGCTTGATATTGGTCTGCGTCAGCGCCGCGAATGCGCCCAGCGCCATCGAGGCAATCGCAAGGAAGGTGACGACCTGTTGCCACTCGCGCGTAACGCCCGGGAAGGCATCGACCAGCACGCGGGTGAGAATGGCCATGGCCGCCATTTTCGGGGCCGTGGCGAAGAACGTCGTCACCGGCGTCGGCGCACCTTCATAAACGTCCGGCGTCCACATGTGGAACGGAACGACCGAAATCTTGAAGGCAAGCCCGGCGAGGATGAACACAAGGCCGAAGGTGACGCCCGTGCCATGCCCACCATGGACCGAGGCGGCAATCGCCTCGAAGGACGTGGTGCCGGTAAAACCGTACACGAGGCTCATACCATAAAGCAGCATGCCCGAAGACAGCGCGCCAAGGACAAAATACTTCAGACCTGCCTCGCTCGATTTCACGTTGTCGCGGTTGATGGCCGCCACGACATAGAGCGCCAGCGATTGCAGTTCCAGTCCGAGATAGAGCGAGATCATCTCGTTGGCGGAGATCATCACCATCATGCCCAGCGTCGAAAGCAGGATGAGGATGGTGTACTCGAAGCGGCTCTCATTCTCGTCCTTGAAGAAACGCGACGAGAGCAGGATCGCCGCCAGCGAGCCGACCAATGTCAAGACCTTCATGAAACGCGCAAATTCATCGGCGATGAAGGCGCCGTTGAAGGTCTTCAGCGTGCCGGGCCCCTGCTCCAGCACCAGCACACCGGCCAGAATGAGGGCGATGATCGCCACCCAGTCGATCAACCCCTTGGAAGAGTCCCCCCGCAGCGCGCCGACAAGCACGAGCACGAGCGCGGCAATGGCCAGAACCATTTCCGCCAGAAACGGCCCGAATGCGGGGACAAGCGTCGAAGTCATCGCCCTGATGTCCTTCTCAAATCAGTTCAGCATCAAGGCAGCCTTGACCGGGGCCAGCCCGGTTGTCGCCTGCTTGATCACAAGGTCAACGGAAGCGGCGCAGGCATCGAGGATCGACCCCGGCTGCACGCCGTAATAGATTGTCAGGAGGAACAGCGGCGCGAGGATCAGGATCTCGCGCGCATCGAGGTCCGGAATGCCTTCGAGCGCGTGCTTATCCATCTTGCCAAACACAACGCGGGCGAACAGCCACAGCGCGTAGGCCGCAGACAGGATGACGCCCGTGGTTGCGACGAAGGCCACCCAGGTCGAGGCCTTGTAGGCCCCCGTCAGCGTCAGAAACTCGCCGATGAAGCCCGAAGTGCCCGGAAGGCCGACATTCGCCATGGTGAAGAGCATGAAGACCAGCGCATAGAGCGGCATCTTTTCAACGAGCCCGCCATAAGCCGCGATCTCGCGGGTGTGCATCCGGTCGTAGATGACGCCGACACAGAGGAACAGCGCGCCGGACACAAGGCCGTGGCTGACCATCTGGAACACCGCCCCCTGCACGCCCGGCGTGTTGAAGGAGAAGATGCCCATGGTGACATAGCCCATGTGCGCGACCGATGAATAGGCAATCAGCTTCTTGATGTCTTCCTGCATCAGCGCCACCAGCGACGTGTAGACGATCGCGATGCAGCTCATCCAGAAGACAAGATCGGCGAAATGGTGGGACGCCTCGGGGAACATCGGCAGAGAGAAGCGCAGGAAACCGTAGCCGCCCATCTTCAACAGGATGCCCGCCAGAATGACCGAGCCAGCTGTCGGCGCCTCGACGTGCGCATCCGGCAACCAGGTGTGGACCGGCCACATCGGCATCTTCACCGCAAACGAGGCAAAGAAAGCCAGCCACAGCCAGATCTGCATGTTGCTGCCGAACTTGTGCGAGGCCAGCTTCACCATGTCGGTCGTGCCGGCATCCCAGTAGATCGCCATGATGGCGAGCAGCATCAGCACCGAGCCGAGCAGCGTGTAGAGGAAAAACTTGAACGAGGCATAGATGCGCCGCTTGCCACCCCAGATGCCGATGATCAGGAACATCGGGATCAAGCCGCCCTCGAAGAACAGATAGAAGAGAACGACATCGAGCGCGCAGAACACGCCGAGCATCAGTGTTTCAAGGATCAGGAAACAGGCGAAATATTCCCGCACACGGGTCGAGATCGAGCTCCACGAGGCGATAATGCAGATCGGCATCAGGAATGCCGTCAGGATGACGAAGGGCATCGAGATGCCGTCGACCCCAAGCTGGTAGACGATCGAATCGCCGAACCAGGCCTTGCGCTCTAGAAGCTGATAGCCGGATTTCGCAATATCGAACCGCGCCCACGCCACCAGTGACAGAACGAAGGTGATCAGCGTGGTCCACAGCGCAATCCAGCGCGCGTTGCGGGCGCCCGCCGCATCCTCGCGCTGCATCAGCACAAGGACCGTACCAAGAACCGGCAGGAAGATCAGGCCGGAAAGAATGCCGAAGCCGAACATCAGTGCGCCCCCGCCGAGAAAAGATACCAGGTGACGAGCGCCGCGACACCGACGAGCATCGCGAATGCATAGTGATAGACGTAGCCTGTCTGGAGCTTCGAGGCCCGTCCGGCGATCCTGACCGCAAGCGCGGCAACCCCGTCCGGTCCGAAGCCGTCGATGAGCCAGCCGTCACACTTCTTCCAGAAGAAGGTGCCGAGGCACTTGGCCGGCCGAACGAAGATGCGGTCGTACAACTCGTCGAAGTACCACTTGTTCAGCAGGAAACGGTAAAGGCTTGGGAAGGTCTCGGCCAGACGCACCGGAATGCTGGTGTCGCGGATGTAGAAAATGTAGGCGAGCACGAAGCCCAGCACCATCATCACCATCGGCGAGTGCTTCACCCAGGACGGCACGTCATGCAGGTCATGCAGGATGTGGTTGTCCTTGCCGACGAAAATCGCGCCCTTCCAGAACGCATCGAAGCCGCTGCCGATGAACTTGTCCATGAACGGAAAGCCTGCCGCAAACGCCCCCACCGCCAGCAAGGCAAGCGGGATCAGCATCGACAGCGGGCTCTCGTGGGCGTGTTCATAGGTATGCTCGTCCGCCCGCGTCTTGCCATAGAAAGTCATGAAGGCGAGGCGCCACGAATAGAACGAGGTAAACAGCGCCGCGACCACCACCATCACGAAGGCATAGTCATGCCCCGGACGGTGCGAGGCATAGGCGGCTTCGATAATCGCATCCTTCGAGAAGAACCCCGCCGTGAACGGAAACCCGGTCAGTGCCAGCGTTCCGATGATCATCATGGTGGCAGTAAAGGGAATCTTCTTTGCAAGACCGCCCATCTTCCGCATGTCCTGCTCGTGATGCATCGCATAGATCACCGAGCCGGCGCAGAGGAACAGCAGCGCCTTGAAGAAGGCGTGCGTGAAGAGGTGGTAGATACCCGCCGAATAGGCGCCCACGCCAAGCGCTACGAACATGTAGCCAAGCTGCGAGCAGGTCGAATACGCGATGACGCGCTTGATATCGTTCTGAACAAGGCCGATCGTCGCGGCAAAGAACGCTGTCGTTCCGCCGATCACGATCACCACGGATTGCGCGAACGGCGCGAACTCGAACAGCGGCGACAACCGAGCGACCATGAACACGCCTGCCGTCACCATGGTTGCCGCATGGATGAGCGCGGAAACCGGCGTCGGGCCTTCCATCGCATCCGGAAGCCAGGTGTGCAGCAGGAACTGCGCCGACTTGCCCATGGCGCCCATGAACAGCAGGCAGCAAGCCAGCGTGAGCATGTTCACGTCATGACCAAGGAAATTTGTCGTGGCAGCGGCCTTGCCGGGCACATCGGCGAAGATCGCATCCAGGGAAACGGAACCAAAGGTCCAGAACACGAGGAAGATGCCGAGCGCAAAACCGAAATCGCCGACGCGGTTGACGATGAACGCCTTCATCGCCGCTGCATTGGCCGAGGGCTTCTGGAACCAGAAGCCGATCAGCAGGTACGATGCCAGACCCACACCCTCCCAGCCGAAGAACATCTGAACGAGGTTGTCGGACGTCACCAGCATCAGCATGGCGAAGGTGAACAGCGACAGATAGGCAAAAAAGCGCGGACGCGAGGGATCGTCGTGCATGTAGCCCATCGAATACAGATGGACGAGCGCGGAAACAGTGGTCACCACGACCAGCATGACAGCCGTCAGCGGATCGACCCGGAGCGCCCAGTCAAACGACAGTGCCCCTGACGTCACCCAGTTGCCCAGCGGAACGCGCACACCTTCCGAACCGCCGAGCGCAATCTTGGTGAACGCAACCCACGACAGGATGCAGGAGACGAACAGCAGTCCGGTGGTGATGAACTCGGAGAACTTGATCACACCCGGCGAGTGCGGCGAGGGCACCACGGCATGGTGATCGTCGTGGCCATGATCATCGTGGGCATGACGGTCATGGCCATGCCCGGCATCCGCCCCGTGCGCAGAATGATCCGCAGCGCCAAAGGCAGCCACATCCCGTCCAGGCTTGTGGGCGAGAAGACTGGCAATCCCGGCGAGCAGGAAGCCCAGCAGCGGTAGGAAAACAATGGCTGTATACATGGTCATGCCTTCTCCGTGCCCACGTTCCCGTCGCCAATTCGCGACCCGTCTTTCAGGAACATGTGCGCTCAGCCCTTCATCATGTTGATGTCTTCGACCGCGATGGAGCCGCGGTTGCGATAATAGACGACCAGAATCGCGAGCCCGATGGCCGCCTCCGCCGCCGCCACCGTAAGAATGAGCAGCGCGAAGATCTGGCCTGTCAGATCACCAAGGAAGCTCGAGAACGCGACGAAATTGATGTTCACCGACAGAAGAATCAATTCGATCGACATCAGGATGACGATCACGTTCTTCCGGTTGATGAAAATGCCGAACACGCCCAGCGTGAACAGGATGCCGGACAGCACCAGATAATGTGTCAAACCGATCATTGTCAGACCCCCTGCCCCGGTGCGACCTTCTTGATGTCCATCGCGGTCGCCTTGGTGCGCGCATTCTGCGTCATGACATCCTGCCGCTTGACCCCGGTGCGCGAACGCAGCGTCAACACGATCGCCCCGATCATGGCAACGAGCAGCACGAGACCGGCCAGCTGGAAGAAGTAGAAATTCTCGGTGTAGAGCACCCGGCCAAGCGCGCGGATGTTCATCGCCTCGATGGGCGCCTTGGCTGCCGCCTTGCCCGTCTCGATCATTTCCGGCGTCAGCTTCCAGGTGCCGAGCACCAGCACGAGCTCGATGCCGAAGATGAAGGCAACCATGCCGCCGATCGGGAGATATTTGAGAAAGCCCTGCCTGAGTTCGACGAAATCGACATCGAGCATCATGACGACAAAGAGGAAGAGCACCGCCACCGCGCCCACATAGACAACCACCAGCAGCATGGCGAGGAACTCGGCCCCCATCAGCACGAAGAGACCCGCCGCGTTGAAGAAGGCGAGAATCAGGAACAGCACCGCATGAACCGGATTGCGCGCGGCAATCACCATGAAGGCACTCGCCAACAGGATGGTCGAGAACAGATAGAAGAAAAAGACGACTGCGCTCATCGTTCGGTCTCTCGGGCGGGCTTCCGCCCTGTTCTGCTGGCGGGATCGCCCGCCGGTCGGTCTATCGTCACATGCTGCGCCGCACAAGATGCGGCCCAGCGCCGTCCCCTGCCGCTACCGGTAGGGCGCATCCATCGCAATGTTCCGCGCGATCTCGCGTTCCCAGCGCGCACCATTCTCAAGGAGCTTTTCCTTGTTGTAGAACAGCTCTTCACGCGTTTCGGTCGCAAACTCGAAATTCGGCCCCTCGACAATCGCATCCACCGGGCAGGCTTCCTGGCAGAAGCCGCAGTAGATGCATTTCGTCATGTCGATGTCATAGCGGGTCGTGCGGCGGGTGCCATCGTTCCGGCGCGGGCCGGCCTCGATGGAAATCGCCTGCGCCGGACAGATGGCCTCGCACAGCTTGCAGGCGATGCAACGTTCCTCGCCGTTGGGATACCGGCGCAGCGCGTGCTCGCCCCGGAAGCGCGGCGAAAGCTCGCCCTTCTCGAACGGGTAGTTCAACGTTGCCTTCGGCCTGAAGAAATACCGCATCGACAGCCCGAAAGCGGAGACGAATTCCTTCAGAAGAAGACCCTTTGCAGCTTGGGCAATCATCAGAGCGTCCTCTCAACCGGCTGCACGATTTCAACAGGCGCAGCCCCCGTGCGGGTCATGACCCCAGCAGCCGTATCGCCGTACCGATACCAGCCGGTGAACTGGAGCACGGCGGCAACGATCACCACCGCTGCCAGCGACAACGGCAGGAATACCTTCCAGCCAAGGCGCATCAGCTGGTCATAGCGATAGCGCGGCACCATCGCCTTCGCCATGGCGAAGAGGAAGAAAATGAACGAGACCTTGAGGATGAACCAGATCACGCCCGGCACCCAGGTGAAGGGCGCAGCGTTCACCGGCGGCAGCCAGCCACCGAGGAACAGAATGGTCGCCATGGCGCACATCGACATGATGGCCACATATTCGCCGAGCATGAACAGCAGATACGGTGTCGAGCCGTATTCCGACATGAAGCCGGCGACGAGTTCGGATTCCGCTTCCACGAGATCGAAGGGCGGACGGTTCGTCTCGGCCAGCGCGGAAATGATGAAGATCACAAACATCGGGAACAACGGCCAGACAAACCAGCCAAGCGCACCGTAGCGGTTGTTCTGCGCCTCCACGATATCGCTGAGGTTCAGGGAGCCGCAGATCAGCAGCACCGTGATGATGACGAAGCCGATCGAGACTTCATAGGAGACCATCTGCGCCGCCGAGCGCAGGGCCGACAGGAACGGATACTTCGAGTTCGAGGCCCAGCCGCCGATGATCACGCCGTAAACGCCCAGCGACGAAATCGCGAGGATGAACAGCACGCCGACGTTCAGATCGGCAATCGCCCAGCCTTCCGCAACCGGAATGACCGCCCAGGCCGCAAGCGCGAGGATACAGGTGATCAGCGGGGCGAGCAGGAACAGGATCTTGTCTGCGCCGGCGGGGATCGTCGGCTCCTTCAGCACGAACTTCAGCAGATCCGCGAAGGATTGCAGCAAGCCGAACGGACCCACCACATTCGGACCGCGCCGAAGCTGTACCGCCGCCCAGATCTTGCGATCCGCGAGCAGATAGAAGGCGATCAGCACCAGCAGCACCACGAGAAGAACGAGACTCTTCAATGCGATGATCAACACCGGCACGAACCAGTCCGTCTTCGTCCAGAGCCAGTGCAGCCCCCAGCCCACCACGCCAAGGCCAACCAGCGCGGCCAATCCAAAGCCAAGCAGAATCCAGAGCGTCGAGAGGCCCTGAGGTTTCCGCCGTGCCGGCGTCACATCCGCCATCGTCGCCCCCTTATTCCGCCGCCGCCGCATCACGCCGCTGGGCAATGGCCGAACATTCGGCCATCACGCCGGAGGCGCGCGCAATCGGGTTTGTCAGATAGAAATCCCGGACCGGCGAGACGAACCCCGCCTTGCCCGCCTTGCCGCCGAGCCCCGCCAGGGCCTGGACATGCGTCGCATCGCCACCGGTGATGGCATCCACCGCCGCAAAATGCGGATGTGCCTCATAGAGCTTGCGACGCAAACCGGCCAGCGTGTCGAACGGCAGGGTCTGCCCCAGAACCGCGGACAGCGCGCGCAGGACCGCCCAGTCTTCGCGGGCATCGCCGGGCGCGAAGCTCGCGCGATCCGTAATCTGCACGCGGCCTTCGGTATTCACATAGGTCGCCGACTTCTCGGTATAGGCCGAGCCGGGCAGGATCACATCCGCCCGATGCGCGCCACGGTCGCCATGCGTGCCCTGATAGACCACGAATGCGCCCGCCGGAATGTCGATCTCGTCCGCGCCCAGATTGAACAGCACGTCGAGCGCGCCCGGCTGGAGCATCGCCGCCGTATCAAGCCCGCCCTCGCCCGGCACGAAATGCAGATCGAGCGCGCCAACCAGCGCAGCTTCAGTATGCAGGATGTTGAAGCCGTTCCAGCCATCCTTGATCACGCCAAGCGCCTGCGCCGCCTTGGCGGCCATGGCGAGCACCGCTCCGCCATCCTCGCGGTTCAGCGCGCCCTGGCCGATGATGATCATCGGCTTTTGCTTGTTGGCCGGCGGATGCGCAACGAACTGGGTCAGCGATTCCGGACCAGCGCCAAGGTAGTTGTAGCTGTAGGTCAGATCCGCCTGCTCACCGACAACACCGACCAGGAGATCGCCACGCAGCCAGCGCTTGCGGATCCGCGCATTCAAGACCGGCGATTCCTTGCGCGGATTGGTCCCGATCAGCAGGATCGCATCCGCTTCCTCGATGCCCTGAATTGTCGAATTGAACAGGTAGCTGCCGCGCCCGTGCCTGGGATGCAGCGGGGAACCCGGATAACGGCAATCGAGGTTCTTCGAGCCGAGCGAGGCCAGCAGTCCCTTCAGCGCGAACATCTCCTCAACGCCGGCAAGCTGGCCGGCCAGCGCACCGATCCGCTCCGGCTTCGCGGCCTTCACCCGTTCAGCGATGACAGCAAAGGCTTCCGCCCACGAGGCCGGGCGCAGCCGCCCGTTCTCGCGCACATACGGACGATCGAGCCGCTGGGTGCGCAGACCGTCGACAACCTGCCGGGTCTTGTCCGAAATCCATTCCTCATTCACCGCATCGTTGATCCGCGGCAGGATGCGCATGACCTCGCGGCCACGCGTATCGACACGGATGGCCGAGCCGAGCGCGTCCATCACGTCAATCGATTCGGTCTTTTTGAGTTCCCACGCGCGATAGCTGCCGCTTTGCGGCTTCGCAGTCAGCGCGCCAACGGGGCAGAGGTCGACAACGTTGCCCTGAAGCTCCGACGTCAGCGCCTTTTCAAGATAGGAGGTGATCTCCATATCCTCGCCACGCCCGGTCGCGCCCATTTCGGCAACGCCCGCGACTTCCGTGGTGAAGCGGACGCAGCGCGTGCACTGGATGCAGCGCGTCATCACGGTTTTCACCAGCGGGCCGAGGTATTTTTCCTCAACCGCGCGCTTGTCCTCCATGTAGCGGGACCGATCTCCGCCATAGGCCATGGCCTGATCCTGGAGGTCGCACTCGCCGCCCTGATCGCAGATCGGGCAGTCGAGCGGATGGTTGATCAGCAGGAACTCCATCACGCCCTCGCGGGCCTTCTTCACCATCGGCGAATTGGTGAGCACCACCGGCGGCTCGCCATTCGGGCCGGGGCGAATGTCGCGCACGCCGAGGGCGCAGGACGCCTGCGGCTTCGGCGGGCCGCCCTTCACCTCGACAAGGCACATGCGGCAGTTGCCGGCGACTGATAGCCGCTCATGAAAACAGAAGCGCGGCACTTCGATGCCCGCCGCCTCGATGGCCTGAAGCAACGTGAAATGCGGCGGAACGTCGACTTCGATGCCGTCGATGGAAAGTTTGGTCATTTCGCCTTCTCCAGCCGCTCGATCCGCTGGGTCAATTCTTCGATCTTCCGGTCCACCGCGTCGATCTTGACGTTTGCGTGGAACGCCAGCCCGGACGACGTTGCCGTCGTATCCTTCCAGTCCTCGACAGACTGGGTGAGACGACGCAACTCTGCCTTGTGGACGGCAATGTCAAAGCCCTGCTCGTCCTGCTTCTGACGAAATTCCCGCAACAGCTGCTGCACCAGGTTATCCGGCTCCTTGCCCATCACCTTACTCCGCCGCCATCGGAACCGGCTCATGATGCGGATTGGCCGCATACTGGTCGATTTTGGCTTCGATTTCATGGCGGAAATGGGTGATCAGGCCCTGGATCGGCCAGGCCGCCGCATCGCCCAGCGCGCAGATGGTGTGGCCTTCAATCTGCTTGGAAACATCAAGCAGCATGTCGATTTCGCGCTTCTGGGCGCGCCCCTCGGCCATGCGGGCGATGACCCGGGCCATCCAGCCTGTGCCTTCGCGGCAGGGCGTGCACTGGCCGCAGCTTTCGTGCTTGTAGAAGGCCGAGATGCGGGCAATCGCTTTCACGATGTCGGTGGACTTGTCCATCACGATCACCGCCGCCGTGCCAAGCCCGGAGCGCAGCTTGGAGAGCGAATCGAAATCCATCGGCGTGTCGATGATCTGCTCCGCCGGCACCATGCGCACGGAGGAGCCGCCCGGAATGACCGCCTTGAGGTTATCCCAGCCGCCGCGAATGCCGCCGCAATGCTTGTCGATCAGCTCGCGGAACGGCAGCCCCATCGCCTCTTCGACGTTACACGGCTTGTTCACATGGCCCGAGACGCAGAACAGCTTGGTACCGACGTTGTTGGGCCGTCCGATGGAATTGAACCAGCCGGCGCCGCGCCGCAAAATCGTGCCCGCGACCGCGATCGATTCGACGTTGTTCACCGTCGTCGGGCAGCCATAAAGCCCCATGTTCGCCGGGAACGGCGGCTTCATGCGCGGCATCCCCTTCTTGCCTTCAAGGCTTTCGAGAAGGGCCGTTTCCTCACCGCAGATGTAGGCGCCGGCGCCATGCGCGACATAAAAATCGAATGGATAGCCGTGGACGTTGTTCTTGCCGATCAGATTGGCGGCATAGGCTTCGTCCACCGCCTTCTGAAGCGCCACGCGCTCGGCGATGAACTCGCCACGGACGTAGATGTATGCGGCATTCGCACCCATGGCGAAGGACGCAATCATCGCGCCTTCGATCAACAGATGCGGATCATGGCGAAGGATCTCGCGGTCTTTGCAGGTGCCGGGCTCGGATTCGTCGCCATTGATGACGAGGTAATGCGGGCGGCCATCGCTCTGCTTGGGCATGAACGACCACTTGAGCCCGGTTGGGAAGCCCGCCCCGCCACGACCGCGCAGCCCCGAGGCCTTCATCTCGTCGATGATCCAGTCCCGGCCCCGCTCCAGAATAAGCTTCGTACCATCCCAGTTGCCACGCTTCAGCGCGGCCTTCAGGTCCGGCGAGTGAAACCCGTAGAGGTTGGTGAAAATGCGATCCTTATCAGCAAGCATCCGTCACGCCCTCACAATCAATTCTTGCCGGTGGGCTTGTCGCCCACGGCATTCTCCGGCCGCCAGCCGGTCGCAAGCTTCTTCGACTGACCGATCCAGTCATCACGCTCGGCACGACCGTAGAAACCTTCGAGATTTTCATCAACCCAGACGAGTTGCTTATCGGTCCAGGCGGCAATCTGATCGAAGTGGAAGATACCCATGCGGTTGAGCATGGCTTCCAGCTTGGGCCCGACGCCCCAGATCAGCTTGAGGTCGTCAGCCTTGCCATCGCGCGCCGTCTCAAGCACAGGCGGACGATCCTCGGCAGCAGCCTTTTTCTCGACCGGCGCCTTCGCGACCGGCTTGGCCGGTTCGGCGGCCTTGATCGGAGCAGGTGCAGCGACCGGTGCCGGCGCGGCTGCGGGAGCCGGAGCGGCAGCCTTGGCGGCCTGCGCCTTGGCAAAGCGCTCGTCAAAGCCCTTCTTCCAGTCGCCGACGACAGAGCCATCATAAAGAGCGGGGTCGATCAGCGTGAACGGTCCGCCCTCGGGCTCGGACGAAACGCGCCCGACCTGCGAGCCGATCTTCACCTTGCGGCCCGCTGCAAGATCATCCAGCAGGGTCGCAAAATTCTCCGGCGTCAGATCTTCGTAGAAATCGTCGTTGATCTGCACCATCGGCGCGTTGCAGCAGGCACCGAGACACTCGACCTCAAGCCACGAGAACTTGCCGTCCGCCGTCACATGGCGCTGCTCGCCGATCCGTTCGCGGCAGACCTTCTTGATGGCTTCGGCACCGCGCAGAGCGCAGGGCGTCGTGCCGCAGAGCTGCACGAAATACTGGCCCACCGGCTCCAGATTGAACATCGTGTAGAAGGTCGCAACCTCCAGCACACGAATGTAAGCCATGCCCAGGGTATCGGCGACGGTTTCGATGGCAGCGCGCGGCACCCATCCGCCTGCCTCCTTCTGCGCCCGCCACAGCAGCGGAATCACGGCAGAAGCCTGACGTCCCGATGGAAACTTCGCCAGTTGCGTCTCGATCCACGCCCGGCTTTCGGTCGAGAATGCAAAGCTCGCGGGCTGAACCTCATCGGGTGCAAGGCGGCGGACTGACATTGCTCAAACCTCTTCAGAAACAGACAGATTGCTTGGACGGACGGCCGCCGGTTCCGCGTTCAATGCGCATCAGGCAGGTTTTCACCTCGCCGCCCCGCTGCATCATCACAACGTATCCGAGCCCCCGCGTCGCCGCGTTCTGGATCGCTTTCACTTCGTAGCCTTCACGGGCCAGCATTTCCAGCGTGATGTTGGCCGGAGCCGGCGGAGATTGCTGTACCTCAACAGGTCCTCCCGCTGACAGTGCCAACGCTCCCCCGAAAATTGCAGCCGCGCCGAATGCCATGACCGGAGCCCTTTTATCCTCTCACCGCAGTGAAACGTAAGTGATCCGAGCCGGCGTATAGCCGGTCACGCGGTGCATGTCTGCGAAATTCCGCAAAGTCGCCACAATCTTTCGGACCGCATTCGCCTCATCCGTGTCGATTGTGCAACCATAATTGCGCCCGCGATAGGTCCAGCCGAGCGTCTCTCCATCCAAAGTCGAATCCATCAGCATGTCGAGCGAAGGAATCGGTGGCCCACCCACCGTATGAATCCGGGCCGCGGCCGCGTTATCATCGAAAAGGATGTGCTTGAAACCAAGCGCATGGGCTTGTCGCACCCTGAGCCCCTGATCAATATGGTCGTCGAAGAAGCACAGGGTCTGGCGAGCCGGCAGGCCGGAGAGATCAACCGACGCCCAATCCGCCTCCGTATAGATCGCGTCGCGGTCCTTGTATCGCAGGTTCGTAAAATCGACATCGAAGCAGAAGATTGTCGCATCTGGGCAGGCCTGCCGAAAGATCCACGTCGTCTGCCCCCGGAATACCCCCGATTCGATGATGACTTTCGGCCTGAGCAGCCGCGCGACCGCGTAGATCTGCAAGCAGCCGTTAAACCCATTGCCACCCTTCTTGGCCGGCACCGGAGAGCGAGGAATGAGATCGTAAAAATCCTCGACGATCTGCCGAATCACCTCGCCACCCTGCCCGGCTCCGCCGAGTTCGGGAATAGCGCGCAAATCCTCACCCAGCGCTGCGGTGATGTCCGTCAGCAACCGCGAACGCTGAACATCCGTCGTCGGGCGGTCATGCCACTCCGGCGCGGCGGGCAACAGAATATAGCCGAGATCGGCCCAGAACCGCTTCAGCTCGGCTTTGGGCAGTGCCTTCAATTCAGCTTTCAGGTGGGCATGGGGATCGGCGGACGTCATGCCGCCGCTCCACTCACCGATCCACCTCGCCGAAGACGATATCCATCGAGCCGAGGATCGCCGACACGTCAGCCAGCATGTGGCCCCTGGCGTAGAAATCCATCGCCTGGAGATGGGCAAAGCCCGGCGCGCGAATCTTGCAGCGATAGGGCTTGTTCGTGCCATCGGCGACCAGATAGACACCGAATTCGCCCTTCGGTGCCTCGACTGCGGCGTAGACCTCGCCGGCCGGCACCTTGAAGCCTTCGGTGTAGAGCTTGAAGTGGTGGATCAGCGCTTCCATCGAGCGCTTCATCTGCCCGCGCTTTGGCGCCACAACCTTGCCGTCGGTGGACGAGATCGGCGTATTGCCTTCCGGCCCGCGCAGCTTGGCGATGCACTGCTTCATGATGCGGATCGACTGGCGCATTTCTTCCATGCGGCAGTGATAACGATCATAGCAATCGCCGTTCTTGCCGATCGGAATATCGAATTGCATGTCGTTATAGCATTCATACGGCATGGCACGGCGCAGATCCCAGGCCGCGCCCGAACCGCGCACCATCACGCCCGAAAAGCCCCATTTCCACGCATCGTCGAGCGCGACCACGCCGATATCGACGTTGCGCTGCTTGAAGATGCGGTTGTCGGTCAACAGCCCTTCCAGATCATCGCAGACTTTCAGGAACGGGTCGCAGAAGGCCTCGATGTCATTGATCAGTTCAGGCGTCAGGTCCTGATGCACGCCGCCGGGCCGCACATAGGCCGCGTGCATGCGCGCGCCGCAGGCCCGTTCGTAGAACACCATGAGCTTCTCGCGCTCCTCGAAGCCCCAGAGCGGCGGGGTGAGCGCGCCCACGTCCATCGCCTGCGTTGTCACGTTCAGCAGATGCGACAAAAGGCGCCCGATTTCCGAGAACAGCACACGGATCAGTTGCCCGCGATAGGGCACGGTGATGCCCAGCAGCCGCTCGACCGCAAGGCAGTAGGCATGCTCCTGGTTCATCGGCGCGACATAATCGAGCCGGTCGAAATAGGGCACCGCCTGAAGATAGGTCTTCTGCTCGATCAGCTTTTCAGTGCCGCGATGCAAGAGGCCGATATGCGGATCGGCGCGCTCGACGATCTCGCCGTCGAGTTCCAGCACGAGGCGCAGCACGCCGTGCGCCGCCGGATGCTGCGGCCCGAAGTTGATCTGGAAATTGCGGAGGTTAGGATGCTCGGTCATGTGCGGTTCCTTACGCCTTCGCCTTTTCATCGCCCGGCAGCACGTAGTGCGCCCCCTCCCAAGGAGAGAGGAAGTCGAACTGCCGCATTTCCTGGTTCAGCTTTACCTTGTCGTAGACGACGCGCTTCTCCGCGTCATCATACCGCACCTCGACGAAGCCGGTGGTCGGGAAGTCCTTGCGCAAGGGGTGCCCTTCGAAGCCATAGTCCGTCAGCAGGCGACGCAGATCGTGATGGCCGGTGAAGAGAATCCCATACATGTCGTAGGTTTCGCGCTCAAACCAGTCAGCCCCCGGAAAGAGGCCCGTGACCGAAGGAACCGGCGTGACATCGTCGGTCTCGACCTTGACACGGATGCGCAAAACATGGCGCGGCGACAGCAGGTGATAGACCACATCGAATCGCTTTTCGCGGCCCGGATAGTCGACACCGCACACGTCCGTGATGTTCCAGAACAGGCACTTGCTGTCCGATTGAAGGAAGCTGGCCACTTTTACGATGTCCGCCGCCTCGGCAAAGACAGTCAGCTCGCCATAGGCGATTTCGAAGCCGGTGACGGCTCCGGGCAGCGAAGCGGCGATATGCTCGCCGAGGGTCTGGAGCTTTTCGGTCATGCCGTTCTTCACCTCTTGCATCGTCATGAGCGGCCCATTCTGACCATTCACGACTGACAGAAACCGTATTCACGACGATCTCTGTGGATTCCTATCGTTCGATCGTACCCGTGCGGCGAATCTTCTTCTGCAACAGCAGGACGCCATAGAGCAGCGCTTCTGCCGTCGGCGGGCAACCGGGCACATAAATATCGACGGGCACGATGCGATCGCAGCCCCGCACCACCGAATAGCTGTAGTGATAATAGCCGCCGCCATTGGCGCAGGAGCCCATGGAAATGACGTAACGCGGCTCGGGCATCTGGTCGTAGACCTTGCGCAGCGCCGGCGCCATCTTGTTGGTCAGCGTACCGGCGACGATCATCACATCCGACTGGCGGGGCGAGCCGCGCGGAGCAAAACCGAACCGTTCGACATCATACCGCGGCATCGAGGCCTGCATCATCTCGACCGCGCAGCAGGCCAGCCCGAACGTCATCCACATCAGCGAGCCGGTGCGCGCCCAGGTGATCAGATCATCCGTCGCGGTGACAAGAAAGCCCTTGTCGGCCAGTTGATCGTTGATCGACAGGAAATAGGGATCCGCCGAGCCGATCGGGCGGCCATCCGGCCCCACGAGCCCTTTCGGGGCGGGAGCGACGAGCGGATTGCCGCGATCATTTGCAGTAACGGCCATGTTTCAAACCTCCGGCTGTGGCAGGATATCCGTTCCGTCAGAGAGCAAGGCGAAGGCCCTGCCCAGCGGGCTCAATCCCACTCCAGCGCGCCCTTGTTCCACTCGTAGATGAAGCCGATGGTCAGGACGCCGAGGAACGTCATCATGGACCAGAAGCCGAACCAGCCGATCTCCTTCGCAGCCACTGCCCAGGGGAACAGGAAGGCCACCTCAAGATCGAAAATGATGAAGAGAATCGCGACAAGATAAAAGCGGACATCGAACTTCATGCGCGCATCGTCGAAGGCGTTGAAGCCGCACTCGTATGCCGAGAGCTTTTCCGGATCCGGGTTCTTGTAGGCCACCACAAACGGGGCCACCAGAAGCGCAAGCCCGATCACGGCACAGATGCCAAAGAAGATGACGAGCGGCAGATAATCGGCGAGCAGAAGCTGCATGTTTACCCCATTGCGTCGGCGGGCGCGGATTTTCGACTGCGCCCTGCGCCACACCCTGTGATCGGATTAGCCCAGCCTCACAAGGGACGCAAGCGATCCACGGCATGGTGGACGAAATGACGACATGAAAAAGGCCCCTGAAAGGGGCCCTATCAGAAAATGGCGCGGACGACGGGGCTCGAACCCGCGACCTCCGGCGTGACAGGCCGGCACTCTAACCGACTGAGCTACGTCCGCGCATTTCTTTCGCTTCGCTTTCGCGTTGCGAGATCGGCGGGATACGGTGCCCTGCCCTGCAAGTCAAGCGCAGGGCCGCATTTTTTTCCCGCGCATCGCAAGCGCTGCAAAACGACGGATTTTGCTACATTTTTGCACCGGCAAGATTGAGTTGCCGGATTTCCCGCGGCGAAAGGACCCGCGCATTCTCGTGCGGGATTGATTCTGCAATGTCGACGAGATCGGGGTTGACGCCCATTTCCTCGATATAGGCACTGAGCGCGTTGAGCTCCGCCTCGCCCGCATAGACCTGGCGGCGCTCGTATTCCCGCGTGGCAGGATCATACTGGCCGATGTTGCCGGCCATGCGGTGGACAGCGATGCGGCTTTCGGGCGGCACCACCCGCTTTGCACCGCCTGCAAGCGCATAGACGCAGGCCGAAGCACAGGTGCCGGACATGAAGCGCAGATTCGGGGCATAGCCCCGCTCCCGCTTGCCGCGCGCCCGCCTGGGCATCTCGCGCACGTCCATGGCGCGAGCAACCACCACGACAGTGTTCAGCTTGCGCAGAATGCGGCCGAAGGAGATCGAGGAATTGACGCTGCCACCCGGTGAATGAATCAGCAGCACATTGATCAGGCCCGGCCTGCCGATCTCCTGCCGGGCGAAGTTCAGAAACGCCTGCGGAGTACGGGATGTGATGGGGCCGGAGGCCTGCATGATCCTGGGGCAATCGCCCTCGCACCGCCCATCACTCGTATAGGGCAGCGTGGAAAACATCATGTCGTCGGCCCTGGCAACACTTGCCAGAGCCGAGACATACGCAGACACAAAAATTGCAGGCAGAAGCGAAAGACGCATACTCAACTCAACAGTCGCTCTGGTACTCGACACTAACGCTACACAACGCTACGCATATTCGGCAAGACCGGCCACACTGGCCAACGCCTCTTGCCCCATCATTCATGACGGGTTCACGTTAATAATTGGAATGTCACGGAAATTTCCTGCGTATCAACTTGGGGCGTCCCGTAACGGGAGCGCAGTCCAGGCCCCGGTTGCAGGAAATTTCAATGGTTGGTGACAACCACCCGAGAATACCCACCGAGGAGTGGAATTCATGAAAAGACTGCTCTTTGCGCTGGTCGGAGGGGTAGCGCTGCTCTCCTCGTCCATGTCCGCCAGTGCTCAGTATTACTACGACGACCCCTATGGTCGCCCGCCGCCGCCACGGTATCGCCCAGGCCCGCCGCCGGATTATTATGGTCGCCCGCCGCCAGATTACTATGGTGGTCCGCGCTATCGTCCCCGGCAGCGCATCAGCGATCTTTGCGTGACCTCGCGCGGGGTCTGCGGCACGCGGCCTGCGCCGTCCGGCACACCGTGCCAGTGCTACATCGAAGGCTTCGGGCGCAAGCGCGGCAACATTCAGTGAAATGGTGGGCGGTGAGAGATTCGAACTCCCGACCTACTGGGTGTAAACCAGCCGCTCTAACCAGCTGAGCTAACCGCCCCTCACCGCCTTTCACTCGATTTTCGCCGCGTTGGCAAGTGCTTCGTGGCAAGTGCTGCACGGCGGTGGCGACGGCAATTGTCAGAACGTCGTCACCAGCTTCAATTGCTTCATTTCCTTTGGAGTCAGAATCCGCATGTCCGACTGGGGAACCCGCTCGGAAATTTCGGCCAGCCTGCCGCTGACCCCCATTCGGGCATAATACTCGGCCATCATCGCGGTCATTTCCGAGCGGTCAAGATGGAGCCGCTCGACACTGCGCGTGACCGGATCATGCACTTCTGTCTGAACCTGCGCAGCGCCATGCACGGCCACCACGCTGCCTTGCGGAACGATCCGCTTCGCCCCCCCCGCCAGCACCAGCACACAGGCCGAGCCGCAGACGCCGCTGGCAAGTCCGCTCTTCTGGCTGATGCTTTCACCTGTGCCGCGTGCCACGATGACGCTGGCGCCGGTCCTGCGCAGCAGCAGGCCGAGCCGCATTCCGCCAGCCATGTTGCCACCCGGCGAATGGATCATCACCAGCTTGCCCACCGTGCGTCCGCCCGTGGAATGGCGCATGAACCAGGCGAACTCCTCATCTTCATTGCCGGCGATGGTACCGGTGGCGACAATAACCGAGGGGCAGGACGGCTTGCAGGACCCTGTATCGAATTCCGCAAGGCGATAGCTGAGTGCGGATGCAGGAGCGCCCGCCCCCGCCAGCAGGCCCAGGGCCAGGATCGCCACGCCACGAAACCTGTTCATGGTCCCTCCGGGTCGCATTCAAGGCCTTCCGCTGCCACGCGGTCAACAAAAAACCCCGCGCGAGATGCGCGGGGCTTCTTTTCGTGTCGGATTGCGACGATCAGTGCGCCGCAACCGCTGATGCCTTTGCCTGATCCGCCGCCGTTGCCTTCTCGTGCAGGGTTTCATCCCACTCGATGGCTTCCGGCATCCGTACCAGAGCGTGCTTCAACACCTCGTCCATGCGCGAAACGGGGATGATCTCCAGCCCGTTCTTCACATTGTCTGGAATGTCGGCGAGGTCCTTCACGTTCTCCTCGGGGATGAGAACAGTCTTGAGCCCGCCACGCAGCGCCGCCAGCAGCTTCTCCTTCAACCCGCCGATCGGCAGCACCCTGCCCCGCAACGTCACCTCGCCGGTCATGGCGATGGTGCGCTTGATCGGGATGCCGGTGATGATCGAGACGATGGTGGTGGCCATCGCCGTGCCGGCAGAGGGGCCGTCCTTGGGCGTTGCGCCATCCGGCACGTGCACATGGATGTCCCGCTTGTCGAACAGCGGCGGCGCGACACCGAAATCGAGGCAGCGCGAGCGGACCCAGGACGATGCGGCGGAGATGCTCTCCTTCATCACGTCCTTCAGGTTGCCCGTCACCGTCATCTTGCCCTTGCCGGGCATCATGACGCCTTCGATGGTCAGCAGTTCGCCGCCGACCTCGGTCCAGGCAAGCCCCGTGACGACGCCCACCTGATCCTCGCTCTCGGCCTCGCCGTAGCGGAACTTCGGCGGTCCGAGGAACTCGGCCAGGTTGTTCTTCGTCACCTCGACCTTCTCGACCTTGAGAAGCAGGATGTTCTTCACCGCCTTGCGCACGAGGTTGGAAATCTCGCGTTCAAGATTGCGAACGCCCGATTCCCGCGTGTAGCGCCGCACGAGCTGCATCAGCGCTTCGTCCGTGATCGACCATTCCTTGTCGGTCAGGCCGTGTTTCGCCAGCGACTTCGGAATGATGTGCTTGCGGATGATCGCCGCCTTCTCATCTTCGGTGTAGCCGGCGATGCGGATGATCTCCATCCGGTCCATCAACGGCCCGGGGATGTTCAGAGAGTTCGCCGTCGTCACGAACATGATGTTCGACAGGTCGTAGTCCACCTCAAGGTAGTGATCGGCAAAGGTCTGGTTCTGCTCGGGGTCGAGCACCTCCAGCAGCGCAGCCGAAGGATCGCCGCGGAAATCCATACCCATCTTGTCGATTTCATCGAGCAGGAAGAGCGGATTGGCGGTTTTCGCCTTGCGCAGGGACTGGATGATTTTGCCGGGCATGGAGCCGATATAGGTGCGCCGGTGGCCACGGATCTCCGCCTCATCGCGCACACCGCCCAGCGACATGCGCACGAATTCGCGGCCCGTCGCCTTGGCGATGGACTTGCCGAGCGAGGTCTTGCCGACACCGGGCGGGCCAACGAGGCAGAGGATCGGCCCGGTCAGCTTGTTCGCCCGCTGCTGCACGGCGAGATACTCGACGATGCGGTCCTTCACCTTGTCGAGGCCATAGTGATCGCCATCGAGGGTCTCCTGCGCAAGCTTGAGATCCTTCTTCACCTTCGACCGCTTGCCCCAGGGCAGCGACAGCATCCAGTCGAGATAATTGCGCACGACGGTTGCCTCGGCGGACATCGGCGACATCTGCCTGAGCTTCTTCAGCTCGTGCAGCGACTTGTCGCGCGCTTCCTTCGACAGCTTGGTGCGATGGATCTTCTCTTCGAGTTCGGCAAGTTCGTCCTTGCCATCCTCGTCGCCAAGCTCCTTCTGGATCGCCTTGATCTGCTCGTTCAGGTAGTACTCGCGCTGGGTTTTTTCCATCTGCCGCTTCACGCGGGTGCGGATGCGCTTTTCGACCTGGAGAACGGAAATCTCGCTCTCCATCAGTCCGAGCACCTTCTCCAGCCGGTCTGCAACCTTCGGCAATTCAAGGATCGCCTGCTTGTCGGCAATCTTCACCGCAAGATGCGAGGCCACGGTGTCGGCGAGCTTGGCATAGTCCTCGATCTGGCCAACGGAGTTGACCACATCGGGCGAAACCTTCTTGTTCAGCTTCACATAGCCTTCAAACTCGGTGACAACCGACCGGGCCAGCGCCTCGACCTCGACACGATCCCCCGTGTCGTCGGCCAGAACTTCGACCTCGGCCTCGAGATGTCCGTCCTCGCGGACATATTTGCGAACGCGGGCACGCGTCGCACCCTCGACCAGCACCTTCACCGTGCTGTCGGGCAGCTTCAGCAACTGGAGAACGGTCGCCAGCGTGCCGATCTCATAAATGCCGTCGGCGGACGGATCATCTTCGTCCTTGTTCTTCTGCGTCGCGAGCAGGATGTAGCGATCCGTGCGCATGACTTCCTCAAGCGCCTTGATCGACTTCTCGCGGCCAACGAACAACGGCACGATCATATGCGGAAACACCACGATGTCGCGCAGCGGGAGGACCGGAGCGACCTCGATGCTGCCTGCGATCAACGGGGGACGTGCCTTTTGACCAGTCATTTGCTTTCTCCTAGGACGCCGCACCAGATGTTGGCACGGCTCGGGCCGGCAACGTTCACGACCTGCCGCACAATGCGCTCAGGATGTGGGAAGCCCGCGACTCATGGCGCTTCCGTTGCCATGAAAGGTAAGGTGGCGGTTGCGAAGGGAGAATTCAAGTCTGCTGCAAGAGCCACTCTGGACTTGCCCGGCCGTCGTGTTATCGTGAGCCACTGAGACCCGGTGGAGGTATCAATGCCGAACCGTCGTGACCGCTCAACCGCGTGCGCTGCGAGGCGCAGACTGACCCGCCTTTCCACAAGCCTTGGCGCACTGCTGCTTCTCGGTGGCGTGGCCTTCGGACAAGCATCCCCCCCAAAAGCCGACTGCGACTGCCGGGCGGCGGGCACGAACTGGAGCCAGGGAATGGAAACTTGTCTCGGCGGCCAGATCTATGTCTGCGGAATGAACCAGAATGTCTCGTCCTGGCTGGAGACGGGCCAGAGCTGCCCGTCCGCACGCCGCATCGGCAGGCCCCGGCATTACGCCGAGGCTGCCTTCTCCTCCTTGTCGGAGTAGATGTAGAGGGGCTTTGCCTTGCCCTCGATCACCTCGGGCCCGACAACGACCTGCTCGACATTCTCAAGGCCGGGCAGATCGAACATCGTGTCGAGCAGGATGCCTTCCATGATCGAGCGCAGGCCGCGCGCGCCGGTCTTCCGTTCGATGGCTTTGCGGGCGATCATGCCCACGGCCTCATCCTGGAAGGTCAGGTCAACGTTTTCCATCTCGAACAGGCGTTGATACTGCTTGACGAGCGCGTTCTTCGGCGCGGTCAGGATCTGCTTGAGGGTTTCCTCGTCGAGATCCTCGAGCGTCGCGATGACAGGCAGACGACCGACAAATTCCGGGATAAGGCCGAACTTGAGCAGATCTTCCGGCTCAAGCGCGCGGAAAATCTCGCCCGTGCGGCGATCATCCGGCGCTTCCACCTTGGCGCCGAAGCCGATGGACGTCCCCTTGCCGCGACCTGAAATGATCCGCTCCAGCCCCGCAAAGGCGCCGCCGCAGATGAAGAGGATGTTGGTGGTGTCGACCTGCAGGAACTCCTGCTGCGGATGCTTGCGCCCGCCCTGCGGAGGAACGGAGGCAACCGTGCCTTCCATGATCTTCAGGAGCGCCTGCTGTACGCCTTCGCCCGACACATCACGGGTGATCGACGGATTGTCCGACTTGCGGGAAATCTTGTCGATCTCGTCGATGTAGACGATGCCGCGCTGCGCCCGCTCGACGTTGTAATCGGAGGCCTGGAGCAGCTTGAGGATGATGTTCTCGACGTCCTCACCGACATAGCCGGCTTCGGTCAGCGTCGTTGCGTCCGCCATGGTGAAGGGCACATCGAGAATGCGCGCCAGGGTCTGCGCCAGCAGCGTCTTGCCCGAGCCGGTCGGCCCGACGAGCAGGATGTTCGACTTCGCAAGCTCAACGTCGTTGTGCTTGGTGGCGTGGTTGAGGCGCTTGTAGTGGTTATGAACTGCGACCGCGAGCACACGCTTGGCGTGGAACTGGCCGATCACGTAATCGTCCAGAACCTTACAGATTTCCTTCGGCGTCGGAATGCCGTCCTTGGTCTTCACCAGCGAGGACTTCGATTCCTCGCGGATGATGTCCATGCACAGCTCGACGCACTCATCGCAGATGAACACGGTCGGCCCGGCAATGAGCTTGCGCACCTCGTGCTGACTCTTGCCGCAGAAGGAGCAATACAGCGTGCTGCGCGTATCTCCACCGGACTGCTTGCTCATTTCACCCTCACCATCATCCGCGAAAGGCCGCCCCGGTGCCTCGCTTCACAATCCGTTGCGTTGGTGGGACTCACCGCCCCGGCGCAACACCTTCAGTATCGCCCATTTACCACACGGGACAATGGAAGAAACGTTAAACCGGGAAACGGACAGGAATGGGGCGCACCCAAATGGATAACGCCGCATCAACATGTCGGCCCGGGCCGCCACTTACGCCGGCTTGCTTTCAGCCGCATCCTCGCCACGCTTGGACACGACCTTGTCGACCAGACCGAATTCACGGGCACGCTCGGCGCTCATGAAGTTGTCGCGCTCCAGCGCCTTTTCGATCGTGTCATAATCATTGCCCGTGTGATGGACATAAATCTCGTTCAACCGGCGCTTGAGGCTCTTGATTTCCTCGGCATGGATCAGGATGTCGGTTGCCTGGCCGCGGAAGCCACCCGAGGGCTGATGCACCATCACGCGAGCATTCGGCAGCGCAAAGCGCATCCCGGCTTCGCCCGCCGCCAGCAGCAGCGAGCCCATGGAGGCGGCCTGCCCCGTACACAGCGTCGTCACCGGGCAGCGGATGAACTGCATCGTGTCGTAGATGGAAAGGCCCGCCGTCACCACGCCGCCGGGCGAGTTGATGTAGAGCGAGATTTCCTTCTTGGGGTTCTCGGCCTCAAGGAACAGAAGCTGCGCCACGACCAGCGAGGCCATGCCATCTTCCACCGGGCCGGTCAGAAAGATGATGCGCTCGCGCAGCAGGCGGGAAAAGATGTCGAAGGCGCGCTCGCCGCGGTTCGACTGTTCCACAACCATGGGCACGAGGTTCATGTAGGTTTCGATGGGATCGCGCATCAGGTCTCTCTTGGTCGATGGCCGGGCGACTCACCCGGCAAGAATCGGTTCACGCCAGAATTCACATGAAAATAGTAGCGGACAGGTGAATCGCAAAGGGTGCTACCATTGACAATTATCGGGACAGCGGCTTTCCGCTGAAAGAACAGGCGCAAGGGGCGCCAGATTCGCGCCGGACAGACCCCATGATTCTCATTGGACAGTATGATTCGCCCTTTGTCCGCCGCGTCGGAATCGCAATGACGCTTTACGGGCTTGCCTTCGAGCACCGGCCCTGGTCCGCCTTTTCGGATGCCTTCCGCATCCGCCAGTTCAACCCGCTGATCCGGGTGCCGACGCTTGTGCTCGACAGCGGCGAGGCGTTGATCGACAGCCACGCCATCCTCGACTATCTCGACGGGCTCGCAGATGAAGGGCGGCAGCTTCTGCCCGCATCCAACCCCGAGCGCTATCGCGCCCGCCGCGTCACCTCGCTGGCCGCCGGCCTCGGCGACAAGGCCGTGAGCCTTTTTTACGAACGGACGATGCACAAGGCAGCCTCGGACATCTGGGTGGAGCGGCTCAAGGCCCAGATCGACGGCGCGCTGACCGTACTCGACATCGAGCGCAGCACCATCGCCACCGACTACTGGTTCGGCAGCCGCATCAGCCATGCCGATATCACCGTCGGCGCAGTCTGGCGCTACATCAACGATGCGCATCCCGGCCTCGTCACGGCGGAAGATTTCCCCACGCTTGCTGCCATGTGCGAGCGGCTGGAAACACTGCCCGCCTTCCGCCAGATCAGCCAGCCGCTCATTGCGCCGGTGTGAACCGTCAGCTCCGCGCAAAGACCAGATAGGCCAGCCAGCCGATCACGAGCCCCCAGAAGGCTGCGCCGATGCCCCACAGGCTGAAGCCGGAAGCAGTGATCAGAAAGGTCATCAGGGCAGGAAGGCGCGCATTCTCGGTCTGCAACGCGCCGGTCATCGCGCCACCGAATGCGCCGATCAGCGCCAGCCCCGCCGCCGCCTCGATGAGAATGGGCGATGAGCGCGCCACAAAGCCGGCCACCACGGCCGCCAGCGCGGCCAGAAAAATGTAGCCGATGCCGGAAAACACTGCCGCAACATAGCGCCGGGCCGGATCGGCATGGGCATCGGGCCCGGCGCAGAGCGCAGCAGTGATCGCCGCGAAATTGATGGTCGGGGCGCCAAAGGGCGCCGTCAGCGCCGAAAGCGCGCCCGTCACCCCCAGCCCGAGCTTCGGATCGGCCTGGTAGCCAAAGCTCTTCAGCACGGCGAGGCCCGTGATGTTCTGGCTGGCCATGGTGACGATAAAGAGCGGCAGCGCGAGGCTGACCAGCGCCTCCACCGTGAAAACCGGCATCGTGATCAGCGGCTGCGGCCATGCAAAACTGAGGTCCTGCACGGCATCGCCGCCCGTTACAGCCACGGCGCCGAGCGTGACCACAACCGCAGCCGGCACGGCATAGAGGCGCGCAAACCGCATGAACACGAGCCAAGTGACAAGAATGGCCAGCGCCGCTGCGGGAAAGGTCTTCAGCGCTACAAAAGGCGCGAGGCAGAACTTCAGCAGCACGCCCGCCAGCATCGCGCTGGCCAGCGGCGTGGGAATGGCAGCAACGAACCGTGCCAGAACCGGCCAGTAGCCGGCCAGAATGATCAGGAGGCCCGTGACGATGAACGCCCCCACCGCTGCGGGAAATCCACCCGCAACCGCCCCGGTGGTCGCCAGCAACGCCAGGCCGGGCGTGGTCCAGGCAATGGAAATCGGCATCCGCGTCTTCAGGCTGAGCAGGATCGCCGCCAGCCCCTTGGCAAAGCCGAGCAGCAGCAGGCCCGAGGCAATATCCGCCGTGCTCGCCCCCACCGCAGAAAGACCCGCAATCACAACCGCCACCGAACTCGCATAGCCGACAAGTGCGACAATCAAGCCCTGAAGGGCAGCATGGAGCGAAAAATCCGCAGAGAACGACCGACTCATGCCACCATGCTAATGCATGTGGCCACGAAGTGAAAACCAGTTGAGCGTTTGAGTGATGCTCCAGAACACTGCAATTAATCGCCTCTCTGATGCTTTGATTTCCCCTTCAAAATATAATAAATTAAGCTACAATAATTTACAGATCGAGACCGTTTTATGTATTTTATAGAGTAAATATCGAAAAATATACGATGAGTGTCGCGAATTTTTATAAACAGAAAATTTTATAACAGAAATTGTGGTTGAATTCATGCAGAACTGCATACAAACAGATATAAAAAATAGAATAGATTAAAGAATTAATCTCCGAATTTTTTTTGCAAAAATCAGGATAATTCGCAGCTAAAGTCCATCGTTGCTTTAAAATTGGCTGCTCTTGGAGCCTGCGTCATACGCTGCGGGCTTTACCCGCACTTCGTACAGAAGTAGCCGGCGCAACGGGATGTTGTCCGGCAAGGTCTGGCCGACCGCTTTCCCGACGAGACATGCGAGTTGATTTCCGGCAGGTAGCCCACGATGACGCCACCGCCGTCGGCAATTCGCAGCAGGAAGCCTGGCCCGGTCACTACACCGCAGAACGGCATCGCGTGAACGATCCCGCTCAGCGAAAACAACCGGCAGATTTTGGCCTTTTCTGGTAGTTCCGCCAATTAAATCAAGGATTTAACTGGCAGGAGTGGAGGGACTCGAACCCCCAACCCCCGGTTTTGGAGACCGGTGCTCTGACCAATTGAGCTACACTCCTAAGATCATGGTCCAAGATGCCCTTCGGCGGCTCCGTCGATCATGACCGTCACGTTTCCGTGTGCGCCGCCTATAGCCCGATGTGACCCGCGTCGTAAAGCGGGAAATCACCGCCGTTCGGCAATCACGATCCACTGCTTGGCGATCCACTCGCGCGTGAAGCCGAGACTGACGAAATTCAGCAGCCGCCGCACCTCGTACGGCCTGTAGGTGCGCGCATCCACCGAATCGACCAGCTTGAGCCCACCCGCCTCGGCCAGTTGCCCAGCGGTCTCGCGCGTGAAAAAGCGCAGATGCGTCCGGTCGAGAATGCCGGAATCGCGATAGCGAAAATCGCCGAGGAAAAAGAGCCGCGCGAGGAACTTCCAGTTCCGCACGTTGGGCAGCGAAATATAGAGCCGTCCGCCCGGCGCCAGCAGCGGCGAAACGCGTTTCACCACGGCCCAGGGATCCACCAGATGTTCGAGCACATCGAGGCAGAACACGGCATCGAGCGAGCCGGGCGCGATGACTTCCTCGAAGGGGGCCGCCTCCACCGTGCTGACATAGAGCGTATCGAACAGCGGCCTTGCCACCGCCGCTGCGTCGGCATCGAGTTCCACCCCCACGGCGAAGGTGGCGCCGCCGCGCTGCTTGAGCACGGCGAGCGTACTGCCCTGCCCGCAGCCGATTTCAAGAACGCGGGCCGGCGCGCCCGCCACATGGGCGAGAACGTCATGCCGTGCTGTGGCGAAATAGCGGAGATCCTGTCCGGGCGGGCTCATGGCCCGCCTCTAACATCCGCTTTGCGCAGACGCCAGCCCGATCAGAAGAACGCCTGAAGCCCGGTAATCGCCCGCCCGAGGATCAGGGCATGAACGTCATGCGTACCTTCGTAGGTGTTCACGGTCTCAAGGTTGGCGGCATGGCGCATCACCGGGAACTCATCGGAAATGCCGTTCCCGCCGTGCATGTCGCGGGCCATGCGGGCGATATCCAGCGCCTTGCCGCAGTTGTTGCGCTTGACGATGGAAATCGCTTCCGGCGCCAGCGTGCCGGCATCGAACATCCGCCCCACCTGAAGCGAGGCTTGCAGGCCCAGGGTGATCTCGGTCAGCATGTCGGCAAGTTTCTTCTGGAAAAGCTGGGTATTCGCCAGCGGCCGCCCGAACTGCTTGCGGTCAAGACCATACTGCCGCGCCGCATGGAAGCAGGCCTCAGCCGCGCCCATCGCGCCCCAGGAAATGCCGAATCGCGCCCGGTTGAGGCAGCCGAACGGCCCTTTCAGGCCGGCCACATTCGGTAAAAGCGCATCCTCACCCACCTCGACATTATCGAGCACGATTTCGCCGGTAATCGAGGCGCGCAGGGAAAGCTTGCCCTCGATCTTCGGCGCGGACAGTCCCTTCATGCCCTTTTCGAGCACGAAGCCCTTGATCTCTCCGCCATGCGCCTCGGACTTCGCCCAGACGACAAAGACATCGGCGATAGGCGCGTTGGAAATCCACATCTTCGTGCCGTTCAGGCGATAGCCGTTCGCGGTCTTGACGGCCTTGGTGCGCATGCCGCCAGGATCGGAGCCGGCATCCGGCTCGGTCAGCCCGAAACAGCCGATCCATTCGCCGCTGGCGAGTTTGGGAAGATACTTCCGCTTCTGCGCCTCCGATCCGTAAGCCTCGATCGGATACATGACCAGCGAGGATTGCACGCTCATCATCGAGCGGTAGCCCGAATCGACCCGCTCCACCTCGCGCGCCACGAGCCCGTAGGACACGTAATTCGCGCCCGCCCCGCCATATTCTTCCGCAACCGTCACCCCGAGCAAGCCAAGCGCGCCCATTTCACGGAAAATCGCCGGATCGGTCTTTTCCTTGGCATAGGCCTCTTTCACGCGTGGCTGAAGCTTCTCCTGCGCATAGTCGCGGGCGACATCGCGGATCATCCGCTCTTCGTCGGTCAACTGGCTGTCGAGCAGAAGCGGATCCGCCCATTGGAATACGGCTTTCGAGGTCGGCGCGGCCATGGTCAAATCCTCTGTCAGGGGGAGGCGAATGATTGCCCTTCGCGGGGCGCAAGACAAGTGGATCGCCTCTGCGCCCTTGCCCTTGACCGGCGCTTTGCCACGTTCTACCTATGATGTCAAATTTGCGGAATTTATTTCCGCTATGCAGAATTAAGTGTCGATCATTCGATTGCGGGAGGCTGGCATGGAGCTTGAGTTCACCCCGGAGGAAGATGCCTTCCGCTCGGAAGTGCGGGCCTTCATTGCGGCGAACCTGCCCGCCGCCACCCGGCAGCGGCTCGCCGAGGGTCGTCCGACGACGAAGCAGGATGTCATGACCTGGACGCGCATTCTGCATGACAAGGGCTGGTCCACCCCTCGCTGGCCGGTGCAGTATGGCGGACCGGGCTGGACGCCGGTGCGGCAGCACATTTTTCTGGACGAGCTTCTGTCTTTCCCTGCGCCGGAACTGCTCTCCTTCGGCGTCTCGATGGTCGGACCGGTGATCTACACCTTCGGCAACGCGGCACAGAAGGCACGCTTTCTGCCACGCATCGCCCGGCTGGATGACTGGTGGTGTCAGGGCTTTTCCGAACCCGGCGCCGGCTCGGACCTTGCGAGCCTCACCACCCGTGCCGTGCGGCAGGGGGAGCACTATATCGTCAACGGCCAGAAGACCTGGACCACCTATGCCCAGCGGGCTGACTGGATCTTCTGCCTCGTCCGCACCGATCCCGCCGCAAAAAAGCAGGAGGGCATTTCCTTCCTGCTCATCGACATGACAACGCCCGGTATCACCGTGCGTCCCATCGATACCTTCGACGGCGGGCAGGAAATCTGCGAGGTCTTCTTCGACGATGTGAAGGTGCCGGCGGAAAACCTCGTGGGGCAGGAAAACCGCGGCTGGGACTACGCCAAGTTCCTGCTGGGCAACGAGCGCACCGGCATTGCCCGGATTGGCACGGCAAGGTCCCGCCTCATCCGCGCCCGCGCCATCGCCATGCGGTCGCAGCGCGATGGCAGCCGTCTGATCGACAACGCCCGCTTTGCCGGTCGGCTGATCGAGGCGGAAGTGGCCTTGAAAGCGCTGGAAATCACCCAGTTGCGCGTCTTGAGCGCCGATGCCGCGCGCGGCAGCACGGGCAAGCCCAATCCCGCCTCCTCAGTGCTGAAAATCCGGGGGTCGGAATTGCAGCAACGCAGCACGGAACTCTTGCTCGAAGCGCTCGGCCCCGATGCGCTCGCCTACGGCAACGACACGCCCGCTGACCTGCCGGAGGGCGCAGACGCCATCGCCCCGCTCTATTTCAACACCCGCAAGGTGACGATCTACGGCGGTTCGAGCGAAATCCAGAAAAACATCATCGCAAAAGCGATTTTAGGGCTGTGACCCATGAATTTTGATCTCACGGACGAACAACGCCTGCTTCAGGACAGCATCGGCAAGCTTCTGGCGGATACCTACAGCTTCGAGCAACGCCGGCGCTATCAGGTCACGCCAATGGGCCGCGATCCTTCCGTCTGGCAGGTGTTTGCGGAAACGGGCCTTGCCGCCCTGCCCTTCAGCGAGGCGGATGGCGGCATCGGCGGCGGCAGCGAAGAGACCATGATCGTGATGGAAGCGCTGGGCCGCGCACTGTCGCTGGAACCGTTCCTGCCCACCGTCGTCATCGGCGGCGCCCTGCTGAATGACCTCGCAACGCCGGACCAGATAGCCGCGCTGGTCCCAGGCATCATTGGGGGCCGGACGATCCTTGCCTACGCGCACGAAGAGCCCGGCGCGCGATATTCCGAAGCGATTGCCACTACAGCCCATGCAACGCGTGACGGCTATGTGCTGAACGGCGCCAAAGCGCGCGTCCTCTTCGCAGACAGCGCCTCGATACTGCTTGTGACGGCCGGCATCGCTGGAGAGTCCGCCGTCTTTGCCGTGCCGGCGGATGCATCCGGCCTCTCCCTCCATCCTTACCCGACGCAGGACGGGATGCGTGCCGCAGACCTTACGCTGAAGGATGTGGTCATACCGCCGTCTGCGCGTCTCGGCGAAGGCACTGCCGATGCGCGCCCAGCCCTCGCCCGTGCGTGTGATATCGCTGTCGCCGCCCTCTGCGCAGAGGCGGTGGGAATCATGCAGGGTCTCCTCGACATGACGGTCGACTATCTGAAAACCCGCAAGCAATTCGGGCGGCCCATCGGCGATTTCCAGGCCTTGCAACATCGCGCGGCGGAAATGGTCGTGGAGATCGAGCAGGCTCGCTCCATGGCGCTTTACGCAGCCATGATGGTGCGGCAGGCCGATCCGGTCGCACGCGCCCGTGCGCTATCCGCAGCAAAGGTGCAGATTGGCCAGTCGGGCCGGTTCGTTGGCCAGTCCGCCATCCAGCTTCACGGCGGCATCGGCATGACCGCCGAATATCCCGCCGGCGCTGCCTTCAAGCGGTTGACGATGATTGAAAAGGCCTTTGGCGATACGGACTGGCACATCGAGCGACTGGCCAGTCTCGGTGGCGCATTGAGGTAGCGCGCGGGTCGAAACGGGCAACGCGGTGAAGCAGAACGCTGCCTGCGGGCGAGCGTCGGCGTCGGTCTGCCGGTCGCAATGCGCGCCAAAATGCCCGTCCTCCCTTGCGTCCAGGCGGCGGGCGGGCCACATCTCAACGATCTGTTCACCACCCGGGACACTCGATGACGCTGCTTTTCACACTCGCCGCTGCCGGGCTCCTCTATTGGGCGCTGAAGAACGGCCACCTCGGACTCGACAAGGCGCAGGCCCTGCAACTGGCGCGCGGCATGGGCGGTTATGCGCTGATCGGCCTTGGCATTACGCTGGCAACAACGGGGAAAATCGCGCTGGCGATTCCGGCGGCGGTCGCGGGCCTGTGGCTCGCAGGCCTTCTCAGGATCAAGGCTCTGGAAGGCCTGCTCGGGCCTCTCGGCACATCGGCATCGGAGATTGAGATCGGCATCGACCCGAGGACCGGGGCGATTTCCGGAAAGGTGGTCACGGGACCGCTCGCAGGGCGCACGCTCGACAGTCTCACCCGCGAGGAAAGTCTTGCTCTCGCGCGTCGTCTCGCTGCGAGCGATCCCGGTTCCTTACGCCTGTTCGCAATAGACCTTGACCGCCGGTTTCCCGGTTGGCGTGAAGACCTGCAAGGTGGTGCGGACACGGGGGCGGGCCACAAGGCGCGCCCGGGCGTAATGACGAACGAGGAGGCCCAGAAGATCCTTGGCCTTGGTGCCGGCGCGGACGAAGCCGCTATCCGCGAGGCCCACCGCCGGCTGATCCTCAAGCTTCACCCCGATGTCGGCGGGTCGAACGCGCTGGCGGCGCTCGTCAACGAAGCCAAAGACGTGCTTCTCAGGCAGCATCACTAAACTCCAACTACGCAACTCTACTCAACGAGACAGATAAGCGACGCGACGTGCCTGTTCGGGGTCGTTGCCCCCGGAGCGCCGCTTCCGCCGCTCCGTATGCGTTTCAAGCCTGAGGTTTAGATCTTTGCCGCAAAGCAGTCGAACCCGGACCGCTTAAGAGTCTTGCAGGCGGCCTCTGCCTCGCCACTCTCGAAGCCCGAGAACCGGGCACGGTAGAGGGTGGCATCCCCCTTCTGCACCTTCTCGGTGAAGGCATCGGCATCGGCGAGCACCTTCGGCGAAGCGGTCTTGGCCTTCGATAGCAGGCTCCGGGCCTTGCTTTCGTCATCGGTCGCGCCAAGCTGGATCACCCAGCCGGTGCGGGCATTGGCAGCCTCGCTGGCGGGCGTCGCCACCACCTTTTGCTGCGAGACGCGGGCCTGGCCCTTGGCAGCCTCAACCTTGGCGTTGTCGATCGTGTTGGTCATCATGGCCGGGATGATCTGCGGCATCGGCTGACCTTCCTCGGCCTCGACCGTCTCGATGGCCGAGTTCGTATAGCGCACGAAGCCCGGAGGAACCGGGCGGCCCTCACCCTTCTGTGACGGCTGCGCGCCGACATTCCAGCGCATGGCCGGGCTCGCCGGTGTCGTGGTGGCAGCCAGCGCCAGCGGCGCACTGCCCGGACGGGTCGGCGTGGTGTTGGTCGCAATCAGCGCCATCGGCTGGCCAACACGCGGCGACGGGGCCACCTTGGCTTCGCTGACAACAGCAGCGCGCGGGCGGGCAACGGGCGCGGGGATCGCCGCAGCCGCTACCGGCTGGCCGGACGAGATCACGACCTTTTCGCGGCGCGCCGGCTTCACATCATCCTCATCATCCAGAGCGGCGACATCGACAACCTTCGGCGTCTGGCGGGCACCGGCATAGGCGCGCGGCAGATGCTGGCCAACGAGCGAGGCGACCTGCGCATCACGCATCCGACCCGATCGACCACCAAGGACCACAGTGATGATCTGGCGGCCTTCGGATTTGGCCGAGGTCAAAAGGTTGAAGCCCGAGGCTCGCGTGTAGCCGGTCTTGATGCCGTCAACACCCTCGACCCGACCCAGCAGCCGGTTGTGGTTGCGATAGGCATTGCCGTCGTAATTGAACACACGGGTGCCGAAATAGTGGTAGTATTTCGGGAAGCGATCCTGAATGGCCCGACCCAGCAAGGCAAGATCACGCGCGGTCGTGATCTGCTCCGGATCCGGCAGCCCGGATGCGTTCACAAAGGTTGACCCCTTCATCCCGATCGAACGGGCCTTCTCGGTCATCATCTCGGCAAAGCGATCCTCGGAACCGCTGATATTTTCACCAACCGCAGCCGCAATGTCATTGGCCGACTTCGTGACGAGCGCCTTGATGGCATCCTCGACCGAGATCGTCTCGCCGGCCTGAAGCCCCAGCTTCGACGGCGCCTGCCGCGCCGCATGGGCGGAAATCTTGAGTTCGCTGTCGAGTGTGAAACGCCCGCGCTCAAGCTGCTCAAACAGCATGTAGAGCGTCATCACCTTGGTGACGGAAGCTGGATGGCGCGGCGCATCGGCATTGGTAGCCTGAAGCGTCTTGCCGGTCTTCACATCGACCACGATGGAGGCAAAGGGTGGTGAATAGGCCGCCTGCCGGGCCCGCTTTCGCGCCGCCTCCGCCTGCACGGAGAGAGACATCAGGGCCGTGGTGGCAAAAACAGCCGAAATCGCAACACGACCAACTACGCTACCCGCACTCAAACCAAACATGCAACGCGCCCCGCTTTTCCGGTTGCCCCGGAAACCCCGAAACCCCAGCGACGCGACTCCTGCGCCGAAGGAACAAGGACACGATACGAAGCTGCGGTTACCCGATGATTAAGCGGCTAGGTTAAAATTGCCGGGCCATCCACCCCCGGCATCTGGTGGACTGGTGGCGGCGCGCCTACGCGCAAACCCTGTGTGCTGGCGCAGGAGCGGGACGAAATTTCATCATCACACGAGTGCGTTAATGCATGTTCTTAAAGCTTCACTATTGCGCGACAAGCCCCGCAGCAATGTTCACGAACAGCCCCACGATGGTCGCGTTGAAAAAAAACGATATCACGCCATGCACAGCGGCCAATCGCCGGACCGACGAAGACAGGATGTTCACATCCGCCGTTGCGCAGGCGCAGCCGATCACGAACGAGAAGTAGAGAAAGTCGCTGTAGACTGGCGTATCGCAGCCGTGAAAGTCCAGGGTCTTGTCCGCCGAACCGTCGAACGGATTGTAATAGTCGTGCGCGTAATGCAGCGCGAACATGACATGCACGAAAGTCCAGCTGAGGATCATCGACAAGACCGGCAAAACGACCGGGCCAAGCCCTTGCTTGGCGGAAACCTGCACCTCGGCAATCACAGCAACAATGCCAGCCCCGCCCGCCAGCACCGCCAGCGCCAGAACAACCCGCGAGCCGGCATCATACTGCGGCGCCCGTTTGCGGATCTCCTCCGGGCTTGAATGGCTGAGAAGCCGCCAGACCATCAAAAGATACATCAGCACGAAGACGGTCCATGATGCCAGAAGCCGGGTCGTCTGATGCATGGGATCTCCCATGACATTGGTCCCGGACAGCAGAATGTACGCAACAACGCCGCCGAGAAGGGCAAGCTGCAAGGCTGGCCGGGCGGCAAGTCCACGCAGAAAGCGCATCAGTCCACCCCCATGATTGAGCGACAGTTCCTCACCAGGTCCCGTGTCAGTTCCGCAGCCCCCGTCGGCCGCGCCAGCGCCGCCGACTGTCCGGCCCACGAGGCGGTAAAATCGCCGCTGCCCGCCGCTTCCGCCGCAGCGCGCACCTGCGCAACGGCTCCGGCGGCATGGGGAAAGGCCGGAGCATCCGGGCTGAGCGGTCCAACGTCGCGAATGAAGCGGTTGACCAGCCCCCTCGCCGGGCGACCGGTCATGATGTTGGTAATGGCGGTCGGCGTCTCGCCGGCCTTCGCCAGCGCGGCCCGATAGGGCGCAACCACCTTCGCTTCAGGCGTGAAGAGGTAGGCCGTGCCAACCGAGACGGCTGATGCACCCAGCACCAGGGCCGCAGCAAATCCCCGTCCATCGGCGATCCCACCCGCCGCGATCACCGGCACAGACACAGCATCGGCCACCTGTGGCACGAGCGAGAACGTCCCGACCTGCGTGGCAAGATCGTCGCTGAGAAACATGCCACGATGCCCGCCCGCCTCATACCCCTGCGCGATGATGGCATCGGCGCCGCGCGCTTCCAGCCAGCGCGCCTCGGCGACCGTGGTCGCCGAACTCAGGATGCGGCAGCCCGCCTGCTTCAGCCGCGCGACCAGCGCCGCATCCGGCAGGCCAAAGTGAAACGAGACAACCTTGGGCCTGATGGCTTCCATCAGGCGACACATCTCCTCACCGAACGGATTGCGGCTTGGCGCGGTTGAGGGTGCCGCAGGGTCAAGGCCGTATTCGGCAAAATAAGGTGCAAGCCGTTGTCGCCACTGCCGGTCAGCTTCCTCTGAAATAACGTTAGGTAAGTGGCAGAAAAAATTGAAATTTATAGGTTTTTTTGTCTTATTTATAATCAGGTTGAACTCACGCTCCACCTGTTCGGGCGTCAGCATCGCGCAAGGCAGACCGCCAAGCCCGCCGGCTTCACTGACGGCGATGGCGAGCGCTGCGGTGCCGGGACCAGCCATCGGCGCGAGCATCAGCGGGTGTTCCACCCCGACGAGATCGGTGAACCTCGTGTTCTTCCACATGCGTTTCATCCTCATTACGGGGCTGGTCTGAAGTCGTCACTCTGGCCGGAGAGCAAGGCAAAGAGCAAGCCTGCCCACTCCTTGGCCGCAACATCCGTTCGGCGCAGGCCAAGGGAAATCGAGCGGTTGAAGCGCCAGTCTGCACCATCGCCAGTGCTTCTGTAATCAACCGGAAACGGCGTCACCGCCCAGCCCACCTTCCGGAACAGCCCAAGCGCGCGTGGCATGTGCCAGGCCGAGGTTACCAGCAGCCAGCGTTGCCCTGCCTGTGGCGCTGCCAGCCGGTGGCTGAACAGGGCATTCTCGCGGGTATTGCGCGAGGCGCGTTCATAGACAATAGCCCGCCCGGGCAGCAGATCGCCGATCATGGCCTCGACCACATCCGCTTCCGGCACGCCTGCACCGGTCAGGTCACCCGAACCACCGGTGAAGACGATCCGCGCCTCCGGGTGGCGCCGCGCCAGCCCGGCCAACGCGGTCAGCCGCTCGCCTGCCTCGTTGATGGAGAACTGCCCCCGCGCAAAGCTGACATCCGGGACAAGCGCCCCGCCGAGCACGACGATGCCATCCACCCGGCCCTCATCACGCAGCGGCGGATAGCCTGCCTCAAGCCCCCGCATCAGCCACGTACCAAAGGGGGAGAAACCGGCGAACATGATGCCGGCCAGCGACACCATCGCAAGCCACCGCCCGGCCCGGTGAAACCGCGTCGCCGTCAGCATCACGCCGCCAAGGCAGAGAAAGACCAAAACGTTAGATGGCTCAAGCAGCAGCCAGACGAGCTTGGAGAGTGTGAACACCGCGCCGCTTACGCCTGATCCCACTGCGGCGCGAAGTCCGGCTTCACCACCCGTCCATCGGGCGAGCGAAGCGCCGAGATTGCCGCCATCTCCGCCTCGCTGAGCGCAAAATTCCAGATATCGAAGTTTTGCCGGATGCGCCCCGGATTGGTGGACCGCGGAATGGCGACGTTGCCCTGCTGCACATGCCAGCGCAGGATCACCTGCCCGCTCGTCACACCATGCGCGGCGGCAACCCCGGCGATCACCGGATCGTCCATCAGACTGCCGCGCCCCAGCGGCGTATAGGCCACGAAGGCCATGCCATGCGCCTTGCACGCGGCGATAACTGCCGACTGGTCAAGCCGCGGATGATATTCACACTGGTTGGCGATCAGCGGCGCCTCGCTGAGCCGCACCGCCTCGGCCAGCAGCGGCACCGTGAAATTGGAAACGCCGATGTTGCGCGCCAGCCCCCGGCGCTTTGCATCGTTCAGCGCCTTGATGGACCGGGCCAGCGGAATCGCCGGGTTCGGCCAGTGGATCAGCAGAAGATCGACATGATCGAGCCCGAGCCGCTCAAGGCTCGCCTCGGCAGAAGCCTGAAGGTCACCCTCGTCGATCTTGTCCCACCAGACCTTGGTGGTCACCCACACATCGTCGCGTTTCAGCCCGGACGCCTTCAGCCCCTGCCCGACCTCGACCTCGTTGCCATAGGCCGCCGCCGTGTCGAGATGGCGGAATCCGGCATCAAGCGCGGCAACAACCGCCGCAACACCGGCCTCGTCCTTGAGCTGCCAGGTGCCGAGGCCAAGCGCCGGAATCCGCGCGCCGTGGGTGGTGACATAAGACTGTTGCACGATATGATCCCTTCATGCTGGACAGGATGCAGACTTTCAGGCCTACGCCGAAGCTATGAGCCATGTCTTCTATATTCGCGTTGATGCTATTGGCTGACACGATCCGGCGGCGCTCGGTTTCCCAGGCAGGCGTTGCGAATGTCGCCTATAGTCAAGTCGAGTGCGCGTCGCATCTCCGCAGCAAAACGTGCGACATCTGCATCACCGCAACGCCACTTGCCGCGCGATACTGATGCCGCAACGAGGCTACGAAACTTTGTCGCAACGGTATCCAGCGACTCTTTTGCGATACAGCCATTGGCAGCCCGCCGCACGCGCATCTCAAACCCAGTCGGAGAACCACAGGTCGATACCAGGGCTTCGGCAAGGGCGTAGTTCTCAATGTACCTGTCGAGTTTTACCCGCTGCGCCGAAGTCAGGAATGAAAGCCGATATTCGATGACCTGCTGGGCGGATGCTGCCGAAGCAAGGAGGAATGTCGCAACAGCAGCAAGCATGGAGCGCTTCAGCATCTCTATTTGACCTCGGTCATCTCACCGGCGCGTCCCCACCCTCCGCCGCCATGGCTGATGCGGAAAGGCATCCCGTTTGGACAGCCGCGATCAAGAATAAAGGCATAGTTGCCAGCATTTTCCGCATTCTCGACCACTGTCCCGGCGCAACCTTGCATGATCATCCGGCGAACGACATTCAAGGTCTCCCGCGTGCCATCCGGATAAACCTCCACCCATCGATCCGGCGTCACCCGGCTCCAGTAACGGGGCACAGGTGGAGGCCCACCAATGATCACATGCGTGACAAATTGCGTTACGCGATATTCCGCAGTTTCCGGACCGGCCTCGGGAAATCTCAATGCTGGTGGCAGACGCCGGCTGAAATACAACGCAGTTGCAACCGCGACAGCAACACCGACTCCAACGGCCCACGCTGTTCGCCGCCTCCGGCGGGTGAACCAGTGATTGAGATCCCAGGGCGTCGAAGAATGAATCAGACCGGGCCCAGGCGGTTGCGGAGCCTGCATTGTTTCAGACAGGGAGGCGGCCTGTAATGCCTCCACAATCTTGCTGATGGCAATTTCCCAGTCCTTGTAGACATCAATCCATTGCCGGGTCGCCAGTTCATATTGGAAGGGTCCCTTCGGCAGCACATCCTCGATGCGAACCGGAACGACCAGCAAACGGTTCTGGCTGGCGAGCGTTAGCTCACGAAGTATTTCGTCGGAGTCGTTGCAATGCTCGCTGAAGACGAGAACCATTGCAGATCCGTTTGAAATCGCTTTGACAATCTCGCGCTGGAAATTGCCTCCGGGCCCGACGTCGCGGGAGGCAATCCAGCATTTGATGCCGCGAGCCTCTATTGCGGCACAGATCGTTGTCGCTGCCTTGGCATCGCTTGAAGAATGGCTGATGAAGACTGCTTTCATGCCCAGAGTTCACACTCGGGCATCGCGGTCGTCAAGCGCTCTTCGCAAACAGCTCCCGCCCGATCAGCATCCGGCGTATCTCGGATGTGCCGGCGCCGATTTCGTAAAGCTTGGCATCGCGCAAGAGGCGCCCGGTCGGATAGTCGTTGATGTAGCCGTTACCGCCAAGGAGTTGGATGGCGTCGAGTGCGCATTGCGTTGCCTTTTCGGCCGCGATCAGGATGGCGCCAGCGGCATCCTCGCGCGTCGTCTCGCCCCGGTCGCAGGCGCGCGCCACCGCGTAAACATAGGCCCGCACCGAATTCATGTTCACATACATGTCGGCGACCTTGCCTTGCACAAGCTGGAACTCGCCGATCGACTGGCCGAACTGCTTGCGCTCGTGGACATAGGGCATCACCACATCCATGCAGGCCTGCATGATGCCGACAGGACCAGCAGCGAGCACGGCGCGCTCGTAATCAAGGCCGCTCATCAGCACGTTGACACCCTTGCCAACCGAGCCGAGCACATTCTCCTCCGGCACTTCGCAATCCTCAAACACGAGTTCGCCGGTGTCGGAGCCGCGCATCCCGAGCTTGTCCAGCTTCTGCGCAGTGGAAAAGCCCTTCATCCCCTTCTCGATCAGGAAGGCCGTGATTCCTTTCGGCCCTGCGGCGGGATCGGTCTTGGCATAGACCACAAGCGTTTCGGCAATGGGACCGTTGGTGATCCACATCTTGTTACCGTTGAGGACGTAGCGGTCGCCCTTTTTATCTGCGCGCGTTTTCATCGAAACGACATCGGATCCGGCGCCCGGTTCGGACATCGCCAGCGCCCCGACATGCTCGCCGGAGATGAGCTTTGGCAGATACTTCCGCTTCTGTACCTCGCTGCCGTTGCGGCGGATCTGGTTGACGCAGAGGTTGGAGTGCGCCCCGTAGGAAAGGCCGACCGAGGCGGACGCCCGGCTGACTTCCTCCACGGCAATGACGTGTTCGAGATAGCCGAGGCCTGTGCCGCCGTATTCCTCCTCAACCGTGATGCCGTGCAGCCCGAGGGCCCCCATCTTTGGCCAGAGATCGCGCGGAAACTGGTTGGTGCTGTCGATTTCAGCCGCGCGTGGCGCAATTTCCGCCTGCGAGAAATCCCGCACCGTCTCGCGGATGGCATCGGCGGTGTCGCCAAGGTCGAAGTTGAAATCGCGCACGGCATTCGGCAGCATGGTCGTTCCCCGGAATTGATCGTTCGGACAACGAAGCTAGTGGCTGAACAGGCGCGTTGGCAACCCGACCTTTGCCTGATGATCAGCCGGCGCGCGGAACCAGCCCGGCGGGCCGCCGGTCGGACACAGGATAAAGCAGGCAGATCATCATGATGCGATAGGCAGCCAAGGCCGCCAGAATGTGCCAGAGCACATGCAGATAAAGACCGAAACGCGCGCAAAACGGCAGATCGATCGCGCGCGCGACCAACGCAAGCGCCAGCAGAATGCCCGCCTGTAGCAGGCCATACCCGGCCTTCAGCCTCGGGAAATGCTCGGCATCGGACTTCTGCGCCGCCACGCCCGTCAACGACCGATCCTGATGCATCCCGATCCGCGCGTTCAGGATCAGGTAGATCGCCGAGACATAGAGACCGATGAGCGGCGCAAGATAAAGCGCCCCGCCGCCCAGAAACCGGGACGGCACCAGCATCATCAGGAATGCCGACGCCAGAACAATGCCGATAATGTTGAGGACGATCCCGATCCGATCCACGTTGAACGCCCGTTGCAACAGCGCAACAAAGCAGAAGAGCATGAAAACGGGCGCAGGCACGACCTCCAGCGGCAGCAGGTCATCCGAGGGATGTCCGTGATAGATCGCGCCGCCGATGCCAACCGCCATGGCGCTGAGGCAGAGAATCAAACCCAGCCCATCGCCCCGCCCTTCCCGACGCCAGACAAAAGTGGCATGAGTTGCCAGAGCCGTCACGAACAGCGCGGAGACCTGATTCCATGGCTCCGCCATGCTGCCATTCAGCATCCCCTCGCAGGAAGGGCCGGTTGAAAGTGCGAGCAGGTTATCCAAGACGCTATCCCGAATCAGCAAACAGGTCTGAGGGTGAAGACAACGGTATTTGGGGATAAATCTCAAGATGAATACTGAAACAACGAAGGCAAAACCGTGCTGAAGATTGCCACGTGGAACGTGAACTCAGTGCGCCAGCGCATTGGAAACCTGACGGGATGGCTGAAGAGCGCCGCACCGGACATTGTTTGTTTACAGGAAATCAAATGTCTCGATGAAGCTTTCCCGCGCGGCGAGATTGAAGGGCTTGGCTATAATGTGGTGACGTTAGGGCAGAAAACCTTCAACGGCGTCGCATTACTTTCACGTTTGCCTTTCGATGAAGTGCGGCTTGGCCTGCCCGGCGACGATGCAGATGTGCAAGCCCGTTACATTGAGGCTGTGGTTTCGGTGGCCGGCGGCGCGCTGCGCATCGCCTCGATCTACCTGCCCAATGGCAATCCGCTCGGCACCGAGAAGTATCCCTACAAGCTTGCCTGGATGGAGCGACTGCGCCGCCATGCGGCGGAATTGCTGAGCTATGAGGAGCCGCTGGTTCTGGCGGGCGACTATAATGTCATTCCCGAGCCGCGCGATGCCCGCCACCCCGAGCAGTGGGAAAACGACGCACTTTTCCTGCCCGAAACGCGGAGCGCCTTCCGCGCGCTGCTCAACCTGGGCCTGACCGAGGCGGTGCGCGCCACCACGGATGCGGACGGGCTTTACAGCTTCTGGGATTATCAGGCCGGCGCGTGGCAGCGGAACAACGGCATCCGCATCGATCACCTCCTGTTATCCCCGCAAGCCGCCGACAGGCTGGTCGAGGCCGGCATCGATCGCGACGAGCGCGCGAAAGACAAGCCCTCCGACCATGTACCTGTCTGGGTAAACCTTTCGCTCGATCCGCCGGGGCGGTAACGGTTCGGCATGAAGGGGATCGGCGCCAAACTCGGCAAGGCGGCGGCGGCGCTGGTGGCGCTGCCAATGGGCCTGTTGCTGGCCATGCTGGCGCTGGCCGAGCCGCAGCCGGTCCGTTCGATGCGGGATATCATCTTCGACAGTTTCCAACGCTGGTCCCCGCGCGCCTTTGATCCGCAGATGCCGGCCCGCATTGTCGATATCGACGATGAATCTCTTGAAAAAATCGGGCAATGGCCGTGGCCTCGTACCGTGATGGCGCAGTTGGTGGACAGGATCGGCGCGTCCGAGCCGCTGGTCATCGCGCTCGATATCGTCTTTTCCGAACCGGACCGAACCTCGCCGGAACGGATCCTGAAACTGCTTCCCCCATCGCCAGAGCGCGAGGCGCTGGAGGGGAAGCTCGCGACCGAGAACTACACCAACGATAGGGTTCTCAGCGAGAGCTTTGCCCGCTGGCCCGTCGTTTCCGGCATCGTGATGGCGGACAAGGCCCAGGCTCCGCCTGTGCTTGCCGGTTTTGCCAGCGCGGGCGATGCGCCAGAACCGTTCCTGCCCAAGTTCCGGGGCGCGGTCGCTCCCATTCCAATCCTGCTGCCGGGCCTGAAAGGTTTCGGCGCGCTCAACTGGGTGCCGGAATATGATCAGGTTGTGCGCCGGGTGCCGACCGTTCTGGTCGGTGAGGGCCGAATGGCGCCGTCGCTCGCCATCGAGGCATTGCGCGTGGCGCAAGGGGCATCCACCATCATCCTGAAAGCCTCGAACGCCAGCGGAGAGACCGCCTTTGGCCAGCAGACCGGTATCGTCTCGCTCAAGGTCGGCGAACTTGTTGTTCCCACCGATGCCGATGGCGCGGTACGCCTGCGCTATGCCGGCACGCGACCGGAGCGGCGCATTCCCGCCTGGAAAGTGCTGACCGGTGCCGTGCCGAAAGAGGAGATCGAAGGCCGCATCGTTTTTGTCGGTTCCAGCGCCGCCGCGCTCAGCGACCTTCGGGCCAGCCCGCTCGATCCGGTGATCCCCGGCGTCGAGGTTCATGCCGAAATGGTCGAGCATATCCTCGCCGGCCAGAAACTCTCCCGGCCGGACTGGGCACCCGGCGCCGAAGCCATCGGCACCGTGCTCGCCACCCTGCTGGCCACGCTGCTGACTTATCGCTTCGTGCCGCAGCTTGCGGCGTTCTGCACCATCCTCATGATCGGCGGCATCGCATACGGCAGCTGGTCGCTGTTCCGCAACGCGGACATGCTGCTCGATCCGATCATGCCTGCGTTTGCGGGTGGCGTTGCCTTCGCCACCACTTCGGTCATGCGCTGGAAGGCCTCGGACAGCGAGCGGCGGGCTGTGCGCACTGCCTTCACGCGCTACCTTTCGCCCGCCATGGTCGAGCGGCTTGCGGACGCGCCGGACCAGTTGAAGCTCGGCGGCGAGCGGCGCAACCTCACGCTGATGTTCTCGGATGTCAGAGGCTTCACCTCATTGTCCGAAAGTTTCCGGCATGATCCACAGGGGTTGACGACCCTGATGAACCGCCTGCTGACGCCCCTCTCCAATGCCATCATCGAACGGTCCGGCACCATCGACAAATACATGGGCGACGCGATCATGGCTTTCTGGAACGCGCCGCTGGATGTGGAGGATCATGCGGGCGAAGCCTGCCGCACCGCGCTGGAAATGCGCCAGCGGCTCGATGCGCTCAACGCGGCGCTGGCTGGCGAGGCGGAAATGGCGGGGCGCAAGCATACGCCGATCGATATCGGAATTGGCCTCAATTCCGGCGATTGCATCGTCGGCAACATGGGCTCCGACATCCGCTTCGACTATTCTGTGCTGGGCGACCCCGTGAACCTCGCCTCACGCCTCGAAGGCCAGACGAAGGCCTACGGCGTCAACATCATCGCGGGCGAGGCAACCGAGGCACTGGCGCGCGGTCGCTTTGCGCTGGTCGAGATTGACCGCATCCGCGTGAAGGGCAAGCGCGAACCCCAGCGCATCTTCGCGCTGCTGGGCGATCATGTCACGCTGGCTCAGCCGCATATGGACGCGCTGGCTGCCGGCACGACCCTGCTGCTCGACAACATCCGCCGGCAGGATTGGGACGAGGCCGAGCACGACATCCGGGCCTTGCACCGCGTTGCATGGGCGTTCAACTTCACGCCCTACCTCGACATCATGGCCGCGCGCATTGCCGAATATCGCACCCATCCGCCCGGCACAGATTGGGATGGTGTCTATGTCGCCACATCGAAATAGCGCTGCCTTATAAATGCCCTTCCTCCCGCCTTGATAAGCCCATGCTCAATCGTCGCCACATCCTCACCGCCCTGCCCGCACTCATCGCCGCCCCCGCGCTGGCGCAAAAAAAGGCGCCGGCCAAACCTGCCACGGAATCGGATCACGGCTGGTTCCGCTTGCGGTCAGACGAGGGCAAGCCCTTCCCCAATCTGCGGCTGCCTGTGGAAATCACGCGCCAGCTCGACAATCACCCCGGCATGATCCGCACCGGCAGCACGACGCCGGATGTGACGCTGATCGAGTTTTCAGATTTCAACTGTCCATGGTGCCGCAAATCGGCAAAGGACATGCAGGCGATGATTGCGGCGGATAGCGACTTGCGCATCGGCCTCATTGCCAATCCCATTCTCTCCGCTGGTTCGAAGGAGGCAGCGCTGGTCGAACTTGCCGTGCTCAAGAACCATGGACGCGTCAGCGCGCATACTCTTCACACTGCGATGTTCAGCCTCACCGGCTTTGTCGATGGCAAGCGCGCCCTTGGCGTTGCGCGCGATCTCGGCCTCGATGACGCGGCTCTTGCGAACGCGGCGGCCGGCGACCCCGAACTCAAAGCGGTGCTCGACCGGCAGATGAAGCTGGCAGAATCACTCGCGCTGGCCGTCACGCCCTCCTATGTCATCGGCGATGCGGGCATTGTCGGCTATCCGGGACCGAATGCACTGCGCGGCACGATCACCGCCATGCGAAAATGCGAGAAGATCGCCTGCGGCTGAGCCGCCCCCTCACGCATGATCACCTTAAATACGGGACAATTTCGTACACGGGCTTCCCCATGGCTTCATTCCGGGCTATGAGGCCGGACCTGAGACCATGGCATCCGGCTTGGAACGCTGGGGCCGTATGATCTGAAGACATGATGAGAGCGCTGAGGTCCCGACTGTCGGTTATTGGCTCAATCCCCTGTGCAGGCCTGCATGGCGCGGGCCGCTGCCAGACATTCGCTTTAACAATCCAGCGCACAAAACTCGAAAGACCAAAAAATGGCCGGTAAAAGCCCGTTTGATACCGACATCGTCCGTGATCTTGCCAAATTGCTGGCCGAGACGGACCTGAGCGAAATCGAAGTCGAGAAGGGCGACCTGCGCATCTACGTCGCGCGGCAGTTGACCGCCTCGGTGGCCGTGGCGGCTCCGGTTGCGGTGGCTCCGCCGGTTCTGGCAGCAGTTGAAGCCCCGGTCGCCGCCCCTGTCGGTGTTCATCCGGGCGCCGTGCGTTCGCCGATGGTTGGCACCGCCTATCGCAAGCCCTCGCCCGACGCCAAGGCCTTCGTCGAGATCGGCCAGATGGTGAAGGCCGGCGACAAGGTGCTGCTGATCGAGGCGATGAAGACCTTCAACGAGATCGTGGCGCCACGCACCGGCACGATTTCCCAGATTCTTGTCGATGACGGCCAGCCGGTCGAGTTCGGCGAGCCGCTGTTCGTGATCGAATAAGCGGGGAGCAGCGGGCTGATGTTCGACAAGGTTCTGATTGCCAACCGGGGTGAAATCGCCCTCCGCGTCCTGCGCGCCTGCAAGGAACTCGGTATCAAGACAGTGGCGGTGCATTCCACCGCCGATGCCGAGGCGATGCACGTCAAGCTGGCGGATGAAAGCGTCTGCATTGGTCCGCCTGCCGCGCGCGACAGCTATCTGAACATTCCGCAACTGATCGCCGCCTGCGAGATCACCGGTGCGGATGCCGTGCACCCCGGTTACGGCTTCCTGTCCGAAAATGCCCGCTTCGCCGAAGTGCTGGCCGACCACAAGATCACCTTCATCGGCCCCAAGGCCGAGCATATCCGCACCATGGGCGACAAGATCGAGGCCAAGCGCACCGCGCTTAGGCTCGGCATCCCCTGTGTGCCGGGCTCGGACGGCGGCATCACCAACGATGACGAGGCAAAAGCCGTTGCACGCCGCATCGGTTATCCCGTGTTGATCAAGGCCGCTGCCGGCGGCGGCGGTCGCGGTATGAAGGTAGCCAAGACCGAGGACGATCTGTCCACCGCGCTGGCAACTGCCCGCACGGAAGCCAAGGCTGCTTTCGGCGATGATGCGGTCTACATCGAGAAGTATCTCGAAAAGCCGCGCCATATCGAGATTCAGGTGCTCGGCGACGGGCGCGGTGGCGCGCTCCACCTTGGCGAGCGCGATTGTTCGCTCCAGCGCCGCCACCAGAAGGTTTGGGAGGAAAGCCCCTCCCCGGCGCTGAACGCCGCCGAACGTGCCAGGATCGGCGATATCGTCGCCAAGGCAATGCAGGAATTGCAGTATCTCGGCGCCGGCACCATCGAGTTCCTGTATGAGAACGGCGAGTTCTACTTCATCGAGATGAACACTCGCATTCAGGTGGAACATCCGGTGACCGAGATGATCACCGGTATCGACCTTGTGAACGAGCAGATCAAGCTGGCCGCAGGCGGTCGCCTGCCGCTGACGCAGGACGAAGTGCAGTTTCAGGGCCATGCAATCGAATGCCGGGTGAACGCCGAAAATCCGGCAACCTTCCGGCCTTCGCCGGGCAAGATCACCTATTTCCACCCGCCGGGTGGCCTTGGTGTGCGCGTCGATAGCGCAGTCTACCAAGGCTACACGATCCCGCCCTATTATGATTCGCTCGTTGGCAAGCTCATCGTTCATGGCCGCACCCGCACCGAGTGCCTGATGCGCCTGCGCCGCGCGCTGGACGAATTCGTGATCGACGGCGTGGAAACCACACTGCCGCTGTTCCGTACGCTGGTGCGCAATCCCGACATCCAGAACGGTGAATACGACATCCACTGGCTGGAGAACTTCCTGCGGAATGGCGGGATGGGCGACCCGGTGTGACCGGCGCCCCCGTTGCAGACGAAGCTGGCAGTCAAAGCCCCTGCCGCAACATTTGCATCATGGATCACGCCGCCGGTTTCTGCACCGGCTGCGGACGAACGATCAGCGAAATCACGAACTGGCTGGGTTATTCCGCCGAGGCGCGCCGCGCCATCAACGAGGCCGCGCGCGAACGGCTGGCAGTCTCTGCCGGACCTCCGCCCCCTCGGTCCTGAGGTTCAGGCCTTTTTCACCCAGCGTCCGTTGTCGTCCTGCTGCCAGTAGGTCACGGCATGGCCTTTTCCCTTGACGGTCTTCCATGCCGTGCGTGCGCCATCGACAGCATCCATATCGTTACCGTCGAACATCATCACGACACGCTCGAACGGCCATTCCGCCGGCAGGCCCGCCCCGTCGACGAGAAACAGGATCTGCGCACCATTGGGGGCTTCATCCCGCGTGGTCAGCAGCACGGGTTGGGTTTCGGGCTGCGGCTCGGACGCCGTGCCATGGGCAAGGAAGCTCTCTTCGTCATAGGTCCAGAGGAGATCGTCGAGCACAGCCATCCGCTCGTCTGAGCCGGCCCGGATCACCACGTTCCAGCCTCGCTCGCGCGAACGGGCAACCAGTGTCGGCAGTGTCGCCTCCAGCGGTTTTGTTTGCAGATGGTAGAACCAGACCTCGCTCATCGGCGCGACTATAGGGCGCTGAGCGACGCCCCGCCATCCCTCAATACCGCTCGGAATCGGCAATGACCCAGGGCTCAAGCGCGGCATCGGCCCGCCACTGCATATTCGGCGGCAGGCCGAGTACACTGTCCATGTAGGCGCGCGTCTCCGGTGCTACAGGCAGCGCATAAAAATGCAGGCGATTCACCACCGGCGCAAACATCGCATCGGCGTTCGAGAAGGCGCCGAACAGGAACGGCCCGCCCTGCCCGTAGCGCAACCGCGCGTCACGCCAGATCGCCTCGATACGCGCGACATCCCGCGCGGCATCCTGCGTCAGCGGATAAGACTCGAGCCGCCGTCGCACATTCATAGGGCAATGGCTGCGCAAGGCACCAAAGCCCCCGTGCATTTCCGCCGAAATCGCCCTGGCCAACGCCCGGGCGCTGCGTTCCTCCGGCCACAACCGGCCTTCCGCGAGCGTTTCATTGACGTATTCGAGAATGGCGAGCGATTCCCACACGGTCACGCCATCATGATGCAAAACCGGCACCTGCCCATTGGGCGCATTCTTCAACATCGCGGCCTTGGTGCCGGGCTGCGCCAGCGGAATCAGGACCTCCTCGAAGTTGAGTCCCGCCATCTTCATCGCCAGCCAGGGCCGAAGCGACCATGAGGAATAGGCCTTGTTGCCGATCACAAGCGCTAGCGCCATGGTGTGCCTCCCGTTTTCAGTGACGATACCCAAGACCACCGATGCCCCGAGCAGGGTGTTTTGATTGAAGGCCTATAATAGCCTGATAACCGCTTGACGCATAATCAGAACGGCAGCCTTGCCAAAGCCGCAATCCTTCCGTATATGCACGCTCGCTGCACCGCAGCAAATCGTGCTCCAGGCGCGTAAGCCGGCAAATGGCCGGTCACCCTGTCGAGCACTTTACCGTTCCGAACCACGGACTGCCCAAATTACGCGGGGCCGGCCTGAACCACCCGCTGATCCGCCGGACGCATGATTCCGCGCGGCTGACGCCTTTTGAAAGTTTGATTGTGACGAGCTTTACGTCTCTCGGCTTTGCCGAGCCCATCCTCCGTGCCCTGAAGCAGGAGGGTTATGAAACCCCCACCCCGATCCAGACCAAGGCGATTCCGGTGCTGATGTCCGGCGCGGACCTGCTCGGAATCGCCCAGACCGGCACCGGCAAGACCGCCGCCTTCGCCCTGCCGATCCTTGAAAAGATGCTGGCGGACAAGCGCCGCCCGGCGCCGCGCACGGCCCGTGCGCTCATCCTGGCCCCGACGCGCGAACTTGCCGCGCAGATCGGCGACAGCTTCAAGGCCTATGGCCGCTTTGCGAAGATTTCCGTCGCCGTTGTCGTTGGCGGTGTCGGCTATACGCCGCAAACGCGCGCGCTCCAGCAGGGCCTCGACGTTCTGGTCGCGACCCCCGGCCGGCTGATCGACCATATCGACAGCGGGAACATCCGGCTTGATGCGACCGAATTCGTCGTGCTCGACGAGGCCGATCACATGCTCGACCTGGGCTTTGTCGTGCCGATCCGCAAGATCATTTCCAAGCTGCCGCACAAGCGCCAGAGCATGTTCTTCTCGGCCACCATGCCGAAGGAGATCGCCAAGCTCGCCGGCGAGTTCCTGCACAATCCGCAGGAAGTGGCGGTTGCCCCGGTCTCCACCACCGCCGAGCGCGTGGAACAGCAGGTGTTCCTGTGCGATGGCGCCGCCAAGCGCGGCCTGCTCGTCGAACTGCTCGAAAAGCCTGAGTTCGAGCGCACGATCGTCTTCACCCGCACGAAGCGTGGCGCGGATCGCGTTTCCAAGACGCTGGACCAGACCGGTATTCCCTCCGCCGCAATCCATGGCAACAAGAGCCAGAATCAGCGCCAGCGCGCGCTGGATGACTTCAAGGCCGGCAAGATCCGCGTGCTGGTCGCCACCGACATTGCCGCCCGTGGCATCGACATCGACAACGTGACGCATGTCATCAACTTCGAGCTGCCTGAAGTGCCGGAGCAGTATGTCCACCGCATCGGCCGCACGGCCCGCGCGGGCGCGTCCGGCAAGGCGATTGCCTTCTGCGACAATTCCGAGCGCGGCCTGCTGCGCGACATCGAGCGCCTGACCCGCCAGCAGATCCCCTCTGTGGATCGTCGCGGCGAAAAGGGCGCAGAGGTTCCCACCGGCCTTGAAATGCGCTCCTACGAGATGCGTCCGCCGCGCGGTGGCCGCCCCGAACAGGGTCGCGGCAAGCCCCGTGGCGGCAACCGCACGGATGATCGCGGCGAACGGCGCGATGCCCGCCCGCAGCGCGAGCCGCGCAAGGCGATGGAGGATCGCACCCCGCAGGAGTTGCGTGGTCCGCGCCCTGTCGCCGGCACCGAGCCGGTGCGCCAGCCCGTTCGCGATGACCGTCGCGAGCCGCGCCGGGATGAGCGCCGCGATGGCGGCTTCCGGGATGATCGCGGTCCCCGCCGCGAGGATCGCCCGCATCGCGCCCGCCAGGGCGGCGAAGGGCGCAGCGAAGGCCGTGGTGGTCCGCGCGAAGGTGGCTTCCGTGAGGATCGCCGGCCGCATGGCGAGCGCCCGCACGGCGAGCGTCCTCATGCACCGCGCAGCGACGACCGCCGTTCGCACGGCGAACGTCCGCATGGCGAACGCTCCCACGGGCCGCGTGGTGATGGTGATCGCTTCGGCGCCAAGCCGGGCAAGCGCCCGTTCCGCGCCGGCGGTGGCTTCAAGGGCCCGCGCGCGCGGCGCGAGGGCTAATTCCGGCAAGAGCGGATTGAGGGCAAATTCGGTGACTTCAGGTCCACCGAGTTTGCCCTAGGACTTTTTCCGGCGCCCCTCATAGGGGTTGGCGCTGGTGCGCAGCGACAGGCGGATCGGCACGCCCGGCAGCTTGAATGTCTCGCGCAAGCCATTGATGAGATAACGCGTATAGGCGTCCGGCAAGGCGGAAAGCTGGTTGCCGAACAGCGCGAAATAGGGCGGCCGCGATTTCGGCTGCGTCATGTAGCGGATCTTGATACGGCGACCGGACACTGCTGGCGGCGGATGGGCGGAGAGCACCGCCTCCAGCCAGCGGTTGAGCGCGGCGGTGCTGACGCGGCGGCTCCAGACTTCGGCAGCATGGGTACAGGCCGCCATCATGTGGTCGATGCCCTCGCCTGCAATGCCGGAGACCGTGACAAGCGGACACCCCTTCACCTGCGGCAGGAGCCGGTCGCATTTCTCGCGGAGTTCCGCGAGCTTCGCCGCGCGGTTGTCGATCAGATCCCACTTGTTGAGGCCAATGACCAGCGCCCTGCCCTCGCGCTCGATCAGATCGACGATGGTGAGATCCTGCTTCTCGAAGGGGATGGTGGCATCAAGCAGCACCACCACCACTTCCGCAAACTGAACGGCCCGCAAGGCGTCGGTGGCCGCGAGCTTTTCAAGCTTTTCCTCGATGCGCGACTTGCGACGCAATCCCGCCGTGTCGAACAGCTTGATCGGACGCCCCTTCCATTCCCAATCGAGGCCGATCGAATCGCGGGTGATGCCGGCTTCCGGCCCGGTCAGCAGCCGATCCTCGCCGATCATCGAATTGATCAGTGTCGATTTGCCGGCATTGGGCCGGCCAACGATCGCAATGCGCAGGGGCTTTGAAGGGTCGTGTTCCTCACCCTCTTCCTCGTCGTCCTCTTCGGGCGCTGCGCCGATCAGGTTGCGCAACTCCTCGTGCAATTCGCCGATGCCCTCGCCATGTTCGGCGGAAAACGGCAGCGGATCGCCAAGGCCGAGCGAAAACGCATCATAGGCCCCGGACATCCCGAGCTTTCCCTCGGCCTTGTTGGCGAGCAGCAGCACAGGCTTGCCGCTCTTGCGAACGATGGACGCAAAATGCCGGTCATCAGGGTGCACGCCGATGCGCGCGTCGATCACGAACAGAATGACATCCGCTTCCGCAATGGCGGCATCGGTCTGCTTGCGCATCCGCCCCGCCAGCGATTCCGCCGGTTCATCCTCGAAACCTGCCGTATCGACGATGCGGAATTTCAGGTCGAGCAGTTCCGCATCGCCCGAGCGTCGATCGCGCGTGACGCCCGGCTGGTCGTCAACCAGCGCCAGCTTCTTGCCGACCAGCCGGTTGAACAGCGTCGACTTGCCGACATTGGGCCGGCCAACGATGACGACGGTCGGTGTCATTCACTTGTCCTGCACGGGGCCGCCGCGGACCAGCGCCATCATCACCTCGGCGCGCTGGCGCATCGACTGGGAGACCTCCGGATCAGCAAGAACGCTGTCGAAATACTTGGCGGCCTTGTCCATCTGTCCGGCCTTGAAGGCGGCAGTGCCCAGAATTTCACGCGCGCTGAGGCGCCAGGCCTGCCCGGCACCGGCCAGCGGTTCGAGCCGCTGCTGGAGCGCATCGAACGGCTGGCTGTCAACCAGCAGCGAGCCGGCGCGCACCTTGGCCAGATCACGCAATGTCTGGTCAATCGCCGCATCGGCGGCCAGCGCCTCATAGGCCTTCACAGCACCGGGGCCATCGGTCTTTGCCTGCTCGGCAGCAAGGCGGAACTGCGCGAGGATGCGGTAACCGGCAGGCGCCGATTTTGCCAGTGCTTCCAGCGCGGCCTTACCCTCGGCCTCCTTGCCTTCGGCAACCAGCGCAAGCGCGGTCTCGAAGGCCTTGCCAGCCTCGGCCGCCTTCTGCGCTTCCATATACTGCCAACCACGCCAACCGCCCACGCCAAGCACAACCAGCAGCAGCACGCCGATGATCAGGTTGCCGTGTTTCTTGAGGGTCTGCGCAACCTTGTCGCGCTGGAATTCCTCATCGACCTCGCGAAAAATATCCGACATCTCGTCCGTCCGTCATCGCGCGGCAGTCGCGCGGTCCTGTAAATCAGGGGTTTCGGCTATCACAGCCGGGCCGGGAATGCGAGCGGAAGAGTGAGGCGACAAAAGGGCGGCTCACCAATCGCTGTGCGCGGCGAACCCTCCGTACTGCCCCCCGCCAGAGACGGGGAGCAGTTGCGGCAACAGATGAAACCGGGAAACCGGTCCCAGGTCTCAGGCGAGATCGAAGCGATCCGCGTTCATCACCTTGGTCCAGGCGGCAACAAAGTCCTGAACGAACTTCTCCCTGTTGTCGTCCTGGGCATAGAGTTCGGCATAGGCGCGCAGGATCGAGTTCGAGCCGAACACGAGATCGACACGCGTTGCCGTCCACGCGACCTTGCCCGTCTTGCGCTCCACGATATCGTAGAGCCCGCCATCCTTCGGCACCCACTTGTAGGCCATGTCCGTGAGGTTGACGAAGAAGTCGGTCGTCAGCGCACCCTTGCGGCTGGTGAACACGCCATGGGCGGTATCACCGAAGTTGGCGCCCAGAACGCGCATACCGCCGACGAGCACAGTCATTTCCTGCGCGGTCAGCCCCATCAGTTGGGTCCGGTCGAGCAGAAGCTCTTCGGGCGTCACTACATAGTCCTTCTTGAGCCAGTTTCGGTAGCCGTCGGCCAGCGGCTCCAGCACGGAGAAGGAATCCACGTCGGTCTGCTCCGGCGTGGCATCGCCACGGCCCGGCGCGAACGGCACGGCTACTTTCGAGCCCGCCGCCTTCACCGCCTGCTCGATACCGACAACACCGGCGAGCACGATCGTATCGGCCACAGAGGCACCGGCGGCCTTGGCCAGCGGCTCCAGCACCGACAGGACGCGCGCAAGGCGCTTGGGCTCGTTGCCCTGCCAGTCCTTCTGCGGCGCAAGGCGGATGCGCGCACCATTGGCGCCGCCCCGCATATCCGAACCACGATAGGTCCGGGCGCTGTCCCAGGCGGTCGTCACCATGTCGGAAAGCGAAAGCCCGCTTGCTGCGATCTTCGCCTTCAGGGCGGCGACATCATAAGAGGTGCTGCCAGTCGGCACCGGATCCTGCCAGACCAGGTCTTCCTTCGGCGCATACGGACCGATGTAGCGCACGCGCGGGCCCATGTCGCGGTGGGTCAGCTTGAACCAGGCGCGGGCGAACACGTCCGAGAAATAGGCCGGGTCCTTGTGGAACCGCTCGGAGATCTTGCGATAGGCCGGATCGACCTTCATCGCCATGTCCGCATCCGTCATCACCGGCATCCGGCGCACCGACAGATCGGACGCATCCGGCGGCATGTCCGCCTCCTTGATGCTGACAGGACGCCACTGGTTGGCGCCTGCCGGCGATTTCGTCAGTTCCCACTCATGGTTGAACAGCATGTCGAAGAAGCCGTTGTCCCATTTGGTGGGGTTGGTCGTCCAGGCGCCCTCGACGCCGCTGGTGATCGCCTGGCTGGCCTTCGACGTCCCGGCAGGATTGTTCCAGCCCAGGCCCTGCTGCTCGATAGGTGCGCCTTCGGGATCGGGGCCGAGCGTTCTGGCATCGCCGTTGCCATGCGCCTTGCCGACGGTGTGGCCGCCGGCAGTGAGCGCCACGGTCTCCTCGTCGTCCATCGCCATGCGGCCGAAGGTCTCGCGGATGTGCGCGGCGGTCTTCAGCGGATCGGGCTTGCCGTTCACGCCTTCGGGGTTGACGTAGATGAGGCCCATCTGGACGGCAGCGAGCGGGTTTTCCATGGACGAGGGCTTGCTGACATCCTCATAGCGGTTGTCGGACGGCGCCAGCCATTCCTTCTCGGCGCCCCAGTAAATGTCCTTCTCCGGGTGCCAGATGTCATCGCGACCGAACGCGAAGCCATAGGTCTTGAGGCCCATCGATTCATAGGCCACCGTTCCGGCCAGAACGAGGAGATCGGCCCAGCTCAGCTTGTTGCCGTATTTCTTCTTGATCGGCCACAGCAGACGCCGCGCCTTGTCGAGGCTGGCATTGTCCGGCCAGGAACTCAGCGGCGCAAAACGCTGGTTGCCGGTGCTGGCGCCGCCGCGCCCGTCGCCCATGCGATAGGTTCCCGCCACATGCCACGACAGGCGGATCATCAGGCCGCCGTAATGGCCCCAGTCCGCCGGCCACCACTCCTGGCTGTCAGTCATCAGCGCGGTGAGGTCCTTCTTCAGCGCCTCAAAATCAAGTGACTTGACCGCCTCACGATAATTGAAGCCCTTCAGGGGATCGGTCTTGGTATCGTGCTGATGCAGAATATCGAAGTTGAGCGCCTTGGGCCACCACTCCATCACATTGTCTTTTGTCCCCGTGTTTGCACCGTGCATCACCGGGCACTTGCCACCTGCGGGCGAGTTCTTATCAACCATTGCTGAAAACCTCTGTTGGTTCCATGTAAAAGCCGGAGAATGGCGGCCAGCGCCGCAGGGGCGCCCCTCCACGCCTCATGTCACTCCGGCAGCAGACTAGATCAGCCGTCCGATAATGAAAATTTGCATTTTCTTATTGTGTCGATAGGTTTTGATTATGAATGGTCTGACCCTCAAACATTTGCGTTATTTCGACGCCTTGGCTCGCCATGGCCAGTTCGGCCGCGCGGCGGAAGCATGCGCCATCTCTCAGCCCGCCCTGTCGGTGCAGATGAAAGAGCTGGAGGAACTGATCGGCGCGCCGCTGATTGAACGCGGAGCGCGGCAGGTTCGCCTCACCGGTCTCGGCGAGGCGTTTGTCGAGCGCACGCGCGATATTCTGAGGGCGCTGGAGGAACTGGGGGATCTTGTCCGCGCCTCGTCCGGAACCTTGCTGGGCCGGCTCAGGATCGGCGTCATCCCCACGATCGCGCCCTATATCCTGCCGCGGGTGATCAAACAGTTGCAGGCGCGCTTTCCCGACCTCGACCTGCGCCCGCGCGAGGCAGTGACGCAGCGCCTGGTTGATGATCTTGCCGCCGGCACGCTGGATGCCGCCATCCTTGCCCTGCCGATTTCCGATCCATCGCTGCATAAGCAGCCGCTGTTTACCGAGGAGTTCGTGCTGGTTCGCTCGTCCGAGGACAGCGGCAAACCGGTGCCGGACCCCGAGACACTCCGACAGATGCGCCTGCTGCTGCTGGAGGAAGGCCACTGCTTCCGCGATCAGGCGTTGACCTATTGCGACCTCACCTCCTCGGCGCCGCGCGAATTGATGGAAGGCAGTTCGCTGACGACTCTGGTGCAGATGGTCGGCGCGGGAATCGGCGTCACGTTGCTGCCGGAAATGGCGGTTTCCATCGAGACCCGTTCGGCGCCGGTCGCGGTCGCCCGGCTCGCCGAACCCCGCCCTGCGCGCACCATCGGCCTTGTCTGGCGCCGGGCCAATCCGCTGACCGAACAGCTGATGCAGGTGGCCGATATCGTGCGCCAGGCCGGTACTGAAGCAGCCAGGGCATCGGAGCATGCACAGGACAGGATGCACTGTGATCTTGTGGACGCCGCCGGCTTTACCGCCGCCTAACAGCCGTTTTCATAATGGCACTGGAAAACCTGAGTTGCGACCGCTTGCACCGCCTTGACGTTCCGCTGTGATCAAAGTTTAGATGTGACCTTCCTGAGTTCGCCGGCGGGAGGCGCCGGTCTGTGGAGGCTATCTCATGAAATTGCTCGCCCTTGCTGCGACGCTCGCCGCGTCGACCGCGCTCGCCGTGCCTGCCTATGCGCAGACTTTCAAGATGTCGCGAGGACAGGACGCCACCTCGCTTGATCCCCATGCCCAGAATTCTGGGCAGAATTTCAACCTGTTGCACCAGATGTATGAGACGCTGGTGCATCGCGACGAGCAGTCGAAGATCGTCCCGTCGCTTGCCACCTCCTGGACCATTACATCCGACCCCAAGGTATGGGAATTCAAGCTGCGTCCGGGCGTTAAGTTCCATGACGGCGCCGACTTCAACGCCGACGACGTGGTGTTCAGCCTGGAGCGCGCCATGGGGCCGACTTCGGACATGCGCGGCCTTCTCACGTCCATCGACAAGGTGGAGAAGGTCGACGACCTGACCGTGCGCATCACCACCAAGGTGCCGAACCCACTGCTGGTCAACAACCTCACCAACCTGTTCATCATGGACAAGGGCTGGTCGGAGAAGAACAACGTTCTCAAGGCGCAGGACTTCAAGAACAAGGAAGAGAATTTCGCCGTCCGCAATGCCAACGGCACCGGCCCCTATGTGCTGGTGGTGCGTGAACCGGATGTGCGCACCACCATGAAGGCCAACCCGGCCTATTGGGGCAAGGGCCAGTTTCCGCTGAAGATCCAGGAGATCGAATATCGCCCGATCACCTCGGCACCGACGCGCGTCGCCGCGCTGCTCTCCGGCGAACTCGACTTCGTGCAGGACATGCCTGTGCAGGATATCAAGCGCGTGTCCGAAACGCAGGGTCTGCGCGTCAACACCGGCCTTGAAAACCGCTCGATCTTCCTCGGCCTCAACGCGGGCGACCCCGAACTCAAGTTCTCGGATGTGAAGGGCAAGAACCCCTTCGCCGACAAGCGCGTGCGCAAGGCAATGGAGATGGCGATCAACCGCGAGGCCATCAAGAAGGTGGTGATGGCGGACCAGTCGCTGCCGGCCGGCACGCTGGTGCCGCCCACCGTCCATGGCTACACCAAGGACCTCGACGCCATTCCGAAGTGGGATGTGAACGCCGCCAAGGCGCTGATGAAGGAAGCGGGTTACGAGAACGGTTTCGGCGTCACGCTGCATTGCCCGAACAACCGCTATGTCAACGACGAGAAGATCTGCCAGGCGGTCGTCGGAATGCTCGGCCAGATCGGCATCAAGGTGAACCTCGCCGCGCGCCCGATGGCGCAGCATTCGCCGGAAATCCAGAAGAACGAGGTGGATTTCTACCTGCTCGGCTGGGGCGTGCCCACTTATGACGCCGAATATGTGCTGTCCTTCCTCTATCACTCCAAGACGGGCAGCCTGGGCGGCTGGAACGGCACCCGCATCGTCAACAAGGACATGGACGCCAAGATCGCCTCGCTGACCGCCGAGGTGAACGCGGCCAAGCGCGATGCGACCATTGCCGAGGTGCTGAAATGGGCGAAGGATGAGGCAACCTACATCCCGATCCACAATCAGGCGCTCGCCTGGGGCATGAAGGGCACCTACAACATCCCCGTGCAGGACGAGAACGCCTTCTACGCCAAATACGTCAAGTAAAGCGCTCCCCGCCCCGGCGTCACAGCGGATGCCGGGGCGGCACCAACAAAAAGCGGCAGGCCATGCTCGCATTCCTCATCCGGCGCCTCTTTCAGGCCGCCATCGTCATGCTGACGGTGGCATTCATCTCCTTTTCGCTGTTCCGTTTCGTCGGCGATCCGATCTCGACCATGGTCGGGCAGGATGCGACGCTGGATGATCGCGCGGCGATGGCGCGGCAGCTTGGCCTTGACCAACCGTTTCCAGTGCAGTTCGCCCGCTTCATCGGCAAGGCCGTGCAGGGCGAGTTCGGCATTTCCTATCGCGTCGGCCGGCCCGTGATGGACCTCATCCAGGAGCGCTTGCCTGCAACGTTGGAACTCGCGCTCTGCGCGGCGGTGTTCGCGCTCTCATTCGGCATCTTCTTCGGTGTCTATACGGCGCTGAAACGTGACAGCCTGTTGACGAAGGCGGTCATGACGATCTCGCTGATCGGCGTGTCGCTGCCCACCTTCCTGATCGGTATCGGGCTGATCTACCTTTTCTCGGTGGAGCTGAAATGGTTGCCCAGCTTCGGGCGTGGCGAAACGGTGAAGATCGGCGGCTGGACCACCGGCTTTCTCACCGAAAGCGGGCTGAAATCGCTGATCCTGCCCACGATCACCCTCGGCATCTTCCAGATGACGCTGATCATGCGGCTGGTGCGCTCGGAGATGATGGAGGTGTTGCGGACAGACTACATCAAGTTCGCCCGCGCGCGCGGGCTGGCCGACCGCTCCATTCATTTCGGCCATGCGCTGAAGAATACGCTCATTCCGGTCATCACCATCATGGGCATCAAGCTCGGCTCGCTCGTCGCCTTCGCCATCATTACCGAAACGGTGTTCCAGTGGCCGGGCGTGGGCTTCCTGTTCATCTCCTCCGTCCAGTCGGTCGATGTGCCGATGATGGCGAGTTACCTCATTCTCGTCGCGCTGTTCTTCGTCGTGGTGAACCTCGTGGTCGATCTTGCCTATTTCGCCGTTGATCCACGCCTCAGGATCAGCGCCACAGCGGCGCGGGGGTGAGCCATGACTGACAGCCCCCTGCCCCGCAAACCCGGCCTTGGCGAGCGATGGGCCGCCTTCTGGGATTCCGACATTGCCTGGTCGTTCCGCCATTCACCGCTGGCGATCATCGCCGCGCTCGTGGTGGCGATCATCTTTGTTGCGGCCATTTTCGGACCGTGGTTTGCGCCACAGAATCCGTTTGATCCCTCCAGCCTCAACCTGATGGACGGCAAGACGCCGCCGATGACACCCAACGCCTTCACCGGCACCCGCTTCCTTTTCGGGACTGACGATCAGGGTCGCGACGTGTTCTCGACGATCCTTTACGGCTCGCGCGTGTCGATTCTCGTTGGCTTTGCTGCCGTGGCGCTGGCGATGGGCATCGGCGTCACGCTTGGATTGATTGCCGGCTATCGCGGCGGCTGGGTCGAGAGTTTCATCATGCGCGTGGCGGATATCCAGCTGACGTTCCCTTCCATTCTGGTCGCCCTGATGATCTTCGGAATCTTCAAGGGCTTTTTCCCTGCCGGCAGCCAGAATGATCTGGCCGTGCCGGTGCTGATCATCGCCATCGGCCTGTCCGATTGGCCGCAATATGCCCGCACGGTACGCGGCGTCACCATGGTGGAGCGGAGCAAGGACTATGTCTCCGCCGCGCGGATCATCGGCCAGCATCCGGCCCGGATCATGGCGCGGCACGTACTGCCAAACGTGCTGGGCCCGGTGCTGGTGATTGCCACCCTCGGCCTTGCGTTGGCGATCATCGCGGAGGCGACACTCTCCTATCTCGGGGTCGGCGTGCCGCCCACCCAGCCTTCGCTTGGCACGCTGATCAAGATCGGGCAGGAATATGTCGCGTCCGGCGAATGGTGGATCCTCTTGTTTCCCTCGCTCACCCTGCTCGCACTCGCGCTCTCCGTGAACATTCTCGGCGACTGGCTGCGCGATGCGCTGAATCCGAGGCTGCGCTGATGAGCGAGGCGCTGCTGAAGGTTCAGGATCTCGTCGTCGAGTTTGAAACCCGGCGCGGGCCGCTCCGCGCGGTCGATCGCGTGTCGTTTGACCTCAAGCCTGGAGAAGTGCTGGGGCTGGTGGGCGAATCGGGCGCCGGAAAGTCGCTGACCGGTGCGGCCATCATCGGCCTGCTCGAACCGCCGGGGCATATTGCCGGCGGCTCTGTTTCGCTGAAGGGCGAGCGGATCGACAATATCCCGCGCGAGGCGATGCGCAAGGTGCGCGGAAAGCGCATCGGCATGGTGTTTCAGGACCCGCTGACCTCGCTTAACCCGCTTTATACGGTTGGCGAGCAGTTGACCGAGACGATCCGCACCCATCTGCCACTCAATCAGGCCGAGGCGCGCCAACGCGCCGTTGATCTCCTTGTCGAGGTCGGCATCCCTGCCGCCGAAAAGCGGCTTGAGTCCTATCCGCACGAGTTTTCGGGCGGAATGCGGCAACGCGTCGTGATTGCCCTTGCGCTCGCCGCCGAACCGGAAGTGGTGATCGCCGACGAGCCGACGACCGCGCTCGATGTCTCGGTGCAGGCGCAGATCATCGCGGTGCTGAAACGCCTATGCGCGGAAAAGGGCACGGCGGTCATCCTCGTCACCCACGACATGGGCGTGATCGCGGAAACAGCGGATCGCGTCGCGGTGATGTATGCGGGGCGCATTGTCGAGATCGGCCCGGTGCGCGATGTCATCAAGACGCCGATCCACCCCTACACGCGCGGGCTGATGGGCTCCATCCCCGATCCCTCCGGCGAGGCGGAACGGCTGTTGCAGATCCCCGGCGCCATGCCGCGTCTCAACGCCATTCCGGCGGGCTGCGCCTTCAATCCGCGCTGCGCCTTTGCCGAAGACATCTGCCGCGCCGAGCGTCCGCAGATGCGGCGGATCGGCGCATCCGACGTTGCCTGCCATCTGGCCGAAACCTTCGTGAGGCCGGCATGAGCGCGCTTGTCACCGTCGAGAACCTGACGCGCGTCTTCGACGTGTCGAAGCCGTGGCTGAACCGCGTTATCGAGGGGCATCCGAAGCTGTTCCTCACCGCTGTCGATGATGTTTCCTTTTCCATTCCGAAGGGCAAGACTTTCGCGCTGGTCGGTGAATCTGGCTCCGGCAAGTCGACCATCGCGAAAATGATCGTCGGCCTTGTCCGCCCCACCTCCGGGCGCATCGCCTTCGACGGCACGGACATGGCGGGCATCGGCACCGATGCCGCGAGCCGGCGCTTGCGCAGCCGCTTCCAGATGATCTTTCAGGACCCCTATGCCAGCCTCAATCCAAGAATGCGCGTGGGCGACATCATCGCCGAACCGCTCCGCACCTTCGGGCTGGAAACAGATCGCGCAGCGGTTTCGGCGCGCGTCAGCGAACTCCTCCGTCTCGTCAAGCTCGACCCGCGCGACAGCGTGAAATTCCCGCACGAGTTCTCCGGCGGCCAGCGCCAGCGCATTGCCATTGCCCGCGCGCTCGCCGGGCGCCCGGAGTTCATCGTCTGCGACGAGCCGACCAGCGCGCTCGATGTCTCTGTGCAGGCACAGATCCTCAACCTGATGCGCGACCTTCAGGAGGAGTTCGGCCTTACCTACCTGTTCATCTCGCATAATCTTGCCGTGGTCCGGCACATGGCGAGCGAGGTCGGCGTGCTCTATCTCGGACGGCTGGTCGAAACCGCCCCGACGCGCCAGCTTTTCGCGGCGCCTTCCCACCCTTACACGCGGATGCTGCTGGAATCGGTGCCCGACATCGGCATGACAGGCCGGGCGCGGATGCCGCCGAGCGGGGAAATCCCCAACCCGATCAACCCGCCCGCAGGCTGCCATTATCACCCGCGCTGCCCGCTGGTGCGCGAGGAATGCCGCAGGCAGCGCCCGCCGGTGGTGACGGTGGGTGCCGACCGGGTGATGTGCTTTGCGGCGGGGGAGCCGAGGTAACGCGGCAGGCCACGTCCCCTGCCGTTATGCCGTCAGCATGATCTTGCCAACATGGGCACTCGATTCCATCAGCGCATGCGCCTTGGCCGCCTCGCGCAAGGGGAAGGTCGCATAAATCTGCGGACGCAACGCGCCGGACGCGAACAACGGCCACACCTTCTCCTCCAACTGGCGGGCTATGGCGGCCTTCTGGGCCACGGTGCGCGGACGCAGCGTCGAACCGGTCAGCGTGAGGCGCCGCACCATGATCTTGCGCAGATCCACGGTGCCCATCGGCCCGCCGAGGGTAGCGATCATCACGATCCGTCCATCCATCGCGGCGCAATCGATGTTGCGGGCGGCATAATCTCCGGCCACCATGTCAAGGATGACATCGACACCCTTTTTGCCGGTGAGCGTCCAGGCCTCCGCCGAAAAATCCTGCGTCCGGTAATTGATGCCGGCATCCGCGCCGAGCGCAAGGCAGGCGGCGACCTTCTCGTCGCTGCCCGCCGTGGCAATGACCCTGGCGCCAAACGCCTTTGCAAGCTGGATGGCCGTGGTGCCGATGCCGGAAGAACCGCCGTGCACGAGGAACCACTCGCCGGCCGCCAGCCCACCGCGCTCGAACACATTGGTCCAGACCGTGAAGTAATTTTCCGGCAGGCTCGCCGCCTCGATGATTTCAAGCCCCCTCGGAACCGGCAGGGCCAGCAACTCATCCACGACGCAATATTCGGCATAGCCACCGCCCGGCACCAGCGCGGTCAGCCGATCGGCGATGTTCCAGCGCGTAACGCCCGGCCCGACCGCGACCACCTCACCCGCAACCTCCAGCCCCGGAATGTCCGAAGCACCGGGCGGCGGCGGATAGCTGCCCTGCCGCTGGAATACATCGGGACGATTGACGCCCGCCGCGCGCACCCGCACGAGCACCTGCCCGGCGCCCGGCTGTGGCACGGGCCGAACCTCTGGAACCAGCGCTTCCGGTCCTCCCGGCTGGGGAATGCCAATGGCGGTCATCGTGGCAGGAAGGGTGCGATCCATTTCGGGATTCTCCGGTTGCATTTCAGGACTGGCACAGGGGAACAGCCCTGTCTAGGATGGGGACAATCAGGCCACCGGACCGGATCTGCCATGCGTGATGACGAAGACCGCCCCCGTCCAAAACCCAGACACGACATCGGCCAGGATCTCTCCCTGCTGTCGGTGGCGGAGATCGACGAGCGCATTGCCCTGCTTTCCGAGGAGATCGCGCGGCTTGAGGCCGACCGCAGGCGCAAGGAAGCCTCGAAATCGGCAGCGGACGCTTTTTTCAAACTTTAGCGCCTGTTTTCGCTCCGTGCCGGATCGGGACCGCTAAAATCCGGGGAATTTACGACCCGTTAATGCTTTCGGTTTAGGCTGTTTCTTGTCCAGTTTTCTGGATCGAGTGGCTCCTGTCGCTTGTTTGACGCCTCCCTGTTTATCACTTTCAAAGGGCCGCCCTGTTGCGGCCCTCTTTTTTTAATTTTGGTTTTTGCGAAAATTAACCATAATATCGTCTTAACACTGTGCCCCATGGTTAAAGTCTGTATGTCTTGCAGGTGTCTCCTCCGACTGCCACGGCTGTCGCAAATCGAAACGAGAACGGCCAAGTAAGACGGAGACTTTGACAATGCAGGATATGCGTCGCGGAATTGCAATGAACACTGAGCGCAACATTGCCACCGTGTCTTTCACGCAGCGGATGGTTGCATCCGAGAGCTTCAAGGTGTTGTTCCGCGAAGGCATGGCCCTTGTCGAAGAGACCGCTGCGTATCTGGACGGCCCCGGTCGGCAGGAATCCCGGGCGTTGGCCCGGCCGAGCGCGCTGGCCTACGCATCCGAGAGTATGCGCCTGACGACACGCCTGATGCAGATGACATCATGGCTGCTGCTCCAGCGCGCCGTGAATGAAGGCGAACTCAGCCGTGAGGAAGCCGAGCGCGAACATAGCCGCATCAAGGTCGCCCCGCAGGATGTGGCAAGCGCACCGGACATGTTCGCCCTGCTGCCCGTGACCCTGCGCACGCTGGTTGAACGCTCGCTGCGCCTTCAGGACCGCGTACTGCACATTGATGCCGATCTCAAAGCCGATGCGATGCCGGCTGAGAGTCAGGTGAACCCGGTGGCCGAACAGCTTAACGTCCTGCAACGCGCGCTCAACCTGCGCTGACGGGTTGCAGGGTGCATCCTGCCGACGTATCAGGTCGGCATGACGGAACATCTCAAGCCCATACACATCATTGGCGGCGGCCTCGCCGGTTCCGAGGCCGCGTGGCAGGCCGCCGAGGCCGGCGTCCCTGTGATCCTGCACGAAATGCGCCCCCAGCGCATGACCGAGGCGCACAAGACTCAAGGACTTGCCGAACTCGTCTGTTCCAATTCCTTCCGCTCGGATGATGCGGCCACCAATGCCGTGGGCCTGCTGCACGCCGAAATGCGAAAACTCGGCTCGCTGATCATGGCAAGCGGCGATGCGCATCAGGTGCCGGCGGGTTCGGCGCTTGCCGTCGACCGCGACGGATTTTCAAACGCCGTGACCGCCGCGCTCGAAGCGCATCCGAACATCACCATTGACCGGGGCGAGATCGCCGGGCTGCCGCCGGCGGAATGGGACAATGTGATCGTCGCCACCGGCCCGCTGACCTCGCCGCCGCTGGCCGATGCCATCCGTGCGCTGACCGGCGAAGACGGCCTTGCCTTTTTCGATGCCATCGCCCCCATCGTCCATTTCGATACGATCGACATGGAGAAGGCGTGGTTCCAGTCGCGTTATGACAAGGCCGGCCCGGGCGGCACGGGCGCCGACTACATCAACTGCCCGCTCGACAAGGAGCAGTACGAGGCGTTCATCGACGCGCTGCTTGCCGGCGACAAGACCGAGTTCAAGGAATTCGAGGGCACGCCCTATTTCGATGGTTGCCTGCCGGTCGAGGTGATGGCGGAGCGGGGCCGCGAGACGCTGCGTCACGGCCCGATGAAACCCGTCGGCCTCACCAATCCGCACAACCCGACCGTAAAGGCCTATGCCATCGTCCAGCTGCGGCAGGATAACGCGCTCGGCACGCTCTACAATATGGTCGGCTTCCAGACGAAGCTGAAATACGGCGCGCAGACCGACATTCTCCGCATGATTCCGGGGCTGGAGAAGGCGGTTTTCGCGCGGCTCGGCGGCATCCACCGCAACACCTATCTCAATTCGCCGAAGCTGCTGGATGGGTCGCTGCGGCTCAAGGCCATGCCGCGCCTGCGCTTTGCCGGCCAGATTACCGGCTGCGAGGGCTATGTCGAAAGCGCTGCTGTCGGCCTCCTCGCCGGGCGCATGGCCGCCGCCGAACAGCTGGGTCGCCCCCTGCCGCCTCTGCCGCCCACCACCGCACTCGGTGCGCTGGTCAACCACATCACCGGCGGGCACATCTCGACCATCGACGCCGGCCCGCGCTCGTTTCAGCCGATGAACATCAATTTCGGGCTGTTTCCGCCGCTCACCGAGCCGGTCAAATCCGAGGACGGCAAGCGCCTGCGCGGCAAGGACAAGACGATTGCGAAGAAAAGGGCGCTGAGCGCAAGGGCGCTCAGGGAACTTGACGGGTGGCTGGCGTCCCAAATCTGACGCATCCAGAGAATTGTCCGATCTGGTTGGACTATGCTCTCAAGTTATCAAATTTCTTGTCGACGCAAGGCGACACTTGTTCAATTGCGAAAGTTCTGATCATCATCGCAGATGGCTGTCACATTTCACATTCTCAGTGCCAGCGGCAAATTGGCTGGCAAGACCGGCGACGACATCCGCGATGTACTGGAGCAAACGGCGATGCAATGCGCAGCGTTGCTGCCGCTGGCCAATTTGGATGTTGTCGTTTCAAATGAGCCTTGGCGGATCATCCCGAGGATTGGTTCAAACGGCTTCTCTCACGGTCGCCACCACATATCGCTTTATGTTGACGTGGATCACCCACACTTCATCGCGCATGGCCGTTCTGATGTGCGATCCCTGCTTGCCCATGAAATGCACCACAGCTCGCGCGATCTTGTGATCAATGGCAGCCATGGCAAAACCTACGGAGAAAACCTCATCGCCGAGGGATTGGCCTGCTGTTTCGAGGAGGAAATCGGCCAGCCGACTCCATTTTACGCGGTCGAATGCAAGGGCGAGGCGCTGGCGGCCTTCGCGAAACGCGCGATGGATCAGTTCGATACCCCAATCGAGAAACTGCCCGGCGGCTGGGAGCGCTGGAAATTCGGAACGCAAAACGATCCTGAATTTCCCTACCAATGCGGCTATTCGTTGGGGTATGCGATGGTTCACGGATGGCTGGACGCCACGTTACAAACTGCGTCACTTGCCGTCGGTGCGAATGCGGCGGCACCGCTCGCGCATTGGCGCACTGCGCCCTACCCCTCCTCCGGCGCATCCCTGAGAAAGCCGAGCCCGAGGAAATAGACCGCGCCGGCGAGCAGCACGGCCTTCACCGCAAAACCCGGCTCCAGCCGGGCCATCAGCGTCGCCACCGCTGCCCCGCCCCACAGCACCATCACGCCCATGGTCAGCGCCCGCCAGCGCTTGACGCGCACGGGATGCACGAACACCACGGGCAGGAACATCATCGCGGCCAGTACAAGCACGATGAGCAGCGTCAGCCAGGTCGCCGGCTTGAACACAACGATGTAGAACACGACGACGTTCCACACGGCGGGAAAGCCCTTGAACCACCAGTCGTCGGTCTTCATGCCCGTATCGGCGAAATAGAGCGCCGAGCCGACCAGCACCACCAGCCCGGCGATGAGGCCGAAGGGAGGGTCCATCACCTCGGGGCGCAGCAGCATCGCGGCGGGGACGAAGACATAGGTAATGAAATCGACGACGAGATCGAGGGTCGCGCCGTCATAGCGTGAAGCGGTTTCAGTCACCTTCAGCCAGCGCGCCAGCGGCCCATCTACCGCATCGACGACGAGCGCAATAGCAAGCCACATGAACGCCCTGGGCAAATCACCCGCGATCACAGCCTCCAGCGCCAGAAACCCCAAGGCAGCGCCCAGCGCCGTGAAGACGTGAACACCGTAGGCCATGACATGCAAGGGCCCCTTTGGCGGTCTTGGCAGCGTTTTCACGGTGAAGGCAGTCTCCGGTCGTGGATCAGGTTCCGCTGTTAGAGCATACAGCCGGGGATTGCCGCAATGGTTCCGCAGCATCTGCTTGACCCACCACGCTCCGGTTTGGAGGATACCGTCGGAGATTCGAGGACCGCATGGGTAAGCTATTCAAGATCCTGACAGGGCTGATCGCACTTGCCGTGCTGGTGTTCGGATGTGTGCTGGCCTTCGGCACGGGCACACCCGCCCCGGAGCTTGCTAGCATCAGCGCGCCGTTCCGCGCGGTGGATTTCTCCACCCTCCCGCCATTGAAATACGCCGAGATCGGCCGTGGCGGTCCGGTGGCCTACCGCACCTATGGGCCAGAGACTCCAAAGCAGGTCGTGATCCTGTTGCATGGCTCCACGGCGTCTTCAGCCTCGATGCACCCGCTCGCCCGGCACCTCGCTGACCAGGGCATGAGCGTGTTCGTTCCCGATATTCGCGGCCACGGCGAAACCGGCCAGCGCGGCACCCTGAACCATGACGGGCAGTTGATGGACGATCTCGACATGCTGGTGTCGATCATCCGCACCCGGCACGGCGAAACCCCGGTTACGCTGCTCGGCTTTTCCGCCGGCGGCGGGCTGGCGATGCGCTATGGCGCAAGCCCATCCGGTCACTACATCGACCGCTATGTTTTCGTCGCGCCCGCGCTCGGCCCCGGTGCGCCGACCACGAAATCCTCCGGCGACCTCTGGGCGACGCCGCATGTGCCGCGCATGATTGCCCTGTCCTGGCTGAACCGGATCGGGATTGACTGGTTCAATGGCATGGAAGCGATCCGCTTCGCCGTGCCGCCGGGGTCTGAGAAACTGCTGGCACCAAGCTATTCCTATCGGTTGTTCACCAACCTCCTGCCGACCGACTACGCGGCGGACCTGCGCCTGAACGTGCGGCCGATGGCTGCCGTTCTGGCCGAGAAGGATGAACTCTTCGACACTGCAACGCTGCGCCGTGCCCTGATGGACGCCCGCTCCGAGATTTCCGTCTCCATCGTGCCGGATGTGAACCACATCGGCCTCATCCTGCAACCGGCAGGGCTTGCGGCCATCACACGTGTACTTCAGGGGAAGGATATAGAGGATCGTCCGGACGAACTCGACCCCGATGGCGTCAGAGCCACCAGCCCCGGCGAGGCACCGCCGCAAGCGCCGCCGCAGGGCGGCTGAGCCAAACGACGCCCCCTATTGTTCGTGACGCGGAACGGCGGAAGGCGCATTGCCACCCGCCCCGCGAAAATCAATCAGCTTGCGCAGAAAACCCGGCGCAATCGCGGTCAACGGGTTGATGTTCAGTGTCGGCGCACTCACCCGCCCCACGATGTTATAGCGCACGGCGAACAGCCCCTCGTTGCGGCCACCGCCGAGGATCGGCCCGAGCAGCGGCACCTGAGCGAACAGGTTGTTCAGCGTGTAGGCGGGCACGAAGGTCCCGGTCAGGTCTACGCGATCACGCTGATAATCGAGATAGCCCGACAGGCTGCCGCCGATGTTCGGCCCCCACATCACGGCATCCGTGACATCGAGCCGCCCGGCAGTACGCACGAATTTCGCGGTCATCTTTGTGAAGGGAACATCCCTGCCATCCGCCAGCCGGCTGGCAACTTCCGGTGCAAGCCGGGTTGAATCGGAATGGGCCGGCGCGCTGCCATCGCCCACGAGCCGCCGCATGGCTGGTTCGTTGCGCAGGGAGAAATCCTTGACGAAAATCGAGCCGGTCTGCTTGCCCTTGCTCAGTTGAACGGAGAGGATCAGATCACCCCCGCGCATCCGCGAGTAGAGATCGAAAAAGCGCAGGAAGGCCCCGGCATCCTCGCTTTCAACATCCAGATGCCCACCCTGCCCGGCAGATGGCTTCAAATGGGCCGTCACCGGCCCGCGATCGAACCGCCCGGTCATGTCGAAGCGCCGCAGATCCGTGCCGCGCAGCGCCAGCTTCAGATCGGCGTTGGTGATCAACTCGCCGCTGAACCCGGACAGGACCGTGACGCGCAGCGCAACTTCAGTATCGCGCGCGCCTGCCTTGTCGATATCGCCCGTCTGGAGCGAACGCAGGAAGGGCCGCACGTCGAACGCATTGCCGGTCAGCGTGACGCGGGTCAGCCCGCCGTCCCGCTCGGCATCGAGCTTGGCATTATCTCCAGACGACAGCCGAAAACTCGTGAATTGCGCTTTCTGGAACGTACCATCGGCGCCAAGGTTCAAACTGCCCCGCACCGCCAGCGTGCCCGCATCGAGTTCCAGTTTGTCGAGCAGCCACCCACCCGAAACATCGTTCAGCCGCGCTTTCAGCCTGCCCGGCGCGCCGGCCTTCTTCTGCCAGCCTGGCAAAAGATCGTCGACGCTGGCCCGCACAAGATCGGCATCGACGAAAACATCGCGCTGATCCCCCTCGCCAGGCTGGGCCGTCAGCTTAACCTGAACCGGGCCGGTCAGCCTGGACCCCAGAGCGATGCCCCTGCGCGCCCGGGCCGCATCGTCGAGCACCATTGACAGCGATGCGGTTGCCGGCCCTCGTCCGCCCATCCGCATTTCCACCTGCGCCGGCACACCAAAGACACGCGCATCCCCCTTCAGGGTCGTGATGTCCCGCTCGGTGCTCAGCGTGAAGTTGCCCCCTTCCAGCCGGTCACTGCCCACCGCCTTTTCAACCGATACGTTGGTAAGCTTCGCATTGACAGCGACCTTCACATCACCGGCAGACGCAGGACGACTCTGTCCGGCCGGCTCGCCCGGATCGGGCAGGCGAAACTGCACCGTAACCTCGCCATCCCCATGCCCCTTGATGTTCTGCGGCTCCATGCCACGCGGCGTATAAGGCTGGAGTGCAGGGCTCTTCACCAGCTCGGCCAGCGCATCAACCGAGGCGGAAAACCGCGCGCGAAGCCGGGCTTCCGGGCGCTTCGGAGCAAAATCCGCCACGGTCAGCACCGCATCGGACAGCGCAACCCGCCGGTTGCCGGCAAGGTCTATCCAGCCGTTCGTCACCAGAATCTTCGCCGCCCGCCCCGAGACAGTGCCGCTTCCCTGCGCATCGCGGATCGGCGGCATTCCCTTCAGCGGGACATAGACAGCCTTGTTCACGGTCCAGACAATCGCGAGCGCCTGCTCGGGCACAGGCTTGCTCTGAATTGCCTGCGCCATCACATCGGGCGGAAAATCCAGCTTCAGCGTGAAGTTGGGCAGTTCGCCACCGCGCAAGGTATCGGCGAGGTAGGTCCGCACGTCGGTTGCCGCAAAGTGGGGCCAGAGCGCAAGCGCCGCCCGCGCATCAACATTGCTGCCCTTCACGTCAAGCTTCAGGCCGCTGCGGGCGGCATCGTCCAGCCAGACGACCCCGCCCAGGCTGACATCACCTGCCGGCCCGGATACGGCAACATTGTCGATGTCCAGTCGTGCCGCAGCCGGCAGAGCGGAAAGCGCGATGCGGATCGATGCGACAGTCACGTCTGGATCGCCCGGACGTGCGCCCGGCAGAACCTGATCCTTGCCGGCTAGCCGGATGGCCCATGCGCCGTCCATCCGTTCCGGTGGTTCAAGATCGCCCGAAACCGTCACGGTCGAGCCCGCAAACCGGGCGGAGACCCGCGGGAGCGCGATGGTCTTTGCTCCGTCAGTCCAAGTCATGGTTGCGGCGATATTGCTGATGTTCATCACATCCGTCGGAGCGGGACCGGCCTTGAAGCTGAACGCGCCCACTGACAATCCGGCGCTGGCCGTTTGGGCCTTCCCGTTCCGGTCCACGGTGGCGGTGAAGGTGGCATCGACCGGCTGGCGCGCCTCCAGCAGTCCCGCCTTCATGCCGGCGATCACCAGAAGATCGGAAACCTGGAGGTTCTCGGTCCGCGCCGTGAAGGTCTGCTCGCCCTCCTTTTCGGGGTTCAGTTCCATGCTGAGCGCGAAAGCCGCATCCCGCATCTTCACCTCGAAGCGCCCGCGCGCCATGCCGTCTTCACGGCTTTCCATCGTCGAGGAGATGCCACTCAGCGCATAGGTGTGGCCGTTGCGACGGTCCCGCAACGCAACCGAGGCATTGGAAACGCTGACCTGCGGCAGGCGCCCGCCCAGCGCATTGCGCATCGCGTCGATGCCGGCGAAACCCGAGCCGATGACCTGCTTGACCTGCTCCAGCGGCGCCGGCTCGCTCGAATGCGTATCGACCGGCTCCGTAGCGCCCGTTGCCTCGCCCGTGCCCACCACCAGCGCGCCGTTGTCATCCACCTCGACCGCAACCTTCAGCCCGTCCAGTTGCACATCGACCGGTACGATCCGCAGGGTCAGCAGCGACATCGAATTCAGCGTGATCACCCCTTCAGGCGCCGAGATGAGACCTCGTCCCTCCGGCCCGCGCACAGCGAAATTGCTGATCCTGACGATGGTCTTCTGATCTTCGCGCCGGATATCGACAGCACCAATTGCGATTTTCAACGACGGATCAATGCGCTCCTGCAAGGCACTGACGATCCGATCCCGCACAAAGCGGCCCACCAGCGAATTGTTCTCAAGGTTGAAATAGACCAGCCCGACCAGCCCGCCGACGACCAGTAGCAGAATTGCCCCAAGGACCAGAAAGATGCGCTTCAACAACGTTCCAGATCGCACGGGCCGCCCACCGGGTTCCACGGCATCGGTCAAAACGCCCGGTTGGGACGTTTGGCTGTTCTCCTGCATGTTCATTCTGATTCGACTATACAGGTCCCTTGATCCAGCGAAGTGAGATTTTGCACAGTTGACTGGCCAGCACGTTTTCGCCTGCTATGCTTTGCAGCAAATCAAGGAGGGATCCATGAGCACCACGATCGCCACAGGGCAACCCGCCCCCGAGTTCAACCTCGAAACCGATGGCGGCGGCTCCCTCTCCCTGGCATCGCTTCGCGGCAGAAACGTGGTGCTCTATTTCTACCCGAAGGACGACACGAGCGGCTGCACCATGGAATCGAAGGACTTCAACAGCCTGAAGGACGATTTCAATGCCGCCAACACCGTCATTGTCGGCATCTCGCCGGACAGCACCACCAGCCACGACAAGTTCAAGGCGAAATACGGCCTGTGCTTTCCGCTCGCCGCGGATCCCGCCAAGGCGACGCTGGAATCCTATGGCGTCTGGGTGCAGAAATCCATGTATGGGCGCAAATACATGGGGGTCGAGCGCACGACCGTGCTGGTCGATGCGGCGGGCACCATCGCCCACATCTGGCCGAAGGTGAAAGTGCCCGGCCATGCCGCCGAGGTGCTGGCGGCGGCAAAGGCGCTGCCCGCGTCGTAACGGACCGACGCAGGATCCGGAGCGACCGAATCGGTCGCCTCAGGGCGCCGGGTTCTGATGCAGTTGATGGATGGCGTTGATCCGCGCTTCCAGCTCGCTGGTCCATTTCAGCGAAACCGAGGCAATATCGCTGCGCAACTGCTCAATTGTCGTCGCGCCAATGATATTTGACGCCACGAAAGGCCGGGTGGTGACGAATTGCAGGGCCATCTGCGCCGGATCGATGCCAAATTCACGGGCAAGCGCGACATAGGCCCGGATGGCGATCTCAGCGCCGGGCTTCTGATAGCGCTGGCTGCGATTGAACAGCGTCCCCCGCGCACCGGCGGGCCGTGCACCATCGAGGTATTTGCCCGTCAGATAGCCCTGCGCCAGCGGCGAATAGGCCATCAGCCCCACATCCTCGCGCAGGCCAACCTCGGCCATGCCGATTTCATAGGTGCGGTTGATGAGGTTATAGGCATTCTGCACGGAGGCGACGCGTGGCAGGTCGAGCCGCTCTGAGCGGGACAGAAACTGCATCGTGCCCCAGGGCGTTTCGTTCGACAGGCCGATGGCCCGCACCTTGCCCTGCTTCACCAGATCGTCGAGCGCGCCGAGCGTTTCCTCGAACGGCACACCCTCGCCTTCCGGCAGACGCGTGAAGGTCGTCGGGTTCGAGCCCCATTCAGACATGGGCCGATCCGGGCAATGAAGCTGGTAAAGGTCGATGTAATCCGTGCCGAGCCGCGACAGGCTCCCCTCGATCGCTTCAAAGATCTGCGCGCGCGTCAGGCGAACCGGTACGCCGCCCTTGCGAAGATAATCACCGCCCTGCCCGCGCCCGGACACCTTGGTGGCCAGAATGACCTTGTCCCGATTGCCTCGCGCCCGGAACCACGAGCCGATGATCCGCTCGGTGGAGCCCTGCGTTTCCGCAGTGGGCGGAATGGAATACATCTCGGCTGTGTCGAAGAAATTGATGCCATGGGCGAGCGCATAATCCATCTGCGCATGGCCCTCGGCCTCGGTATTCTGCTGGCCCCAGGTCATCGTGCCAAGGCACAGGGCGCTGACGTTCATTCCGGTTCGGCCAAGCGGGCGCAGTTCCATGGGATCCTCTGATGTAATGGCTGCGTGGCCTTGTCATACAAGTTGATTTTCATCAAGCCCGATCTGCGAGGACGGCACACAAAGGGACCACATCCTGCGGCTCCAATGGGGAAATCTCGGTAATGGTGGCAGAAAAAGCAACCGTTATGCCACGCGTCGCGCAATCTCGACGAGGCGCGGCCCGAGGTCGTTTTCCAGCCGTTCCTGTGTCATCAGATGCGAGAGCCCGCCGCAATTGAGCACCATCAGCGGCGCACCGGAATGCGCAACGCGCAGCGGCACCGCGACCGAGGCGATCTGCTCGTTCCATTCGCCCATATTGATGCAGAAGCCGCGCCGTCGCACATCCCGCGCTGCCCGGTCGATATTCTCCAGAATGCGCGGCCAGGCAGCCTCCCCCGTCCGCTGCCGCAGGCGCGGCAACAGCGCCTCGCGCTCCTCCGGCGTCGTGGCTGCAAGATAGGCCCAGCCCATACCCGAACGGCGCAGCGAAATCCGCGAGCCGACATCAAGCCGCTGCGAAACGAGCCCGGCGCTCCGGGCGCAGGCCAGATAGATCATCGACAGATCATCGCGTCCGCCAAGGCCCACCAGCGCCCCCTCGCCCGCGTGGTCAGCCAGCGCCTGCATCAGCGGTTGCGCCGCCTCGCGAATGTTCAGATTGCTGAGACAGGCATAGCCAAGCCCGAGCACGGACAGTCCAACCCGGTACTTCCCCTCCGCCGCGACGTAATCGAGAAAACCGAGCCTGGAGAGTGTGTAGGTGAGGCGCGAGATCGTTGCCTTCGGCAGGCCGGTTCGCGCCGCCAGCTCCTGATTGCCCAGCGCCCCGTCCCCGGGCCGGAACGCCCGCAGCACGTCAAGCCCGCGCGCCAGCGCAGTGACGAACTGGCGATCCTCGCCGCCTCTGTCCTCATCCGGCGGAACGCTGCGTTTTCTCATGCGCCACCGAAGGTCCGGATCAGTTCCGCGACATTCTCTCCGGTCAGCAGCCGCGCTTTCTGCCCGCGCATCAGCAGCACGAGTTTGGCCGTCTCCTCCAGCTCTTCCGAGGCATAGACGGCGTTTTCGAGCGTTTTTGCCGCAACAACCGGCCCATGATTCGCTAGCAGCACGCAGGCATGACTGCCTTTGAGATCGCGGATCATCGCGCCCATGCCGGGATCACCCGGCTTGATGTAGGGCAGCAGCTTCACCCGGCCCACGCGCATCACCACATACGGTGTCAGCGGCGGAATGCAGTCTTCAGGGTCGGTATCGGCAAGGCAGGAGACAGCGGTGGCATAGGTCGAGTGGAGATGCACCACCGCACCCGTTCCGGGCCGGGTTTCATAAAACGCCTGATGGAGAAAAATCTCCTTGGAAGGCTTGTCGCCCGCCACATGGTTGCCGGCCCGGTCGAGTTTCGAAATCCGCGCGGGATCGAGAAATCCGAAGCAGGAATTGGTCGGCGTGATCAGGAGGCCATCGTCCAGCACCGCCGAGATATTGCCGGACGAGCCCACGGTGAAGCCGCGGTCAAACAGCGACTTTGCCAGCCGGGCCATCGTCTCCCTCAGGCGGGTTTCCTCGCTCATTCCGGCCGCCCCAGCATGTCGAGAGCCTTTTCAAAGACGTTCTCGGCGCCGAAATTGCCGGATTTGAGCGCCAGCGCCAGCGGCGGCCCGACGGTGGCCGACAGCGCCGGCAACCCGGGGTCAATCTCTGGCCCGATGGCCAGCGCGTCAAGCCCAAGGGCCGAAACGACTGCGCCGGAGGTCTCGCCCCCCGCGACCACCAGCCGCTTGATCCCCCCCTCGACTGCCGCTTTCGCCGTGGCTGCGAACAGGGAATCGAGTTTGTATGCAATGGCGGAGCGACCGTAGCGGGCCTGAATTGCCGACACCTGATCGGGCGGCGCCGAGGAATAGACGAGCGGCGCACGCCCCGCGTTGCGCACCAGAAAGCCAACCAGATCGGCCATCGTGGTCTTGCCGTCCATGACAGAGGCAACGTCGATGTTCAGAACGGGATGCCCGCGTTTCTGGTGAAAGGCCACCTGCCCCAGCGTTGCCCGCGAGCACGACCCTGCGATGATCGCCTCCGGCCCATCGACGCGCGTGAAAGACGAACTCGCCCCCTTTGCCAGCCCTTTGCGGATGAAATTGCGCGGCAAACCCAGCGCAATACCCGATCCGCCGGTCAGCAGCGGCGCATCGGCCACCGCATCGCCGATGGTCAGAAGGTCCTCGTCCGAAATCGCATCGACGATCACCAGCGTTTCGCCCCGCGCCGCCGCCTCGGCCAGTGCGGTCTTCAGCGCCGCGCCGCCCTTGGCCACCGTCGTGTTCCAGCGGGCAAGGCCAACGGGTGTTCGGGTCTGAAGCGCCAGCCAGCGTCGGATGTCGGCATCCGTCATCGGGTTGAGCGGATGGTTCTCCAGCCCGGACTCGTTCAGAGGCCGGTCGCCCACGAACAAATGGCCCTGATAGACCGTGCGCCCCGCCCCCGGAAAGGCCGGGCAGGCGACGACGCCTTTCGCACCCAGCGCGTCCGCCAGCGCCTCGGCCACCGGACCGATATTGCCTTCATGCGTCGAATCAAATGTGGAGCAATATTTGAAGACGAACTGCGTGCAGCCCTGCGCCTTCAGCCAGGCGAAGGCGGCCAGCGACTGCGCCACCGCATCGGCAGCGGGAACTGACCGGCTCTTCAGCGACACAACGCCCGCTTCGCAGCCGGCCGGCGCAGGTTTGGTCGGCACGCCGAGAAACTGGATGGTTGCAAGCCCGGACGCGCCCCCGCCACCTTTGGCGATTGTATTCGCGATGTCGCTTGCACCAGTATAATCGTCGGCTATGACGCCCAGCAGCATGTCTCGACTCCCTATCCTAGGGTTGCATGACAATAGCAGCATCAGGCAGGCGTCAAGCCTGACAGGCAGCGCGACGAATGAAGGCATGAAGATGGATTCGATTGATTGCATCGTGATCGGCGCGGGCGTTGTGGGCCTTGCCGTTGCCCGCACACTGGCGCTTCAGGGCCGTGAGGTGGTGATAGTCGAGGCCGAGAGCGGCATCGGCATGGGCGTGTCCTCGCGGTCGAGCGAGGTGATCCATGCCGGCATCTATTACCCCACCGGGCTGGTGAAGCAGCGCCTCTGTGTTGAAGGCAAAACGAAGCTCTATGATTTCTGCGCCCGCCACCATGTGCCCCATCAGCGGTGCGGCAAGCTGCTCGTCGCCACCAGCGCCGCCGAACTGCCGAAGCTGGAGGCGATCCGCGCCCTTGCAGCCGCCAATGGTGTGCATGATCTGACCCCGCTTACAGCCGCCGAGGCCCGCGCGCTGGAGCCGAACCTCGACTGCGTTGCCGCTGTGCTTTCGCCGTCTACCGGCATCATCGACAGCCATGGCCTGATGCTGGCGCTGCTGGGCGAGGCGGAAGCCAACGGTGCGATGCTGGCCCTCGAAACGCCGGTCATCGCCAGCCAGGTTGAAGCCGATGGCATCGTGATTGAAACCGGCGGCGCCGCGCCCATGACCGTGAAGGCGCAGCTCGTGATCAATGCTGCCGGCCTCGGTGCACAGGAAATCGCCCGCAAAATGGCCGGGATGCCAGCAGATAAAGTGCCGCCGCTGCATCTCGCCAAGGGAAACTACTTTTCTCTGGCCGCCCGCGCGCCCTTCCGCCACCTCATCTATCCGATGCCGCGCGATGGCGGTCTCGGCGTCCACCTCACGCTCGATCTTGGCGGCCAGGCGCGGTTCGGCCCGGATGTGGAGTGGCTGGAAGCGATCGATTACACAGTGACGGCGGCGCGGGCCGAAGGGTTTTACAGCGCAATCCGGCAGTATTGGCCTGCCCTGCCCGATGGCGCGCTCCAGCCTGCCTATGCCGGCATTCGCCCGAAAATCGAGCGCCCCGGCGGGTCGACCACGGATTTCATGATCCAGACACCGGCGGAGCACGGCGTCTCCGGGCTGATCAACCTCTTCGGCATCGAATCGCCCGGGCTCACCTCGTCGCTCGCGATCGCCGACGCGGTGACCGCCAGCCTCGCGCGCGGGCTATAGCGTCATCGGCTCGATGTCGGCGAGCAGCGGCGCAACCCGGTCCTTGGCGGACAGAGTAGCCGCGCCCGCCTCGACAGGCCAGGCGATTTGAAGCGCCGGATCGTTCCAGCGAACTGCAGCGTCGCATTGCGGATGGTAGTAATCCGTCACCTTGTAGAACACAGCCGTATCGGGCGTGAGGGTGCAGAACCCGTGCAGGAAACCCGGCGGTACCCAGAGTTGCTGACCGTTCTCCGCTGAAAGCTCCACCGCCACATGCTGTCCGAATGTGGGGGAACCTTTGCGGATATCCACCGCCACATCCAGAATGACCCCGGCCAGCACCCGCACCAGCTTGCCCTGCACGTGGGGTGCCTTCTGGTAATGCAGGCCGCGCACAGTGCCCTGCTCGGCGGACACGGACTGGTTGTCCTGCACGAAGCGATGCTGCCCCGCCACCGTTTCGAAAAGATCGGCCCGGAAGGTCTCGGAAAAATAACCGCGCGCGTCACCATGCCGTAGCGGCGTGATCAGAAGCAGCCCGTTGATGGAAAGCCGTTCGATCTTCATGCCTGCGCTGCCTCAATCAGGACCCGTTCAAGATAGGCGCCATAGCTGCTCTTGCCGAGCGCCTTGGCAAGCGTCGCGAGCTGGCCGGCATCGATGTAGCCCATTTCAAAAGCCACCTCTTCCGGACAGGCAATGCGCATCCCCTGCCGCCGCTCGATGGCAAGGACGAAATTTGTTGCCTCCACCAGCGAATCCGGTGTGCCCGTATCGAGCCAGGCATAGCCTCGCCCCATCTTCTCGACGCAGAGATCGCCGCGGTCGAGATAGGCCTGGTTGACATCGGTAATTTCGTATTCGCCGCGCGCCGAAGGCTTCAGTGCCTTGGCGATGGCAACCACATCCCGATCGTAGAAATAGAGCCCCGTCACGGCCCAGTTCGACTTCGGTTTCAGCGGCTTTTCCTCAATGGAGAGCGCCTTGCCGCTGCTATCGAAGCTGACCACACCGTACCGCTGGCTATCCGGCACATGATAGGCGAACACGGTTGCACCTGTTTCGCGTTTGCGGGCATCGGCCAGCAGGGTCGGCAGCCCCGCTCCGTAGAAAATATTATCGCCGAGAATGAGGGCGCAGCGCTCGCCGGCAATGAAATCCTCGCCGATCACGAAGGCCTGTGCGAGACCGTTCGGCTCGGCCTGCTCGGCATAGCTGAAGGAAACGCCCCAGGCTTCGCCGGTGCCCAGCAACCGCTTGAAGCTTGGCAGGTCATGCGGCGTCGAAATGATCAGGATCTCGCGGATCCCCGCGAGCATCAGCACCGACAGCGGATAATAGATCATCGGCTTGTCGTAGACCGGCATGAGCTGTTTGGAGACCGCCAGCGTGATCGGATGAAGCCGCGTGCCGCTGCCCCCGGCCAGAATGATGCCCTTCATGTCTTTTTATCCTCATCGGCGGCGCGCTGTGCCGCAATTGCATCCATGCAGCGATCAAGCGCATCGCGCCAGTCTGGCAGGGTCACGCCATGCGTTGACGTCAGTCGGCCGCAGTCGAGCCGCGAATTGGCAGGCCTCCGGGCCGGTGTCGGATAGTCTGCGGTCAGGATGGGCCGCACACGGGCCCGCGGCAGTCGGCGCGCGCCGGCACGGGCAAAGATCGCCTCGGCAAACCCCGCCCAGGTCGTAGCCCCCGCGCCGGTCATGTGGAAAATGCCGCGCAGGCGCGGTTCATGCGGGTCGGCAACCAGATTGCGCGCCACCGCAATCACAGCGTCGGCGATATCCGGGGCATAGGTCGGCGCGCCCTGCTGATCGGAGACGACGCCGACCTCATCGCGCGTCTCGGCGAGACGCAGCATGGTGGCGACGAAGTTCTTGCCCGCCGCCGCATAAACCCAGGAGGTGCGCAGAATGGCGTGGTTATCGGTCGCCGCAGCCACCGCGCGCTCGCCAGCAAGCTTTGACTGGCCGTAAACATTGGCCGGCGCCACCGCATCGGTTTCCACATAGGGGACAGGATTCGTTCCATCGAACACATAATCGGTAGAGAGGTGGATGACGGGCACCGCCAGTCGCGCCGCCGCTCTGGCCACCGCACCGGCGCCCGCACCGTTGATGGCGAAGGCGGCTTCCCGTTCCGTCTCGGCAAGATCAACCGCCGTGAAGGCCGCAGCATTCACCACCACATCCGGAGACAGCGCAGCCAGCGCCACGTCAACGCCGTCGGGATGGAGAAGATCGATCTCGGGCCGCCCTGCTGGGATCACCACAACGCCATGCCCTGCTGCCGCCTGAAGCGCGCGCGTGACCTGCCCCGCCCGTCCGGTCACGACCAGGCGCATCAGCGTTCCTCATCCAGCAGAAGTCCCAGTCGTTCCCCTGCATAGACCTTATCGCGCAGGGGCCGCCACCACCATTCATTGGCGAGATACCAGCGGATGGTCTTTTCCAGCCCGGTCTCGAAGGTCTCTTCGGCGCGCCAGCCGAGTTCCGTCTCCAGCCGTGTCGCATCGATTGCATAGCGCATGTCGTGACCGGGCCGGTCGGCCACCGGCGTGATCAGCCGGCGATGCGGCGCACCGTCAGGCTTCAGCCGGTCGAGATGATCACAGATCATTGTGACAACATCGATGTTCCGCTTTTCGTTGCGCCCGCCGACGTTGTAGGTCCGCCCCGGCGCGCCCCTGCTGACGATCAGATCCAGCGCCCGGGCATGGTCCTCGACATAAAGCCAGTCGCGCACATTCTGGCCGGAACCATAGAGCGGCAGCGGCTTGCCGTGCAGCGCATTGAGGATCATCAAAGGGATGAGCTTTTCCGGGAAGTGGAACGGCCCGTAATTGTTGGAACAGTTGGAAATCAGCGCTGGAAAGCCATAGGTCCGGTGCCAGGCCGCAACGAGGTGATCTGCCGCCGCCTTGGAGGCCGAATAGGGCGAGGACGGATCATAGGCCGTCGCCTCGGTGAACAGTCCTGTCTCGCCCAGCGAGCCATAAACCTCGTCAGTGGAAACATGAAGAAAACGGAAGCCGTCGCGCGCAGCCGCAGGCAGCGACTGCCAATAGGCCCGCGCCGCTTCCAGCAGAACAAAGGTCCCGACGATATTGGTCTCGATAAAGGCCCCCGCCCCGGCGATGGAACGGTCGACGTGGCTTTCGGCGGCCAGATGCAGGATGGCATCCGGCCGGAAGGTCGCGAGCGTGGACTGAATGCCATCGCGGTCGCCAATGTCCATCTGGACAAAGCGGTAGTTCGGCACATTCGAGATCGCGCGCAGCGAGGCGAGATTGCCGGCGTAGGTCAGCTTGTCAACGTTCAGAACCTCATCGCCCGCAGCCACCAGATGTCGGCAGAGTGCGGAGCCGATAAACCCGGCCCCGCCCGTCACGAGGAGGCGGCGGGGCGGCGCTTCACGAACCGCCGGCTTGGCAGCAAGGGTCATGCGTCCGGTCTTTCAGCGCGGCGCCGTTCAAGAAGGTGCGGCTGCACATCCCAAAGATCCGTAAGCATTTTCCGCGCCACCCAATCCCAGCCAAAATGCGCCTCTGCGAAGGCCCTCGCCTCGGTTTCCTCCTCCGGCGTGCCATGGTCAAGCCCTTCGGCGATGGCCAAGGCAAAGGCCCGCGCGTCACCCGGATTTGCCAGCCGCAGCCAGGCGGGATTGTTCCGTTGCCGCACACCCGGCAGGTCGCTGGCCACCACCCGGCGCCCGGCAGCGGCATAATCCCGGATTTTCAGGGGCGACAGGCCGGTCAGGTCGCCGTGCCGATTCTTGAACGGTGCCAGCGCGATATCGGCTGCCGCAATATGCCGGATCGCCTCGCTCTGCGGCAACCAGCCCGTCATGGTCACCGCCTCGCCAAAGCGTTCGCAATCGGCCCGGATCGCCCCGAATCGCCGCCCGCCTCCGACGATCGTCAGCCGCACGTCGCGCCCGCTCTTGCGCAGGATGTCCAGCGCGGCAAGCACCATGTCCATGTCGATGGCTTCCCAGAGGTTGCCAACAAAGACCAGACGCTTCCCCTCCACCGGCAGGCCCAGGGCTCGCCGGCTTTCGGCCCGGTCAAGCGGCTTGAAGACGCTCAGATCGACGCCGGTGGAGATGGCGCGGATGCGTTCACCGGGAATGCCGTTCTGTTCCACCCGGCGCGCGAGCCCGGATGTGACCACGCGAATGCGATCGGCCATGAACAATTCGCGGCGCTGCATATAGCCGATCAGATGCCGGAACGGCCGTGCCCGGCGCACGAACTGCGCCTCGTCCTGTAACCAGCCATTCAATTCCAGCGTGAGGCGTAGGGGCCGAAACGAGCGCGCCAGCCAGGTCACGAAAGACGATCCCGGCGCCGAGCGAACATGCACCACCGACTGACGGGACCGGTACAGCGCTGGCACGGCGAGCAGAAAGACCACGGCGCCCGGCAGGCGCAATCTGCGTGGATTGGCAACGAAGTTGGCGTTGACCGCCGGGTCCAGCGCGACGGCGAGCGGCCCATCTGGCCGGGCCGCCACCAGCGTCACGCTCGCCCCCAGCCGTGCAACCGCGTTGGCGATATTGATCGCATGAACTGCCGGCCCGCTCGCCTCGCCGAGGTCACAGCTCGTGATGAATGTCAGCCTGAGCAAACTCTCTCTCCCGGCGCCACACAACCATTGTATTCAGGTCAGGTGTGCCATGGCTCAGATGGTTGATTTCCATGGGTTGAGGTCGTAAGACGGTCGCGCTGCAAAAGCGGGCTGTCCGCAGTGTGTATCGGACATGACCTCCCCGGGCGTCAATTCAAAACGCGCAAACTCTCGTTCATCGCGTTCCCACAGGTTTCGATATGCAGAAGAAATATGCGTTGATTGGTGCCGCCGGTTACATTGCGCCGCGCCACATGGATGCCATCGCCCGCAACAACGGCGATCTGGTTGCTGCCTATGACTTGACTGATTCGGTCGGCCGGCTGGATGCCCATTTCCCGAACGCTCAGTTCTTCGTGAACTTCGAGCGTTTCGCGGCCTATCTCGACAAGCTGAAGAAGCAGGGTCGCGGAGCGGACATGGTGTCGATCTGCTCACCCAACTACATGCACAAGTCGCACATCCAGTTTGCCCTGCGCGATGGCATGGATGCGATCTGCGAAAAGCCGCTGGTCCTCGACCCCGAGGATATCGACGATCTCGTCGAGCTTGAAAAGGCGACGGGCCGCAAGGTCAACACGATCCTGCAACTGCGTCTGCACCCGGCCATCGTCAAGCTGCGGGAGACCGTGCAGGCGGACACCACCGGCACCATTTATGACGCCGAACTCACCTATGTGACCCGGCGCGGCCAATGGTATTACGAAAGCTGGAAAGGCGATGTGTCGCGTTCCGGCGGCATCGCCTCCAACATCGGCGTGCATTTCTTCGATACGCTCTCATTCGTCTTCGGCCCGTTGAAGCGCAACGTCGTGCATCATCGCGCCATGGATTGTGCGGCGGGCTATCTTGAGTTCGAGCGCGCCCGCGTGCGCTGGTTCCTTTCCATCAACGGGCGCGACAAGGATGAGGGCGAGGGATTCGCCCGCCGCTGCCTCGATATTCCGGGGGTCGGCTTTTACGACTTCTCGAAGGGTTTCGAGGATCTACACGCCGTCAGCTACGCCGAGATCGTCAACGGGCGCGGCTTCCCGCTGACCGAGGTTCGCCCCTCAATCGCCGCCGTCGCGCGCATTCGCGATGCGGCCATCGAGCGCGGCATCGGCTCGGAGCATCCGATGGTCGCCCGTGTGCTTGCCGACAAGGATCGCTATCGCGATGGCTACCCAGTTTAAGGCGAATTGGTCTGAAAAGGGCGTCAAGGTCCACGAAAGCGCCTATATCGACGATGACGCAATGCCCATCGGGGCCGGCACCGCGATCTGGCATTTTGCTCATATCCTGAATGGCTGCTCGATCGGCGCAAACTGCTCGATCGGCCAGAACGTGATGATCGGCCCGTCGGTAACGGTCGGAGATCAGTGCAAGATCCAGAACAATGTTGCGCTCTACAAGGGCGTCACGCTGGAGGATGGGGTGTTCTGCGGCCCGTCCTGTGTCTTCACCAACGTCAACAATCCCCGCGCTTTCATTGAACGCAAGAACGAGTTCGCCGAAACCCGCGTCGGGCGCGGCGCGTCGATCGGCGCCAACGCCACCATCGTCTGCGGGCACAATCTGGGCGAATACTGCTTCATCGCCGCCGGCGCGGTGGTGACAAGCAACGTGCCGGCCTATGCGCTGATGGCCGGCGTTCCCGCCCGCCGCATCGGCTGGGTCAGCCGCGCTGGCCGCAAACTCGGCAAGAACCTCACCTGCCCCGATACCGGCGAGCGCTATCGCGAAACCGCCGAGGGCACACTCGAACCTCTCGGGAACTGACATGGCCGCCGCCACCATTGACTTCATCGACCTGAAGGCCCAGCAGGCCCGCATCCGCCGCGAGATCGACGCCGCCATCACGCGCGTGCTCGATCACGGGCAGTACATCATGGGCCCTGAAGTGAAGACGCTGGAGAAGGACCTCGCAGCCTTTACGGGGGCAAAACACGCAATCTCCTGCGCTTCGGGCACGGATGCGCTGCTGATCGCCATGATGGCCAAGGGCATCGGCCCCGGCGATGCGGTGCTCTGCCCCGCCTTCACCTATACGGCAACGCCGGAAACCATCGCACTGATCGGCGCCAGCCCCGTGTTTGTGGATGTGGAGGACGGCAGCTTCAACCTCGATGTCAAAGGCCTTGAGGCGGGCATTGCTGCTGCGAAAACGGCCGGGCTGACCCCGCGCGCCATCATTGCAGTCGATCTCTTCGGCCAGCCTGCCGCCTATGATGCCATCCGCGCCTTCGCCGATGCCCACAAGCTGTGGATCCTGGCGGATGCGGCCCAGTCCTTCGGCGCAACGCTGCAAGGCAAGACGGTCGGCACCCTGGGTGATATCACCGCAACCAGCTTTTTCCCGGCCAAACCGCTGGGGTGCTATGGCGACGGCGGTGCAATTTTCGTCGATGACGACGGCCTGGCCAAGGTGATGGATTCCATCCGCCTGCACGGCAAGGGGGAAGACAAGTACGACATCGTGCGCATAGGCATCAATGGTCGCCTCGACACGATCCAGGCTGCAATTCTCATCGAGAAACTGAAGATTTTCAAAGACGAGATCGCCGCGCGCAATGCGGTGGCCCAACGCTTCACCACCAGTCTTCGCAGCGTTGTGACAGTGCCCGAAGTGCGCCAGTCCGCCACGTCCGTCTGGGCGCAATATACGCTTCAGGTGCCGGCCGACCGCCGCGCAGCGATTGCTGCCAGCCTCAAGGCGGCAGGCGTGCCGACACAGATCTACTATCCCCGCCCCGTGCCCGCACAGGAAGCTTACGCGAAATACCCGGTGGCCAGTGGCGGCGTCCCGGTCTCTGATCGCCTGTCACGGGAGGTTCTCAGCCTGCCGATGCATCCCTATCTCGACGAGGCCACGCAGGACCGCATCATCTCGGCGGTGAAAGCGGCGGTCGCCTGATCATGAAACACACGCCTTGTCCCGGGCCAGGGCCCGGGTTCAGGCCTGCTTCGGTTCAGGCTTCTTCGCTTGACTTCGTCTCCGGCTGCGCCCTCTTTTTCTCGGCCCAGCGAACGGAATAGATGGAGAGCTCGTAAAGCGCCATCGACGGCACAGCCAGCGCGAACTGGCTGATGATATCCGGCGGCGTCAGGATTGCCGCAATGATGAAGACGACGACGATAGCATAGCGCCGTTTCTCGATGAGAAACTGCGAATCAATGATGCCTACCCTGCCCAGCAGCGTGAGCACGACCGGCAACTGAAAAGTGATGCCGAAGGCAAAGATCAGCGTCATGATCAGCGACAGATAGTCATCGACCTTCGGCAGAAGCGAAATCTGCGCGGAATTATCGGTCAGGTTCTGCTGCATCGCGATGGAGAATTTCATCAGAAGCGGCATTGCCACGAACATCACGCAAAGCGCGCCGAGGAAAAACAGCACCGGCGTCGCAATCAGGAACGGCCGGAAGGCATCACGCTCATCCTTGTAGAGCCCCGGCGCCACGAAGCGGTAAATCTGGGTAGCGATCACAGGAAACGAGAGAAAAGCACCGCCAAACACCGCCAGCTTGAGCTGCACGAAGAAATATTCGAGCGGATGGGTATAGATCAGCGGCGCCTTTTCCGGCCCGCCTGCCGCCCAGATATAAGGCCACACCAGAATGCCGTAGATCTGCTTGGCAACGGCAAAACACAGGATGGTCATAACGAAAAACGCCAGCGCAGCCTTGATGAGGCGCGAGCGCAATTCGATGAGATGTTCGATCAACGGAGCTTTGGACGCGTCGATATCGTCCTGTCCCGCGCGCGGCAATTCGTTCATGCGGCGTCTCCGCCCTTCGGCTTTCTCGCGCGCTTCGGCTTGGCCGGTGGCGCGGCGGGCGGTTCGGGTTCAATCACCGGCTCGACTGGCAACGAAACGACCGGCGGCGTCTCGATCACCGGGTCCATCACAGAAACCGGCGGCCCCTGCTCAACCGGCGCCATCGCGGCCGCCTCGGCAGAGCGGGTTGCCCCCTTCATCTCATCCACCGTCGAACGAATCTCGTTTCGGATGGTGTTGATGGGGTTGAAGCTGGTCGCGGAATTCACCGTGTCCTGCACGGATTTCTGCGCTTCGTGCAGGTCTGCCTCGCGCATGGCATCATCAAACTGCTGGCGGAACTCGCCCGCCATGCGCTTGAGCTTGCCAACCGTCTGCCCGACTGAGCGCAACACGCCCGGCAGTTCCTTTGGGCCAATCACGACGAGCGCAATAGCACCAACCACCAGAAATTCACCGGCGCTGATATCGAACATGTGCGGTCAACCTGGCGCTTGCGCGCCCCACGCTGGCGGTTCAGCCGACCTTCTGGTCGGTTTTCGGTGCGACAGGAGCCGCAGGCTGGTTCTCGATCGGCTTTGCGTCGACGACCTCTTTCTTGTCGTCCTCTTCGGCCATGCCCTTCTTGAACGCCTTGATGCCCTGCGCAAATTCACCCATCACGCCGGAAATCTTGCCCCGGCCGAACAGCAGGACGATGATGGCCGCAACCACCAGCCAGTGCCACAAACTCATGCTACCCATAGCTGATCCTCACCTGGGACTTTAACGTTGCGCGGAACCTAAGGTCTCGCGGCCCGGAAAACAAGCACTTCCGCAGGATCGACCGACAGACCGATGTCCATGCCCCGCTCAAACGGCGGCGCATTGCGGATGCGCGCCACCAGCGGAACCTCCATTCCGCCAACGGCAATCTCGAAATGATCGACAGGGCCGATGAACCGCCGCTGAAGAATGCGGGCCGGAATGCCGGCGCCCGGCCCCTCGATGTAGATGCCCTGCGGACGGACGCAGACCGCCACCTCGGTGCCATCCTCTAACTCCGGCGCCGCAAAACAGCCGACGGGTGTCGCCACGCGCCCTTTCGAGACAACGCCTTGCAACTCATTGATCTCGCAGAAGAAACGCGCTGCATGCAGATCCGCCGGGTTGCGGTAGAGTTCACGCGCAGAGCCCACCTGAACGATGCCGCCATCACGCATCAGCACGATCCGGTCGGCGATGCGCATCGCCTCCTCCGGGTCATGGGTGACGATCACCGAGGTCGCACCGGTCTCTCGCAACAACGTGATCGTTGCTTCGCGCACCATGTCGCGCATCCGCTTGTCGAGGTTGGAGAAAGGCTCGTCCATCAGCAGCACGCGCGGCCGTGCCACCACGGCCCGGGCGAGCGCAACGCGCTGCTGTTCGCCGCCCGACAGCATATCGGGAAAAGCATCGGCAAAGGCCGAAAGCCCCACGCGCCGCAACGCCACCTCGGCCACTTCCTGCCGTTGCGGTCGCGGCAGTTCACGCAGGCCGAACATCACATTGTCCAGCGCGTCAAGATGCGGAAACAGCGCATAATCCTGAAAAACGAGACCGATTCCGCGCATCTCCGGCTGCACGAATCTATCGGGGCCGGAAATCTCCTGCCCGTCCATCAGGATTCGTCCGCTGGTCGGCTCATCAATGCCCGCGATCAGGCGCAGAAGCGTACTCTTGCCGCAGCCGGAGGGGCCGAGCAGACACAGCACCTCGCCCGGTTTGATCTCGAACGACACATCATGCAGCGCGCGCTTGCGGCCAAAGCGCCGCCCCACCCCCTCGAACACAAGCCCGGACGGTATGACAGCGGACGCACGGCCTATCGGAAGGGTATCGACATTAGCCATCAGGCGGCAGGATCCTTGAAAATGCGACCATCCGCGGTGCCGGACGCATCCTCTTCCTGCGGCAGTTCGTCGGCAGTTTCAAGCGGAGGGTCTTCCTCGGCCAGCCGATCCTCGGTCATCTGTTCAAAAAGATCGGGCTCCAGCGCATCCTCGTCCTCACGCAAGGCCGGATCGTCGGAGGGGAGCGGCACGGTGAAGCCGGGCGCCTCGCCCTCGGTCAGGCCGGCGCCCTTCATCTCCTCCAGCCCTGGCAGATCGGACAAGCGATCCAGTCCGAACTGGATCAGGAACGCCTCGGTGGTGCCATAGGTTACAGGCCGCCCCGGCGTTCGCCGCCGCCCGCGCATTTTCACCCAGCCGGCCTCCAGCAGCATGTCCAGCATCCCGCGCGACAATTGCAGCCCGCGAATATCCTCGATTTCCGCCCGCGTCACCGGTTGATGATAGGCAATCACAGCAAGGGTTTCGAGACCGGCGCGGGAAAGCTTCTTCGGCTCGTCCACAGTGCCGCTGAGGAGATAGCCAAGGTCCGGTGCGGTCTGGAATGCCCATTTGCCGGCAAGACGGCTCAGCGTCACGCCCCTGCCCTCATACTGCGATGCCAGAATGCGCAGCACCTCGCCAACCTCGACCTCCGCCGGCAGGGTGCGGCCGATTTCGTCCTCCGAAAGCGGCTCCCGGGCGGCAAAAAGCAGCGCCTCGGCGATGCGAGTGGCTCGGCCAAGGCGCTGTACGCGCTCGTCGGCGCCGGTCAGCGCCTGCATGGATTCGGAAAGGCGGTGGAAAGCGTCGGTCATGCGGATACCGGTTCGAGCATTTGCGGCGGGCGTTTACGCAGGAAAAGCGGAGCGAACGCCTTGTCTTGCCGAAGGTCGATACTGCCCTCGCGCGCAAGTTCCAGCGAGGCCGCAAAGGCCGAAGCGCGGGCCGAGCGCCGCGCCGAGGGATCGAGCGCATAGCCTGTCAGGAATGTGTCAATGGGGGCCCAGTCGATGGCATGGCCCACGAGCCGTTCCAGTGCCTCGCGCGCTTCCTGCAATGACCAGACGGTGCGCCGGGCAATGCTGACCCGCGCAGCCGCCTGATGCCGCCTCCGGTCGAGATAGGCGGAAATGAGATCATGCAGCGTCACATCCCAGGCCGCGCCGTGATGGACCACCACCGGCTGCGGCATTCCGCGCTGAAACACATCGACATTGAGGCGCGGACGCTGGCCAATCAGCGTTGCGGCGCGCCGCAGGGCCTCCAGCCGGGCAAGGCGCTCGGCAAGATCGGCAGCAAGCTCGGCGGCTTCCGGCTCCCCCTCCTGCTTCTGTTCAGGCAGCAGCAGCCGCGATTTCAGATAGGCGAGCCAGGCCGCCATGACGAGATAATCGGCGGCGAGTTCCAGCCTGAGGCGCCGGGCTTCGGCGATGAAGATGAGGTATTGTTCGGCGAGCGCCAGAATGGAGATGCGCGCGAGATCCACCTTTTGCCGGCGGGCGAGATCAAGCAGCAGGTCGAGCGGCCCTTCAAAACCGCTGAGGTCGACGACGAGCGCAGCCTCGCCCTCGGCGCGGTCCGGCGCGTCGAAAGAAGGTTGCTCGTCAATTGCGACCATGGGCCGTGCCGCCTCCGCTGGATGGAGCAGCAACGTCGCGCGTTCAGGCCACGAGGGCAAGCAATTCGTCGAAGCGAGCCTCGGTTTGTCCCCGGTCAAATGCCGGCAACTGGCCAGAAATGCCCCGTAAAGCGGCCTTCGCGCGCCGCTGCGCCACCGCCGTCATGGGACGGGCACCAGCCGCAGCGGCTTCCATTTCAGCCATCACGCCGTTGCAGTGGAGCACCATGTCGCAGCCGGCATCGAGAATGGCCGCCGAGCGGCTGGAAAAATCACCGCCAAGCGCCTTCATCGACAGATCGTCGCTCATTAACAGCCCGTCAAAGCCGATGTACCCTCTGATGATCTCATTCACCACCACCGGCGATTGCGTCGCCGGACGGTCCGGATCAATGGCCGAAAAGACGATATGCGCAGTCATGGCCAGCGGCATGTCACGCATCCGCCGGAAGGGCGCAAAATCATGCGCTTCCAGTTCGGCGCGGCCCACATCCACCTGCGGCAGATTGTGATGGCTGTCAGCCATGCCACGCCCGTGGCCCGGCATGTGCTTGATCACCGGCAGCACGCCCCCGGCCATCAGGCCAAGGCTCGCCGCCCGCCCGATGCTGGCCACAGCCGTTGGTTCACGATGATAGGCGCGGTTGCCGATCACGTCATGGGCGCCTTCGACAGGCACATCGAGCACCGGCAGGCAATCGACCGTGATGCCGAGCTTTCCCAAGTCATCGGCCATCAGCCTTGCGCCGGCAAAGGCCGCCTCGCGCGCCCGATCAGGCGAGAGAGCCCAGAGTTTGCCGTAGGTCGCGCCATTCGGATAGGCCCGCCAATGCGGTGGTCCAAGGCGTTGCACCCGCCCGCCTTCCTGGTCGACCAGCACCGGTGCATCGCGCCTGCCCACCGCAGCCCGCATCTCGGCCGTCAGCGCGGCTACCTGTTCGGGCGTGTCGATGTTGCGCTTGAACAGAATGAACCCCCAGGGGTTCACACGGGCAAAAAGCGCTTTTTCCCCGGCGGTGAGGGAAAGCCCCTCACAGCCGAAGATGATTGCGGAAGGAGTTGTCATCAGTTCGACGCAACGAAGCAGGAGCCGCCGTCGCCCTTTATGCGCGTGCACATCTCGGTTGCATCCTGACGGGAGAGGCCACCGACGCGGACGCGGTAAACCGTCCTGCCGCCGACAGCCGCCTTGCGTACGCCCGGCGTATGGCCGTCCAGCGCGTTGGAATAGCGCTGCTTCAGGCGGCTCGCCGTGCGGCGCGCTTCGGATTCGCTGCCGGGGGCAGCAAGCTGAACGGCAAAACCGCCGCCTTGCGCATCGGGCGCGGACCGCTCCGCCGGTGATGTTGCCGCAGCCGTTCGCACGGGGCGCTGGGCGCCGGCGGCCGGCGGACGCAGCGACATCGGCGCATCAGCGCCTTCGGAGGCGGCGGGTTGTGGCGCCTGGGCGACCGGACGGGCTTGCTGCCGCGCGGCGGTGACCGGGCGGGCATCGCTTTTCGCGGTCTCGACCTTGGGTGTTTCAGCCTTGGGTGTTTCAGCCTTGGGCGTTTCAGCCTTGGGCGCCTCGACCTTGGGAACAGCAGCGCCAGCCGGCGGCGGCGCGGATGCGAGCGTCGGCGTCGAGGGACGGGGCACCGGCGCCGGGCTTGCCGGGGCGGCAACCATGCTGCCATCGCCACCGATCTTCACCGACCGGACGCGTTTGGCCTCGAACCCGCCGGCAGTGGTCGGCTGGCCCTGTGCAGCATCCTGCTGCGGCTGGGCCGCCCCCGGCGGCATGATGATCGGCGCGGCAGGAGCAGAAGAGGCGGCGCCCTGCGGTGAACCTTGGGTGGGCTGGGCCAGAATGACGCGCGAAACCTCGCGCTTCGGCGTCTGGCTGAGATCGACCGGCTGCTCTTCCTTGGTGACGAGTGAAGCGGGCTTGACCGGCTCATCGGTCTTGCGCGCGAGAACCTGACGATCCTGTCCCGGCACTTCGACACCACCGGGATCTGCCGGCTTTTCCTTGGCGGGCTGGGTCTTGGCGGCAATCACCGGCACAGAACTGCCCATCGGCTTCTTGTTGCTGAAGGCGATGGAGCCAACCACGCCGATCACCGCAAAGGCAGCCGCGCCCCCCAGAAGGTACATCACCTTGCGTGAGCGCGGTGCAGCCGGCACCACGGGCGCGAGATCCTCGGCAACCACGCCTTCCGGCCCCAGCGTTTCGGGGCCGGTCATCCGCACCGGCTGATCCTGCGGTAACAGGGCAAAATCGGGCTCGGGCAGCGGTTGCGACGCCGGATGGCCCGCAACAGCAGGCCCGACAGCCCGGAAATCATCCGGATAAGCCGGTGCGGCCTGCGCAGGCTGCACAACGCCACCCAGAACGGCGGCCACTTCCGGTTCCTGCACCGGGCGACGGTTTACCGCGTCGAAACGGCGTAATTCTTCCTCGAAGGCGCGCAAAGGATCGTTGGCCGAGCCCGGCGCTTCAGCTTGCGCGAATGGATCATGCGCCGGCGGCATCGCTGGCGGGGCTGCCGCAACCGGGCGCGCCTCCTGCCCCACAATGCGGGCGAGTTCAGCCATCAGCGGATCGGTAAATTCGGGCTGCTTCTCCGCGTTCCGCGCCTCGAATTCCTCGCGCAGAAAACGCTCGATCTCATCAACATCGGCAACGGTGGGCGAAATGGCAGGCCGTTCCTGTCCGGTCGTCTCGGTCGCGGCCTGCTTCTTGAGGGTGCTGTTCATACCTAAGGGTCCTTCCCCGGAAACTGCGCGCCCTGCCCGAAGAAATGCCGCTTTCACTGCATTTCGTCAGGCGCTCCGACGCCCAGAAGTGCCAGCCCACCGGCCAGAATGTTCATCACACCCCGGACAAGAGCCAGCCTTGCTAGTGTGGAATATCGGTCTTCAGCGTTAATAAACCTCAAATCAGGCTGATCTTTGCCCTTGTTCCACAACGCGTGAAACTGCGCGGCAACATCTTCGAGAAAAAAGGCAATACGATGGGGCTCGCGTGACTGTGCTGCGGAATCGAGCAGGCGCGGCCAGGCAGCGATGCGCCGGATCAGCTCACGCTCGGAAGAATCGGCGAGAATCGACAGGTCCGCCTTGGCCAGCGCCGCGCTGCTCACATCCATGTCCGGAAAGACCTGCCGGCCCTGCCGGAAGATCGACGCGCCGCGCGCATGGGCATATTGCACATAAAAGACCGGATTGTCCTTCGACTGCTCGATGACCTTGGCAAGGTCAAACTCAAGCTCCGCGTCATTCTTGCGAAACAGCATCATGAAGCGCACCGAATCCCGGCCTACCTCATCCACCACCTCGCGCAGGGTGACAAAATCGCCCGAACGCTTGGACATCTTCACCGGCTCGCCGTTCCGCATCAGCTTCACGAGCTGGCAGAGCCGCACTTCCAGCGTCGCTTCCCCATTGGAAGCCGCCTTCACCGCTGCGGCCATCCGCTTGATATAACCGCCGTGATCGGCACCCCAAACGTCGATCTGCGTCTTGAAACCGCGTTTGAACTTGTCTGCGTGGTAGGCGATGTCGGAAGCGAAATAGGTGTAACCACCGTCCGACTTGATCAGCGGACGGTCCACATCGTCGCCGAACTCGGTGGAGCGGAACAGCGTCTGCTCGCGATCTTCCCAGTCATCCGGCAACTGGCCCTTGGGCGGCGGCAGGCGACCTTCATAAATAAGGCCGCGCTTGCGGAAATCATCGATAATGGCCGCAACCGCGCCGCCATTGCCCCCGGCCTGCAATGAGCGTTCGGAAAAAAACACCTCATGTGTGATGTTCAGCGCGCTCAGATCGTCGCGGATCATCGCCATCATTGCATCAATCGCAAACTGGCGGACAGTCGGCAGCCATTCGGCCTCCGGCTGATCCTTGAGGCTTGAGCCGTAGCGTTCGGCGAGCGCCGCACCGACGGGCTTCAGGTAATCGCCCGGATAAAGCCCATCGGGGATGGTGCCGATGTCCTCGCCCAGCGCTTCGAGATAGCGCAGGAAGGCCGAGCGGGCGAGCACATCCACCTGCGCGCCGGCGTCGTTGATGTAATACTCGCGCGTCACGACATGGCCGGTCGCAGCCAGAAGATTGGCCAGCGCATCGCCATAAACCGCTCCGCGGCAATGGCCGACATGCATCGGCCCGGTGGGATTGGCCGAGACATATTCGACGTTGACCCCCTCGCCTTTGCCGAGCGCCGTACGCGAATAGGCCGCGCCCTCGGCGATGCACACCCGCAGCACGGAATCGAACACGGCGGCATCGAGTGTGATGTTGATAAACCCCGGCCCGGCCACCGACACGGCTGCCACGCCCGTCTCGCCCGCCAGCGCTGTTGCGATCAGTTCCGCAAGATCGCGCGGCTTCATGCTGGCGTCCTTGGCCGTCACCATCGCAGCATTGGTGGAAAGATCACCATGGCTGCTGTCGCGCGGCGGTTCGACGACGACACGCGCAAGGGCGGCGTCAGCGAGGCCCGCCGTTTCCGGCAGGGCTTTCAGAATACGGGCGATGCGGGCCTGGAAATCGGCGAAAACATTCATGGCAGTCTCTCTTTCTGCCGTTCCGCTAAACGAGTGGCGGCGTCACGTCAAACAGCCGCCGGTGCGTATCAAAGGCGTAGCGGTCAGTCATGCCGGCGAGATAGTCGGCAACGCGCCGCATCAGGCGCGGACGGTCGGTGGCGGTCAGTCCTTCGCGCCAGTCCTCCGGCATCAGGGAAGGCTCGCGTGAAAAGCGATAAAACAGGTTTTCGAGAATGGTCGCGGCATTGGCCCGCACCGCCATCACGCGCGGATGCCGGTACATGCGCGGATAAAGAAACGCCTTGATCGAGCGTTCAGCCTCCGCCATATCGGCCGAAAAGGCGATTACCGGCCGATTTGCCCGGCGAATGGCCGCGACATCCGGCGGATTGAGCACCACAAGCCGTCGCTCGCTCTCGCTGATGACATCCTCGACAAAGCGGGTGATAACGCGTCGGACAAGCTCATGCGTCGTGCGACTGTCGTCGAGACCGGGCCAGAACACCGCAATTTCCTCCAGAAGCATCGCCAGAAACGGCACCGCTTTAAGGTCAGCGAGCGTGAAGAGCCCGGCACGCAAGCCATCGTCGATATCGTGGGCGTTATAGGCAATATCGTCCGAAAGTGCGGCAATCTGCGCTTCGCCGCTGGCAAAAGTAGCAAGATCCAGCGGCTGAAGCCGGTCATATTCAAGAATAGCCCCGGGAACGCCCAGGCCGATATAACGCTCGGTCGGCTCGCCCTCGGCTGTCAGCAGCGGGCCGTTGTGCTTCACAAGCCCCTCCAGCGTCTCCCATGTCAGGTTCAGCCCGTCATAGGCTGCATAGCGCCGCTCAAGGCGGGTGACGACACGCAGCGCCTGGGCGTTATGATCGAACCCGCCGAACGCCGCCATGCAGGTGTGCAGCGTATCCTCCCCGGCGTGGCCGAACGGCGTGTGGCCAAGATCGTGGGCCAGCGCCAAGGATTCGGCCAGGTCCTCGTCGAGCGCCAGCGCCCGGGCGATCGCGCGGGCAATCTGCGCCACTTCGATCGTGTGGGTCAGCCGCGTGCGGTAGTGATCCGCATCCTGTGCAACGAAGACCTGGGTCTTGTGTTTGAGGCGCCGGAAGGCCGTGGAGTGGATGATGCGGTCACGATCGCGCTGATATTCGGTCCGCGTCGGAGACGGCGCCTCGGGGTGCAGCCGCCCGCGAGAGCGGTGCTCATCGGCAGCAAAGCGCGACAGAACACGAGGTTGATGGAACAGCACAATACCACTCGGCAGGGATGGACGGGTTGAAACCGAACGAAAAACACTTACCTTCCGAACACGATGAACGCAAAGCACCGATGTTCGCGATCATCGAACGGATGAGGATATCATGCCCACCCCCACGACCGATGTCAGCGTTTCAGAACGCGCCGCCAAGCGCATCGCCACCATCCTGAAAGGCGAGCCGGCAGGCGCGATGCTGCGTGTGACAGTGAAGGGCGGCGGCTGCTCGGGCTTTCAATATGCCTTTGATATCGACAACCTGGCCACCGACGATGATCTGACTGTGAGCCGCGACGGCGTGACGGTACTGATCGACAACATCTCCCTGCCCTATCTGAAGGGCGCGGAGATCGATTTTGTCGATAACCTGATGGGCCAGTCGTTCCACATCGAAAATCCCAACGCCACCGCCTCCTGTGGGTGCGGCACGTCCTTCTCAATCTGAGCGAGTGTTCGCGGCGCCCTGAATTTGCCGCAGGCTGAGCATGACATGAAATTCACTTGGCCGGGTGTGCCCCGCTGTGGTGTGGTCGTGGCCTGATTCAGGCCGTCAATTTTTCACGGAGTTTGGCCATGTCGCCTCGCCAGTCGCTGTCCGGCGTCAGTCTCCTCGCACTGATCGCCGCAACGCCCTTCGGGCTTGCCAGCATCGCCGAACATCGCATCGCCGGCGAGATTGCCGCAGCGGGCGGCACGGCGAGCGTGCATGTCGCAGCGCTCACGGGTGATGTCACCATCAACGACGCGGCCTTTACGGGCCTCACCCTTGAACGGATGCAGCTCAAGGGCGCCCTGCCGGGCCTGATCACCCCCGCTTTTGCGCAATCCGGCGGCTATACCCTCGAAGGGCTGAAATTCGGGAACGATGAGGCCAGCACCAGCATTCCGCGCCTTGAGGTGACCGGGGCGAGCCTCGACAAGGACGCCCTTTCCACGCTGTTCAAGCCGGATGCCGGGATACAGGACCGGGTGAAGGCCTTCTCGGCCAAGGAAATCCGTGCGCCGGAGGTTATTTTCCGCGTCCTGCCAAAACAGGGCGGGCGCACGGAATATACCCTCAAGAGCGTGAGCTTCGAGGATATTTCCAACGGTCGCGTTGCGCGCGTGTCGATTCCCGAGACCACATTCCTGTCGGATGCACCGGGCATGAAGCAGGACGGCACGTTCAGGGCCTCCGAAGTTCGCGGCCTCAACCTCGGACAGCTTGCCCACGTCTGGTATGACAAGGCCGGGCCGGACGAGAAGCCGGCGCCGCTGTATGACGGCTATAACGCAGCGGGCATGAGTTCGCGCGTTACCGGCGCAGCCAACATCGACATGACCACCGGGGCCATGTCGGGCGGCGCCCTCCGGATAAGGCCGCTGAATGGGGAAACCCTCGCCGGTGCCATTGCCGGCATCTTGTCCATGCAGCCCAGTGACCTGAACCCGAAAGCCTTGCCCAAGCCGGAAGAGCGGGCCGCGATGGCCAAGGTCTTCCGCAACACCGCCGAATTCATGGATGCCTTCGAGGACGACGGCAACATCATCGACAATTTTCAGATGAAGATGGGCGAAGGCGGCAAGGATTTCACCTTCTCGATCGCGAAGGTTGCGGGCACCTATGGCAACACCAAGACGCCCCCCACCTTCATGCTGTCCGAAATGAGCATGGCTGCCGATGGTTCGACCGCTCGCCTCGCGCAGATGGGCATCACCGATTTTTCATATGCGCCGATGCTGAAGGGCATGGCCACCCTGCTGGAAAAGCCGGATTTCGATAGCGAGTCTCTCGATCCGCGCAGCATGATGCCAAGGCTAGGCCAGGTCGTGATCAAAGGCCTGGACATCGACGCCCCCGATCCGAAAACCCCCAAGGGCGTCAAGCCCGAGCGGATCAACCTGAAGCTTGGCCAGTTCCTGCTCAATCTCGGCAATCAGGTGAACGGCATCCCCACCAACGCCGTGATCAGCCTCGATAATCTCGCCCTCAAACTGCCCGAGCATTCTTCTGAAGAGGGCATCAAGTTCATCAAGGCGCTCGGCTACAACAATGTCGACCTGTCGGCGAAGATCGCCGCCCGCTGGGATGAGCCGACCCGCGAGATCACAATCAGCGATGTTTCTGTCTCCGGCGCCGGCATGGGCGGCGTGCGTCTCAACGGCACCATCGGCGGCATCGGCCCGGACGCGCTGAGCGCTGACAAGGATACCGCGCTGGTGGCCCTGATGGGGGCGACGGCCAAATCGGTCAGCCTCAGGATCGACAACACGGGCCTCGCCGAAAAGCTGCTCGCCTACCAGGGACGCCAGCAGAGCCGCAAGCCGGAGGAGATCCGCAAGGAACTGGCGACAATGGCGCAGATGGTCATTCCCATGGTGCTCGGCTCTTCGGATGAATCGCGCGCGGTGGCCGGCGCCCTGTCCAAATTCGCGCTGCGGGGCAAATCCCTCGCCATCGACGTGACAGCTAAACAGTCAGGCGGTATCGGCTTGCCGGAGATCGCGACCTTGAGCGACCCCGCCAGCGCATTGCAGCTCGTCAACGTGAAGGCAACCGCGACCGATTGATTTACCCGTCGGACCGCGCAAATGTGCGGGATTGTTCCCGCACATTCTCCCCCGGTTCCATGTCCTATCTCTCTTCGCTCCCCCCCTGGTTGCGCCGCCGCTTCAACCCGCAGAATCTCACCCACATCCATCTGGCACAGCCGGCAGCAAAATACGGCTATTCCATCGGCAACCACAGCTATGGCGCGCCGAAGCTGCGCTTTGCGAACTCGGGCGCGAAGCTGACCATCGGTCGCTACTGCTCGATTGCCGATCACGTCGAAATCTTCCTGGGCGGCAATCACCGCGCCGATTTCATCACCACCTACCCCTTCGGCGCGTTGAAAGGCCTTTGGCCGGGCGCACGGGACCTGCCCGACCCCGCCACCACGCGCGGCCCCGTCAGCATCGGTCATGATGTCTGGATCGGCTCGGGCGCCACGATCATGTCAGGCGTCACGATCGGCCACGGCGCAGTCATCGGTGCGCGGGCGGTGGTCACACGCGATGTCGCGCCCTACACCATCGTTGCCGGCAATCCGGCGACAGTCGCCCGCACACGGTTTTCGCCGCAGATCATCGCCCAGCTGCTGGAAACTGCCTGGTGGGACCTGCCCGACGAAAGCGTCTCCAAGCTCGCCCGCTACTTGCAGAGTGACAGGATCGAAACCGCCATCGAGGCGGTGCGGACCGAGCGCGCGAGGCTCAATCTCGAACGCTAGCGCGCCGATGCGGCGCTGAAACCGGCCTGCATCGAGACAAAAACATGCAGGCGGAAAGGCAGAGCGATTTTGGAGGATGGGACGACTCCGAAAGCGCTTTGCAAATCGGCGCGGGCCGCAACGCTTCAGGTGATGAAGCGCGCAACAATCACAACAATAATTCCGCCAAGAACGGCACTCAGCAGCCCCGAAAGAAACGGTTGACCGTTGAGGAAGCCAAGACTCCCGAACAGGAGCGAACCGACGACCGAGCCGACAAGACCGATGATGATGTTGCGGATCAAACCGCCGCCACCACCGACAATCATCGTGGCCAGCCAGCCGGCAACGGCGCCGAAAATCAAAGTCCAGAGAATGCCCGGCACATGCGATCTCCCAGAGAGTTGAACTGGCCATTCAACGCCCTGAGGATCGATTTGGTTCCATTCATGCGTTCAGCGCGCGTCCATACGCATCCAGCACACTTTCCTTCATCATCTCGGAGAGCGTCGGATGCGGGAAGATGGTGTGCATCAGCTCTTCCTCGGTCGTTTCGAGGTTCATCGCCACGACGTAACCCTGGATGAGTTCGGTGACTTCCGCACCCACCATATGCGCGCCGAGAAGCTGGCCGGTTTTCGCATCGAACACGGTCTTGACCAGGCCGTTGTCCTCACCGAGCGCAATCGCCTTGCCATTCGCGCCGAAGGAGAAGCGCCCGACCTTGACCTGATGCCCCGCCTCCTTGGCCTTCGCCTCGGTGAGGCCGACGCTCGCCACCTGCGGGTGGCAATAGGTGCAGCCCGGGATCATGCTCTTGTCCATCGGGTGGACGTGCTTTCCGGCGATATGCTCAACGCAGATCACGCCTTCATGTTCGGCCTTGTGGGCCAGCATCGGCGGGCCGGCAACGTCGCCGATGGCGTAGATGCCCGGCACATTGGTGCGGCCATAGCCGTCGATGACGATGCAGCCGCGGTCGGTCTTGATGCCCAGCTTTTCGAGCCCGAGGTTCTCGATGTTGCCGACAACGCCGACCGCCGAAATCATCCGGTCCGCCGTGATGTCCTTCTTGTTGCCCTTGTCGTCCTCGATGGTCGCGGCGACCGAGTTCGGCCCCTTCACCACCTTGATGACCTTGGTGGAGGTGTGGATCTTCATCCCCTGCTTTTCCATTGCCTTGCGGGCGATGGCCGAAATCTCGGGGTCTTCCACCGGCATGATGTTGGGCATGACCTCGACGACCGTCACGTCAGCGCCGAGCGTCTTGTAGAAGGACGCAAACTCGATTCCGATGGCGCCGGAGCCCATGACGATCAGCGATTTCGGCATTTCCGGCGGCACCATCGCCTCGAAATACGTCCAGATCAGCTTGCCATCCGGCTCGATGCCGGGCAGCGAGCGGGGCCGCGCGCCGGTGGCGACAATGATGTGCTTGGCGGTATAGGTGCCCTCGCCCAGCACGCCCTTGGGTGCGGGGTGCTGCGGCTGATGCGGCGCCTTGGTCGATTTGCCAACGACGATCTTGCCGGGCGCTTCGAGCTTCGCCTCGCCCCAGATCACATCGACCTTGTTTTTCTTCATCAGGAAGCCGACGCCGCCGTTAAGGCGCTGCGACACGCCGCGCGAGCGCTTGACCACAGCAGCGACATCCGCCGTGATCTTGCCCTCGACCTTGAGGCCGTAAGCTTCGGGATGCTGGGCGAGATGCAGCACCTCAGCCGAGCGCAGCAGCGCCTTGGTGGGGATGCAGCCCCAGTTGAGGCAGATGCCGCCGAGATGCTCGCGCTCGACGATGGCCGTCTTGAGCCCGAGCTGGGCCGAGCGGATGGCGGTGACATACCCGCCGGGGCCCGAACCGATGATGATGACGTCGTATGCGTTTGACATGCACCTGCTCCAGAATCCCCCTCCCCCCTGCGGGGAGAGGCTAGGGGTGGGGGTGGCCCCCGTTGATTGATGCGAAAATGGTATCGAGCACCGAATCCATTTCGCGGGCTACTTCGTGGTTCCAAAATCGCAAAACGCGAAAGTTCTGCGATTTCAGATAGTTCGTTCTCAAATCGTCGTATCGCCGAGCGGCTTCTGTTCCGTGCTGTTCGCCATCCACCTCGACAATCAGCCGCTCGGAAAGGCAGCAGAAATCGACGATGTATGGCCCGATGGGCATCTGGCGACGGAAGTGGCTTCCTGCCAGCGGCAACCGTTCCTTCATGGCGCGCCAGAGCCTGCGCTCGTGGTCTGTCATGTCAGAACGCAGAACCCTGGCTCGTGCCTTTGCGACTGCAAAAACCTCTGTCTTGCGTTCGCGCCGCCACGCCAAGGTTCGCTACTCCCTATTCCCGGCCCTTCCCCCGCAAGGGGAAAGGGAGAAACCGAAACCTCTCCACGTGTTCCCTCCCCCTTGCGGGGAGGGTGTCGCGAAGCGACGGGTGGGGGTGGTTCAACGAATACAAACAATCAGAGTTTCATCTGAACGCCTGCACCAGGATCGGCTACCCCCATCCCCGACCCTTCCCCGCAAGGGGGAAGGGAGATCAGACCAGCAACCCCATCGGGTTCTCGATCAGATCCTTGAAGGCCTTCATCAGTTCCGCACCGAGCGCGCCATCGACAGCGCGATGGTCGGTCGAGAGCGTGACGGACATCACCGTAGCGGCGACGATCTCACCCTTCTTGACAACCGCGCGCTGTTCGCCCGCACCGACCGCGAGGATCGTCGCGTGCGGCGGGTTGACGATAGCAGCGAATTGCTTGACCCCGAACATGCCGAGGTTGGAAACCGCCGTCGTGCCGCCCTGATATTCCTCGGGCTTGAGCTTGCGGGCCTTGGCGCGCGCAGCCATGTCCTTCATCTCGTTGGAGATGACGGAAATGGTTTTTGTCTCTGCTGCACGGATGATCGGGGTGATCAGGCCGCCGGGGATCGACACCGCAACGCCGACATCCGAATGCTTGTGCTTCAGCATCGAATTCTCGGTCCAGGAGACATTCGCATCCGGAACCCGCGCCAGCGCCATCGCCATCGCCTTGATGACGAAGTCGTTGACCGAGGCCTTGTAGGCAGGCTTGCCATCCTTGACAGGGGCAGCGGCATTGACCGTTTCGCGCAGCTTCATCAGCGCGTCGAGTTCGATATCGACGGTGAGATAGAAATGCGGAATGGTCGCCTTGGCTTCCGACAGGCGACGCGCGATGGTCTTGCGCATCCCGTCGTGCGGCACCTCTTCGTAAGAGCCGACAGGGAACATCTTCTTGATGGCCTCGTCGGACGGCCCGGCGGCAGCAGACGGAGCCGCCGCCTTGGGCGCAGCCGCAGCCGCAGCGGCAGGCGCCGAAGCAGCAGGCGCAGCCTTGGCGCTGTCCACATCGGCCCAGACGATGCGGCCATGGGGGCCGGAGCCCTTCACGGTCGAAAGGTCGATGCCCTTCTCCTTGGCGATGCGCCGCGCGAGCGGCGAAGCGAACAGGCGCTGGCCACCGGACGCAGCGGGCGCAGCGGCGGCAGCCGGTGCAGGTGCAGCAGCGGCAGCGGCAGCGGCAGCCGGTGCAGCAGCCGGCGCAGCAGCGGCCGGCGCCGGGGCCGCACCGCCACCAGCGGCGACAGCTTTCGGATCCTCGCCTTCCGCCGCGATCAGCCCGATGAGCTGATTGACCGGCACATCGGCGGTGCCGGCGGCAACGACGATCTTGGCGAGGATGCCCTCGTCAACGGCTTCGACTTCCATCGTCGCCTTGTCGGTCTCGATCTCGGCAATGACGTCGCCCGACTTGATGGCGTCGCCCTCTTTTTTCAGCCATTTGGCCAGATTGCCCTTCTCCATCGTGGGAGAGAGGGCCGGCATCAGAATGTTGATCGGCATCTCATTCTCTCCTTAGCGATAGCAGACGGCTTTGGCCGCAGCGACGACTTCGCCGACATTCGGCAGCGCAAGCTTTTCGAGGTTGGCGGCATACGGCATCGGCACATCCTTGCCGGTGACGCGGGCAACCGGCGCGTCGAGATAGTCGAACGCCGCTTCCATGATGCGGAAGCCGATTTCCGACGTGACGCCGGACTGTGGCCAGCCCTCTTCCACCGCCACGCAGCGGTTGGTTTTCATCACCGAAGCCACGACCGTCTCGATATCCATCGGGCGGATGGTGCGAAGATCGATCACCTCGGCGTCGATGCCCTCGCCGGCCAACGCCTCGGCGGCCTTCAGCGCATAAGTCATGCCGATGCCGAAGGAGACGATGGTGACATCCTTGCCGGGGCGGGCGATGCGCGCCTTGCCGATCGGCAGCACGAAATCATCGAGCTTCGGCACCTGGAACGAATGGCCATAGAGGATCTCGTTCTCAAGGAAGATGACAGGGTTGTTGTCGCGGATGGCGGCCTTCATGAGGCCCTTCGCATCCGCTGCCGTGGAGGGCATGATGACCTTGAGGCCGGGAATCTGGCTGTACCAGGCGGCATAATCCTGGCTGTGCTGCGCGCCGACGCGCGCGGCTGCGCCGTTCGGCCCGCGGAACACGATGGGACAGCCGAGCTGGCCACCGGACATATAAAGGGTTTTGGCCGCCGAGTTGATGATGTGGTCGATCGCCTGCATGGCAAAGTTCCACGTCATGAATTCGACAATCGGACGGAGCCCCTCGAACGCGGCGCCCACCGCGATACCGGCAAAACCATGCTCGGTGATCGGCGTATCGATGACGCGATCCGCGCCGAATTCGGCCAGCATCCCCTGCGTGATCTTGTAGGCGCCCTGGTACTGCGCCACTTCCTCGCCCATCACGAACACGTCGGGATCGCGGCGCATTTCCTCGCTCATCGCATCACGGAGCGCCTCGCGCATCGTCATGGTGACGAATTCGGTGCCAGGCGGCACTTCGGAACTGGCGTCATGGCCCTTGGGCGCGGCGGGCACGCTGGCCGGAGCACTTGCAGCCGGCGCAGCAGCCGCAGGGGCCGGAGCCGCCGCAGGGGCCGGAGCCGCCGCAGCCGGGGCACCGCCCGCAGCGGCAGCGGCGACATCCTCGCCCTCGGCGGCGATCACGCCGATGAGTTCGTTGACCGGAACGTCGGAGGTGCCGGCGGCAACGACGATCTTGGCCAGAATACCTTCATCGACGGCTTCCACTTCCATGGTCGCCTTGTCGGTTTCGATTTCAGCGATCACGTCGCCGGCCTTGATGGCATCGCCCTCTTTTTTCAGCCATTTGGCCAGATTGCCCTTCTCCATCGTCGGAGAAAGAGCGGGCATGAGAATGTTGATTGGCATGTCGTTTCCTCGACCTCGGGCTTTGCCAAGCCCCCCAATGTTTAAAATTTTCGCGCGATGAGCAGGGCGGCGGCAAAAGAGATCATGACAATCATGATCACCCTGACCAGACGCAGCCACGGCGGAACTGAACCGTCAAACGCCTTCTGGAGGTGACCGGGCAGCAACTGCACCTGCTGCACACCAGCCCGGATGCGGAGCGTGACGCTGTAGAAGTACCAGCCCAGAAGGGCCAGCACCGTCACCGCCATCACCGCAACCGGAAGGTCAACCACCGCCACCGGCGCCCCCTCAGACCAGAATATCGGTCCAGAGCTCAGAAGCATCCGGCTCCGGATCCTGCGAGGCAAATTCGGCAGCCTCGGCGACGATGGTGCGCACCTCGGCGTCGATCTTCTTCAGATCGTCCTCGGTCGCGAACTTTTTCGCTAGGATGCGGGCCCGGACCATATCGATCGGGTCATGCTCGGTCCGCATCTTGTCCACCTCGTCCTTCGAGCGATACTTCGCCGGATCGGACATCGAATGGCCGCGATAGCGGTAGGTCTGCATTTCGAGGATGTAAGGCCCCTGCCCCGAACGGCAGAACTCCATGGCGCGGTCGCCCGCCGCCTTCACGGCGCGGACATCCATGCCGTCCACCTGCTCGCCCGGGATGTTGAACGAGACGCCGCGCTTGGAAAAATCGGTCTGCGCGGAGGCACGCGTCACGGCAGTGCCCATGGCGTAGCGGTTGTTCTCGATGACATAGATGACCGGCAGCTTCCAAAGCTCGGCCATGTTGAAGCTCTCGTAGACCTGGCCCTGGTTGGCGGCGCCGTCGCCGAAATAGGTCAGCGAGACATTCTTGTTCTTGCGATACTTGTTCGCAAAGGCGAGGCCCGTTCCAAGCGACACCTGCGCGCCAACGATGCCATGGCCGCCGAAGAACTTCTTCTCCTTCGAAAACATGTGCATCGAGCCGCCCTTGCCCTTCGACAGGCCGCCGCGACGGCCCGTCAGTTCGGCCATGACGCCCTTGGGATCCATGCCGCAGACCAGCATATGTGCATGGTCGCGATAGCCGGTAATGAGCTGGTCGCCGGGGATTGTCGACATCTGAAGGCCGGTCACGACCGCTTCCTGGCCAATGTAGAGGTGGCAGAAGCCACCGATCAGGCCCATGCCGTAAAGCTGACCGCATCGCTCCTCGAAGCGCCGGATCAGTAACATGTCCCGATAGGCCTGCAATTCCTGGGACTTGGTAAAGTCCGGAACCGGAGGGCGCTTGGCGGTATCGGATGATTTCTTCTGCGCCGAGTCTTTCGGCGCCTTGGCGGCGACGGCCATGTTATCCCCTTGTCTGGTCGTTTCCTGCCCGCGGGAGGTTTCGGCCCCGCGATGACACAACTGAAGTTAGACAGAAAATTTCGACTTGGGCAGATGGGAACTCACAGGAAACCTATGATTTAAACGCATAGGTGCAGATGCGTTGCCTCATCGCTGCAATGCAACAAAAGTTGATCGCCCCTGTTCGACACGCGGGGCAAACGGCCTTCGCTGCCCGCCAAGCGTCAATGATGGGTCAGGGGAATGACGAGATCGTTGCGGTGGGCGAGATTGAGCATCAGCCGAACCTGCTCGTCGAGGAGATCGCGGTCGATCTCGTCGGCAGAGATGGCGGAGACACGCCGCTCGCGCGCCGTTCTTTCCAGCTTCAGCTCATCGATTTGCCGGTTGAGCTGCGCGATTCGGGTCTTGAGCTCGCGGCGGGCCACCAGCCCGCGTTCGCCAATATAGGCATTCCAGGCGAAAAAGCCGCTCGCGCCCAGCACCACGATGTGGAAGGCCAGGATGGAGACGATGCGGCGGAAACGCGTACGGATGACCATGCCGCGCATTATCCGCATGGCGGGTTAATGGAGCGTTAGCTATTGCCGCCCCGCCAGCCAGACCAAGGGCAGCGCCAACTGCCTGCTTTCGGCAATCGTCACGATGCCTTGCAACCCAGGGGCTACACAGGCCCGGCCTGCACCTGTAGGCTCCGTTCGGCAGAGGGATTTTATTGGAAATGCAGGAAGGAAACCTGATGAAACACCATTCTACAACCGGGCCCGCACGGCCTTGCCTTCGCGCCATCTGGCTCGCCGGCAGTTTTTGCGCCGCTATGATCGCCACCCTCGCGGCGGTCCCGGCAAACGCTCAGGACGCGAGCTATCCTGCCAGATCCATTGAGCTCGTCGTTCCTGCTGCGCCCGGTGGCGGCCTCGACCTCCATGCGCGCATTCTTGCCGAGGCGCTGACTGCAAAACTCGGCAAGGCAGTCGTCGTTCTGAACAAGCCCGGCGCCGGCGGCGTTGTCGGCATGGGCTATGTCGCGCGGGCGCAGCCGGATGGCTACACGCTGCTGCTCCAGGGCGTTTCCAATGCCATCGTCACCGGATTGACGATGGAAGGTCTGACCTATGACCCGTACAAGGATCTGGTGCCGGTATCGCTGATGGTCCGGTATCCGCTCGCACTGACGATCAACAAGGACCTGCCGGTCAACACCGTTGCCGAATTCATCGAACTGGCGAAAAAGAACCCGGGCAAATACAGCTACGGCCATTCGGGCATCGGAACCCAGCTTGAACTCGTGGGCGAGTTTTTCAAGATGAAGTCAGGGACGGATCTGACCGCAGTGCCGTATCAAGGCGCGGGGCCGATCCTGCCCGATCTTCTTGCGGGCCGTGTTTCCATGATGCTGAATGGTCTGCCGGCCGAAAGCGAGCGCATCAAGGACGGCAAGGTCAAGGCGCTTGCCGTCACCTCCGCCGAGCGCTCGCCCGTGGCACCGAAGATTCCGACCCTGAAGGAAACCTATCCCGACTTCGACATGCCGTTCTGGATCGGGATCTACGCCCCGGCGAAAACGCCCAGGCCGATCATTGAAAAGATTTCGGGCGAGATTGCCGCCGTCATGAAATCCGATGCGATGAAGAAGAAACTCGCCGAGATCGGTTCGGACCCGGTGGGTTCAACACCCGAAGAACTGGCAGCCTACGGGGCCGAGCAGCTCAAGCTGTACAGCGCCATTGTCGACACGCTGCGGCGCGCGAAAGTGAAGCTCGGGGACTGAGCTCATCGCCCTGTCACGGGCGCCGGCAACGGACCTTCGTTGTCAGGCGCCCCGGAACCCCGTCGCCAGCACATAGAGTTCCGCTGAATCCGCGCGACTAGCAGCGGGTTTCACATGCCGCACCACGGCAAATTCGCGCTTGAGCAGAGTGACGATCTCTGTGGTGTCGCCGCCCTGAAACAGCTTGCAGACGAAAAAGCCGCCGGGCACCAGCACCTCGCGCGCGAATTCAACCGCGAGTTCCGCCAGCCCGATGATGCGCAGGTGGTCGGTCTTCTTGTGGCCCGTGGTGTTGGCCGCCATGTCGGAGAGCACACCATCCGCCGGGCCGCCGAGCATCGCCTTCAGCCGTTCCGGCGCATCTTCGTCGTTGAAATCCATCACAGCAAAGGTGACGCCCGGAATCGGCTCGATCTCCAGAAGATCGATGCCGACCACCGCCCCCTTGCCGTCGACGCTGCCGACCCGCTCCGCTGCGATCTGCGACCAGCCGCCGGGCGCTGCGCCGAGATCGACGATGCGCATTCCGGGTTTGAGCAGACGATACTTGTCGTCGATTTCAAGGAACTTGAAGGCCGCGCGCGAGCGGAACCCCTCACGCTTGGCGCGAGTCACATAAGGATCATTCAGCTGGCGCTGCAACCACTGTTGCGAGGATGGTTTCAGCGACCGGGCCTTCTTCAGCCGCACAGCAAATTCGCGTGTGGTGATGCCGTCCTTCTTGCCGCCCTGCCGGCCCGGCGTACGGGTGCCATCCTTGCCGCTCATACGCGCCCCCCCTCATCCCAGGCGCCGTCCGCCCGCATGAGTTCCACAAGGATTCCTTCACGCAACCCACGGTCGGCAATGCGGACGCGACGCGAGGGAAACGCCCGTCGAATGGCCTCGAAAATCGCACAACCCGGCAGGACCAGATCGGCCCGCTCCGAGCCGATGCAGCCGTTGGCGGCCCGCTCGCTGTAGGGCATGGCGAGAAGCCGCTGCAACACGCGATCCACCTGCCGGTCGTTCATCCAGAGCCCATCGACCTGACGCCGGTCGTAGCGGGCAAGGCCAAGGTGCAGCCCGGCCAACGTCGTGACCGTGCCGGAGGTGCCAAGCAGATGAAAACTGGACGAGCGCAGGGCCGGTGCCGCCTCGCGCGCAAAATCGGCCAGTTTTGCCGCCACATCCTGCACCATCGCTTCAAAGCTCTCTGCCGAAACGGCCATGCCACCGTGCCGCTCGGCCAATGTGACGACGCCTGCCGTCAGCGAAGCCCAGGCCGCGACGCGGCTTCGGGTGCTGGTGCCCGATCCACGCGCTCCTCTCAGCCAGACGATCTCGGTGGAGCCGCCACCAATATCGAAGATGATGACATTGTCGGCCATGCGGTCGGCCAAAATCGAACAGCCGGCGGCGGCAAGATGTGCCTCCTCCTTGCCGTCCAGAACCTCAAGCACAAGGCCGGTTTCCGCCCGCACACGCTCAAGAAACTCGTTGCCGTTCTCTGCCGCGCGGCACGCTTCGGTGGTGACGAAACGGGCGCGGGTGACGCCCCGGAAGCTGATCTTGTCTCGGCAGACCTTCAGCGCCTCGATGGTCCTGTCCATGGCGGCGGCGCCCAGCCTGGTGCTGGAACCAAGGCCTTCACCCAGCCGGACAATGCGCGAGAAGGCATCGACCACGCGAAAGCCGTGACGGCTCGGCCGCGCGACAAGGAGCCGGCAGTTATTTGTACCCAGATCCAGCGCCGCATACACAGCATCCCGCCGTGCGCCGCTGTCTGCGGGCCAGCCGTCGGAATGCAGGGCATTTCCCCCCGATGCGTGAGATGACGGTCGGCGCTGATCCCCTTCCGGCGGACCGATCGACATCGAATTCCCTTTCGTCGCCACATGATACACAGGGTTGTAAGCTGATGTGAAGCACCCTCGGAAGAAACCCCCGCAACATTTGTCTGGGTTGCCGGCTGTGGCGCCGGATAGTTTGATCCAAAACAAGTGCGCAATAGCCAGAATACGACATGATCGGGTCTTGATCGAAGTCAGGAGATGAATTTAACCATGCTCAAACGCATTACCATCCACCTTGCCCGTACGAAGGCTTTTCCAAACGGCTCGTTCGATCACGGCTACACATTCGTTGCGCCCCTCGATTCGCAGGGACACATCGATGCGGATGCCTGGCATGACAACCGCGAAGCCTGCACCGTCACGCGCTTCTGGGGCGGCGAGGAGGAAGACCTCGGCCATCTGGTGCGCAGACCCGGCGGTTCCTGGGCGTTCCACTACGATGTCGCTGGCGATGAGGATGACGAGGCCGGCTATCGCTTCGGTGCCCATGTCTTCCGTGAGCGCGAATATGTCTCCCTGAAAGATCAGGACGGCGACTTGCAGCCCTTCATCGTCGCCTCTGTCGAGGATGCCTGACGGAACGCGGCTTCCCTGCCCCGGGAATTTCCGCTTCAATGCCGCGCTCCGGCGGCAGGCACTGGGCGGCCTCCGCGATTCGTCGCTGTGAGGCAGCATGGGTTGTTCAGGATCACCGGGGTTGAGGCCTTACGCACACGGACAGCGGCGTCGATGAACCGCATGACCATCGCACTGGCTGCCTGAGCGGAGGCCGCCATTTCGCTTCCCGTTTTCCTGCTGGTCCTGACCGGCGCCGCGCTTCACGCCGGTTGGAACGCGCTCATCAAGCTGCGGCTGGACCCGCTGCTGGCCGTGACGTTGATCAACATCACCGCCGGGCTGATTGGCCTGCCAGTTCTGATGGCCACCGGCCTGCCGGCCCCGGCCAGCTACGGCTGGTCCGCCCTGTCGCTGGCGATCCACATGGCCTACACCTTCTCGTTGGCCGGTGCCTATTCCCGGGCGGATATGAGCGTCGTCTATCCCATTGCGCGGGGCGGCGCGCCACTCATCACCGCCGGCGTCTCGCTGGTCCTGCTGGGCGAGCCGATGAGCCTGAAAGCCGCCCTCGGCATCGGCACCCTCGGCGCCGGCATCATCGTGATGACGCTGCGGTTCGGCAAGGATGCTGCGCAGGTGGACGGGACCGGCATCACATTCGCGTTGCTGACTGCGGTCCTGATCTCGGCATATACGCTGTCAGATGGTCTTGGCGCGCGCGCATCGGGCAATGCACTCGCCTATTCAGCCCTGTTGTTCGTGCTCAATGGCTTCGTGCCGTTGCCGCTGCTGTTGCTGCTGCGCGGGCGCGATGCGCTGGCCCCGCTGCGCGGCTTCCTTCTGCCCGGTTTTGCCGGCGGCGCCATGGGCTTTGCATCCTACGCCATCGCCATCTGGGCCATGACGCAGGCGCCGATTGCGCTGGTTGCTGCCGTACGCGAAACCAGCGTCCTGTTCGGCGCTGCCATTGCTGTCCTGTTTCTCAAAGAACCGCTGCGCTGGAACCGCATCCTTGCCGCGCTGCTGATCCTTTCCGGCTTGATCCTGATCCGGCTGGGGTGAAAAAAAGACGATGTCCGAGCGGAGAGCACGATGACCGAAAACAGCCTCGTCGCCTGCACATACGAGCGGCACGCAAACCCCATTCTCGACATCTTCAACGAGGCAATCCTGACCTCGACGGCGCTCTATGACTACAAGCCGCGCACGATGGAAAGCATGACCAACTGGTTTGCGGCAAAGCGCGCGGGCGGTTTTCCGGTGATCGGCGTCGAAAATGCGGCGGGAGCGCTGATCGGCTTTGGCAGCTACGGCACCTTCCGCGCCTGGCCCGCCTACAAATACACCGTCGAGCATTCCGTCTATGTCCACAAGGGCCATCGCGGCCAGGGTCTCGGACGCATCCTCATGCAGGCGCTGATCAAGGCCGCGCGCGAGAATGGCCGGCATGTCATGATCGGCGGCATCGATGCGGCCAACGCTGGCAGCATCGCCCTTCATGAACAGCTCGGCTTCCGGCATGTCGGCACCCTGCCGCAAACCGGCTTCAAATTCGGGCGCTGGCTCGATCTCGCCTTCTACCAGCTGATACTGGACACCCCGGCCAACCCGATCGATGACTGATGCGGCGCCTGTGCCGGACCTGCTCAACCCCGCTGCAACAGGATTTTGCCGTTGCGGGCCTTGCCCATCGCCACCATCGCTTCGGTGATGCGCGACAGCGGATAGGTCGCAGCAGCGGGCAGATCCAGCGCGCCCTTTCGGGCCAGCGCCAGCACTTCGCCGACGCGCTCGCGGATCTCCGTCGGAGACAGGCGCCCCGCTTCCCGCGCGGCCCAGAAGCCTTTCAGGGTCAGTTCGCCGAAAATAACCGGCGCTGCCGGAACGGTCATCGGCGCATCCGACATGGCACCCAGTACCAGCAGCACAGCATCCGGGCTGAGCAGGGACGCCATCGTCCCCACCAGCGGCCCGCCGACCATATCGAGGCCACCGGCCACGCGGGCCTTGCCGAAGAGCGCGCGCGCCGCCGCGGTCCAGCCGCCATCACTGGTGTCGAAGATGTGCCGGAAACCCTGCCCGACCAGCGCATCGCGACTTTTCGCGCTGTGCACGAGGCCGATGGTGTTGACGCCCCGGTCGCGGGCAATCTGCATGATCGCACGCCCCACCGCGCCATTCGCGGCATTGATGATCAGCCACTCGCCCTTTTTCGCGCCGATGGCCTTGAAGGCCAGCAGCGCATCGAACGGCATTCCGGCAAGCTGTGCGGCCAGAACATCCGGGACGTCAGCCGGCACGGGCAGGAGACGCGCGGCGTCGGCCAGATAATAATCCGCCCAGGCGCCGGTCAGCCCCGCCGCGACCACACGGTCGCCGGGCACAAGCATGGTAACGCCCTCTCCAACCGCATCGACAATGCCCAGCGCTTCCGTACCGGCAACAGCCGGCAGTGACGGCGTGACGCCATAGCCGCCCGCAACCGTGATGACATCGTGGTTGTGGACGGGGCTGAGCACCATGCGAAGCCGCACCTGTCCCTTGCCGGGCTGCGGCACCGGAATGCGATCAATGAACAGAACTTTTTCGGCCGGGCCATTCGTCTTGTAACGGGCAACATTCATATCGGTCATTATCAGCTCCTATACCCCTGAAACGCCTGACCGGCCTGCCCGGTTCCATCTCCAGCACGCATGACCCCATTGCACGCAACGCCGGTTTCGGATCATTCTGTCGACGGGTGGAACGGAGCCCTGCCGGGATTCTTGCGGAGAGATCATGGGCGCGCTGGCCGAACCGAAGATCGATTGCCACAACCACATCTTTGATCCCGAACGGTATCCCTATTCGGCGGAGGCGCGCTATCGCCCGGCAGGGCAGGAAATCGGCACCGAAGCGCAGATGCACAGGCTCTGCGATGCCTATCAGGTCCGTCACTGCCTCGTCGTCCAGCCAAACTCGGGCTACGGCCCCGACAATCGCTGCCTGCTTGATGCGATTGCCCGCAGCAGGGGCCGCTTCAAGGGCATCGCGGTGGTCGCCAATGATGCCGGCCTGGGCGAGCTCAGGGACCTTCAGGCGCAGGGCATCATCGGCATTGCCTTCAACGCCACGTATCACGGCACGGAGCATTATCAGGATATCGGCCCGCTCCTGACGCGCATGTCCGCGTTGGGGCTGCTCGCACAGGTGCAGGTGGAAGGCGACCAGCTTGTCGAACTGTTGCCCTTGCTGGACCGCTCCGATGCCGCCATCGTCATTGACCACTGTGGCCGCCCCGACATGACGCAGCGGCTCGATGCCCCTGGCCGCCGCGCGCTGCACCGGCTGGCGCGGCGGGAACATTCCGCCATCAAGCTTTCCGGGCACTACAAGTTCTCACGCGAACCTTTTCCCCACCGCGATGTCTGGCCGGTGATCCACGATCTGGTCGCGCATTTTGGGTTCGACCGATGCGTTTGGGGCTCGGACTGGCCGTTCCTGCGCGCGAAAGAGAGAATCGACTACGGGCCCCTGCTCCAGCTTGTCGATTTGCTGTACCCCAACGCGGACGACCGCCGGAAACTGCTATGGGATACACCCTGCCGCCTGTTCGGCTTCAGCCCGGAGACCCTTCGATGACGCGATTGATCACCAGACAGGATTGCCTGTTGCTCGCCATTGACTTTCAGGAACGCCTGATGCCGGCCATCCACCATGGTGAGCATGTGAAAGGCAACGCCCGGCGCCTGATCGCGGCAGCCGACCTTCTCGACGTGCCATTGCTGGCAACGGAACAGAACTCCAAAGGGCTGGGCCATTCCGCGCGCGGCCTGTTGCCGCCGGGAACGAAAGTGATCGGCAAGATGACCTTTGATGCCTGCGCGGCGCCCGATTTTCCGGCTGCACTGGGCGAGGCGCAATCCGTTGTCGTCACCGGGTGTGAAGCACATGTCTGTGTGCTGCAAACCGTGGCCGGCCTGATCGGTCTGAACCGGCGCGTGATCGTTGTGCGCGATGCCATCGGCTCACGCACCACGGACAGCCGGGAGGCCGCCATTGCGCGGATGGCACGTTTTGGCGCGGAGATCGTGACAACGGAAATGGTGATCTTTGAATGGCTGGGCACGGCGACGCATCCAAAGTTCCGCGAGGTGATCGCGCTCGTCAAGTGAGCGGACGACGCTGATGCCCAGGGCCGCAGACATCTGGGCCGACCATGAAGCGAGCCGTCATTCAGCCCCCTTGGGTTATCCCGGCCCCCGGCACCATCATCGGCCTGCAACCGTGTGGTGCAACAAACAGCACATGCGCCATGCGGGGGTCAGGCCGCGAATTCCTCGGTATCCACCTCCCGACGCGCCTGCGCGCCATAGCGGTTTCCGGCGACCGTCTTTTCATTGATGAGGTCTTCGGCACGCGCGATCAGATCCGGCGTCAGGTGCACCGCATTCGCCGCCATGTTCTCCTCAAGATGCGCGACGGAGCGCGTTCCGGGAATGGCGTGGATAAACGGCGCCTTTTGCAGCACCCAGGCCAGCGCGAACTGTGCCGGCGTACACCCCGCCTCCCGCGCGAGATCGGCGAAAGGCGCAACCAGCCGCACATTCTGCTGAAAATTCTCGGGCTGGAACCGCGGCATCGTGCGACGGATATCCTTCTCGACGAACTGATCCACATCCGTGACGGAACCTGCGAGAAACCCGCGCGCCACCGGGCTGAAGGCGACAAAGGCGATGCCGAGTTCCTTGCAGGCTTCCAGTGCAGCGATTTCGGGGTTTCGCACCCAGATCGAATATTCGGTCTGCAAGGCCGTCACCGGATGTTCCCGATGCGCCTTCCGCAATGAGGCTGCAGAGACCTCGGACAGGCCCACCGTCCGCACCAACCCCTTGCGGACCAGTTCGCCAAGCGCGCCGACACTCTCCTCAATCGGCACGGATTTATCCCAGCGATGGAGGTAATAGAGATCGATCACCTCGGTGCCGAGCCGACGCAGACTGTCTTCGCAGTTCCTGCGGATTGCCTCCGGCCGCCCGTCGATGACGCGCTGCATCACATTGTCCGCGCCTTTCACGCCCGCCATGCCGCCCTTCGAGGCGAACATGATGCTCTGGCGATGCGGCTTCAGCACACGCCCGACGATCTCTTCGCTCACACCGAAACCGTAGAGCGCGGCTGTGTCGAAATGCGTGACGCCAACATCGATCGCCCGTGCCACAAGCCGTTCCGCATCCGCAACGGAGGGCGGATTTCCGTAGGCGTGGCAGATGTTCATGCAGCCAAGGCCGACAGGATTGACGGAAAACGGGCCGATCACGCGGTTGGTCATGGGGAATGCTCGCTCCAGAACGGTGTGGAATCAAACCGGGTCCACAAAGACGTGGATGGTCCGCCTTCGCGGACCATCCACGTCTTGATATCGTCACGCCATCTCAAAACACAGGTGACCGGGACAAGCCCGGCCACGGTGCGTTAGGCACGGCCATTCAGGCCAGTTGCTTTTCGAGGTCGTTGAGCACCTGATAGCACGGAAGAACCTGCGCCACCGAGGCGTTCGGCTCCCGGCCCTCGCGGATGGCGGCGAAGAACTCGCGATCCTGCAACTCGATACCGTTCATCGAAACATCGACGCCAGACACGTCGATCTTCTCTTCCTTGCCGTTCACAAGGTCGTCGTAGCGGGCGATGTAGGTGCCCGTATCGCCGATGTAGCGGAAGAAGGTGCCGAGCGGTCCATCATTGTTGAAGGACAGCGAGAGCGTGCAGATGGCGCCATTCGCAGCCTTCAGCTGGATCGACATGTCCATCGCAATGCCGAGTGTGGGATGGATCGGCCCCTGCACGGCGTTCGCCTTCACGATCGGGCTCCGTGCCTGATAGGCGAAAAGGTCGACAGTATGGGCCGCGTGATGCCACAGCAGGTGGTCGGTCCACGACCGCGGCTGACCGAGCGCGTTCATGTTGGTGCGGCGGAAGAAGTAGGTCTGCACGTCCATCTGCTGGAGGTTGAACGCGCCGTCCACGATCTTCTTGTGCACCCACTGATGCGAGGGGTTGAAGCGGCGGGTGTGGCCACACATCGCGACAAGCCCGGTCTTCTTCTGAAGCGCGACGACCTCTTCGGCGCCTTTCAGGCTGTCAGCGAGTGGAATTTCCACCTGCACATGCTTGCCGGCCTTCATGCACTGGATCGACTGGTCGGCGTGCATCTGCGTCGGCGTGCAGAGGATGACGGCATCCACCTCTGTCAGCGCGAGGCTGTCGGCAAGGTCGGTGGTGACATGGCCGATGCCATATCGAGCCGCCACGTCTCTCGTCTTGTCGAGGTCGCGGCTGACGAGCGAAATCACCTCGACACCGTCGATATTCTTGATCCCGTCGAGATGCTTGATCCCGAAGGCGCCCGCACCGGCGAGCGCCACCTTGATTGTCTTGGCCATGGTTGTTTCCTTTGGGGCCGCTCAGGCCGCATCCTGCAAAACGAGGTGACCGACCGCCGTGTTCGACGCCGGCACATGATAGAACCGGTGCACGACCTTCAGCTTGCCGCCGTCGTTGATGTCGCTCATCGCGCCGCGCGCAATGTGCCACATCACGAGTTCGATGCCTTCTGAACCGGCTTCGCGCACGTAGTCGATGTTCGGCATCTTCGCGAGGTCCTTTGGCGCGTCGATCAGCTTGTCGAGGAACATATTGTCCCACTCCCGGTTGATCAGGCCCGCGCGGCTTCCCTGAAGCTGATGGCTCATGCCACCCGTACCCCAGATGTGGACGTTGAGATCCTCGGGATAGGACGTCACCGCCCTGCGGATCGCCTGGCCAAGTCTGAAGCAGCGTTCGCCCGAAGGCACCGGGTGCTGCACCACGTTCACCGCGAAGGGAATGATCGGGCACGGCCATTCCTTGACCTCGCCGAACAGGCACGACAGCGGCACGGTGAGGCCGTGGTCCACGTCGATCTCGTTGACCATCGTCAGGTCGAAATCCTGCTGGATGACCTCGGAGGCAATGTGGGAGGCAAGCTCCGGATGGCCGATAACCTTCGGCACCGGGCGAGCACCATAGCCCTCGTCAGCCGGGTTATATTCCGGCCCGGTCATGATCGCGAAGGTCGGGATCATCGACAGGGAAAACGCGGTGGCGTGGTCATTGTAGACGCAGATGATGACATCGGGCTTGTTGGCCTTCAGCCATTCCTTCGATTTGTCGTAGCCGGCGAACACCGGCTTCCAGTAGTCTTCGCCGGTCTTGCCATGGTCGAAGGCGGCACCGACGGCGGGAATATGCGATGTGTAGACGGAGGCGGTAATGCGGGCCATGTCGATATTCCTTCCTGATCAGTCCTTCTTGGGGCGCTGTGCGTCGCCGTCCTCACCGAGGCGGCGGTTGCCATCGATCTTGCGGCCGCCAGCCACCATCATCGCGCGGTATTCCTGCTCGCTCATGCCGGTCATCGAGCCGGCCATCTGCTGGAAGCTGAGGCCATCCGTGGCGCCGATCTTGGAGAGGAAATAGATGTTGCCGCCCAGCGCCATCATGCGGTTGAGATCGCGGGACATGACCGCCTGCTTCTGGTCTTCGGTCATCTTCCACTTGTCGAGATAGGCGCGCTCATCGGCCTTGAAGGCGGCGCGGTTCTCGGCCTTCATCAATGACATGCAGAACTGGTTCAGCCAGTAGCCCTTGCGCGACTGCTCGGCGTCGAAAATGATGGTTCCGGGGATATCCTTGAAATCCTTGTCGAGAGACATCACGTCCTCCTTGCAGTGTTTGCGGTTTCTTCGGGCCAGTAGAGCCGCATGGGATTGTCAACGAGAAGCTTCTGCTGAAGCTCCGCGGTCGGGGCGATATGCGGGATGAAATCGACCAGCAGCCCATCATCGGGCATGTGGTTCTTGAGATTGGGGTGCGGCCAGTCGGTTCCCCACAGCACCCGGTCAGGGAATTCCTCGACGATGGCCCGCGCAAACGGCACGACATCGCGATAGGCGTTCTGCTCGCCGTTCAGCGCCGGAGGGCCGGCGACGGAGAGCCGCTCGGGACAGGAGACCTTGCTCCAGACGTTCTTGTGTTCGCGCATGAATTTGCGGAACAGGCTGAACTCGGGCCCGTCGATTGGCTGGTCGACATTCGGGCGGCCCATATGGTCCACCACCACCGTGGTCGGCAGCGCGGTGAAGAAATCCCAGAGTTCGGGCAGGTCCACCGCCTCGAAATAGATCACGACATGCCAGCCGAGTTTCGAGATGCGCGCCGCGATCTCCATCAACTCGTCCTTGGGCGTGAAATCCACGAGCCTTTTAACGAAGTTGAAGCGCACGCCACGCACGCCGGCATCATGCAGCGCTTGCAATTCGGTATCGGTAATGGCGCGCCTGACGGTCGCAACACCCCGCGCACGACCGCCCGAGCGCTGGCAGGCATCGACCATGGCGCGGTTGTCCGCCCCGTGGCAGGTGGCCTGCACCACGACATTGCGGGCAAAACCGAGATGGTCGCGCAGCGCGAACAACTCGTCGGCGGTCGCATCGCAGGGCGTATATTTCCGCTCCGGCGCGTAGGGAAAGGTCGCGCCGGGGCCGAACACATGGCAATGCGCGTCGACCGCGCCGCGCGGCAGCTTGAACTTCGGCTTCGACGGCCCTTCGTACCAGTCGAGCCAGCCCTTTGTCTTTTCAAACGGGCCTGTGGTGATCTTGGACATGGCGCGCCTCAATCAATGTATTTGAGCCCGGCCTTCGCCAGCGGCTCGCGCATCTTGTACATGTCGAGGCCGAGCACGCCGGAAGCCAGCTTCTCGCGCTTCTCGCCCTCGTTGGCCTCGCGTGCAGCGGCGGCGGCGAGCGTCTTTTCCACCCATTCACGCGGCACCACCACAACGCCATCGTCGTCGGCGACCACGGCATCCCCCGGGTTGACCAGCGCGCCGGCGCAAACCACCGGAATGTTCACCGAGCCGATCGTCGCCTTGATCGTGCCCTTCGACGAGATGCACTTCGACCAGACCGGAAAGCCCATTTCGGTCAGCGTTTTCACATCGCGCACCCCGGCGTCGATGATCAGCGCCCGGGCGCCCCGCGCCTGGAACGAGGTTGCGAGCAGGTCGCCGAAATAGCCGTCCGTGCATTCCGCCGTGATCGCCGCCACCACCACATCGCCGGGTTTGATCTGCTCGGCCACCACATGCATCATCCAGTTGTCGCCCGGATGCAGCAGCACAGTCACCGCCGTACCGGAAACCTGCGCGCCGGAATAAATCGGCCGCATATAGGGCTTCATCAAGCCAACGCGGCCCATCGCCTCATGCACCGTGGCCGAACCGAAGGCGGCAAGCTTGTCCGTCGCCGCGCGATCCGCGCGCTGGATGTTCCTGTAAACAACGCCGAGTTCGGTCATCTCAGAGGCCCCTTGCTTTCAGTTTGGCGTCAAGACGCGGAAACACCCGGCGCGCGTTGCCCTCGTAGACGGCGAAACGCTGGGCCTCCGTCAGGTTGGGCGTCGCCGCGATGTAGCGCTTGGTGTCGTCGTAATAATGCCCGGTTTCAGGGTCGATGCCGCGCACCGCGCCGATCATTTCGGAGGCGAACAGGATGTTCTCGACCGGAATCACCTGCGTCAGGAGATCAATGCCTGGCTGGTGATAGACGCAGGTGTCGAAGAACACGTTCTTCAGCACATGATCCTTCAGCAGCGGCTTCTTCATCTCCTGCGCAAGGCCACGGAAGCGCCCGTAATGATAGGGCACACAGCCACCGCCATGCGGAATGATGAACCTGAGGCTCGGGAAATCCTTGAAGAGATCCCCCTGGATAAACTGCATGAAGGCGGTCGTATCCGCGTTGAGATAATGCGCGCCGGTGGTGTGGAAGGCCGGGTTACAGGACGTGGAGACATGCACCATGGCCGGGATGTCGTATTCCACCATCTTCTCATAGATCGGATACCAGTGCCGATCGGTCAGCGGCGGCGAGGTCCAGTGCCCGCCCGACGGGTCAGGGTTCAGGTTGATGCCGACGAAGCCATATTCCTTGATGCACTTTTCGAGCTCTGGAATGCAGGTTTTCGGATCAACGCCCGGGCTTTGCGGCAGCATGGCGACGCCGATGAAATTGTCCGGGAACAGCCCCGCGACGCGGTAGCAGAGTTCGTTGCAGATGCCGGCCCAGGTCGAGGAAACAGCGAAATCGCCGATATGATGGGCCATGAACGAGGCGCGGGGCGAGAAGATCGTGATATCGGAGCCACGCTCCTTCATCAGCTTCAACTGGTTCTTCTCGATGCTCTCGCGAAGATCGTCATCGGAGATCTTCAGTTCAGACACCTTCGGCATCAGCGCGGCATCCTTGATGCCGGCAATCTGGCGGTTACGCCAGTCCTCCAGCGCCTTGGGCGCGGTGGTGTAATGGCCGTGGCAATCAATGATGAGAGGTTTGCGGCTCATGCGTCCTTGTCCTTTCCAGCATAAATCGAAGTCGGCACCATGGCCTCACCGCGCATCAGCAGCCGCGCGGTGCGCAGCAGCGCCGCCTTGGTCACAGATTGCGGATTGGCGGGATCAAGTTCCAGCGCCACCGAAAACTCACCTGTCGGATGTTCAACCGAAACGGTCTGCATGAGCCCGCCAGGCATCACCGCCACCCCGTCGCACACCGAGCCCTTGAGCACACAGGCCGTCCCCACCGTGACAGCGGCCAGAACGCCAATCGCATCGTGGCAAACATGGGGGATGAAGCTGCGCGTCGTCACCGCACCGCCGGCGCGCGGCGGCGCGATCAGCGTCATCTTCGGATAGTTCTTCTTCGACACATCGCCGAGGCCCATCGTCACCGAAATCTGGAGGCGCAGCGCCTCGATCCGGCGCTTGAGGTCCTCGTCCGCGTTCATCTCAGCCACGGTTTCATAGCCGGTGCGGCCCATGTCCGTCGCCTTGAACATGACCAGTGGCATGCCGTTGTCGATGCAGGTGACATCGAGCGTGAACGGCTCAAACCCCTCACCCGTGACCGTAACCGTATCCCTGACATTGCCGGTGGGCAGAAGGCCGGAACAGACCGAGCCGGCCGTATCGAGAAAGTTGATGGTGATCGGCGCCGATGTTCCCGGCACACCGTCGATCCGCGCCGCGCCCTCGTATTGCACCAGCCCGCCCTGCGTATCGACGGTGATATCGCATTGCATGTCAGTGTTCAGCGTCAGCACGCGGAAGGTCGAGGTCGCACCCTGCGGCTGCACCATGCCGGTTTCGAGCGCGAAGGGCACGACGGCAGCCAGCATGTTGCCGCAGTTGGGGGTCGTATCCACCGTGTCCTTGTCGGGCTGCAACTGGGCGAACAGAAAGTCGAGATCGACACCGGGCTTGCTGCCGGGCCGCACCATGCCGACCTTGCTGGTCAGCGGATGCGCTCCCCCGATCCCGTCGATCTGCCGTCGGTCAGGCGACCCCATCGCGGCGAGCAGCACCCTGTCGCGCAGGGCCGTATCGGCTGGCAGGTCGCTGGCCTTGAAGAACGGGCCCTTGGAGGTGCCGCCGCGCATCAGGAGGCAGGGAATGGCCGTCTGCGATGTCGGTTTCATGCTCGCAAGTCCCTCCCGCTGCCTCTGGCAGTCCGCCCCAGACGTTCAAACCACCGGAGCCCTCAAACTATGCACACGTCTGGGGAGGCTTGCCATTTCAATTTGACCCGTCATCATAAGTTTTGGCTATAGAGCGTGTTTGATCAAACGCGGAAGAGGCGCACACGGCATGTGGTCTGGCATTCCGAACCTGCGTCATCTACGGGCATTTTGCGAGGTTGCCGAAACCGGCAGCGTCACCGAAGCGGCGCGCCGCATTCATTTAACGCAGCCGGCCATCTCGCAGGCCTTGGCGCGCCTCGAAGAGCGCGTCGGCACACCGCTGTTCGAGCAGGGCACGAACCGGATGCTCCTGACCTCGGCGGGCACCATGTTGCTGCCGCGCGTGGTGCGGTTTCTCGATCTGTTGCGCCAGGGCACGCGCGAGGTCCGGCGCATTGCCGGGGCCCGGAGCAAGGGTGGCTTTGCAAACTTCGACCACCTTCTGACCGTCGCTCAGCTCAACGCCCTCTCCGCCATGGCGGAAGCCGGCAACTTCAGTCTCGCCGCCCGTGCCAGCGGGCTGACCCAGCCTTCCATCCACCGGGCCGCACGCGATCTCGAACGGCTGACCGGCGTTGCCCTGTTTGAAAAGACCAGTCAGGGTGTGGAACTCACCCGCGCAGCAGCGGTTCTGGCGCAGCACGCGCGTCTGGCCCTGGCGGAACTGCGGCAAGGCATCACCGAGATCGCCGAAGCGCTCGGTGTTGACGCAGGTTCCATCGTCATTGCCTCCCTGCCCCTCGCCCGTTCATCAATCCTGCCCGCTGCGATCATCCGCTTTGGCGAGGACAGGCCGCACACAGCCATCAGCATCATCGAAGGCCACTATGACCGGCTGCTTTACGGCCTTCGGCACGGCGAGATCGATTTGCTGATCGGCGCCTTGCGCGAGCCGGCCCCCATCGGCGATGTGGTGGAGACGGTGCTGTTTTCCGATACGCTTCAGGTCGTTGCCCGGGCCGGCCACCCGCTGGCGGGGCGCAGCACGCTGACGCTGGACGATCTTGAACGTTACCCTTGGGTGATCGCACCGCCCGGCGCACCGACGCGCGGTTACTTCGATGCGCTGTTCAAGGAGCGCGATGCCAGCAAGGCCGGCGGGTTGATCGAGGCGAGTTCCCTTGTCCTGCTGCGGGGGCTGCTGACCGACAGCGACCGGCTGACCATCATCTCCGGCCATCAGATCGTTCATGAGGTCCGGCTTGGGCTGCTGACGATCCTTCCATTTCCGCTTCCCGGCAGCGACCGGCGCATTGGCCTGACCACGCGGCGCGGCTGGCACCCCACACCCACCCAGAAGTTGTTTCTCGAGTGTCTCCACGCCGTCAGCCGCGAGGCTTAGCAAACGGGAAACCTTACTCCGCAACCTCCGGTAAAGGCTCTGGATCGATAGGCGCCCCATCCACCGCCCGCGTTAGCATTCCGCTTGGTCCCGCCGGTTAAGGTGGAGACCGGAACAGCCACGGGGATCGGCACAATGTACAAGAGCGGAATTATCATCGGGGCTGCGCTGGCTGTCAGCGTCATCATGCTGGAGCCGGCGCGCGCGGGTGGTTTTGGTGTGGGCGTGGGTGTCGGTGTCGAGGTCGATGCGGGCTACAGCCCCTGGCGCTCGAACCACCCCTATGCCTGGCAGTATCCCTCCACCTACCCCTATTCCATTCCGGTCACCTATAATGCCGGGCCGGGCGCCTATTATCCGGCCAAGCGCTATCGTCGGAAAGCCGCGCGCGGCAACTATCGCTGGACCGGCTATCCGCCACGCCATTTCTATGTGACCAACTACAACGGCTATGCGCCGCAGTATGGCTTCCACCCCTACAACGATCACTATCGCTACTATCGCTGAAAGCCTTCGAGCGCGGTCGTGCCTGTCGTCAGTGATACGGATCGGCCGCGTCGCGCAGGCCGTCGCCCACGAAATTGAAGGCGAGAATGACGATGATGACCGGAATCATGGGCGTCAGCAGCCACGGATAGAGGTTCACGGACGCAAGATTTTGCGCATCGTTCAGCAGTACGCCCCAGCTCGTGATCGGCGGCCTGAGGCCCAGCCCAAGGAATGACAGCGCCGTCTCGCCGAGGATCATCGACGGGATCGAAAGTGTGGCAGAAGCAATGATGTGGCTCATGAAATTGGGCACCAGATGCCGCCCGATGATCCGCGACTTCGATGCGCCCGACAGCTCAGCCGCCTTGACGAAATCCTCCTCACGCAGGCTCAGCAGTTTCGAGCGCACCGCCCGCGCCAGCCCCGGCCAATCGAGAAACCCGAGGATGACCGTGATGGCGAGAAAAACCGTCAGCGGCGACCAGTTGGGCGGCACGGCAGCGGAGAGCGCCAGCCACAGCGGCAATTCCGGCAGGGAGCGCAGGATCTCGATGGAGCGCTGTACCAGTGCATCCACCCAGCCGCCGAGATAGCCGGCCAGCCCCCCCAGCGTCAGCCCGACGGCAAAAGAAATGATGATGCCGACAATCCCCACCGTCAGCGAAACGCGCGCGCCGTAGATGATGCGTGACAAGAGATCGCGCCCCAGCTTGTCGGTACCGAGCAGGAACATCGTGCCCCCCTCCGGCGGGCAGACGATATGGAAGCTCACATCCTGAAAGCCCATGTAGTCATAGGCATCGCCCTTGCAGAAAAAGCGGATTGGCTCGGGCTTCGTGGTGTCGGTCACGTATTCCCGGCGGAATGTGTCCAGGTTGAAGTTGAAGGAATAGGGGTAGACGAAGGGGCCGACGAATTTGCCGTCGTGGAAGAAATGCAGCCCCTGCGGCGGCGCATAGAGATGGTCGCCATTGCGCTTATTGGCCGGATAGGGTGCGATCTGCTCGACGATAAGCAGGCCTCCATAGCTGAACAGCAGAACGAACAGCGAGATGACCGCCATCTTGTTGCGGCGAAACTTCGCCCACATCAGCGTGAGCGTGGAGGCGCGGTAATAGGCCTCGTCGCCGCTCGGCATCCGCTCGTCGGCTGGGCTGAACGGTCGTGTGTCGATCTGGCGGGCCGGCAGCGGCGGCGGCAGTGCGCCGGGGTGCTGTGCGCTCATGTCATGCCCCCTTCGCGCCGAAGCGGATACGCGGATCCAGCCATGCGAGCAGCAGGTCGGAAATGAACATGCCGACGATGGTAAGCAGCGAAACGAACATCAGGATCGATCCGGCAAGATACTGGTCCTGCATCTTGAGGGCCTGCAACAGCTTCGGCCCCACGGTGGGCAGGCTCATCACCAGCGAAACCAGAATGGAGCCGGAAACGAGGTGCGGCAGCAGATTGCCGATATCGGCGACAAACGGGTTCAGCGACATCCGGAACGGATATTTCAGCAGCGCCTCGCGCGGCGCCAGTCCCTTGGCCTTGGCGGTGATGTAATACTGCTTTTGCAACTCATCGAGCAGGTTGGCCCGCATCCGCCGCACCATCGAGGCCAGTCCGGCAAGGCCGATCACGATTGTGGGCACCAGAAGATGGGCAGCAACGGAGCCGATTTTGGCCAGCGTCCAGGGCTTGCCTTCATATTGCGGATCCATCAGCCCGCCGATGGAAATGCCGAACCATCGGTTGAGATAGTACAGCAGGATCAACGCCAGCAGGAAGCTCGGCGTTGCAAGGCCGAGATAGCCTATGAAGGTGATGATGTAATCGGGGATCGAGTATTGCCGGTTGGCTGAATAGATCGCCGCCGGAATGGCAAGGAGATGGATGAAGATCACCGCCGCAATATTCACCACGAGCGTCAGCAGCAGGCTTTCGCCCAGAATGGCGGAGACCGGCTGGTTGAACTCGAACGACCAGCCAAGATCGCCCTGCAACAGGCCGGAAAAGCCGTGCGGCCCGGGCGCCAGCCCCACCCAGCTCAGATATTGCCGCCATGCCGGCTGGTCGAGCCCGTATTCCTTGCGGAGAAACTCCATTTTTTCCACGGATGCAGCATCGCCCTGCGCCTTCAATTCGGCAATCTGGTTGGTCAGGAAGTCGCCCGGGGGCAGCTTGATGATGGCAAACACCAGCGCCGAGACGACCAGCAGCGTCCCAAGCATCGTGGCGAAGCGACGGAGGAGATAAAGCGCCAAGATCCCTACTCCACCATGAAGAATTCGTCGACGCGATAGACGCCGATCAGCGATGTCGGCTCCCAGGCGAAGGTCGCCTTCACCGGCACGTTTCGCAACTTGTCCGAGACGACGATCGGCTGGAGTTCACCCGAGACGGTGCCGATGCTCCACAGGTTCTCGGCATGGTTCGCCAGCATCGCCCGCCACGCGTCCGCCTTCACGGTCTCATTGTCGGTGTTGCGCCAGCTCTCGTAGGCTTTCAGCAGCGCTTCCGCTTCGCCCATGTCGCACGGCTCGCCCGCCTTGCCTTTTGTTTCAATGTATTGCCCCCATTTCGGCCAGGCGTAATTGTCCTGTTGCACCGGCGCGAGTTCGGTCGGTGGCATGTCCTGCGTCGGAATGGCATTGTCGAGGCCGGTCGACATCACAACCACCGTCTGCCCCAGATAGGAGCGCTGACGCAGGATGGCCCGGTCCTGTGGCTTGGCAATCAGCTTGATGCCAATCTCCTTCCACGTCTCACCGATCAGTTGCAGCGCATCGAGCATGTCGTTCTCGCCGCCATTCACCTCGACCAGCACCTCGAGCCTGCGTCCGTCCGGCAACAGGCGGAAGCCGAGACTGTCGCGCCCGACAAGACCCAGTGAATCGAGCAGGGCATTGGCACGCTTCGGATCGAAGGTCACATAGCGCTTCGCATTCTCTTCCGAATAGAACTGACTGCCCGGCAACACGGTATTGCCTGCCGCCTTGCCCAGCCCGAACAGCAGGGCGTTGTTGATCAGCCGCCGGTCGATCCCCAGCGACAGCGCTTCGCGCCAGCGCTTGTCCCGGTTCAGCTTCCGGAATTCCGGGTCGCTGGTGTTGAGGTTCGGAAACAGCGTATAAGCCGAGCCGCGCGCATAGGGCCAGAGCAATGTGCGGTAATGGTTGAGCTTTTCGCCCTCTTTCAGGACCCCGGCATCAACCATGGCGAGGCCCCTGCCCTGCAAATCGGTCTCGCCCGCATTGGTCTTGGCGACGATCAGCCCCCCCGCCGCGATATCGACCAGCATCCGGTCGACATAGGGCAGTTGCTGCCCGCTCACATCAAAGCGGTGGTAATAGGGGTTACGCTCGAACACATAACGGCTGGCAGGACCTTTCGTGACGACGCGCCAGGGCGTCAGCACCGGCATGTCCGGATTTGAATTCTCGTACTGGTCATCCTTCCGGTTATGCAGGGCCGGCCAGCCGCGAACCTTGGCTTCCGCCACCAGCTTGCGCAGGTCCGCCTCATCCCGGAACTTGGCGTTGAACTGCTTCAGGTAATGGGCCGGAGCATAAATGAAGACCTTACCCGGCTGGGCAAGATGCGGCAGGAAGCGCGGATTGGGCTTGTCCCAGGTGTAGCGGAAGCGCTGCGCATCCAGCACCTCGAAAACCGGCAGCTTGCCATCCACATAGAACACCTCCGGCGGACCGGACGGCATGAGTTGCTTGCTGTTGGCAATCTCTTCCCAGTAGTAGCGGAAGTCATCGGTGGTGAAGGGGTGCCCATCGGACCAGCGATGCCCTTCGCGCAACGTAAAGGTGAATATCCGCCCCTCTTCCACCGTGTAGCTGGCCGCAAGATCGGGCCGCAGCACCAGCTTTTCGTCATAACCGACAAGGCGCGTGTAGGAATTGACTGTAACATAGCGCAGATCACGCACCTGCGCTGACAGCGTGCGGACATCCCCGCCCTGTCGCCCGATGACCCGTCCGCGCGCCTCCAGATCAACCACCAGCGGTTCGCGCGGCGCCCGCTGGCCAACCGGCGGCAACGCGCCCCGCTGAACTGCCGCCGCAAGCGACGGTGTCTCCCGCAATGTGATCTCGCTCGCGTGCGCCGGCAGCAAGCCAGCCACCAGAAGCAGCGTGGCAAACATCATCTTCACGATGCCACCTCCACGGTTTCGCCCGTTCCGATGCGCACGAAATGCCCGGGCGCCACCTCCACCATCTCGGGCCGGAAATTGCCCGCCGCGATGGTGAAAGGCCGCGGCCAGGCCGCCGGATCGGAGAAGGCGCCACTCACCTTTGCAAAATCGAGCGGATGGTTGAGATCAGGCTCCGGCACCGCCGCCAGCAACGCCTTGGTGTAGGGGTGCTGCGGATTGCCGAAGAGAGCTTCGCGCGGCGCCTGTTCCACAATGTGCCCGCGGCACATCACGGCAATGTCCTGCGCCATATAGTCCACCACGGCGAGGTTATGAGAAATGAAGAGGATCGACAGATCGAGGTCCTTCTGCAAATCCTTGAGCAGGTTGAGGATTTGCGCCTGAACCGAAACATCGAGCGCGCTGGTCGGCTCATCGCAGAGCAGTACGGATGGGCGCAGAGCCAGCGCTCGCGCCAACCCCAGCCGCTGGCGTTGTCCGCCCGAGAAGGCATGGGGATAGCGCCGCAACTGGCGGATATCGAGCCCCACCACCTGCATCAGCTCCTTCACCCTGGCAAACTGCTCGTCCTGATTGCCGATGCCATGGATCTTCAGCGGTTCGGACAGGATCTCATAGGCCGTCATGCGCGGATTGAGACTGGAAAATGGATCCTGAAACACGAACTGCACCGCCCGGCGATAGGCGAACAGCGCCTCCCCCTCCAGCGTTTCGACGTTCACCGGCCCCTTGCCGCCGTCGTAAAGAACACGGCCTTCATCCGGCTTCATCGCCCGCATGATGATCTTGGACAGCGTCGTCTTTCCGGAGCCGGATTCTCCCACCAGCCCCAGCGTCTTGCCCGCCGGCACCGCCAGCGACACATTGCTCAGCGCCTGAATGGTCCGCCGGCTCGCCCCGAACATGCCCGAGCGCAGTGTGAAAAACTTCGAGACATTTTCTACGGCAAGAACCTTGCGGTTCCCGCATGGCTCGGCATGGGCCGACGCATCCCTGGGCTTGTCCTGCACGGGAATGGCGCGGATCGGCACCAGCCGCTCGTCCGGCCCCATGTTGAAGCGCGGCACCGAACGCAGCAGTGCCTTCAGATAGGGGTGTTGCCCGTCGCGGAAAATTTCCTGAACCGGCGCCCGTTCCATCACCTCACCACGATACATCACCACCACCTCGTCGGCCATGTTGGCCACCACACCAAGGTCATGCGTGATGAGAAGGATCGCCATCTTGAACTCGCGCTGAAGCGAGCGCATCAGTTCGAGGATCTGCGCCTGCGTGGTCACATCGAGCGCGGTTGTCGGCTCGTCGGCGATCAGCACGGCAGGGCTGCAAACGAGCGCCATGGCGATCATCGCGCGCTGGCGCATACCGCCCGACAGTTCGAACGGATAGGTCTTCAGCGAGGCCACGGGGTCGCGGAAACCCACCTTTCCCAGAAGCTCCGCCGTCCGCGCATCCGCCGTTGCCTGATCACAGCCGGTGTGGATTTTCAGCGCCTCGCCAATCTGGTCGCCAATGGTATGCAGCGGCGAGAGCGAGGTCATCGGCTCCTGGAAGATCATGGCGATCCGTCCGCCGCGAAGCTTGCGGATTTCCTCACCGTCGCGATCGAGCGCGGTGATATCGGTCACCTCACCGGTCTTCGGTTCTCGATAGAGAATCTGCCCGCCCGTCACCCTGCCGCTCTTGGCAAGAATGCCCATGATCGCCTGCGCCGTCACCGACTTGCCGGACCCGGATTCGCCGACCACCGCCAGCGTGCGCCCGGACACCAGATCAAAGCTGATGTTCTTGACCGCGTGGGTGATGGTGCCATCGCTCTCGAAGTCGATGGCCACATCCCGAACGGTCAGCGTGCGCTCACCCATATCTCCCCCTCGCCGGCAGCGGAGTCACATCCGCGCTTCGCCTTCCTTCGGAGCGCGCCCGCCCGCCGATGTCAAGCCGAACCCGTTCCGTGCCGTCCGGAAATGCCCTGCCGGATGGCTGGAAACCGTCTTGATCCACTGCTCAACGAAGGCCCAGATCCAGGCATCATGCACCAGATGATGCGTCAGAAGCCCAATCGCGCCGACCCTCTCCCCCGCCACCACCGCATCAATCAGAGCCGTGGTACGTTGAATGTGCGCAACAGCACCGGACAGGCCGCCGCCGCCTTTCCAGTCGATGGGGTCGATGTGGGTGTTGAGAACCGCAAGACCTGTGTGCGTCGTCTCCGGCCCGAAGGTGGACAGTCCGGCAAAATCAAGCTCCGGCAGGCGCCTGACAAGCTCAGGCGCGATTCGGTTCCAGGGTGGCACCAGAACCGGCAACGCTTGCGCACCAAACATGGCCACCAGCCGCGCGCGACCATTCGTCAGTGCTGTGATGGTTTCATCGTGCGCCGCGACAAGTTCCTGTTTCTTCGCCCCCGCCGGAGCATTGTTGCGATGTGCGATGCCATGCACCAGCACCTCAATAAACGGTTCGCTGGCAAGGCGTTCGCCCAGCGTTTCGGTCACCGTGTCCGGAATGACGGCAAGCGCGAGCGGCACACGATAGGCGTTTGCCAGCGCGAGCAGCCGGTCAAGCGCCGCCGTCGGCGCCACAGCATCGTCATCTCGCCACCAGAAGGGCACAGAGATGCCACGCGCTGCGGCCCGATCGAGCGCCACAGTCATGCCGCGCCACGCCTCCGCCACCGCCTGTGCTGCCCTGTATTCCGCCGTGACGATGGCGACGCTCTCCCGCGCTCCATCCATCGCCAGCACCGGGCCGGTCCGCCCGCGCGCCATCGCTTCCGCCACCGCTGCCAGCAACCGGTCCGCACCAAGCTCCGCCGATGGCAAGACCGTCGCAAGCCCCCGCCGTGCGAACATCGCCGCCCGAATGCCCTGCTCCACTTCGCCACCGGCATCGAAAGGCACAATCACCGCTGGCACGCCCGTCGCGGCCAGATCGAGCATTGTATTGTAGCCGCCAAGGCTGATCGAACAGGCGCAATCAGCCAGCAATTGCCCGAAATCCTTGCGCACGCGCTCAACTACCGTGTTCGCCGCTTGAGATGCCTGCAATTGCGCGAACTCATCGTCGGTAACGCCATACCCGACCAGAATGCGCCAACGGCGCCCCGGATCGCGACTTGCCGCCGCAATCGCTGTTCTCTGAAGCGGCAGTGCAGCATCAGAGCCACCGCCGGAGACGAGAATTTCGCCGCTGCTTCCCCCCGCCGGCGGTGCTGCGGCCTCGCGCACATAGCCAGTGGTGCGCAGCATCCGTTGAAGTCCGGGTGAAACCGGCCAACTGGCGGACAGCGGCAGAACATCCGCATCGCCATGCACCAGCACGGCTTGATAATGCTGCGCCAGCACATCATCGGCGAATTGCCGCTTCCTGTCCGTCGAGGGCGGCGCCAGAACATCGCGCACGGAAGCAAACACCGGACGGACATCCCCCAGCGCTTCGAGTGCAGCAATCGCCGCATCGAATTCGGCAGAAAGTTGCCGCCGTCCGAACGGATAGAGTTCGGTAATCAGCGAATCGGGGGCAAAATTATGAATAGTTTCCTGTAGGATTTTTGTCCGTTCTGCCAAAAGAACGGAATCGACACCCTGCCCATTATCCTGAAAAAGCGTTTTGAAATCAGTGCCCTGTATATGAACCGGCGGCAGTTGCACAAGCCTGATTCCGCCCATGTCGACCGTCGGCGCTGGCCGACCGCCCGAAACCAGCACGACATCATGCCCGGCGCGCGCAAACGCCCGCCCGAGCGCCGCCGCCCGGTTCAGATGACCGATGCCGAGAAGATGGGTGACAAGGATCATCAGCTTCATGCGTGCCCCCTCCCGAGCAGCGGAAAGAGCACGGCACCGAGCCGTCTTGCCGCTTCCGGCAACAGCCGCTCGCCCATTACGAACCGCCGCGCAGCTTCGCCCATGCCGGTGCGCAGGTCCGCATCATCTATCAGACGCAAGATGGCATCCGCGAAAGCCACCGCGTCGCGCGGCGCGACCAGCAGCCCCGTTTCGCCATTGCGCACAACATCGGCAACGCCACCCTCGTTGCCCGCAACCACCGGCAGGCCGTGAAGCTGCGCTTCCAGAAAGGCCATGCCATAAGCCTCGTTCACTGCGGGCCAGACGTAAAGATCCGCAGCGGCCAGCAAACGCGACAGCGCGGTGCGATCCATCACGGCGCCGTGGAAGTGGACCTGCCCGACCGACCGCCGAAAAGCCGATTCGACCGCTGCGCGCGCCGGCCCGTCGCCGATCACATCAAGCGTGACCACGCGCCCGGACGCAGCAACACGCTCAAGCGCCTCTGCCAGCAGCGTATAGGACTGCAACTTGTCGCCAGCGCGCATCATCGCCAGCGCGATAAGGCGAAGCGGCCCCCGACCTTGCAACGCAGTTCCGGCAGCATCCCATCCGGTCGCGTCGATGAAAGGCGGCATCCGCACCAGCGCCTTGCCGGCCCTGAGCGGCGTCACGCATTCCGAATCCGCCGCCGTGGCGATGAACACGACATTTGCGGCGCGGATGCCGGCTTCGGCCCGGCGATAGAAATCCGCCCATGCTCCGGTCGCCCGCTTCGGCGCATGGGATGGTTCGGCAACCACGTAGGGAATGCCGAACTCGCGCGTCAGGTCAGGGCCAATCAGGTCCGGCGCCTTGTGATACAGGTGGTAGGTAAACCACAGGTCCGGCGCACCGCTGATGCGCCAGCGTGCTGCGATGCGCGTCCGCTCCAGCGCGGCCTCCGCAAGCAGCATGGCCTGTCGCGCAGCATCGCCTGCGCCATCATAGCTGCGGAAACTGCTGGCAATATCGACCGCAAAGCCGGCTTCGGTCAGAGCCTGAACATAGAGCCGCGCCACGGTTCGGTCACCGGAAGGCACGGGATGGTCCGGCCCCTTCATGGGGGCATAAAAGGCAATGCGAGGGCGCGCGCCGCTCACCCCGCCTGCCCCATGGCTTTCTTGAGCCGCGCGGCGATCTCGGCAACGCCCGCCTCAAAGGAAAAGGCCGTCCGAACCCGTTCGAGCGCGGCCGCGCCAAGCCGCGCACGGTGCGCGGGATCGGCTGCCAGCGCTGCAATGGCTTCCGCAAGGGCCGCCCGATCCATCGGCGGCACAAGACGACCATTGATGCCATCGGTGATAAATTCCGGCACCCCGGCAAAATCCGTCGAGAGAATGGCCAACGCCTGCGTCGCTGCCTCCATCACCACATTGGGCAGACCATCGCGATCGCCAGCCTCGCCCTCCTTGCAGGGCAGAACGAACAGATCCGCCGCGCGCAAGGCCTCGATCACTGCGCCCTGCGCCTTGGCACCGGCAAAGGTCACACGGTCGGCGATACCGAGATCCGCAGCCAGCCCCTTCAATTCGTTGCGCAATTCGCCTCCGCCGATATGGGTCAGGCGCCAGTTGAGGCCCGGCGGCAGCAGCGCGAGCGCGTGCAGAAGATCATCAAAGCCCTTCTTGGTGACGGCACGCCCCACGGCGATGATCTGCAAGGGATCATCCCGGTCGCGGCCATCCCGCGCAGGGCGTTCCGGCGGCGGAGGAAAGCGCGAAAGATCAAGCCCGTGATAAACCAGCCCGACCCGACCGGGGTCATCCGGCGGGGCAAGACGCCGCAGTTCATCCAGCCCGGCGCACGTGCAGGTGACGCCAAAAACACAATCAGCGATCTTCTCGCGCTTTTCCCAGTCTTCCGTGGTCCAGATATCCTTGGCATGGGCGGAAAAGCTGAAGCTCCGACCGGTCAGCAGCGCGGCATAGCGCACGACGGAACAGGGCGTGTGCAGAAAATGCACGTAGGCGTGTCGCGCCTCGGCAGGACATTCGCGGGCAAATACCAGCGCCTGCCCGAGTCTCCGGCCACGATTGGTGGAAAAATCACGCGCAAGATCGCGGAAGAAGGTGGCGAACAGCCTGCCAAGCCCCGGCTGGCCAAGGGCGAATACCGCGCCGGCCAGCACGCGCGGAATGCCCTGATAGAGATACTCCGGCAAATAACGCAACGGCGCGCGGATCGCCTTGTGCATCATATGAACGGCACCGTCCGTAGGCTGGCGCAGCGACCAGATTTCCACCGCGAACCCGAGCCGTTCGAGTTCAAGGATCTCCTGCGCGATGAAGGTTTCCGACAGGCGCGGATAGCCTTTCAGCACGATCGGCAGGATGGGGCGGGACATGGGCCGTTACTGGGCCGCCGACTGGACGCGAAAGCGCCGGCCTGGCCGCCGTTTGTCCGGCGAAAGCCATTCCCCCGTCAGGGCAACGATGGTGTCGAGACCACTGAGCAGCGAGGGCACATCCGCCTCGGACGGGCGACGCTGCGACAGGATGCCCTCGATGGCATCGGCCATGGCATCGGGTTCGCGCTTGCCCTGCCCGAAGTCGGTTGGATCTTCCAGCGTCGCGCTGAGGCCAAGCGCGGTGGCGCGGCGGGCGCGGATCGTCTGTTCGAGGCGCGGGGTGGCGCGCGGCACGATCAGCGCTTTCTTGTCGAGCGAAAGGATTTCGCAGAACGTATTGTAGCCACCCATGGCAACGACGCCCGCCGCCCGGTCCATCAAGCGTTCCAGCTTGGCATCGAAGGAAATCGCATCGACGTTCTTCAGCCGGCCGATACGCTCCATCAGCGCGCGGCGATCGTCGCGCGGGATGAACGGGCCAAACACCAGCAGCGCCGGCAGGTCCAGCGACGGGCGGCTCTCGTAGGCGGAGATCACCCAGTCCATCAGCGCCGCGCCATCGCCGCCGCCGCCCGTGGTCACGAGCAGAAAGTCACCCTTGGTCAGCTTGGGATAGCGCGTCATGTTCGGCTCGCGCGGCAATTCGCGGCGCAGATAGCCGGTGTAGACCGTCCGCTCATCGACGGATTTCGGAAGATCGAGGCAGGCGAGCGGCTCGTAGATTTCGCGCAAGCCATAGACCAGCACGTTGTCGTAATACTGGACGAGCGCCGCAGCCGCGCCCTTTCGCTCCCATTCGGGCACCAGCGCTTCCGGCTCGTCCAGAATGTCGCGCACGCCAAGCACGATACGGGTGCCGCGCGCCTTGACGAATTCAAGCGTCGGCAAAATCTCGCCGCGGAAACCGGTCGGCTCCTTGTCGACGATGAGAATGTCGGGATCAAAGGAGATCGCGGTCTGGCGGATGATCGCCTCGCGCAAGGCAACGCTCTCGTCGAGCGGCACGCGCAGCGAAAGGCTGACATAATCGCCATCCGGCTGCTTCACCACGCCCGGCAGGCGGACGTAATCAATGCCGTCGCCATACTCGAAATTGCCGACGACGGGCGAGCCGGTGACGATGATGATCGAAACGGTATTGTCCGCCCCTACGATGGCGTTGGCGATGGCGCGCGCGCGCCGAATGTGCCCCAAGCCGAAGGTGTCGTGGCTGTAGATCATGATGCGGCACGACCGGATGACGCCGGCCGGCCCATGGGCCGAGAAGCTGCCGTGGTGTGTCATAATCCCTGCCCGCGACGCCCATGCATCGCCTCGTCGGCTGTTCACAACGCCTTTCAAGACCACCGGGCCGGTCCGGTCAAGCCACCCTGCCCAAATAAATGGCGCGTGCCATAAAGCTGTGACATCCATACACTATGCGAATCATCCATTTAGGTGCTGGAAAAAGCCACACGAACCGCTAGAGTACGTCGCAATCAGCGATTATTAGTCGCACCAAATACAAAAATCGGGCATCGCGAGGGCATGGAGCCCAATCTCTTTCGTTACATCTGGCGGCACAGCCGACGCGAGCAGGTCGCCATCCTGTTTGTCGTTCTGGCCTCGCTCCCCTTTTATTTTGCCTCGCTCGACCTGCCCAAGCTCATCGTCAACGATGCGATCCAGGGCAAGGCCTTTCCGCCCGGCGGGCCGGCAAGGATCCATGCCTTTGCCTTCTCCGTACCTGTGCCAGAGTTTCTCGGTGGCGGTCGCTGGACCATTGTCGAAGGCGCGGATGTCGACAGGTTCGGCTATCTGCTGGGGCTGAGCGTCCTGCTGCTCCTGCTCGTCATCATCAACGGCGCCTTTAAATACAAGATCAACATCGCAAAGGGCCTGATCGGCGAGCGGATGCTGCGGCGGATGCGGTTCGACCTGTTCCGGCAGTTGTTCCTGTTCCGGCCTGAGGAAGCGCGGCTGATCAAGCCGGCCGAGGTCTCCAGCATGATCAAGGACGAGGTGGAGCCGATCGGAGGCTTCATCGGCGATGCCTTCATCCAGCCGGCATTCCTGATCACCCAGGCTGGCACCGCGCTTTTTTTCATCATGGTGCAGAACCCGCTTTTGGGGATGCTGACCGCCCTCACCGTCGCGCTTCAGGCGCTGATCGTGCCGGCGCTGCGCCGCAAACAGCTTATTCTGGGCAAGGAACGACAGATCGAATCCCGCAAGCTCGCCGGCAAGGTCGGCGAGGTGGTGGACGGGATGCCGGCGATCCGCGGCCATGGCACGCGGCTCTACGAGAATGCCGACATCGGCGGGCGTCTCGGCACACTGTTCCGCATCCGGTTTGACCTTTTCAAGCGCAAGTTCGCAGTCAAGTATCTCAACAACCTGCTCTCGCAGTTGACGCCGTTCCTGTTCTACACGCTCGGCGGATATTTCGCGCTGAAGGGCAGCCTTGATGTCGGGCAGCTTGTGGCGGTCATCGCCGCCTACAAGGACATTCCGCCGCCGGTGAAGGAACTGATCGACTGGGATCAGCAGCGCAATGACGTGACGATCAAATACGAGCAGGTCGTCGAGAATTTCTCGCCTCCCGCCGCCATCGCTTACGATCCGCCGGTCGCGCTGGCGCTTTCCTCTGGCGGCGCCACGCTGGACTTCAAGAACGTCACTGCGTTCGACAATCGCGGCACGCCCCTGCTCGATTCGGTCAGCATCAGCCTCAGCCTGCCCGGCAACTACGCGCTCTTGGATGACGTCGGCGGCGGCAAGGCGGCCTTCGCGCGGCTACTTGGCGGCCAGATCAGCCGCTATGACGGCTCAATCAGCCTGGCCGGCCATCCGCTCGAAACCATGAATCCGCAAACGCGAACGACGGCCATCGCCTATGCCGGGCCCGACCCGATCCTGTTTCCGGTTTCGATCCGCGAGAATGTTGCCTACGGCCTTCGGCGGCAGGTTCCCGCGCTGAAGCCCCCGGAAACCGCCGCCGAGGCGTTTCGGCGGGCCGAGGCGCGGCGCACCGGCAATCCACTCGAATCGCCGACAGATGACTGGTACGAGTACGCGCTCGCTGGTGTTGCAGATGCCGAGGGCCTCGATGCCGCCATCCTCGATGCCTTGCATACGGTCGGGCTTGGCGAAGATATCTATCGCTTCGGCCTTTCCGCCACGCTTGATCCGCTCACGGACCTCGGCCTCGCCGAAGCGCTGGTCAAAGCCCGCATGACGATGCATGAGCGCCTCGATGCCGACAAGAAGTCGCATCTGGTCGAGACTTTCGACCCCGAGCGCTACAATAGCAACGCCACCATCGGCGAAAATCTGGTGTTCGGCGTGGTGCTGGGTGCGGGCGAGCGCACCATTTTTGCCGACGAAAGCAATCGACGCATCCTGCGCGAGTTTGGCGTCTCAAACATTCTCGCCGAAATCGGCGCGCGCATCACCGAGACGATGCTGGAAATCTTCGCCGATCTTCCGGCGGGCCATGCGATGTTCGAGCAGTTTTCCTTCATCAACGCTGCCGAGTTGCCGGAATTTGAATCGATCTTCAATGACTGGCGCAGGTTGCCAAAACCCGTTGAGCGCCTCGACGAACGCACCGCGCGGCTGGCCATTCTGGCCTCGAACTATGTCGAACCCCGCCACCGCCTCGGGCTGCTCACACCCGAGGTGAAAGAGAAGATCGTCATCGCCCGCCACGCGTTGCATGACCATTGGCAGTCCAGCGGCAATCCGCCGGTGGAACTCTACGACCCCGATCAATACTGCTTTGCGGCACCGGTACGCGACAACCTGCTGTTTGGTCGTGTCGGCTTCGGAATCGCCGGCGCGAACGAGACGATCGCCAACCTCATCCGCACGACGCTGGCCGAACTGGACCTGCAGGACGACGTGGGCCGTCTGGGCCTCAACCATCAGGCCGGCCCCGGCGGACGGCTGCTGTTCCAGTCGCAGTGCAGCGCCATCGATCTGGCGCGCTGCCTGTTGCGGCAACCCGATATCCTGATCGTCGACCGCGCGCTTACCAGTCACCGGAAGGCCGACGCTCTGGCCATCCTTGCCAGCATCCGGGCGAAGATGCCGAACCGCACTGTAATTGCGGACCTGCCCGAAGGAGCCTCGACCGAAGGCTTCGATCACGCTATCATTTTTGAAAATGGCCGGATTGTCGCGGAGCCTGCGCCGTGATGCTGCCGGGAGGATGGACGCCGTGACACTCGACAATGAGGTGCGCTCGCTTCAGGCCCTGCCGATGTTCCGGGGCGTTGACCCGGCCAAGCTGAAGCTGCTCGCCTTTGCCAGCGAACGGCTGAATTTCTCTGAGACCGACCATTTCTTTCGTCAGGGCGACCCTGCGGACGCGGCCTATGTGGTACTCTCCGGCAAGGTTCATGTCGTTCTGGAAAATGACGGCGCCTGCCTCAAGGTCGCCGAGTTGCCGCGCGGTTCCGTGGTTGGCGAAATGGGGATCCTGACCGACAATCCGCGTTCGGCCTCGATTGTTGCTGCCGAACCGACCGTGGCACTGCGCATCCGCAAGGATGTCTTCTTCGACCTCATCAAGGAATTTCCGCAGATCGGCATCGCAGTGATGCGGGATATTGCCGCCCGCCTTGAACGCACGAACGCCCAGCTTGCAGCCATGCAGGGCCGTTGACGGTTATCGTGCGCTTTCGATCACGCATGCGGGCATGGCTGGATGAGCGGACGCTGCGGCTTGCAGCAGGTTCGGTCCTGTTCGCCTTCGCCACCACGCATTTCTTCAATGCCGGCATGGGGATTTTCGGCGTTGCCGTGGCCGATCAGGTCCGCATGGTCATAGGCGGCTTCTGGGGAATGCTGATCCCGAGCATCGTTCTCTATGTCAGCTTTACGATCCACATCGTTCTGGCGTTGCGGCGCTTCGCCCGCCGCCGAACCTGGCGGATGCCCATCGTCGAAGCCGTGCAGACGGGTTTTGGGCTGCTGATCCCGCTGCTGCTCATCCGCCATATCGCCGCCAACAAGGCCGTTGAAAAGCTCGCCCATATCGACGCCACCTATGCCCGCGCCTATCAGTCACTGTGGCCGGATCTCGCCCTGGACCAGTCCACCCTCCTGCTGATGGTCTGGATCCACGGCTGCATCGGGCTGACGATGGCCCTGCGGCCCAAGCCGTGGTTCAGGAAGCAGCGGCTGCCGTTGCTGGCATTTGCCGTCGCCGTGCCGCTGTTTGGCCTTTGCGGCTTTGTTGCGGGGGGGCGCGAGGCAAGGGCCCGTCCGCCCGTCCTGACCGCCGATGCCGCTCTGTCGGCAGATGCCGCCTATCGCCTGAGCACCGGCATCGCCTATCCGGCCTTCTATTTCATCCTGGCCGCGATAGCGGCGCTCATCCTGTTCCGCGCCCTGCACACCCTGCGCGCCCGTCGGCTCACGATCCGCTACGTCGATGGCCCGACCTTACGGGTGCCGACAGGGCCGACGCTGCTTGAAATCAGCCGGCGGAACGGCCTGCCTCACGCCTCGGTCTGCGGCGGCAAGGCACGCTGCTCCACCTGCCGTGTCCGGGTTGTTGAAGGGCTCGAAAGCCAGCCCGCCCCCGAGCAGGCCGAACGGCGCCTTCTCGCCAAAATCCGCGCGCCGGAAACCGTCCGTCTTGCCTGTCAGCTCCACCCGACAGGCGACATCACCGTACAACGGCTCGTCGACGCCGGCACAGTGCGCGAGCGCGATGATGCCTTCGCCCAGGACCCGTTTCACTGGGGCGTCGAGCGGACCATCACCGTGATGTTTGCAGACATTCGCGGCTTCACGACCATTTCCGAACGCAACTTCCTCTTCGATGTGGTGTTCGTGCTCAACCGCTTTCAGGCCGATATGTCAGCGGCAATCGAAAAGAACGGTGGCCGGATCGACAAGTATCTCGGCGATGGGCTGATGGCGATTTTCGGGGTGGATGGCCTTGCAGATGGCGGCGCCCGGCAGGCGCTGGCCGCCGCGCGGGACATGGAAGTCGCGGTCGAAAAACTCAATCATGAATTCAACGCGCTGCTGGGCGCCACGCTCCGCATCGGCATCGGCCTTCACAGGGGGCCAGCCCTGATGGGACGCATCGGCGGCTCGCCCGGCCGCGCAGCGCTGACCGCGCTGGGTGACACGGTGAACACCGCCGCGCGGCTGGAGGAGATGACCAAGACCTTCTCCGTGTTCTGCGTGGCCTCCAATGACTGCACGGACGCGGCCGGTTTCGACGTGAGCGGCGCGGTTGCCCATCACGTTGCCGTGCGCGGACGCGAGGCTGGCCTCACCGTCTGGGCAATCAATTCGTTCCGATCCGGAACCAGCTAACCGCGCAAATTTGTTACCACAATTTAATTGTACGATCTCTTACATCATCGGATTCCCTCGTGTATAGATCGTCCAAATATCCCGGCCGAAGGGCCGTTTTCGGACATCAGAGCGTCATGAAGAAACTGTTCGGCGTCCTTGCTCTCGGGCTTGGTGGTTTTGTTGCGGCTGCTGCCCTGGTGCCGGGCTTCTGGTCTGTCATGCCCGAAGGGCTGAAGAATGCCGTGCCCGTGGCACTGCACAGCATACTGAATATTCCCAAGGCAGATGGCGACACGGCTGCCAGGCCGGCCGGTGGTGGCCGGCAGGCAGGCGGCAATCGCGGTGGCGGCGGGGCCGGCAGGCCGACGCCGGTGGCCGTCGCTGCGGTCGAACGAAAAGATGTGCCCTATCGGGTCGAGGCCATTGGCACCGTGCAGGCGATTGCCAGCGTCACGGTCCGCTCGCGGGTGGACAGCCAGATTGTGTCTGTGTCGTTTCAGGATGGAGCCACGGTGACGGAAGGCCAGGTTCTGGCCAAGCTCGATTCCCGTGCCATCGACGCACAGGTCCGTCAGGCCGAGGCGACGCTGGCCCGCAACCGCACCATGCTGGAACTGGCGCGCGCCACGCTTTCGCGCGGCGAGGCGTTGGCGGTGCAGAATTTTGCCACCAAGCAGCGGCTCGACGAGAACCGCTTTGCGGTCATGGCGCAGGAATCGCAGGTGCGGGCAGACGAGGCGCAGCTTGAACTTCTGCGCACGCAGCAATCCTATTACACGATCCGCGCGCCGATTTCCGGCAAGGCGGGCCTCGCCAACATCAAGCCCGGCAACATCGCCCGTTCGAGCGATGGCGGCATCGCGCTGACGACGATCAACCAGATGTCGCCGATCTACGTCAGTTTTTCGCTGCCGCAGCGCTATTTTGACGATCTTCGCGCCGCAATCGAGAGCGGTACCGGCGCCGTTCAGGCGCAGGCCCATGGCAGTAAACGGATCGTCGACGGCAAACTCGCACTGGTCGAGAATGCAATGGACAATGCCACCGGCACCATCGGTGTCCGGGCCATCTTCGCCAATGCGGACGACACCCTGTGGCCAGGCGTGATCGTCAACCTCAAGGTGACGCTGGGCGAGGACAAGAATGCGGTCGTGGTGCCGCGCGAAGCCGTGCAGATGAGCCAGCGCGGGAACTTCGTGTTCACGGTCGTTGATGGTGCCGCAAAGATGACACCGGTCACCGTGGCCCGCAATGTCGATCAGATGACCGTGATCGCCAAGGGGCTGGCGGGCGGTGAATCGGTGATCATTGACGGCCAGTTGCTGGTGGTGGACGGCGCTAAGGTGCAGCCGCGCCAAGCGCCGGCGAAAGCTGCGGCGACCGGAAGCGAACAACCTGGAAAATCGCTTTAATAACAACATGATAAAGCTCTGAACAGGCTGAAAAGGGACGAGGGGATGTCACTTTCCGAACTGTCGATCCGCCGACCGATCATGACGACGCTGATCACGCTGTCGTTCATCATCTTCGGTGTGTTCGCCTACAAGAAACTGCCTGTTTCCGCCCTGCCCCGCGTCGATTATCCGACCATCAACGTGTCGGCCCAGTTGCCCGGCGCCAGTCCGGAAACGATGGCCTCGTCCGTGGCCGCAACGCTGGAGCGCCAGTTCTCGACGATTTCCGGCATCACCTCGATGTCCTCGATCTCGCAACTGGGCTCGACCAGCATCACGATGCAGTTCGACCTTGACCGCAGCATCGACGGCGCGGCTCTCGACGTGCAGTCCGCCATCAGTGCGACCCTGCGCCGCCTGCCGACCGAATTGCCCGCACCGCCAAGCTTCCGCAAGGTCAACCCCGCTGACCAGCCGATCCTCTTTCTCACCCTGACGTCCGACAGTCTGCCGCTCTCCACCGTCAACGAGTATGCGGAAAATGTGCTCCAGCAGCAGATTTCGCAGATCCTCGGCGTGGCGCAGGTTCAGATTTTCGGCGCGCAGAAATACGCGGTCCGCATCTTCTTCGATCCTGATGCGCTGGCGGTGCGCGGTCTGACGGCGGCGGATCTTCGCACTGCCGTCGCCAATGCAAATTCCAATTCGCCGGTCGGTCAGTTGCGCAGCCCCAACCAGCGCGTGACCATCGAGGCGACCGGCCAGATGACGCGCGCAGACGAGTACAAGGACGTTGTCGTGGCCGCGCGCGGTGGTGCCGGCGGCCAGGCTGTCAAGCTTCAGGACGTGGCGCGCGCGGTGGATTCGGTCGAGAACGACCAAACGGCGGCCTGGTATAACGGCGCCCGTTCGGTCACAATTGCCATCTATCGCCAATCCGACGCCAACACCGTGGAGACGGTGGATCGCATCAAGGAAAAATTGCCCTTCTATCGCGAGCAGCTTCCGCCGTCGGTCAACCTCACCCTGCTGAACGACCGCTCGGTGCCAATCAAGGAAGCGGTGGAGGACGTCCAGTTCACGCTCGGCCTCTCAGTCGTGCTCGTCATCCTCGTCATCTACGTTTTCCTGAAGCGGCTGTCGGCAACGGTAATCCCGACGCTTGCCCTGCCGGTCTCGCTGATCGGCACCTTCGCCTTCATGTATCTGTTCGGCTATACGCTCGACAACATCTCACTGCTCGCGCTGACGCTGGCCGTCGGCTTCGTGGTGGACGATGCCATCGTCATGCTGGAAAATATCGTCCGGCACATCGAGATGGGCAAGAAGCCGTTCGAGGCGGCACTGGTCGGCGCCAAGGAAATCGGCTTCACCATCCTGTCGATCACCTTCTCGCTGATCGCCGTGTTCATCCCGGTGTTTTTCATGTCGGGCGTGGTCGGCCGCATTTTCCGCGAGTTTGCGGCCACGATCTCGGTCTCGATCCTGGTCTCCGGCTTTGTCTCGCTGACACTGACGCCAATGCTTTGCGCGCGCTTCCTGAAGCCCGAGGACCACAACCGGAAGCCCAATCTGTTCGATCGGATTGTCGATGGGGGCTTCAACGCCATCCTGACCTTCTATCGCGTCACGCTCGACTGGACGCTGCGCCACCGCCTGTTCGTTCTCGTGCTCACTTTCGGTTCAGCCTGGTGGGCGATGCACCTTTATTCAACGATCCCGAAGGGCTTCTTCCCCATTGAGGATACGGGGCTCTTGCGCGCGGCAACGGAAGGCCCGTCCGACACCTCCTTCGAGGCGATGGCGGCGCGGCAGCAGCAACTGATCGAGATCGTGCGGAAAGATCCGGCGGTTGAATCGGTGAACGCCAACGTTGGCGGTTTTTCCTCCACCAATCAGGGCTTCATGTTCATCACGCTGAAGCCGAAAAACGAGCGCGACGACATCCAGACGATCATCGGTCGTTTGCGCAATTCGACGTCACAGGTGCCGGGCATCACCTTTGTGGCCGGTCCGGTGCAGAACCTCAACCTGAACGCAGGCCGCCAGTCGCGCGCGATGTATCAGTACACGCTGACCGGCCCGAACCTTCAGGAACTGATTGATGTTGCTCCGCGCCATCTTCAGTCCCTGCGCGCCCTGCCCGAATTGCGCGATGTGTCGCTGGACCTTCAGTTGCGCAATCCGCAAATGAAAATCGACATCGACCGCGAGCAGGCCCAGCGAATGGGCGTTTCGGTCGCGCAGATCAAGAGCTCGCTCTACAATGCCTTCGGTGGCGGCACGATCTCGACGATCTACACCTCTTCGTCGGATTATCCGGTGATCCTTGAGGCTGAACGCAGCTTCCAGGCCCAGCCAGACGCGCTCTCTCGCCTCTACATCCGCAGCCAGAACACGGCGGTGGCGCCAGCGCAGGGAACGGCAACGCAGCAAGGCAATACGACGCAGAACGCATCAACCACTGTCAGCAACATCTCTGCGGTACAGAACATTCCACTCGATTCACTGGTCAAGGTCACGCCAAGCGTCGGCCCGCTGGCGGTCAACCGCGTCTCCCAGATGCCGGCAGTGACGATTTCCTTCAACACCGCGCCGGGCGTTTCGCTGGGCGAAGCGGTGGAGGCGATCCGCAAGGTCGAACGTTCGGCCAATTTCCCGGCCTCGATCAACACCCGGTTTGCCGGTTCCGCGCAGTTGTTTCAGGAAGCGCTGGCCGGTCAGGACATGCTGCTGATTGCGGCAATTCTGGTCATCTACATCCTGCTCGGCGTGCTCTACGAGAGCTTCATCCATCCGATCACGATCCTTTCGGGCCTGCCCTCGGCTGGTCTTGGTGCCCTTCTGGCACTTAAATACTTCAACATGGATCTCAGCGTCATTGCGATCATCGGCATTCTGATGCTGATCGGCATCGTCAAGAAGAATGCGATCATGATGGTGGACTTCGCACTGGAGCGGCGACGCGAAGGGGATGATGCCATGAGCGCCATCCGCGAGGCGGCGCTGGTCCGTTTCCGCCCGATCCTCATGACGACGCTGGCGGCTGCGCTTGGCGCCCTGCCGATTGCCCTGGCCCATGGCGCAGGCGCGGAACTTCGCCAGCCGCTCGGCATCGCGGTGGTTGGCGGTCTGGCTGTCTCTCAGGTCATGACGCTCTACATCACGCCGGTGATCTACTACTACCTCGACAAGGTGGATACGTTCTTCCGCCCGGCGGCCATCGTCGAGACGGAGGGCGACACATCTCCGGCCCTTTCGGTGATCGAACATCCCGTTGGCGAGGAGGCTCCGGCAACCCAGGGCAGCCATGTCACGCCGAAGACCTCGGCAGCGGCTCCGTCAATTCGTTAATTTCGCCAAAGTAACCAATCTGGAATGCGGGCGTTCAATTCGATTGAGCGCCCGTTCTCGTTGTGGTACAGGTCCGCCTCGAAAGTTGTTTACGTTGTGTTAACTTTCGCGTTGTGAGCGGGGTAGCGTCATGTCGGGTTCGGATGTCGTGCGAAAGTTTCGCAACCAGTTGGTGTCCGATGCCTCGACCGCCCGGAAGGACCTTTGGCGCAAGCGTGTGATTGTCGGCGGCGTTGTGGCCAGCACTCTTGCCTTCGGCACCATCATCGTCAACGCACAGGATAGTTCCAGCGTCTACGAAATCGCCAAGCGGTATAATGCCGCCCGCTCCGCAGTCCGTTCGGCGCAGCTTCCCTCCATCTTCTACCCGTCCTCGCGCGGTACGGTGACAACCGCGCTGAGCTATGCGCCGGTGTTCCATAGCCTGATGCCGGCCCGGGCGGATCAGCGCGCCGACCGCCCGCGCAATGACCGGAACATTGCCGGCTCGCCGCGCCGCATCAAGGTTGCGCCCAAGCAGGAGCGGAGCGATTTCGAGGAAAGCTACCTGTCCAACCGCACATCATACTGTGTCCGCACCTGCGATGGCTTCTTCTTCCCGGTCGGCACCCCGGATGGCGGCAATCTTGAAGCGCATGAGGCCGCCTGTCAGCGCGCCTGCCCCGGCACGGAGACCGATCTTTATGTGGCCGCCGCCGGCTCGCTTGGCATCGACGATGCGGTGACGCGCAAGGGCCTGCGCTATGACGCGCTGCGCACCGCTTTCAACTATCGGACGCAATTCGACAACACGTGCTCCTGCAACGGCAGCGCCCAGCGCAACTATTCGGTGATGAGCGACTTCACCCTGCGCAAGGGCGACCTCGTGATGAGCGGCGAAGGGCTGAAGGTCTTCACAGGCTCCGACAATGCACAGCACCGCCTGGGCGATTTTGCCCGTGTGGATGCCGCGCGCCTGTCAGCCCGGGAACGGGCCAATCTTCAGAAGATCGAAGCCGCCTCGCTGCGCAGCAACAACAGCAGCCGCCTGTCGCCGAGCCTGAAGTCGCGCATTGCCGCACAGGTCAACGCAGCGCAAATTCAGAATGGTCCGGGCGTGAACAAGCTCGTCTCGCGCGTCGCCCGTCGCATTCAGGTGCAGGATGGTCGCGAGATGCGCTATGTCGGCCCCGACATGGACTTCGACCACGCTCGCTGATTGCCGGCTCCGGCACCGGTTTCGCATCCCATCACGGACGACGCACCGCGTTCCGCCTCGCTCCTCATCGGGCGGGCTGAACTGCGGCTTGCGCGCCCGCCCAATGCTCCCGCAAAATCTCCCAATCTTTTCCGCATCTTCCCCGCTACATTCATTCCATTCAAATCTAGATTAGTCTAGAAACGATCTAAGTTATTGTTTTTTATGTAACATTTATTGACCGACCGTTGAAAGGAAGCTATCCCGTCTCCTGTTGCCACTGATGCTAGGCCTTGAACCTGGCCCGCAGGAGAATACCGATGAAATTCACCCTTCGCCTCTGTGCCCTTGCGATTGCAGGCTGCGCGTCTCTGCCCGCCCTCGCGCAGCAAGGGGACGTGAACGTCTATACCTACCGCGAACCTGCGCTCATCAAGCCAATCCTTGATGCTTTCACCAAGGACACGGGAATAAAGGTGAACATCGTGTTCGCCAAGGAAGGGCTTGAGGAGCGCATCGTTGCTGAAGGCGCGCGCAGCCCGGCCGATGTGCTGATCACCACCGATTTCGCCCGCCTCGTCCAGGCCAAGGATCTCGGCATCACCCAGCCTCTGAAGTCCAAGATTCTGACTGACGCCGTACCGGCAGCGCTGCGCGATCCCGACAACCAGTGGTTTGGCCTGTCCTATCGTGCCCGCGTCGCCTATGTCTCGAAGGAGCGGGTGAAGGATACCGCGCTGACCTATGAGAGCATCGCTGACCCCAAGTGGAAGGGTCGCGTCTGCCTGCGCGATGGCCAGCACATCTATAACAACATCCTGTTTGCGGCCGGCGTGGCGCATATGGGCAAGGAGAAGGCCGAAGCCTGGCTGACCGGCCTGCGCGACAACCTCGCCAAGAAGCCTTCGGGCGGCGACCGCGAAGTGGCCAAAGACATCGCAGCCGGCGCGTGCGACATCGGCTTTGCCAACACCTATTACGTGGGGCACATGAACAAGAATCCGGACCAGCGCCCCTGGGCCGAGGCAATCCGCGTCATCCTGCCAACCTTCAAGGACGGCGGCACCCATGTGAACCTCTCCGGCATCGCCGTGATGAAACATGCACCGCACGCTGCCAATGCCCAGAAGCTGGCCGAATGGCTCGTTGGCGAGACCGCACAGAAGATGTACACGGCAGACAACTTCGAGTTTCCCGTGCGCGCCGACACGCCGGTCGATCCGGTCGTGAGCGGGTTCGGCAAGCTGACGCCCGACAACAAGCCCTTTGCCGAGATCATCAAGGCAAGGCCCATCGCCGCTGATATCATCGATAGAATCGGGTTCAATAACGGGCCGAAATGACCGCTGAGACTGCAGGCCGCGCCGCAATTCCCTCCCCCCGGGTATCCACCCCGGAGGGAGGTTTTGTGCTGCGCCTGTCACTGTGGCTGTTCTATGCCTTGCTGGCGGCGCCGCTGCTGGGTCTTATCGTGCTTGCGCTGCGGCCGGCCGCGCGCACGGGCGGGCTCGTCTGGACTCCGGCGCTCGCGTCCACATTGACTGAGACGTTCCTTCTGCTCGGCGGTGTCGGGCTGCTGTCCTCGGCGCTCGGCGTGGGTGCAGCGTGGCTGATCGCGATGTACCGTTTTCCGGGTCGTGAGTGGCTCGCCGTGATGCTGGTGCTGCCACTGGCGCTGCCGACCTACCTTGCCGCCTATCTCGCCGTGGAAATGACCGATTTCTTCGGGCCCTTCCAGCGGCTTCTGCGCACCATGAACGGCGCTACCTCGCGGCGTGATTACTGGTTTCCCGAGGTGCGCAGCCTGCCCGGCGCCATCGTCATCCTGTCACTGGTCCTGTTTCCCTATATCTACCTGCCGGCCCGGCTGATGTTCGAGCGGCAGGTGGGGCGCATCATCTACGCGGCACGGCTTCACGGAGCGCGCGGCTTCGGCTTGTTCTTCCGGATCGGCCTGCCACTGGCCCGTCCGGCGATTGCAGCCGGCGCAACCTTCGCGCTGCTCGAAACCTTGAACGACGTGGGCGCGGTGGAGCACCTCGGCGTACAATCGCTCAGCCTTGCCGTCCGCTCGCTGTGGCTCAACCGTGGCAATCTGCCAGGCGCGGCGCAGGTATCGCTTGGATGTCTGGTCCTGGTCGGGATCATCCTTCTGGCCGAACACACCATGCGCCGTCATGCGGCCTATGCCAATTCCTCGCGGGCGGGCGCTCCGCTCACCCCCATGCGACTGCGCGGCTGGCAGTCGTGGGCCGCATCCTTTGCCTGCGCCCTGCCGGTGATCATCGCATTCGTGCTGCCAACGCTGTTTCTGGTGGCGGAGGCGATCAAGTCGGTCAGCAAGCATGGCTTCACGCCTGGGCTTTTGCTGGCGCTGGGCAACAGCGTCCTGCTGTCGTTGGCGGCGGCGATTGCGGTGGGGATTCTCGGCGGTGCCATCGGCATCGCCAGCCGGGTGCTGAAAGGTCGGATTGCGCAGTTTGCGCCACGCCTTGCCACGCTGGGCTATGCGATTCCCGGCTCGGTACTCGTGATTGCACTGCTGCCGGTCTATTCGGTACTGGATGACGGCCTCGTTGCCATCTCCCCGTCGCTGATCATTTCCGGCACGTTGACGGCCATCCTGCTTGCCTACGTGATCCGCTTTGCCGGCATCGGCATCACGCAGGTGGAAGCCTCGCTCGCCCGCATGTCGCCGAACATCGACCACGCGGCCCGTACGCTCGGTTCCGGCATCAACCGCCTCGCCTTCGAGGTTCTGGCCCCGAATATACGGCGGGGCGTCGGCCTTGCAGTGTTGTTCGCGTTCGTCGATGCCATGAAGGAACTGCCGGCCACCCTGCTGCTGCGTCCCTTGAACATGGAGACGCTGGCGACCAGCCTGTATGCCTTTGCCTCGGGCGGTGCGTTTGAGAGCGGCGCGGTGGAGGCGCTTCTGCTCTTTGGCATCGGTCTGGTGCCGGTGCTGCTGCTGGCGCGCGCGCGTTAGACAAACACGGTAAATATCGTTAAGGTGCGGGCCCGCAGCGCCTCGTGCGACTGCCACCTTCCATGTGGTCGGGGCATTAAGACCCCTCAGTTCGGACGAGATCATTGCCTTTCAGCACCGCCACCAGACGCCGATGGACGTTTGCGGCCAGCTTCGTGTTGGCAGTGGGGCTTTTCGCCGGCTTTGTGCCGTGGACGATCAGCAATCCGGGCTGGCGCGCAGCATCGTTGAAGCGGTTGTCCAATGCGCTGGGCGCGGAAGGGCTGTCTGCCGGGACCATTCGATTCGCCCTGTTGCCGACCCCCTATGTCGAGGTCGAGAATCTGGCGATGCGCCACCATGGCGGCACGACGCTTCAGGCGCCGCTGGTTGAAGCGCGGTTGCGTCTCGGCCCGTTGTTTAAGGGCGCGCTCAAGCCTGCTGCGGTGGCCTTTGCCAAACCCGAGATCAATCTGGTGCTGCCGGAGAGCGACACCCGCGGGGTGCGGCGCATCGCACAGGCGGCGAGCAGCGGCGGCCTCCTGTTCCTGCCCGGCTCGCTCACCGGGCTTGACAAGATCACGCTGGACGGCGGGCGGCTCGCCATCCGCACCGGGGTGGCAGGCGAGAGCGATCGCTATGACAACGTTCGTCTGCGGCTGGCGTTTTCAGGAACCACCCGGCCACTGTCTTTCGTCTTCAGCGGCACGCGGAACGGCGAGGAGACCCGCGCCTCGTTCCGCGGCGCCTCGCGCGCAGCCATCGACACCGGCGCGATCGAACCCATTGCCTTCAGCTACTGGTCGCCGGGCCTGACTTTTGAATTTGATGGCAAGGGCAGCCTGACAGGTGCGACCGCCCTTTCCGGCCAGTTGATCGCTCGAACCGGAATGCGGGCCCCGGCCCCGTTTCTGCAAGACCTTGCCGGTTTCGGAATCACCACCCTGCCGCCCATGGACCTGGCCGCCACGCTCGATTTCAATGATCGTGGCGCCAATCTCACCGATATCAGGCTGAACCTCGACAAGGACCGGGTGACCGGCGTCGGCGCCCTGCGTCATGACGGTCAGCGCTGGCACATCTCCGGCACACTCGCCAGCGAGAAGGTCGATCTGGCACCATTCGCCGCGAGCCTGAACCGGCTGCGCACCGCAGATGGCGGCTGGAACACAGCGAACATCGATACGGACGCCATGTTCGCCGCCAATATCGACCTACGATTGTCGGCGGATCGGCTGACATTGGGCGACCACGAACTGACCCGCGCGGCCCTCGCATTGTTGACCCGGGTGGGCCGGGCGGAATTGATCCTCGCGGATGCTCTGTTTCACGAGGGTCATGCCCGCTTCCGCCTCACGGCCGTGCCGGGCGGCGACGGGCTCGACGTGAAGCTGACCAGTTCACTCGATCGCGCCAACATGGGTGCCGTCCTCAGCGAATATACGAGCCGCCAGCGCTTTAAGGGCAAGGGCAATGCCGCACTGGCACTGGAGACCAGCGGGCGCAGCATGGCGCAGTTCATTGCCAATTCCGAAGGCCGGGCCAGCATGGCGCTGCGCGACGGCGAGATCACCGGCATCGACCTGAACCGTCTGGCCCAGCGGCGCGGCAGCCGACCGGATATTCTGCTGAACGAAGCCCTGAGCGGGCGCACCACCTTCGAGAGCGCAACAGTGCAGGCCCGGATCTCGCGCGGCCTGGCTACGCCGGTTGAAGGGCGGATGCAGGGCGGGCGCATCGTGGGCAGTGTGAGCGGACAGGTGGATTTTGCCCTTGGCATCACGGATCTTTCCGGCTCCGTCGTGCAGGTTCCGGCAGAAGCCTTCGCAGTGGAGCCGATTCCCCTGCTCGACTTTTCCGTGACCGGCCCGCTGGCCGAACCGCGCATCGCGCCGAGCATCGCCGCCCTGCTGCGCAGGAGCTGACCCCCGGCTGACGCAGGCAACGGGTTGGGGTTTTACCGCCGATTAAGGTTAATGAGCTACTTCTGAGGGCCAGTCAGCAAGCGGCCCGGTGATGCGTTTTACAATTTCAACAATGCGAATACCTGCGGCGTTGCTGGTGCTGGCCACCATGGTTGCCGGATGCACGTTGAAGCCGCAGCCGCTCGATTCGGCCCAGTCTTCGCTCTTTGTTGCCGATATTCGCACGGCCCTTGCGGCAGATAGCGAGACTGTCACCCAGCCGCTCGATCTTTATGCGGCGATGGCGCGGGCCATCCGATACAATCAGGAACTCAAGGTCGAGGAGATGAATCGCCTCCTCGGCGAAGCGCAGAACGGCCTGCAATCAGCGGAAATGCTGCCAAAACTGGTCGCCTCCGGGCAGGCCGGTCGCCGCTCGAACATCAATAGCGAGGCCGGCTATTCGAAGGGCAGTCTCCAGCGGACGGCTGATCTGACATTTTCGTGGAACATCCTCGACCTCGGCGTCTCCTATTATCGCGCCTTGCAGGCCTCCGACCAGGCGCTGATTGCGGCGGAACAGTATCGCAAGGCCGCGCATCAGATCATGGAAGAGACGCGCGCCGTCTTCTGGCGCGCGCTGGCACTCCAACGGCTCGATGCAGCGCTTGGCGCGCAGGCGGGCGGCTTTTCCGCCGCACTTGGAAACACATCCCGGCTGGTCGAATCCGGGCTGACCGATCCCATTGAGGCGCTCGGTGCCCAGCGCGAGTTGCTGCTGATCCAGCGTGACATCGACCTCCAGCGCCGCGCGCTTGTTGGCGCCGAGGAGCAGTTGCGCGCCCTCATCAATTATCCGCCGGGCGTGCCGCTGAAGCTCGTTGATTCCGGCACACCGTCAATTGCCACGCTTGGCCCGGTTTCGGTGACCGAAATCGCGGAATTCGCACTGAACAACCGGCCCGAACTCCGGCAGGCGGCCTATGAGATGCGCATCACCGCGCAGGATGCGAAGATCGCCTTCCTCGAACTCTTTCCCAGCCTCAATCTCGCTGCCGGGGCAATGCTCGACCAGAACCCCCTGCTGCTGCACAACGGCTGGACCTCGGTGGCCGCGCAGGCGTCCTGGCAACTGATCCGCATCCTGCAATATCCCGCGCGCTCCGCCACCATCGAGGCGAAAGCCGATGTCAACCGCCAGAAGGCGCTGGCCTATGCCGTCGCAGTCATCATGCAGAGCGAGATCAGCCTGGCCCGTCTCAAGCAGGCGCAGGGCGAATACCGCACGCAGAGCCAGATGTCCGAGGTGCAGCGCCGGCTTCGTGGTCACACCGAACATCTCGCCGCAGTCGGCCGGGTCGGTCAGACCAACCTCACGCGTGAGCGGATGAACAGCGTGCTGGCAGAAGCGCGCCGTCTTGCCGCCTATGGTGAGGTTCAGGGCGCCTATGCCGGTGTCGTGCGCTCCATGGGTCAGGAGACCGTTGATCTGGCGGTTGCCCGCCAGTTGCCGTTGGGTGAGCTTGCCGCCCGGTTGCGCGCCGCCGATTCTGCGGCGCTGTCCCACCGCCCGATGGGTGCGATGCGCTCAGCCGCCGTAGCCTCCGCAAAAGAAGGGGCAAGGCATGAGTGAAGGGCTGCGCCCCCTGCCCGCGCTGGCCATTGCTGCCAGCCTGCTTTTTGTCGGCTCCAGCCTGTTTCCGGCCTTCTGGACCAGCGCGCCGCCGCCGGCCGAGCGCATGGCTGCGCGCTCCGATGCCCGCGCCCAGCGCCACCCGCACGCGACCGGCCATGCCGCGCAGATCACGCCCTCGGGCCTCCGGCTGGCGCGCCTCTCGCGGCAGGATGACGACACGCTGACCACTGCCTCGATTGGCGGTGCGCAGGTTGGTGATCAAACCACGCGCGTGATCGTCAAATCCGAGCAAACGGTCGCCATCAGCGCAGAGATCAACGCCCGGATCGTGGCCATGCCCTTCCGTGAAGGCGACCGCTTCCAGGCGGGCGCAACTCTGGTGGAATTCGACTGCCAGCGCACGAAGGCGGAACTCGCTGCTGCCGTTGCCGCCAACCGCCTGCATCGCAACGCCTTTGAAACCGTCAGCCAGTTGCAGAAACTTGGTTCTGCCGGGCAGTTCAACGTGCGGCAAGCGCAGTTCGAGATGGAGAAATCCGCCGCCGATGTCGACAATCTCAAGGCCAAACAGGCGACTTGCCTGATCAAGGCGCCGTTTGATGGCATTGTCGGCGAGCGGCTGGCGTCAGCGCACGAAGTCGTCAGCCCCAACCAGCCGCTGCTGCGCATCGTCGACCTCGGTACGCCTGAACTCCATCTGATCGTGCCGTCAAGCTGGCTGTCGTGGCTGCATAGCGGCCAGCCCTTTACCGTCCGCATCGACGAGACGGGCAAAACCCATGCTGCCACCGTCCGCAACATTTCCGGCGCGGTCGATCCTGTCTCCCAGACGGTGCGGGTGATTGCCCGCATTGATCAGGCGAGCGGCCCTGTGGTGCCGGGCATGAGCGGCGTTGCCCGCTTCCAGACCGGGAAGGCTCAACCATGAGCGCCCTGCGCCGTGTCGTCCGTCTTGCGCCCGAAGCATCGCCTCCGGCAACGCCGCTGCTGACCCGTGTGACATTGCGCGGCACCCTGCCTGAACCGGCACTCGCCCCTGCCCCGGTGGTTGAAACGGCTGTCCCGGCTGCGGTCGAGACGGACATGCCGATGCCCGCAATGCAGGCCGTCGCCAATGACACCGCAGCACAGGCTCCGGTCGTTGCCCGCGCGGCTCCGGCTTCTGCCGCTCCCGCGCTGGCTGCGGCACAGCCCACGCCGGCAGGCCCGCCGATCGCACGTTTCATTGACCTTGAGAACGCTTTCCGCCGCGCCCGCACCAAGGAAGATCTGCGCCTTGCCATGGTCAATGGCGCGCGGCAACTGGCGCCCTACGCGGCCGCGCTGCTTTTGGAATGCGCGGCCTCCCCGCTCAAGAAGGCCATGCGCGGCGAGAAACCGGCCTGGCGTGCCGTCGCCGCGTCCGATGTCGCAGCGGTCGATACCGCCTCGCCCCTCGCTCGGCAGGTGGAACAGGTCGTCTCCACACTCGCCGGTCTTGATCGCGAGGCACTGTCCACCTGCCAGCAGGTTGATCTTGCCAAAGAGGCGGGCGAACCGATGCTGGCCGATCTTCTCCGCTACTGCGCGGCGATGCCGCATATGCTGTGGCTGCCCCTGCGCACACCGGATGGCGAGATGCTGGGCGGCTTTGTCGCCTTTCAGGAACGGCCCTGGAACCAGACGGAAATCACGCTGCTCCAGGGGCTGGCCTCGCCCTACAGCCACGCCTGGGCCGCGCTGAACAATGCCGGCTATGACATGCGCAAGCGGCTGGACCGCTGGCTCGGCACCGCGCGGAAAATCCACGTTCTGCCAATCATTCTGGCTCTGGCCGCGCTGGCCCCTGTCCGCTTTTCGGCGTTGGCGACGGCGGAGATCGTCGGCGGCCAGCCGATGATGATCGCCGCCCCGCTCGATGGTGTGGTGCAGGATGTGCTTGTCAGCCCCGGCGAGACCGTCGCCGCCGGCCAGACGCTCGTCAGCTTTGTCGATACCAAGCTGCGCAACGAGGTCGAGGTGGCAAGGAAGGCCCATGCGGTTGCCTGGGCAAAGTATCAGCGCGCCATGCATACGGTCGTCGCCAATCATCGCGAAAACCAGGAAGTCGCCATCGCCAAGGCCGATGCCGATGTGGCCGAAGCCCAGCTCGCGCTGACCGAAGATATGCTGAACCGCGTGAAGGTCGTGGCACCGGAAGCAGGCGTGGCCATCTTCACCGCCCGGGCCGACTGGATGGGCCGCCCGGTCGTCACCGGCGAGCGCATCATGGAAATCGTCGATCCGGCGGTTGTCGAAGTGCGCATCGAACTGCCGGTGGCCGATGGCATCGCCTTTGAAAGTGGCACCACCGTCAAGGTTTTCCTTGATGGACAACCCCTGAGCGCGCGCGAGGCGACCCTCTCGACCATGAGTTACCGCCCCGTTGCAAATGCGGAAAACCAGATGGTCTATCGCCTGCTCGCCACCTTTGCCGAAGGTCAGACGCCGCCGCGTCTCGGCGCGCGCGGCACGGCGCGCATTGATGGTCCTTTCGTGCCGCTTGGCTTTTATATCTTCCGTCGCCCGCTCGCCGCGCTGCGGCAGAAACTGGGGCTGTAAGCCATGGCCACGGCGAGCCTCTCCCGCCTGGTTGCAGCGCCGCAGGGCGGAGAGCCCGCACTGGTGCTGCCCGCGCTTCGGGCCGATCTCCAGTTCAGCGACGGCCCGCTGGATGCCAATGGCTACCCGACACTGATTGTCACAGACCCGGTGCGGAATGCCTATTTCCGTATCGAATGGCCGGCCGCAGCAATCCTGCAATCCTGGCAGGCCGGGCCGGCAGATCGGGTGATCGCGGCACTGGATGTCACCTTCGGACTCACAGTCAACCCGCGCGCATTGACCGGCGTGCTTGAGTTCCTGATCAACAACGAACTTGTCCGGCTGGAGCGCCCCGAGCAATGGCAGGCGCTGGCCGGCAAGAATGCCCGCGCCAGGCAGAACCCGCTGATGCGGTTGGCCCATTCCTATCTGTTCTTCCGCATCCCGCTGATCAACCCGGATCGCCTGCTCGAACGGGTCACGGGCGCCATGCCGGCCCTGCTCTCGCCGGCTGTCATGCTCATCTATGCGGCACTTGTTCTTGCAGGTGCCTTTCTCACCTTGCGCCAGTGGGATCAGTTCGTTGCCGGCGCGCACGGCCTGATGACGCTAGAGGCACTGCCGGCCTATGCGGCGCTGTTGCTGGGCCTGAAGCTGGTGCATGAATGCGGCCACGCATTGGCGGCCAAGCACTTCGGCTGCCATGTGCCCTCAATGGGCATCGCGGTGATGATGGGTGTGCCGGTTTTCTACACCGACACCACTGACACCTGGCGTCTGCCAGAACGGCACAAGCGCCTTGTCGTGGTGCTGGCCGGCGTGGGCGCGGAAATGCTGGTGGCCGGTATCGCCCTCCTTCTCTGGGCGCTGGCGGCTGACGGTCTGGTGCGCCAGATGGCGCTGGCGCTCATTACCATTTCGCTCATCACCTCGCTGACGATCAACCTCAACCCCTGTATGCGCTTTGACGGCTATTTTGCCCTGTCGGACGTGCTGGGCATCGCCAACCTTCAGGAACGCTCGTTCCGCCTGACGCGGGAACACCTTCGGGCGAGCCTGTTCGGACTGCCCGCAAGCCGGGACCGTGATCTCACGGCCCGCCAGCGCGGAATTCTGATCGTCTATGGTTATGCTACCTGGCTTTATCGGCTGGTGCTTTATTTCGGCATCGCAGCCATGGTCTATGCTGCTTCGTTCAAGCTGCTCGGCATCGCGCTCTTCATTTTTGAACTCGCTGTTTTCATCGTCCGTCCGCTGTGGCGCGAGGCGCAGGAATGGTGGAAGCATCGCAAGGCAATTGCCGGTTCGTCGCACACGCGGCTCACCGTGTCCCTTCTAGCGGGTCTGGTCATTCTCGGCCTGATCCCGCTCAACCGCGTTGTTGAAGGCCCGGCCCTTCTGGTTGCGCAGGAGGAAGCGGCCCTGCACACACGGATGCCGGCGCGCCTGAAAGCCATCCACGCGAATGCGGGGGATGTCGTCGAGGCCGGCGCCATCCTGTTTGAACTTGAATCCCCTGCCCTCGTCGCGGAAGGCCTGAAGCTCCGCTCCGAGCGTTCGGCGCTGGAAGCGCGCCTCACCCGCGCCGCTGCGCTGGATGCCGACCGCGACGCCGCCCTGATCATCCAGAGCCAGCTTCGCGCGGTCATCGAAAAGCAGCAGGCCAACGAGCGCCTGAAGCGCGACCTGATGATCGTGGCCCCCATCAGCGGCCAACTGGTCGATCTCGATCCGATGATCCGCCCCGGCGTCTGGCTCAACAGCGATACGCCAATCGCCCGGATCGCCTCGCTGAACGGCAGCGCGGTCCATGCCTTCATCAGCGAACTGGACGCCAGCCGACTTTCGCCCCATGCCACCGCCGCCTTCATTGGTGAGGCCGGTCTCTCTGCCCCCGTTGCCCTGCGTGTCACATCTCTTGCGCGCGCCGGCGACGTGCTGAAACTCGAACCGGCGCTGGCTGAAACCTTCGGTGGACCGGTCGCAGTCGCTGCCGACCGCAAGTCTCTGACGCCGAGGCGCGGCATGGTGCATGTGCTGCTTCAGAATGACGACGGCCTCGCCACCTTCGCCCAGCGTGGCACGATCCGCATCGCCGCCTCGGCGGAAAGCACGCTCTGGCGCGCCCTGCGCAATGCCGTGAACGTGCTGCGGCGTGAGAGCGGCTTCTGACGCCCGAATTCGTTCAATTTTGTACGAACGCGTTTTCCTCTCATTAAGTCAATCTTATGAGCGGAAGCCGTATTGTCTGCCTTGTTGCATGTTGGGGCAAGCAACAAAGACCTGATCTTCCACTACGGAAACCGAGTATCCATGCGTAACAATCCGAATACATCCGCCGCCCGCGCCATCAGCGAAACCATTGGCGAGGATTGGCTGGCGGACTTGCCCCAGGCCATGCAGGTTCTTGAAAAGCGTTACGTCTTCGACGCAGCGCTGGTTGCAGACCTCACGGATGCAGCAAGCCATAGCGGCGACAGCACCGTCACGGCCAGCACCGACCCCTCGCTGGGCGATGTTCTGAACAGCGCCGCCGAGAGCCTCGCAACGACAGAAGCGGACGCGTCGGGCGCCAGCAGCCCCTCCGCCGTCTATGTCATCGATGCGAATGTTGACCAGGCTGATACGCTGATCGCCGGCCTGCCCGCCGATGCCGTGATCATCAGGATCGATTCGACATCGGACGGCGTGGCCCAGCTTGCCGAAGCGCTTGAGGGCATGAACAATATCGGCTCGCTGCACATCTTCGCCCATGGCGAGGCCGGCAGCCTGTCGCTCGGCGCGTCCGTGCTGGATCAGGCCAGCATGGAAACGCTTTACCGCGCAACCCTGGCCGGTCTTGGCACTCACCTCAGTGCCGACGCCGACATCATGATCTACGGCTGTAACTTCGCGGCCGGCGCCGAAGGCCAGGCTGCTGCCGACACGCTCGCGGCCCTGACCGGCGCGGATGTCTCAGCCTCGACCGACCTGACCGGCGCCGCCCGCCTCGGCGGCGACTGGGACCTCGAATATGACAGCGGCAGCATCGAGACGCAGGCGCTGAGCTTCGCCGCCTATGACGCGACGCTGGATCTTGCGAGCATTTCGGCTTCGGGCGCGCCCACCACCAGCGGCGGCAGCAATGTCGGCGCCACGGCGACCTGGAGCAACGTTGCGACCGTCTCCGGCACAACCGTGGACATCCGCGCGACGGTGGTTTCCGCCGATGCCGGCGCGACAATCGGCTTTGGCACCACCGGCGACGACCTACGCGTTGAGCTGGAAAACGGCACTGCTGTCATCACCTGGGAAATCTTCGTCGCCGGCACGACCACGCCGTTCACGGCGGATGTCACCTTCCAGATCGCGGACCTGGACGGCCCGAACATCGAAACCGTCTCCGCCGCCGCGGCCGGCACGGTGGAATCCAACACGAACCTGTCCATCGACACGACGGGCGGCATTGTCACCGCCGCTGGCACGCAGAACCAGAACAGCGAATCCACGTCGATGATCGCCTATTCGTGGGGCGGCGTTTCCTCGATGTCCGTCACCTACACGGCGGCAACGGGCACGGACATCCGCATCTTCAACCACGACGGCGACCTTGACCTGCCTTTCACCGATCCGGTGGATGTCAACACGATCGGCAACAATCCGCCCGATGCTGTGAATGATTCCGCCACAACGCAGATGAACACGGCACTGTCTGGCACCGTCGCCACCAACGACACCGATCCGGACGGCGACACGCTGACCTATACCCAAGGCACCGGCCCGACCAACGGCACGCTGACCTTCAACGGCAACGGCACCTACACCTACACGCCCAACACGGGCTACACCGGCACCGATAGTTTCACCTATTCGATCAGTGACGGGCGCGGCGGAACCGACACAGCCACCGTGACGATCACCATCACGGCGCCGAACAGCCCACCGGTCGCGGGGGACGACACTTTCAACGGCAACTTCAACTACGTTTATATCGATTCAGTCGCAAACAATGACAGCGACCCGAACGGCGACACACTGACCTTCACGCAGACGAGCGCCGCCGCGAACGGCACAGTGAGCCTGGCGACAGATGGCAGCTTCAGCTACACGCCGAATACCGGCTTTTCTGGCACGGATACCTTCACCTATTCAGTGAGCGACGGAAACGGCGGAAGCGACACCGCAACGGTGACGATCACCATTCCGGCGAACAGCCCGCCGGTTGCGGGAGACGACACCTTCAACGGCAACTTCAACGCTGCCTATAGCAGCACCGTCGCGACCAACGACAGCGATCCAAATGGCGACACGCTGACCTACGCGCTCGGCACCGGCCCGACGAACGGCACCGTGACACTGAACACGAACGGTTCCTTCACCTACACGCCAAACGCCGGCTATTCCGGAACCGATACCTTCACCTACTCGATCAGTGACGGAAACGGTGGCAGCGATACCGCAACGGTAACGATCACCATTCCGGCGAACAGCCCGCCGGATGCGGTGAACGACGCCTTCGGCACTTTATACGAAACGTCCTTCTCAGACACGGTGGCCACCAACGACAGCGATCCCAATGGCGACACGCTGACCTATACGCTCGGCACCGGCCCGACCAACGGCACCGTGACACTGAACACCAACGGCACCTTCACCTATACGCCGAACACCGGTTATTCCGGGCAGGACAGCTTCACCTATTCGATCAGTGACGGAAACGGCGGAACAGATACCGCCACCGCGACGATCACCGTGACTGGCACGGTCAACAACCCGCCGGATGCGGTGAACGATGCTTTCAACGCGACCTACAACGCCGCATTCAGCAGCACCGTCGCCACGAACGATACCGATCCCGACGGCGACACGCTGACCTATACGCTCGGTACCGGCCCGACGGACGGCACGGTGACGCTGAACACTAACGGCAGCTTCACTTATACGCCGACGACCGGTTATTCGGGCACCGACAGCTTCACCTATTCGATTAGTGACGGCAACGGCGGCACCGACACCGCAACGGTGACCCTGACCGTCCCCGGCCCCGCGAACAGCCCGCCGGATGCGGTGAACGACGCCTTCGGCACTTTATACGAAACGGCCTTCTCCGACACGGTGGCCACCAACGACAGCGATCCCAATGGCGACACGCTGACCTATACACTTGGCACCGGCCCGACCAACGGCACCATATCGCTGAACACCAACGGCACTTTCACCTATACGCCGAACACCGGATATTCCGGGCAGGACAGCTTCACCTATTCGATCAGTGACGGAAACGGCGGAACAGATACCGCCACCGCAACGATCACCGTGACTGGCACAGTCAACAACCCGCCGGATGCGGTGAACGATGCTTTCAATGCGACCTACAACGCTGCATTCAGCAGCACCGTCGCCACGAACGATACCGATCCGAACGGTGACACGCTGACCTACACGCTCGGCACCGGCCCGACCAACGGCACCGTGACGCTGAATACCAACGGCAGCTTCACCTATACGCCGACGCCCGGCTATTCGGGCACCGACAGCTTCACCTATTCGATTAGTGACGGCAACGGCGGCACCGACACCGCAACGGTGACCCTGACCGTTCCTGGCCCCACGAACAATCCCCCGAATGCGGTGAACGACAGCTTCGGAACCGCCTATAACACGTCGGTCTCAGGCGATGTCTGCACCAACGACACGGATGCCGACAACGATCTTTTGAGCCACACTCTCACCACCGGCCCAACCAATGGCACGGTGACACTGAACACCGACGGCACCTTCACCTACACGCCGAACACCGGCTACTCCGGCACTGACACATTCACCTACACCTCCAATGACGGCAACGGCGGCACCGACACCGCAACCGTGACCATCACCGTTGCAGGGCCGGTGAACTCGCCGCCGAACGCCGTGAACGACAGCTTCAGCACCGCCTATAACACCGCCGTCTCCGGCGATGTCTGCACCAATGATACCGACGCCAACGGCGATTTTCTGACGCACACCCTCGCCACCGGCCCCACCAATGGCACGGTGACGCTGAACGCGAACGGCACTTTCACCTACACGCCGAACAGCGGCTATTCCGGAACAGATACATTCACCTACACCTCCAATGACGGCAACGGCGGCACCGACACCGCAACCGTGACCATCACCGTCGGCACCAGGCCCAATTCAGCGCCGGATGCGGTGAACGACACCGTTTCGACCAATGCCGACCAGCCATTGACGGGAACGGTGGCGACCAACGACAGCGATCCCGATAGCGACACGCTGAACTTTGCCGTCCAGATCACGCCGACCCATGGCACCGTAACGCTGAACACCAACGGCACCTTCACCTACACGCCGACGGCTGGCTATTCCGGGCAGGACAGCTTCACCTATACGGTCAACGATGGGAACGGCGGCACGGATTCGGCCGTGGTCGTGGTCTCGGTGATTGCCGTGAACGATGCGCCGGTCTTCACCACCACGGTTGCGCCGCAGGCCAATGTTGATGGCCAGGTCATCTCGCTGAACATCGGCGCGAATGTCACCGATGTCGACAGCCCGCAGCTGATCTATGCCGCCAACGGCCTGCCGCCGGGGCTTTCCATCAACCCGCTGACCGGCGTCATCACCGGCACGTTGGACCGCATGGCATCCGAAGTCGGACCGACGGAAAACGGCGTTTATCCGGTGACGGTGACGGTGGTGGATCTCGCCGGTGGCGTCACCACCCAGACCTTCACCTGGACGATCACCAACCCCGGCCCTGATGCCGTGAATGACACGGTTTCAACCGATGCGGGCGTAGCCTACACGGGTTCGGTCGCCACCAACGACCGCGATCCCGACGGCGACCCCGTGACCTTCGCGCTCGGCACAGGCCCGACCCATGGCACGGTGACGCTTGCCGGCAACGGCGCCTATACCTACACGCCCACCGGCGGCTACAATGGCCCGGACAGCTTCACCTACACGATGACGGATTCGCAAGGTGCGTCCGACACTGCGACCGTTTCGATCACGGTGGTGCCGGTGAACGGTCCGCCGGTCGTGACGGGCACCATCCCGACCCAGACCGGCACGGATCTGTCCACGCCCACGCTGGACATCTCCTCCTGCTTTGCCGATCCGCAGAACGATCCCCTGACCTTCACCGCCACCGGCCTGCCGCCGGGCCTGAGCATCAACGCCGCAACGGGCGTGATCTCCGGCACCGTCGCCCAGAATGCCGGCGTCAGCGGCCCGACGAGCAATGGCGTCTACAGCGTCGTGATCACCGCGACCGATCCATCCGGACTGAGCGTCAATCACACCTTCTCCTGGACCATCACGAATCCGGCTCCGGATGCTGTGAACGACAGCTTCAATGGTCTGTCCGGTCAGCCGGTGACCGGTACTGTCGCCACCAACGACAGCGACCCGGATGGCGATGCGACGACTTACACCATCGTCAGCGGCCCGACCGCCGGCAGCGTCGTGCTGAACACGAACGGCACGTTCACCTACTCCGGCAACCCGCTGTATTCGGGCACCGACAGCTTCGTCTACAAAGTCACCGATGCGGACGGCAGCTCGGATACCGCGACATCCACCTTCACCATCGCGCCGACAGAGATCGCACCGCCGGGCCTCAGCTGTATCATCAGCTTCGGCGATCTCAGCCATCTGCGCTCGATCCTGGGGGTGTAGCGGTCGCACAATGCACAGGACCTGCCCCGGTCCGGACAGGGTGTTGTGTGCATAAGGTTCCTGATAGAAGCCGCGCTTCTGTTCCCCTGGCCGGGCTTGTCCCGGCCAGTTGCTTTTCAAATGCTGCACTGAAGCACCCTGAAGCCGGGATCGGCCGGGGACAGGGATGGGTAAGCCCTTGGCATTCCCGAAGGCGCGCCTGCCCCGATCGTCAGGGAAATAAAAAAGCCGGGCATGTGCCCGGCTTTTTGCATGTCATCGGTTACGCACGTCAGTATTTTGTGACGACAGGATATTGCGGCACCGGACGTGGCGTCTCGCCGAAAGCCCAGCGCATACCAAGCTTCACGTCATGACTGGTCAGGCGCGTCACCCGCAGCGGCTGTCCCTGGCTGCCACACACGCAATCGATGATGTTGCTGGCGGCGTTCTTGCCAAGGTCCATGTAGCGATAGGCCATTTCCAGCGTCAGGCGATCGTTGATCGCATAGCCGGCACCGGCGGTGAGGCCCCAGGCGAAATTCGTCCGCGTCCGGTCTGCAGCATGGCCGGTTGTGGCATCGTTCAGCGTACCGGTCAGCGCGTAGGGTGCGGTATTGCTGTAGACATTGATCGTTGAACTGGATTGCGTCGTCAGGCCCGACACCTTGTTCCGGGCAATGCCGACGCTGGCGCCGACGAAGGGCGTGAAGCCGTTCCAGTTGCCGAAGTCATAATAGGCGCTGACCAGCGCCACCTGCGACGAAATGTTGCCGTCGTAATGGGTGTAGAGATCCGCCACCCGCTGGCCGCGCCCGTTGACCAGGCGCACGTTGTCGGTGGCTTTCAAATTGGCAGTTGAACGCAATTCCCACGTCGCATCCACGCGCACATTGGGCGTGAAGCGATAACCGACGCCAACCGCCACCCCGGCAGTATTGCCGATCGACTTGTTGATGAAGCTGCCACCGTTGCGTCCCAGATCATCCTGCCGCAGGCCACGGATGACATTGGCGTTCGCAGCCACATCCCCGCGCAGGTAGAAACCCGATTCCGTCGCAGGAGCAGCGGGCCGCAGCGGCGGCGGGCTGAAATCCGGCGGCGCGGGGCCTCTCAATACCTGCGCCGAAGCCGTCCCTGTCAGGACAAGCATCGCCAGCGACACACAGGAAGGAAGGAAACGTCTGCTCATGGAAGGGAAATCCGCTTGTAAACCTGATGGAAACCATAGTTTCTTGTGGTTTCTAATCGTTTAACAACGCAGTTGTTCGGTATTCGGCACGGTAAAATTCCGACCGTAGGGTGCGCCAACGCACAGGCAGAGCGGAAAAAGTCTTGCGTTTCCCCTTTGGCCCGATCCTTGAAGTAAAGACGCTTGATCAATCTTTTGAAGGCAGGATCAGCCGATGCGCGCCATTCTGAGCCATTCTGCAATCACTGTTGCCACCCTGTTGTTTCTGACGGGGACAGGGACTGCGCAGGTTCCCGCCCCGCCCGTCATCATGATCGATGGACCGGAAACCATCGTTTTCGATTCGAAAAAGGACGCCTGCGATGGCCATGACGTGCCCGACGTACCGCCGCGCCTTTATCGCGATGCCGAGGGGCGCATTCGCCTCTTTGCCCTGCATTACGAAAACCGGGCACTCCGGGGTGACAGCCTCGACAAGCTGAAGCTCGACTGCCGGGTGGTGTTTCGCGGCGCGGGCAAGTCCGACCCCGCCGCCTACGATGACAAGAGCTGGATCGCCGCCACCTGGACGCGCGACGGCAAGACGGTTTTCGGGCTCGTCCACCACGAATATCAGGCCAACAGCCATCCAGGCCGCTGCTCAAAGCCGGACTATATGTCGTGCTGGTACAACACCATTCTCGCAATCCGGTCCGATAATTCCGGCGACAGCTTTGCAAAAACACCAAAGCCGGTCGTTGCCAGCGCGCCATTTCCGCAAGAGGTGGATCAGGGCCGGCATCGCGGCTTCTTCAATCCCACGAACATCGTCACCGATGGCGTGTGGCACTACATGATCGCTGCGACGACCGGCTGGATTGGCCAACCTTCCGGCGCCTGTCTGTTCCGCACAGACAACCTCGCCGATTCCACCGCCTGGCGCGCCTATGATGGCACCGGTTTTACGATTCGATATGGCGATCCGACCCGCGAAAAGACCGTTCCCGGCCCGGCATGCCTTACGCTGACGCCCTTCCCCGCGCCGGTTGGTTCATTGACCCGCCATACGCCTTCCGGCCAGTGGATCGCGGTTTATCAGGCGCAGAAGGATGACCGCCGCTTTCCCGTCTCCGGCATTTATGCCGCCGCCTCGAAGGATCTGAAAAGCTGGAGCGCGCCGCGCCTCATCCTGCCCACCCGCACGCTCTACGACGACCCGTGCGGCGCGGGCGTCCTCAATTCCTACCCGACGCTGATCGACCCGCAGGCTACGACGCGCAATTTCGAGGATACGGGCGAAACCGCAGACCTCTACCTTTCACGCCTGCGGGTGGAGGGCTGCAAGCACACCTCGGACCGCACGCTCGTGAAAGTCAGGGTCCGCATCGCGGTACGCTAGCACCTATGTCCTCACCCGCGCGCCGGTCATCAGATTGGTCTTGAGCGCCAGCGAGGCCACGAGCACGGCGAGCGTCACCACACTGATCATGATGGTGGAGATGGCGTTGATCTCCGGCGTCACGCCGAGCCGCACCTGGCTGTAGATGCGCATCGGCAGCGTGCTGGAGCCGGGGCCGGAGGTAAAGCTGGCGATCACCAGATCATCAAATGACAGCACGAACGACAGGATCCAGCCTGACGCCACCGCCGGCGCAATGTTGGGCAGCGTGACCAGAAAGAAGGTTGCGCGCGGGGTCGCGCCCAGATCCATCGCCGCCTCCTCGATCGACCGGTCGAACCCCGCCAGCCTCGACTGTACAATCACCGTTACAAAGCACATCGCAAACGAGGTGTGCGCGATCACGATGGTCCAGAAGCCGCGATCCACCCCCAGCGCCACGAAAAACAGCAGCAGCGACAGGCCCGTAATGATCTCCGGCATCACCAGCGTGCCATAGGTCATGCCCGCGAGCAGCATCCGCCCGCGAAAGGCGCCATGCCGGTGCAGCGCCATCGCCGCCATGGTGCCGAGGATCGTCGCCAGCGTTGCCGTCACCGCGCCGATGACAAGCGAAAGCACCGCTGAATCCATCAACGCCTTGTTGGCAAGAAGGCCGCGATACCATTGCGTTGAAAAGCCGCCCCAGACCGTCACCAGCCGCGAGGCGTTGAAGGAATAGAGGACGAGCAGGAGGATCGGCAGATAGAGAAAGCCGAGCACCAGCGCGAGCCGGGCAACATCGAACCGCGCCATACGCCCCGCCGCCATCACGCCACCCTCGCCCGTTGACGCCAGAGGATCGGCACCAGCACGATAAGTAGCAGCAGGATGGCCATGGCCGAGGCAAGTGGCCAGTCGCGGTTGGCGAAGAATTCCGTCCAGAGCACGCGGCCGATCATCAGCGTTTCCGCCCCGCCCAGCAGATCGGGTACGACGAATTCACCGAGCGCAGGGATGAACACCAGCGCCGAGCCCGCCGCAATCGCCGGCGCGATAACCGGCGCCGTCACCAGAAAAAAGGCCTTCGTGGGCGTGGCGCCGAGATCCTGCGCCGCTTCCGTCAGGCTGGCATCGAAAGCCTCAAGGCTTGCATAGAGCGGCAGCACCATGAACGGCAGGTAGGAGTAGACGATACCGATGATCACCGCCGTCTCCGTGTGCAGGATGACGAGCGGTTCCGAGATCAGGCCAAGGCCCATCAGCGCACCGTTCAGCAAGCCTTCGGGCTTGAGAATCATCATCCAGGCATAGGCGCGGATCAGAAAACTTGTCAGGAACGGCAGGACCACCAACGTCACCAGCCAGGGCTGCCAATGACGCGGGGCGCGGGCCATCGGCAATGCGATCGTCAGCCCCAGCACCAGCGCCAGCAGCGTGGACAACAGCGCAACCCGGAGCGATGTGCCATAGGCGCCCCAAAGAAGATCATCGGCAAAAACCGTCGTGAAATTGGCTGTCGAAAGCTTGCCGAGCGCCGCAACAAATGCATCCCATCCGGCAGCGGCATTGAAATGCGGCAGATAGGGCGGCAGCGCCACCGCGCTTTCCGAAAGGCTGATCTTGAAGACGATCAGGAACGGGAACAGGAAAAACAGGATGAGCCAGAGCAGCGGCACCAGCCGCACAATCGCCGAGCCCTGCCCCGCCCGGCTCATTCGGCCAGCACCACGGCAGCATCCGGCGCAAAGGACAGCATCACGCCCTCACCCACCGAAAAACCGCGCGATTGCCGCGTGTTGGCAACTGAAACGCGGATAATCGCCCCGTTTTGCAGGCGAAACCGGCAAAGCGTACCACCGCCGAGATACACGCTGTCCTCGAAGGTCGCGGCAAGGTGGTTCAGCCCCGGAGCAGCGCCGACAACCAGCCCTTCCGGGCGGATGGCGATGGTGACGGGCGCCCCCTCCTCACTCCGAATCATACTGACATTCAGCACACGATCAATGCCAGGAACCGCGATTCCAGCCGGGCCGGCCACCGTGCCGTTGAGGATATTCACGTCGCCGACAAACTCCGCGACATAGCGCGTCCGGGGTGCGTTATAGACTTCGGCGGGCGGGCCCACCTGCGCGAGTTGCCCCTTCTGCATGACACCGATGCGGCTCGCAAGCGACATCGCCTCATCCTGATCATGGGTGACGATGATGAACGTCAGCCCCAGCCGGCGCTGGATGTCTTTCAGTTCAAACTGGGTTTCCTCGCGGAGTTTCTTGTCGAGCGCCGCGAGCGGCTCGTCGAGCAGCAACACGCGCGGACGTTTTGCCAGGGCCCTCGCAAGGGCGACGCGCTGACGCTGCCCGCCCGAGAGTTCATGCGGCTTGCGCGTCTCCAATCCTTGCAACCGGGCAAGACGCATCATCTCCGCCACCCGCTCGGCCAGAACCGCACCGGACATGCCCTCGCGCTTCAGCCCGAAGGCGATGTTACCGGCAACGGTGAGATGCGGAAACAGCGCATAGGACTGGAACATCATGTTGACTGGCCGCAGATGCGGCGGCACCGCCGTAATATCCGCGCCATCCAGCAGTATCCGCCCGGCATCCGGTGTCTCGAAGCCCGCGAGCATCCTCAACAGCGTGGTCTTGCCACAGCCGGAGGGGCCGAGCAGCGCAAAAAATTCGCCCGTCTCAACGTCCAGCGAAAGATCATCAACCGCCGTAAACGCCCCGAAGCGCCGCGTCACCCCCTCCACGCGGATCAGCGGCGCGCGGCCAGTGTTCTCCCCCGCCATGGCCCGTCAACTCGTTTCCCTGAGCGCCGACTGGATGCGATCACGCATGACCTGCGGCTGCTTGATGACGAGGGCACCGCGCGTCTTTTCGGTGATCCCCTCGCCCGTCATGTTCGAGAGTTCCCGCGTCACCTGCTCGCGCCGACAACCAACCCGCCCCGCCAGCACATGGTGGAACGGTGGCGGCGAAACCACCCGTTCCTGCGGATTGCTGGCGCGCGGCTGTGACTGCCGCAACAGTTCTGCATAGAGCCTGTGGCGAACATCCAGAACCGTATGCTGGATCACGCGCTCGTTGAGGTCGCGCACGCGGCTGGCGAGCAGTCGCAACAGCTTGTCACACACCACATTTGAAGAAAAAACCATCTCGCGGAACACCGGCGCCGGCACAATGCACATCTCGCATTTGGTGAGCGCGGTCACATTGGCCGAACGCGGGGTGCTGTCGATCGCGGCCAACTCGCCGAAATAGGCACCGGCGTGCATGTCGTTGAGAATGACTTCCTTGCCGCCGGGCGTGCGCACGAGAATGCGCACCTCGCCCGCGATGATGAAATAGACATCCCCTGTTGTGTCCTCGAAATCGAGCAACACATGCCCTTCATCGAACTTCCGCCAGGTACAACGCCGCTCGAACCGTTCAAGGTCGAGGTCGTTCGCATCCCGGAAAAAGGGAATGGTGGCCAGCGATTGCATAGTTATGGTCCTGCCTCCCGTTTCGCCTTGCAGGCGCGTCATTTTGCCATGAAGCCCGATTCCATGAAAGCGCTGTCAAAGTATGTGGATGCGTCATTTTGATGATGCACACCCCGGTCCGGATTTTCAGAATAACCCACTACCCGATCTCCCCGCCAACGCCTATCCTCATGCAAACACCACGGAGAACACGATGCCGGTCCATCGCCTCGATGCCGCAAGCCCCGAACTGCCGCCCGCCGGCGATCACTGGATTGCCCCCGATGCGCAGGTCATCGGCAAGGTGCGGCTCAGGAAGGATGCCGGCATCTGGTTCGGCGCCGTTCTGCGCGGTGATAACGAATGGATCGAGATCGGCGAAGGCTCGAACGTGCAGGAGCATTCCATGCTGCACACCGACATGGGTTTTCCGCTGACGGTTGGAAAGAACTGCACCATCGGCCACCGCGCCATCCTTCATGGCTGCACCGTGGGCGATAATACGCTGATCGGCATGGGTGCCATCGTGCTGAATGGCGCGAAAATCGGCAACAACTGTCTTGTCGGCGCCGGCGCGCTGGTGACGGAAGGCAAGAGTTTCCCGGATAATTCGCTGATCGTCGGCGTGCCGGCAAAAGCCATCCGCATGCTCGATGAAACAGCGATTGCGGGCCTCACGGCCTCGGCCCGCAACTATGTCGCAAACTGGAAGCGGTTTGCGGCGGGCCTGAAACCCGCCTGATGACCGAACCGCTCCTGCCAATGATCAACCCTTGTTGGCCATCGCGTTGCGGATAAGACCGACAATCGCCATGACAATCGCGCCGCCGACGCCACCGCCGGCGAACTGACCAACCAGCCCCTGCGCCAGCATCGGCAGAACAGCAGACAGGATCGAGCCGCCCAATCCGCCGCCAACGATGCCGGCCAGCGAGTTGCCGACCGTGCCGAGGCTGAGGTTCTTCAAAACCGCACCGGCGGCATTACCACCGAGAGCGCCGGCAATCAGCTGAATGATGAGACCTTCCATGTGCTTAACTCCCCTCGTTCGATTGAAGGCGTTAGAAGGACTCAACTTTCGTCGAATAACAAGTTAAAATACTCAAATTGAGAATTATCTTGTGGAGCGTTTGCCTTCGGCAATCCTGACGAGATCGGACAAAAGGCGCCGTGTTTCGGTGAGGCGGCGAGCGGTCTGCTCGAAATCGCCGGAGAAAACGACGCGCATGTCGGGCCGAACCTTGGCGGTCGTGCCCTTCTCCTGCACATAGCGCACAAGCCCGGCGGGATTGGCAAAAGCCTGCCCCCGGAACTGCACGATGATGCCGCGCGGACCCGCTTCCACTTTGTCGATATTGGCGCGGCGGCAGAGCGCCTTGATCGCGACGATCTTCATCAACTGCTCAACCTCGTCGGGCAGCGGACCGAATCGGTCGATCATTTCGGCAGCGAACCCATTGATGTCCTGATCGGTGTCGAGCGTCGAAAGCCGGCGGTAAAGCCCCATGCGCAGATCAAGATCTTCGATGTAGCTCTCGGGAATGAGCACCGGCGCACCGATCGCGATGGTGGGCGACCACTGCTCCTCTTCCTCCTCCTCGATGCCCGCCTTCAACGCCGCCACCGCTTCTTCCAACATCTGCTGGTAAAGTTCGTAACCGACTTCGCGGATATGGCCGGACTGTTCCTCGCCCAGAAGGTTTCCGGCGCCGCGAATATCGAGATCGTGGCTGGCAAGCTGGAAGCCCGCGCCGAGACTGTCGAGCGATTGCAGCACCTTCAGCCGCCGTTCGGCCTGCGGGCTCACCGGCTTTTTGACCGGCACGGTGAAGATCGCATAGGCACGAGTCTTCGAGCGGCCCACGCGTCCGCGCAATTGGTAAAGTGCGGCCAGACCGAACATGTCGGCGCGGTGGACGATCAACGTGTTGGCGGTGGGAATATCGAGCCCGGATTCGACGATGGTCGTCGAAAGCAGCACGTCGAACTTTCCGTCGTAGAAGTCGCTCATCACCTGTTCGAGGTCGGAGGCAGCCATCTGGCCATGACCCACGACCACCTTCACTTCGGGCACATGGCTTTCGAGGAAGGCTTTGACGTCCGCGATGTCCTCGATTCTCGGACAGACATAGAAGGACTGGCCGCCACGATAGCGCTCACGCAAAAGCGCCTCGCGCACCACGAGTTCGTCAAAGGGTGTCACGAACGTGCGCACCGCGAGGCGATCCACCGGCGGGGTGGCGATAATCGAAAGTTCGCGCACGCCGGTCAGCGCCAGTTGCAGCGTGCGCGGAATCGGCGTCGCCGATAGCGTCAGTACATGCACTTCGGCGCGCAGGTCCTTCAGCCGTTCCTTGTGCGCAACGCCGAAATGCTGCTCCTCATCGACGATCAGCAGGCCGAGATCCTTGAACTTGATCGTCTTTCCGAGCAACGCATGGGTGCCAACCACGATATCGAGTGTACCGGCAGCCAGTTCATCGCGCGATTTCTTGAGATCGCCGGAGGGCACAAGGCGCGACATCTGCGCAATGCGGATCGGCAGGCCTTTGAAGCGTTCGGCGAAGGTCCGGAAATGCTGACGGGCGAGCAGCGTCGTCGGCACCACTACGGCCACCTGCTGACCGGCCATCGCCGCTACAAAAGCCGCCCGGAGCGCGACCTCGGTCTTGCCAAAGCCGACATCGCCGCAGACCAGCCGGTCCATCGGCCGCCCCTTGGCAAGGTCGGTGAGCGTCGCGTCGATGGCGTCCAGCTGGTCGTCCGTCTCGGTGTAGGGAAAGCGCGCGACAAACTCGTCATAGGCATGGGCCGGCGTCGGAAATTTCGGCGCCTCACGCATTTGCCGGGCGGCGGCGATTTTGATGAGCGCCTTCGCCATGTCGCGGATGCGCTTCTTCAGCTTGGCCTTGCGCGCCTGCCAGGCCGGACCGCCCAGCCGGTCTAGCTGAACTTCGGTATCCTCCGACCCGTAACGCGACAGAAGCTCGATATTCTCCACCGGCAGGAACAGCTTGTCGCCGCCGTGATAGTGGATTTCGAGGCAATCATGCGGCGCGCCGGACACGTCGATGGTTTTCAACCCGACAAAACGCCCGATGCCATGATCGACATGGACGACAACATCGCCGACCGAAAGGCTCGACACCTCGGCGATGAAATCCTTCGGGCGCTTGGACGAGCGCTGCGGGCGGCTGAGCCGTTCGCCCAGAATGTCCTGCTCGGAGATAATGGCGAAATCGGGCGTTTCGAAGCCCTGCTCCAGCCCCAGCACGGCCAGCGCCGTCTCATGGGTATTGAAGGCCATCGCCTCACGGAACGAGCGTGCATTCTTCGCGCCCTTGAGGCCGTGATCGTCCAGAACGCCTGCGTTGCGCTGGCGGGCGCCATCGGTGAAGGAGGCGATGATCGTGCGCTTGCCCGCCTTCTGCACGGCACGGATATGCTGTACCACCGCATCGAACACGTTGGCGTTTTCATTCGCACGTTCGGCGGCGAAGGAATGGCCGGTGCGGGCCTGAAGATCGACTACCCAGCGCGCGCCGCCATCCGGCAGGGCAAAGGGGGTGAGGTGAATGGTTGCGGGCGCGTCCGCAATCTCCTGCCATTGCTTTTGCGACAGATAGAGCGCATCGGTCGGCAGCGGGCGATAGGGCGCGCCCGTGGCCTTCCCGCTTTCAAGCGCGGATTTCCGCGCCTCCTGATAGTCGCTGATCTGCTTCAACCGCTCGTCCGCGGCAGTGTCCGCCTGCGAATCGATGAGCAACATCGCGCCGGGCACGTAGTCGGCCAGCGTATCCATCCGATCGTGGAACAGCGGCAGCCAGTGCTCCATGCCCGGGAAGCGCCGTCCTTCCGAAATCGCCTCGTAGAGCGAATCCCCGCGCTGCGCCGCGCCGAACCGCGCCACATAGCTCTGCCGGAAACGGCGGATCGCCTCCGAGGTGAGCTGGAATTCCGTCATCGGCACAAGGTCAAGCGCTGCGATGGGGTGGGTTGAGCGCTGCGTCTCGGGATCGAAGCCCTTGATCGTCTCCAGAACGTCGCCGAAGAGATCAAGCCGCACCGGCCCAAGCGGCCCCGGCGGATAGAGATCGACGATGCCGCCACGCACGGCATATTCGCCAACGTCGCGCACTGTGCTCGAACGGGTAAACCCGTTGATTTCAAGCCAGTTCGACAGATCCGATGTATCGACCGCATTCCCCGGCGCCGCCGAAAGACTTTCTTTCGACACCCAGCTGATCGGCGGCAGACGCTGAAGCAGCGCGTTGATCGACGTCACAACCACGCGGGGCCGATCCCCCCCGCGCGAACGGACAAGGCGCGAGAGCGTCGTCATGCGCCGCGCCACCACCGGCGCATTGGGCGAGGCGCGATCATAGGGCTGGCAATCCCAGGCGGGCAGCGACAGCACCTCGATTTCCGGCGCGAAGAAGGACAGCGCTGCTTCCACCGCCTGCTGTCGTTGCCCGTCGCGTGCAACGAACACCGCGAGCGCCGGCGCATCGACCCCGGCCTTGAAACGGATGCGCGCGACTTCAGCCAGCGCGAGCGCTTCCGCCCCGTCCGCGACATTGGCGATGGTGACGCGCGTACCGCTGGCGATCAGCGATTGCAGGCGGGAATTGAGGACTTCTGTCATGACCGGCGCGTGTTAGCGGAAATGCGCGGGCGCGTCACCGCCGAATGCGTGCCCGTTGTAATGATCGGAGAGGCCATCAGCCAGCGACCGATCAAATCTCTACAGTTTCTCCGCCGAAAGCTTGCCCGCCATCGCCATCATCTCGCGGAACAGCGGCGTGTCATAAGCCTCCGGCGTCGGCTGCTGGCCGGTAATCCAGGCCATCAGATCCGGCTCTTCCACCGCCATCAGCGCCTCGAAGATATCGGCCTCCGCCTCGTTGAAACTGGCGGCGCGCCGGTCCGCAAACTGGCCGATCAGCATGTCGAGTTCGCGCATCCCGCGATGGTTCGCGCGGTAGATGATGCGCTTGAGGCGCGGGCTGAGCAAATTCGGATCGGTCATCATGGTCATGCGGTGTAGGCATTCACATCATCGGGCGTTGCGACATTGGCCGCGCTGGCCCCCTCGACGACGCGCTTGACGAGGCCGGAGAGCACCTTGCCCGCGCCGACCTCGACAAAGCGGTTGACCCCCTGCCCGCCCAGCCAGGCCATGCTCTCGGCCCAGCGCACCGAGCCCGTGACCTGTTCGACAAGACGACGGCGGATGTCGTCCGGGTCGCTGCTGGCCACCGCCAGCACGTTCGCGACCACCGGCACCACCGGCGCCTTGATATTGGCTTGCGCCAGCGCGGCCGCCATGGCTTCGGCCGCCGGCTGCATCAGCGAGCAATGGAACGGTGCGGAAACCGGCAGCGCCAGCGCACGACGGATACCCTTGCCCTGCGCGATCGGAATCGCCCGCGCTATGGCCGAGGCATGGCCGGAAATCACCACCTGCCCACCACCATTGTCATTGGCAAGTTCGCACACTTCGCCCTCGGCAGCCTCCTTCGCCACCTCGGCAGCCTGCTCTTTCGTCGCACCGATCAGCGCAGCCATGCCGCCAAGTCCGACCGGAACCGCCTTCTGCATCGCATCACCGCGGATGCGCAGAAGCTTGGCCGTATCGGTGATCGACAACGCGCCGGCAGCGGCCAGCGCCGAATACTCTCCCAGCGAATGCCCGGCCACGAAAGCAACATCGCGCCTGAGATCGACACCCTTTTCCGTCTCCAGCGCCCGAAGTGCGGCCAGCGACACCGCCATCAGTGCCGGCTGGGCATTGGCGGTCAAGGTCAGTTCATCGCCCGGCCCCTCGAAGATCAGCGCAGAGAGCTTCTGCCCCAGCGCCGCGTCCACCTCCTCAAACACCGCACGGGACGCGGGGAAGGCGTCATGGAGCGCCTTGCCCATACCAACCGTCTGGCTGCCCTGTCCCGGGAAAATGAATGCCGTGCTCATGCTGCCTCCCACGCGCAAAAATGCTCTGCCGGGCTTCGCGCGGAAGCGCGAGCCTGTCAAGACGATGGCGGTGCGGGCGACGCTCCGCTACACCACCCGCATGACCGTTGATTCTGACACGCTCGCCCGTCTTGAAGCCGAACTGATCCGGCTGGCCACCGCCTGCACCCCCGGCGCCACCGCCTGCCCGTCAGAGGCGGCGCGCACCATCGGCGGCAATCATCCCGACCAATGGGGCCCATTGATGCAGCCCGTACGCCGCATCGCGGTCCGGCTCGCCAACGAAGGACGCCTCGTGATCACCCGCAAGGGAAAACCTGTCGACCCCAACGACTTCCGAGGCGTCTACCGCATCGCAGCGCCCCGGCTCGACTGAGCCCACCGGGGCAATCCACGCGGCACCGCACACAAAACCGCGATTCCCGCTGCTTTCGCGCCGCCAGCAGGCCAATGAAAACGCTCATTGCGACAATGATACGACAGAGCTCCGCGATTTACGCATTGCTGCATTGCAAAATTTATCTTTGACTTTTTGTGCACCGCAACATAGCTTCTGTTTCGAAAGTTCACGCCCAGTCAGGCACCCAAGATACAACTCGATGGAGCACATCATGTTCAAGTTTGAAGATTTCCAGAAATTCGGTCAGGACGGTTCGGAGAACGTGCAGAAGGCGTTCGCTGCCTCGCAGAAGTCGGCCCAGGCGATTTTCGCCGAGGTGCAGGACTACTCGAAGAAGTCGGTTGAGGCCGGTCAGGCCCACTTCGAGAAGCTGCTCGGCGTGAAGGCCCTCGACAAGGCCATCGAGCTTCAGACCAGCTTCGCCAAGTCGTCCTACGAGGGCTTCGTTGCCCACGCCACCAAGCTCGGCGAGCTCTACACCAACGCCGCCAAGGAAGCTGCCAAGCCGTTCGAGGCTGCGGTTGCCAAGGCTCAGGCCAAGTAATTTTGCGATGCGGGGCAACCCGCTTCGGCAGTGAATGGTACGGCGCGCTGTTCCTCCCGCGCGCGCCGAATGGAAGGCCCGGCGCTCCTCCCCCAGCCGGGCCTTTTCATTTTCGCCGCGCCGTCACCAGACGGCGCGGCGTTTTCTTTATGGCCACATTCTTCACTATGAACGAACTGGGGGGAGCGAATCACATGGCAATGCTGTGGCAGGACACCGGCGGAAAGGTCTCGCCCTCGCGCGTGACCGCCTTGGCGCTGGTCTGCCTGCCGGCGTGCTGGCTGGCGATGAACGCAGCTCTCGGCCAGCTTGGCCCGCGCCCGATGACCGCCGCCATTCACGAAACCGGGGACTGGGCCCTGCGCCTTGTCTGGCTCGCCCTGCTGATACGGCCGGCACGACGCATTCTGGATTGGCCGCGCCTCATCGGATTGCGAAGGATTGTCGGCGTCTCCGCCTTTTCCTATGCCGGGCTGCACCTGACACTCTACGCGGCAGACCTGAAATGGGACCTTCTGAAGGTCGGCAGCGAGATTGCGCAGCGCATTTACCTCGGCCTCGGCTTTGCCAGCCTGACCGCGCTGGCTGTCCTGGCCGCAACCTCGCGCGATTCGGAAATTCGGCGGCTTGGTGCCGGGGCGTGGAAAGATCTGCACCGGCTCGTTTATCCCGCCGCCGTGCTGATGCTGGTGCATTTTTTCCTGCAATCGAAGCTGAATGTCACCCAGCCGGTGCTGATGGCCGGCCTGCTTGTCTGGCTGTTCGGCTGGCGCTGGCTCGAATCGAATCGCCGGACGAACGCCGGCAGTCTTGTCCTGCTCGCAGTGTTCGCGGCATTTGCGACCATGGCCATCGAAGCGGCCTGGTATGGCCTGATGACCGGGGTACCCGCGCAGCAGATTCTCACCGCAAATTTTGAATTCGACTATGAAATCAGAATGATGTGGTGGGTTCTTGCTATGGGTTTTGTGGCAGCGGCGCTTCAGGCCTGGCGCGGGATGGCGAGCACAAAAAAGCCGCCGATGAGGCCGGCGGCTTTCAATAATCCGTGACGTGTCCGGAAACGGGTGTCAGCCGCCCGGCGTCCAGGGCTTGTAATCGCCGGTCGCGGGCGGGCGCTGGCCGCTTGCCAGCGTCGAGCCCGGCGGATGATAGGCGCCAGGCGTACCGGTCAGATTCGGAATGTGCGGGAGCTGCCAGTCACGCGGCTGATAATCTTCCTTGGTCGGCGGCGTATCGACGCGATGGTGCATCCAGCCATGCCAGCCGGGCGGAATCTTTGAACCGTCAACCTCGCCCTTGAAAATGACCCAGCGACGCTCAAAACCAAGCGTCTTGTCCTTCACCCCGCCGCGCGTCCGGTAATAGATGTTGCCGAACTCATCCTCGCCCACGCGCTCGCCCTTGCGGTAGGTGTACCACCGGGTGCCCATGGTCTGGCCGTTCCACCAGGTAAAAATCTCTTTGAGAAGGCTCATGGCTATCACGCGTCCTCTGGCGCCGATCCCGCGCCGAATGACCTTCTCTTGCCGCGAAGCCTCTGAACTGTCCAGAAAATTCGCCACTTTTGGCGGCACTTTTCCCGCCAGAGCACCGGTCCGCCCTCCGGAAGCCGTCCCAGGCGCCCCACTAGATATAGTAGGTGGCCAGAGCGCGACTTCTGTCCATATGGTTAACCATGCGTAAACGTCCGAATGCCCGCCCCGGCTCACGCCCGATCTGCGATTCCCGCGATTCGCAACGGGATTCCAATGGGTTGGAATGTCATCCTCATATCATCCCCACTGTTCACACCCTCGACACAAGATATTGATGCAATCGCGTCAAGCGATAACTACATATTGACGAAAGGCGGAATCAGAGCCTAGCTTCACCCATCGTTGCGGAAGGACTGGTCCTGACGCGGCCCACCGGTGCGCCCTTGCGGGTGCCGGGCGGGTTCGTTTCAAGGCCGTGTCAGACGGAAACAACAGTCCATCGCAACGGACAGGGTAAGCATCAAACAGTTTTGTGGGCAGGTGCCGTTGAACGCGGCCCGGGACCTTTGCGTCCCAAAATCGGGGAATGACCAATGCGCTTTGAACGGCGGTACACGACAGCGGGACGCTCACCCTACGAGGCAATCCCCTTCCACACCACGAAGTCGGAAATCCGCAACCCGGACGGGTCGGTGGTGTTCCGGCTGGAGCAGCTTGAGGTTCCCGAAAGCTGGAGCCAGGTTGCCGCGGACGTGCTGGCCCAGAAGTATTTCCGGAAGGCCGGCGTGCCCAAGGCACTGAAGCGCGTTGAGGAGAACGACGTTCCCGCCTTCCTGTGGCGTGCGGTTGCGGATGAGGCTGCCCTGACCGGTCTGCCGGAGAAGGAGCGCGCGGGCTCGGAAACCTCGGCCAAGCAGGTGTTCGACCGTCTTGCCGGTTGCTGGACCTACTGGGGCTGGAAGGGTGGCTATTTCACCACCGAGGAAGACGCCTCCGCATTCTACGACGAATTGCGCTTCATGCTGGCAACGCAGAAATGCGCGCCGAACTCGCCGCAGTGGTTCAACACCGGCCTGCACTGGGCCTATGGCATCGACGGCCCCGGCCAGGGCCATTTCTATGTCGATTACCGCACCGGCAAGCTCACCAAGTCGAAGTCGGCCTATGAGCATCCCCAGCCGCACGCCTGCTTCATCCAGTCGGTGCAGGATGACCTCGTGAACGAAGGCGGCATCATGGATCTGTGGGTGCGCGAGGCGCGCCTGTTCAAGTACGGCTCGGGCACCGGCTCGAACTTCTCCCGCCTGCGCGGCGAAGGCGAGCGGCTGTCGGGCGGGGGCCGTTCCTCCGGCCTGATGAGCTTCCTCAAGATTGGCGACCGCGCCGCCGGCGCCATCAAGTCGGGCGGCACCACGCGCCGCGCCGCCAAAATGGTGGTGGTCGATGCCGACCATCCCGACATCGAGGCCTATATCGACTGGAAGGTGAAAGAGGAGGAGAAGGTTGCCGCCCTCGTCACCGGCTCCAAGACGCTCTCCAGGCACCTCAAAGCCATCCTCAAGGCCTGCGTGAACTGCGAAGGCTCGGGCGATGCCTGCTTTGATCCCGAGAAGAACCCGGCGCTGAAGCGCGAGATCCGCGCCGCTCGCAAGGCGCATGTGCCGGATGGCTCGATCAAGCGCGTGCTCCAGTTCGCACGGCAGGGTTTCCGTGATCTCTCGGTCGACATCTACGACACCGATTGGGATTCCGAAGCCTATCTCACCGTTGCCGGCCAGAACTCGAACAACTCGGTGCGCGTCACCGACGAGTTCCTGCGCGCCGTCGAGGCGGACGGCCAGTGGGCGCTGACCTCGCGCACCACGGGCAAGCCGATCAAGGAGATCGGCGCCCGTCCGCTGTGGGACAAGATCGGCTATGCCGCCTGGGCCTGCGCCGACCCCGGCCTCCAGTTCCACACCACCGTCAACGACTGGCACACCTGCAAGGCTTCGGGCGAGATCGTCGCATCGAACCCCTGCTCGGAGTACATGTTCCTTGACGACACCGCCTGCAATCTCGCCTCGCTGAACCTGCTGGAGTTCTACGATCCGGCGACCCGGCAGTTCGACATCGCGGCCTATGAGCACGGCGTGCGCCTCTGGACGGTTGTGCTCGAAATCTCGGTGTTGATGGCACAGTTCCCTTCGAAGGAAATCGCCCAGCTTTCGTATGATTTCCGCACACTCGGTCTCGGCTATGCCAACATCGGCGGCCTGCTGATGACCATGGGCCTGTCCTATGACTCCAAGGAAGGCCGCGCGCTCTGCGGCGCACTTTCCGCCGTCATGACTGGTATCTGCTACGCGACCTCGGCGGAGATGGCGGGCGAACTTGGCCCCTTCCCCTCCTATCCGAAGAACAAGCACCACATGCTGCGCGTCATCCGCAATCACGCGCGCGCGGCGCGGGGCGAGACCTCGGGCTATGAGGCGCTGTCGATCAACCCGGTCGCGCTCGACCATGCCTCCTGCCCCGTGAAGGAACTGATTCCCCATGCCGTCGCGGCCTGGGATCAGGCGCTGGCGCTTGGCGAGAAGCATGGCTACCGCAACGCGCAGGTTTCGGTGGTCGCCCCCACTGGCACCATCGGCCTTGTGATGGATTGCGACACCACGGGCATCGAACCGGATTTCGCACTGGTGAAGTTCAAGAAGCTGGCCGGCGGCGGCTACTTCAAGATCATCAACCGCGCGGTTCCCTCGGCGCTGCGGGCGCTCGGCTATCGCGAAAGCGAAATCGCCGAGATCGAAGCCTACGCCGTCGGCCACGGCTCGCTGAAGCAGGCGCCTGCCATCAACGTGGCGACGCTGGGCGCGCGCGGATTTACGGCGGACGTGCTGGCCAAGATCGAGAAGGCGCTTCCTGCTGCCTTCGACATCAAGTTCGTGTTCAATCGCTGGACGCTGGGCGACGATTTCCTCAAGGATGGGCTGAAGATTCCGGCAGACAAGCTGGCTGATCCCGCCTTCGAGGTGCTGCCCTTCCTCGGCTTCACCAAGGGGGAGATCGAGGCGGCGAACATCCACATCTGCGGTGCAATGACGCTCGAAGGTGCACCGCACCTGAAGGCCGAGCATCTGCCGGTGTTCGATTGCGCCAACCCCTGCGGCAAGCTGGGCAAGCGCTATCTCTCGGTCAACAGCCACATCGACATGATGGCAGCGGCGCAGCCCTTTATCTCGGGCGCGATCTCCAAGACCATCAACATGCCGAACGATGCCTCGGTTGAGGATTGCAAGGACGCCTATATGCGCTCCTGGCGCCTCGCGCTGAAGGCGAACGCGCTCTACCGCGACGGCTCCAAGCTCTCGCAGCCGCTCAACGCCGCGCTGATCGAGGATGAGGCGGATGAGGATGGCGACGCGGTGGAGACCTTCGTCTCCCTGCCCGCTGCCGCCAAGGCGACGCAGATCACCGAGAAGATCGTCGAACGCATCATCGAGCGCGTGGAGGTTTCCCGCGAGCGTGAAAAGCTGCCTTCCCGCCGCAAGGGCTACACCCAGAAGGCGATCGTTGGCGGCCACAAGGTCTATCTCCGCACCGGCGAATACGACGACGGGCGCCTCGGCGAGATCTTCATCGACATGCACAAGGAAGGCGCCGCCTTCCGCGCGATGATGAACAACTTCGCCATCGCGGTCTCGCTCGGCCTGCAATATGGCGTGCCGCTCGATGAATATGTCGAGGCCTTCACCTTCACCCGCTTCGAGCCGGCGGGCCTGGTGATGGGCAACGAATCGATCAAGAACGCAACGTCGATCCTCGACTATGTGTTCCGTGAACTCGCTGTCTCCTACCTGTCGCGTTACGAACTGGCCCATGTCTCGCCCGACGAGATTGGCAACACCGTACTCGGCGGCGGCGTCGGCCAGGACCCGGATCTGGACGCGGCCCCGCCCGCCCCTGCCCCGGTGTCCAAGGGCTTTGTCCGCTCAAAGACGGTGAACTTCTCGGCCTTCTCCGTGGTCGGCGGCAACGCTGCGGGTGAGAACGGCAAATCGACGGCCGGATACTCGGTCGTCGGCGCCACGGCGCTGAAGCAGGATGAGGAGACGGCGCACGCGGTCGAAACCCTCGGCTTTGCCAAGCCCGCAGCGCCCTCGGTGGCCGACAAGCGCAAAGAGGCGCAGATGAAGGGCTACGTCGGCGAGGCCTGCCCCGAATGCGCCAACTTCACGCTGGTCCGCAACGGGACGTGTTTGAAGTGTGACACTTGCGGCAGCACAACGGGCTGTTCGTGATTTGAAGTTCGCGCATTGATCGGAATGGCCGGGTTCGCCCGACCATTTTCGTTTCGGTGTTCACAGCGTTGCAAGACATGGATGGTCCGCCTTCGCGGACCATGACGAATTGAGACGCGCTGCCATTTTCACCGTCATGGTCCGCGCAGGCGGACCATCCACGTCTTTACAACGTCCTTCACAAACAACACATTCTCTCCATGGATCGCGGCGGCTGGGTCTACATCATGACAAACCGCCCAGACGGCACGCTCTACATTGGCGTCACCAGCAATCTAACGCGCCGGGCCTATGAACACCGCGAGGGCCTGATCGAGGGATTCACCCGGCAATACGGCCTCAAACGCCTCGTCTGGTATGAGCGGTTTGACGATATCCGCGATGCCATCGCGCGCGAGAAGCGGATGAAGACCTGGCTGCGCGCATGGAAAGCCCGCGCCATCATGCAGATGAACCCCGATTGGGACGACCTCTACGAAACGCTCGCATAACGGCAGGGGAAGACATGGATGGCCCGTCTGCGCGGACCAAGACGAGGAGGACCTCCTACCCCTCCCACACCTGCCCCGGTCTGAAGGCGACGAACCGATCTGCGCCAATGCCGCGCTTGACAAGTTCCCCGGCAAGCTCTTCGGCGGGGCTTTCCGCAGCCTCATCGGTCAGCTGGAACGTGCCCCAGTGGCAGCCGATGGCAGCCTTGGCCCCGCAATCGAGCAAGATGTTCACCGCATCCTGTGGATCGACATGCTGATCGCGCATGAACCAGCGAGGCTCGTAGGCGCCGATGGGGATGAGCGAAAGGCGGGGCGCGCCGAACTTTTCGCGGATGCTCGTAAAAAGCGGCTGATGATAACCGGTATCGCCGCAGATGTGGACGATTCCCGCCGGCGTCTCCAGCACGAAGCCACACCAGAGCGCATGGCGCCGGTCGAACAACCCGCGCGCCGACCAGTGCTTGGCCGGCACGAGGTGCGCCGTGATATCGGTGGACAAGGGCTGTGCTTCGCCCCAGTCGCGCGCCGCTATCGACAGGGTGATGCCGGCGGCGGCCAGAATCGCATCATTGCCCAGCGGCACGAGGATTTTTGCGCCGGGATGCTCCGCCGCCAGCCGGCGCAGCGTCGCCATATCCATGTGGTCGTAATGGTTGTGGGTGATCAGGATATGATCAATGCGCGGCAGGTTGGAAAACGCAATTCCCGGTGCATTCACCCGCTTCGGTCCGGCAAAGGCAAAAGGCGAGGCACGCTCGGAATAAACCGGATCGACCAGGATATTCTGCCCCGCTGCCTGGATCAGAAAACTCGCATGGCCGATCAGCGTGACGCGCAGGCCATTGCGCAGACCGCCCGGCGGCCTGTCCTGAAACGGACTGGCAAAGCTGGCGGGCCAGACCTGCTTGCCCCCCGCCATGCGCCACGACCAGAGTTCGGCCTGCGTCTTGTCGCGCGTCTGGCCGGGCAGAAAAAAGCGCACCCCATCGAAATGATCGGAGGGCGGCCCCTCATAATAGAAGCTGCGGGCATTCGCGCGACGTGAATAGGCGAACACTCCGCCAACCCCAAGTATGGTTGGAATTCCAAGCGTTTTGAGCAATGTCCGGCGTTTCATGGCGGATAAGATGGAGTGCTTTGCGCCGCACCTCAAGGGGCATGTCGAGACCGCCATTTGACAAATCCGTGCGGCCCGGCCTAGTTCCCCGCATAGAGAAAAGGTCATCCTGCATGAACGTCGTCATCGTCGAATCGCCGGCCAAGGCCAAGACGATCAATAAATATCTGGGTCGTGATTTTGAGGTTCTCGCCTCGTTCGGCCATGTACGGGACCTGCCGTCGAAAGACGGATCGGTGGAGCCGGACAACGATTTTGCCATGATTTGGGAGGTCGACGGCAAGGCCGCCAAGCGCCTCAGCGACATCGCAAAGGCCGTGAAGGGCTCGGACCGTCTGATCCTCGCCACCGACCCGGATCGCGAGGGCGAGGCGATTTCCTGGCACATTCTGGAAATCCTGAAGGGAAAGCGCGTCCTGAAGGATGTGAAGGTCGATCGCGTCACCTTCAACGCGATCACCAAGCAGGCCGTGGCCGATGCCATGGCCGCCCCGCGAGACATCGATCAGGCACTCGTCGATGCCTATCTCGCCCGCCGCGCACTCGATTATCTTGTCGGCTTCAACATCTCGCCGGTGCTCTGGCGCAAGCTGCCGGGCGCCCGGTCGGCAGGGCGTGTGCAGTCGGTGGCGCTGCGTCTGGTCTGCGACCGCGAACTTGAGATCGAGAAATTCGTCAAGCGCGAATACTGGTCACTGGTCGCAACCCTGCTGACCCCTGCACAAGAATCCTTTGAGGCGAGGCTGGTCGGGGCAGACGGCAAGAAGATCAACCGCCTCGATATCGGCAATCCGCACGATGCGAAGAAATTCAGGGAAGACCTTGAGACGGCTCGCTTTTCCGTGGTTTCGGTTGAGGCAAAGCCGGCTCGTCGCCACCCCTATGCGCCCTTCACCACCTCCACCCTCCAGCAGGAGGCGAGCCGCAAGCTTGGCATGGCGCCGGCCATCACCATGCGCGTTGCGCAGCGGCTCTATGAGGGCGTGGACATTGGCGGCGAAACTGTCGGCCTGATCACCTATATGCGAACCGACGGCGTGCAGATGGCGCCCGAAGCCGTGGCGCAGACCCGCCGCTACATCGAGAAGAACTACCAGTCGCGCTATTTGCCGGAAAAGCCGCGCTTCTATTCCTCCAAGCAGAAGAACGCACAGGAAGCGCATGAGGCGATCCGCCCCACCGACCTTTTCCGCAATCCGGCGCAGATGAAGGCCCACCTCGAACCTGACGCTTTCCGCCTCTACGATCTCATCTGGAAGCGCACGGTGGCGAGCCAGATGGAATCGGCGGAACTGGAGCGCACGACGGCGGATATCCTCGCCTCGGTCGGCACGCGCCGGCTCGATTTGCGCGCCACGGGCCAGGTGGTGCGGTTCGATGGCTTCCTCGCCCTCTACACCGAGGACAAGGACGACGACGACGACGAGGAGAACAAGCGGCTGCCGGCGATGAAATCGGGCGATCCGCTCGACAAGAAAGCCATCGCCGCCACCCAGCACTTCACCGAGCCGCCGCCGCGCTTCACGGAAGCAAGCCTCGTCAAGCGCATGGAGGAACTCGGCATCGGCCGTCCCTCCACTTATGCCTCGACGCTGGCCGTGCTGCGCGACCGCGAATACGTCCGCATCGAAAAGAAGCGCCTCGTGCCCGAGGACAAGGGCCGCATCGTCACGGCGTTTCTCGAAAGCTTTTTTGCCCGCTATGTCGAATACGACTTCACGGCGGGGTTGGAGGAGCAACTCGACCGGATTTCCAACTCGGAAATCGATTGGAAATCGGTGTTGCGCGACTTCTGGGCCGATTTCAACGGCGCTATTGGCGGCACCAAGGAACTGCGCACCACCGAGGTGCTGAACGCGCTGGACGAACTGCTCGGCCCGCATTTCTTCGCCGACAAGGGCGATGGCAAGGACCCGCGCGCTTGCCCGCGTTGCGGCAACGGGCGTCTGTCGCTGAAGCTTGGCCGCACCGGCCCCTTCATCGGCTGCGGCAATTATCCGGAATGCCGTTTCACCCGCGCCCTCGCGGTGGTGGGTGAGAATGGCGACGGCGAGAATGCGCTCGATGCGGATGGCGTGCGCCGTCTCGGCACCGATCCCGAAACCGGGCTGGAAGTGACCGCCCGCGACGGGCGTTTCGGCCCCTATGTTCAGCTTGGCGAAGGCGAAAAGCCCAAGCGCTCCTCCCTGCCAAAGGGCACCGGCCTTGCGGCGCTGACGCTGGAAATGGCGCTGAATCTGCTGCGCTTGCCGCGCGAGGTGGGCAAACACCCTGAAACGGGCGAGCCGATCCTCGCCGGCATCGGGCGCTTCGGCCCCTATGTGCAGCACGGCAAGACCTACGCGAACCTGACGCCGGGCGATGATGTGCTGACCATCGGCCTCAACCGCGCGGTTGATCTGATCGCCACCAAGGAATCGAAGGGCTTCCGGGGCCGCGCGGGCAGTGCGCCGCAAGGCCGCGCGCTCGGTGATCACCCCGATGGCGGCGCCGTGACCGTGCGGCCCGGCAAATACGGCCCCTATGTCAACTGGGGGAAGGTGAACGCCACCCTGCCGAAGTCCATGAACCCCGACACCATCACCTTCGACGAAGCGCTGGCGCTGGTCCGGGCCAAGGAGGCGAATGGCGGCGGCAAGCCGGCCCGCGCCGCCAGGACAACCCGCGCAAAAGCAGCCCCTGCCGATGGCGATGCGGCGGCCAAACCTGCAAAGAAGGCCCCTGCGAAAAAGACCGTTGCGAAAAAAGCCCCAGCGAAAAAGGGATAGGGATGACCGACACCCTCATCGAGACCATCACCCGTAACTATATCAAGGGCACGCACAAGGCGTCGCGCCCGGTTGATGCCTCATCGATGGTGCTGATCAACTGGCGCGGCACCGAACCGCGCATCCTGATGGGCAAGCGCAATCCGGCCGCCAAATTCATGCCCGGCTTTTTCGTCTTTCCCGGTGGGCGGATCGAGCGCGAGGATGGCGATGCGCCCCACGCCGGCAGCCTGTCGGAAGCGGATATGGCGCGGCTCGCCCGTTTCGTCAGCCGCCCGACCGAGCGGCGCCTGCGCGGCATTGCACTGGGCGCCATCCGCGAAACCTTCGAGGAGACCGGCTTCCGGCTTGCCGTTCCCGCGTCCGATGCACCGGCGCCGATGACCGATCCATCCTGGGTCGAGTTTCTGTCGAACGGCACAGTGCCTACGCTGGATGGTGTGCTGTATTTTGCACGGGCCATCACGCCACCCGGACGTTCGCGCCGGTTTGATACCCGCTTTTTTGTCGTCGACATCAGCGGGTTCGACGACCTCTCCACCGTACGTCCGACACCTGATAGCGAGTTGGTTGAACTGCGCTGGGTGACACTCGACGAGGCAATGAAAGTCGAGGCGGCGGAAATCACCCAGATCATTCTGGGGGAACTGAAGGCCTTCATTCAGGCCGGTTGCGCGCCAGAGGCGGTGCGTCCGTTTTTCCGAGCCTGGCATGGCAAATTCCAGCGCATCAGCCTCTGAACCGACGCCGGACGAGCGCCGCCGCGCGATTCTCGCAGCAATCCTGACGATCAGTGCGGTCGGCACCGGGCTCAGCCTGATGTTGCCGCTGCTGTCGCTGGAACTCGAACGCATGGGCGCAAGCAGCACGCTCAACGGGCTCAACACCGCCGTCGGCGGCCTTGCCAACGTCCTGATCGCGCCATTGGTGCCGGTTCTGGCCCGTCGGCTGGGGCAGAAGCTGTTCGTGGCAACGGCCCTCGCCGTACTGATCGGCTCGGTGCTGGCATTCCGGCTGATGCCGAACATTCCGGTCTGGTTTGTTCTGCGCTTCACCTTCGGCGGCGCCATCGGCGCGCTCTTCGTCATCTCCGAATTCTGGATTGCCGCCAGCGCGCCCGAAGACCGGCGCGGACTGATCATGGGCATCTACGCCACCGTGCTCGCGCTTGGCTTCGCTGCTGGCCCGGCAGCACTGGCGCTGGTGGGAACGGTCGGCTGGCGGCCCTATCTCGCCTGCGCTGGGCTGATCACCGCCGCGCTGGTGCCGCTATGGCTGGTCCCGGGGCGCCTTCCTGCCATTGACGACGGTGCCCATCCGAAAGTGCTGCTGCTGGTGAAGGCGGCGCCCATCGCGACCCTCGCTGCGCTGGTGTTCGGCGCGCTCGAAAGCGCCGCGTTCAGCCAGCTGCCGGTGTTCGGCCTGCGCTCGGGCCTCGCGGAAACGTCCGCTGCGCTGCTGGTGACATGGGCAGCACTGGGTAATCTCGCCTTCCAGATCCCGATCGGCTGGCTGTCGGACCGGGTCGATCGCCGCTTCGTCCTGTGCGGCTGTGCGGGACTTGGCGGCCTCGGTTGCCTCATCATGCTGCTGATTCCGCCCCATGGTCTGTTGTTTCTGGTGCTGCTGTTTGTCTGGGGCGGCATCACCGGGGCGATCTACACAGTGGGGCTTGCCCATCTCGGCAGCCGATTCTCCGGCGGCGAGATCGCGGTCGCCAATGCGGCCTTTGTCGTTCTCTATTCATTGGGCATGACAGTGGGACCGCCGCTGGCGGGGATGGCGATGGATCTTGCAGGCGCGCCCGGCCTGCCGCTGGGCCTTGGTGCGATGCTGCTCGCCTATGCGCTGATGGCGGCGCGGCGGATCGCGCAGACGCTGCGCTAACAGGCTTGACTTTGCCCGCAATTTCCGTTCATAAGCCGCCCATGTGCCGGTCGGCTCGTTCGACCGGCCCAATTTTTTCGACCGTCAGGGCCGGCACCGGCCGGAGGATGTATCCATGGCCAAGTCCGCCACGATCAAGATCAAGCTGCTCTCGACCGCCGACACCGGCTTTTTCTACGTGACCAAGAAGAACGCCCGCACCGCGACCGAGAAGCTCTCGTTCAAGAAGTACGATCCGGTTGCGCGCAAGCACGTCGAGTTCAAGGAAACCAAGATCAAGTAATCGCTTGACCGGTTTTCATGCAAAAGGCGCCTCGGGGCGCCTTTTTTTATTGGTTGGAGCAAACGTCCGTCGCCCGGACGGGCGACGCTTCCGGGCCTGCGTTCACCGCAACGGGCTCGTCTCACGCGGCGGCGAGAATCACCCGGTTTCGCCCCTGACGCTTCGCTTCGTAGAGCGCTTCGTCGGCGCGCTTAGCGAGGCCGTCCGCCGTTTCCATCCGGCCATCCATCACCGCAAGGCCAAAGGAGGCGGTGACGGAAATCTGCCGCGCCCCCTTGTGGATGGTGAAGGGTTCGCTCTCGATGCACTGACGCAAACGTTCGGCCACGCGGGTTGCGGCAAAACGATCCGTCTCCGGCATCACGATCACGAATTCCTCGCCACCGAAGCGGGCCAGAATGTCGATGCCGCGAATCCGGCGCCGCAGGCGGGCCGCTGTCTCCACCAACACCTCGTCGCCGGCATCGTGACCATAGGTGTCATTGACCTTCTTGAAGAAATCAACGTCGAGAATGACAAAGGAGATCGGCGCGCCGCGCATCAGCCCGTCATTGATCATGCTGGCAAGCTGGCTGGTCAGATAGCGACGGTTGTGCAGCTTGGTCAGCGGATCGAAGATCGCCATTTCCATCGACGACTGCACATTCTGCCTCAGCTTGTCGGCATAGCGCTTGCGACGGATCTGGGTGCGCACACGGGCGACGAGCTCATTCCGGTCCACGGGCCGCGCGAGATAGTCATTCACGCCAAGATCGAGGGCGCGCAGCACGCGCTTTTCGTCGTCGAGGTCGGAAAGAACGAGAATCGGCGTGTTGCGCGTCCGCTCCAGCGAACGCATCTGGCTGCAAAGGCGCAGAGCGTCGAAATTGGCCAGCCCCAGGCTGACAATGGCCATGTCGAAGTTTTCCTCGGCCATGCGCATGATCGCAACCTGCGGATTGGTTTCGATCTCGACCGTATGCACCATCGACAGCGCCGCCTGCATCCGGTCAGCGGAATTGGCCCGGTCGTCGATGATGAGCACGCGACCGTTCAGACCATCCTCGGCGGCGGCGGCGGCCAGCGGATCCACCTGCCCGATCTGGGGCGAGGCGAGTGCGCGGGCGCGCAATTCGTCTGTCAACGTCTTGAGGCGGGCGAGCGAGCGCACACGCGTCAGCAGCGCGACATCGTTCACCGGCTTGGTGAGAAAGTCGTCCGCGCCGGCCTCAAGCCCCTTCAACCGGTCAGCGGGCTGATCGAGCGCAGTCACCATCACCACCGGCAGATGCGCCGTGGTGGGCGAGGATTTCAGGCGGCGACAAACCTCGAAACCGTCCATGCCTGGCATCATAACATCGAGCAGCACGAGATCGCAGGCACCGCTTTCGCAGATCTCGATGGCCTGCATTCCGTTCATCGCGGAGAGAACGTCGAAGTATTCCGCCGTCAGGCGCGTTTCGAGCAGTTTGATGTTCGGAAAAAGGTCGTCGACGACGAGAACCCGGGCAGTCATGATGCTACTCCAATCCAGTTGGCTGGAAGCCAGTCCCCTCAGCGGGGGCCGAGATACGATTGAACGGTCTGAACGAACTTGCCGACCGAGATCGGCTTGGACAAATAGCCTTCGCAACCGGACTCGCGGATGCGCTCCTCATCGCCTTTCATGGCGAACGCCGTGATGGCGATGACGGGGATGGCTTTCAACGTCTCGTCGTCCTTCAACCATTTGGTCACCTCGATTCCGGAAACCTCCGGCAACTGGATGTCCATCAGGATGAGATCCGGCATGTGCTTCCGGGCGAGTTCAATCGCCTCGACGCCACTGCTGGTCAGCAGGGTTTTGATGCCATGGGCCTGCAAAAGATCGTTGAAGAGCTTCATGTTCAGCTCGTTATCTTCAACAATCAGCACTGTTTTAGACATTTCACTCGTCCCTTGACGCAACGCGCGTCCGGCAGTCTCTGCCACGCAACACTTGCGTGGATCGTTGCCGTCCCCCATCCTCAGTACCAGCCAACGATTAAGTTTTGCGGAATCACCCGTGCGCACATCCCGCCGCCCTGCCCTCGATCCGGACACCATCGCCATTCGTGCGCTCGGCTTCATCGCGTCCGACCCGGAACGTCTGGGCCGCTTTCTGGCGGCGACGGGCATCGGCCCTGAAACGCTCCGCTCCGCCGCCGCCGAGCCGCGCTTTCTCGCCGCCGTGATCGATTTCCTCAGTGAGGACGAGGGCGCCATCCTCGCCTTTTCCGCCAATGAAGGGCTGGCTCCCGAGGCGGTAACGTTCGCGCGCGAGGCACTGGCCGGGCGCAGCGCGGGCGAGCCGTGACGTGGCGGCGGGCGAACATCCGGCCCTCTGCCGCGATTGTCTGAAGGATCATCCGCGCCTGCCCGCCAGCGGCCGTTGCAGCGCCTGCGGTTCGCCCCGGCTGCTGCATCACAAGGAGCGGGACAGCCTCTCCCTCGCGCATATCGATTGCGATGCCTTCTACGCATCGGTGGAAAAACGCGACAATCCCGGCCTTGCCGACAGGCCGGTGATCGTCGGCGGCGGCAAACGCGGCGTCGTCTCCACCTGCTGCTATGACGCGCGCGTTTATGGTGTGCGTTCGGCCATGCCGATGTTCCAGGCGCTGAAACTCTGCCCGCAGGCGGTGGTGATCAAGCCGCGCATGGAGGTCTATGTCGCCGTTGGGCGCGAGATCAAACAGCGGATGCTGGCGCTGACCCCACTCGTCGAATCGCTCTCCATCGACGAGGCCTTCCTCGATCTTTCCGGCACCGAACGCTTGCATGGCGCCAGCCCCGCCGTGACGCTGGCCCGTTTTGCCCATGACATCCGGCGCGACATGCGGCTGACGGTTTCGGTGGGCCTCGGTGCCAACAAGTTCCTCGCAAAGATCGCGTCGGACCTCGAAAAGCCACGCGGCTTTTCCATCATCGGCCAGGAAGATGCTGAGGATTTTCTGGCCGGGCGTCCGGTCGGCATCATCTGGGGCGTGGGCAAGGCCATGCAGGAGCGCCTCGCCCGCGACGGCATCCGCACCATCGCCGACATCCGCAAGGTCAGCGAGGCCGACCTCTTTCGCCGCTACGGCAGCGAGGGCGGGCGGCTGTTCCGCCTTGCGCGCGGCATCGACAACCGCAAGGTCGTCCCTCACCATCCGGCAAAATCCATCTCCGCCGAGACGACTTTCGATGAGGATGTTTCCGATCTCGCCACGCTGGAGCCGATCCTCTGGCGCCTCTGCGAGAAGGTGGCGGACCGGCTGCGGAAGTCCGGCCTCTGCGGCGGCTCGGTGACGCTGAAGCTGAAAACCGCCGATTTCCGGACCGTTACCCGCGCCCGCTCCGGCCTGCCACCGACGCGCCTTGCGATCCGCATCCACGAGGTGGCCCGGCTGATGCTGCTGCCGGAACTGAAAGGGACGCGCTACCGGCTGATCGGCATCGGGGTGTCCGACCTTAGGCCCGAAAGCGAGGCGGATCGCGGCGATCTGATCGACACCGCTGTCAAACGCGAAATTGCCGCAGCCGAAGCCATCCACCAGCTTCGCGCGAAGTTCGGCAAGGCCGCCGTGGTGCGCGGCATCGGCATGGGGCTGAAGGAAAAGTAGAGCCGCGCCTAGCGGCTCAGCGCCCGCATGGCATTGTCGAGCCCGTCCAGAGTCAGCGGGAACATCCGCGCCTGAAACTGCTGCTGGATCAACCGGATCGACTGGGTATACCCCCAATGCTCCTCGGGCAGCGGATTAAGCCAGACTGTCTTGGGAAAATGATCCAGCACCCGCTGAAGCCAGGCCGCCCCCGGCTCCTCGTTGAAATGCTCGACCGAGCCGCCGGGATAGACAATCTCATACGGGCTCATCGAGGCATCGCCGACGAAGACCACGCGGTAATCAGCGCCATAGGTGCGGATCATTTCGATCGTCGGCAGCGAGGTCGCATCGCGCCGCCGGTTCTCCTTCCACACGCGCTCGTAAAGGCAGTTGTGGAAATAGAAGTGCTCGAAATGCTTGAACTCGGATTTCGCGGCAGAGAACAACTCGTCCACCTGCTCGACATGCCAATCCATCGAACCGCCGATGTCGAGCAGCAGCAGCACCTTGATGGCATTGCGCCGCTCGGCCCGCATCTGCACATCGAGAAAGCCCTTGTGAGCCGTGCCGCGAATGGTGCCGTCGAGATCGAGTTCGTCGAGCGCGCCGGTCCGGGCGAATTTTCTCAGGCGCCGAAGCGCGATCTTGATGTTGCGGGTGCCAAGTTCGGCCTTGCCGTCGAGATCCTTGAACTCGCGCTTGTCCCACACCTTCACCGCGCGGAAATTGCGGTTGCTGTCCTGCCCGATGCGGATGCCCTCTGGGTTATAGCCGTAGGCACCATAGGGCGATGTGCCGGCGGTGCCGATCCATTTGCTGCCGCCCTGATGCCGGCCCTGCTGTTCCTCAAGCCGCTTCTTGAGGTCTTCCCAGAGTTTATCCCAGCCCTTGGCCTTGATCTCGGCCTTCTCCTCTTCCGTGAGGTACTTCTCGGCGAGCTTGCGCAGCCAATCTTCCGGAACGTCGCGGGCCGCAACGCCATCGGCGAGGCCCTCGCCATCCAGTCCCTTGAACACGCTGCCGAACACCCGGTCGAACTTGTCGAGGTTGCGCTCGTCCTTCACCAGCACGGCACGGGAGAGATAGTAGAAGTCTGTTACCGAGGTGCCGGCGATGTCGTTCCGCATCCCGTCGAGCAGGTTGAGATACTCGCGCAAGGTCACGGGAACCTTGGCCTCGCGCAGCGCAGTAAAGAAGTGAAGGAGCATGGTCCTTTTTGACGCGTCCGCCGCGCTGTGGCAAGCCATGGCCTCAGGAGCTTTGGGCACAGGAGCTTGAGGCACATGCCCAGGATCGTCCGCGCATCGGCGTTTCTCCTTTTGACTGCGACAGCGTTGGCTGAAACGCCGCCTGTGCCGCCGCGCAAGCCCGAGACGACGCGGCCCGCGACGGTCGATCCCCCTCATCCGCCGCGGCACGAGCGCATCGGCCCGGAGACCATCCCTGTCGCTCCACCCGCCAATCCCGGCGCCCTCTGCCTTGCCGCCCTTCAACGCGAGGGCCACGCGGTGGAACCTGCCGAAGCGCCGAAGGCGAGCGAAAGCGCCTGCACGCTCGATACACCTGTACGGATCTCGGCAATCCGTACCGCCACCGGAACGGTGCAACTTCCCGACAGGCCACTGCTGTCCTGCGCCTTTGCGGCAGATGTGGTCGACTTCGTGCAGGATCTGGCAGCGCCTCTTGCGCAGGCGGTGCTGGGCTCCTCGCTGGCAAAACTCGGCACCGGACCGGGGTACAATTGCCGCACCCGCAACCGCGTGCCGGGAGCGAAGATCAGCGCCCACGGACAGGGCCGCGCCATCGACATCGCGACGCTGGAGACCGCCGCCAGGAAATCCATCGCGGTCAGCGCCCGCCTGACCGGGGTCGACGCCGCCTACGTCTCCGCCTTGCGCAAGGCCGCCTGTGGCTGGTTCAACACCACGCTCGGACCGGGATCAGACCCCGCCCATGCCGACCACCTGCATTTCGACGACGAGCCGCGCGGCCGCGATGGCCAGTCGCGCTTCTGTCAGTAGCGGTGCTTGACCCATTCTGCTGCCCCGTCCAAAACAGGCCGAACGAAAGGCCCCTCCATGCGCTTCACCGGCACCAAGGATTATGTTGCAACAGACGATCTCACCGTCGCGGTGAATGCGGCCATTGTGCTGCAACGGCCGCTGCTGGTGAAGGGCGAGCCGGGCACGGGCAAGACGGTGCTGGCCGAGGAAATTGCCAAGGCGCTGAATGCCCCGCTGATCACCTGGCACATCAAATCCACCACAAAGGCCGCGCAGGGGCTTTATGAATACGATGCGGTGTCCCGCCTGCGCGACAGCCAGCTGGGCGATCCGCGCGTGTCAGACATCCGCAACTACATCCGTAAGGGCAAGCTCTGGGAGGCATTTACATCCGACGTGCGCCCGGTGCTGCTGATCGACGAGATCGACAAGGCCGACATCGAATTCCCGAACGATCTGCTGCTCGAACTCGACCGGATGGAGTTCCACGTTTACGAGACGGGCGAGACGGTGAAGGCGGCGCAGCGGCCCATCGTCGTCATCACCTCCAACAACGAGAAGGAACTGCCGGACGCCTTCCTGCGCCGCTGCTTCTTCCACTACATTAAGTTCCCAGATGCGGAGACGATGCAGAAGATCGTCGAGGTGCATTATCCTGGCATCAAGAAGCAGCTCGTCGCCAATGCCATGAGCATTTTCTTCGGCGTGCGCGAGGCTCCGGGCCTGAAGAAAAAGCCCTCCACCTCGGAACTGCTGGATTGGCTGAAATTGCTGGTCTCGGAAGACATTCCCGCTGAAGCACTGAAGGAACGTGATCAGCGCAAGCTGCTGCCGATCCTGCACGGCGCGCTGCTGAAAAACGAGCAGGATGTGAGCCTGTTTGAAAAGCTGGCATTTCTCTCCCGCCGCGAAGGGCGATAGCGCGAATTGCCGGTCGTGTGGCGCTCCCCTCGCCAATCCGGCCATTCCATGCGAAAAGCGCGCAAAGGATTGGACCATTGGCCCGCAAGAATCGCCCGGACGACGACTACACCCTGCCCTCGCGCGAAGAGATCCTGCACTTTATGGCAAGCGCCAGCGGCAAGATCGGCAAGCGCGAAATCGCACGCCATTTCGGTGTCGGCGGCGGCGCGCGCGTGGGCCTGAAGCGCCTCCTCAAGGAGCTTGAGGACGACGGCCTGCTCAGCCGCGAGCGCAAGGCCATCCATGCAGCCACCGAACTGCCGCACACGGTTGTCGGCGAGATCACCGGGCGCGACCGCGATGGCGATCTCATCGCCCAACCGGTGGAGTGGGACGAGGCGCGGATGGGTTCGCCGCCGCGCATCATCCTGTTCTTCCCGAAAAAACTCCGCCGTAACGATGGGCCGCAGCCCGGTATCGGCGACCGCGCACTGATCAAGACCGAGCGCGACCGGCACGAGCCGAACCTTTATCAGGGCCGCGTCATCAAGCTTCTGTCCGTGCACAAGGATCGGACCATCGGCATCTTCCGCGAGGATAAATCGCGTGGCGGCGGCCGGCTCATCCCTGTGGACAAGAAGGCGCGCGGCGAGGAAATCCTGATCCGCCCCGGAGACGAGGCCGAGGCCGAGGATGGTGACCTCATCGCCGTCGAGACCGAGAAATCGCGCTATCTCGGGCTGAAGACCGCGCACGTCCGCGAGGTTCTGGGGTCGATCAAGACCGAAAAGGCCGCGAGCCTCATCGCCATTCACCAGCACAACATTCCCCACGTTTTCCGCGAGGAAACGCTGGCGGAAGCTGCAAGCGCCCGCGAGGCGACGTTGGAAGGCCGCGAGGACTGGCGCACACTGCCACTCATCACCATCGATCCTGCGGATGCGAAAGATCACGACGACGCTGTCTTTGCCGCGCCGGACGAAAACCCCGAAAACGCCGGCGGCTTTATCCTCTCCATCGCCATTGCCGATGTTGCGGCCTATGTCCGGCCCGGCACTTCGCTGGACCGGGAGGCACTGGAACGCGGCAATTCGGTCTATTTCCCCGACCGCGTTGTGCCGATGTTGCCCGAACGCATTTCGAACGATCTCTGCTCGCTGAAGCCGGGCGTCAACCGCCCTGCCCTTGCCTGCCGGGTCGTGATCGATGCGCGCGGGCGCAAGCTCAGCCACAGCTTCCACCGCGTGCTGATGCGTTCGGCCGCCAAGCTTGCCTATCCGCAGGCGCAGGCTGCGATTGATGGCCAGCCCGACGATGTTTCCGGACCGGTGCTTGATACCGTGCTGAAACCGCTCTGGGCCGCCTATGAGGCGTTGAAAATCGCCCGCGACAAGCGCGGCCCGCTCGAACTCGACCTGCCCGAGCGCAAGTTGGTGCTGAACCCGGATGGCACGCTGAAGGATGTCATCTCGCCCGAGCGGCTTGATGCCATGCGGCTGATCGAGGAGTTCATGATCCTCGCCAACGTCTGCGCCGCCGAGACGCTGGAGAAGAACCGCTCGTTGCTGCTCTTCCGGGTGCATGACGAGCCGAGCCTCGAAAAGATGGAGGCGTTGCGCGAATTCCTGCAATCCATCGGCATCGACCTTGCCAAGCAGACCGTGGCGCGGCCCGAACTCTTCAACCGCATCCTCGCCCGGGTGCGGGGCACGCCGAACGAGCACCTGACCAACGAGGTCGTGCTGCGCAGCCAGGCGCAGGCCGAATATGCTCCTGAAAACTATGGACATTTCGGGTTAAATCTCAGGAAATACGCGCATTTCACCTCACCGATCCGCCGTTATGCCGATCTGATCGTGCATCGCGCGCTGATCCGGGCGCTCCATCTTGGCAAGGATGGCCTGCCCGACATGACGCTGGACCAGATGCGCGAGATCGGCGCGTCCATTTCCGCTGCCGAGCGCCGCGCCATGGCCGCCGAGCGCGACACCATCGACCGGTTGATCGCCTTCCACCTCGCGGACCGGATCGGCGCGAGTTTTTCGGGCCGCATTTCCGGCGTCACGCGCTCGGGCGCATTCATCAAACTCGACGGCCTGGGGGCCGATGGCTTTGTGCCCGCCGCCACCATCGGCAGCGATTACTACCACTTCGATGAGCGCCGCCATGCTCTGGTTGGCAGCCGCACGGGCGAGACGTTCCAGCTTGGGGATCAGGTCAAGGTGCGGCTTGTTGAAGCACTCCCCGTTGCGGGCGCTTTAAGGTTCGAAATTCTGTCCGAAGGCCGCTATACGAAACCCTCGCCTCACCCCGCGCGGAGCCAGCGCGGGAACAAGTTGCCCTTCGGCGACCGGGGTCGACATCGGACGGCGAGCCAGCATCCGAAGAGGGGAAAGTAATATGGCCTTGCACTATAATTACGGCGAAGGCGCTGCCGAGGATGCGCCGCGGGATGTGGGCCAGGCCCTCCAGCGCGGTTTTTTCTGCCGTTGCCCGGATTGCGGCAAAGGGGCGATTTTCGGCAAGTTCCTGAAGGTCAATCCGGTCTGCGACGGTTGCGGCCTGAAACTCGACGGCCATCGCGCCGATGACATGCCGCCCTACATCGTCATCATGATCGTGGGACACATCGTGGTGGGGCTCAATCTCGCCTTCGAGCAGTCGGCGGAATGGCCACTCTGGGTGCATTTCTCGATTTGGCCGCTGCTCACAGTCGTTTCCGCCCTGCTGCTGCTACAGCCGGTCAAGGGCGCGCTGATCGGCTATCAATGGGCGTTGAAGATGCACGGCTTCGACCCGATTCTGGCGCGCGACCCTGCCATGCCCGATCCGCTGCCCGAGGCGAAGGTCTGAGGTCTGTCAAAGCGTGAAAGTCAGGCGCGCTCCCGCCTTTGCGGGACCACGCGCCATGAGGGCAAGCCCGCTCAGCGCGTGCAGGCGTCGGCCTTCAGTCTCTCGAACTGGCTCATGCGGGCAGCGAGGGAGAAATCGCCGAAATCGAACTTGAGGTTCGAATAGACGCCGCTTTCCAGAAGATCGAACGACATCACATAGACTGGCGTCCGGTCACCGGGCTGTCCGGTTTCAAAATAGCTGACGCTGACCGGCCAGCGCCGCTCGCCCTCCAGGCCCGCCTTCCTGACAGCATCTTCGAGCCGATCCTTCGCGGGGCCGTCGACCGGATGCCCGATCAGCGCCGTCGTGTCGTAATATTTCTCGCCGCCGTCCGAACCATCATAGAGCGCGATGTTCAGGCTCCGCTCGCCCTTTTTGGCGGCCTCCAGCAGGCGGCGGGTATGTTCGGTCGGGAAAACCGGTTCGTCCGGCAGGTCGAGCTTGGTCCGCTTCGGCTGCTTCAGCACGATGGAAACGCCGCCGTCGCCGGCCCGTTCAGCCGTTCCGTCCGATTGCTGCGAGGTGACGTTATTGACCATGTTCTTCAGGTTGAAGCGGAAGCTCCTGCCCTCGCCGTCCTCCCAGGTGGACGAGCGCATATCCATCACCTTCTGCCGACCCTCGCCATCATCGATGGTCGTGACCTGCCGGAAGTTGAGCGCATAACCGTCGCAGGCATTGCCGGAAAACTCGAAGGCGATCCGCCCGCCGGCATTCGAGATCCCGCGCGACTTTTCGGGAATGAGCGCAATATCATAGACCGCACGATGGGCCAGCAGCGAGGGGCCAGCCGCCAACGCCGCGCCGGACGCGGCACTCAGCGCCGCCGCAAGAACAACCGAACCGATGCGCCGCATCACCAAACTCCGAAGAACCATGAAAAGAATGCCGGGACATCCTTTAGAATTGGAAAAACGGCGGCAATACGACCGCTTGCCACCGGCCCCCCTTTTGACGCAGGTTTGCATCAAACGAACACGCATTCGCGAGTCAGAAAGGAAGCAACATAATGAGCACGGTGGAACAACGGCTTCAAACCCTGGGAATCGCCCTGCCGGCGGCGGCCGCGCCCGTCGCCAACTATGTGCCGTTTGTACAGACCGGCAACCTGCTCGTCCTCTCCGGCCAGCTCTGTCTCGGTGCAGATGGCAAGATTGCGGACAGGCACAAGGGCAAGCTCGGCGCCGGCGTTTCCAACGAAGATGGCACGGAGGCTGCGCGGCTCTGCGCCATCAACCTGCTGGCCCAGGCGAAAGCCGCGCTCGGCTCGCTCGACCGGATCAGCCGCTGCGTGCGGCTTGGTGGCTTCATCAATGTAACGCCCGATTTCGGCGCCCTGCCCGTCATCATGAACGGTGCTTCAAACCTGATGGTGGAGGTGCTGGGCGACGCAGGGCGCCACGCCCGCTCCACCGTCGGCATGGCGCAACTGCCACTTGATGCCGCCGTGGAAGTGGAAGCGATGTTCGAGGTGAAGTGATGGGGCGCGACCTTGCCTACATCACCGCCCGCAAGATCGCCCATCGCGGCCTGCACGACCGATCGGGCGGCATCATCGAGAATTCGATGAGTGCATTTCGCGCGGCGATTGCCGGCGGCTTTGCCATGGAATGCGACGTGCAGCTGACGGCGGATGGCGAGGCCGTGGTGTTCCACGATTTCACGCTCGACCGGCTGACCATGGGCAGCGGCAAGGTGGTGGACCATTCCGCCGCCGCCCTGGCCGCCATCGCCATGAGGGACACGCTGGATCGTATTCCCACGCTTTCTGCGATGCTGGAAGAGGTCGCTGGCCGCTCCCTCATCGTCTGCGAAATCAAGAGCGCCTATGACGGCGACATGCGGCTGACCAACCGTGTCGCCGAAGTGGTGAGAAACTACGCCGGGCCGCTTGTCATCAAGTCGTTCGATCCCCGCATCGTTGCCCATTGGCATACGCTGAAAACCGGGCTGCCGGTCGGCATCGTCGCGATGAACGATTACAGCTACCCCGACTATGATCGCTGTTCGGCGGCGGAAAAGCACGCCATGGCCAACCTTCTGCATTTTTCGGAAACGCGCCCGGAGTTCATTTCCTGGCGGGTGCGCGACCTTCCCACCGGGGTGCCGAACCTCTGCCGCGTCGGCCTTGGCCTGCCCGTCATGACCTGGACTGTGCGGACGCCGGAGGATGTGGCGCTGGCCAGCCGCCATGCGGACCAGATGGTGTTTGAAGGTTTTCTGCCTGAATGAGGCGCTGATCCATGAGGGCTGATCGCTTGTTGGGCTGGCGCGTCAGCACGCATACGCGCCTTCAGGACTTCACCGGACCAGCATGGGATGCCTGCGCAGCACCGTCGCGCAACCCATTCGTATCCTTCGCCTTTCTCTCGGCGCTGGAAGACAGCGGCTGCGTGGGCGGCCGCACGGGCTGGGCGCCCGCGCATCAGGCGGTGCGCGACAGCGACGGCAATGTCGTTGCCGTGGCACCGACCTATGTGAAGAGCCACAGCCTCGGTGAATATGTGTTTGATCACGGCTGGGCCGAGGCCTTTGCGCGGGCCGGCGGCGCCTATTACCCGAAAATCCAGGTCGCGGTGCCCTTCACGCCAGCCACGGGGCCGCGCCTGATCGTTCGCGAGGGGATTGATCGCCCCGCCGCAATCGATGCTCTGACGCAAGGGCTTGAAGCCCTCCGCAGACAACTCGATGCTTCGTCCATCCACGCGACCTTCCTGCCGGAAGCCGAAGCGGACGCGTTGGCTGCACACAGCTATCTCATCCGCACTGACCGGCAGTTTCACTGGGACAACGCAGGCTACGGCGCGTTCGACGATTTCCTCGCCGCCCTGTCCTCACGCAAGCGCAAGATGATCCGCCGTGAGCGGAAGGATGCGCTGGCAAACGACATCACCATCCGCTGGTTGACCGGGCGCGACATTACGGAAGCTCACTGGGATGCGTTCTTTACGTTCTACATGAACACCGGCGCCCGCAAATGGGGCACCCCCTACCTCAACCGCCCGTTCTTCAGCCTGATCGGTGAGCGGATGGCCGATGCTTTGCTGCTGGTCATCGCCGAGCGCGCCGGCAAGCCCATCGCCGGCGCCATCAATTTTATCGGCGGTGGCACGCTGTTCGGTCGCAACTGGGGCGCCATCGAGGATCACCCCTTTCTGCATTTCGAGGTCTGCTATTATCAGGCCATGGAATTTGCCATCGCGCGCGGGCTTGCACGGGTCGAGGCCGGTGCGCAGGGCGAACACAAGCTGTTGCGCGGCTACCGCCCCGTCACCACCTTTTCCGCCCATGCCATAGCGCATGAAGGCCTCAGGGCCGCCGTCGCCCGTTACCTGAAGGTTGAACGCGAAGCCGTGCGCGAGGACAAGATTGAACTGGACAGGATGACCCCCTTTCGGCGAACCTCTGATCCGTAGTCCTGCCGCATCATCCTACGTTCATGTCGCCCCGCTAGTGTAATGTTGGCGACGACATAAATTTCCCGGAGGGGTCTGAGATGGAGAGACGGAATTTCCTGAAAGGTGCATTGGCGCTGTTTGGCGCAGCGGCTGTGGGCGCAACGATAACCACAGACGAGGCTACGGCAGCCACCCCTACCCCAAAGCTCACGCCGGAAACGCCTGATGTGAAGGCAGAACCGGTTGCTGACGGCGATAATAAAGAAATGGATGCCGACGGCCAGTATTACTACCGCCGTCGATACTACCGCCCGCGTCGCAGATTATATTATCGCCGTCCTCGGCGGTACTATTATCGCCCCCGTCGGTACTACTACCGCCGCCCTCGGCGCCGGATCTATTATCGGCCGCGGCGCGTTTATTACCGCCGGGCTTACTTCTGGTAAGCGCGCCGTTCCTGTAGCATCAGTGACGGGCGGCCACTGGCCGCCCGTGTGGTTTGAATGTCCGGAGTTGCCATGGTCGCGCCTGCCTATGATCCCAACAACATTTTCGCAAAAATCCTGCGCGGCGAGATTCCCTGCCACAAGGTCTATGAGGATGAGCATGTGCTGGCCTTTATGGACATCATGCCGCGCGGTGACGGCCACACGCTGGTGATTCCGAAAGTCGCAGCACGCAACATTCTCGATCTGCCTGCGGAAGCTTTTGCGCCGCTGATGGCCGGCGTGCAGAAGGTTGCACGTGCCGCCAAGGCCGCGCTCGACGCCGATGGCATCACGCTCCAGCAATTTTCAGAGCCGGCGGGCGGACAGGTGGTATTCCACATCCACTTTCACGTCATTCCGCGCTGGAACGGCGTGAGATTGCGGCCGCATACCGGCGAAATGGCGCCAGGCGCCGAACTCGCCGGATTCGCAAAGAAGATCGCGGCAGCGATTGGTGCATAAAGACGTGAATGGCCCGCCTTCGCGGAGCCATGCCACCGCCGCACTCAGCGATAGGCCGCCGCGATTGCGAGGAAGTCCGCTGCCTTGAGGCTGGCGCCGCCGATCAGGGCGCCATCGACGTTGGCAACCGCCATCAGCGCGGCAGCGTTGTCGGGCTTGACCGAACCGCCGTAGAGAATGCGCATCCGCCCGGCCGTATCGGCGCCGAGCGCGCCCCGAAGCGTCTTGCGGATATCGGCATGAACCTCAGCGACATCGGCAATGGTCGGCGTGAGCCCCGTCCCGATCGCCCAGACCGGCTCATAGGCAATGATCGTGTTCCAGCGGCTCGCCCCCTCCGGCAGCGAACCCTTCACCTGCCTGCGAACGACGGCCAGCGTCTTGCCCGCTTCACGTTCGGCCCGGGTCTCACCCACGCAGACAATGGCGCGCAGGCCAGCGCGCAGCGCAGCCTCGGCCTTCGCCTTTACAATGGTGCTGGTCTCGCCATGGTCGGCGCGGCGCTCGGAATGACCGACGATCACGAAACTCGCCCCGGAATCAGCCAGCATTTCGGCGGAAATATCGCCCGTATGCGCACCGCTCGCCTTGGCATGGCAATCCTGCCCGCCGATTTCCAGCTTCGATCCAAGGCAGGCCGCCGCCGCCGTCAGCACCAAAGTCGCCGGGGTGCAGATGAGCAGTGCGGCGCGATTCTGAAGCGCGACGTCATAGCCGTCGGCAATGGCCTTGATCTCGGACAGTGAGGCCCGCGTGCCGTTCATTTTCCAGTTTCCGGCAACAAGGGGGCGCGGGCGGGAGGTGATGGCCATCGGGAATCTCGCTTCGATCATTGAAAGTCGGCCTTTTTCCTAGCGGGCGCTGTGAAATGACGCAATGCGGCCTTTGGTCTGTGCTTTTCAGCGTGTAAACGGGAACACTCTTCTCGGAATCTTCGACATGACCAGCATCCACCGCCTTCCGCCCCCGCGCGGCATCGACCACCTTGTCATCGCAGCGCGTGATCTTGACGCGCTGGCCGCGCATTATCGGCAGCTCGGCTTCACTGTGGGGCCGCGCAACACGCATCCCTGGGGCACTGAAAACCACATCGTCCAGATGCCCGGTTGCTTTCTGGAGTTGATCGGCGTGGGTCATGGCGCCGCGATTCCCGAACAGACCGGCAGGGCTTACAGTTTTGGCGGCTTTGTCCGCGATTACCTCGCCCAAAGCGAAGGGCTGGCCATGCTGGTTCTGGAAAGTAACAACGCCATCGGCGATGCCGAGGACTTCCGCAAAGCCGGAATCGGCAATTTCGAGCCGTTCTTTTTCGAGCGCAGCGGGATTCGCGCCGATGGCAGCGTGGCGAGGGTCGCCTTCACACTCGCCTTCGCAAAATGGCGGGGGGTGACTGGGGCCGGCTTCTTCACTTGCCAGCAGCATGAGCCGCAGAACTTCTGGAACCCCGCCGTGCAGACGCATGAAAACGGCGTGACCGGCATCGCCCGCGTCACCATGGTCGCGGATGACCCATCCGACATGCACGAATTCCTCGGCGCTTTCATCCGTCAGCGCGAGATGCGCGCGACCTCTTTCGGCATCGAACTCGACACGGGCCGGGGGATTGTTGAAGTGCTTTCGCGCACAGCCTTCCGGTTCCGTTTCGGCGTAGAGCCGCCGGGTAGCCCCGCCCTGGGGCCGCAGTTTGCCGCAATCACCTTCAACTGTGCAAAACCATCAGTGGTGGCCGCTCAGCAATCAGGACAACCGATCACGGCAGACAAAATGGGGGTAATTCCGGCTGAACTTGCAACAGGAGTTGTATTGGCCTTTGTCGGAAAATAGTCGGAGCCACAAGTGCGCATTCTCGTTATTGCATTCATCATCGGCGTTGCCGCGATCATGAGTTGGATTGTGCTTCAGCCGGAATGTCGGGACGGCGAGATTTTCGAGAACGAACAGCAGTGCGTGAACACCGCAGGCTATGACCGTCGCTTCTGCGAGCAGGCCTTCTCCCGTAAAAAGGACGCCATTCATCGGGCTGGAAATGTCTTTGCCACGCAAAGCGATTGCCAGATGCGCCATCCGGTCTGTATCGAGTATCCCAGCGCGCATGGCTGGACACCCAAGCCGTCCGGTTATTGCGTGGTGCGCGCCAGCGATGGTGCGCTCGCCACCATGGTGCCGGTCTACGGGCCGCGCAAATAAGGATCAACGATGGCTGAGATGCAAGCAACGCCGGGCGAAACCGTCCGGATCGGCAATGTCGTTTTTGACAACAACGAGAAACTGGCGCTCATCGCCGGCCCCTGCCAGATGGAAAGCCGCGACCACGCCATGGAACATGCGGCCTTTCTGGCCGAACTCGCGCGGAAGCATTCCATCGGCATCGTCTACAAAACCTCCTATGACAAGGCGAACCGCACCAGTGTGAATGCCGCGCGCGGCATAGGCCTCGAAAAGGCCATGGCTGTGTTCGCCGAGATCAAGGCCACCTATGGGTTGCCAGTGATTACCGATGTGCACGAGACCTTCCACTGCGCGGAAGTGGCCAAAGTTGTCGATGTGCTGCAAATTCCGGCCTATCTCTGTCGCCAGACCGACCTCCTGCTTGCCGCCGGGCGCACAGGCGCGGCCATCAACATCAAGAAGGGCCAGTTCCTCGCGCCGTGGGACATGGCCAATGTCGTCGCCAAGGTGCGTTCCACCGGCAATGCGCGTGTGATGGTTTGCGAACGCGGCGCGTCGTTCGGCTACAACACGCTCGTCTCTGACATGCGCGCCCTGCCGATCATGGCGGAAACCTGCAAAGCGCCGGTGATTTTCGATGCGACACATTCCGTGCAGCAACCGGGGGGCCTCGGCGGTTCCTCAGGCGGTGAACGGCGATTCGTAGCTGCGCTCGGCCGCGCCGCCGTCGCGGTGGGCGTCGCCGGCATCTTCATCGAATGCCACAATGATCCCGACCGCGCGCCCTGCGACGGCCCGAACATGGTGCCGCTCAAGGATATGCCGGCGCTCATCGGCCAGTTGCTGGCCTTCGATGCGCTGACCAAGGGGCGATAAATACTAAGCTCTCTAAGATACATCTTGACCTGAAAGTCGGATCGTCCGACAAGGACGCATGACCCTGCCGCTTGTCGTCGTGCTCGGGATCGTCGGAATCGGCGTGTCCTATAACCAACGCATGCTGGACCCGCTCACCGTGCTGCTTGCGCGGGATCTGGCGGCGGAAGTGTCCAATATTGTGCTGCTGTCGCCAGCCTTCACCCTGCCCTACGCTTTGGGTCAACCAATTCTCGGCCCGGTGGCGGATGCCGTGGGCAAGGCGCGCGTCCTGCGGCTTTGCATGGCCACGATCATCGCCAGCGCTGTTGCGACGCTGTTTGTGACAAACTACCCGCTGCTGGTCGCGCTGCGCATGCTGGCTGGTCTGGCGGCTGGCGGCATCATCCCTGTTTCGCTGGCGCTGATTGCCGACCGCACACCGGTCGAGGAGCGGCAGGTGGCGATGAGCCATTTCATGCTGGTCCTGATTGTCAGCCAGATTTTTACGGCGCCGGTATCAGCCTATGTGGCGCAGAAATTCCACTGGCACGCGACTGTGATCGTGGCGCTGGTGCTGGCGGCCTTTGCCTATGCCATGCTGCTCTGGCGGGTGAAGCCCAATTCCAGGGCGGTGCGCACACCGTTCAGCGCGGTCAACGCGGTGCGGACTTACCGGACGATCCTGGCGGACCCGCGGGCGCGAACCTGTTACGCGGCAGTGCTGGCGGAAGGCATCTTCATCTTCGGCATCACGCCGCATATTGCGCCGATCCTCGAACAGCGCGGCCTCGGCGGCGCAACGGAGGCGGGCTATGTGCTCGCCGGCATGGGCGGCGGCGGCATTCTCTATGCGCTGTCGGTAACGCGGCTGGTCCGGCGCTTCGACATCTTTACGCTGATGCGGGCGGGCGGCGTGCTGGTTGCCACCGGCCTCTTCGCAACCGCGCTGTCGTTGAACTGGCAGATGATGGTCGTCGCCTATGCTATCCTCGGCTTCGGCTTCTACATGCTGCACTCCGGCCTTCAGACGCGCGTGACCGAGGTGATTCCGACCTCGCGCGCTTCAGTGGTTTCGCTGCACGCCTTCTTCATGTTTCTTGGCATCGCGGGCGGGCCGATCCTGTTCGGCTGGGCGGACACGCATTTCGGGCTTCTGTGGCCGCTGCTGGTATTCGCCGCCGGCATTCTGATTGCCAGCACCGGCGCTGCCAGTCGCCTGAAGAGACTGGACGCCGCCGGCGCGCGAAGCGAGGCTTAGCCCGCTTACCTGGCCGCCTTGACCATGATCTCGACCTTGTAGGCCGGGGTGGCGAGCGCAGCCTGAACCGTGGCGCGGGCGGGCGTGTTGCCCGGCGAGACCCAGGCGTCCCACACGGCATTCATCTTCGGAAAGTCCGCCATGTCGGCCAGCCAGATGTTGGCGGTGATCAGCTTGGCCTTGTCGGTGCCGGCAGCGGCGAGCAGGCGGTCGATCTCGGCGAGAATCTGCTTGGTCTGGCCGGTGGCATCAGCGCCGGTGTCATCGGCCACGATGCCGGCGAGGTAAACCGTATCGCCATGGATGACGGCTTTCGACATGCGCGGGCCAGTTTCGATGCGCTTGAGGGTCATGAAGTATCCTTTCATCGGTCGTACGTTCTGTCTTGGGGTTAGCGGCGATTGTTTTTTCTGTCCACTGTCAGAACGGCATGTCGCACCCTACATTCATCTTTGCTTTGTCATGATCCCGGGAAACACTCTTGAATCGCATCCGCCGTTACCGCAGTCTGCCAAATCACATGACGACCGAGCTGATGACCAAACCACGCCCTGCCCTTCCCGCGATCGTCGCGGGACCGGATGAGCACGGCCCCGCCGACGGCGGGCGCGACGGCGCGGGCACGCTGATTGCGCCGCGCTCGAAAACCCAGGCCAAACGGCCGAGCCTCTATCGGGTGCTGCTGCTCAACGATGACTTCACGCCGATGGAGTTCGTCATCCACGTTCTCAGGCAGTTTTTCGCCAAGAGCATCGAGGATGCGACCGAAATCATGCTCCACGTCCACCACAATGGCGTGGGTGAATGCGGGACCTACACTTACGAGGTCGCCGAAACCAAGGTGACACTGGTGATGGATTTCGCTCGCCAGCATAACCATCCCCTGCAATGCGTCATGGAAAAGAAGTGAGGCCCCAACGTGCCGACATTTTCCCGTAATCTCGAAAAGGCCCTGCACCAGGCGCTCGCTATCGCCGGGGAACGCCAGCACGAATATGCGACGCTGGAGCATCTGCTGCTCGCGCTCGTCGATGACAGCGATGCAAGCGCCGTCATGCGCGCCTGCAACGTGGATCTCGACACGCTGCGCCGCACCGTGACCGATTACATCAACAACGAGTTGTCGGGCCTTGCCACCAACCACAAGGGCGACCCCAAGCCGACGTCCGGCTTCCAGCGGGTCATCCAGCGGGCGGTGATCCATGTCCAGTCCTCCGGTCGCGAAGAAGTGACCGGGGCGAATGTTCTGGTCGCCATCTTCGCCGAGCGTGAAAGCCACGCCGCCTTCTTCCTGCAAGAACAGGACATGACGCGCTTTGACGCGGTCAACTACATCAGCCACGGCATCGCAAAGACGCCCGGCCAGTCGCAGTCGCGCAGCCCGCGCGGTGTCGCCGAAGAGGAGGAACAGCAGGACGATCAGGGCCGCGCTGACGGACCGCAGAAAGGCGGCAAGAAGGAAAGCGCGCTGAAGGCCTACGCCATCGACCTCAACGCCAAGGCGCGCGGCGGCAAGATCGACCCGCTGATCGGTCGTGACAATGAGGTGAATCGCACCATTCAGGTGCTGTGCCGCCGCTCGAAGAACAACCCGCTCTATGTCGGTGACCCCGGCGTTGGCAAGACCGCCATCGCCGAGGGGCTGGCGCGTCGTATCGTCACGGGCGATGTGCCGGAAGTGCTGGCGGATGCCACGATTTTTGCGCTCGATATGGGAATGCTGCTGGCCGGCACCCGCTATCGCGGCGATTTCGAGGAGCGCCTGAAGCAGGTGATCAAGGAGGTGGAGACCCACCCCAACGCGATCCTGTTCATCGATGAGATCCATACCGTGATCGGCGCCGGCTCCACCTCGGGCGGCTCGATGGATGCGTCCAACCTGCTCAAGCCAGCGCTGGCGCAAGGTTCGCTGCGCTGCATCGGCTCGACCACCTACAAGGAATATCGCCAGCATTTTGAAAAGGATCGGGCGCTGGTCCGCCGCTTTCAGAAGATCGATGTCAACGAGCCGAGCGTGGCCGATACCATCGAGATCCTGAAGGGGTTGAAGCCTTATTTCGAGGAGTTTCACAAGCTCAAGTACACCGGGGAAGCCATCAAGGGCGCGGTGGAACTGTCGCACCGCTACATCCATGACCGGAAGCTGCCGGACAAGGCCATCGACGTGATCGATGAATCCGGCGCGGCGCAGATGCTGCTTCCCGAAGGCAAGCGCAAGAAAACGCTTGGCCTCAAGGAGATCGAAGCGACAATTGCGACGATGGCGCGCATTCCGCCCAAAACCGTGTCGAAGGACGATGCGGAGGTGCTGGAACATCTGACCAGCACGCTCCAGCGCGTGGTCTATGGGCAGGACGATGCGATCAAGCAGTTGTCGTCTGCGATCAAACTTGCCCGCGCCGGCCTTCGCGATACTGAAAAGCCCATCGGCTCCTACCTCTTCTCCGGCCCCACCGGCGTCGGCAAGACCGAGGTGGCGCGCCAGCTTGCCAAGACGCTCGGTGTCGAACTCATCCGCTTCGACATGTCGGAGTATATGGAACGGCACACCGTCAGCCGGCTGATCGGCGCACCTCCCGGCTATGTCGGCTTTGATCAGGGCGGACTTCTGACCGATGGTGTCGATCAGAATCCGCACTGCGTGTTGCTGCTCGACGAGATCGAAAAGGCCCATCCGGACCTCTACAATATCCTGTTGCAGGTGATGGATCACGGCAAGCTGACCGATCACAATGGCAAGCAGGTTTCGTTCCGCAATGTCATCATGATCATGACGACGAACGCGGGCGCCTCCGACATGGCCAAGGCCTCGTTCGGCTTCACACGAACCAAGCGCGAGGGCGACGACACCGAGGCGATCAACCGGCTGTTCACGCCGGAATTCCGCAACCGGCTTGATGCAATCATCTCCTTCGGCCAGTTGCCCCGCGACGTTATCGCGCAGGTGGTGGACAAGTTCGTGCTGCAACTTGAGGCGCAACTGTCGGACCGGAACGTCACGATCGAACTCACCGACGCGGCACGCGCCTGGCTGGTCGAGAACGGCTATGACGAACTCATGGGCGCCCGGCCGATGGCGCGGCTGATCCAGACGGCGATCAAGACGCCACTGGCGGACGAGGTGCTGTTTGGCAAGCTGAAGCGCGGCGGCGTCGTGCGTGTTACCGTAGTGACAACGGACGGCAAGCCGACGCTCGGATTTGACTATCCCGAAGGGCCGGCGGCGCCGCGCCCCGAGGTGGTGATCGACTCTGCGATCACGCCCATCCCGCAGAAGAAGCGCAAGACGCGCGAGCCGACCTGAGGATGAGGCGCGCCATTCTGGCCATGGCACTGGCGGGGACGTTCATCGCCCCCGCTTCCGCGACGATCTATCTGAGTGACAGCAACGGCGTGGGGCGCCTTTCCGGCATTTTCGAGCCGGGCGACGAAAACGCCTTCGCGACCTTCCTGGCCCGCCCGCGCGAGCGCAAGCTGCGCGTCATCTATCTCGACAGTACCGGTGGCTCGATCGCTGCGGGCATCCGCATCGGGCGTATGATCCGCAAAGCCGGAATTGCCACGGCTGTCGATGCTGATGCCGCCCGTTGCGACAGCGCCTGTACGCTCATCTTCGCTGGCGGCGTCACCCGGCATTATATTGGCGGCGACAGGGTATTCGAGGGGTTCAGCGCGCGCGGCGGTCTCGGCTTTCACCCCGCGCACCTGCGCGACCCGGCCTGGACGCGCGCCGAATTCTCGCAGAAGGGTACGGACACGATGGCCGCCCACTACCGGGCCATGGGCGCACCCCGCACCATCGAACTGATGCAGCATGCCGGCTTCACCTCGATGTTCCGGCCCAGCGGCAAGACTGCGCTTGACGTGCGGATTGCCACCAGCCTGACCGCGCCGAACCCTTGATTTTCAGGCCGGCACGCGCAATACCTTAGCCCTCTATTCAATTGTCTTGATGGTTGCCGTGTCCCAGACTGCATCCAGTGCCGAAAAGCGCGCTGCTTATCTGCGTGGCCTGCGCGACGCCGTTGACCTGCCTGTTCTGCTGTTGATGGCGACCATGACCAGCGTGGGCGGCATCGTGCGCGATGTCGGCTTCCCGGCTTGGGCTGGCACACTGTCGACGTTGACGATCTGGGCTGCGCCCGCTCAGGTCATCCTGTTCGGCGCGGTGGGCGCCGGAGCCTCCATTCCGGCCACGGCTTTTGCGGTCTGCCTGTCCTCGGCGCGCTTTCTGCCAATGACGGTGGCGATTATGCCGCTGATCCGCCAGCCCGGCCCCATGCGACCGCTGACCCTGCTCGCTGCGCATCTGGTGTCCATGACAACGTGGGTGGAAGGACTGCGCCGGCTCCCCGATGTTCCATTGAACCTGCGCCCGTCCTATTTTTTCGGCTATGCTTCGCTGATTATCGGCGCTGGCAGCTTTGCCACGCACGTCGGCTACTATATCTATGGAGAGGTGCCGCTGGTTGTTGCGGCCATGCTTCTTTACACGACGCCGATGTTCTTTTCCTCGGCTATGGTCAGCGCGGCGCGCAGCCGCGCGGATTGGCTGGCCCTGCTGTTTGGTTTCCTCATCACGCCGCTGGTGATGCAAGTGGTGCCGGCGGGATTTGATTTTCTGTTCATCGGCCTTGTCGGCGGCACGCTGGCCTTCGTCGTCTTTCGGCGCGACAAGGTGAAGGTGCAGTCATGACCTTCACTGATCTTGGCCCTGTAACCGCGCTGACGGCCCTGTTTGTCGTTCTCTGCATCGGCTGGCTGCCGACAGAACTGTGGCGGATGCTTGCCGTTCTGGCCGCGCGCGGCCTCGACGAGAACTCCGAAATCCTGGTCTGGGTGCGGCTTGTGGCAAGCGCATTGCTGGCCGCCGTGGTCGCCAAGATCATCCTGGCGCCCACGGGGGCAATCGCCGCCATTCCGCTCTGGGGGCGTATCGGCGGCGTGCTTCTCGGGCTCCTGACCCTGCGTTATACCCGCAAGAGCATCGTCGTGGCGGTGCTGACCGGCGAAACCGTGCTGCTGCTGGCCGGCACCTTCGGGCGATAAAATCAGGCGTGGATCCAGAACGCGCTGTTGGAGAATCGTTCGTCCTTCCACCAGTCCAGCTTGCCGGTTCCGTAGCGGAAATTGGTTGCGCCGGCCTGGCTTTGCAGCGGCGCGATCACCTCGCCGCCCGCGTTGCGCCGGGCCTTCTCCTCCGTCGTTTCCGGCACCACCATCACCACATGGCCCGACAATCCATCGACCTTGCGCTGGGCGATGATCAGGCCGATGGCCCCGAAGTTCACCTCATCCTGCAATTTGGTCAGCGTTCCCGTCTGGCGCCAGCCAAAACTCATGCCGAAATCGCGCAACCAGCGGAACAGATCGTTTGCGCGCTGCTCATCAATGGTATCGGCATAAAGCGGCGCCACATCCTCGCCCTGGGCAATCTTCATCAGCGCCTTGTCCGTCCACCACACGCGCGGCAGGTAGACGCCCGCAAGCTTGCAGAAGTCATGCGCATAGATGTTGCAGAAAGTCTTCTTCTTGGTTGGCTGATAGCGGACATGATCCTCCTTATCCACGCCGAGCCAGTCGATGATCGCTGCGATGCCCGCGCGGAGTTCGTCCGGCGTTGTACCGGTGCGGCTGGGCGCCCCCGCTTCGTTCAGAGAATGCGCCCCGGCCTCGGCCGTCCGCCTGATGACGGTGCCGCTCTTGATCGGCATGTAAACAGCCTGCGGCGCACCGGCGACGGGAGCCGTTATCGGTTCCAGCACCGGAATGGGCGCCGGGTCCGCTTCCTTTCGGATGAATTTCGTCGAGACATAGCCGTCGAGCAGCGCGCCGTTGAGGCTGGTCTGGATGTGGAGAAAGCCGTTCGTTGCAGTTTCACCCACAGCCTGCACCGGATGCCCATCGGGCAATTCCCCGATGACATTCTTTGTCGGCGGCGTACTGACCTGCGGCTCGCTGCGTATGCGCAGGGTCGAGATTTTCGTATCGACAATGTATTTCGCACCGGTCGCGGTGACAGGCGTCGGCGCCGGTAGAGAAGAGGTCCCGGACGCCGGCGGCGTCAGCACCGGCACATGCCCCGGCAGGGCCACGGTGCGGGACATGCGCAGATAATCCGCGATGTTCTCGCCATAGAATTTCTCGCCGTCAAAGTGCCCCTGCTTCAGGCCCTTGATCGGTTTGTAGCTGCCCGTGTTGTAGACAATCGCAACCTTGCAGAACTCTGAATCCGTGATGCTCTTTTTGCCATCAAGGTCAATTTTCGACACGGCGGACAGGAGTTCACTGATGCAATGATCACGCGTCCCTTCAAACGTTTCGTATTTTTTCTCAAGAAAGTATTTCGGATCCTCCTTGAAGAACTGAAGATCATATTGAAAAACTCCGAATCCATGGCAGAATTTTCTTTTATTTGTCTTGGCAAACCCATAGCCCGATACGTGTTCGGACATCGCCAACAGGGCGGCACGGGCAATCTCGAACATCTTGTCCCCGTCCTTCCAGGCAACCAGTTCGTCCTTTGTCCGGGGAAATGCCTTGCGGCCCTTGTCCTCATCGAGCGTATCACCAACGCAGAGCGACACGATCGTGTTCAGTGGCAGTGGCGGATTGGCCTTGCGCATTTCCGACCACATGGACCCCGATTCCTGGCAGGCAATCGCCACCACCATGTCGAGATCGAAGGGCGTATCAGCAAGATGCGGCGTAATGTCCTTGGCAAAGTTCTCCTTGAACCAGAAAATGTCCGCTTTGTTGACCATGGTTCCCTCCTCACCGTTCCGATTGTCCCTCGAAAGCGCCTGAGCCCCTCGGGGAGCCGGACGCCACTGACCGGCCGAGGCTAGCAACTTCGGGGCAATCCGCATGATGCAATCGGGTGAGAAAAGGCGATTTCGCGCAAACCTGTCTGAAAACCGCCCTTCCCCTTTCAATCAAAATGCTTTAGGCAGCGGACACGTTTTTCCTTTCCGTCAGGCCTCACATGGAATCCGTTCTGCTTGCCGTCCATCTCATCGTCGTCATTTCGCTGGCGGCTGTCGTGCTGCTCCAGCGCTCGGAAGGCGGCGGGCTTGGCATGGGCGGCGGCGGCAATCCCGGCAGCTTCCTCACCGGGCGTGGACAGGCGAACCTTCTGACGCGTACCACTGCGATCCTCGGCACGGCCTTCTTCGCCACCTCGCTGCTGCTGTCGATCATCGCGGCACGCGGGCGCGGCCCGGCCTCGATCCTCGATACGGTCAAGCCGACGGCGCCGGCGGGCCAGAGTGCTCCTGCCCCGGCAGCGCCTGCGGCTCCGGCCCAGCCCGGCTCGGTGCTCGATCAGCTTCGCGGCGGCTCGCAGCCGAAGCAGTAAGCGTCGCCTTCCTTTGATTGTTCGGGCTTGTGGACGGCGAGCGTTTTCGCTCGCCAAGTCGGTTTTTTGTGGTTAGAGGTCAGCTCCCATGACTCGCTATGTTTTCATCACTGGCGGCGTGGTTTCCTCGCTTGGAAAAGGCCTTGCCTCCGCCGCACTCGGTGCGTTGTTGCAGGCGCGCGGCTACTCGGTCCGCCTGCGCAAGCTCGACCCCTACCTCAACGTCGATCCGGGCACGATGAGCCCGTATCAGCACGGCGAATGTTTCGTGACCGATGACGGGGCGGAGACCGACCTGGACCTTGGCCATTATGAGCGCTTCACCGGCGTTTCGGCCACCAAAGCGGACAATATCACCACCGGTCGCATCTATCAGGACATCATCACGAAGGAACGGCGGGGCGACTATCTCGGCGCGACCGTGCAGGTCATTCCGCATGTGACCGATGCGATCAAATCGTTCGTGACCACCGGCAACGGCGATGCGGATTTCGTGCTGGTGGAGATCGGCGGCACAGTGGGCGACATCGAGGGTCTGCCCTTCTTCGAAGCCATCCGGCAATTGCGTAATGAATTGCCGGAAAAGCACGCGGTTTTCGTGCATCTGACGTTGCTCCCCTATATTCCGACAGCAGGCGAACTCAAGACCAAGCCGACCCAGCATTCCGTGCAGGAACTCCGCTCGATCGGCATCCAGCCCGACATCCTGCTCTGCCGCTGTGATCGCCCGATCCCCGAAGGCGAGCGCCGCAAGCTTGCGCTGTTCTGCAATGTGCGCCCCGGCGCCGTCGTTGAGGCGCAGGACACCTCGCCTCTTTATGCCGTTCCGCTCGCCTATCACCGGAACGGGCTCGATACGGAAATCCTGCACGCCTTCGGCATTGACGGCGCCCCCAAGCCCGATCTCAGCCGCTGGGAGAAGATCGTCAACACGGTCAACAATCCACACGGCTCTGTGACCATCGCGGTCGTCGGCAAGTACACGGGCCTGCTCGATGCCTACAAGTCGCTGATCGAGGCGCTGGCCCACGGCGGCATTGCCAACGGCGTGAAGGTCAACCTTGACTGGATCGATTCGGAGGTGTTCGAGCGCGAGGATTCGGCCCCCATGCTGGAGCACGTGCACGGAATTCTGGTGCCCGGTGGCTTCGGCCAGCGGGGTACCGAGGGCAAGATCGCCGCTGCCACCTTCGCCCGCAAGCGCAAGGTGCCCTATTTCGGCATCTGCTTCGGAATGCAGATGGCAGTGATCGAGGCTACGCGGAACCTTTGCGGCATCGAAAGCGCCTCCTCCACCGAATTTGGCCCCACGCCTGAACCTGTCGTCGGCCTGATGACGGAATGGCTGTCCGGCAACCAGTTGCAGACCCGTTCGGCGGCGGGCGACCTTGGCGGCACGATGCGGCTCGGTGCCTATCCGGCCAAGCTCGACAAGGGCAGTCGCGTTGCCGATATCTACGGCTCCACCGATATTTCCGAGCGTCATCGCCACCGCTACGAGGTCAACATGGCCTATCGCGACCGGCTGGAGTCGTGCGGAATGCAGTTCTCGGGCACCTCGCCGGACGGGCTGCTGCCGGAGATTGTGGAACTCAAGGACCACCCCTGGTTCATCGGCGTGCAGTATCACCCGGAGTTGAAGTCCCGCCCCTTCGAGCCGCATCCGCTGTTCGCGAGCTTCATCGCCGCCGCTGTGGAGCAGAGCCGGCTGGTTTAAGGCGCCGCCTGCCCCTGATGCGGCTGCGTCGGGGGCTTTTTTCCGCGTCAAACTGCATCTGCCCTTTCCGTCGCCGCATTTTTGGGGCATCGGAACAGTTCGGATCTTTCTAACAGGGTTGCCTGACGACGATGCTCGACGGAATTCGCAAAGCCGCAAACAACTGGTTGGGACGTGCCGTCCTGATCGTGATCATGGGCTTTCTCATCCTGTCCTTTGCCATCTGGGGCATTGGCGACATGCTCCGCACACAGGGCACCACGTCGGTGGCGACGGTGGGCAAGGTCGATATCGGCGCGGAAACGTTCCGTCGCACCTACACCACTGCGCTTGAGGATGTGTCGACACGGCTGCGCCGACGGCTCACCAACGAGGAAGCGCGGACCTTCGGCCTTGACCGGCAGGTGCTGGCGCGGCTCGTCAGCGAGGCGGCCCTTGACCAGCAGACGGAGAAATTTGGCCTCAACCTCTCGAATGACGAGGTCGTGCGCCTGACCATGGCAGAGCCGGGCTTCAAGGGCAGCAACGGCCAGTTCGACCGGGCGCGCTTTTATGAGGTGCTGCGCCAGAACGGGCTGAGCGAGGCCGGTTTCTTTGCAGAACAGAAGCGCTCGATGCTGCGTCGCGAGCTTGCGGCAGGCATTGCCAGCGAAATTCCACCCTCGCAGGCGCTGGTTGATGCAGCCTATCGTTACGTTTCGGAAGAGCGGACGGTGGCTTACTTCACACTTCTGCCCGCAAGCCTCGGCACACTTCCAGAGCCGAGCGAAGCGGAACTGAAGGAGTTTTACGAGGGGCGCAAGGGCGAGTTCCGCGCGCCGGAATATCGCAAGGTGGTGGTGCTTTCCGCCCTGCCGCAGGATCTTGGGATTGACCTGACGGTGACGGAGGATGATCTGCGCCGCACCTATGACCGGGCGCTAGCCGCCGGGCAGATGGGAACACCGGCAAAGCGGCAGGTGCAGCAGGTTCTGTTCCCGAACGAGGCGGACGCTGTCGCCGCCGCGCTGAAACTCGGCTCCGGCCTGTCGTTTGATGCCCTGCTCGCCGAACGCAACGTGAAGCCGGCGGATGCCGATCTCGGCTTCAAGACAAAGCGCGAGTTCGCCGATCCGGCAGTGGGAGAAGCGGCCTTTTCCACCCCGGAGGGGCAGGTGTCCAGGCCTGTGAAAACCGGGTTCGGCTATGCGCTGCTCAAGGTCAACAAGATCGATCCGGGCACTGAAATTCCGTTCGAGACGGCGAAGGCAAGCCTCATGGCAACCGCAACTGCCGACAAGCAGCGGTCCGATCCGCGCGTTCTCGCCCGTCTCGATGAGATCCAGAAGAAGATCGATGAGGCAAAGATTGCCGGAAAGTCGTTGACCGACGCTGCCCCTTCCGCAGGCCTCAAGACCGTCACCATCGATGCGATCAATGCAGCCGGCAACGGCAAGGATGGAAACAAGATCGCTGTGCCCGGCGGCGACGAGACACTGAAAGGCATTTTCCAGTCCGATATCGGTCTCGACAACGAGGCGATCCACCTGAAGCAGGGCGGGCTCGTCTGGTTCGAGATTGCCGGCGTCGATCCGTCGCGCGAGCGCAGCTTCGATGAGGCTAAGGCTGAGGTTCTGGCCCGCTTCAAGGCCGATGAACTGACGAAGAAACTGGCGGCTCGCGCCGGCGAACTCGTCAAACGTCTCGATGCCGGCGAGGATATTGCCACCGTCGCCGCTTCGGTTTCCGCCGAGGTGAAGGACGCAAAGGTGACGCGCCAGAACGGCGGCGATCTGGGAGCCACGGGCGTGGCACAGGCATTTGGCATCGCGGTCGGCAAGGCTGCATCCGCCGCGCAGGCAGGCGCGACCGGGCGCATTGTGCTGCTCGTCAAGTCCGCCAAAGCCACGCCGCTGGATCCCGCAAGCGCCCTCGGCGGGCAGTTCCGCAAGCAGTTGGGTGAGCAGACCGCCGAGGATCTAGTGACAGAATACGTCCAGCGCCTCCAGACAAGCCTTGGCACCACGATTAACCAGAAGGCGTTCCAGAGCGCCGTGGGTGGCAATACCGGCGGCTGACATGAGCTTTGAACCGTCCTTTGAACGTTTCGCCAGCGCGTATGAGCGGGGCGAAAGCCAGTGCCTGATCACGCGGCTCGTCGCCGATCTTGAAACGCCGGTCTCGGCCTCGATGAAACTGCGCGCCGCCTTTCCGGGGCCGAGTATCCTGCTGGAATCGGTGGAAGGTGGCGCGGTGCGCGGGCGCTATTCCATCATTGGTCTTGCGCCGGATGTGCTGTGGCGCTGCATCGACGGCATACCGTCGGTGGCGCTCAATGGCGGAGCGTTCGTTGAGCAGGACGAAGCACCGCTCGACAGCCTGCGCAGCTTGCTGAAAATCTCGGCTCTGCCGCTCGATGAAACCTTGCCGCCCATGGCCTGCGGCGTCTTCGGCTATCTCGGCTATGACATGGTGCGGCAGATGGAACGGCTGGCTCCGGCCAAACCGGATCCGATCGGCGTGCCCGATGCACTGCTGATCCGCCCGCGCCTTGTGGTGGTCTTCGATGCGGTGAAGGACGAGATGGTCATCGTCACGCCCGTCCGTCCGATGCCAGGCGTTTCGGCGAAAGCGGCCTATGAAGCGGCCTCCGATCACCTTGACAGGGCGCTCGCCGCGCTCGAAGGCCCGCTGCACCATGAGACCCGCGCGGAAGAAGCAGCGCGCATCGCAGCGCTGATTGCTGCCGAACCCAAGGCAAGGTCCAACACTGCGCCGGAGGACTATCTCGCCATGGTGGCGCGGGCAAAGGAGTATATCCTCGCCGGCGACATCTTCCAGGTGGTGCTGAGCCAGCGCTTCAGCCAGCCGTTCGACCTGCCAGCCTTTTCGCTTTACCGCGCACTGCGCCGGGTCAACCCCTCGCCCTATCTCTGCTATCTCGATTTCGAGGGTTTCCAGATCGTCTGTTCATCGCCGGAGATCCTGGTGAAGGTGCGCGACGGCAAGGTCACGGTGCGCCCCATCGCGGGCACGCGGCGGCGCGGCGCCACGGCGCAGGAGGACCGCGCACTGGAGGCCGAGTTGCTCGCCGACCCCAAGGAGCGGGCCGAGCATCTGATGCTGCTGGATCTTGGCCGCAACGATGCGGGTCGTGTTTCGGCGGTCGGCACGGTCAAGGTGACGGACAGCTATTTCGTCGAGCGCTACAGTCAGGTGATTCACATCGTCTCGAATGTCGAGGGCGTCGTTGCCGAGGGCGTGGACGCAATAGACTGCCTCGCGGCGGGCTTTCCGGCAGGCACCGTTTCGGGGGCGCCAAAGGTGCGGGCCATGGAGATCATCGACGAGCTGGAGAAGGACAAGCGCGGCCCCTATGCGGGCTGCATTGGCTATTTCGGCGCCGACGGCACCTTCGATTCCTGCATCGTGTTGCGCACGGCCATCGTGAAAGACGGCGTGATGCACGTACAGTCCGGTGCCGGAATCGTGCATGATTCCGATCCACAATCCGAGCAGACAGAATGCGAGAACAAGGCGAAAGCGCTGTTCCGCGCGGCTGACACTGCGCTGCGTTTTGCCTCGCAGGCACGACGGGGGCAGTGATATGAAACTCCTTCTGCTCGACAATTACGACAGCTTCACCTTCAACCTCTACCATCTGTTCGGCAGCCTCGGCCCGAAGGTCGAGGTGGTGCGCAACGATCAGATCACCGTGCCGGAGGTGATGGCGCGCGGCTATGACGCACTGGTGCTTTCGCCCGGCCCCTGCACGCCGGATGAAGCAGGCATCATGCTTGATCTGATCGGCGCAGCGGCGGGAAAATTGCCGATTTTCGGCGTCTGCCTCGGTCATCAGGCTATCGGCCAGGCTTTTGGCGGCAAAGTGGTGCGCGCCCCTGCCCCATTGCATGGCAAGGTTTCTACGGTGAACCACAACGGGCGCGGGCTGTTCCGCGGCGTCAACGGCCCCTTTGCCGCAGCGCGCTATCATTCGCTGGTGGTGGACCGGGCCTCGCTCCCTCCGGATTTCGAAATCGCGGCGGAAGCCGACGGCCTGATCATGGCCGCTTCGCACCGCACCCTGCCGATCCATGGCGTGCAGTTCCACCCCGAAAGCATTGCCTCCGAGCATGGCGCAACGCTTTGCCGGAACTTCCTTGATCTGGCCGGGGACTGGAAGAAGCCCTGAAACAAGCCCAAAACATCGTCACGAGCGGACTTGTCCCGACCTTCCACGAATTGTAACACCGAGAATACGGATGTCCGCCACATAGGCAGACAGGACAAGGCTTGAGTAGGAGAACAGCGCGTTGGACAGTTTCAAGCCCCTGATCGCCAAGGTCGCCACCGGCGTAACGCTGACGCGTGAGGAAGCGACGCTTGCATTCTCGCAGATATTGTCGGGCGGCTCCACCCCGTCGCAGACCGGCGCCTTCCTGATGGCGCTGCGTGTGCGCGGCGAAACGGTTGACGAGATTCAGGGCGCGGTGTCAGCCATGCGCGCCAAGATGGTGCCGGTGAGTGCCCCCGATGATGCAATGGATGTCGTCGGCACCGGCGGCGATGCATCGGGCAGTTGGAACGTTTCCACACTTGCCGGGCTGATCGTCGCCGCCTGCGGCGTGCCGGTAGCAAAACACGGCAACCGCGCCGCGTCCTCGAAATCCGGCGCGGCGGATGTGTTGCAGGCGCTCGGCGTCAAGGTTGGCGTGGCGCCGGAGGTGATCACCGCCTCCATCGCGGCCTGCAACTTCGGCTTCATGCTGGCCCCCGCGCATCACCCCTCGATGCGCCACGTCGCGCCCGTGCGCGTCGAGCTTGGCACGCGGACGATTTTCAACCTGCTCGGCCCGCTCGCCAATCCCGCCAATGTCAAGCGCACGCTGATCGGCGTCTTTTCCCCCGCCTGGCTTATGCCGGTGGCAGAAACGCTGCGCGGCCTCGGCACGACACGGGCCTGGATCATCCACGGGTCCGATGGTCTGGACGAGATCACCACCACTGGCCCAACCGAGGGCGTCAGCCTGGCCGATGGCGTCATTACTCCGTTTACGGTGACGCCCGAGGAAGCGGGGCTGGTCCGCGCCAATCCGGCGGATCTCAAGGGCGGCGAGCCGAGCCAGAACGCCGAGGCGCTGCGCGCCGTGGTTGATGGTGTCAAAACGGCCTATCGTGACATCGCCGTGCTGAACGCAGCTGGTGCGCTGGTGGTCGCGGGCCGCGCCAGAACACTCAAGGACGGCGCGGAACAGGCCGCTGCCGCCATCGACAGCGGCAAGCTGCGCGCGGTGCTCGAAAAAACGACCGCAGTAACAAACGCCTGAGGCTGCGACAGCGACCACCAGCCCTGCTCACAAACAAAAACCCCGGCCTTTCGACCGGGGTTTTGCATATCCTGTGTGGCAGAAGCGCTTACGCGGTCAGCGACGACAGATCGACCTTCACGCCCGGACCCATCGACGAGGTGATGGAGGCACGCAGCAGATACTGTCCCTTGGCACCGGTCGGCTTGGCCTTGATCACCGCATCGGCAAAGGCGCGGATATTCTGCTCAAGCTTCTCGTCCGAGAACGAGGCCTTGCCCACGCCGCCGTGCACGATGCCGGCCTTCTCGGCACGGAATTCGACGGCACCGCCCTTGGCACCCTTGACAGCACCGGTGACATCCATGGTCACCGTGCCGACGCGTGGGTTCGGCATCAGGCCGCGCGGGCCCAGCACCTTGCCGAGACGGCCGACGAGGCCCATCATGTCCGGGGTCGCGATGCAGCGGTCGAAATCGATATTGCCACCGTTGACCTTCTCGAACAGGTCCTCGGCGCCCACGATATCGGCACCGGCAGCCTTGGCTTCATCAGCCTTCGGGCCACGGGCAAACACCGCGACGCGCACGGTACGACCAGAGCCGTTCGGCAGGTTGCAGACGCCGCGCACGACCTGATCGGCGTGACGCGGATCGACGCCGAGGTTCAGCGCAACCTCGATGGTCTCATCGAACTTGGCAGAGGCCCGCTCCTTGATCAGCTTCACAGCCTCGGCGAGCGGATAGAGCTTGATGCGATCAATGCCCTCACGGGACTTGGCGACGCGCTTGGAAACGTTGCTCATGACTTACCCCACCACCTCAAGGCCCATCGACTTGGCGGAACCGGCGATCATCTGCGAAGCAGCTTCGACGGTGTCGCAGTTCAGATCGACCATCTTCTTCTCGGCGATCTCCTTGATCTGCGCCATCGTGATCTTGCCCACGGTGCCGCGGCCCGGCGTCTTGGAGCCGGACTTCAGGTTGATCGCCTTCTTGATGAAGAAGCTGACAGGCGGCTGCTTCATTTCAAAGGTGAAGGAACGGTCCTGATACGCGGTGATGATCACCGGGATCGGGGTGCCCTTTTCCATCTGCTGCGTCTTGGCGTTGAACGCCTTGCAGAATTCCATGATGTTCAGGCCGCGCTGACCCAGCGCAGGGCCAATCGGCGGCGACGGGTTCGCGGCACCCGCCGGAACCTGAAGCTTGATGAAGCCAACAATTTTCTTGGCCATAGCTCTCTTCCAAATAGCCATCGTCCCGGATGCCCTGCCCCTGTCGGGAACAGGCCGGGAAAAGGCGGTTGCAGGATCGTGGTCGGGCTTTATGTCAGCCGGAGCGAGATACGCCGGCGAACCGCCTCCCACGCGTGGTCACCCGTGCGCGCGGCGCGAGCGATGGCGGGGCTATAGGACAGGTTCGGTCGCCGCGCAATCCAAATCTGGCGTCCCGGGCTTTCGCAGCGCGCAACTTCCGGCTAGGCACAGCGCAAACCCGCATCGGAGCCTGCAAATGACCGCCGCCGACACACCGCCCCGTCAGCTTTCCACCAATCCGAAAAGCCCCCACTATGATGCCGCCGTGCTGGAACGGGGCGTCGGTGTGCGCTTCAAGGGCGTCGAGAAATTCAACGTCGAGGAATACGATCTTGATGCCGGCTGAATTCGCGTGGCGGCGGGCGCCGCAAAGGACCGTTTCGGCAACCCGATGACGATGAAGCTGAGCGGCCCGGTCGAGGTCTGGTTCAAGGACGACAGCGCACAGTAACGCGTCGCAGGATGGCCGGTGTTTTCAGGTATGATCAAGATTTGAAATTGAATTTTAAATCGGGCACTGTTCGGATTTTCCGGGAGTTTTTATGGGCACTTGCATATTTTGCGGTCGAGGTGCGGGTTTTTTTAGCAGTCAACATGACTTTTGCCGCGACAGGGCGGGAATGTTGAGTAAGGAAGGCGCTGCAGTTATTGGGGCACTATACGATGGTGAACGCAACCAAATTGACCCAAAAAAATACGGCATCATTTCAGAAAAAAATGAATATTTTGGCTGGTATGGTCCTGTTCAAAAATTACAATTCAAGACTCGCCGTGTAACAACAGGTCGAAGCGCCGGCATCTCAATTAGATTAGCAAAGGGGTTGAGCGTCAGAACGGGCGGTAGCGCAGGAATCACTACGACGGAAGAGTTTATAACGGACTCTGATTCCGGCATGATGTTGCTTACGGATCAAAATTTCTATTTCTTGGGATCGAAACGAACTGAGAAAATTCCAATAGCGTCCATTCTTTCGTTTCTCGCTGAGGACGGTGTACTAGCCATTGACGACGCGCGAAAACGCCATTTGTTCCGCACTGAGATCACTGCGGAAGGGGAGTTCTTTGACGCAGCTTTCAAGGCGTTTTTGGGGGAGTCTAAGCGCCCTTCGATAGCAGCAACTCCTTCGATAGCGGCCACTCCAATAGAGCTGTCCAACGCGACGATCACACCACTTACAATCGAAAACGAATTGACCGCCAAAATCGAAGACGAGCCTATCACCAAAATCGAAGAGATTATAAATCAAGAATCCAAAAAACAAAAAATCCTTCCAACTACAAAATTTTCCTGGTTTTTACTCATAATTTCAGCAATAATGATGCTTACATTAGCGATATCCGAGCCATTAAGCGCTAAAATAATTTCTTCAATTTCTATAATTGGAATTTTATTTTGTATATTGCTTTTAATTAGAAAGGATTTGCGGCGACTGTCTTTGCGTTTATTATGTTTGTGCGCAGTTTTATTATTAGGAAGTCTTGTTTGGGCGACTGCATATCCAACAAAAAACAAGAAATATGGCGAGCCATCCTCGGCAATCGTGCAGCCTCACGCGACAAGTCCGGCAATAAACTCCGCCCGCGACAGCGCGTCCAAAACACCCCCTGGAGAGGAGTTCGGTCCGCCGACTCTTAAAGCAAATTCCAATCGGAAGCCCGGCCCCGCTTCGAGCCAAACGAACTCGGCCAAGAAAGAGAAATAGCCAAGTTGAACGAAACTCGGCTATCGCTCCCTTACTTACTTCAGCTTCTCGACCTGGTTGAATTCCAGCTCCACCGGCGTGGCGCGACCGAAGATCGACACGGCCACCTTGAGGCGCGAGCGGATCGAATCCACGTCCTCGACGACGCCGTTGAACGAGGCGAACGGACCGTCGGACACCTTCACCTGCTCGCCCACCGAGAACTGGATGGCCGACTTCGGCTTGGCGGTCGAATCAACCACCTGGCCCTTGATCCGCTCGGCCTCGTGGTCGGGAATCGGCACCGGCTTGTTGTGCGCGCCCAGAAAGCCCGTGACCTTCGGCGTGTTCTTGATGAGGTGGAAGGCTTCGTCCGTCAAATCCACTTTCACCAGCACATAGCCGGGGAAGAACTTGCGATCCGTCTCGATCTTCCGGCCACGGCGCATCTCCGTCACCTTCTCGGTCGGCACGAGGATTTCCTCGAAGAGATCGGTCAACCCGCGCTGTTCGGCCCCCTCACGAATCGAATCGGCGACCTTCTTCTCGAAATTCGAGAAGGCGTGAACGATGTACCAGCGCTTGGACATGAGGATATTCCGGTAAGATCTGTCAGAAACGGCGAATGCGGCGACGCTCAGCCAAGGCCGAGCACCAGCCCGACGAACAGGCGGATGATCTGGTCCGCCGCGAGGAAGAACAGCGCGGCGACAAACACCATCAGCAGCACCATGCCCGTGGTGACCATGGTCTCGCTGCGCGTCGGCCAGGTGACCTTCTTCGCCTCGGAGCGAACTTCCTGAATAAACTCGAACAGATTGGGCTTCGACATGAGCAACCGGCCAGTGGGTTCGACGATCCTGTCCGGTCCAAGTGGCCGCGACCCGCCGCGCGGGGGAGATCACTTCAACCATGTCAGGGAATGGCTCTCCTATATCCGATGTGGAGAAAAACGCAAGGCGCGGCTGCAAGACCAACGCTCAGGTCCGATTATCCCCAAAAATGAACAATTGAGATAATTATAGCTGAAAACCGGTTCCCCTTTGGCGTCACATGCTCTAAGGGCGCACCAGTCGATGCCGCGTGGCGGCACGCCGGGCTTCCCCGGAGCATTCTGAAGGACCTTGGATGCAACTGATCACGAAAACCAGCAACCTCGCTGCGGCCTGCGAGCGACTGGCCCGCCATCCGTTTGTTACGGTCGATACTGAATTTCTCCGTGAGACGACCTATTATCCAAAGCTCTGCCTGATCCAGATGGCGAGTGAGGATGAAGTTGTACTGGTCGATCCGCTTGCACCCGAGCTTTCGCTGGAGCCGTTCTTCGCCCTGATGGTGAATGAAGCGGTGGTCAAGGTGTTCCACGCCGCCCGGCAGGATGTCGAGATCATCTGGACGCGGGGCGGCGTCATCCCCGCACCGCTGTTTGATACCCAGGTCGCGGCCATGGTCTGTGGCTTTGGCGAACAGGCCTCCTATGAAAGCCTCGCAGGTGCGCTGGCCAATGCGCGCATCGACAAGTCGTCGCGCTTCACGGATTGGTCGCGCCGCCCGCTTAGCGAAGCGCAATTGGTTTATGCCGCTGCCGATGTGACGCATCTGCGCACGGTCTACACGGCGCTTGTCGCCAAACTCACCAAATCCGGACGGGGGGAATGGCTGGCCGGCGACATGGCGACACTGACCGATCCCAGCACCTATCAGGTACTGCCCGAGAACGCCTGGGAGCGGCTGAAGACCAGGGTGCGCAAGCCCCGAGAACTGGCCGCGCTGATCGAACTGGCCGCCTGGCGCGAACGCGAGGCACAGACGCGGGACCTGCCGCGCGGCCGGGTTTTGAAGGATGATGCCCTTGGCGAGGTTGCCACGGCCCTGCCCCGGTCCATCGAGGAACTTGGCCGGCTGCGGACGATTCCCAAGGGTTATGAGCGCTCCCGCACCGGCACGGAACTGATCGCCGCCGTCGAAAGGGCGATGGAGCGCGACCTGTCAACCCTGCCCGAACTGGAGCGCCGCTCCTCCGGCTCAGCAAACGGCGCGCTGGTGCAACTGCTCAAGGTGCTGTTGCAATCGGTGGCCGAGCGCAACCGTGTCGCCGCCCGGCTGATCGCCAATTCCGAGGACATTGAGAAAATCGCACTGAATGATGGTCTCGATTCCCCCGCCATGGAAGGCTGGCGGAAAGAGCTGTTTGGCGACATGGCCCTGCGGCTCAAACGCGGCGAACTGACCATCGGCATCGACAAGGGCCGCGTCGTCGCGGTGCCGCGTCAGACGGCTTGACGCCCGGCGCGGCAAAGCCCGCCCCCGGGCGCCGCGCGCAGAAATGGCCCTTACGCGGCCTTGCTGCCCACTTCCCGCGCGGCGGCGCCAAGGCTTGCCAGCATCCGGTCCATCTCCGATTGCATCCGCCCGGTGGCGGAGGTGAAGCGGTTTGTCACGCCATCAAGCTGCGAGGCGGCAGCGCCAGCGGCGAGAATCGCGCCCTCGATGGCCTGAAAATGCTCATGGGCGGCCAGGCTGTGGCGCGCGGCGTTGGCGGAACTGCGGGCAATTTCGTTGGTAGAGGCTTCCTGTTCGCTGACTGCTGCGGCGATGACGCGGCTCGCTTCATCAACAGCACCGAGCTGCTCGGTGATGCCACGCGTCGCGGCGGCGGCTGCGGCCGTCACATCCTGAATGCCCGAAACCAGCGCGGTGATCTCGACAGTCGCTTTTGCGGTTTCGGTGGCAAGTGCCTTTACCTCGGAAGCGACCACGGCAAAGCCGCGACCGGCATCGCCGGCCCGGGCCGCCTCGATGGTGGCATTGAGAGCCAGAAGATTGGTCTGTTCGGCAATTGCGCGGATGGAGGTGACAACCGAACCGATCCGTTTCACCGTCTGCGACAGGTGGTCGACGTGTCGAGATGCACTCTGGCCGGCCTCGCTGGCGTTGCGGACCAGGGTCGTCGATTCTCCGGCCTGCGCGCTGATCTCACGCACCGCGCTGGCAATCTGATCCACCGCGGCAGCAAGGCCGGAGACGGCAATCGAACCCTGGTTGGAAGCCTCACGCGCCGCTTCCGCATCGACGATGACGCGCTTGACCTGATCGGTCAGGGCCTGGGCCGTTTCACGAACCGCCGCATTCACATGCTCGGCCTCGGACAGCACATCGCCCAGCACCTCGCGCGAGCGCTGCACGGCCACCAGCACCGGTGCCTCCCGCGCAGGCATGGCAATGACCTTGGCGTCTTTTTCCGCAGTTTCCGTAACGGAAGCTGACTGAAGCGCAACAACGCGCTGTTGAAGAAAGGCCAACGCCCTGCTGAGTTCGGCAAGCTCTCCCTCGCCTTCCAGCCCCTCAATGGGGGCGTTGACCCGCCCGTCTGCAAGCGCGCGGGCTGCCAGCGCCCGCTCACGCACCTGAAGCGTATAGCGACCAAGCAGCCAGCGCACCGAGAGGGCAGCGACCAATCCGACGGTCCCGATCCAGAGGCTAAGACCGGCCAGAAGATCAACCGGCACCGAATTCCCCTCGATGGCCACGCCCCAGAGGCCCATGGCCGTCACGACGGCAGGCACCACGGTAATCACCAGCGCTGTCGTCGCCAGATCTTTGGGTGGGGTGCGGCTTTGCTGTTCGCCAATCATGATGGCCTCCTGACAAGTCATCAGAAGGCATCAACATGGCTAATATCGGGTTAAGAAGAAGAAGCGCCAATCATGATCTGCGGTTCGCGCCCAATCAACTTTGCCAGTTGCTTCAGTCGGTTGCCGAGGCGTTCGCTGGCAAGGTCTGCAAGCTCTGCCGGCACTTGCAGAACCAGCTTGTTGTGATCCACCACCAGCGGCATCCGGGGCAAAACGCCCGGCATCGCGGCGGCTGCGATATAGGCAACGCGCATACTCGCCCCGAGAATGCGCGCCCGCTCGATGTAACGGCTGCTGGCGAGTTCCCGGATGCGCGGCAACGGCTCGCTCGAACCTGGCCCGACATGGCGCGAATAAACCGACAGCGCCAGAAAGACGCGCCCCGGATGATCGACACCCGGCAACACCGCATGGGCGATAATGTTCAGGCTCTGCTCGCCGCGATAATCGGGATGCGCGCGCCAGGAAATGTCAGAGAGCAGGCAGGCCGCATGGCGAAGCCGCCGGTCCTCGTCGTCCTCGCCAATCTCCGCGCTGGCAAAGAACCGGTCCGTCCAGCCGATCAACTCGCGCGTATACTCCGGCGATCGTGAACGCAGCCGGTTGAGATCAGCGGCAACGACCAGCAACGGATCCTCGGCGCGCTTTTTCGCCGGCAGCAGGGAATGCAAAAGCCCCTCACGCACACCGGAGGCTGAAACGACGACACGCGCGGCGCGCGTTTCGCGCATCAGATGCTCCAGTACCAGCGCGCCATAAGACAACAACGGTCGACGATCGACCGCCACAGACGCAATCGCCATCAGGCTTTCGGGCTCGACCCGAAGCACCATCTTGCAGAAATCGATGACCTCTCGGGCCGGGATGGCATAGTTATGCAGAACATTCAGCGGATAGCCGATATTGCGCATATGCAGCCGGGCAATCGCGCGCCAGGTGCCGCCGATCGCATAGATGTCGCGCCCGGCGCCTGCGGCAAGCGCCGGCACACCGGCCATGGCATCCTGCACGATCTTCGCCGCCTTCTTGATCGAGCGGCCCGAAATGTCGCGCAAGGCAAGACCGCCGAGCCGCAGGCTGACGCCCGCGCCGATAGCATCGTCGTTCACATCCACGAGTTCAAGGCTGCCCCCGCCCAGATCGGCGACGATACCGTTCGGCTTGTGAATGCCGGCGATGACGCCCATCGCCGCGAGATTGGCCTCGCGCTCACCCGAGATCAGTTCGATCGGCGCCCGGAGAATCGCCTCCGCCTCGGCGATGAAAGCGGGACCGTTGCTGGCGTCGCGCGATGCAGCGGTTGCCAGCGGATAGAGCGTCTCCACCTCCATCACATCGGCCAGCGCACGGAAACGCTTCATGGCCGCCAGCGCCTGCACGACGCCGTCTTCCGGCAAACGGCCCGTGATTGCCACATTGCGCCCGAGGCCGCACAGCGACTTCTCGTTGAAGATCGGCGTCGGCGCGCGGCTCAACGCATCGTAGACGACCAGGCGCACCGAGTTCGAGCCGATATCGATCACGCCGACCGGGCGGCCCATATTGTCACGCTGTTCAGGGACCAGGGCCGCCTGCATCATGGCATCACAGCGCCAGCCTGCCGCGGGGTTCGACGCGTGTACCGCTATCCCTGATGATCACACCGACGCGGCAAACGGTCTCTCCGGCCTGTCGCAGCGTTTCGGACACCGCATCGGCCTGCTCTGCGCCCACGACCACCACCATGCCGATGCCGCAGTTGAAGGTGCGCAGCATCTCGTGCTCGACCACGCCACCGGTGCGCGACAGCCAGCCGAACACCGGCGGCGGCTTGATGGCATCAAGATCCAGCGCAACGCCGAACCCATCGGGCAGGACGCGCGGGATATTATCGATGAAACCGCCGCCCGTAATATGGGCCAGCGCCCGGATGGCGCCGCCTTCCGGTGCGCGAAGCGCCGCAAGCAGCGACTTCACATAGATCCGGGTCGGCTCCAGCAGCGCCCGGCCCAGCGTCACCCCCTCCTCAAAGGGAGCAGGCGCATCCCAGGCAAGCCCGGTCTGGCGCACGATGCGGCGGACCAGTGAAAACCCGTTGGAATGCACGCCCGAGGAGGCAAGGCCGAGCACCACATCACCCTCGCGCATCGCGCCCTGACGCGGCAGGATGGCATCGCGCTCCACCGCGCCGACCGCAAAGCCGGCAAGATCGTAGTCCTCGCCCGCATACATGCCGGGCATTTCCGCCGTCTCGCCGCCAATCAGCGCGCAGCCAGCGATCCGGCAGCCCTTGGCGATACCGCCGACAACCTCGGCGCCAATGCCGGGCACAAGCCGACCCGTCGCGTAATAATCGAGGAAAAACAACGGTTCTGCACCCTGCACCACGAGATCATTGACGCTCATGGCGACAAGATCGATGCCGACCGTATCGTGGATGTTGCTCTCGATGGCGATCTTGAGCTTGGTGCCAACGCCATCGTTGGCGGCCACCAGAACCGGGTCCCGGAAACCGCAGGCCTTCAGATCGAACAGGCCGCCGAAGCCGCCGATTTCCGCGTCAGCGCCGGGGCGTCGCGTCGCGCGCACCAGGGGCTTGATGGCTTCCACCAGCGCATTGCCAGCGTCGATGTCGACCCCGGCGTCGGCGTAGGTCAGCCCGTTTTTGCGAACTCCGCTCATGCCATTCCGGTATTGGCCACAACTGCATTTGGCAAGCCCTGCCTGTGAATTGCGGGCCTGCGCCGGCACCATTGCGTCCCAAATGCCACGACGGGTTTCACGGGTACGAACCTTTTATTGCTGCCACGATTTGAAATCCTGACGGGCTTGGGTAATCTCCCCCCACAAATCAAGTGGAGGACCTGATGTCGTTTACCCGCAGACTGCTACTCGCCACCACCGCCGTCGTCTTTGCTGCGCCGGCTTTTGCGCAAGCCTATCCCAACAAACCCGTCGTCGTTGTCGTGCCATTCGCGCCGGGCGGCACGACGGACATCATCACCCGCCATGTCGCGGCAAAGGTGCAGGACGCCCTCGGCCAGCCGATGATCGTCGAGAACAAGGGCGGCGCAGGCGGCGCTATTGGCGCCAACCAGACCAAGAACGCCACGCCCGATGGCTATCAGCTCGGCGTGGGCACGGTGTCCACCACCGCAACCGTTCCGGCCATCGACCCTAAGGCGGGCTATAACCCCACCACCGACTTCACGCCGATCATCAACATGGCGCTGACGCCAAACGTGATCGCCGTTCATCCGAGCTTTCCCGCCAAGGATTACAAAGGCTTTATCGCCGAACTGAAGAAAAATCCGACCAAGTATGCCTACGCCTCGTCGGGCGCCGGCGGCATCGGCCATCTGCAAACCGAACTGTTCAAGCAGGCGGCGGGGGTCGAGATGACGCACATCCCCTACAAAGGTGCGGGTCCGGCCCTTAACGACGTCGTTGCCGGCCAGGTCCTGATCATGTTCGACAACCTGCCCTCGGCCATTCCGCATATCCGCTCGGGCAAGCTGATCCCGATCGTGATCGCCGCCCCCGAGCGCCTGAAGGACTTCCCCGATGTTCCGACCTTCAAGGAACTCGGCATGGAGCAGGTGAACCGCCCGGCCTACTATGGCATTCTCGGCCCGAAGGGCCTGCCGCAGGAGGTCGTGGACAAGGTGAACGCCGCCGTGAAGAAAACCCTCGCCGACCCGGATGTGAAGAAGAAGATCGAGGACACCGGCTCGCTGATCCTCGCCAACTCGCCTGCCGAGTTCAAGAAGCAGATCGACGAGGAATACGCGACCTACAAGAAGGTTGTCACCGAAAAGGGCCTGAAGCCGGAATAACGTCCCCGGCCAGAGCCACAGCAAGGGCGCCCGTGGGCGCCCTTGTCATTTCGATGGGTCAGCAGCTTGCGACCTTCAGGCAGATGCGCTTCCCGTCTGCGCAACTGGACCGGCAGCACCGCCATTCGCTGGTGCCACAATGCGAATGTTCCGTGCAGGCGCCGCAGAACGAGCTTTGCGCCAATAGCGGACGCGGCGTGAACCCACCCTGCGCAGGTGGCGCGCTCCGCTCGATTTTCGGAAGCGCTGAAAATCGCATCGGCATCGCATCCTGCGCTGAACCGGCGCCGGTTCCCGCCATGACCAATCCACCAACCAGCAACAGACCTGCAAATCTCGACTTGCACATTGATGCCTCCCTGGAATGCAACGCCAAGCCTGATCCCGGGACGGAAACAGGCATCGGGATGCAGCGGCAGCCTAGCACGATTTGAGAAATCCGTCGTGGTTCCACCGCCCCGAACCGCCGGCGGGCAACAAAAAACCCGGCTTGCGCCGGGTCCTTCATCCATCGGTTTTGCGATGCAGCCTGCTCAATCCTTCGCGCGCTCGACATAGGCGCCATCGGCGGTCTGCACCACGATGCGGATGCCGGCGGTGATGTGCGGCGGCACCATGACGCGGGCGCCGTTCGACAGGATCGCCGGCTTGTAGGAGGATGAGGCGGTCTGACCCTTCGTCACCGGCTCGGTCTCGACGATTTCGAGCGTCACGCGGGCGGGCAACTCGATGGCGACGCATTTGCCGTCGAACATCGAGAGGATGCAGATCATGTTCTCCTGAAGGAACTTGGCCTGATCGCCGATCACGTCATCGGAGACGAGAATCTGCTCGTAGTTCTCCTGATTCATGAAGTGATAGCCTTCAGCGTCCTGATAGAGGAAGGAATGCTCCTTGTCCTCGACAAAGGCGCGCTCAACGTTCTCGGTCGTCTTGTAGCGCAGAGAAATCTTCACGCCGTCCGAGATGCGGCGCATGTCGATCTGCGTGGTCGGCGTACCCTTGCCGGGGAAGAAGCTCTCGGCGGTGATGACCGCATAAAGCTGGCCTTCGTGCTCAAGAATATTGCCCTTGCGGACGTTGCTGGCGATAATCCTCACGGCTCGGTTCCTTCGATGCTGTCTTTACGGGTTGGCGCTCCTTTGCCCTATCGGACGCGATTTGGAAAGGGGGCGGGCCGATTCCGACGCAAACAAGGTGCCCATGACCCCTCCCCCCTCCCCCTGGTGGCACCCGGACCGCCATGCCGATCGTCGCCCCTTCCTCCTGATCCGAAACCGGGTGCAGGCCGCCCTGCGCAACTGGTTCGCGTCCCGCGACTTTGTTGAGGTTGCTCCCTGCGCACTTGTCGTCTCGCCCGGCAATGAAACGCATCTTCACGCCTTTCAGACAGAACGGAAGGATGTCGCCGGTGCCGGCGTATCGCGATACCTGCACACGTCGCCGGAATTTGCCTGCAAGAAGCTGATTGCGGCGGGAGAAACCCGCATCGTCACCTTCGCTCCGGTCTTTCGCAACCGCGAGGACGGCCCCTTGCATTCACCTGAATTCACGATGCTGGAATGGTATCGGGCAAACGAGACCTACGACGTCATCATGGAGGACTGCATCGCCATGCTGCGCGTGGCGGCAGACGCGGCAGGGGTGCAGCGCGCTAGCTGGAAGGAGCGCGGCGCCGATCTTTTTGCTGAACCCGAACGGCTGACGCTGGCAGACGCCTTCCTCCGGCATTGTGATGTCGATCTTCCGGGTGCCGACCGGGGAACACTGGCCAAAGCCGCACGCCGGCTCGGAGTTCATGTCGCGGCGGATGACACCTGGTCGGACCTTTTTTCGCGGCTTCTTGGTGAAAAAATCGAACCGCACCTCGGCTTTGGGCGCGCCACGATCCTTTATGAATACCCGGCGAGCGAGGCGGCGCTGGCCCGGCGCAAACCCGGCGATGCCGCCGTCGCCGAACGGTTTGAGCTTTACGTCTGCGGCGTGGAACTTGCGAACTGCTTCGGCGAACTGACCGACCCCGAGGAGCAGCGGCGGCGTTTTGAGGCCGACATGGCGGAAAAGGCGCGCATCTATGGCGAACGCTATCCGCTGGACGAGGACCTCCTTGCGGCTCTCGCCCTGATGCCGCCAACCAGCGGCGCCGCCATGGGTTTCGAGCGGCTCGTCATGTTGATCAGCGGTGCACGGCGCATTGAGGATGTGCTCTGGGCGCCGGTCGGTTGACCCGCGCCGCCGGCCATGCTTCGGAAACCGCATGGCTGCCCCGACCCTCCGAACCCCCGATGCGCTGATCGCCGCCGGCCTCGCTCCCGAAGGCGAGCGCGCGATGCTGGAACGCGTTGCGAGCCGCTATGCGGTGGCTGTCACCCCGGAGATGGCCGGCCTGATGACCGGCCCTGACGATCCCGTCTCGCGGCAGTTCCTGCCCACAGCGGCGGAACTCGTGACCCTGCCCGAAGAGCGCGCCGATCCGATCGGCGATCACGTCCATTCCCCCCTGCCCGGCCTCGTGCATCGGTATCCCGACCGGGTGCTTCTCAAACTCACGCATACCTGCCCGGTGTATTGCCGCTTCTGTTTTCGCCGCGAAATGGTGGGCCCCGCGGGCGATGGCATGATGGACCGCGCGGCATTCGAGGCCGCGCTCGCTTATGTCGCCGCGCGCCCGGAGATCGTCGAGGTCATCCTGACAGGCGGCGATCCGCTGATTCTCAGTGCACGACGCATTGCCGAGGTCACGCGCAGCATTGCCGCCATCGCACATGTCCGCATCCTTCGCTGGCATACGCGCGTACCTGTGGTCGCGCCAGAACGGATCACGCCAACGCTGGTGAAAGCACTCCGCGCGGGCGGCAAGGCCGTTTACGTCGCAATCCACGCCAATCATGCGCGCGAATTCACCCCTGCGTCCGATGCGGCTCTGGACCGCCTCGCTGATGCAGGCATCGTGCTTGTGAGCCAGAGCGTTCTATTAAAAGGCATCAACGATTCGGTGGAAGCCCTGGCCGCCTTGATGCGAGCCTTCCTCGCGCGGCGCGTGAAGCCTTACTACCTGCACCACGGCGATCTTGCGCCCGGCACCAGCCATTTTCGCACCAGCATCACCGAGGGCAAGGCGCTGGTGGCAGCGCTGCGGGCCAGGCTCTCCGGCCTCGCGCAACCGCTTTACGTCATCGACACGCCCGGCGGGTACGGCAAGGTGCCGGTGGAGCGTGTCGAAGAGACCGGCGACGGGCTGGCCATCCGCGATTTGCAAGGCAGACTGCACCCATATCCGCCGCGATGACACAACAGAGGCGACCCCTTCCCCAAGAAGTCGCCCTGCTGGTCCTGCCGAGCCGGATGAAATCCGGGACGAACGATCAGTGCAGCTTGAGCCACTCGCGAGCGGCACGCTGGGCAATCGAAATGTCGGCGGCCGACATCTCGGAAGCCAGCTCCGCGCGGCGTATCGCGGCCTCGCGGTCGCCACGGGATGCGGCGATATTGAACCAGCAATGCGCGGCAACAAGATCATATTCGCGGCCATGGCCGGTCGAATACATCATTCCCAACTCGTAAAAGCTCTTCCCCTGGGGAATGGCCATTGCCTTGATTGCATCGACTGTCATGGCTCTCTCCGTCAATCTACACTTTTGTTTCTGAAACGCCCTGTTAAAACTTCGATGAATGCTTGTTGTTTTGTTGCATTCGTTGAGTGTGATCCTGAACCGGAGAGTTGAAAGCTGCCTTAATCGATAGACTGAACAAAAAGCTGCGAAATTCCTGACAAGTGATGACCAGGCACCGGTGTTTACCCTTTCAGAGCGAAAGACTGTTGTTTTTCAATGCCATGCGCAAAAGCCGTCAAGAATAATGAAATTCAGCGGCAATCTTCGATTCACCACCTCTTCCAGATGGTTCGCATTTAAACTATATTAACGATTGGGAGGCCGACCGCGACTGGCGGCCCTTATCGGGAGGAAACGATGCGGAAGTTCATCATGGCTGCGGCGCTGATCACCGGAGCAAGCCTTTGCGTGGCAGAATCGGCGATGGCACAATCGCCAGCCGGCAACTGGAGCACCGGCAAGGCGCGGGTGCGGATTGCCGATTGCGGCGGTGCGCTCTGCGCAACCATCACCGCGCTCAACGAACCGAATGACGACGACGGCAAACCCAAGCTCGACAAGAATAATGCCAACACAGCCCTGCGCGGGCGCAAGATTGTCGGCATTTCAATTCTCTCGGGCATGAAGCCCGCGGGCGAGAACAGCTGGAAGGGGTCGATCTACAACCCCGAAGATGGCAAGACCTACAGCGCGAACATGTCGCTGGCCGGCTCCAGCCTCAAGGTTCAGGGCTGCGCACTCGGCGGCATCATCTGCAAAACGCAGATGTGGTCGCGCTGAAGCCAGACCGTGCCCCGGCCAACCGGGGCACGGCCAACATCAGCCGCCAGCCCGCACGGCATCGGCAAATTTTGCAAAAAACTCGTCGGCCAGCTTCTTTGCCACGCCGTTGATCAGCCGGGCGCCAAGCTGCGCGATCTTGCCCCCGATGTTCGCTTCAACGTCGTAGACCAGACGGGTCCCTTCGGGAATCTCCTCAAGCCGAACCGTCGCCCCGCCCTTGGCAAAACCGGCAATGCCCCCCTCACCCTCTCCGGCGATGCGATAGCCGTTTGGCGGGTCGAGATCGGCCAGATTGACCTTGCCCCTGAAGGTTGCACTGACGGGGCCGATCTTGACCTTGGCGACCGCAGCAAAACCGTCGGCAGGCGACCCCTCAAGGCTCTGGCAGCCGGGAATGCAGGCCTTCAGAATGTCCGGGTCATTCAGCTTCTGCCAGACGGTCTCGCGGCTGGCCGGCAAATCGACAGCCCCGTTCATTGTCATCGCCATGGCATTCCCCCCGTAGCAGGACAGCGACGCCGCTTCCCTGTGTGCGATTTAGTCGCGCGCGCCGCAAAGCGTCAATGGGCACGGGCCTGCGGATCGGGAGAAAAAATATTCTCTTTTTTCTTCCGCGCACGGAAAGAATGGTGTGGAATTTCTGTGTTCTTTTTGCAAAAAGTCGCTTGCGTCGGGAGCGCATTATCAAAGAGACTGATCGGATAGATCAGCGGGCTAAATAGCCAAAGCTGTGGGGGAGCAGTCAGCGTATGGAAGTCTTTGTCCAGCAAGTGATCAACGGGCTCACGCTCGGTGCGATCTACGGGCTGATTGCCGTCGGCTATACGATGGTTTTCGGCATCATCGGCATGGTGAACTTCGCCCATGGCGACATTTTCATGATCGGCGGCTTCACCGCCCTGATCCTGTTTTTGTTGGTCACGGGCGCTTTTGGTTTCAGCGCTGCCACGGTGTTTCTGGCCATCATGGTCTGCCTGCTGCTCGGCATGGCGCTGACCGGCCTCTGGAGCTGGGCGATCGAAAAGCTGGCTTACCGTCCCTTGCGCGGATCATTCCGCCTTGCCCCGCTGATCTCTGCCATCGGCGTCTCCATCGCATTGATGAACTTCGTGCAGGTGGCCCAGGGCGCCCGCAACAAGCCGATCCCGCCGCTGCTGCGCGATGGCATCAAGCTGATGGAACGCGACGGCTTTGCGGTGATCCTGTCCTACAAGCAGATCGTCATCTTCCTCGTCACCGCCACCGTTCTCGCAATCTTCTGGTATGTAGTGCAGAAAACGCCGCTCGGACGGGCGCAGCGCGCCTGCGAGCAGGATGGCAAGATGGCCTCTCTGCTCGGCATCGATGTAGACCGCACCGTGTCGATCACCTTCATCATCGGCGCGGCGCTCGCGGCCGTCGCCGGCGTGATGTACCTGATTTATTACGGCGTTATTTCCTTTGCCGACGGCTTCATTCCTGGCGTCAAGGCCTTTACCGCCGCGGTTCTGGGGGGCATCGGCTCCCTGCCCGGCGCGGTCCTTGGCGGGTTGATCATCGGCATGGTCGAGACGATGTGGTCGGCCTATTTCTCGATCGACTACAAGGACGTCGCCGCCTTCATGCTGCTGGCGATCACGCTGATCTTCCTGCCGCAGGGCCTGCTCGGAAAGCCGGAAGTGGAGAAGGTGTGATGGCCGCTTCTTCTGACGATAAACCGATCACCCCCGCCGATATCCTTCGCGACGCCGGCTTTGCCGCCGTCGTTGCCTTCGGCTTGTTCTGCCTGCTGCTCGGCTTCCGCACGGATCAGTCGGCCAACGAGATCGTGCTGGTCGGCCGGCCGATGCTGCTGGCCGGAGCGATGCTTGCCACCTTCACCATCTCGCTGCTGATCGGCTTTCTCCGGCGGGCGCGGCAGAACGCACCGGCGGAAGCCTCGGATCATGTTTCGCGCTTTGCGGCGATAGAACCCTTCGTCAAGCCGGTTCTGCTGGGCTTTGTCGTCCTGTTCCCGGTCATCGCCATCCAGCTTTCGGGCTGGCAGGGCGCACTGAAGTGGATCGATAACTTCGGCATCCAGATCCTGATCTATGTGATGCTCGGCTGGGGGCTGAACGTGGTCGTCGGCCTCGCCGGCCTGCTCGATCTGGGCTATGTCGCCTTCTATGCGGTGGGCGCCTATTCCTACGCACTGCTTGCAACGAATTTCGGCCTGTCCTTCTGGCTCCTGCTTCCGATTGCGGGCATTCTCGCAGCGTTCTGGGGCATCATCCTCGGCTTTCCGGTGCTGCGGCTACGGGGCGACTACCTCGCAGTGGTGACACTGGCTTTCGGCGAGATCATTCGCCTCGTGCTGATCAACTGGGTGGATTTCTCGAACGGTTATGCCGGCATCTCGTCGATCCCGCGACCGACGTTCTTCGGCATCCCGTTCAATGCGTCGGATGAGGGTTTCGCGGCGCGGTTCGGCCTTGAATTCACGCCGATGTACCGGACGATCTTCCTGTTCTATCTCATCCTGGCGCTCGCGCTGCTGACGGCCTGGGTGACAACCAAACTGCGCCGCCTGCCCATCGGGCGGGCCTGGGAGGCGCTTCGCGAGGATGAGATTGCCTGCCGCGCACTCGGCATCAACACCGTGACGACCAAGCTCACAGCGTTTGCAATCGGCGCGGGTTTTGGCGGTTTTGCCGGCTCGTTCTTTGCGGCGCGGCAGGGCTTCATCTCGCCGGAAAGCTTCACCTTCATCGAATCGGCCCAGATACTCGCCATCGTCGTGCTGGGCGGTCTCGGCTCGCTCTATGGCGTGGTGATCGCGGCGGTCGGCATCGTCGGCGGCTTCGAATTGCTGCGCGAATTTGAATGGCTGCAACATCTGATGAAGGCCTGGTTCGATGTTGATTTCGACCCGACGCAGTATCGCGCGCTGATCTTCGGCCTCGCCATGGTGCTGATCATGCTCTGGAAACCGCGCGGTCTTGTGTCCACCCGCACGCCATCGGTGGCGCTGAAGGAGACCAAGGCCATCTCAGGTTCGCTCGTCAAGGAGGGTCACGGCTGATGACAACGCCCGCTACCCCCCTGCTCCGCGTCGAGCATATGACGATGCGTTTTGGCGGCCTCATCGCCATCAACGATCTGTCGTTCACGCTCAACAAGGGCGAGATCACAGCGCTGATCGGACCGAACGGCGCCGGCAAGACCACCGTGTTCAACTGCGTCACCGGCTTTTACAAGCCCACCGTGGGGCGGCTGGCACTCAGGCACGGCGCGGCCAGCTTCGATGATATCGAGGCGGCCACCGATGGCCCGGAAGCGGTGCACCCCACCGCCGACGGTGCGCTGTTCCTGCTGGAACGGATGCCGGATTTCGAGATCACGCAGAAGGCGCGCGTGGCCCGCACCTTCCAGAACATCAGGCTGTTCTCGGGCATGACCGTGCTCGAAAACCTGATGGTGGCGCAGCACAACGCGCTGAATGCCGCCTCGCTGTACACTGTCGGCGGGCTCCTCGGCCTGCCCGGCTTCCGGCAGGCAGAGAACGCCGGCATCGAGAAGGCCAAGTACTGGCTCGACAAGACCGGACTGACCGATCGGGCGGACGACCCGGCCGGCGAACTGTCCTATGGCGCGCAGCGCCGGCTGGAAATCGCCCGCGCCATGTGCACCGAGCCCGTTCTGCTCTGTCTTGATGAGCCGGCGGCGGGCCTGAACCCCAAGGAAAGCCTTGAACTCAACACGCTGATCCGGTCGATCCGCAAGGATCATGACTGTTCGGTGATCCTGATCGAACATGACATGTCGGTGGTGATGGAAATCTCGGACCATGTGGTGGTGCTCGACTATGGCACCAAGATCGCCGACGGCACGCCGGAGGAGATCAAGAACGATCCAAAGGTGATCGCCGCCTATCTTGGGGTCGCCGATGACGAGGTTGAGGACGCCGAGGCGGAGGCCGCACTATGACCGGCCAACCCATGCTCACCGTTCGCGGCGTCAAGACCTATTACGGCAACATCATCGCACTCAAGGGCGTCGACCTTGATGTGAACGAGGGCGAGATTGTCACGCTGATCGGCGCGAACGGCGCCGGCAAATCAACGCTGATGATGACGATCTTCGGCAAGCCGCGCGCCCGTGAGGGCAAGATCACCTACATGGGGCGTGACATCACACAGATGCCGACCCATGAAATTGCCCGGCTCGGCATCAACCAATCGCCCGAAGGCCGCCGCATCTTCCCGCGCATGACCGTTTACGAGAACCTGCAAATGGGCGCGGCGGTCGACAATTTCCAGCATTTTGAGCAGGATATCGAACGCATTTCAGGCATGTTCCCGCGGTTGAAGGAGCGCCTGCACCAGCGCGGCGGTACGCTTTCGGGCGGCGAACAGCAGATGTTGGCAATTGCCCGCGCGCTGATGGCCAGGCCCAAGCTGCTCCTTCTGGATGAGCCCTCGCTGGGTCTTGCGCCGATCATCGTGAAAAAGATCTTCGAGGTCATCAAGGAGATCAATGAAAAGGACAAGATGACGGTCTTCCTCGTCGAGCAGAACGCCTTCCACGCGCTGCGGCTGGCGCATCGGGCCTATGTGATGGTCAACGGCGTCATCACCATGTCCGGCGAAGGCAAGGCCCTGCTGAAGGATCCGCAGGTTCGCGCCGCCTATCTTGAGGGGGGACATCACTGATGCAGGGCATCCTTTACGAAGAATCCTCCGCCTGGCTGTTCATTTTCGTGACGATTGGCATTGGCGGGCTGGCGGCCTGGCAAACCGGGCGCGCTGTGGCTTCGGTCTGGAAGCCGCGCTGGCAGTTGCTGTTCTACTGCCTGCTCTTGGGCGCCGCCGTACGCTTTACGCATTTCGCGCTGTTCGAGGGCACGCTGCTCAGTCTCCACTACTATATCGTCGATACGCTTATCGTCACCGCAATCGCCTTCCTGGGTTGGCGCGCGGCACGGGCGGGGCAGATGGCGCGGCAGTATGAATGGCTGTTTACCGCATCCGGACCGATTGGCTGGGCGCGGAAAAATTGAGCGGTATGCCGCTGATTTTTCAGGTGACTTTGGCACCGAAAAGGGATTTTATCCCTCCAAGGCACATATGCTGAAACCGCATGCGGGGGCGGATAGCCCCGCGTTCATGAAGGCACATTGGGAGAGACTCATGAAGAAAACACTGTTGGCTGGCGTCGCAATCGCAGCCGGACTGTTGCTGTCGGGAGCGGCGCAGGCACAGATCAAGATGGGCGTTGCCGGACCGATCACCGGCCCGAACGCTGCGTTCGGCAAGCAGCTGGTTGATGGCGTCGAGCAGGCCGTTGCTGACATCAACGCCAAGGGCGGCATCCTCGGCCAGAAAGTCCAGCTCTTCAAGGGCGACGACGTGTCCGACCCCAAACAGGGCGTTTCGGTTGCCAACAAGTTCGTGGCTGATGGCGTGAAGTTCGTGGTTGGCCACTTCAACTCGGGCGTTTCGATTCCCGCCTCCGACGTGTACGCCGAGAACGGCATCCTCGCGATCACCCCGGCCTCGACCAACCCGAAGCTGACCGAGCGTGGCCTTTGGAACACCTTCCGCACCTGCGGTCGTGACGATCAGCAGGGCGCTGTTGCTGCCGAGTACATCGTCACCAAGCTCAAGGGCAAGAAGGTCGCCGTCGTTCACGACAAGACCACCTATGGCCAGGGCCTCGCCGATGAAACCCGCAAGGCGATGAACGCCAAGGGCATCAAGGAAGTGATCTATGAAGGCGTGAACACCGGCGAGAAGGACTTCTCGGCGCTGGTCTCGAAGCTCAAGGCTGCTGGCGCGGAGATCGTCTACTGGGGCGGCCTGCACACCGAAGGCGGCCTGATCGTCCGCCAGATGCGTGACCAGGGCCTCAACGCCACGCTAATGTCCGGTGACGGCATCACCTCGGCCGAGTTCGCCACCATCGGCGGCCCAGGCGTCGAAGGCACGCTGATGACCTTCCCGCCGGACCCGCGCAACCGTGAAGCTGCCCAGGCTGTCGTCAAGGAGTTCAAGGCCAAGAAGATCGACCCTGAATCCTACACCCTCTACTCCTACGCTGCGACCCAGGTGATCGCGGCCGGCATCGAGGGTGCCAAGTCGACCGATCCGAAGAAGGTTGCCGAGTTCCTGCGCAAGGGCGGCAAGGTCAAGACCGTCATCGGTGAGCTTGGCTTCGACAAGAAGGGCGATATCACCCGTCCGGACTACGTGATGTACACGTGGAAGAAGGACAAGGACGGCAAGGTGACCTACGTCGAGAACTAAGCTGGGTGGGGGCCGCACCATCGGCCCCCTTCCCTGCATAAAACCCGCCGGAAGTGATTCCGGCGGGCTTTTTGTGGGGTGTGTCAGCCCCCGGCCGGCTGCATCAGCCAGGTCTTGAAGCGGGTCACGCCGTCGCGCATCATGTAAACGATCGGATCGCCCCGGTAGGCGTTGATGGCGGCTGCGACCGCAAAGGATACAACCATGCCCGCGACACTGTTGCCGACGCCGCCACGTGCTTCGGTGTAGGTGCCCTGAAACGACTGCGGAGCGGTGAGAGGCTGCCCGGTCTTCTTGTCAAAGAGCGAAGCCTCGAACACGATATCGTTTTGATTGCCCTGAACAGAAGCGCTGCGAATGGTCAGCATGACGCGAACATCGCGCGTTCCGCCGCTCTGCGCGCTCAGTTGCGTCGCAACCTCTGCCTTCAGCTTGTCGACCAGTTCTGCCCGCGCCGCCTGCGTGGCCTGCGGTGTCTTGGCAAGCTCCTGAAGCTTTTCGCCATATTCGATCATGCGCGGATCCTGCGCATTCGGATTGGCGGGGTCATATGTCATCCCCCCCTCGGGCGGCGGCAGCTTGCCGCGCGCCCAGCGCATGGCGCCAAGCGGGTCGATCACGGTCGCATCAGGCGCAAATCCGACATCGAACTGCGAAAATCGCAGCGTCTTGAGGTCGGCTTCGGTCAGGCTGTGCTGTTTCGTTGTCTGGCAGGCCGCAAGGCTTGCAGCAATCCCGAACAGCATCAGCCGCCGGCTCATCAATTCCGTCATTATGCTTTCACCAAAACGTCTACTCAATAGGAGTTTCGATCAATAAATGGCCGCACGTCGCCGTCAAGTCGTCGGCTTGTTGCCAAAAAGAATCGCCTGAACTTTCGCGTCCTGCATGTTGGGCGTCGCCCGCTGTTCCTGGCTGATCGCAAGGCCACGCTGCACGGCCGGGCGGGCCAGCATCGTCTCCAGCCAGCGCCCAACATGGGGGAATTCGGCGATGTCCATCCCCTGGCGCTCCCACAGCTTGGCCCAGCCGACGATGGCAATATCGGCAATGGAATAAGCACCCGCGACGAACTCGCGATCCGCAAGACGTCGGTCAAGCACGCCATAGAGCCGACGCGTCTCGTTGAGATACCGATCCATCGCATAGGGCAGCTTTTCCGGCGCGTAAATGCGGAAATGGTGGTTCTGGCCAAGCATCGGGCCGAAACCGCCCATCTGCCACATCAGCCATTGCTCCACCTCGACGCGGGCGCGTTCCTCGGCGGGATAGAGCTTGCCGGTCTTGCGCCCGAGATATTGCAGGATGGCGCCGGATTCAAAGACAGAGATCGGCGCACCGCCCGGCCCGTCCGGATCAATGATGGCTGGCATCTTGTTGTTGGGTGAAATCGCCAGAAACTCCGGCGCGAACTGGTCGCCCTTGGCGATGTTCACGAGATGGACGGCATAGGGCAGCCCCATTTCCTCCAGAGCAATCGTAACTTTCCAGCCGTTCGGCGTGGGCCAGAAATAAACATCAATCGGTTTTTGCATGGGGTCTGTCCCGTCTCTTGCACGCGCGGTTTCTGAACGCAGGCCGCACTATAAGCCGGCCCGTTGCCGAAAGCGATTGCAGCGTCCCGAGAGTTCCCGCCGCTTGGACAAATGACACCCTGCCGCCTTGCAATCGTCCCCTGTCGCACATCAAATTGACGATGTTTATTAGAGATTTTCGCGATAGTGAGCAGGACAACCCACGAGCGCCCGGCCCGATGACCATCACCGAACTGACCACAGGCATCGCCAATTTCGTCCGCGAACATCACGAATGGGCGGTTCCGGTCGTCTTTACGCTCGCCTTTCTGGAATCCCTGGCGTTTTTGTCGCTGCTCGTGCCGGCAACGGCCATTTTGTTGGCAATCAGCGCGGTGATTGGCGCCTCGGGCATCAGCATCGTACCGCTGTGGATTGCGGGTGGCCTGGGCGGTGCCATCGGCTATTCGCTCTCCTATATGCTGGGTGCATGGTATGGCGAACGCACCTTCGAGCTTTGGCCGTTCCGCAGCCAGCCCGCGCTGGTGGATCGCTCGCGGGCCTTCTTTGCGCGCTATGGTGTCGCGTCGGTCTTCATCGGCCACTTCATCGGGCCGATCCGCGCCTTCATTCCGGTGATTGCCGGCGTCTACGGCGTCAACCGGCTGGCATTTGAGGCGGCCAATGTTCTCGCAGCTTTCATCTGGATCACCTCTGTCCTGTCACCCGGCTTTGCGACGCAAGGTTTGATGAGTGCGTTTCCGCGCTAGACAGATGCGCCAGTGCTTCCCATATCTTCGCTGAACAGGGAGGTTCCCATGAGATCGCTTGTTTTTGTTGCTCTGCTCGCCGCCGGAACATCGCTTGCCCAAGCCCGACCGATGACGCCCTCCATGACCTGTGAGGCGGTGCAGCGTCTCGTCCAGCGCAGCGGTGCGATTGTGCTCGGCTTCGGCCCGGACCTGTACGACCGCGTGGTGTCCACCCAACGCGCCTGTCTTTATAGCGAAGTGCTGGAACCAATCTGGGTGCCCACGCGTAATAACAGGCAGTGCTTTGCGGGTTATACCTGCAAGGAAGGCGACTACTGGCGCTGGTAGACGCAAAGCCCCGCATGACTTCTGAAAGGACAACCGGATGATTCCGCCGCTGAAACTCACACTTGCCGCTGCCGCGCTTGTCGCCGCCTCCAGCCTGGCGCTTGCCGAAGGTGCCCGGCCCGGCGAGCCTGGCTTTCCCGGTACGCCCGCCCCCTCTGCCACCACCTGGCGCAAGACCTGCGCGCAGATTCAGGGGCTGGTGAACAGCCGGAACCAGGCAATCCTGACCTACAGCACGCAAGGATTCGACGGCAGCAATCTCTTCACCACCGTCATGACCATGGGCAACCACACCTGGGATCGCGTGGTGAAGGATCAGCGCTTCTGCCTCTATGGCGAAACGACCCAGCCAATCTGGGTGCCGACGCGCGACAATCCGCAGTGCTTCGCCGGCTACACCTGCGAGAGCGGCAATTCAGGCCGCTGGCGCTGAGGAAACAAAATCCCGCACCATGAGAAGGTGCGGGATGCCGGCGGCGGCGTCCCCACCACAGGCACTTCCGCCGCCCTGCCGTGTAAATCCCAAGTGCTCATAGAATGCGATGGCCGGAGCGTTGCGCGGTTCAACCTCGAGGCGGATGGTGGCGACGTCGGAGAAACAGGCGAGCATCGCGTCATAGAGTTTACGGCCAAGGCCAGAACCTTGCGCTGACGGCAGGACATACACCCGCTCCAGTGTGATGGCACCATTGCTGGACGGGCGCGCATAAAGAGTGCCGACAATGTTCCCATCACGCGCCGCGACAAGAAATGCCGCATCCGCCACGCCGAGTTGGCGGCCAAGCGCCTCCACCGAATGCCAGCGGTCGGTAATCTCCGTCACCTTCTCCACGCCGAAGATGTGGTCATAGGTCGCGTGCCACGTCTCGACGAGGACACGTCGGATTGCGGGCAGATCGGCGGCGGTGGCGGGGCGAACCTCGAGGCTCATATCCCCAGCTTGCTCTTCAGCAACTCATTCACCGCGCCGGGGTTGGCCTTGCCGCCCGAAGCCTTCATCACCTGCCCGACGAACCAGCCCAGAAGCGTCGGCTTTTCCTTCGCCTGCTGCACCTTGTCCGGGTTGGCGGCGATGATCTCATCGACAACCTTCTCGATCGCGCCGGTGTCGGTCACCTGTTTCAGGCCGCGCTTCTCGACGATCTCAGCCGGGTTTCCGCCCTCGGTATAGACGATCTCGAAGAGGTCCTTGGCGATCTTTCCGGAAATGGCACCGCTCCCGATCAGATCGATGATGCCACCGAGCTGGTCGGCAGAAACCGGTGAATTTTCAATGGCTTTCCCGTCCTTGTTCAGGCGCCCGAACAGTTCGTTGATGATCCAGTTCGCTGCCGACTTGCCATCGCGCCCCTTGGCAACGGATTCGAAAAAGTCCGCGCTTTCGCGTTCGGCGATCAGCACCGAGGCGTCATAGGCCGAAAGCCCGTACTGGCTGATGAAACGGGCCTTCTTTTCGTCCGGCAATTCGGGCAGCGCGGCAGCAAGTCCGGCCACATAGGCGTCCGAAAACTCCAGCGGCAGCAGGTCCGGATCGGGGAAGTAGCGATAATCATGCGCCTCTTCCTTCGAGCGCATAGAACGGGTCTCGCGCTTGCCCGGATCATAAAGACGGGTTTCCTGATCAATTGAACCGCCCTCTTCCAGGATGCCGATCTGGCGGCGGGCCTCCACCTCGATGGCCTGACCGATGAAGCGGATGGAATTGACGTTCTTGATCTCGCAGCGCGTACCGAGGTCGTCGCCCGGCTTGCGCACCGAAACGTTGACATCGGCGCGCAGATTGCCCTTCTCCATGTCACCGTCGCAGGTGCCGAGATAACGCAAAATCGTGCGGAGCTTGGTGACATAGGCCTGCGCCTCTTCCGCCGAGCGAAGATCGGGTTTGGAGACGATTTCCATCAGCGCGACGCCGGCGCGGTTGAGATCAACCAGCGAATTGGTCGGATCCTGATCGTGGATCGACTTGCCGGCGTCCTGTTCGAGATGCAGGCGCTCAATGCGCACCGTGATCGGTTCCGCCTCTCCCGGCACATCGACGATCACCGCGCCCTCACCAACGATCGGGTCCTTGAACTGGCTGATCTGGTAGCCCTGCGGCAGATCGGGATAGAAATAGTTCTTCCGATCGAAGCGCGACCAGGTGTTGATTGTCGCTTTCAGGCCAAGGCCGGTGCGGATGGCCTGGGCCACACACTCCTCGTTGATGACGGGCAACATTCCGGGCATCGCGGCATCGACGAGACTGACGTGATCATTCGGCTCGCCGCCAAACGCTGTGGACGCGCCCGAGAACAGCTTCGACTTCGAGGTCACCTGCGCATGGATTTCCATGCCGATGACGATTTCCCAATCGCCGGTGACGCCTTTGATCAGCTTTTTCGGCGAGATCGATTTGGGATTGACGGCAACGGACATGGGCGAACCTCAGGATGCGGGCCGCAGACGCGGCGGATCATTCCGCTGGTTCAGCGCAAAAGGGCACGGAGGTCAAGGGGCCGGCGGGAGTGTAGGGCCGCTGCCGGCATCAACTCCCTGCCCCGCGTCGCCGTTGACGGGGCGATCTTGCCGCGCCAGACTGGCGATGGTTCACATATAAACCCGACAGGAATGAACGATGCGGCTGATCTATCCAGTGCTGGCACAGATTTTCTGGACTTTCGTTGTCATCACCATGGCGGGACGATTCCGTGTTGCAGCGTTGCGTGCACGGGAGGTCACGATCAAACAGGTTGCGCTCAGCAACGATGCCTGGCCGGAGCGCGTGAAGGCATTCGGCAACAATATGTCCAACCAGTTCGAGACCCCGATCCTGTTCTATGTGCTCGTCGGCATCGCAATCTATGTCGGCGCCACAGGATGGGGTATGGTGGCTGTCGCTTGGGGCTATGTCGTAACGCGGGTTGCCCACACCTTCATCCACACCGGCGCGAACAATGTTCTCATCCGATTCCGGGTTTTCGTGACGGGCATGTTCCTTCTGATCGCGATGTGGGCCGGTATCGTGCTCAAGCTGGCGGCAATGGGTTGACGACAGGATAGTGACTGACCGGCGAAATGGTGGCCTACGACCTGAAATAGGTAGCGCCCCTGCCCGAGATCCAGGCGAGCGCAGCCATGCCGCAGGTTCCGATGCCGAGTGCAACGGGCGCAGCTTCCACATCGCCGCGGACCTGCTGGACGACGAGCAGGATCAGCATCAGCCCGCCCGTAACCGCGAACAGATATTTCAGAATGTACAGGCACGCGTAGAGCAGCACGCGCGGAAAATGGCCCATGTCATGCCTCCATATGCGGGGCGCAGGATGGCACAACCATCAGGCTTTGCGAACCCAGCCCGTCAGCCGATCGACCGCCTTCAGGATATCCGCCTCGCTGCCGGCGTAGCTCATGCGCACGAAGCGGCTGCCTTCCGCGCGGTCGAAATCGAGGCCGGGGGTCATGGCAACGCCGGCCTCCCGCAGGGCACGCTTGGCGAATTCCATGGAATCATTGGCATATTTTGTCACGTCGACATAGGCGTAGAAGGCGCCGTCCATTGGCATCACCGGCAGGCCAAGGGCGGGCAGTGCCTCGCCCAGCACGGCGCGGTTACGGGCATATCCGGTTTTGATGACCTCCAGTTCTTCGGTGGCGTCGAAGGCGGCGATACCGGCGACCTGGCTAAGGTAGGGCACGGAAATCGCCAGCGATTGCGCGAGGCATTCTGCGGTGCGCACCGCCCGCTCGGGCAGGATCAGCCAGCCGACCCGCCAGCCCGTCATGCAATAATACTTCGAGAATGAATTGACGACGATGGCCTGATCGGAATGCGCGGCGGCGGTGGTCTCCGTACCCTGATAGGTCAGGCCGTGGTAGATTTCATCCGAGATCAGCCAGAGGCCAAGCCGCGTACAGGTTGCAGCAAGGTCGGACAGCGCCGCCGGAGCCATCATCACGCCGGTAGGGTTGGCCGGGCTCATCACCAGCACCCCCTTCAGCGGGTTGACCGCATGTTCGGCGGCCACCATCTCTGCCGTCAGTGCAAAACGGGTCGCCGCCGTGGTCTCGATTTCGACCGGGACAAGGCCAAGCGCTTCAAGAATATTACGATAGGCAGGATAGCCGGGACGCGGAATGGCGATGCGGTCGCCAACGTCGAACAGGGCGAGAAACGACAGGATAAAGCCACCGGACGAACCCGTCGTCACGGCAACGCGCTCAGACGGTATGGTCACACCGTAAGCATCGCGATAGTGCCGGGCGATCCGCTCGCGCAAGGCCGGCAGGCCGAGAGCATCGGTGTAGGGTACGCGCCCGCCGGAAAGCGCTGCCGTCACCGCCTTACGTACAACGCGGGGCGGCGGCGCACCGGGCTCCCCCACCGCCAGCGAAACAACATCCTCGCCCGCACGAATCCGCTGACCGGCTTCGGCCATGAAATCCATGGCGATGAAGGGGGCAACGCCGGAACGGCGCGACAGGGGCGGCAGGGTCATGGGGCAGTCCATCGCGAAGTGGCACACCTGTCGGGTTTTGCCCAAACATGGCCTTGTTGTTACGGTTTGTTGGCTCGCAATGCCATAGCGGATGGGAAGGCCGCGACCAAGCGCAAGGTCACGAACGGCTGCGGATGCACCGTTCACAGGCCTGTGTTGTGGCGGCACATGAATTGACCATGCCGCGCGCCCTTCATAAAGCTGAGATTGAGGAGTACCAAGCTGATCATGCGATTCGGACGCACGGAAATCGCTCGCCACGGTCGTCGCCTGCTGGGATCGGTTCTGGCTGGAATGGTGGCATTTGGCCCGATGCCGGCAGCAGCCCAGCAGCGTATGAACTATGTTCGCGATGCCGAGGTTGAATCGCTGCTTCGCGACTATCTTAATCCCCTGCTCAAGGCGGCTGGCCAGCCCACCTCGGCTGTGCGTATCCTGCTGGTCGATGACCGGCAGTTCAACGCTTTCGTCTCCCCGGGCCGGCGCATGACGATCTTTTCCGGCGCGATCATCGACACGAATACGCCAAACGAGCTTATCGGCGTGATGGCTCACGAAACGGGGCATATCGCGGGCGGACATCTGGCGCGCCTCAGCCAGGAACTGCCCAAGGCCATGGCCATCGGCATCCTGGGTTCCCTGCTCGGCGCGGGCGCATTGGTTGGCGCGTCGAATTCCCGCCAGGTCGGCATGGGCGGGGCAGCGCCGATGGGCATGTTGCTGGGCGGGCAGGAATTGGCGATGCGCTCACTGCTGTCTTACCAGCGCACCGAGGAACAGGCCGCCGACCGCGCCGCCATCAATTACCTCAACGCCACGCGCCAGTCGGGCAAAGGGCTGGTGGACACCATGCGGCGTATTGCCGACCAGCAGATGTTTCTTGCCAGCCGCGTCGACAAATATCTGCTTAGCCATCCGCTGGCGACCGACCGCATCGCCGCGATCGATGATGTCGCCCGTTCCAGCCCCTATTATGAATCCAAGGATTCACCGGGGCTCAACCAGCGGCATCAGTTGGCGCGCGCCAAGCTGGTCGCCTTCACCGGCCGGCAGGATGAGATTTACCGCCGCTATCCGCAATCGGACAATTCGCTTCAGGCCCGTTATGCCCGCGCCATCCTCGCGCACCGTTTCAATCGCGGCTCGGACGCGCAAAGCCAGATCGATGGGCTGATCGCCAGCCAGCCGCGCAATCCCTATTTCTGGGAACTGAAGGGCCAGAACCTGCTCGAAAATGGCCAGGCAACCCAGGCCATCGCTCCGCTGAAAAAAGCCGTCAGCCTAGCGCCAGGCCAGCCCCTGCTGCGCGTCATCCTCGGCCATGCGCTGATGGCTTCCAACACCCCGGCCAATGTCGATCAATCGATCAAGGAACTGACCGTCGCCATTCAGCGCGACCGGGAGGTGGCGGAAGCCTATTTTTACCTCGCTCAGGCATATGAGAAGCGTGGCCGCACCGGCGATGCCGAACTCATCACGGCGGAAGGCTATTTCATGGCCGGCGCCTATGATCAGGCACAGCTGATCGCGCGCCGCGCCCAGCAGAAATTCGAACCCAACTCCGCCGGCTGGCGGCGCGCCAACGATATCATCACTTTCAAGAAGGATCAGGGCTGACCGCCCGCCTCAGGAGCTTTCGATGCCAAAATTCCTCCGCACCCTCATGTTCGGCGCCGGCGTGGCGTTTGCCGCTCTCACCGGGCCGGTACTGGCGCAATCGACGCCGCCGCGCGCCGAAATCGAGGCGATCATCAAGGATTACCTGCTGAAAAATCCGGAGGTCATCCAGGAGGCGCTGATCGAACTCGACCGCCGCCAGCGCGATGCGGAGACCGCAGCACGGGCGCGCGTTCTCAAGGACGACAGCGGCGTCATCTACCAGTCGAAGTACAATGCGGTGGTCGGCAATCCGCAGGGCGATGTCACGGTTGTCGAGTTCTTCGATTACAACTGCGGCTACTGCAAGCGCGGCCTCGCCGATCTGCAGCGCCTCGTGAAAGAGGATGGCAAACTGAAGGTGATCCTCAAGGATTTCCCGATTCTCTCGCCGCAATCGCGGGATGCTGCCGCTGTGGCCGTGGTGGTCAAAGGGCTCGTCAAGCCGGACGTCTTCTGGGACTTCCACGGCAAGCTGATGGCCAAGACCGGCGCCATTGGCAAACCGCAGGCCATTGAGGTTGCAACCTCGCTCGGCGTCGACGCAGCGAAGATCGAGAAAGAGCTCGCCCGGCCCGACATTGCCGAAGCCTTCGCCGAAACCCGGCGCCTTGCCGATTCCCTCGGCATCACCGGCACACCGTCCTACATTCTCGGCGATGATCTCGTGGTCGGCGCAGTCGGCTACCAGCAGCTCAAGGACCGCGTGGACAACGTGCGGAAATGCGGCAAGGCCAACTGCGGCTGAGCCGGTTCCGGGCCCACGCCTGTCCGGCTTGAACCCGCCTGGGTTCAGGCCTTGCCCTCGGGGGGACGCAAGCAGCGCGTCCCCTCGCTCTTTATGGTGGGAATAGGCGTGCCAGCCATGACTGGACGATGCTTCGGCGGTTGTCAGCCGCATTCGCAGAATGTCATCCCCGCCGATAATCCGTGAGCCATGTGACGCAGGGCGCCGGCCCGGTTGCCAAGGCCGCCGCACCGCGATTTGCAACAAACCGCCGCCCATTGCCAAACCTGAACAACACCCGAATTTTCTGCTTATGCTCTAAAAATATAAAACTTTGAATTCCGTAGGTTTCGCCCGATACTCCCCCAAGAACCAACCGGAATGGCACGTTGCATGGGCCGTGCTTGTCCGAAAGGCCCTGGGGAGCAATCGATGCTTGGCAACCAGAGTGCGTTCAACGAAGTCGTCACCCTCAGGCAGGCGAAGAAGCTGATCCAGTGCATGGCGCATGAGCAGAGCTTCCTTCTGCTTTCGGCGCCCGGGATCGGCAAGTCTGAGGTGGTCTATGAGGCCGCGCGCGAGGCAGGCCTCGTCTGCCGTTCGCTGCTGGGCACCCAGATCGCCCCCGAGGATGTCAGCGGCATTCCGCGCATCGTCGGCGAGCGTTCGGTGTTCTGCCCGCCGCGCATCCTCTTGCCGGAGCGGCCCGAACCCTTCTGCCTTTTCCTCGACGAACTGCCAGCCTGCGCGCCGGATGTGCAGAAGGCTTTCTATTCCCTGCTGCTGGAGCGGCGGCTGGGCGAACACGCCCTCCCTCCCGGCACCTGGGTGGTGGCTGCCGGCAACCGGCTTCAGGACCGGGCGCTGGTACGGGCGATGAGTTCGGCGCTGGTGAACCGCGTGACGATCCTGCAAATCCGTCACGATGTCGATGAATGGCTGGGCTGGGCGCAGCGCGCCGGAATCCGTCAGGAAATCCGCAGCTTCATCACCACGGTGCCGGATGCGCTGATGCGCCCCGTGCCGGCAGACCCGGTGCCGTTTTCCACGCCGCGCGCCTGGTCGCTGCTCTCGCGGGCGCTCGATCTCGCGCACAAGGGCGGCATTCTCACCAACGAGACGCGCCGGGCACTGGCGTTCGGTCGGGTATCGCCGGAAGATGCGGCCGTGTTCTGCGCCCTTGCCGAGGAATCCATCGGTCCCGTCCAGCCGCTGGAGCGCTATATCCGCGAGCCGGACCTGCTGCCCAAGGGCGAGTCCGCCCGCTGGTTCCTGCTCGACTGCATCCGCCAGTTTGTGCGCGATGGCCGGGCAGATGCCATGCCGCCAAGGGTCATTAACCGCTTTTTGCGCAGCCTTTCCGAAGAGCATCAGCTCATTCTCATCACGGATATGATCGAGAAATGGGGCGAACTCGGCGCCGACAAGGCGATGTATGAGCTTCTGTTCAAGGTCGCGGCGGCATGAGCAAACCCCCGCCCGCCGAAAAAGCCACGCTTACCCGCGTGATGCAGGGATTGCGCATGGTCACCGTGCCGTTTCCGCATCTGGCGGGGCTGGCGGCAGCCGTGCGGGTAAATGTCGATGCGCGCGTGCCGACCATGGGCGTCTTCGCCTCGGGCCGGCTGGTGGTGAACCCGGATTTCACGGCGCGGCTGTCCGCCGCTGATCTCCAGTTCGTGCTGGCGCATGAACTGCTGCATCTTGCCCTGCGCACACATGACCGGGCCGTCGGCTCACGCCATATCGAGTTCAACTATGCGCATGACTACATCATCAACGACATTTTGCGCGAGGCATTGAACCTCTCCACGATTCCAGCCGGCGGGCTGGATATGCCCGGCGCGCGTAACCGGTCCGCTGAGGAAATCGTTCTCGAAATGCGCCGCAACGGCAAATCGACGCCCTCGCGCTCGCAGGTCTGGGAAGGCGCGGTCGTCGATGCCGCAGATGCGATGGGCTCTGGCAGCGATGGCAAGGGTGACGTGCTGGACGACAGGCGCGAACGCGAGATGTTTCCGGGCAGCGGTGAAGACCAGAAGCAGCGCTCCCGCGCGATCCGCGATCTTGCGGCGCGGGGCCTCGCCATGGGCAAGGCCATCGGCATCTTGCGCGGGCGCGGCAGCGACGCCGGCAACACCCAGCAGGCCGTGCGTGCGCTGCGCGGCATCTATCGCCAGCCCTGGCATGTGGCGCTGCAACGCTGGATGGAGGGTGTCGCGCCGGCAGAGCGCACCTTCATGCGCGCCTCGCGCCGGGGCGCCGACCGGATGGATGTGGTGATGCCGGGCCGCCAGCGCTATTCGCAGATGCTGAACGTGATCCTCGACACCTCCGGCTCGATGAGCGACGAGATTCCCTACGCTCTCGGCGCCATCGCGGACTTCTGCGAGGCGACCGGCATCGACGAAATCCGGCTGGTCCAGTGCGACACGGAAGTGAAGTCCGACGAGATTCTCGGGCCGGGCGAACTCGCCGAATACGAGGTGAGCGGCTATGGCGGCTCGGACCTGACGCCGGCGCTGGAAGCCCTTGCCCGTGATCCGCGTGTCACCTCGACCATCGTCATCACAGATGGCGACATCACCTACCCCGCCGAAACCATGCCCTATGCCGTCTTGTGGGCCGTACCGGGGGAAAGCACCAGCTTCGCCCCGCCCTATGGCCGGGTCATCACCATGAACCGGGAGAAAACGTCATGAAAGTCGTGTCCGATCTCGTGGCTTATTTCGACAAGAAGGGCCAGCTGTCCTCGCGGCAGTTGAAGAAGCTGCTGCAACAGAACTTCGTCGCCCCGGATGCGCCGACCAGTATGCACGACAAGTGTGACCGCACGGGCGCGGTCTACTATTTCCGCATCACCGGTGTCAGTGAAGGGCAGGTCTGGGGCACCGACACCTACACCCGCGATTCCAACATCGGCGCGGCGGCAGTGCATTGCGGCCTGCTCAAACCCGGCGAAACGAAGGTGGTGCGGCTGACCGTCGTGCCCGCCCTGCCCCGGTATCTCGGCACCACGCGCAATGGCGTCACCACGTCCGACTACGCGGATTTTCCGCACTGCTGGGTGCTTTCGGCAATTTGAGCCGCAAGGTCATCGTGCATTTGGATCGCGCACGCCCTGAAATGCCGAAATCCGCAAATCTCCTCCGCATTGCCACAATTCAGGGTGTGGCGCCGCACATCGGCCTTATCGGGGCCATGCGAAGCAGATGGAACCTTGTTTAACCTTACGCGTTAACACCGCAGCAAGGATTTCGTGAACAGGTCCAGGCCGGGAGGCGATCATGATCATCGGAGTGTCAGAAGGCGATCGGTATCGGTTTGAAGTCCTCCTGATGAGCGACGGGTTCATCGTCCGCGTGCGCACCATTGGTACGGGTGCGGTGCTGACCACGCGGGATCGGCTGTTCCGCACCGCGCCAGCCGCCTTCGCCTTTGCTGAAATGTCCGCCCTGAAGGATGCCGAAGAAGCCCCGCTCGCAGGCATCGAGGCGCTGGAAGCCAAGCTCGCCTCGGACCGCGCCGCCAAGGTCTTTGAAGATATTCGCACCCGCCTCGCCGATGGCGGTGTTAGCGGCACACTTCTCGCAGCATGGGACAAGCGCGCCCAGGCAGGCAGCGCAGCAGCCAAGCCGCACTGATGCGCAGGAGACGGGAGCATCAGGCTTTCGCCGGCGCGCCCTCGGTCACCGGGCCGCCGGCTTTCTTCCAGGCGCCATAACCGCCCTCGATGTGCGCCACGGGCTTTAGCCCCATGTCCTGCGCGGTCTTTGCAGCCAGCGCCGAACGCCAGCCTCCCGCGCAAAAAAAGACGAAGGTCCTGTCCTGCTGAAACTCGGGCTTGGCGTAGGGGCTTTCCGGATCAATCCAGAACTCCAGCATTCCGCGCGTGCAGGAAAATGCGCCCGGAATCCTCCCTTCCCGCTCGCGCTCGCGCGGATCGCGCAGATCGACGAACAGCACATCCTCCCGCCCATGCAGCGCCTGCGCTTCTGCCACCGTCAACGTACGGATGGCGGCGTTCGCTTCCGCCAGAAGCACCTTATAGCCCTTCGTGATTGTCTGGGTCATGGGGCCTCTCTGCTTGACGGAACGGCGTGGATGGATGAATGCGAAGAAAGCATAACGCCCAACGCTGCGAGGTAAAGCATGATCCCCGGCCTGAGGATACCAGATGCAACGGCGATATCGCTGTTTCTTGGCTGCTGGGCGACCTACCATATCCTGATCGAAGGCGGAATGCTCGGCCCCGGCAGCCTGAACACGCGGATGAACGCCTATCGGATGCGCTGGATGGAGGAAATGCTGACCCGGGAGAACCGCATGGTCGATGTCCAGGTGATGGCCGCGCTGCATCAGGGTTCGGCCTTCTTTGCCTCCACCTCGCTCATCGCCATCGGCGGTACGCTGTCGCTTGTCCGTGCGGGCACCGATGTCAACGCGGCGCTGTCCGTTCTGCCCTTCGGAATTTCAGATAATCCCGCAATGTGGGAAATAAAGCTGATTGGCCTCGCGGTAATTTTCGCTTACGCCTTCTTCAAGTTCGCCTGGGCCTATCGCCTGTTCAACTATGCTTCGATCCTGTTGGGCGCGACCCCGCCAGCATCGAAGGTGGATGATGCGGCGCGTGTCCATGCCCGCCGCACCGGACGGATGACGCTGGTGGCCGGGCGACATTTCAACCGCGGCCAGCGAGCCTTTTTCTTCGCGCTCGCCTATCTCGGCTGGTTCCTTGGACCCTGGGTGTTCATGATGAGCACCATCGCCGCGCTGATCGTCATGGCCCGGCGGCAGTTGGGCTCGGATGCGTTGTCCTCGATTCTCGACGTGACGGAGGAACGCGACAGCCCCAAAAAGCCGGCATGACCCCATAACGGGCATAGTCAACGCGCTGTTAGCCTGTTCTGCCGGTTCGCCGGGAGACTTCATCGAGTTCGAGGCGCCGGGCGTCAATCCTGCGGTCACAGAGGTCGACAGCGGTCAGGATATTGCCGGCATCCGCCCGCCCGAATTTGACGAGGTTGCTTTCCAACTGCCCCGTCAATTGCTCGAACTGGCGGCGAAGGGCCTGCAACTCCTGCATGGATTGCGCCGCCCCGGCCGCGCGGCGCAGCGCCAACGCCTCACGCATCAGCGTCTCGACATCACCGGTCTGCGGCGGACCCAGCCAACGCCGCAGCCACATGCCGAGGCTGGCCAGCGCACCAAACAGCAGCGGCAGAACATAGAGCCATTCGAGCATACTCTCGACAAGCCCGCGCTCCTCGCCGTTGAGATAGGCGCGCGCTCCAGGGTGAACAGGTACAAACGCCCCGGTTTCGAGATCCGGCGCCCCCGCCTGAGCCAGGAGCGGATGTTGCGGCTGGAGGCTCCGGGCTGCATCCAGAAGATCGCGCGTGAGACGGGAGACGAACAGGCTTGCCACCTTCTCACGCACCATCAGCAGGCGGGCAACGGCCAACGTTTCCGTCCCCTCGTCCGGTAGCGGAGGATTGGGGCGCAGCGCGCCGGCGGGAATGGTTGTGACATGGTATCGTCGATCGCGCCCGGCGAGCGTCTCGGCATCGGCAACCTCAAGCAGTGTCAATGGCGTGCGCGCATCGCGAAGCGAGCCAAGCCGCCGCAGGTCGCGCAGATTCACGCCGGGCACCGGAGCCACAAAGGCTGTGGCAAGAATGGCGCGTTTCTGCAATTCCGACCGGACAGCGCCCGCAGGAACCTCCACCAACAGCGAATCATCGACACCATTGGCTTTCAACAGCATCTGCAACAGCGGGTCGGAGCGGGACGTGCCGGCCGTAACGCCGAGCGCACGGCGGTTGAGATCGCGCCAGCCGCTGACCACCGAGTTCTCCGGTGCCATCAGAACCGCCGCTTCACTATAGAGCATCAGCATGGCCGCGAGCCCGGTCCCGCTCACATTGTCCGTGCGCACCGAGGCCACATGCGCCTTCCGCTGACGCAGAAGATCGAGGCTGGCTTGCTCCGAGCCGCTCTCGACAATGCGCAGGCGATAGCGGCGACCCTGCTCCACCAGCCACTGGTTGATGGCGCTGATGAGCGCCGCGTCCTGTCCTTCGGCCTTGGCCACAGCAACAACAAGCACATGCTCGCGGAAAAACCGCTGATAAGCCATGTGGCCGGCGCCCGCCAGACCGAGCGCCACGCAACCAAATACAATCCAGCGCCAGACAAGGCTCATGCCGGTGTACCTCCCTGCCGGGGATAAAGCGGCAAAGAGCCATGCAATGCAACCACTTGCGCAAAACGCCGTAAATCCGGACAGTGCACTGGGATGCGCGCGTCCATCCCGAACCCGGCGCACTGGCCTCAGGGTCAGGCCCGGTTGCGGACAGAAATAGCCTCGACCCGCCGTATCACGCCGGCCAGATCAACAGGACCAGCGGCACCCCGGCTGTGAGCACCAGCAGCGACAGCGGCGCGCCGAGCCGCGCATAATCCGAAAAACGATAACCGCCCGGCCCCATGACGAGCAGGTTACACTGATGCCCGATGGGCGTGAGAAAGTCGCTTGCAGCACCAATCGCAACAGCCATCAGGAACGGCTCGGGATTCAGCCCAAGGTTTTTGGCAAATGCCGCAGAGATGGGGCCCAGAATGAGCACTGTCGCCGCATTGTTAAGAAACGGCGTCACTGCCATGCCCGTGGCCATGATCAGCGCCAGCGCACCCCAGACCGGCAGCCCTGTCGAAACCGTCGAAAGCCAGCGCGCGAAGACATCGGTTGCACCTGTATTCTGCAACGCCGAGGAAATCGGGATCACCGCGGCCAGCACCACCAGCACGGACCAGTCAATAGCCGCATAGGCATCGCGCAACGGCAGCGCACGAAACAGCACAATCGCCAGCGCGGCCCCGGCAAAGCCAACCGCCGTCGGCACCAGCCCCGTGCTGACCAGCAAGAAACAGGCGAACAGGACAGCAAGCGCCATCACCCCGCGCCGACGCTCGCCCAGCGTCACTTTCCCGCCGGCCAGCGGCAGCACACCGAGATCCTTGAAGCTTGCCGCAAGCTGGCTCGTCGCCCCCTGCAACACCACGACATCGCCGACATGCAGTTCGACATCGCGCAGCCTGTCGCGGAAGGTCTTTCCCGCTCGGCTGATCGCGACAAGATTGAGATTGTGGCGCTCATGCAGGCCGAAGCTGCTGGCACTCGTGCCGATCAGCGCCGAATTCGGCTGAACGATACACTCCACAGAACGCACCTCGTCAGTGCCGGGAGCGGTCGCAATCCGGCGGCTCTCTGTCTCATGATCAAGCTTGCCGCGGCTGATTGCGCTTTCCAGCGCCTGCTTGTCGCCCTGCATCAGCACGATATCGCCCGCCTGAAGCCCGACGTCGGGCAGCGGCACCAACGTCCGCGAGCCGCCCCGGATCAGCGCCGTCACCCGCGCCTCCCCGCCCGCCAGCGCCAGCACATCGGCGACCGTCTTGCCCGCCATGGGGGAAGCCTCTGGCACCACCACCTCAGTCAGATAATCGGAAACCTCGACCGCGCTTTCGATCCCGGCGGCGCCCTGCCGGTCTTTGGGAAGAATGCGGTAGGCAAAGACAAGAAACACAAGGCCCGCCGCGCAAAGAACGCCACCGACGGGCAGAAAGTCCAGCATCCCGAAGGGCTTGCCGAGAATTTCCATCCGAACACGCGAGACAATGATGTTCGGCGAGGTGCCGACCAGCGTCATCAGCCCGCCGAGCAGCGCGGCAAACGACATCGGCATCAGCACCAGCGAGGGCGACACCCCCTGCTTGCGCGCAAGCTGGATGGCGATGGGAATGGTCATAGCCAGCGCCGCAATGTTTTTGATGATCGCGGACGCGATTGCGACAAAGATCAGTAGAACCGCGAGCTGCGCCTGCAGGGTGCCAAACCGCCCTGTCAGCATCCGCAGCGCCCCATCGAGCACACCCGAGCGTGCGATCGCCGCGCTGATCACCAGCGCGGAGGCGACGATCACCACAACATCGTCCGAAAAGCCGGAAAACGCCTCCTTCGGCGCAACAACTCCCGCCGCAACTGCCGCCATCAGCGCCAGCCCAGCCACGATATCATATTGCAGGCGCCCCCACAGGAAGCCGAGGACCATTGCAACAACAATCGCAACGGACAGGATCTGCATGGTTGTCAAAGGCACACCCCTTGTTCCGCATTCGTCGGGAAGACCCGCATCCGCCCGCAAGGCTAAACGCAAGGCGGGGACAAACGTTCCAACGGAATCAGAGGGCGAAGACTACCTGCAAGCATCCGGAAGGCAAAATGCCGCCCTCAGAGAGGCAGGTTGTCGTGCTTTTTCCAGGGTTGCTCGACCTTCTTCGACTTCAGCATGGCAAGTGCCCGGGCGACGCGCTTGCGTGTACCGAACGGCTGAATGACCTCGTCGATGAAGCCGCGTTCCGCTGCCACGAAGGGCGAAAGAAAGCGCTCCTCATACTCCTGCGTACGCAGCGCCACCTTCGCCGGATCATTCATTTCCTGCCGGAAGATGATTTCCACCGCGCCCTTGGCGCCCATCACCGCGATTTGCGCCGAGGGCCAGGCATAGTTCACGTCCGCGCCGATGTGTTTGGACGCCATCACGTCATAGGCACCGCCATAAGCCTTGCGCACAATCACCGTCACCAGCGGCACGGTGCATTGCGAATAGGCAAACAACAGCTTGGCGCCATGCTTGATGAGACCGCCGTATTCCTGCGCCGTGCCCGGCAGGAAGCCCGGCACATCGACATAAGTGACGATCGGAATGTTAAAGGCATTGCAAAAACGCACAAAACGGGCAGCCTTGCGCGAGGCATCGCTATCGAGCACGCCGGCGAGGATCATCGGCTGGTTGGCGACGATACCGACAGTCGAACCATCCATGCGCCCGAAGCCGCAGATGATGTTCTTCGCGAAATTCTCCTGAATCTCAAAGAAATCGCCTTCATCCACGGTCTTGTAGATGAGCTCCTTCATGTCATACGGCTTGTTCGGATTGTCTGGCACCAGCGTGTCGAGGCTGTGGTCCAGCCGGTTCTTGTCGTCGAAGGTCGGCCATTCCGGCACGCCGGAAATGTTGCTCGACGGTAGGAAGTCGATGAGCCGGCGGATTTGCAGCAGCGCTTCGAGGTCGTTCTCATAAGCGCCGTCTGCCACCGAGGACTTGACCGTATGCACCGAGGCGCCGCCGAGTTCCTCACTCGTCACCGTCTCGTTGGTCACGGTCTTCACCACCTCCGGCCCGGTCACGAACATGTAGGAGGTGTCCTTCACCATGAAGATGAAGTCGGTCATCGCCGGGGAATAAACGTCGCCGCCGGCGCAGGGACCCATGATCACCGAGATCTGCGGAATGACGCCGGAGGCCGCAACATTGCGCTTGAACACCTCGCCATAGCCGCCGAGCGCGGCCACACCTTCCTGGATGCGGGCGCCGCCGGCATCGAACAGGCCGATGATCGGCGCGCGCATCTTCACGGCCATGTCCTGCACCTTGCAGATCTTCTGCGCGTGCGTTTCGGAGAGCGAGCCGCCGAACACGGTAAAGTCCTTGGCGAAGATGAACACGGTGCGGCCGTTCACAGTGCCCCAGCCGGTGACGACGCCATCGCCGGAAATCTTTTGCTTCTCCATGCCGAATTCGGTCGAGCGGTGCTCGACGAACATGTCGTATTCCTCGAAGGAACCGGCATCGAGCAGCAGTTCGATGCGCTCACGGGCGGTCAGCTTGCCCTTCTTGTGCTGAGAATCGATGCGGGACTGACCGCCACCGATGCGGGCACTGGCGCGCTTCTGCTCCAGTTTTGCAAGAACATCCTTCATCGACAGCACTCCATTTCCAATCGAAAGCAGGCCCTAGCGATAACAGGTCGGGTCCATCGGTCAATGCAACCTTTGGGGGCGCAGCAATCTGCTTGCAAAGCAAGGCCGGCGCGGCAATCTGGAGAAATGACACCCTGCACGAATCCTCACCTTGTCGACACCCTCAACTGGCTGGTCAAGGCCGCCATCGACGGCCGCTCCGAGAGGGGATTGACCAATGGCATCGGTAGGAGGCTGGTGGCCATGGGGGTGCCCGTCGACCGCATCTCGATGGGCTCCGAAGTGCTCGATCCCGTCCTGCGCTCGCGCCAGTTCATCTGGCGGGCCGACGAGGGCACGGAAAAGTATCTGCATGAGCGCGGCCTCAGCGAGACCGATGCCTGGCAGAAGAGCATTCTGCACCACATGATCCAGCAAGATTTGCATACCGTGCATATGCGACTTGATGACGAGGAGGCGCAGCGCTTCACCCTGCTGCCGGAGCTTCTGGAACGCGGCTATCAAGACTACTACGCCCGCATCATCCCCTATGGCATGATGGCCGAGATGGGCGGCAACATGCGGATGACGGCAACCTTTGCGACACGGCGCGCTGAGGGGTTCAGCGCCGAACACCTTGCGCTGATTGAAGCTGTCCTGCCCACCTTCGCGCTCGCCTACCTGGCGCGGACAAGTTTGCGCATGACCCACCGCGTCCTGGAGACCTACCTTGGCGAGGTGCCGGCAAAAAGTGTTCTTTCCGGCCAGATCGCACGCGGACAGGCGCAATCACTGGAAGCGGTGATCTGGATGTCGGACCTTTCCGGCTTCACCCGCACCACCGAGCCGATGGAACACCTCACCATCCTCGAATACCTGAATGCCCATGCAGAAGTTGTCGCCGATGCCATCCACGATCAGGGCGGCGAAATACTGAAATTCATCGGGGACGGTATTTTGGCCGCATTCGATGGTCGAACCGGCGCAGTTTCCGGCGCCGAACAGGCACTGAATGCCGCGCTGCGGGTGCAGACTGAAATCGCCAGCCTGCGCCAAAAGCGCGGTCCGGCCGGCCTCGCCACCTCGAACGTCACCATCGGCCTGCATTACGGCAGTGTTCTGTTCGGCAATTTCGGCTCGGTCGACCGGCTCGATTTCACTGCGCTCGGCTCCGCCGTGAACGAGGCGAGCCGCCTCGTCTCGCTGGGAAAAACGCTGGAGCAGACCATCATCACTTCCCAGGCCTTTCACGACGCACTGACAACACAGCGCGGCTCGCTCGTGTCCCTCGGCCGTTATGCCCTGCGCGGCGTCTCTCGCGCGCAGCATCTCTACACGGTGGATTGGGAGAGCCTGTCTAAAGCGCCCGGAACAGCGCCGCCGCCGTCATGAATTCGGCATGGCGCCGCTGGCGGCGATCCTGCGCCTCGGCGTCCTCGCCCCAGAGCCGGGCGTTCCAGTCCTCATCGACGGTCGCTGCCGCAAAAGCCGCTTCCGCATCCATCGCGCCATCGGCGAAAGCGAGCGGGATCAGCGCTGAGCCGGCAATGGTCACCAGCGTGTGCAGCGCCGCCAGCGCCACGGGGTTTTCAACACGGGCAAAGGCGGCCCGCACCGCCACCAGCGCCGCCGGCTCCTGCCGCGCATGGGTAATGCCCGCAGACAGCAGGAAGTTCACGCCGTAGCGCACCCGCATATGCGCCAGCACCGGGTCCCAGGCCGCATTTTCACACGCAACCAGCCCTTCCGGCCCCTCGGCGCGATAGCAGACAAGATCGGTGCCGGCGTATTTCGCCATGTCGTCGATCACCTCGTCGCGCACGGCCCCCACGCGGTCAATGCCGATGTTGGCGATGCGTGTGGCGTGCATGGTCGAGGGGTTGATGTGCGTGTCCTGCGCGCCCCATTCGGCGGCGAGAATCTCCGCCGCCGCGCGCACCGGCAGGCCAAGAGGGTTGCGCCCGGGCGTGTGGGCGCGCTTGCCGTCGAGCGTCACCAGAAAGCCGCCCTCGCCCTCCTCCACGCCCACCGCCTTGTAGAAGCGCTTCGGCAGCGCCTTCTGCATGGTCGCGCGCGAGGCGACATAGGCGTCCTTCGGCTCGTGGGGCGGCAGATCGGGATAAAGCACATCACGCATGTCGGTTACTCCGGCGCATCCTCGATGGGATCATAGCCCTTGGTGTCGAAGCCGAGCAGGTTCCACGATTGCTGCATATGCGGCGGCAGCGGGGCGGTCACGTCCACGATCTTGCCGGTTTTCGGATGCGGAATGGCGATGCGCCGCGCCAGAAGATGCAGCTTGTTCTGCATCCCGCCGGGCAACTCCCAGTTCTGAACATCAAAATATTTCGGATCGCCGACAATGGGGTGCCGCATATGGGCGGTATGTGCGCGCAATTGATGGGTACGGCCCGTCACCGGCTTCAGCGACAGCCAGGCGAGCTTCTGCGCCATGGTATCGACCACCGCATAATAGGTCACGGCATGGTCGGCACCCTCGTCGCCGTGTTTCGCCACCTTCATCTTGGCATCGCCATGCTCGTCCTCGCCCTTAGCCAGATAGGTCGAGATCCGCCCCTGCTTGACGCGCGGGACACCCGCCACCAGCGCCCAATAGACCTTGCGCGCCGAGCGTGAGCGAAAGGATTTGGCCAGCGCCGCCGCAGAAAGCCGCGTCTTGGCGATGATCAGGCACCCCGCCGTGTCCTTGTCGAGGCGGTGGACAAGACGCGGACGCTGGCCATCGCGCTCCTTCAGCGCATCCAGCATCCCGTCGACATGCCGCACGGTGCCCGAACCGCCCTGCACCGCAAGCCCTGCCGGCTTGTTCAGCACCATCATCTCGTCGTCTTCATAGAGCGTGATCGATTTGAGATAGGCCGCCGTTTCGCTCTCACGTTTCGCTTCTTTCAGCGAGCGCGGGCGCGCATTCTCCGCCGCTCCCGGTCCGGTTGAGGCGCGCTCGCGCGGCGTTGCCTCCCCCCTCGCGCCGGCCTCTCGGGCGTCGGCGCGCGGGTTCGCATCCTTGTCGAGCGGTGGAATGCGGATCGTCTGACCGGGCGCCAGCCGCGTATCGGATTTGGCGCGCTTGCCTTCAACCCGCACCTGCCCCGTGCGCAGCAACTTCTGCAAATGACCGAAGGCGAGATCGGGGAAATGTTGCTTGAACCAGCGGTCAAGGCGCATCTCCGCCTCGTCCGGCTTCACTTTGCGGATCGAGACCACGCTCATGCCATCACCAGCTTGCCAAGAAAAAGCCCCAGCGCCACGCCCAGAAGCGAAACGCCCAGCGACAGCGCCACATAAAGCAGCGCCAACCCCGGTTCGTTGCGCATCCAGAGGGCGGCGCTGTCAAGCGCGAATGCGGAAAAGGTGGTGAATCCGCCAAGCAACCCGGTCATCAGCAACGGTCGCACATCGCCCGTGCCCGCTTCAGGAAATGGCAGAACGCGGAACAACAGCCCCATGACAAAGCAGCCGATGATATTCACGGCAAGCGTCCCGGCGGGAAATGCCGTCCCGAACAGCCGCATGCAGAAGATCCCCGTATACCAGCGCAGCACCGAGCCGACGCCACCACCGATAAAAACCAGGATTGCATCACGCATCGCCGTTGCGCTCCCTGCGCAGTTTCTCCCACCAGTCAAGGCGCTTTCTGAGTTCCCGCTCGAAGCCACGCTCAACCGGCTCATAATAGCGTTGTCGGCCCAGCGCCTCCGGCCAGTAACTCTGGCCAGAGAAGGCATCCGGCGCATCGTGATCGTAGCGGTAATCGGCGCCGTACCCTTCCGATTTCATCAGCTTGGTCGGAGCGTTGAGAATGGTTTTGGGTGGCATCAGCGAGCCGGCCGCCTTCGCCGAGGCCATCGCGGCCTTGTACGCCTTGTAGACCGCGTTCGATTTCGGCGCGGTGGCGAGATAGACGACGCACTGGGCAAGCGCGAGTTCGCCTTCGGGTGAACCGAGAAAATCGTAAGAATCCCGGGCAGATAGTGCGACGGCCAGCGCCTGCGGGTCGGCATTGCCGATATCCTCGCTCGCCATGCGCACGAGGCGGCGGGCGAGAAACAGCGGGTCCTCACCGCCATCGATCATGCGGCAGAAATAGTAGAGCGCAGCGTCCGGGTCGGAGCCTCGAATGGTCTTGTGCAGCGCGGAAATGAGGTTGTAGTGCCCTTCCCTGTCGCGATCATAGATCGGCGCCCGGCGCTGGAGCACCGCGCCGAGTTGTTCAGCCGTGAACGTCTCGCGCGGCTTGGCGGCGCGCCAGATCTCCTCCGCCAGCGTCAGCGCGGCCCGGCCATCGCCATCGGCCATGCGCACGAGCAGGTCGCGCGCCGCATCGTCCAGCGGCAGCGGGCGATCTTCCAGCGTTTCCGCCCGCCCGATCAGCCGCGCGATGGCCGGATCATCGAGCGCCTTGAATGTCATCACCCGCGCCCGCGAAAGCAACGCGGCGTTGAGCGCGAAGGACGGGTTTTCCGTGGTCGCACCGACCAGCGTGATCGTGCCATCCTCCATCACCGGCAGGAAGCTATCCTGCTGGGTTCTATTGAAGCGGTGGATCTCGTCCACAAACAGCAAGGTGCCCTGCCCGGCCATGCGGCGTGCGCGGGCGGTGTCAAACACCTTCTTCAGGTCCGCAACACCGGAGAAAATCGCACTGATCTGCTCGAAATGCAGGTTGGTGACGCCCGCGAGCAGCCGTGCCACGGTCGTCTTGCCAGTGCCGGGCGGTCCCCAGAAGATCATCGAGCCGAGCGAGCCGGACTGGATCAGCCGCATCAGCGCGCCGTCGGGCCCGGTCAGATGCTCCTGCCCCACCACCTCGCCAAGACTGGCCGGACGCAGCCTGTCGGCCAGCGGCCTCGGCGCGTCCTGTTCCAGACCGGCGGCGGCGAAGAGGTTCGTCATCGACCTAGCCGCCAATGATCGTGTTGATAACCTGCCCGCCGCGGTTGATCGAGACACGCCAGTTGTAGTTGCGGCCCCGCACGAGATCATCAAGCACCTTGGGTGAGGTGACGCGGCTGCCGTTAATGGCCAGAATGATATCTCCCTTCTGGAAGCCGAACTCCTGCGCCGGACTGCCGGCATCGACATCCGAGACGACCACGCCGTCGGCATCGAAATTCATCGAGAGTTCCTCCGCCACCGCCGGCGAAAGATTGACGGCGATGATTCCGGTGAAGGGGCTGCGTCCGCCGATCTTCAGCGTTTCGCGCGGCTTTGTTTCCGGTGCAGCCATCAGCCGGGTGGGCAGCACCAGCGTGCGCCCGCCACGCACAATGGTGATGCTGGTGTTGCCGCTGATGCCCTTGGTGGCAAAGCGGAATCCAAAACTGTCGGGATCATCCACCGCCGCGCCATCCACCGCCGTAATCACATCCCCCGCCTTGAGGCCGGAGGCAGCGGCCGGGCTGTCCGGCACCACGGAGGAGATGAGCGCGCCAGCCGGCCGGGCGAGACCCAGATTTTCGCCGATCTCCGCCGTCACCGGCTGCATGCGGGCGCCATACCAGGGCCGCTGCACCAGCTTGCCGCCGGCCCGCGCGCTGTCCATGACCACGCGCACCATGTTTGCGGGAATGGCAAAGCCGATGCCGTGGCTGCCGCCGGATTTGGAATAAATCGCCGAATTGATGCCAACGAGCCGGCCCTGCACATCGACAAGCGCACCGCCGGAATTGCCGGGATTGATCGCTGCATCGGTCTGGATGAAGAACTGGTAGTCTGCAACATCAACATGGGTGCGGGCAAGCGCGGAGATGATGCCCTGTGTCACCGTCTGGCCCACACCGAACGGGTTGCCGATGGCCAGCACCAGATCGCCCACCTGCAAATCATCGGAATTGCCGAGTTCCAGCGCAGGAAAGCTCTCTTTCGTCCGCGTCTTGATCTTCAGCACCGCAAGATCGGATTTGGGATCCCGCAGCAGCACCTCGGCTTCGAACTCCCGCCGGTCTGCCAGCGCAACCTTGAGTTCCGTCATGCCGTCGATGACATGCTGGTTGGTAATGACGATACCGTCGCTGGAAACGAGCACGCCCGAACCGACCGACTGCTGCATCCGCCCCTGCGGCAGCCGTCCGAACAACTGGCTGAAGAACGGATCGTCGAACATCGGATGACGGCCCTGACTCTGCCGATTCGCGCCATAGACATTGACGACGGCGGGCGCGGTCTTTTTCACCAGCGGCGCGAAGGACAGGCTCATTTCAGCCTTTGTCTGTGGCACTTCGCGTTGAAAAAGTTGTGCGGCAGCGCCGGTAGCCAGCACGGCCGCCAGCACGACACCAAGAACGGGGGCAAATCGGCGCATGGCGCAACTCCTGAAGAACATGCCTCATATTCACCAAGAGCGCGGCAATTCCTAGGCCAGAGTCGCATTGCAACCACTGTCATTCAACTGTCACAGAGGAGCCTTAGGAGGCGTTCCATGGAGCGGGCTCAGCAGTGAGCTTCGCAAGACCGACCTGTAACGGAGCCATCCGACATGATCTCGAAGCGCCAATTCATCGCTGCCGGCCTCGCTGCGCTCACCGTCTCGCCTGCGTTTGCGGCAGATATCGCCGGCGCCGGCGCAACCTTCCCCTATCCGGTCTATGCCAAATGGGCCGATGCCTACCGGAAGGAGACGGGCACGGGCCTCAACTACCAGTCGATCGGTTCGGGCGCCGGCATCAAGCAGATCATCGCCCGCACGGTTGTTTTCGGCGCCACGGATGCGCCGATGAAGGGCGATGCGCTCGCCAAGAATGGCCTCGTCCAGTGGCCGCAGGTTATGGGCGCCATCGTTCCGGTGGTGAACATCGAGGGTGTGGAGCCCGGCAAGCTCGTGCTCGACGGCGCCGCGCTGGCCGACATCTATCTCGGCAAGATCAAGACCTGGGATGATGCCGCGATCAAGAAGCTGAACCCCGGCCTCAACCTGCCATCGGCCCCGATTACGGTCGTCCGCCGGTCGGATGGTTCGGGCACGACCTACGTTTTCACCAATTATCTCAGCAAGGTCAGCCCGGACTGGACGAAGGCGGCGGGCGCCGGCACGGCGGTTGAGTGGCCGGTTGGCGTTGGCGCCAAAGGTAACGAGGGCGTCGCCGGCAACGTCGCGCAGACCAAGAACGCCATCGGCTATGTCGAGTATGCCTATGCGAAGCAGAACAAGTTGACCTATTCGGCGCTCGTCAACGCCGCCGGCAAGACGGTTCAGCCGACGGTTGCCGCCTTCCAGGCTGCTGCCGCCAACGCCGAATGGGGCAAGGAGCCGGGCTTCTATCAGATCCTCACCCAGCAGCCGGGCGACGCCTCCTGGCCCATCACCGCGGCCACCTTCATCCTGCTGCCCAGACAGCCGCAAGACAAGGCCGCCGCCGCCGAGGCGCTGAAGTTCTTCGCCTGGGCCTTCGAGAAGGGCGACAGGATGGCCGAGGATCTCGACTATATCCCGATGCCGGAGAACGTCGTGACATTGATCAAGGCCAGCTGGGAGAAGGAAATCGTCATCAAGTAATTGACTGATGCGCCGGCGGGGTGTTTTGCATCCCGCCGGCGGGATCGACGGAACAGGACATGACCATGGCTATCGCGGGCGACACGACCGCCGGAACCAGACCAGTCGATAAGTCGGCTGCACTGGACAGTTTCAGGCGCAGCGATAGCCTGTTCCACTGGCTCACACGCCTCTCCGCCTTCACGGTGCTGGCGCTGCTGGGCGGCATCATCATCTCGCTCATCATCGGAGCTCTGCCGGCGATGAAAGCCTTCGGCTGGGATTTCCTGGCCACGCAGCGCTGGGCACCGCAGATCGAGCCGACCCCGGTGATGGGCGCGCTCGGCCCGATCTATGGTACGCTGCTCACCTCGTTCATCGCGCTGCTGATTGCCGTGCCGATGGGCCTCGGCATCGCGATCTTCCTCACTGAATTCTGCCCCATGAAGCTGCGGCGACCGATTGCCATCGCCATCGAGCTTTTGGCCGGCATTCCTTCGATCATCTATGGCATGTGGGGCTTCTTCGTGCTCGGCCCATTCCTTGCCGAGCGTCTGCAACCCTTCTTCATCAGCACCCTTGGCACCCTGCCCGTCATCGGCAGCTTTTTTGCGGGGCCGCCCTCGCAACTGAGCCTCTTCAATGCCTCGCTGGTGCTGGCGATCATGGTTCTGCCGTTCATCACGGCGGTCTCCCGCGATGTCTTTGCCACCGTGCCGCCCGTGCTGAAGGAAGCGGCCTATGGCGTCGGCTGCACCACCTGGGAAGTCGTTCGCAATGTCGTGCTGCCCTACACCCGCGTCGGTGTCATTGGTGGCATCATGCTGGCGCTGGGCCGGGCGCTTGGCGAGACGATGGCCGTCACCTTCATCATCGGCAATTCCTTCAAGATCACCGGCTCGGTGTTCGCACCGGGAACCACGATTTCCGCCGCCATTGCCTCGGAATTTGCCGAAAGCAGCGATCTGCACCAATCGGGCCTGATCCTTCTGGGCCTGCTACTGTTCGTTCTTACCTTCTTCGTGCTCTCCGGCGCCAAGCTGATGCTGATGCGCATTGAAGCCCGGCAGGGCAAGTGAGACTGCCATGAACGCGATCTACGCCAAGCGCCGCCGCACCGACCAGATCATCCGTGCCCTGTGCTGGGCCGCCTCCCTGCTCGGCCTTGCCTGGCTGGCGCTGATCCTCGGCAGCCTCCTGGTCAACGGCGTCCCGGCCCTCAGCCTGTCGTTGTTCACCGAAATGACGCCCCCGCCCGGCTCCAACACCGGCGGCCTCGCCAACGCCATTGTCGGCTCCTTGCTGATGACGATCATCGGCGTTGCCATCGGGACCCCGCTCGGCCTGCTCGCCGGCACTTGGCTCGCCGAGTATGGGCGCCACGACCGCATTGCCGGCGTGATCCGCTTCGTCAACGACATCCTGCTCTCCGCGCCCTCGATCATCATCGGCCTCTTCGTCTACAGTTTCGTCGTGCTGCCGATGCGCGGGTTCTCGGGCATTGCCGGCGCGCTGGCCCTTGCCATCATCGTCATTCCGGTTGTGGTTCGGACCACCGAAAACATGCTGCTTCTGGTGCCGAATCAGTTGCGGGAAGCGGCCTCTGCTCTGGGAATGCCGCGCTCGTTCATGATCCGCCGGGTGGCCTTCCGTGCCGCGAAGGCGGGCATCATCACCGGCGTTCTGCTGGCCACCGCCCGTGTTGCCGGCGAAACCGCGCCGCTGCTGTTTACGGCGCTCTCAAACCAGTTCTGGAGCCTCGACATCACCAGCCCGATGGCAAACCTGCCGGTGACCATCAACAACTTCGTCCAAAGCCCTTACGCCTACTGGAAGCAGTTGGCCTGGGCCGGTGCGCTGATCATCACCGCGACCGTACTGACCCTCAATATCGCCGCCCGCCTGATCGGAGACGGAAGGAAAGGCCAATGACCGCCGCTGAAACCCCGCGCGACAAGATCAGCGTCCGCAACCTCGATTTCTTTTACGGCACCACCAAGGCCCTGAAGAACATCAACATCGCTCTTCTGGAGCGGCAGGTGACTGCCTTCATCGGCCCTTCGGGCTGCGGGAAATCGACGCTGCTGCGCATCCTCAACCGCATGTACGATCTTTATCCCGGCCAGCGCGCGGAAGGTCAGGTGCTGCTCGACGGCGAGGACATCCTGTCGCCGAAGCTCGACCTGAATCTGCTGCGCTCGCGCGTCGGCATGGTGTTCCAGAAGCCGACCCCCTTCCCCATGTCGATTCAGGACAACATCGCCTTCGGCATCCGGCTTTACGAAAACCTGCCGAAAAGCGAAATGGATGGCCGCATCGAGGAAGCCCTGCGCGGCGCCGCTCTCTGGAACGAGGTGAAGGACAAGCTCAATGCGTCCGGTCAGTCCCTATCCGGTGGCCAGCAGCAGCGTCTCTGCATCGCCCGCACCGTCGCCCTGCGTCCGGACGTGATCCTGTTTGACGAGCCCTGCTCCGCGCTCGATCCGATCTCGACCTCCAAAATCGAGGAACTGATCGACGAACTGCGCGAACGCTATACGATTGCCATCGTGACGCACAACATGCAGCAGGCCGCACGCGTTTCGCAGAAGACCGCCTTCATGTATCTCGGCGAACTGATCGAGTTCGACGACACCGACACGATCTTCACCGCTCCGCGCGAAAAGCGGACGCAAGATTACATCACCGGCCGCTTCGGCTGACAGACCTCAAGGAGCGGCCATGCCCCATCACACCGTCAAGGCCTACGACAACGACCTTCAGGATCTCGCCCGCCGCATCGCGGAAATGGGCGGCGTCGCCGAAAGCATGTTGGCGCGGGCGGTCCAGTCCCTCGTCAAGGGCGACACTGCCCTTGCCCAGCAAGTCATCGGCGACGATCACCAGCTTGACGTGATGGAGCGCGAGGTCAACGACAAGGCGATCCTGCTCATCGCCCGTCGCCAGCCCATGGCCGACGACCTGCGCTTCATTGTCTCCACCATGAAACTGGCAGCGGATATCGAGCGCATCGGCGACCTCGCCAAGAACATCGGCAAGCGCGTGAAGGCGATCGGCCAGCCCTTCCTCAAGCAGACGCTGGTGACCGGCGTGCTGCACCTCGGCGAGATCACACAGGATCGGCTGCGCCAGGTGCTCGACGCCTATGCACAGAAGGATCTCGAGGCGGCTCTGAACGTCTGGCGCCACGACGACGACATCGACGCCCTGCACAATGCCCTGTTCCGCGAACTCCTCACTTACATGATGGAGGACCCGCGCAACATCTCGTTCTGTACGCACCTGCTGTTCTGCGCCAAGAACATCGAGCGCGTTGGCGACCACTGCACCAACATCGCCGAAACCATGCACTACATGGCGACCGGGCGCGCGCTGATCGAGGATCGCCCGCGTGTCGGTGCGGTTCCGGAAACGCCGGCCGGCGACAGTGAGGACTGATTGCAGTTTATGCCTGTCCGGGGCGATACTTCCGCCCCGGAATTCATCTGCCGCAGCGCCTTACGGACCACCCCAAAATGGTCCGGAAACAACAAAAAGGCGGCCGCTCGGGCCGCCTTTTGCATGAGAATCTGAAGGTTGCGCTTACGCAGCAGCGCCTTCGGCATTGGCGGCGACCTCAGCGGCATGGCGCTCAAGGTCAGCCTTGCCCTTAGCGTCGACGTCGCGATCAACGAACTCGATAACGGCGAGCGGGGCATTGTCGCCATAGCGGAAGCCGGCTTTCAGGATGCGCAGGTATCCGCCGTTGCGGGCCTTGTAGCGCGTTCCGAGCACGTCGAAGAGCTTCTTGACAACCTCTTCGCTGCGGATCTGCGCAATCGCCTGGCGGCGAGCGTGCAGGTCGCCACGCTTGCCGAGCGTCACCAGCTTCTCGACGACCGGACGCAGGTCCTTCGCCTTCGGCAGGGTGGTGACGATCTGCTCATGCGTGATCAGCGCCTGGGCCAGATTGGCGAACATCGCCTTGCGATGCGAAGCCGTACGATTGAAGCGGCGACCGCGATTTCCGTGACGCATTGGATTTCTCCATCCTTATCCGGGCCGCCGTGTCAAGGAACGGCCGGGTTGTTAGGGCGCTTGGCGTGTCGCGACCAGATGCCTGCCCGCAACCGCCGCCTGCCTCAGTAATGTTCCTCGAAGCGCTTGGCCAACTCGTCGATGTTCTCTGGCGGCCAGCCCGAGACTTCCATGCCAAGGTGCAGACCCATCTGGGCCAGCACTTCCTTGATTTCGTTCAGCGACTTGCGACCGAAGTTCGGCGTGCGCAGCATCTCGCCTTCGGTCTTCTGGATCAGATCGCCGATGTAGACGATGTTGTCGTTCTTGAGGCAGTTGGCCGAACGGACCGAAAGCTCCAGTTCGTCCACCTTCTTGAGCAGCGCCGGGTTGAAAGCCAGCTCCGGAATGGCGGCAGGCGCCTCTTCCTTCTTCGGCTCCTCGAAGTTGAGGAACACTTCAAGCTGATCCTGCAGGATGCGGGCAGCGAAAGCCAGCGCATCTTCCGGGCTGATCGAACCATCGGTCTCGATGGTCATTGTCAGCTTGTCCTTGTCGAGGTCCTGCCCCTGGCGGGTGTTCTCGACGCGATAGGACACCTTCTTGACCGGCGAGAACAGGCTGTCGACCGGAATGAGGCCAATCGGCGCATCCTCGGGGCGGTTACGGTCGGCAGGTGTATAGCCCTTGCCGGTCGCGACCGTCAGTTCCATACGGATCTCGGCGCCATCGTCGAGCGTGCAGAGCACGAGTTCGGGATTGAGAATCTGCGCGTCGCCAACGACTTGGATATCACCCGCAGTGACAACACCCGGACCATGCTTGCGCACCGTGAGGCGCTTGGGCTGGTCGGCCTGCATCTTGATCGCCACGTCCTTGATGTTCAGGACGATATCGATCACGTCTTCGCGGACGCCCGGAATGGACGAGAACTCATGCAGCACGCCGTCAATCTGGATAGCGGTGACGGCCGCACCCTGAAGCGAGGAGAGGAGAACGCGGCGCAGCGAATTGCCGAGCGTCATGCCGAAGCCACGCTCCAGCGGTTCGGCGACGATGGTTGCGAAACGGCGGGCATCGGCGCCCGGCGTCACGTCCAGCTTCGACGGCTTGATCAGTTCCTGCCAGTTCTTCTGGATCACGACAGTCAATCCTTTTGGTCTCGTCACAAAAACGGGCGCGCCCGGAAAAGGCGCGCCTCAGCGAGAATAGTCAGCAATCAGACGCGGCGACGCTTGCGCGGACGGCAGCCGTTGTGCGCGATCGGCGTCACGTCACGGATCGAGGTCACGGTGAAGCCAGCGGCCTGAAGCGCGCGCAGGGCCGACTCACGCCCCGAACCCGGGCCGGTCACTTCAACCTCAAGCGTGCGCATACCATGCTCGGCTGCCTTGCGGGCCGCATCCTCGGCAGCAACCTGCGCGGCATAGGGGGTCGACTTCTTCGATCCCTTGAAGCCGAGCGCGCCGGCGGACGACCACGAAATGGCGTTGCCCTGGGCGTCGGTGATCGTGATCATCGTGTTATTGAACGACGCATTCACGTGGGCGACGCCAGACGCGATGTTCTTGCGTTCACGGCGCCGAACGCGGGTTGCTTCCTTGGCCATGCCAGAAACCTTCTTTCCAAGAGGTGATCAACCGCCGGAACCCCGGCGGCGAAACAATTACTTCTTCTTGCCGGCGATTGCCTTCGGCTTACCCTTGCGGGTGCGGGCATTCGTGTGCGTGCGCTGACCGCGCACCGGCAGGCCGCGACGATGACGCAGACCGCGATAGCAGCCCAGGTCCATCAGACGCTTGATGTTCATGGCGGTGTCACGACGCAGATCACCCTCGACCGTGTAATCGCGGTCAATCGTCTCGCGGATCTGGAGCACTTCCGCATCCGAGAGCTGGTTGACGCGCTTGTCGTGCGGAATGCCGACCTTGTCGCAGATCTCGACCGCGTTGACCGGGCCGATGCCATGAATGTAGCGGAGCGCGATCACAACGCGCTTCTGGGTCGGAATATTGACGCCGGCGATACGAGCCAAGACGCTTCTCCTCAGGCGATGTCATGCGGCGACCAGCGCCGCCTGGAACCGGCCGGAACCCCTGCGGGGGTTCAAGCCAATGTGAAAATCCCGTCCGTGCGAACCGGGGTCGCGAGGGTCTCCCCTCGCCTCTCCGGCAAAAGCGATGCAGCGCGAAAAATCGCGCGCCCGCTCCACCTTCGGGTAACTTGGAGCCGATAGCGGTGCCAAAGCCTCGCGTCAACCCCAAAAGCCGAATTTTCAGTAGGTCGAGAGGATTTGCATCAGCGAGGCTGTCACCCCGTCGATGCTCTGCATCCCGTCCAACGTCCTGAGCATACCCTTCGCCTTGTAGTAAGGCGTCACCGCCGCAGTGTCGCGGTGGTAGGCGGCAAGCCGGGTCTTGAAAACTTCCGGATCATCGTCCTTGCGGACCGGCTGCCCGGCGGCTTTGGCTTCTTCGGCGCGGCGGACGATTCGGTCAACAAGTTTCGTCTCGTCCACCACAAGTTCAACGCAGCCCGACAGCTTCACGCCCTTGCGGGCGAGCATCGCGTCCAGCGCCTCGGCCTGCGCGACGGTGCGCGGAAAGCCATCGAGGATAAACCCCTTCTTCGCATCCGGTTCGCCGATCCGATCCTCGACGATCCCGACGACGATCTCGTCCGAGACAAGCCCGCCCGATTCCATCACAGTCTTGGCCTTGAGGCCGACCGGAGTGCCGGCCGCTACGGCGGCGCGCAGCATATCTCCGGTAGAGAGTTGCGGAATTCCATACTTCTCGACAATTCGCTGTGCCTGGGTGCCCTTGCCCGCGCCCGGCGGTCCCAGCAGAATCAACCTCATCGACGTTTCCCCTTCAGCTTGTTCCGCTTGATCAGACCCTCGTACTGCTGGGCATAGAGATAGCCCTGCACCTGTGACACGGTATCCATTGTCACGGAAACGACGATCAGGATCGAAGTGCCGCCAAAGTAGAACGGCAGACCCGTCTGCGAAACTAGCAGTTCGGGTAAGAGGCAGATGACGGTGAGATAGATCGCACCGATCACCGTGATACGCGACAGCACATGGTCGATAAACTGTGCAGTCTTCTCGCCCGGCCGGATGCCCGGAATGAAGCCGCCATGTTTCTTGAGATTGTCCGCCGTCTCCACCGGATTGAAGACAATCGCAGTGTAGAAGAAGGCGAAGAAGATGATCAGCAGCGCGTAGAGCAGCATGAACAACGGACGACCGTGGCCGAGATAGGCGTTCAGCGACTGGAGCCACTCCGGCCCACCCTGCGCAGCAAAGCCCGTCACCGTCGCAGGCAACAGCAGCAGCGACGAGGCGAAGATCGGCGGAATGACGCCCGCAGTGTTGAGCTTGAGCGGCAGGAACGAGGTCTGCCCCTCATAGACGCGATTGCCGACCTGCCGCTTCGGATAGTTGATCAGGAGTCGACGCTGCGCACGCTCCATGAAGACGATCAGCGCGATACAGGCGATGCCGAGCACAAGAACCATGAGGATAAGGCCGGCGGAAATCGCGCCCTGCCGGCTCAATTCCAGCGTACCGGCAAGCGCCGAGGGCAGTTCCGCAACGATACCGGCGAAAATGATCAGCGACGTGCCATTGCCGATGCCGCGGGCGGTGATCTGCTCACCCAGCCACATCATGAACAGCGTGCCGCCCGTCAGCGTCAGAACCGTGGTGATGCGGAAGAACATCCCCGGATCGCGCACGGCATTGCCGGATGATTCAAGACCCACGGCAATGCCATAAGCCTGGAACAGCGCCAAAACCACGGTCAGATACCGGGTGTACTGGTTGATCTGGCGACGACCGGTCTCCCCCTCTTTCTTGAGGGCTTCGAGTTGTGGGCTCACCGTCGTCAGAAGCTGGATGATGATCGATGCCGAGATATACGGCATGATGTTCAGCGCGAAGATCGCCAGACGACCGACCGCACCGCCCGAGAACATGTTGAAGAGCCCGAGCACGCCGTTCTGCTGAGATTTGAAGATCTCGGCGACCGCCTCGGGATTGATGCCCGGCAGCGGGATGTACGTTCCGAGACGGAACACCAGCAGCGCGCCGAGCGTAAACCAGATGCGCTTTTTCAGCTCATCCGATTTGGCGAGTGCGCCGAAGTTGAGGTCGCGTGCGAGTCGTTCTGCTGCCGAAGCCATGATCGTTCCGGGACAAATAAGGTCCGGACGACGACGCCCGGAGCACGATGGGGTACGCCATCAAGTGGCAACGCCGTGGCCGAAAGTCCAGCCACGGCGTTGAGTGTTATCAGGCCTGGGCGGCCTCAGCCGGCTGAGCCAGAAGCTTCACCGAGCCCCCGGCCTTCTCGATCGCGGCAACAGCGCCCTTGGACGCGCCGTGAACCTCGAACGACAGCTTGGCCTTGAGTTCGCCGACACCAAGCACCTTCACGCCGTCGCGCGCACGGGCAAGAACGCCCGCTGCCACCAGCGCCGCCTCGGTCACGGTGGCCTTGGCGTCCAGCTTGCCGGCATCAACCGCCTGCTGGATCCGGCCCACGTTCACCTCGTTGAGGTCCTTGGCGAAGATGTTGTTGAAGCCGCGCTTGGGCAGGCGACGATGCAGCGGCATCTGGCCGCCCTCGAAGCCCTTGATCGCAACGCCGGTACGGGCCTTCTGACCCTTGACGCCGCGCCCACCGGTCTTGCCCTTGCCCGAGCCGATACCGCGACCAACGCGGATGCGGTCCTTGGTGGCGCCGACATTATCCCTGAGGTCTGTGAGTTTCATGGTTCTCACTCCCCGACAACGCGCACCATGTGCGCAACCTTGGCGATCATGCCACGGGTCTCGGGCGTATCCACGAGAGTGGCCTTGTTGCCGATCCGGGCGAGACCCAGGCCGGCGAGCACCTTCTTCTGTGCAGCCGGGCGACGAATCGCGCTGCTGTACTGTTCGATGGTGACGGTTTTCGCTGCTTTTGCCATGTCAGACCTCCTTACGCCTCGGCGGCGACTTCGGCGTCAGCACCGATGCGGCGCGACTGGAGGACGGACACCTTCAGGCCACGACGGGCCGCGACCGAACGCGGGCTGTCCTCGGCCTTGAGGGCGGCGATGGTGGCGCGAACCATGTTGTACGGGTTCGACGAGCCCATGGACTTGGCGACGACGTCGGCCATGCCCAGCGTTTCGAACACGGCGCGCATCGGACCACCGGCGATGATGCCGGTGCCTGCCGGCGCCGCGCGCAGGATGACCTTGCCCGAGCCGTGACGGCCATGCACGTCATGATGCAGCGTGCGCCCATCGCGCAGCGGCACGCGGATCAGCGCGCGCTTGGCCGATTCGGTCGCCTTGCGGATTGCCTCGGGAACTTCACGGGCCTTGCCGTGGCCGAAGCCGACGCGGCCCTTCTGGTCGCCAACCACCACGAGAGCGGCAAACGCCATGCGGCGGCCACCCTTAACGGTCTTGGCGACACGGTTGATGTGGACCAGACGATCCACGAATTCGCTGTCGCGTTCCTCGCGGTCGCGATTGCGTTCACCACGCTCTCTTGCCATTTGGTTCTTCCGTTACTTGCGCGGGTGGACCGGACTGGTTCCCGCTCGCTCCGATAAAGGACAACCGCCTTTCGCATTCCCAGCGAAAGGCGGCAACCCCTATTCGTCAAAAAACTGGTGTCTCAGAAGTTGAGACCGCCCTCGCGGGCCCCTTCCGCGAGCGCCTTGACGCGCCCGTGGTAGATGTAGCTGCCGCGATCAAACACGACATCCTTAATACCAGCCTTGATGGCGCGCTCGGCGATGGCCTTGCCAATCGCGGTCGCGGCCGCCATGTCCGCACCGGTCTTGAGACCGGAACGGAGATCCTTCTCCACGGTCGAGGCGGAGGCGAGCGTCACGCCGGCGTTGTCGTCGATGACCTGAGCATAAATCTGCTTGGACGAACGAAACACCGAGAGACGCGGCCGACCAGCCGCAACCTTCTTGATGGAGCGACGCACACGCGCGCGACGCGCCGAAAGGGCCTTGAGATCCTTTGCCATTGTGCGCTCCGATTACTTCTTCTTGCCTTCCTTGCGGAAGATGAACTCGCCTTCGTAACGCACGCCCTTGCCCTTGTAGGGTTCGGGGCCACGATAGGCACGGATTTCAGCAGCCACCTGCCCGACACGCTGGCGGTCGATACCGGCCACCAGAATTTCAGTCGGCTTCGGCGTGGTGATCGTGATCCCGTCCGGGATCCCGTAGTTTACGTCGTGGGAATAGCCGAGCGACAGCTGAAGCTGCTTGCCAGCCACCGCGGCCTTGTAACCAACGCCGGTGATCTCAAGCTTCTTCTCGAAGCCCTTCGACACACCATTGGCAATATTGTTGATCATGGCCCGGGCGGTGCCCCAGTTGGTCCGCGCAATCTTCGACTGCGAGCGCGGAGCAACCGTGATGACGTTGCCATCAACCGTGATCGCAACCTCGTCATGGACGCGGAACGAGAGTTCGCCCTTCGGTCCCTTCACGGAAACCGTCTGGCCATCGACCTTATGGGTCACGCCTGCCGGAATGGTAACCGGCTTCTTGCCTACGCGAGACATGAGACCTCACCTTTCCTTAGAAGACCTTGCAGAGCACTTCGCCGCCGACATTGGCCTCGCGTGCCATATGGTCGGCCATCACGCCCTTCGGGGTCGAAAGGATGGTGATGCCGAGGCCGTTGGCAACGCGCGGCATGGCGGTGACGGCAACATAGACCCGGCGGCCCGGCTTCGACACACGGTCGATCTTCCGGATGACGGGTGTGCCATCGAAGTACTTCAGTTCAATATCGAATTCCGTGCGGCCATTGCCGAGCTCGGTCGTCGAATAGCCACGGATGTAGCCTTCCGACTGGAGCACGTCGAGCACGCGGCCGCGCAGGCGCGAACCGGGCGTCGTCACCTTCGTCTTGCGACGAAGCTGGGCATTACGGATACGGGTGAGCATATCGCCGAGGGGGTCGATCATCGACATCAGATGTCCTCCCTTACCAGCTGGACTTGAGCAGGCCCGGGATCAGGCCCTTGTTGCCAAGCTCACGCAGCGCAATACGGCTGACCTTGAGCTTGCGGTAGAACGCGCGCGGGCGTCCGGTGACTTCGCAGCGGTTGCGAATGCGGTTCGCAGCGCCATTGCGGGGCATCTGCGCCAGCTTCAGCGAGGCGGCGAACCGCTCCTCGATGGGAGCCTCCTGGTTCATCACCAGCGCCTTCAGCGCCGCACGGCGTCCGGCGAATTGCTTCACCAGCTTCTGCCGCTTCTTGTTCTTCTCGATCGAGCTTTTCTTGGCCATCGATCTCTATCTCCTGGTGTCCGCGTTTGAGACGAAACTCAACGAGTCTCGGCTCACTGCCGGAACGGGAAGTTGAACAGCTTCAGAAGCGCACGCGCCTCGTCGTCTGTCTTTGCGGTGGTGCACACGATCACGTCCATGCCCCAGATCTGGTCAACCTTGTCGTAGTTGATCTCCGGGAACACGATGTGCTCCTTGATGCCCATGGCGTAGTTGCCGCGCCCGTCGAAGGACTTGGCATTGAGGCCACGGAAGTCACGGACGCGCGGCAGGGCGATGTTCACCAGCCGATCCGTGAATTCGTACATGCGCTCCTTGCGAAGCGTCACCTTGGCGCCGATCGGCATGTTCTCACGCACCTTGAACTGCGCGATAGCCTTGCGGGCCCGGGTCACGACCGGCTTCTGACCGGCGATCTGCGCGAGATCCGCAGCGGCGACCGAGGCCTTCTTGGAATCGGCGGTAGACTCACCGACGCCCATGTTCAGCACGATCTTGTCGAGCTTCGGAACCTCCATCGGGTTCTTGTAGCCGAACTGCTTGGTCATCTCGGGGACAACCACGTCGCGGTAGAATTTCTTGAGCCGGGGCTCGTAATTGGTCTCAGACATCAATCGTCTCCCCGGACCGCTTGGCGACCCGCACCTTCTTGCCGTCAGCGAGGGTCTTGAAGCCCACGCGCGTCGGCTTGCCGTCCTTGGGATCGGCAATGGCGATGTTCGACAGGTTGATCGGCGCTTCCTTGGTGATGATGCCGCCCTGCGACTGCTGGGTCTGGCGCTGGTGACGCTTCACCAGGTTCACACCGCGCACGAGCGCACGGTTCTCGGTGGGGCGCACCTCGATCACTTCGCCCGACTTGCCGCTGTCACGGCCGGTCAGCACGACAACCTTGTCGCCCTTCTTGATCTTCGCAGCCATCAGAGCACCTCAGGAGCCAGCGAGATGATCTTCATGTGGTTCTTGGCGCGAAGCTCGCGCGGAACCGGTCCGAAGATACGGGTGCCGACGGGTTCCGACTGATTGTTGATCAGCACGGCCGCGTTGCGGTCGAAGCGGATCACAGAGCCGTCCGGGCGGCGGATGTCTTTGGCGGTGCGCACGACGACCGCCTTCATGACGTCGCCCTTCTTCACGCGGCCGCGCGGAATCGCTTCCTTGATGGAAACGACGATAATGTCGCCGACGCCAGCGTACTTGCGCTTGGAGCCGCCGAGGACCTTGATGCACATAACCCGGCGGGCGCCGGAGTTATCCGCAACGTCAAGGTTGGTTTGCATCTGGATCATGGACTGATCCTTCCTTTCCTTCAGATCGGTTTCCGGGTCGCGGACCCGGACTTCGCCTGACCGGGAGTCGCAAGACCCCCGCTCTACTCTCGTCTTTCAGGCCTTAGCCCTGGGACGTCCCGTCAACGACCGTCCAACGCTTCAGCTTGGAGAGCGGCTTCGATTCAATGATCGAAACCTGATCGCCAACCTTGTGAGCGTTCGACTCGTCGTGCGCGTGATAGTTCTTGGACCGGCGCACCGTCTTCTTGAGAAGAGGATGCGTGAACCGGCGTTCGACCTTCACGACCACTGTCTTGTCCTGCTTGTCGGAAACGACAGTGCCCTGGAGAATGCGCTTCGGCATGTTGTTACCCTCAAGCCTTCGCAGCTTCAATCAATTGTTTGCGCTGGACCGTCTTGATCCGGGCGATATCGCGCCGCACTTCCTTCACGCGGGAGACAGCCTCAAGCTGCCCCGTTGCGCGCTGGAAACGCAGGTTGAACTGCTCCTTCTTGAGCTTGAGAAGCTCGTCCTGAAGCTGATCACCGCTCATGACCTTGAGGTCGGAGACGCGTTGCTTGCTTTTCATGGTCGCCTCCTTACTCGCTGATGCGCTGAACGAAGCGCGTCTTGATCGGCAGCTTGGCCGCGGCGAGCGTCAGCGATTCACGCGCCAACTCCTCCGGGATGCCACCGATCTCGAACATGATCCGGCCAGGCTTGACACGGGCTGCCCAGAATTCGGGAGCGCCCTTGCCCTTACCCATGCGGACTTCGGTCGGCTTCTTCGACACCGGAACGTCCGGGAACACACGGATCCAGACGCGACCGGCGCGCTTCATGTGACGGGTGAGAGCACGACGGGCCGCCTCGATCTGGCGGGCAGTGACGCGCTCTGGCTCCATCGCCTTCAGGCCGAATTCACCGAACGACAGGTAGTTGCCGCTGGAGGCAACGCCCTTGATGCGTCCTTTGAACTGCTTGCGGAATTTAGTCTTCTTCGGTTGCAGCATGGCTTACTCCTCACGCGGCTTCCGTCGCGCGGCGGCCCTGCGAGCGCTGATCGTCACCGGCGCGCTTGTCCTGCGCCATCGGATCGTGCTCGAGAATCTCGCCCTTGAAAATCCAGACCTTGACGCCGCAGGTGCCGTAGGCGGTGACCGCCGTGGCCGTGCCATAGTCAACGTCAGCGCGAAGCGTATGCAGCGGCACGCGGCCTTCGCGATACCACTCGACGCGGGCGATTTCCGCACCGCCGAGACGGCCCGAACAGGTGATCTTGATGCCTTCGGCGCCAAGACGCATCGCGGACTGGACCGAGCGCTTCATGGCGCGACGGAACGCAACGCGGCGCTCAAGCTGCTGGGCAATCGACTCGGCGACCAGCGTCGCGTCAATTTCCGGCTTGCGCACTTCAACAATGTTGATCGCCACTTCCGAGTCCGTCATCTTGGCCACGGACTTGCGGAGCTTTTCGATATCCGCGCCCTTCTTGCCAATGACGACACCCGGACGACCCGAGTGAATCGTGACGCGGCACTTCTTGTGCGGACGCTCGATGACGACCTTGGAAATGGCAGCCTGCTTCAGATCCTTGACCAGCTTGTTGCGGATCTTGAAATCTTCATGCAGCAGATTGCCGTATTCGCCCGAATTGGCGAACCAGCGGCTGTCCCACGTCCGGTTGATACCGAGGCGCAGCCCGATCGGATTGACCTTCTGACCCATTACGCCTTCTCCTCGGCCTGGCGGACGACGATGGTGATGTTTGAAAACGCCTTGACAATGCGCCCTGCCCGGCCGCGAGCGCGGGGGGAGAAACGCTTCATCACGATCGACTTGCCCACATAGGCCTGCGACACGACCAGCGCATCGACATCGAGGTCGTGATTGTTTTCGGCGTTGGCAATCGCACTTTCGAGCGTCTTCTTGACGTCCCGAGCAATGCGCTTACGCGAGAATTCGAGATCGGCCAGCGCGCTGGTGACCTTCTTGCCCCGGATGAGCTGGGCAACGAGGTTCAGCTTCTGAGGGCTGACGCGCAGATTGCGCGCGACAGCCTTGGCCTCGGTATCCCCCTCGCGGCGGACGTTGACAGCCTGCCCCATCGCTTACTTCCTCTTCGCTTTCTTGTCCGCCGCGTGACCATAAAAGGTCCGCGTCGGCGCGAACTCACCGAGCTTCATGCCGATCATTTCCTCGGTCACTGCAACCGGGACATGCTTCTGGCCGTTGTGGACACCGAAGGTGACCCCAACGAACTGCGGCAGGATGGTCGAACGGCGGCTCCACGTCTTGATGACGTCGTTCCGGCCGGAGCCTTGAGCGGCTTCCGCCTTCTTCAGAAGGTATCCGTCGACAAACGGACCTTTCCAAACTGAACGGGGCATGGGTAAATCCTCTGGCCTTACTTCTTACGGGCGTGACGGCTCGACACGATGAACTTGTCGGTCCGCTTGTTGGAGCGCGTCTTTTTGCCCTTGGTCGGCTTGCCCCAGGGGCTTACCGGGTGACGACCGCCAGACGTACGGCCTTCGCCGCCGCCGTGCGGATGGTCGATCGGGTTCATGGCGACGCCACGGTTATGCGGGCGGAAGCCAAGCCAGCGATTGCGGCCTGCCTTGCCCATGTTCACGTTCATGTGGTCGGGGTTGGAAACCGCACCGATGGTCGCGAAGCACTGGCCGTGGATAAGCCGTTGTTCTCCGGAATTCAAGCGGATGATGACATAACCCTGATCGCGACCAACGATTTGCGCGAAGGTGCCGGCGGAACGGGCCACCTGGCCGCCCTTGCCGATCTTCATCTCGACGTTGTGAACGATCGTTCCCACCGGAATGCTGGCCACCGGCAGGGCATTGCCCGGCTTGATGTCCGCATTTTCGCCGGCAACGACAGTATCGCCAACCGACAGACGCTGCGGTGCAAGGATATAGGACAGCGTGCCGTCCTGATACTTGATCAGCGCGATAAAACCCGAACGGTTCGGATCATATTCCAGACGCTCGACAACAGCCGGATTGTTCAGCTGATCGCGACGCTTGAAATCAATATTACGGAGAACACGCTTGTGCCCGCCGCCGCGGAACCGGACCGTGACGCGACCGAGGTTGTTGCGGCCGCCTTTCGACGACTTGCCCTCGGTCAGGCTCTTGACCGGCTTACCCTTGTAGAGATCCGATCGATCGACGAGCACCAGCTGGCGCGTCGAGGGTGTAACCGGATTGAAGTGCTTCAATGCCATTGGTCTGTCCTCACAGGCCCGTAGTGACGTCGATCGAGTGGCCCTCGGCGAGGGTGACGATCGCCTTCTTCACGTCCGACTGCTTGCCGAGCGTGCCCTTGAACCGCTTGAGCTTGCCCTTGCGGACGAGGGTGTTGACGCTCTTGACCTTGACGTCGAAGAGCTTCTCCACCGCTTCCTTGATCTGCGGCTTCGTCGCGGTGTTGGCCACCTTGAACACAACCTTGTTGTGCTCGGAGAGCGCTGTCGCGCGCTCGGTGATCACCGGCGAAAGGATGACATCATAGAGACGCGGGTCGAGACTCATTTGAAGCGCGCCTCCAGCGCATCGACAGCCGCCTTGGTCAGCACCAGCTTCTCACGGCGAAGAATGTCGTACACATTGATGCCCTGCACCGGCAGCACATCGATGTACGGGATATTGCGAGCCGCCAGCGCGAAGTTCTGGTTCACCTCGGCGCCATCGATGATCAGCGCGTTGGAAAGACCGATCTTGCCGAACTGGCCGAGCAGCGCCTTGGTCTTGGGTTCCGCCGAGGCGGCGTTATCCAGGACGATCAGCGTGTTCGACTTCGCCTTGGCCGAAAGCGCATGGCGCAGACCGAGCGCGCGGAACTGCTTGGGCAGGTCATGCGCATGGCTGCGGGGCGTCGGACCGAAGGCACGGCCACCACCACGGAACTGCGGCACGCGGGCCGAACCGTGACGGGCGCCGCCCGAACCCTTCTGGCGGATCAGCTTCTTGCCGGTGCGCCAGATTTCCGCACGGTTCTTGACCGCATGGGTGCCCTGCTGGCGCTTGGCCAGCTGCCAGCGAACGACACGGTGCAGGATATCCGCACGCGGGTCGAGACCGAAAATCTCGTCCGAGAGGGTGATCGTGCCGGCGGTGCCGCCGTCCAGCGTGCTAATGGTGAGTTCCATCTCAGCCCTCCGTCTTCTCAGCCGCCGGAGCAGCTTCAGCGTTGCCGAGGCGGAACTTGCCGGGAACCGGAGCTTCCTTCGGAAGCGCCTTCTTCACAGCGTCGCGCACGAAGATCCAGCCGCCCTTGGTGCCCGGAACCGAGCCCTCGACGAGGATCAGGCCGCGCTCGACATCGGTGCGGACGACCTTGAGATTCAGGGTCGTGGTCCGCTCGACACCGAGATGACCCGGCATTTTCTTGTTCTTGAAGGTCTTGCCCGGGTCCTGACGGCCACCGGTCGAACCGATCGAGCGGTGCGAAACGGAGACGCCGTGCGTGGCGCGCAGACCGCGGAAATTCCAGCGCTTCATGCCGCCGGCAAAGCCCTTGCCGGTCGAGGTGCCCGTCACATCGACGAACTGACCGACAACGAAATGGTCCGCAGTGATTTCAGCGCCCACCGGCAGGAGGCGGTCTTCCGCAACGCGGAACTCGGCCACCTTGCGCTTCGGCTCAACCTTGGCGACGGCAAAATGCCCACGCTCGGCCTTGGTGACGTTCTTCACCTTGGCGAGACCCGAGCCAACCTGAACGGCAGTGTAGCCGTCCTTGTCCTTGGTCCGCTGCGCGACGACCTGACAGCCATCGAGCTTGAGAACCGTGACCGGCACACCCTCACCCGCCGTCGTGTAGACGCGGGTCATGCCGATCTTCTGTGCAATGACACCCGACCTCATGGTCTTGTTCCTTTCCAGAGGAGGTCTACGCTCAGAGCTTGATCTCGACGTCGACACCGGCCGCAAGGTCGAGCTTCATCAGCGCATCGACGGTCTGCGGCGTGGGATCGACGATGTCGAGAACACGCTTGTGCGTACGAATTTCAAACTGCTCGCGCGACTTCTTGTCGACGTGGGGCGAGCGGTTCACGGTGAACTTCTCCATCTTCGTCGGCAGCGGGATCGGCCCGCGCACCTGCGCGCCCGTCCGCTTCGCCGTCGAGACGATCTCGCGCGTCGAGGTGTCCAGGACGCGGTGGTCAAACGCCTTGAGACGGATGCGAATGTTCTGCCCAGTCATCGGTCAATCCTTCAGGGCCTCAGGCCCATCTAACGACGAAAGGCGCGCCGCCTGAACGGCGCGCCTGACGATCAATTGTACTTACTCGATGATCGAGGCAACGACGCCCGCGCCGACGGTGCGGCCACCTTCACGGATGGCGAAGCGGAGCTTCTCTTCCATCGCGATCGGCGAGATCAGCGTGACTTCCATGGCGATGTTGTCGCCCGGCATCACCATCTCGACGCCATCCGGCAGCTTCACCATGCCCGTCACGTCGGTCGTGCGGAAGTAGAACTGCGGACGGTAGTTGGTGAAGAACGGAGTGTGACGACCGCCCTCTTCCTTGGTGAGGATGTACGCCTCGGCCTTGAACTTGGTGTGCGGCTTGACCGAACCCGGCTTGCAGAGAACCTGGCCGCGCTCGACGTCCTCACGCTTGGTACCACGGAGCAGAGCGCCGATGTTGTCGCCAGCCTGGCCCTGATCGAGCAGCTTGCGGAACATTTCAACGCCGGTGCAGGTGGTCTTCTGCGTCGGACGCAGGCCAACGATCTCGATTTCCTCGCCGACCTTGATGATGCCGCGCTCGACGCGACCGGTCACCACGGTACCACGACCCGAGATCGAGAACACGTCTTCGACCGGCATCAGGAAGGGCTGGTCGATCGGACGCTCCGGCTGCGGGATGTACTCGTCAACGGTCTTCATCAGCGCGAGAACCGCATCACGGCCGATCGCGGGATCGCCGTTGTCGAGCGCAACCTTGGCCGAACCCTTGGTGATCGGAATGTCGTCGCCGGGGAACTCGTACTTCGAGAGCAGCTCGCGCACTTCCATCTCGACGAGGTCGATCAGCTCGGCGTCGTCAACGAGGTCGACCTTGTTCATGAACACGACCAGCGCCGGAACGCCGACCTGACGGGCGAGCAGAATGTGCTCACGGGTCTGCGGCATCGGGCCGTCGGCAGCCGACACGACGAGGATCGCGCCGTCCATCTGCGCAGCGCCGGTGATCATGTTCTTCACATAGTCAGCGTGGCCGGGGCAGTCGACGTGGGCGTAGTGGCGGTTCTTGGTCTCGTACTCGACGTGAGCGGTCGAAATCGTGATGCCGCGGGCCTTCTCTTCCGGCGCCTTGTCGATCTGGTCGTAGGCCGTGAAGGTGGCGCCGCCGGACTCGGCGAGAACCTTGGTGATGGCGGCCGTCAGCGACGTCTTGCCATGGTCGACGTGACCGATGGTGCCGATGTTGCAGTGCGGCTTATTGCGTTCAAATTTTTCCTTGGCCATGGTGGCCCTCCTTCAACAGTCGCTTTTGGGCAGGCTGAACTTCAAAACTTCGGTGTCAGACCAAGCCTCGATTACGAGTACTTGGCCTGGATTTCGGCGGCCACGTTGGCCGGGACCTGGTCATAGTGGCTGAACTGCATCGTGAACGATGCACGGCCCTGGCTGAACGAACGCAGGTTGTTCACATAGCCGAACATGTTGGCCAGCGGAACCATGGCGTTCACCACATTCGCGTTGCCGCGCATGTCCTGACCCTGGATCTGGCCACGGCGGGAGTTGAGGTCGCCGATGACCGAGCCGGTGAACTCTTCCGGTGTCACGACTTCGACCTTCATGATCGGTTCGAGCAGGACCGGAGCCGCCTTCTGCATGGCTTCCCGAAGGGCCGTGCGGGAGGCGATTTCGAAGGCGATGGCGGACGAGTCCACCTCGTGATAGGCGCCGTCGACCAGTTCGATACCGACGTCCACCACCGGGAAGCCGATGATCGGGCCGGACGACATGACCGACTCGAGGCCCTTCTCGACGCCGGGGATGTATTCCTTCGGCACCGAGCCGCCGATGATCTTCGAATCGAACGTGTAGCCCTTGCCCTTTTCGTTCGGGAAGACCTTGAACTTCACGCGAGCGAACTGGCCGGTACCGCCGGTCTGCTTCTTGTGCGTGTAGTCGATCTCGGTCGGCTTGGAGATCGTCTCGCGGTAGGCAACCTGCGGCGCACCGACATTGACCTCGACCTTGTGGGTACGACGGAGGATGTCGACCTTGATGTCGAGATGCAGTTCGCCCATGCCCTTGATGATCGTCTGGCCCGACTCCTGATCGGTCGAGACGCGGAACGATGGGTCCTCGTTGGCGAGCTTGATGAGCGCGAGTGTCATCTTCTCCTGATCCGCCTTCGACTTCGGCTCAACGGCCATTTCGATAACGGGGTCCGGGAACTCCATCTTCTCAAGGATCACGGCCTTGTTCGGATCGCAAAGCGTGTCGCCCGTGCGGGTATCCTTGAGGCCGATCAGCGAAACGATGTCGCCGGCATAGGCCTCGGCGATTTCCTGACGGTCGTTGGCGTGCATGAGAACCATGCGGCCAACGCGCTCGGACTTGCCGCGCACCGAGTTGAGCAGGCTCATGCCCTTCTCAAGCTTGCCGGAATAAATGCGGCAGAACGTCAGCACGCCATACGGATCGTCCATGATCTTGAAGGCAAGCATGGCGAGCGGCTCGTTGTCCGAAGACGGGCGGGTCGTCTCTTCATCGGTCTTGAGGTCGATGCCCTTGATCGCCGGACGATCGAGCGGCGACGGCAGCAGGTCGACAACCTTGTCGAGCAGCGGCTGCACGCCCTTGTTCTTGAACGCCGAACCGCAGAGAACCGGGAAAAAGGCACTGGTCAGAACGGCCTTGCGCAGCATCTTGATCAGCGTCGCCTCGTCCGGCTCATTGCCTTCGAGGTAAGCTTCCATCGCCGCATCGTCCATCTCGACGGCAGCCTCGATCATCGCGGTGCGATATTCCTTGGCCTGCTCGACGAGATCAGCCGGGATCGGGCCTTCGACGAACTTCGCGCCGAGGGACTCTTCCTCCCAGGTGATCGCGACCATACGGACGAGATCAACGACACCCTTGAAGTTGCTTTCCGAGCCGATCGGCAGCTGGATCGCCACCGGACGCGCGCCAAGACGAACCTTGATGTCCTCAAGGCACTTGAAGAAGTCAGCGCCGGTCTTGTCCATCTTGTTGCAGAACACGATGCGCGGCACGTTGTACTTGTCGCCCTGACGCCACACCGTTTCGGTCTGCGGCTCGACGCCCTGGTTGGAGTCCAGCACGCAAACGGCACCGTCCAGCACGCGGAGCGAACGCTCGACCTCAATGGTGAAGTCGACGTGGCCGGGGGTGTCGATGATGTTCAGGCGCTTGTCATTCCAGAAGGCAGTGGTGGCCGCCGACGTAATGGTGATGCCGCGCTCCTGCTCCTGCTCCATGAAGTCCATGGTGGCAGCGCCGTCGTGCACTTCGCCAATCTTGTGGCTCTTGCCGGTGTAGTAGAGGATGCGTTCCGTCGTCGTCGTCTTTCCGGCGTCGATATGCGCCATGATGCCGAAGTTACGGTAGTCCTCAATCGCGTGCGTGCGGGCCATTTCAGTAGTTCCTGTCAGATGACGGTAGCGTGCTTACCAGCGATAATGCGAGAAGGCGCGGTTCGCTTCGGCCATCTTGTGGGTGTCTTCGCGTTTCTTGACGGCGGCGCCACGGTTGTTCGAGGCGTCGATCAGCTCGGCCGAGAGACGCTCGACCATGGTCTTGTCGTTGCGGGCGCGGGCGGCAGTGATCAGCCAGCGGATGGCAAGCGCCTGACGACGCTCGGTGCGGACTTCAACCGGAACCTGGTAGGTCGCACCTCCGACGCGGCGGGAACGGACCTCGACGGTCGGCGCCACGTTGTCCAGCGCCTGCTTGAACACCGGCAGCGGCTCGGTCTTCAGCTTGCCCTCGACGATGTCGAACGCGCCGTAAACGATCTGCTCGGCGACCGACTTCTTGCCGGCGCGCATGATCGAATTCATGAACTTCGTGACGACGATATCCTGGAACTTGGGATCCGGGATGATCTCGCGCTTTTCAGCGGAATGGCGACGGGACATGGGTCGAGCCTTTGATATGCAATTTGACAGCCTGGGCCCCGAACAACGCCGGGGCCGCGGTTCAGGTTACTTCGGACGCTTGGCGCCGTACTTGGAACGACGCTGGCGACGATCCTTGACGCCCTGCGTATCAAGCACACCGCGCAGGATGTGATAACGAACACCCGGAAGGTCCTTCACGCGGCCACCGCGGATCATGACCACCGAGTGCTCCTGAAGGTTGTGGCCTTCGCCCGGAATGTAGCCGATGACCTCGAAACCATTGGTCAGGCGCACCTTGGCAACCTTACGAAGCGCGGAGTTCGGCTTCTTCGGGGTCGTCGTATAGACGCGCGTGCAAACGCCACGCTTCTGCGGGCATTCCGCAAGCGCCGGCGTCTTCTTGCGCGACTTCTGCGCTTCGCGCGGCTTGCGGATCAGCTGGCTGATCGTCGGCATCGTGTTCCCACTCCATTGCAACACCGTCTGGTGTCGCCAAAATCCGGGTTACGAAATCGGTTGACCCGATCTCGAGCAAAAACGGCGCCATGGGGTTTTCGCCCCTGGCGCACGGCGAGCAGAGGACCGATTCATTTCCGAACCGGTCATGTCCCAAAGGTAAACCGCCGAGGCGGATGAAACCTGTAAGAAGCGGCAGCGTTTGATCCCGAAGGCCCTGCGACAGTCGCGCTGGGCACTGGCAGGGATCACAGCCTGCCGATGTGGGCCGCTTCTGACTCGACTGGCGGAAAGTGTCAACCCCGAAAGCTGCGCAGTGCAGCAAATTTCGCGAATTGCCACGTCACGATGCATCTTCGCGCATGAAAGGGTTCATTTGGCGGCAAAGAAGCACCTGTCAGGCACCAATGTATCCGCACAACGCCAGTGATTCCACCGCGCGACACCCGCCGAGCCGACTTGTTCCCGACTCGTCCGGCCTCAGCCGACGATGGCCGCCCAGAGGAGGCTGAGGCCGGACACAAGCATCAGCCCGTCCATCAGCAGCCGGAAGGTTTCCGGCGCCATTGTCTGCACGAACGGTTTGGACAGGAATGTTCCCGCCATCAAGGCGCCGCCAACGCCGAGCCCCATGAAAACGGTCTCGGACGGCAGGGCACCGAAACTTCGGAAGGTCAGGGCCTTGGCAACGAAAATAGCAAGGGACGCTCCGGCCTCCGTCCCGATAAACCCGCCGCCGGTCAGGCCATACCCGACAAAGACCGGCACGGAAATCGGGCCGGTCGAAACGACAATTCCGGTCAGGAAGCCGATAATCGCGCCCGCCACCGCCACATGCCAGAGCGACAATGTGCCGATTGTCCGCGCGATCAGCCGTCGTCCCGGAACCATGGCGATGAAGAAAAGTCCGATCGCCCCATCCACGATGGTGCTCGGCAGCCGCAACATCGTCCCTGCCCCCAAGGCAGCGGCGGGAACGCCCGTGACGACATAGGCAAGCACCGGTCGGGTCGCAACCTGCCGCCACCAGACCATGACGCGCGCGGCGTTGGCCATGACCGCCGCAACGGCCATGACCGGCACCGCCACCTTCGGCCCATAGAGCAGGGTCAGCACCGGAACAAGCATGACCGAGGCGCCTGTGCCCAGAATGCCGGAGATCACCCCTGCAACAAGGCCGATCACCAAGACTGTCAAAAACCCGAACATCGCGCCACTCCAAAGCAAAAGGCCGCCCGAAGGCGGCCTTTCTGATTCTTCGAACGGTCGGACAAGCCGTCCCCTGCCCTCACTCCGCCGCCGGCAGCGCCTGGGTGGCGGCAGCGGCGTTGGCGTCGCCCTTCTGCTGCACGATGAGATCGTCGCGACGGGTCGCAACCTCGCGGATGCGATTGATCATCGCGCCGGTCCCCGCCGGGATCAGGCGACCGACGATGACGTTCTCCTTGAGGCCGTCGAGCGTATCCATCTTGCCGTTGACCGCCGCTTCGGTGAGGACGCGCGTGGTCTCCTGGAACGACGCCGCCGAGATGAACGAACGGGTCTGGAGCGAGGCCTTGGTGATGCCGAGCAGCACGGGCACACCCGCCGCCGGCTTCTTGCCTTCCTCGATCAGCTTTTCGTTGATCTCGTCGAGTTCCATCCGGTCCACCTGCTCTTGCGTCAGCAGATCGCTGTCGCCGGCATCGGTGATTTCGACCTTCTGGAGCATCTGGCGAACGATCACCTCGATGTGCTTGTCGTTGATGTTCACGCCCTGGAGGCGGTAGACTTCCTGGATCTCGTTCACAAGGAACGCGGCCAGTTCTTCCACGCCCTTCACCGCCAGAATATCATGCGGTGCGGGGTTGCCATCGACGATGAAGTCGCCCTTTTCCACACGGTCGCCATCCTGAAGATGGATGTGCTTGCCCTTGGGGATCAGGTACTCGACCGGATCAGCGCCGGCTTCATCAGGAATGATCGAAATGCGGCGCTTGTTCTTGTAGTCACGCCCGAACTGCACCGTTCCCGAAGCCTCGGCAATGATGGCCGCTTCCTTTGGACGACGCGCCTCGAAGAGTTCGGCAACACGCGGCAGACCGCCGGTGATGTCGCGGGTCTTGGCGCTCTCGGTCGGGATACGGGCGATGACATCGCCGGCCCGGACCTTGGAGCCCGGATCGAACGCGATGATCGCATCCACGGGCAGCATGTAGCGGGCATCGCCGCCACGGGCCAGCTTAAGCACCTTCGTGTCGCCCTTGCCCTCGCCCTTGATGGTGATCGCGGGCTTCAGGTCCGCCGAACGGGCGTTGAGGCGCCAGTCGGTGACGACGCGCTTGGCGATGCCGGTGGATTCGTCCACCGTCTCGGACAGCGAAGCGCCTTCCACCAGATCCTCGAAGGCGATGACACCATCGACCTCGGTCAGGATCGGACGGGTATAGGGGTCCCATTCCGCGATGCGCTGGCCGCGCTTGATGTGATCGCCATCGTCCACCTTGAGGTGGGCGCCGAAGATCATGCGGTGCGTCGCCCGCTCTGCCCCGTCGGAACCGACGATGACCACCGAGACGTTGCGGCCCATGACCACGAGGTTGCCGTCCGAATTGCGGGCGACCGCCTTGTTGCGGATCTTGACCGTGCCCTCGAAGTTCGATTCCAGCGAGGACTGCTCGTTGATCTGTGCCGCGCCACCGATGTGGAAGGTGCGCATGGTGAGCTGCGTGCCCGGTTCGCCGATCGACTGGGCAGCGATGACGCCCACCGCCTCGCCCATGTTGACCGGAGTACCGCGCGCCAGATCGCGACCGTAGCAGGTCGCGCACACGCCATGCTTGGCCTCGCAGGTGAGCACCGAACGGATCTTCACCTCCTGCACGCCCGCCTTGGCAATCGCATCGACGTCCTTCTCCGACAGGAGACGGCCCGCCGGCACGATGACCTCGGAGGTCGCCGGATCCTTCACATCTTCAGCAGTGGTCCGCCCCAGAATGCGCACGCCGAGCGAGGCAACGACCTGGCCGGCATCGACGATCGCGCGCATCTTGATGCCGCTCTCCGAACCGCAATCCACGCTCGAAATGATCGCGTCCTGCGCAACGTCGACGAGACGCCGGGTGAGATAGCCCGAGTTCGCCGTCTTCAGCGCCGTATCCGCGAGTCCCTTGCGGGCGCCGTGGGTAGAGTTGAAGTATTCAAGAACGGTCAGGCCTTCCTTGAAGTTCGAGATGATCGGGCTTTCGATGATCTCGCCCGACGGCTTGGCCATCAGGCCGCGCATCGCGCCGAGCTGCTTCATCTGCGCGGGCGAGCCACGGGCGCCGGAATGCGCCATCATGTAGATCGAGTTCACCTGCTTGTCGCGGCCGTTCTCGTCCTTCTGGACCGAGGAAATGCGCGCCATCATCTCGGACGCCAGACGATCCGAGCACTTCGCCCAGGCGTCGACGACCTTGTTGTACTTCTCGCCCTGCGTGATCAGACCATCCTGATACTGCTGCTCGTAATCCTTGGTGAGCGCGCGCGTTTCGTCAACGATCTTCCACTTGTTCTCGGGGATCAGCATGTCGTCCTTGCCGAACGAAATGCCAGCCTTGAACGCGTTGAGGAAGCCGAGGCCCATCACGCGGTCGCAGAAGATCACCGCTTCCTTCTGCCCGCACGAGCGGTAGACGGCATCGATCATCCCCGAGATTTCCTTCTTCGTCATCAGCTTGTTGACGACATCGAAGGTGACCAGCGGATGCTTGGGCAGCACGGTGGAGAGCATGACGCGGCCCGGGGTCGTGTCATAGATCTTGGTGTAGGGCTTGCCGTCATGGCCGATGCCCGTCCAGCGATACTTGATCTTCGCGTGGAAGGTGACGGCCTTGGCCGCGAGCGCGTGCTCGATCTCGGCCAGCGTCGAATAGACGCCCTGAAGCGGTGCCTTGGTCTTGGGGTCTTCCTTGTACTCGCCCGGCTCACCCGACGACATGATCGACAGGTAGTAAAGGCCCAGCACGATATCCTGCGACGGCACGATGATCGGCTGGCCGTTCGCGGGGTGCAGAATGTTGTTGGTCGACATCATCAGGACGCGCGCTTCAAGCTGCGCCTCGACGCTGAGCGGAACGTGCACGGCCATCTGGTCGCCGTCGAAGTCGGCGTTGAACGCCGTGCAGACGAGCGGATGCAACTGGATCGCCTTGCCCTCGATCAGCGTCGGCTCGAAGGCCTGGATGCCGAGGCGGTGCAGGGTCGGCGCGCGGTTCAGCAGCACAGGATGTTCGCGGATCACCTCATCGAGGATGTCCCAGACCTCCGGCTTTTCCTTCTCGACCAGCTTCTTGGCCTGCTTGACCGTGGAGGAAAGCCCCTGCGCGTCAAGCTTGGCGTAGATGAACGGCTTGAAGAGTTCGAGCGCCATCTTCTTCGGCAGGCCGCATTGATGCAGCTTGAGTTCGGGGCCGACGACGATGACCGAACGGCCCGAATAGTCGACGCGCTTGCCGAGCAGGTTCTGGCGGAACCGGCCCTGCTTGCCCTTCAGCATATCGGCGAGCGACTTCAGCGGTCGCTTGTTGGCGCCCGTGATGACGCGACCGCGGCGACCGTTGTCGAACAACGCATCCACCGCCTCCTGAAGCATGCGCTTCTCGTTGCGGATGATGATGTCCGGGGCGCGCAGTTCCTGCAAGCGCTTCAGGCGGTTGTTGCGGTTGATGACGCGGCGGTAGAGGTCGTTGAGGTCGGACGTCGCAAACCGGCCGCCATCCAGCGGAACCAGCGGGCGAAGATCCGGCGGAATGACCGGAACAACCGTCAGGATCATCCACTCGGGCTTGTTGCCCGACTCCATGAAGGCTTCGATGATCTTGAGACGCTTGGCCAGCTTCTTCTTCTTGAGATCGGAATCGGTCTCGGCAATCTCGGCGCGCAATTCAACGGCAATCTTCTCAAGGTCCATGGCCTTGAGGATTTCGCGGATCGCTTCGGCGCCGATCAGAGCCGAAAAGGCATCCTGACCATATTCGTCCTGCGCGCGGATATACTCATCCTCGCTCAAAAGCTGATGCAGCTTCAGCGGGGTGATGCCCGGCTCGATAACGATGTAGTTTTCGAAATAAAGGACGCGCTCGATGTCCTTCAGCGTCATGTCGAGCAGCGTGCCGATGCGGCTCGGCAGCGACTTCAGGAACCAGATGTGGGCGACGGGTGCCGCCAGTTCGATGTGGCCCATGCGCTCGCGCCGGACGCGCGACAGAGTCACCTCGACGCCGCACTTCTCGCAGATGACGCCCTTGTACTTCATGCGCTTGTACTTGCCGCACAAGCACTCGTAATCCTTGATCGGGCCAAAGATGCGCGCGCAGAACAGCCCGTCCCGCTCCGGCTTGAAGGTGCGGTAGTTGATCGTCTCCGGCTTCTTGATCTCGCCGTAGGACCACGAGAGAATCTTCTCCGGGCTCGCGATCGAGATGCGGATGTGATCGAACGTCGGGGCGGCAGCCTGCGTGTTGAAAAGGTTCGTGACCTCTTGATTCATCGCCGTCTCCTGGGTGGGAGGGCAAGGGCCCATCCCTGAAAAGTCAGAAATTCAAACTCGTTGAAACGGAGGCAGGTCGCCCTGCCCCCGATAGGCCACGCCGGGCGCCGATTACTCGGCGGCGTCCTGCGCGGGCGGTACAGGCGGTGCGCTGACCGGCGCAGCGGCCTCCCCGGTCGCCGGCCGGTTGTTCTGCAACTCGACATTGAGACCGAGGGAGCGGATTTCCTTGACGAGCACGTTGAAGCTCTCCGGAATGCCGGCCTCGAAATTGTCCTCGCCGCGCACGATGCTCTCGTACACCTTGGTGCGGCCGGCCACGTCGTCCGACTTCACCGTCAGCATTTCCTGCAACGTGTAGGCTGCGCCGTAGGCTTCCAGCGCCCAGACCTCCATTTCGCCGAAGCGCTGGCCGCCGAACTGCGCCTTTCCGCCCAGCGGCTGCTGGGTAACAAGCGAGTACGGACCGATGGAGCGGGCGTGGATCTTGTCGTCGACAAGATGGTGCAGCTTGAGGATGTAGATGTAACCCACCGTGACCTGCCGGTCGAAGGGCTCACCCGTCTTGCCGTCATAGAGGGTGGACTGGCCCGACTTGTCGTAGCCGGCATCCGCCAGATATTCCTCGATGTCGCTTTCCTTCGCACCGTCGAACACCGGCGTCGCAATCTGGATGCCACGCCGCGAGTTCTTCGCGAGTTCCACCACATCATCATCGGAGGCGTTCTCGATCTGCGCCTGGTCGCCATAGACCTCGTTCAGCTTGGCGCGGATGACCTGCGCCTGCCCCGTGCGGCGATACTCGTCATAGGCCGCGCCGATCTGCTTGCCGAGGCCTGCGCAGGCCCAGCCCAGATGCGTTTCGAGAATCTGGCCGACGTTCATGCGCGACGGCACACCCAGCGGGTTCAGCACAACGTCCACCGGAGTGCCGTCCGCCAGGAACGGCATGTCCTCGACCGGAACGATCTTGGACACGACACCCTTGTTACCGTGGCGGCCGGCCATCTTGTCGCCCGGCTGGATCTTGCGCTTCACCGCGACGAAGACCTTGACCATCTTCATCACGCCCGGCGGCAGTTCGTCACCGCGCTGCAGCTTCTCGACCTTGTCGAGGAAGCGCTGTTCCAGCGTCTTCTTCGATTCGTCGTACTGCTTGCGCATGGCTTCGAGCTCGCTCATCCGCTGGTCGTCGCCGACCGCGAACAGCCACCACTGCGAGCGCGGAATGCCCGCGAGCGCCTCGGAGGTGATCTCCGTGTCCTTCTTGAAGCCCTTCGGCCCGGCGATGCCCACTTCACCGACGAGGCGCTGTTGCAGACGGCCGTAGGTGTTGCGGTCGAGGATCGCGAGTTCGTCGTCGCGGTCTTTCGCGAGACGCTCGATCTCCTCGCGCTCGATCGAGAGCGCGCGCTCGTCCTTGTCGACGCCGTGGCGGTTGAACACCCGCACCTCGACGACCGTGCCCTGCACGCCCGGCGGCACGCGGAGCGAGGTATCGCGCACGTCAGAGGCCTTTTCGCCAAAGATGGCGCGGAGCAGCTTCTCTTCCGGCGTCATCGGGCTTTCGCCCTTCGGCGTGATCTTGCCTACGAGAATGTCGCCCGCCTGCACTTCGGCGCCGATATAGGTGATGCCGGCCTCGTCGAGGTTGCGCAGCGCCTCTTCAGACACGTTCGGAATGTCGCGGGTGATTTCTTCCGGCCCCAGCTTGGTGTCGCGGGCCATCACCTCGAATTCCTCGATGTGGATCGAGGTGAAGATGTCCTCTTTCACGATGTTCTCGGAAAGAAGGATCGAGTCTTCGAAGTTGTAGCCGTTCCACGGCATGAACGCGACGAGCACGTTGCGGCCAAGCGCCAGATCACCCATGTCGGTCGAAGGACCGTCGGCGATGATGTCGCCCTTGCGCACCGCATCGCCCACCTTCACCAGCGGACGCTGGTTGATGCAGGTCGATTGGTTCGAGCGCTGGAACTTCATCAGGCGATAGATGTCGACGCCCGGCTTGCCGGGATCGAGTTCTTCGGTCGCGCGGATGACGATACGGGTCGCGTCGATCTGGTCGATGACGCCGGCGCGGCGCGCGGCAATCGCGGCGCCCGAATCCCGGGCCACCACGCTTTCCATGCCGGTGCCGACGAACGGCGCATCGGCGCGCACCAGCGGCACCGCCTGGCGCTGCATGTTCGAGCCCATCAGCGCGCGGTTCGCGTCATCGTTCTCAAGGAACGGGATGAGCGCGGCGGCGACCGAGACAAGCTGCTTGGGCGAAACGTCCATGTAGTCAACGCGATCAGGCGTCACCACCATGTTGTCGCCGGCATGGCGCACGAGAACGAGGTCCTCGGTCAGGCGACCGTCCTTGTCCATCGGCACGTTGGCCTGCGCCACATAGTGCTTCTGCTCTTCCATCGCCGAGAGGTAGAACACCTCGTCGGTGATCTTGCCGTCGCGGATGCGGCGGTACGGGCTTTCGATGAAGCCGTACTTGTTGACGCGCGCAAAGGTCGCAAGCGAGTTGATGAGGCCGATGTTCGGGCCTTCCGGCGTCTCGATCGGGCAGATGCGGCCATAATGCGTCGGATGCACGTCGCGCACCTCGAAGCCGGCGCGCTCGCGGGTCAGGCCGCCCGGGCCAAGCGCCGAGAGGCGACGCTTGTGGGTGATTTCCGACAGCGGGTTGGTCTGGTCCATGAACTGCGAAAGCTGCGAGGAGCCAAAGAACTCACGCACCGCGGCAGCGGCGGGCTTCGCATTGATCAGGTCCTGCGGCATCACGGTCGCGATATCGACCGATGACATGCGCTCCTTGATGGCGCGCTCCATGCGCAGCAGGCCCAGACGGTACTGGTTCTCCATCAGCTCGCCGACCGAGCGGACGCGGCGGTTGCCGAGATGGTCGATGTCGTCCACCTCGCCGCGCCCGTCGCGCAGTTCCACCAGCGCCTTGACCACCGCAAGAATGTCCTCGCGGCGCAGCGTGCGCACGGTATCCTCGGCGTCGAGATCGAGACGCATGTTCATCTTGACGCGGCCGACCGCCGAAAGGTCATAGCGCTCGGCATCGAAGAACAGCGACTGGAACATCGCTTCCGCGCTGTCGATGGTCGGCGGCTCGCCCGGACGCATCACGCGGTAGATGTCGAACAGTGCTTCCTCGCGGGAGTTGTTCTTGTCGATCGCCAGCGTATTGCGGATGTAGGGACCGACGTTGATATGGTCGATGTCGAGGATCGGCAGATCGTCAAGCCCGAGTTCCTCGAAGCCCTTTAGCATCTTCTCGGTGATTTCGTCGCCGGCCTCGGCGTAGATTTCGCCGGTTTCCATATTGACGAGATCTTCCGACAGGTACTGGCCGGCGAGATCCTCGTCGGTCACGCGCAGGAACTTCAGCCCCTTCTCGACCAGGGCCTTGGCCGAACGGACCGTCATCTTGCGACCGGATTCGATCACCACCTCGCCGGTGTCGGCGTCGATGATGTCCTGCGTCGCCTTGAAGCCCTTGAAGCGCTCCCAGTCATACGGGATGCGCCAGCCGCCCTTGACGTCGCGCTCATAGGTAATCGACTTGTAGAAGGTCGCGAGAATCTCGCCCGCGTCCAGCCCCAGTGCATAAAGCAGCGAGGTAACCGGAATCTTGCGGCGGCGGTCGATACGCGCATAGACGATGTCCTTGGCGTCGAACTCGATATCGAGCCAGGAGCCGCGATACGGAATGATGCGGGCCGCGAACAGCAGCTTGCCCGAGGAATGGGTCTTGCCCTTGTCGTGATCAAAAAACACGCCCGGGCTGCGATGCATCTGCGAAACGATGACGCGCTCGGTGCCGTTGACGATGAAGGTGCCGTTCATGGTCATGAGCGGCATGTCGCCCATGTAGACGTCCTGCTCCTTGATGTCCTTGACGGACTTGGCGCCGGTGTCGACGTCGACATCGAACACGATCAGGCGCAGCGTCACCTTCAGCGGGGCGGCGAAGGTCATGCCACGCTGGCGGCACTCGTCCACATCGTACTTCGGCGCTTCGAATTCGTACTTCACGAACTCCAGAAGCGACGTGCCGGCGAAATCGGACACCGGGAAAACCGACCGGAATACGCCCTGAAGCCCCTCGTCCGGGCGGCCGCCCTTGGGCTCGTCCACCATCAGGAACTGGTCGTAGGAGGCCTTCTGAACCTCGATGAGGTTCGGCATCACCGTGGCTTCGCGGACTTTGCCGAAGAACTTGCGGATACGCCGGCGCCCGATGGTGTTCTGGGCGGTCTGGGTCTCGGCAGCATTGGCCCGCGGCTGGGTGGTCTTCGCCATGTGGTTCCCCGCTTCTCGCGCATCTTTCGGGTTGTCAGAGCCCACGCATTTCCCGCGAAGTCAGCTCAACAACAGGTTCGGCGGCCCAGGGCCGCCCGCTCAAAACGCATCCGGGCCGTTGGGCCCGGACGCAATTTTCTCAATACCTCCAGACTGTTGCCAGCCCGGCTGCATGAATTACTTGAGTTCGACCTTGGCGCCGACCTTCTCGAGGGCGTCCTTGATCTTCTTGGCGTCGTCCTTCGAAGCGCCTTCCTTGACGGGCTTCGGAGCGCCTTCGACGAGGTCCTTGGCTTCCTTGAGGCCCAGACCCGTGATGGCACGGACTTCCTTGATGACTTCGATCTTCTTGTCGCCGGCGGCGGCGAGAACGACCGTGAACTCGGTCTGCTCCTCAACCGGAGCGGCGGCAGCGCCAGCGCCCGGAGCAGCAGCAACAGCAACCGCAGCGGCGGCAGAAACGCCCCACTTCTCTTCGAGCATCTTGGCGAGCTCGGCGGCTTCGAGAACGGTCAGCTTCGACAGATCGTCGACGATCTTGGCGAGGTCGGTCATGGTTGTATCCTTAAAGGTGGTGTTGGTTTGAACGTTTTGTAAGGGGTGTCAAACGGCTCACGCCGCTTCGTCTCGCTTGGCATAGGCCCCGAACACGCGAGCCAGCTTGGCAGCCGGCGCGGTCTGGAGCTGCGCGATCTTCGTCGCCGGGGCCTGGATGAGGCCGACGAGCTTGGCGCGCAGTTCGTCCAGCGACGGCATGGTGGCAAGCGCCTTCACACCGTCAGCCTTCAGGGCGGTCGCACCCATCGCGCCACCCAGGATCACGAGCTTGTCGTGTTCCTTGGCAAATGCGACGGCGACCTTCGGTGCCGCGACCGGATCCTTGGCATAGCAAAGGATCGTCGGCCCCTTGAGATAGGTGCCGATGGACGCGACGTCCGTGCCTTCGAGAGCGATCTTGACGAGGCGATTCTTCGCGACCTTAACGACGGCGCCCTCTTTCTTCATCATGCGACGAAGCTTTTGCATCTGGGCGACGGTGAGGCCGGAATAATGCGCAACGACGACTGATCCGGTGTCCTTGAACGCCGTATTCAGCGTCGAGACGAGCTCTTTTTTACCAGCTCTGTCCACGTGCTCTCTCCGGGTTGGCGGAAATTCCGCCGGTTGCAACTGCCGTCTTGTCGGCCCTGGGGCCTTCAAAAGCGGCGACCTGTGGTTCCTTGGGTGACCCCGCAGAACCGGTTGCCTGTCCCCCCGGAGTGTCGCGCGGACGCTCGACCCCAAGGACAATAAGGTTCGTACCAAACACAATCCGCCGCGAGCGGCAGACGAAATCCGGTCTTCCCCGTCTCTTGCAGACGCCATGAAACCAGATCGACCTGGCGGGATGTCGCCATCCCATGGCATTAAGCCGGCTTGGACGCATCACCCCTGCGGGTGACGTCCAGCCCGACGCATCTACAGTCTCGGACAGGACATGGCCGGAAAAGGCAACAGGTAACCCTGCCACCTCCCGGCCTTTCCTCCACCTGACACGCCCTTCGGCCTCATCGGTGGTATTTCTTTGTCAAGCGGAGAACGAGCCGCGAGGGCAGCAATCCGCTCATCATCGCGGGGCATATAGCGGGGAAGAACGAGAGTCGCAAGAGGCGTGCCAGGATATTTTACCGCCCGGCAGCGAATGAGGCCAGACGAGGTCCGCTACGAATCCGCCGGCGCCAGTCCCTCTTTCATCAGCGCTGTCCGGCCAGACAGCGCGGCAAGCGTGCCGGCAATGCTCCCCCAGTGCCGCGCCATTTCCATAGGACGAAAACTGAACAGCGACAACAGCGCCTTGGGAAATCCCTTCAGCAGCGTCTCCGCAGCCCCGGTCGGCAACCCGTATTTCCGCGCGATATAGACGCGAGACCAGGCAAAATGCCAGCGCGTTTTGAAGCGCCGGGCCGGGTTCGGCGTCGCCGAGGCCCCACGCAGATGTCGCGCCTCGGCCCCGTCGACATGCACCAGCGCCCTGCCCGCATCCGCCAAACGGCGGCAGAGATCATCGTCCTCGTAGAACAGAAAGATGTTGGGATCGAATCCGCCGAGATCGAGGAATACATCGCGCCGCATCAGGAAGCAGGCGCCCGACAAAGACGGCGCGCAGGCATCGCCACTCGGTTGCAACGCCCGCGCATCTCCCGCCACGGCGCGGCGCAACACGCTTTCCATCAACAGCGAGCGATTCTGGTAGAATAGCCGCCCGTCCGGCTCAACGATCCGCGGCGCGATCATCCCCGCATCCGCATAGCGCGCGGCGGCCTCCAGCAGGGCTGCAACCGCGCCCGGCTGCATCTCGACATCCGGATTGAGCAACAGGAACCACGTCGTATCCAACGCCTTCACCCCGAGCGTATTGGCCCGGCCATAGCCTTCATTCCGCGCGTTGCGGATCACGCGTGCCCCGGCAGCTTCGGCAAGCGCCACCGTGTTGTCCGTGCTGGCGTTGTCGACCACAAGCGCCGGCACGCCCTCGCGCGCAAGCGCGCCGAGGCAGGCAGGCAGCACGCCGGCGCTGTCATGCGTCACAATGAGGGCGGTGATGGCAGAAGCGTTTGGCACATCGCGTTCCCCTCCCGCTTTGCAGGAGGGGCCAGGGGGTGTGGACCAGGACGCAGCGAGCACGGGACCACCCCACCCCGCCGCTGCGCGGTGCCCCGCCCCGCGAAGGGGAGGCTTCAGTACATCACTTTTCCGGCAGGTTCAGCCGGATATGCAGCTCGCGAAGCTGCTTGATCGACGCATCATTCGGCGCCCCCATGAGCAGGTCCAGCGCCTGCTGGTTCATCGGGAACAGCGAAATTTCGCGCAGGTTCTGCGTGCCGCAAACCAGCATCACAATCCGATCGACGCCAGCTGCCATGCCGCCGTGCGGCGGCGCGCCATACTGGAAGGCGCGATACATGCCGCCGAAACGCTCGACCACGGTCGCTTCCGAATAGCCGGCGATCTCGAATGCCTTCACCATGGCCTCGGGCTTGTGGTTGCGGATGCCGCCCGATGCAATCTCGTAGCCGTTGCAGACGATATCGTACTGGAACGCCTTGATGGTCAGCGGGTCCTGCCCGTTCAGCGCTTCAAGTCCGCCCTGCGGCATCGAGAACGGATTGTGCGAGAAATCGACCTTCTTCTCGTCCTCGTTGTACTCGAACATCGGGAAATCGACGATCCAGGCGAGCGCGAACTGGTCGCGCTGCGTCAGGTTCAGGTCCTCGCCTACCTTGTTGCGGGCGCTTCCTGCGAACTTCACGAACTTTTCCGGGTTTCCGGCCACGAAGAAGGCTGCATCTCCTGGCTTCAATTTCATTTTATACGCCATGAAGGCGCACATATCCTGACCAATATTGTTGGCAATCGGACCTCGACCAACTACCCGGAAATACGATTCATCAATAGGGAGATACTTCCCTGCAAATCGCTCATTAATTCTCTGAAAAACTTCCTCACTAGGCAGTTTTGCGTCTGCCGGGGCTTCATCAAAGATTATATATCCAAGACCCGGCTGTCCCTCGCCCTGCGCCCAGGAATTCATGCGGTCGCAGAATGCGCGTGAACCACCGGTCGGCGCGGGGATCGCCCACACTTGGTTCTTCGGGTCTTCAAGTAGCCGTGCGAATACCTTAAAATTCGAATCACGAAATGCTTCGGACACATCCTGCATCTCGATGGGGTTGCGCAGATCCGGCTTGTCCGAGCCGTATTTCGTCATCGCCTCGGCGTAAGGAATGCGCGGCCACTTCTGCGTCACCGGCTTGCCGTTCGCGAATTCGTCAAAGATGCCGGTAATCACCGGCTCCATGGTCTGGAATACGTCTTCCTGCTCGATAAAGCTCATTTCGAGGTCGAGCTGGTAGAATTCGCCGGGCAGACGGTCGGCGCGCGGGTCTTCGTCGCGGAAGCATGGCGCAATCTGGAAGTAGCGGTCGAAGCCCGCCATCATCAGAAGCTGCTTGTACTGCTGCGGCGCCTGCGGCAGCGCGTAGAACTTGCCGGGGTGGATGCGGGACGGCACAAGGAAGTCGCGCGCGCCCTCGGGGCTCGAAGCCGTAAGAATGGGCGTTGAGAATTCATTGAACCCGGCGTCCTTCATGCGGCGACGCATGGAATCCACCACGGCAACGCGCGTCATGATGTTCTTGTGCAGCTTCTCGCGGCGAAGATCGAGGAAGCGATAGGCCAGGCGCGTGTCCTCGGGATATTCGATATCGCCGAAGACGGGCAGCGGCAGTTCCTTGGCCTCGCCCAGAACCTCAAGATCGGTGACATAGACCTCGACCGCGCCGGTCGGCATGTTCGGGTTTTCGGTTCCCGCCGGACGCTGGCGCACCTTGCCGTCGATGCGGATCACCCATTCCGAGCGAACCTTCTCGGCAGCCTTGAACGCAGCCGAATCCGGATCAACGACAACCTGCGTCATGCCGTAGTGGTCGCGCAGATCGATGAACAGAACGCCGCCATGGTCGCGGATACGGTGGCACCAGCCGGAAAGCCGGGCAACGGTGCCGATGTCGGAAGCGCGGAGTCCACCGCAGGTATGGGTGCGATAACGATGCATGGGAAAACCTGTCTTTTCAGGCTCGGGACATGCGACGGGAGGGCTGGAGTGTCAAGAAAAAGGGTTGCAGCGCCGTTTGAAAATCCGGCACGGCGCAGACAACCGTTTGAATTCCAGCCCGCAAAAACCCCTGCCGCGCTTCAAATTCCCATCAGCGCCAGCATTTTGGCGCCCTCTGCCTCCCAGGTCAGTCCCTCGGATGCGCGATGCGCCGCGGCCTTGAAGCGGGCGATGTCATCATCGCCGAGCCCAGCCAGCGTTTGGGCGACATGACGCGGATCAATCGCCAGCCCTGCCCCGGTCTCAGCGACAAAATCCGCCATGTCGCAATCTTGCGGCACGATCAGCATCAAGCCGGCATGGAGGTACTCGAACACCTTGTTCGGCAACGCATGGCGCAACTGCCGTGAGGAAACGTCGGGCAGGAATATCCCGATATCAGCCTGATTGGTCAGCGCAATCAGATCACCCTGCTCCGCCATCGGATGCAGTTGCACACGTCCATCCGCTTCGGCAACCGCCGCCTCCAGCGCGGCGCCGAACGCCGGGTTCATCGCCTTGCCGCGCAGATCGAGCACGAACCGCTCAGGCCAGTCTCGCACGGACCGCACCAGTCCGATCAACCCGCGATCTTCCTTGAAAAGTCCGTGATAAAGCACCCGCACCGGCGTCCCCACCGCACGCGGCACCATCCGGCCGATGTTGGTGACATTGCGAATGGTGCCGATCCGCGTCGCCCCGCCGTAGCTGCGGGCGAGGTCCGCGCTGATGCCCGTGCTGGGTGAAGACACACTTTGCGCAGCCGACACACCGATGCGCTCGATGCGTTCGATCAGGCGCGGAAAAGCCAGCCGCCAAATCCGGTTGTGACTGTGTTCGGAGACCGCATGTTCGTGGGTGTCATAGTGAAATGGCGTTGCATGACGGCGATGCAGCGCCAGAATCGCCGGCAGGGCCTGCCAGTCATTGGCAATCGCAAACTGCGGACCCCCCTGCGTTTGCGCCACATCCAGCACTGCGGCGCGCAACCGCGCAACGCTTGGATAGGTATCAGCCAGACGCTCAATGCTGGCAAGACCACCAAGAGAGAACCCTGCAACCGCCCCCAACTGGCTGAACCGCGTCCAGGCCAGCGGAGGAATATCGACAAAACGGAGGGTGCCGGTTGCCTCTGCGAGATGCGGCGGCCCGCCTGCCGCCCCCACAGCAATCACGCGATGGCCAGCGGCAAGCAATGTATCGATCTGCCGCAGGATGCGGCCATCGCTGCGGATGGCCGTGATCGAAGCGACAAGAACCGTGCGCGCCGCTGCCGTCACGCCTTGATGACGTTATCGGCCTTGCGCTTCAGGCGCGCACAGGCATTGCGGGTATCGATCACCAGCTTGCCGGAATTGACGATGAGTTCGTAATCCACATCGTCATGATCGGTGGCGATCAGAATCGCGTCGACGGATTTCAGCGTCTTGGCATCGAGCGGAACGGACACGCGACCGGTCAGATTCGCATGTTCGCGCGTTGGCGGAATCACGGGAATGTAGGGATCGTGATAAACGGTCGCCGCGCCCTTTGCCTCGACCAGCTCGATCAGCTTCAGCGCGGGACTTTCGCGCATGTCGTCGATGTTCTTCTTGTAGGCGATGCCCAGCACCAGCACCGTCGAACCAACCAGCGACTTGCGGCTGTGCGCGCCCAGCGCATCACCCAGCTTGTTCACGACGAGATACGGCATCCGGGTGTTGATCTGGCCGGCCAACTCGATGAAGCGGGTCGAAAGATCGTATTCGCGCGCCTTCCAGGTCAGATAGAACGGATCGATCGGGATACAGTGCCCGCCCAGCCCCGGCCCCGGATAGAACGGCATGAAGCCGAAGGGCTTGGTCTTGGCCGCTTCGATCACCTCCCAGATGTCGACGCCCATCGCGCCGTAAACGACCTTGAGCTCGTTCACCAGCGCGATGTTGATGGCACGGAAGATGTTCTCGGTCAGCTTCACGGCCTCCGCCGTCGCAGTGGACGACACCGGCACGGTTTTGACAACCAGCGTCGCATAGAGCGCGTTGGCGATGTCCAGCGCATCCTTGCCGTCACCACCCACCACCTTCGGAATGGTCGATGTGCCGAAATCGGGGTTGCCCGGATCCTCGCGTTCCGGCGAGAAGGCGAGGAAGAAATCCTTGCCCGAGGTAAGGCCGGTCGCCTTTTCGAGGATCGGACGCATCACCTCGTCGGTCGTGCCGGGATAAGTCGTCGACTCGAGCACCACCAACTGGCCCTTGCGCAGGCGCTTCGAGATCGCATCCGTGGTCTTGACGATGTAGGAAAGGTCCGGCTCGCGATACTTGTTGAGCGGCGTCGGCACGGCGATCAGCAACGCATCGGGCTCGTCCAGACGGCTGAAATCGCTGGTCGCCTCGAACTTTCCGTCCTTTGTGCCGGCGATGATCGCATCCATCGGAATGTGCTTGATGGCGGTCTTGCCGGCGTTCAGCTTGGCCACCCGCTCGGCGTCCACATCGAAACCAATGACCTTGTAGCCGGATTTCAGCGCCGTGATCGCCAGCGGAATGCCGACATAGCCAAGGCCGATGATGCCGACGACTGCCTCGCGCTTGGCGATACGGTCGAGAAAGGTGCGAGCCATATTCAGAAACTCCGGATCGTGGCACACAGCCCCGCGTGCCATACGTAAATTCAAAGGTGCGGCGGCATAGAACCAGCCACCGGGACAGCAGACTACCCTCGTTTGGGGGACATCGAGCACGGAACCCCCGGCGGGGGCCGTGCGCAGACGCACCTCAGAGAGGTTTGGTCAGCAGAACCGAAATGCCATTCGGGTTGGCATCCTGCACGGTCCAGGTCTTGACACCGAGATCGCGCAGCCAACCTTCAACCTCGTCCTGGGTGTGCTGCCAGGCGTTATGGGGGTGATACCAATCGAAGTTGACCATGTTGTTGGTCTCGTAGTCGAAAGCGTCATTCCAGAAGCATTTGACGAAATTGTAGTACAACAGACGCTGAACGTCGTGGGTTCCGGCCGGAATGCCAAGCACCGGAATCGGCCGCTCCAGCGTGATCTTCGCGCCGATCTTGGACAATTCCCGTCCAAGATCGGTAATGCCACGGCAGGCCTCGTAGCATTCCTCCGCCGACATCGGCATGAAGTTCTCGCGGATATGCGCATCGGCAAAGACGCGGGCCGCGCCCATCTTCTTGTAGACATAGAAGAAAAACTGCCCACCGGGCGCGAGCTTGCGATAGAGTGCCTCAACCGCAGCGCGCGTGTCCGGCGTATGGTGCAGAACGCCATCGGCGATGATGAAATCGAAGCTGTTGTCAGCGAAAGGCGCTTCCATCAGATCGGCTTGCACCACGGTGCAGTTGTCCTGATCACGCGTATTGCCGAAGGTGGTAAAGGCCGCATCGGAAATGTCGAGCGCGAACACCTCGCCCTTGGTCTGCTCGGCCATGAAGCGCGAATTGAAGCCCGAGCCGGGTCCGCATTCAAGAATGCGCTTGCGCTTGGCATGGAAGGCCTTCAGCTCTTCCACCGTGTTAAGCCCGAACTTCTTACAGAACCAGCCGTAGAGAAACTCCTTGTGCTCCGGCTCAAGCCCGTAATTCTTGAACCGGCGCCACTTGTCAGAGAAGGTCTCGTTCGTCTTGGCCTGTTCGGCGGCTGCGGCGCGGGCGTGGGTCTCGTTCAGCGGCAGATCGTGTGCTTTGGCGAACGCGGTCAGATCACGCTGGAGAACACCGGTCAGAAACGAAGGCACGCCATCCAGAATTGGAAACCAGGTGCCGTCCTTCGCAACCAGCGCGCCTTCAATCACATGATCGCCGTCAGTCTTGAATTCCTTCAGCGTGAGAGAACCGGGAGCAAAGCCCTTGGGCACGAAATTATGCAACGCGGTCTTGCGCAAGACATACCTCTCGAATGCAAATCAGCTATATGCGATAGTTGAGGCCCCCCTAGCGCATATTCTCCCGCATTTATAGGGGTAAATCCATACGCAGGGACCAGTTGTTGCCCAAACCGCACATATCCACCGACGCTCACGCCCGTCAGTCGCAAGGTTGGCCGGCGCGTATCGCCGCAAAATTCCTCGATTGGAGCATAAAACGCGGCGCACGCCTGTCGGAACGCCGCATGGCGCGCGGCACCCCCCGTGCACTGTGGGGGGTAACGCCTATCCTCACCCTGCCTCTGAAGGCGCGGGCGACACGTCACCTGGGTTTCCGCTCAGAAAGCGTCGTTTTCCAGACCTATCACATCACGCGGCGGTTCGATCTCAACCTGAGGAAAGTGGTGGGTGCTGTGGGCAAGCTCGCGCCTTCCGCCCTGCCCGCGTTCTATCAGGTACTGCTGGGTATCGCGATCCTGCGCTACGATGTCTTTCACTATTTCGCGGATCGCGGCATCGTGCCCCCGAAAAGCCGCTTCGGCGTTGATCTTGATGAACTCGCCGCTCTGAAAGCAGCGGGAAAGCGGGTCTATCTCTTTCATTATGGCGCCGATGTACGGCTGCACCAACGCACGCTGGATGCCTTCGGAGAGCCGAATGCCTGCACGGGCTGCGAGCATCCGGGCCGCTATTGCCTGTGCGACGACGCAACCGGTGGTCCGGCCCTGCTGGCAGCGCACCGGCTCGCCACCGCCAGCGTTTCCATGGGCGACATGCTGGCCTATGTGCCGGGCGCCATCAACGCCCCATACTGGCCGATTGATGTCGCGGCTCTGCCCCCCCGGCCACCGCAGAACCTTCATAGCCCGCTGCGCATTCTCCATGCGCCCAACCACACCCACTTCAAGGGAACCACCGATATTGAAGCGGCCATTGATCGGTTGAAGGCGGAAGGTTATGCCATTGATTATATGAGAATTTCAGGCCTCAGCAATGATGAGGTGATGGCCCGATTTGCAGAAGCCGATCTCATTGTCGATCAGGTGATCGCCGGAATGCACGGCTATACGAGCGTCGAGGCCATGGCACAGGCCAAGCCCGTGATCGCCTACCTCAAAGGCCCGGAGATGGTGCTGGATCCCGCCGCCTGCCCGATCATCAATGCCCGGCACGACACGATTTTCGACGCACTGCTCTGGGCCGCAAACCATCGCGCAGCCCTCACCGCCATCGGCGAGCAGGGCCGCCGCTATGCCGAACAATGGCTGACAGTAGAGGCCGTTGCTGCCCGTCTTGCGGCAGTCTACCTCGCGACTGCGGACTGGCCGGAACCGGTTACGGACCGCCTGCGCGCCGCCATCGCCACAGAGGCAAAACGCCGCAGCGCCATCCAGAATGTTGAGGACTGGACGCACCCATTCCCGGCAGATGGAGCCACTACCGGATAAATCGTAGTTCAGTTCTTGCCGGTCCGGACCCCGTCCGCCGCAGCGCTGGCCGCTTTATCTTTGCGCAGTAAATCCTTGGGCCGGATCGTGAACGAGTTCATCGCCCATTCGGATGCCTCCGCATTGGGATCGGAGCATTTTTCCTGCTGCTGATACGGCGTGATGCGGCATGTCGAATTGATATAACGGGCGCGAACGTGGATCGTGACTTCGTCGCTCAGATCCGTTTCCGGATCAAAAGCGATGTCGGTCTTGCGCAGCGGCATCTTCAGCCCATAAGTCCACTCGTTTTCATAGGGAAGCTGACGCTCTGCCGCAGCCTTGAGTTGCATCATATAGGCCATGCCCTGACGACCGGCCTTGTCCGCATAGATCCGGTACTTGAACAGATCCCGCACCGGCATCCCGCCGCTGGTATCGGCAATACCCATGGCCTTGCGGTAGTTCGCGCTCGTGTGCTTGTGGTTGGTCAGCGTGAATGCACCGGCCCTGACGCTGCCGAACTGCCACGCCGCGGTACCGGGCACATAGAGATCCAGAAACGCGTCGAGGTATGACCACGTTTCGCCGTCGTGCACCTCGACCGCCGTGTGTCCGCCACCGGGATAGAAAACTCGGTTCACCGGATGAAACCCGCCTACGCCCCGATAACGCAGACCGCCGATTTCCAGCATGGCACCCATCATGTCATTGATGCCGCCACAGGCTGCGATACCGGCCCGGAAAACATCAATCGGCGCAATCTCGATCGTATTGCCACCCCACACATAGTTCATCCGGCTGAAGTTATAGACTTCTGCAATCTTGTCGCGACCGGACAGATGCAACTGCAAGAGCTTTGCTGTCTTTACAAAATCAGCAAAGGTAACGTTGCTTTGGCTTCGCCGGTATCCCATCGCGCTGATCCTGAAGGGAACGCGAAAGGATGAGTCGGACGTCACCTGGCGCAGGGTCGATGTGAAAAGATGGTAGGTCTGCCCCTGCAGTCCGGTAAAATCGAAGTCACTGCTCGACGCATCGGAAACGGCATGGCTGGGCACGAGCGGCGGGTAGCGCCAGACATGAGGACTGTTGAATTCCGGCGACAGGTCGAATTCGAAATAGACGTTCTCGAGCTTGCTCCCGAACAGTTCGCGCCACCAGCTTCGTTTCACACGCACGAGCGGGAACTGCGTATCCCGATCCTCGATCTTGAGCGCCAGCTTGGGAAGCGTCGGGTTGGTCCTGACCGTCGGGATTTTTGACTGTCCGGTATGGGCCTTGAAACGATCCGAGCCCCATGGCGTATACCGGCTGAAATCACCGCTGGCATCGCGCAGCTTCGGCTTGCTCATGTTCAGCGCGCCAACCTGATCCCACGCCACATCCTTGATCTGCGGAACATAGGGTTCGGTGCTCAGCTCCCAGCGGTTGAGCAGCTTCAGTTCGGCATCGGAAAATTCGGGCGCGAGAAACTTGGCTTCACTCTGCCAGATTTCCCGCTTTTCCATATCGGCTGTACGATTGAGCACCACGCCGAGCCAGCTCATCAGTTGCTGTGTTGCCTGATCGAGCTTTGTCAGTTCCGCAGCGGATTTCTTGGCGAAAGCAGCAATCTCCCCGGAAAGCCGGGTCAGCTCCTCAGCCAGGGCCTGACGATCCGGCACGGCATCAACGGGCTTCGACGTCGCTTCATCCAGCGTTCGAGGCAAGGGATCAGCGCAGGCGATAGAGCCGGCAGCGGTCAAGAGCAGTGCAAAAACGATACGCAACATATTTGGACAATAGTCAGCTGGACGAACGATGACAACCACAGCCTCGCCGCAAGGCGAGACTGTCAAGAGCGCCCGGTGATGCTCATTCGCCTCAGAACTGGAAGTCGGCCGAGGTGATCAGGCTTTGGTTGAGGCCAAGCAGCGTAATGGTTGAACCCGCAAGCGTTCCCGAACTGAATGTGATCAGCGCATTGGTACCGCCACCGATTGTAATCGCGGATCCGATCGAACCTGCGGTGTAGCCACAGCCCGTCAAGCGGATGACATCGGAGCCATCGGTAAAGTCAGAGATGATATCGGCGCCAATATCCCCCGCCACGTAGCCAAAAATATCGGCCCCGCCCAAGCCGCGCATGGTATCGTTGCCCGCACCGCCGAAAATGCTGTCGACATAGTTCGAGCCGTAAATCACGTCCGCGCCGCCCTGCCCATAAAGGCCGAGTCCATTCGCGCTGTTGTTGCCATAGAGCACGTTGGAACCGGAGTTGCCGTAGGCTGACGTGGCACCGCCATAAACAACCAGTTGCTCGACCTCTGACGCAAGCCCTGCAACACTGTAGTTGGCATAAAGCGTATCAAAGCCACCGCCGGACGCTTCCTGAATCACATCGCCGGACGAGGTAGAGTAATAAACGTCATCGTTGTTGCCTCCATTCATGGTGTTGTTACCACCCAGCCCCTGCATGACGTCATTGCCGTCACCGCCGTAAATCTGGTCGGATTGTGCGCCACCAATGATCCAGTCCTTGCCCCCAAGACCATAAATCGACATCGCGGTCGTGTTGTTGTTGCCGAAGAGGTTGTTATCCTGGCTGTTTCCGTTGAGGACCGATGCTCCGCCCCAGATGATGGCTTGTTCGACGTACACAGCAAGGCTCGGCAGACTATAGTTGATGTAGAGCGTATCAAACCCGGATGCGGAAGCCTCGATGATCACATCGCCTGAGGACGTGGAGTAGTAGACGTCATTGCCCGTACCACCGGCCAGCGTATTATTGCCCCCCAGCGCCTGGATGACATCATTGCCGGTATTGCCGATCAGGGAATCACTGAAGCCCGAACCGATGATCCAATCATCGCCGGCTCCGCCATCGAGCGTCACTGCCGCAGCAGCATTGTTGCCGAACAGGTTGTTGTTGTCGGAATTGCCGGTTACCTGCGTGGCCGCGCCATAGACAACCGCCTGCTCGACATTCGCTGCGAGCGTGAGGTTGGCCTGCGTATAAACGGTGTCGAGACCATTCCCGGCGGTTTCGACGATGTTATCCGCCTCGACAAGGTAGTAAACGTCATCACCCGCCTCGCCATACAGCGAGTCCTGCCCGAGCGCGGAATAATAGCCGAGGATGACATCGTTGCCGGTGCCGCCATAGATGGCATCGGCATGGTTTGAGCCGTAGAAAATGTCATTGCCCTCATAACCATAGAGGGACGAGCCCAAAGACAGCAGCGTGCTGTTGAGAACATTGTCCGCAGTGTTGCCATACCCCGTCCCGGCCCCCGGTGTCAGAACCAACTGCTCGACATTGGCGGCGAGCGTGTAATTGGCCGACGAATAGACGGTATCGAACCCTTCGAGGGAATTTTCGATAATAATGTCGTTCGTGGAATTGACCGTGTAGACATCATTGCCCGCGCCACCGGCCAGCGTATCAAGGCCGTCGCCCGCCAGAAGCTGGTCGTCGCCGATCCCGCCAACCAGCGAATCCGCACCCGCGAGCCCGAAGAGGATGTCGTTGCCATCGCCTCCATTGATCGTGTCGGAACCGGACGTGCCATTGACGACATCATTGCCCGCCTGCGCATTCCAGGTCGCAAACGGCACGATCAGGGTTACAGTGTCGTCGCCTGCCGTGAAGATCGTCGAAGGCTGGGCGTAGAGAGTGTAGGTGCCTGTTTCGGTGGGCGAATAGCCAATGCACCCAAGGTAGTAGAATCCGCTGGTCTGAACGGTGTAGGTGATGAACGCATTGTTCCCATAGCCGCTCTGATCGTCAACGCTCAGAAGCGTTCCGGAACTGTTGTAGAGACCAAGAAGCGGATCAGCGAGCGTGCCTGATCCGCTGTCAGCTCCCATCATGTCGAAATAATATGTAACACCGGCGGTCAGAGAAATCCGGAACCAATCCATATCGTCGGCGGTCTCGATCCAGCCGGTCGCCTGCCCGTTCACGGACAGAGTCCCCATCGGGCTGCTCAAATCCGTCCGTGAATCAGCATAGTCGTCTGCGGGCACCGCGTCGTCGTTCGTGATCGTGCCAACGCCGGTACCGTCAGCAATCGTCGTCCCGCCCTGTGCGTTGGAAAGCACGAGATTGAACGTCTCGTTGGGTTCCGATGTCGTATCGCCATTGATTATGACACTGACGACCTGCGAGGTCACACCGACGCCGAATGTCAGGGCGCCCGCCGTTGCAACAAAGTCCGCCCCCGCAACTGCGGAACTACCCGCCGTGGCATAATCCACCGTCGCCGCGTTGGCTGCGCTGCCAGTCCGCATCACGGTAAAAGTCATCACCTTTGTGCCGGAATTGCCTTCCGTTATGCTAGCGTCTGACACACTGAACGCGCCATCGCCGGTGACCACCGCGCCATAGATCGCCTGAATGCCCGCGATATCATCCGCCTGCGGCGTCGTGATGGCGGGGTTGTAGTAGGGCTCCATCAGCGAATTGCCGACATACGTATGATCGAGCCCCAGCGCATGGCCGATTTCGTGGGTCGCAACAGCCAGAAGGCTCGATTGCGTCCAGAAGCTGCCCTCGCCGCTATCGAATATAAGGTCGCCCGACAGGGCATAGTCACCCGCATTGCCCGCGGTTTGCGGCAGGAAGGCGGAACCCAGCGTGTTGCTCACGCCATCCATGGATGCGGTGCCAATGCGGATATTGCCCGTCATCCCGGAGCCCATGGCTCCGCCGCCGTCGGCAACGTACTGGAAGGAAATATTGGCGACGGCAGACCACGCCGCAAAAGCCTGCGTCAGAATGGCAACATAGTCGAAGGTAAACACCGACGACATCGACAGGGTCGTGCCGCTGAACCAGCTGGCGTAGCCGGACGCATTTGCTTCGCCGGCCCCGGCAATGCTCCAGGTCACGACGCCGCCAGAGGTGCCCATGGTCCCCGACGGGCCCCACTTGGTGTTGCTGAGCGTGTAGCTGACCGGCCCCGAAGTGCTCAGATCCTGCGCCGCCACAGCGTCACGCTGTGCTCCATTTGCCGACACCAGATCTTCGCGCAACGTGCTTGATGCCGGTGTCGCCACAGCAGCGGCAGCCGCTACTGCTTCGTCCCGGTGGGCCTGCATGATCGAGGAAATGGAAAACATTGCACGTCTCCGGGACAGCGCTCGGCTGGTGAAATCAATTGCGGTAACACTTTGGTCATTCAGATATGAACAAGCGCAAAACCACGTCGGGGTGCCTATAGGGCAGTTGGCAATATAGCAAGGGAAGCATTGCAATTTATGTGCGAATTTGCACTTTGTAGAAAGTCAGCAACACCCGTCAGTCGAGTACCGCCAGTGAAATCTCGCGACTAAAGGCACGGAATAGATTATACCCGTCCCAAACAACGTTGAAATCCAGTGCAGCGCCGAAAGGAACGATCCGATCAATACCGCGCGGCTGAGTCGTGGAGAGGTAATCCCGCCACTCGTCTTTTCCAATACCATGGGAAATGATGGTCTGATTTCGTCGCGTCAGATGCGGTGTCAAAGCATCAAGGCTGTCGACGATGACTTGCAGGAACAACCCGCCGCCGCAATGCTCGTCGAAGGGAATGCCTCCAAGGGTTGCAACATCAACCACCGTCGTCGCATTGTCGCCGCGCGGCCCTGCCTTGTGCCCGCCAAGCTGCGCCATGAACGATTGTTCGGCGAGCAGCTTGTTGAGGTAATCCATCGCGGACAATTCCGGCGCCTCACGCACCAGTTCAGCCTGGAGCCGCGCCCAGAACTCTGCCGACGCCGCTTCGCCATCTGCCTTGCTGCCACGCCAGATCACAGCGCGCGGCGAGGAGCAGGCCATCTGGCCGAACCAGTAGCTGTCATTGCGGAAGGCACGGGCCAGCCCGGCCTTGTCTTCATACGCGCAATAGGCCGCAGCATCGAGCACCGCCAGCGATACCTTGTCGGCAAAGCAGACATCAATGGCGCGCGGTTGCAGCGGAATCGCCCTCAGCGCATTGACCGTTGCATCCCCGCCCCAGACAATCCTGAGATCGCAAAGATCGGACAGTGCCTTCGAGATCGCGGCATCATGCTCATAGCGCACGATGGCAAGTCGCGCCCTCAGAGCAGCATGGGCGGGCTGATCGAGCAGCCGCCCCAGGATGCCGATGAGCGCGCCCATCAGCACATTCTCGCGGCTGGAGACGCGAATGATGTTCACGTTGCCCACCAACAGCGAAATCACCAGCGAGTAGAGGAAAATCGTATCGACATTGGACGGCGCGATGTGAAACGCCACGCCGCGCGCCGCCAGCGCGCCGGAATGTTCGAGCGCGGAAAACGACGCCTGCAACTGCTTCAGCCGCGCCGTCCGCGCCCAATAGGCAAAAGACATCGCTTCGGGATGCGCCCGAAACTCCGGGGATTTCAGAATGTCCTGCGACAGTGCGCCGACGAAGGCCAATGCTTCGGGCGAAAACGGCGGCAAAACCCGCTCGGCGGCAATTGCCTCCAGCGCGCCCCCCCGCGGCACCACAACGCCGATCTTTGCAAGGCTCATGCTGCCTGCCCCGCATGCGTATCGCTGCACCCGCGCATTTCAGCCATCGGCACTCGCCCGAACACCGTGAAATAGCGCCCCTTGCGCCCGCAGGGGCAGTTATCCTCACCGTCGAGCCGTCCGCGATCCTCCGTCATCAGCGCATGGCCGGGATAGCTGTGCGGCAGGGCCGAGACGACCTCGATCACCCCCTCCTGTCCCGGCGGCAGAACTGACCAGTCCCTGGGATCACGCACGATCACATCCGACAGGATCGGCGCATGGAGATGCCCGGCCTCGCATTCGACATAGATGGAGCCTGTCTGCTCGACCATGCCGTAGAAGTTATGGACACGGCTCACCCCTGCCCGCGCCTTGAGTTCAGCCTTGAACACCTCGTTGCTCACCGCCTCGTCCTGCAACTTCTTCCAGCCGCCGGAATGGATGAGGATCGCATCCTCGACCTTGAGCGTTTCCCCGGATTTCTGAAGCGCCTGCACGAGGTACTTCCACACCATGAAGGTGAAGCCGAAGATCAGGATGGTCTGGCCCCTGTGCTTTTCGAGCCAGGCGCGGAGTTCGTCCATGCGGAGCGCCATCGTCTCGTCGGCCAGCGCATAGAAATGGTCGCGCCCGAAGTTCGACAGGCCGAGAATGCCCGCCCCGCGCGCCGAGAAGAAGCGTCGGTCCTTCACCACCGCCGGATGGTCGATGATCAGCATCGGCAGGCGCTTCGGCCCAATGAAGCTCTGGATCACCTTCACCAGCGCCCGCGCCTGCAACTGCGCGGTGCGACTGTCGAGAAAGATGCGCGAGGGCGTCTGTCCGGTCGTACCCGAAGAGGTCAGCGTCTTGAAGACATTCGCATCAGGAATGGATTTCAGGCCGAAGCGCTTGAACATCCTGACCGGCAGGAAGGGAATATCGGCCACCGCCCCGGCTTCGCCAGCCTTGGCACCATAACCATCGAGAATCTGGTGATATTCCGGGCAGCCGTCATAATGGTGCTGCGTCAGTTCATTGAGAGCGGCCAGCAGCAGCCGGTCCTTGTCCTTCTGCGCCAGCCCGAAGGTCTCCGCATCAAACAGGGCATCAATCGCGCTCATGCCGCACCACCTTCGCTGACGAGATCAAGGAGCGCCTTGTAGCGCACCTTACCCGATTCCGAGCGCGGAATCGCGGCGACGGACTTAACCTCCACCGCGCGCGGCGGAAATGTGTACGCCGTGATGATGGCCTGCTTGAGCGCGGCAGCATCGGCCCCCGCCTCAATGGCGACACACAACCAGTTGTCGCGGCCCACGCAAGCCGCTGTGTAGCCGAGCCGCTTTGCCAGCCCCTCGACGTCATCGAGATTGACGCGGTTGCCCTGCAACTTGAGGAAGCGGCTCTTGCGCCCGGTGATCGCATAGCTGCCGTCGCCATTGCGACGGGCCAGATCCCCGGTCGCCAGCCGCCCGCCCATCACATCGCCGAGCGAAAGATCAGCCGCCCCTTCCGCATAGCCCATCATGATCGCCGGGCTGCGGCAGACAAGTTCCCCCTCGGTGCCATCCAGCACCGGCTGGCCATCCTCGCCCAAAAGATCGAGCGCAACGCCCGGAATCGGAATGCCGATGGACGCCGGATTGCCCCGGGCCATCGCCGGCGGCAGATAGCTGATGCGCGGTCCCGCCTCGGTCTGTCCGTACATGACGACGAAGCTGAGCCCCTTCTCCTCCGCCAGCGTCGTAAAGGCCGTCACAAGCTCCGGCGACAGTTTGCCGCCTGCCTGCGTCAGCGTTTTCAGCCCGGCGAAATTGACCCGCTTCGGCCCAAGCCGATGCAGCATTTCGAAGTGGAAGGGCACGCCCGACAGCGAGGTCGCGCCTGAGGCCTCAAGCCGTTGCCAGAATTCGCGCTGCATCATCGTATGGTTGGTCAGCGCCAGCGTCGCCCCGGCCAGCACATGCGAATTCACGATGGAATAGCCGAAGGAATAGTGCATCGGCAGCATCAGGAACGGCACGTCCGCATCCGCGATGCCGAGATAGTCGATGATGGCGCGCGCGTTGGCTTCCGCTTGCCCCCAGGAATAGCGGGCAAGCTTGGGTGAACCTGTACTGCCGGACGTGGAAAGCAGCACGGAAAGATCTGGATGGAGTTCAGGCAGCGGCCCTGCCCCGGCCTTTGCGGTCGCCGGCTCATCGGGCGCCACCACGAGATCGGGGCGATAAAGCCGCTCGATTTCAGCCAGCAGATCCGGCGCCACCGACCGGTCGAGCATCAGCACGGCATGGCCGGAAGCAACTGCCGCCAGATAGGCCGCAAGCGAAGGCACCGTATTGCTGACCAGAAGGACGACAAACGCCTTGGGCCGGCTGAGCCCTGCCAGAAGCGGCAGGCCACGCGCCATGACCTCGCCGTAGGTGAGGCTCTGCCCGGCATCGTCGGTGGCAAGAATCTTGTCTCGATAACGAACCAGCGCGTCCGCGAGCGATATCATGGCAACTCCGGAAAGGATTGCCTGCCGCGCGCCCCTCGCGGCCGGCCAGAACGGGATCAGACGTTGACGCTGTACTTGCGCAGGATCTCGCGCGCCTTGCCCACCGAACTCATGTCGATCACATCGTTGGTGTCGAGCATGATGTCGAACGCGCCTTCAAGTTCGGCAATCAGCGCCATATGCGCCACGGAATCCCACTCGGGGATCGAGTTGTATTCGAGGCCATCGACGATCCGCGCCTGTTCAATTTGCAGGCCGGCGGCGAATGCGGAGAGGAAAGCAGCGTCCTGCGAAGCGGTCTCGGTCATGTCAGTCGATCCAGATATCAAGCGGGGAAATTCCCCCGCAGTGGCTGCAACGCACCCGATGGCACGCACTGCCCGATTTTCGGCGTCTGTGTAACGGTTAAGCCCCGCCCCTGCAACCCTCGTTCAGACGAGCATCCCCCCATCGACCCCCAGCACCTGCCCGGTGACATAGGCCGAGGCATCGCTGGCAAGAAACAACGCGGCCTGCGCGATATCCTCTGCTTTGCCAAGGCGGCCCATCTTGATGTTGCCGACAATTTTCGCATGCTTTTCCGCCGGAACGGCCTTGATCATGTCCGTGTCGATGAAGCCGGGCGCCAGCGCATTGACGCGGATGTTCTGCGGGCCAAGCTCTTTGGCGAGCGAATAGGTGAAGCCGATCACCGCCGCCTTGCTGGCCGCATAAACGGACTGCCCCTCGTTGCCGACCCGCCCGATGATCGAACTCAGCGAAATGATCGAGCCCGACTTGTTCCGCGCCATCATGCGCGCTGCCATCTGGCTGCACAGGATCACGCCCTTGATGTTAGTGGCGATCACATCGTCAATCAGCGCTTCCGGCGCCATGCCGATCAGCGCGTCGCGCAGGATGCCGGCGTTGTTGACGAGCACATCGAGCCGCTTGTGCTCCTTGTGCACCGCCATGAACCCGGCCTTCACTGCTTCTGCCGAGGTCACGTCGAAATAGGACGGCTGCACCGGAACGCCGAACTCGGCGGAAATTCCAGCCGCCAGCGCGTCCAGCGATCCGACCGTGCGCGAGTTCATGATGACGGTTGCGCCTGCGCTGGCGAACAGCCGCGCCATGGCAAGGCCGATGCCGCGGTTGGCGCCCGTGATGAGCGCGATCTTGCCGGAAAGAGGCTTGGCAGAAATCATGTCGGTTTCCAGGGATTGGTTCAGGCGTTGGAATAGAGTTTGCCGGGCCGTCCGGCCTGCCACTGGCCGAGGGCCTCGGGAAGCGTCAGGGATTTAAGGCCGCGCTTGTCCATGGCCGCGACCAGATCATCGAAGAACGAGCGCGCGCCATAGCCGTCATAGCGGAGCTTGGCAGGATCCTCGCCCGCCTTGAAGGCCGAAGCTCGCTCGACATAATAGGCGTAGTTCGGCGTATTGAGTTCGTAGTGAATCGGGTGGAAGTCGAACACCAGCACCTGTTCGCTTTCGACCGCCTGTGAAATGAACTTCGGATCAAAAATCCGGTAATCGCCCACGGTATCGAAATCGGTGCGGTTGAAGTCGTTGTTGTCCATGTAATAGATCGGCATCTGCCAGACGCCCCACGGCACGAAGAAGGGCGAGATGTCCGTGCGTCCGAACGTATCCACCGTCGAGGCGATGGTGTAGCCGAGCTTGCCGATCCGCACGCCGACATACTGGCTGAAGACCAGAGAATGGGCCCGCCAGCAGGTCGCCTTCGGAAAGGTCTCACGCCACTCCCGAAGGATCGCTTCCCAGTCAGACTTGTCGCCAAGGAACGGGTGCGGTGCGACCTCATGCCCGGCATCAGCCAGAAAATGAAACGCCTCGGTGCAGAAAAACGTGCCCCGCCCCGGAAAGCGGCAGCCCTTCAGCCACGCCCGCATCTGGGCATCCGACATGTGGTCCGTATCGAACGTCAGCGCGATCATGACATCACCGGCATCGGGCGGGCAAAGGTCGGCAGCATCCGCACGCCCGGCGCGACATCCTTGGCGATTGCCGCGCCCATGGCGATCCAGGCCTTGTCGCCAACGACGAGCGAATTGGCGATGACCGCGTTCGGCCCCACCCAGACATCATCGCCAAGGCGCGTCGCTCCGCCGATCGAAGACCCCGCAACCAGCCGGCAATTGGCTCCGATCACCGCCGCATGGGCGACATGCACGAGATGATCGATCTTGCAGTTGGCACCAATCACCGTCGCACCGCCGAAAACGGACCGGGCGATACAGGCATTGGCGAGCACATGCGTCCCCGCCGAAATCGTCACACCGCCGGCGTGAGGAACATAGGTCACCACCCCGTCGATATAGCGCATCTCGAACCCCGGTCCGCCGATGGCAACACCCGGCCCGATGAAGCAGTTCTGACCGATGAAGGTGTTCTCCTCGATCACGACATTGGCGCTAATCACAGCCCCCGCTTCGATCACGACGTTCTCATCCGGAATGACGGCGGTGCGGTGCACCTTCGCCGCTGGATCAATCACGGTCTTCTGGCGGCGCGTATAGAAACCTGGGTCCCGCTCGCAGAAATGAAAATGGAGTTTCAGGAACACATCGAGCGGCTTTTCCGCCACCAGAACCCCGAGATGCGGAGGAATGCTCTCAGCGTGCTCGTCCGTTGTCACCACGCAGGAGAAATTGCCGATGTTCTCATCGAACTGCGGACGGAACTTCGGATCGTAATAGATCGTCAGCATCTCCGTTCCGAAATTGCGGAACATGCCGAGATTGCCGAAGCGCCCGTTGCGATGCACGCGCCCGCCGAACAGGCGCGCGACGTCATGCAGGTCGCGGGTTTCATTCGACTGGAATGGCAGGGCGATCATTGTGCCGGCGTCCCGTCGAGGTTCTTGCCGTAGGCCTTTGTGACCATGCGGTTCAAGGTCTGGTAGAAAACATCGTTGGAATAATACTTCTTGTACCATTCCTTGCCGGCCTTGCCGACAGCAGCCCGGCGCTCGGGGTCGCGGTAAAGGTCAGCCATTGTATCGCCGATCTCGACGTAGTTGTTGGTGATGATGAACGGCGGCAACTCATCAAAGCACCAGGTGTGCAATTTGGAATTGTAGTTCGTCAGGATCGGACGCTCGCACTGCATCGCCTTGGGCGGAATACCGCCGAAGGACAGTGGCGGGCCGAACTGGTCTGCCACCACATCAGATGCCATGATGTAACGCATGAACGAACGATGCGGCTGCGATTTCATCCACATGACGCGCGAACCGATGCCGAGTTCGGCGATCAGTTCCTTCGATTTCTGGATCATCTGCCCGGCCTCGACCAGGATGAGCAGACCACGCACTTTGTGAACATTCACAAGCCGCGCGAACCCCTCGATCATGAGGTCATTACCCTTGTCCCAGTTGCTGTCCCGGTGGCCCTTGTCCCAGTGGTGGCGGCTCGGGTTGAACACGATGAAGTCGCAGTCGAAACGCGCCTCCATCATCTGGCGGAGCCGAGCGGCCTTTTCGCGCTGGACATCGATGTTGTCCTCCATCGTCGGATGGGGAATGAACACATAGTTCTTGAGCCCCATCTTGTCGGCAGCGCGGTTGTTGTCGCAATTCGTCACGAATACACCAGCGGCATTCTGGTAGACGGCCTTGGTCTGACGCCCGATGTAGCTCTGTTCGAACGGCAGGTTGCGGATCGTCCCGTGTTCGAGGGCAAAATACGATTTGCCGACGGCCATCGGCCAGATGCCATCCGTCGCGTAACCCACCACCACATCGTAATGCGAAAACAGGCGCCGCCAGAGATGCGCGTCATAGTCGTAATGATGCACCTCATCGCTCAGTTTTGGCGGCTTGACGATTGCGGTCAGGTCCCGAACGATCTTGTCCCAGGCGTTCACCGCCTCATGATCAATTTCCGGCCCGAGTTTCGGGTCCGGATTAGGTGTGCCCAGTCTGAGACTGCGCAGGGTTGCCTTGGCCTCGGACAGGCGGCGATAGATGTCGCCACGCTCAACGTCCGACATGACGGGCTGCTGCGCCGCGGGGATGAGGCTGGCAAGCCGGCTCGAAGCACGGTTCGTGTTGACCCACTCGGCGCCGGGAAATTCTGCCTTCGTCTGCTGCGCGGCCCCGGGATGGTCGAGGCCACTCAGCCCGCGAAAGATCATACCAAACCGTGAATTCCACAGCCTGTGCCCGAACATGCCGATCCTGCCGGAGGAAATCATGCGGCGGTAGCGCGCAAGGAGCCGGCGCAGGATGGCCGCCTTGCGATGCTTCCCCTCGTTCAGCGCGATCAGATACTGAATCGCCATGTGGCGCGGCCCCTGCGCGATCCAGTCGGGCCGCTTGTAGCCATGTAGGTTGGTCCTGTGCCAGCCGGGAAAGAAATCGTCGCCCCAGTCGCCCTCGATCTCTGCGTCTTCCCATTCGGGGCAGCCATGCGTGTGGTAATAATCGGCAACCAGCAGATGGGATTCGATGCCGCGCTCATTGAGAAGCCGCGAGGCGATGAAGCCGTTGTTTGCGATGTTGCCGATATGAAGAACTTTAAGAGGGCGCGGCTTGCCATCGGAATTGCCGGTGGCGGCGCTCTGAGTGCTGTTTTGCGTATCAGACATTCTGGCGATTCGGTTGGCGCAACGCCGCACTTCTGCCGCTTCGCGCATCACAGACCATGAAATCGGGCAAGTATTCCGCCCCGTTAAGGCTCGCGCCCTAGCATATTCGGCGAATGCAGGCAAACACCCTCGCAGGTGATGGCATGTGCAGGCCGCTGATGTTAAAGGCCTCGAAACGGTGGTGCCTCATGCGACAGCTTGCAAACGCGAACTGATCGTGGTTGACGCTGCTTTGCTCGGGCAGCGCGCCATTGTGCGCCGCTTTTTGTGCAGGAGAATGCCAATGTGCGGCCTTGCCGGCATTTTTGATTTCGACGGACGCGCGATCAACATCGATCACCTCCAGTCCATGACAACAGCCATCGCCCATCGCGGACCGGATGGCGCCGGTTTCTGGGATGGCGGCCACATCGGCCTTGGCCATCGCCGCCTTGCGATCATCGACCTCTCCGAGGGCGGTCACCAGCCGATGTCGACGCCCGATGGCCGCTATGTCATCAGCTACAATGGCGAGATCTACAATTTCGAGGATATCCGCCTTCAGTTGCAGCAGAAGAACGTCCGGTTCCGGTCGCGCTCTGATACCGAGGTCATCCTTCAGGCGATTGCGACCTGGGGCCTTGAGAAGGCTGTGCTCAAGCTCAACGGCATGTTCGCCTTCGCGGTTTATGACCGGCACGCCCGCCGCCTGACGCTGGTGCGCGACCGCTTTGGCGTCAAGCCGCTCTATTACGCGCAAGTGGGCCAGACCCTGCTGTTCGGCTCGGAGATCAAGGCGCTGGTGCAGCACCCGCAGTTCCGGACCCGCATCAATCTGCCCGGACTTGTGGAATACCTCACCTTCCAGAATTTCTTCGGGGAGGAAACGCTCTTTGCGGGTGTGAAGCTGCTGCCTGCCGGCTGCTATGCAGTGGCGGAACTGGCCGACAGTCCGCGCCAGGGCGAACTGCGCGTCACCCGCTACTGGGACTATCATTTCGAGGAACCATCCTCCCCGCGCTCGGAGGCAAGCTATCGCGAGGAACTGTCGCATCTGTTCCATCAGGCAGTGCGCCGCCAGCTTGTCAGCGATGTGGACGTGGGCGCCTTTCTGTCCGGTGGCATGGATTCGGGATCGATCACGGCGGTCGCCTCGCGCTACCTGCCGATGATGCGCACCTTCACCTGCGGCTTCGACATGTCGTCGGCATCGGGGATTGAATTGTCGTTCGACGAGCGTCTCACCGCCGAGCGCATGTCGTATCTGTTCAAGACCGAGCACTACGAAATGGTGCTGAAGGCCGGCGACCTTGAGCGCGTCATGCCGCGCCTTGCCTATCACCTTGAGGAACCGCGCGTCGGCCAGTCCTACCCGAATTTCTACATTTCGCAGCTTGCCAGCAAATTCAACAAGGTGGTGCTGGCCGGCACGGGCGGCGACGAGCTCTTCGGCGGCTACCCCTGGCGCTATTACCGCGCCGTGGTGAACAACGATTTCGACCACTACGTCGATAATTATTTCGAGTTCTGGCAGCGCATTTTCACGCAAGGCCAGTTGAAGCGCGCCTGCGCTCCCATCTGGAAAGACATCAAGGACATTTCGCCCCGCGATATCTTCAAGGGCGTATTCAAGCAGCATTCGGACCAGCTGACGAGCCCGGCGGATTACGTCAACCACTCCCTCTATTTCGAGTGCAAGACCTTCCTGCACGGCCTTCTCGTCGTCGAGGACAAGCTCTCCATGGCCCACAGCCTTGAGACGCGGGTGCCGTTCCTCGACAACGATCTGGTTGATTTCGCCATGAAACTGCCGGTCAGCATGAAGCTGAAGCGTCTCGACGAGATCGTGCGGCTCAACGAGAACAAGGCTGGCCAGGACAAGATCGCGAGCTATTTCAACAAGACAAACGACGGCAAGCTGCTGCTTCGCTCGATGATGACCGACCTGCTGCCGAAAGACATCGTGGAGCGCGAGAAGCAGGGCTTCTCGGCCCCCGATGCGAGCTGGTTCAAGGGCGAGAGCATCGATTACGTGCGCGAGCGCCTGCTTAATCCCAAGGCCAGGATTTTCAATCTGCTGTCTTATCCGGTGGTCGAGGAACTGCTGGCGAGCCACATGTCCGGCAAATCAAACCGCCGCCTGATGATCTGGTCGCTGCTGAACCTTGAGGAACTGTTCGACCGCTACGATCTGGTCTCCTGATCAGAGCCGCGTTCCGCCGAAGGAGGAATAGCCGGCATTCACCGTGCAGGACGCATTGGTGAAGACATGGATTTCCACGGTGTCGCCGGCATTCAGCTTGAGCAGCGAGTTGATTTGCAGCGCGTCGGTCGCATTGGCCGGGAACGCCTTGCTGATCCAGCTTCCCGAGGGCGCGGAATTCCTGGCGAAAGCCACGAGCGGATTGCCCCCGCCGGCACCGAAACTGAGGTGCAACTGGCCCGTGAAGAAATAGACGCCCGCAACAGGGGCAACGAACTGGCTGTTTGTGCCGGAGAAGGCAGCCACCGGAATCCGCGCGGTCGAGAACCCTGTCACCTTGGTCCAGTTGGAACTTCCCGTGATGGCGACCGCCGCTGCCGTCTGGTAATCGAAGGCACCGGGATCACCGCGCCCTACCGTGTCGACATACCCCTTGGTGGCAAGGCCCAGCGCCGTTGTCGGTGCCGCGGCGGCCTGCGCCAGCCCCGTTGCAGGGTCAACCGTCAGCGCATTGATCCAGGCATTGCCGTCTGCGCTGACCTTGACCCGGAACTGCGCATCGCCGGCAAGCCCAACCTCCGCCCTGCCCGCATAATCGGTCTGGAACAACAGGCTTGCCGTGTCGGACACCAGCTTGCGGTTGATCTTCACCCGCGAACTTGCGCCGTCGTGATCAAACAGCACGTTGGCGCTTTTCACGGCGAGACGCTGCGTTGCATCAGCGGTTGCGGCAATGCCGAGGTACTCGAAAGCACTGCCAAGCGGGCGCCAAAGCGTCCCCGTGAAGGTGTAGATGGCATCGCTCGCCACGACATAGGCGAGCCACCCCCTGGCCGGCGCGTGGAACCGCCACGCCGCATCCCGCACCACCGCAACCCGGCCTGCCTTGCCGGCAAAGGCCCCGGTCGGCGCCGTACCAACCAGATAGCGCGCGCCCTCGGCCGGGCTGGACGGCGGCACATTGACCACCCCCTCTACCGACAATTGCACCAGCGCATCGATCTGGAGCAAGGCCTCGTTATGCGTCACATGTTTCTGCGCCTGCCCGGCAGCGAGAAGCGGCAATTGCAGGTTCGTCGTCTGGGTGGTAACCGTCATGTCAGCCTCTTAATGTTTTTTCCTATTTATGGTTTATTTTCCTATTTGTCAAGCCGCCCACCTCCCGTACTCCGTTTCATGGATGCGTCACAGACGCCTCCCAACGCCCCGATATTCCCCGTTTCGGCGCCAGAAACTTGACGCACCATGCTGCGGCGCCTATGCGTCGTGCGAAATTTTGAGGGTTTGTGCATGATCCGCCATGACGCCACCTTCCGGTCAGACCAGCCCATGCGCGAGGTTCTGCTGGGGGTTCTCCACTGGCCGTTCTGGCTGACGCTGGCCTGGACCGACATCCGCGGCCGCTATCGCAGAACGGTGCTCGGTCCGTTCTGGACCGGCCTGAACAGCCTTATCTTCATTTGCGTTCTTGCGGTCGTCTACAGCCGTCTTTGGAACATCGAACTGAAGGACTTCCTGCCCTATATCGCCTCGGGCTTTTACGTCTGGGGCTATTTCACGGCGAACATCAACGAATGCTGTCACGCCTTTCACAGCAATGCCAACACCTTGAAATCGTCGCGGATTTCGCCGATTACGATGATCTTTCGTGTCATCGCGCGCAACCTGATCGTGCTGGCCCATAATCTTGTGATCCTAATTGCGATCCTGATCTATTTTGGTCACCCGCCGGGCTGGACCTTTCTGCTCTTCCTCCCAAATCTGATTGTCCTTTCGCTGTTCTGTGTCGGCATCGGCATCTGCCTTGGGCTCGCGTGCAGCCGTTTCCGCGACATTGAACAACTGGTCAGCAGTGCACTGATGATCCTGTTCTTCGTAACACCCATCCTGTGGAAGCCGGAGTTGCTGCCACCGGGCTCGAAATATCTGGCTGATTCAAACCCGATCTATCATCTCATCCGCACCGTGCGTGAACCTCTGCTGGGCATCGTCCCGCCCGCCGAATCCGTCCAGCTATCCATCGTCTTCACTGCGGTTTCGCTGGCGGTGGGACTTTTTGCCTATGCACGGTACCGCGTGCGTCTGACCTATTGGCTCTGAGGTCGCCTGATGTCCTGCTCGATCATTGCCCGCGACGTCTGCGTCGATTTTCCGGTCATCGGCGCGGCGCGCAGCTTCCGCACCGAACTGTTCCGCTCGGCGGTGGGGGGGCTGATCAAGCGCCCCGGCACCGAGAATTCCAGCTCACACCTTATCGTCGTCGAGGCACTGAAGAACCTCAACTTCGAACTTCGCGACGGCGACAGCCTCGGCCTCATCGGCCACAATGGCGCAGGCAAATCCACCCTGCTGCGCACCATGGCCGGCTGCTACATTCCCACCGGCGGCGTTCTGGAAACGCGCGGACACATCATGCCGCTGCTGTCGCTCGGCGTTGGCATGGATGGCGATTTTTCCGGCTACGAGAACATCGCACTGTATGGCCTCCACCTTGGCATGACCCGCAAGGAGGTTGAGGCCGTGACCAATGATATCATCGAGTTCACCGAACTCGGTGACTTCATCAACCTGCCGCTGCGCACCTACTCCTCGGGTATGCAACTGCGTCTCACCTTCGCCATCGCCACCGCCTTTCACCCCGATATCCTGCTGATCGACGAGTTGTTCGGCGTGGGTGATGCCTCGTTCTTCAAGAAGGCCGAAGCGCGGATGGAACGGATGCTGGAGCGCTCGAAGATCTTCGTGCTGGCCAGTCACAGCAACGATCTGATCCGCCGCTACTGCACGAAGGGCATGGTACTCGACAAGGGCGAAATCGCCTATTTCGGCAGCTGTGAAGATGCCATCAATGTCTACAAGGACATGGTGCAGTAAACCCCGCGTCCGGGACAGGTACCATGTGCGGCATCTTCGCCTCGATCGGATTTGAACCGGACCGCCGCCGTATTGCCATGGTCGCGCATCGCGGCCCCGACGGCGAGGGCTGGGAGGTTTTTGCAAGTCCCGCAGGACCGGTTGCGCTGGGCCATCGCCGCCTTGCTATCATCGATACATCCACTGCCGGATTGCAGCCCTTTCAGGACCAGAGTGGTCGCCATGTCATCACCTACAACGGCGAGATCTACAATTACCGCGCCCTCAGGGCCGAACTTGAAGCCACCGGCGTCGCATTTCACACGGAGACCGACACCGAGGTCCTGCTTCAGGCGCTGATCCGCTGGGGCGCGGGGGCGCTGCCAAAACTTTCCGGCATGTTCGCGTTCGTTTACATCGACCGGCAGGAAAACCGGCTCATCGCCGCCCGCGACCGCTTTGGCATCAAGCCGCTGTATGTCAGCCATCGACGCGGCGGCATCGCCTTTGCGTCAGAGATAAAGCAGATTTTGGACCTTGCCGGCCCGGCGCGCGCCAATCCCGCGCGCCTCGCGGATTTTCTCATCGACGGGATTACCGACCACACCAACGAAACGCTGTTTGCGGGCATTCACCAGTTGCGCGGCGGCGAACTGCTGGAACTCGAACTTGCGCCCGAATGCGCCGCTCCCGCGCCGCGCCGTTGGTACACTTTGCCGCCGGCCGGGACGGCGGGCTTCCGCCGGGCCGAGGCCGCCGAGCGCTTCCGCGACCTGCTCACCCGGGCGGTTGCCAGCCATTTGCAGGCGGATGTGCGGATTGGCTCCTGCCTGTCCGGCGGGCTCGATTCTTCCTCCATCGTCTGCCTGATGGCGCAGCTTCTCGGGCAAGGCGATCCCAATCTGAACACCATCACGGCGGCTTACGACGAACGGGCGGTGGATGAACGCGACCATGCGCTTCGCGTTGCCGCACAAGCCGGCGCGAACGCCCATCTGGTCTTTCCAAAGCCGGACGATCTTGCCGCCCGTGCCTCCGACATCACCTGGCATCAGGATGAGCCGTTCGGTTCCACCTCGATCTTCGCCCAGTGGTGCGTGTTCGCAGGTGCCCAGGCCGAGGGCGTGAAGGTGATGCTCGACGGCCAGGGCGCGGATGAAACCCTGGCCGGCTATCATGGCTTGTTCGGTCTCAGAATGCGCGATCTCCTCCGCGAGCGGCGCTTTCCCGAAGCCTTGCGCACCCATATCGGACGCTGGACTGCCCATAACGCGCCATTGCTGCCCCCTCTTGGCAAGGTGCTGATGGCCCTGCGCCATGGCCGCAATGTCGCCCGCTGGCCCGACTGGCTATCGGGGGACGCACAACGACACCTTGATGGCCGGCTGGATGCGCACGCCGCCGCCGCAGATGTGCTCGGCTATGCCCAGCCCACAACGATCGATGCGACCTGCCGCCTGATCACCGCTGCCACAAACCTGCCCATGCTGCTGCATTGGGAGGACCGGAATGCCATGGCGCATGGCATCGAGGCGCGCGTCCCCTTCGTTGACCACGATCTGGTCGAGTTCGCGCTGTCCCTGCCCGCTGATCTCAAGTTCGACGGTGCGACCACCAAAGCCGTGTTGCGGGATGCAATGAACGGCATCCTGCCCGAGGCGACGCGCACCCGGCAAGACAAGCTCGGCTTTGCCACACCCGAAGCGCAATGGCTGCGCGGCCCCCTGCGCCCCTTCGCCGAGGAGGGAATCAACCGCACACTCGCACGTTTTCCTGCCCTGTTCGATCCCGATGGCCTTCGCGGATTTGCCCGCACGGTGCTGAATGGTCAGGGCCGGTTTGACTTTACCCTCTGGCGCATCATCAATCTCGGACTGTGGGGCGAACGGTTCGGCGTCTCGGTCTGAATCGCCTCTCGAAAAGGAACAGCCATGCATATCATCGTTAGCGGCGCGACCGGCTTTGTCGGGCAATCCTTTCTCAGGCAGGCAACCACCGCCGGCCACAAGGTCACGGCGCTGGCCCGTGCCCCTTTCGCTGCGCCCGCCGGTGTCGATGTTCTGGTGCATGATCTCGGCGCGTCGAACCTCACGCTGCCTGCGGGCGCAGATGCCGTGCTTCATCTGGCGCAGGCGCGCAACTACCGTGCCTTCCCGGGCGACGCGCCGGAAATGTTCGCGGTGAACGTGGCCGGCGCCCATTCGCTGCTTCAGGCCGCTGCCGAGGCGAAGGTGGGCCGCTTCTGCATGGTCTCCACCGGCACGGTCTACGATCCCTTCGACAAGCCGATGGTCGAGGATGCCGCGCTCGCCCCGCGTTCCTATCTCGGCGCCAGCAAGCTGGCGGCGGAAGTGCTGGCGAACGCCTACACCGGCCTGTTTCCGGTTTCAGTGCTGCGCCTCTGGGCGCCCTACGGGCCGGGGCAGACCAACCGCCTCGTGCCCGATCTCGTCCGCCGTGTGCGCGATGGCGTCGCCGTCACCCTCTCCGCTGATGGCGAGGGGATGCGTTTCACGCCAACCCATGTCGAGGACATTTCTACCCTGATGCTGGAGGCGTTGAAGGACGGCTGGAACGGCACCTACAATGTCGCGCCAGCAGGCGCCGTCACCATCCGCGCCGCCGCTGACGCTATCGGTGCGGCGCTGGGCAAGGCGCCGGTATTTGAAATCGGCACCGGGGCCGCGCCCGTGCTGGTTCCCTCGCTCGAAAAGCTGGCACGCATCTACGATCTTGCCCGCCTGCGCGCCTTCGCGGATGGCGCCCGCACGATGGTCGGCTGAAACGATGAATGACGCGCGCGCGCTCCGCGTCATTCACACGCCCTATAACATCGCCGGGCAATCGGCGGCGCTCGCTGCGGCCGAGCGGCGTCTCGGCCTCGACAGTCGCAACATCGTGCTGTTCGAAACCGGCAAGGGCTTTGCCGCCGACGAGGCGCTGGTCGCATCCGAACACAACCTGGCCGCCGTCGAACGGGCGCGCTGGACGTTGCTGCGCCGGGCCATGCAGGCCGATGTAATCCACTACAGCTTCGGTCGTTCCATCCTGATGCCGAACGCCTATCCTGATTGCTCGGACCTTTTGCGCCTGCCGCCCTGGCGCTGGCCCCGGCGCCTTTATGCCCGTGCGGTCTGGTTTCAGGATGCGCGGTTGCTCAAGGCCATGGGCAAGCGCATCGTCGTCACCTGGCAGGGCGACGATGCCCGGCAGGGTGACGTACTCAAACGTCTCGGCCGATCGGAAATCGTCGCGGCGGCGGGCTATTATAAGGATGCCACGGATCGCTGGAAGCGTCGGATCATCGACATCTGGTCGCGTCTCGCCGACCGTCAGTTTTACCTCAATCCCGACCTTGGCCATATCCTGCCCGGCACAGCGCGATACCTGCCCTACGCGAGCTTCAACCCTGCAAGCGTAACGCCCCTGCCCCCGGACACCACCGACGTGAACCGTCCGCTGACCATCGTCCATGCGCCCAGCCATCGCGGCGTCAAGGGCACGGCCCATGTGCTTGAAGCCATCGAGCGGTTGCGGGCAACCGGAGCGAACATCCGCTTCCTTGCCGTCGAGAACATGCCGCGCGACCGGGCCCTCGCCACCTATCGCGAGGCTGACATCGTAATCGATCAACTGATGATCGGCTGGTACGGGGGCCTTGCGGTCGAGGCGATGGCGCTTGGCAAGGTGGTCGTCTGCCACATCAATCCCGACGATCTCAAATTCGTACCGCCAGAGCTTGCAGCCACCTTGCCGATCATCCGCGCAAATGCGGCGAATCTCGTGCCCGTTCTGCAAGCGCTGCTCGCCCGTCCGCGGCAAGACCTTGCCGCCATCGGCACAGCAGGGCGCGTTTTTGTCGAGCGCTGGCATGATCCTGATGCAATCGCGGCGGCGATGGTGGCGGATTACAACGAAATCACGCGCCCTTGACAGAACATTTCGACCTTCAGAACCACCAAGCTTGACGCGGTGCAGCGCGCGACCTAAGCCTTGCGCAACATTCCCAGAGGGTGAATTCCATGGATATTGCAGGCAAGAAGCTTGTCGTCATCGGCGGCGCGGGACTCATCGGTTCGCATACGGTGGACCAGCTTACGAAGACCGATGCGAAGGAAATCGTGATCTATGACAACTTCGTGCGCGGCCGCACGGAGAACCTCGCCAACGCGCTGAAGGACCCGCGCGTCAAGATTTTCGAGGCTGGCGGCGACATTACCCAGGTCGACATCCTGGAAGATGCGCTCAAGGGCGCCGATGGCGTGTTCCATTTTGCCGCACTGTGGCTGCTTCAGTGCCACGAATATCCCCGCACGGCTTTCGAGACCAACGTGCGCGGCACGTTCAACGTGCTCGATGCCTGCCGCAAGCAGGGCGTGAAGCGCCTGGTCTGGTCATCGTCGGCTTCGGTCTATGGCGATGCGGTCACCGAACCGATGGATGAGGACCATCCCTTCAACAACCAGAACTTCTACGGCGCCACCAAGATTTGCGGCGAAGCCATGGCCCGTGCCTATCATCACCGCTACGGCCTTGAGTACATCGGCCTGCGTTACATGAACGTCTATGGCCCGCGCCAGGACTACAAGGGCGCCTATATTGCCGTCATCATGAAGATGCTCGACGCGATTGATCGTGGCGAGGGCCCGACGATCATGGGCGACGGCTCGGAAGCCTTCGACTTCGTGGCGGTCGAGGATTGTGCCGCTGCGAACATCTGCGGCATGAAGTCGGAAGCCAAGGATCGCTTCTACAATGTCGGCACCGGCAAGCGCACCTCGCTCAGGGAAATCGCCGAGAAGCTGTTGAACCTGACCGGTTCCAACCAGCCGATCAAATTCGCTCCACGCTCGCAGGCCACGCTGGTGCGCAACCGCATCGGCGACCCGCGCCGCGCCTCGAAGGAAATCGGCTTCACCGCCGGCATCGATCTTGATGAAGGGCTGCGCCGCCTGATCGAATGGCGCAAGGCGCATATTGCGGAGGTTGACGCCCGCCGCAACGCTGCGGGCTAAGGCCACGCGACGATCCCATGGTTCGGGCGCGAATCATGGGAATTGCGGGGCCGCGCAACGGCCCCGCGTACCCGAGGCAAAACCTCAGGCCGCACTCCCCTCGTCTTTGGGAATGTCTTTCAGAAGCACATCCTGTGCGGCGGCAAAGCTGTTGAACAGCGGCAGCATCGCCCCGCCCAGCGCCCGTGCATCCTGGCCGAGCCCGCCTGGCTCGATCTCGAACGGGCTCAACCCCTGAAGATCGAACCGTGCCGTTGCCAGCCGCGTCGCCTCAACGAGGCGGAGGAGAACCGGGCGCGGCAGGGCGCCGTCAATCCGCATATGCGCAAAATCCATCACCGCCGCCCCGCTCACCAGCGTCTGGGCCAGCGCATCGGCGGCATTGTCGATCCAGACCGTCAGCGCCGGCTCCAGCGACGACCAGTTGCCCTCGGGTAAATTGACCAGCGCCGAATCGCCGCCGGCCTGCGCAACAGCCCGCTCCAGCGTCAGCAGCGATGCATGGTGGATCAATTGGCCGCGCCGCCCCCCGACCACCACCGGCATCGAGCCGAGCGCGCCCGCATTGCCCGTCCTCCCTTGAAGCAGGGAGCCATTGAGCACCACCCCGCCACCGGCGAATGAGCCGACGAAAATATACATCATGTCAATGCTTTGACCGCGCAGAACATAGGCCAGCTCCGCTCCGCACGCTGCCGTCGCATCATTGGAGACAAGCGTGGCAAGTCCGGTACGCCGGCCAAGCTCGCCCGCGATGTTGAAGTCACGCCAGCCATCCAGCTTGCCAGGCGGGGCGTCGACCACTTCGGCCCATTTCCAGAGTTCAAACGGCACGGCAACGCCGATGCCGGCATAACGCTGACCGGCCCCCTGCCCATTGCGCAAGGCCTGAATGGTGCCGGCCACAAAGCGGACGACCTCATCCGGCACCGGATAGGCATATGCGCGACGCTCTTTGGCGATGACGCCACCGGCAAGATCGCACAATACGATCTCGGCGCTCCGCCGTCCGATTTTCACACCGAAAGAGAGCGCCCCCAGCGGATTGAGCGCAAACGGCACATACGGTTGCCCGACGCGTCCACGCACAGGCGCATTGGCAACAACCAGTCCCTCCGCCTCAAGCCGTCGGATGATCTGTGTGATGGTCTGCACGGTCAGCCCGGTCAGCCGCGCCAGTTCCGCCTTCGGCAATGGGCCGTTGAGCCGGATCAGCGACAGCGCCAGCCGTTCGTTATAGGCCCGGCCCCCGGCCTGATTGACCCCGCCGCCCAGATGCGACAGGCCCTGCCCGCCATTGGACATGCCTGCTGACGAATCTGTGGCCGCAATTTCCTGCACGCTGCTTCCTCCGGAGATACTCTCACCCTGTCCACCGGGGGCGGATGCGTCGTATCCTGTTGCCATCAAAGCCTGACATTGGCAAAAGATCAATAATTAAATCCGATTGAATTAATTATTGACAGCCCAGATAAAACATGGCCTTTTCCTGTCGAACCTAGGCGCCATTGATGCGCATGGGGACAAATTCAGTCATGGGCGATGCGCTCGAAAGCGCCGCCACAGGGAGGACGATATGACGAAACTGACCATTCGCGCTGCGATGATGGCCGCTGTTGCCTGCGGCGCACTCTACAGCGCCCCGGCCATGGCCCAGGGCAAGGTGATCATCGGCCTGATCACCAAGACCAACACCAACCCCTTCTTCGTGAAGATGCGCGAGGGCGCGGAAGCCAAGGCCAAGGACATGGGCGCCGAGCTGCGCTCCTTCGCCGGCAAGGTGGATGGCGACAACCAGACGCAGGTGGAGGCAGTGGAAAGCCTGATTGCCGCCGGCGCCAAGGGCATCCTGATCACCCCCTCCGACAGCCGCGCGATTGTCCCGACCATCGAGAAGGCCCGCAAGGCCGGCCTGCTGGTCATCGCGCTCGACACGCCGCTTGACCCGCCGAGCGCTGCCGACGTGACCTTCGCCACCGACAACTTCAAGGCCGGCGAACTGATCGGCGAGTGGGCCAAGGCCACGCTCGGCGACAAGGCCAAGAACGCCAAGATCGCGCTGCTCGATCTCAACAAGAACCAGATTTCGGTGGACGTCGCCCGCGACCAGGGCTTCCTCAAAGGCTTCGGCATCGACCTCGCCGACCCCAAGAAGATGGGTGATGAGAAGGATGCGCGCATTGTCGGCAATGACGTGACGCAGGGCGCCGAGGAAGGTGGCCGCAAGGCGATGGAAAACCTGCTCCAGAAGGACCCGGGCGTGAACGTGGTCTACACGATCAACGAGCCGGCAGCGGCCGGCGCCTATCAGGCGCTGAAGGCTGTCGGCAAGGACAAGGGCGCGCTGATCGTCTCGGTGGATGGTGGCTGCCCCGGCGTCAAGAACGTCAAGTCCGGCGTCATCGGCGCAACCTCGATGCAGTTCCCGCTGCTGATGGCCTCCAAGGGCGTCGAGGCGGTGATCGAGTTCGCCAAATCCGGCAAGAAGCCCGCCGCGACCCCCGGTCTCGACTTCTTCAACACCGGCGTCGAACTGATCACGGACAAGCCGGTTTCCGGCATCCCGTCCATCACGTCGGATGAAGGTCTCAAGCGCTGCTGGGGCTGATCGGTCAGTCTGCGTCCTGCTGAACAGGACGCAAAGGAGAGGGGCAACGGGTGAAAAGGGGCGCTGCAAGGCGACCCGTTGCCCCTCTCCCGGCTTTTTTGCCAAACCAGTGTCATTGCGCGCGAATGCGATGTAATCCAGACGCTCAGGCGAACAGTCTGGATTTCCGCGCCGGGACCCCGCCATTCTTCCGGAGAGGGACATGAGTTCTGACAATACAGACCGGCCGGTCCAGAAGGCCGAGTTCGAGAAGGTTCTGGACAAGGCCGACGTCAAGGTCGCCGAGTTCCGGCAGGAGGGCGAAAGCCTGCTCAAGCGCCTTCAGAATGCGCTCCACTCCCACCCCACGGCCATTCCCGGCGTCGTCCTCATCGTCAGCGTGGTTTTCTTCTCGCTGCTGATCGGCGGACGGTTCCTGCACCCGTTCAATTTCTCGCTGATCGTCCAGCAGGTGATGATCATCGGCATCGTCGGCATTGCCCAGACGCTGGTGATCCTGACCGCCGGCATTGACCTCTCGGTCGGCGCGATCATGGTTCTGTCCTCCGTGGTGATGGGCAAGTTCGCGGTCGATCTCGGTATTCCCGCACCGCTGGCGATTGCCGCCGGCATCGGCGTCGGCGCCTTGTGCGGCCTCGTCAATGGCCTCCTCGTCACGCGCTTCCGCCTGCCGCCCTTCATCGTGACGCTCGGCACCTGGAACATCTTCTTTGCGCTGAACCTCTGGTATTCGGCCTCCGAGACGATCCGCGCGCAGGATATCGAGGAGAAGGCGCCGCTGCTGATCTTCTTCGGCCAGTCCGTCGAGTTTCTCGGCGCGCGCCTCACCTATGGCTCCATCGCCATGCTGCTGATGATCGCCGCCTGCTGGTATGTGCTGAACCTCACCGCCTGGGGCCGCCATGTGCAGGCGGTGGGCGACGACACAGAAAGCGCCAATCTTGCCGGCATCCGTACGGACAGGACCCTGCTTCAGGTCTATGTCATAGCCGGCATCATCTGCGGCATCGCGGCCTGGGCGCTGATCGGCCGCATCGGTTCGGTCTCACCGCAGGCCGGCCAGACCGCCAACCTCGACAGCATCACCGCAGTGGTGATCGGCGGCACCTCGCTGTTCGGCGGCCGCGGCTCGATCATCGGCACGCTGCTCGGCGCACTGATCGTCGGCGTGTTCAGGAACGGCCTTGCGCTCTCGGGCGTCAACGTCCTGTGGCAGGAGTTTGCGGTGGGCGTGCTCATCATCGTTGCCGTCGCCGTGGACCAGTGGCTGAGGAGGGTTTCCCGATGAGAAAGCCGGTTATCGAGGCGCGCGGCCTCGTCAAGCGCTACGGGCGCGTCACCGCCCTCGACAACGCCGATTTCGACCTGATGCCCGGCGAAATCCTGGCGGTGATCGGCGACAACGGCGCCGGCAAGTCGAGCCTTATCAAGGCCCTGACCGGTGCCATCGTGCCCGACAGCGGTGAAATCCGCATCGACGGCCAACCCGTGCATTTTGCTTCGCCCATTGATGCGCGCTCCGCCGGCATCGAGACGGTGTACCAGAATCTCGCCCTCTCCCCTGCGCTCTCGATTGCCGACAACATGTTCCTCGGGCGTGAGATCCGCGAGCAGGGCTTCATGGGTCAGTATTTTCGCAAGCTTGATCGCGGCGCGATGCAGAAAAAGGCGCGGGAGGCGCTGAACACGCTCGGGCTGATGACAATTCAGAACATCAACCAGCCCGTGGAAACGCTCTCCGGCGGCCAGCGACAGGGCGTCGCCATCGCCCGCGCCGCCGCCTTCGGGCACAAGGTGGTCATCATGGACGAGCCGACGGCAGCGCTCGGTGTCAAGGAAAGCCGCAAGGTGCTCGAACTGATCCTTGACGTGAAGAAGAAAGGCCTACCGATCGTTCTGATCAGCCATAACATGCCGCATGTGTTCGAGGTGGCGGATCGCATCCACATCCACCGGCTGGGACGCCGCCACGCCGTGGTGAACCCGAAGTCGATTTCAATGTCGGATGCGGTAGCCATCATGACCGGTGCCATGGCCCCTCCTGCTCCCGCCGCCTGAAGCGCGACGGGCCAGCCTGCGCCCCCGGAGCCAAAATAGCCGTGCGCATCCCTGGCCTTCCGCGTTGACAACTGCGCGCGCCGCGCCTTCTCTGGAGCATTCATGTTCCCGGGGGCGTACCATGGTTTATCGCATCGCATTGCCGTTGCTCGCAGCATGTCTCGCGTCGACGGCCCTGCCCGTTCGCGCGGAAACTCCGCTCCCGGTCTTTGAAACCCGCGTGGTGGAAACCGTGATCGGCATCGATTCCAGCGCGGAAAAAGGTGCTTTCCGCGCCCGCAGCCGGACGATTTTTTCCCCGCATTCGCAGGAGCCGGAGCGCCGGCTCTACGAGGTCTTCGACCCCCACCCCACCCGCGATCTCGATTTCACCTGGGCTGCCGATGATCTGGCCGCCGACCGCGCCGGCAGGATCACCGGTTCAGGCCGGCTTGTCTGGCGGCTGAAGGACAGCCCGACCTATGACGATGCCGCGATTGTCTCCACCTTTCGCGGCCAGATGAAAGACGGAAAACCGCACGGCACAGGGCTTTATGCCAACCGTGAGGGGCTGATCTACGACGGCCAGTGGCGCAATGGCCGCCCGCATGGCGCAGGCCGGCTGATCCTGCCGAACGGCGAGGAATACGCAGGAAGCTTCCGCAATGGCTTTGCCGAAGGGCGCGGAACCTTCACCGAGACGACCTGGGAGCGGTTCGAGGGCACGTTTTCGCGCGGCCTGCGCGACGGCGCGGGCAAGACCACCCTTCCCTCGGGCCTTGCCTATGAAAGCCACTGGCGCCTTGGCCGCGAGACGCCCAATTCGCTCCGCATCCGCATCGCACAGGTCGGCGCCGCCCCGGCCATCGGCGGCACGGATGATGTGAAGATGGGCATTACGATGGACCGGCGCCCGAAATTGCCCGAAGACATCAAGCCGAAGGATGTGCTGCTCTACGCTGCCCGCACCACGCCCGAAGGGCTGGTGGTCGAGCCGGATCAAAGGCGGATGGTCAACGCGTGGATTGGAAATGGCGAGTTGAGCAACTTTGAATACTGGGGCGTAAATCCCAGAGATGGCTTGTTTTCAATTGAAAAGGATTACATTCAACCGGCAGCATTTAAATTTGAATTTCAAAATAAATCGCAACAGCCAGTTGAAGTCCGCTCAATTGCTATTAACGTCAAGGAGAGCATGACCGAAAACAAACCGGCCATCGACATTACATCCCAATTCTCTCCAGGCTGCGGATCGTCTTTCACTCCCAATTTCCACATCAATAATTTTGGCTGGGGCAAAGCCTTGAATGGTCGCTTCAGGGTAGGTTTCGCAGCGGGTGGCTCAACTGGAAGCTCCCCTCCATTGATTCATGTCTTTCAGATCGGAGACGTTGATCAAAGCAAAAGCATTAATTACGAAAAAACTCTAGCAGAAGCAGGCGTAAACATAAAAAAATTGAATGAATTTTCCAAAGAAAACACGGATGAACCTTGGAAAAAATCACAACTTCCTTGCTCGACAAAAGACAATAAAGTTTGCTTGAAAGAACTTCAGTCGAACCCCATTTTTGGGAAACTCGGTCCATTTCTTCGCCTCAATGACGCAACTGTTTATGTTTCGATGCGTGGCATTTATGAATATGAATGGATTGACGCAAAAGGCAGGAAGCATTCCCACTCCTCGCCAATAAATCTCCCTGTGGGCCTGGGCCTGCTCCCCAATCAGGCCGAATGCGGCGCCGGCGGCCCGCCGGAGGCGATCCGTGTGAAGCCGATCGCCTTCCGGTTGGATGCGGAGAACTACACCATTCCGGTGCCGTTCCGCCGGGCCATTCCGCCGGGGCGGAACGCCAATTTCACGCTGCCGATGACGGCAGCGAAATCCTCGAACCACGCGTTCGAGATTGTCGCCAAGCTCGCTGACGGACGTGAAATCAAGTCGCCGCCGATTAAGCTGCTCTACTACAACCCGCGCCCGTTGCCGACCAACTGACGGCACACGTCCCTGAAATGGCCCGCATCTTCCTCTCCCACTCCAGTTCCGACAACGACCTTGCACGGGCGCTGCGCGATTGGCTTGTGGCCGAGGGCTGGAACGACCTCTTCCTCGATTTTGATCCCGAACGCGGCATTTCGGCGGGCGAGAAATGGGAAAAGGCCCTGCTGGATGCGGCGGGCCGCTGCGAGGCCGTGCTGTTTGTCGTCACGCGCAATTGGCTCGGCTCGGGCTGGTGCCTGAAGGAGTTCCATCTTGCAGAAAAGCTGAACAAGCGCATGTTCATGCTGCTGGTCGATGGGCTGAAGGTGCCGGACCTGCCGCCGGAACTGACCGCCGAATGGCAGCTTGTCGATCTCGAACCCGGCGCCGATGCCGCGACCTTTCCCGTGGTGGACGGGATCAGCGCTACCCCCCGCATGATCCGCTTCTCGAATGTCGGGCTTCGGCGCCTGCGCTCCGGCCTGCATAAAGCCGGGCTGGATCCGCGCTTCTTCCCCTGGCCGCCGGAGAACGACCCGACCCGCGCGCCCTATCGCGGACTGAAGGCGCTGGAAGCCGACGACGCCGGCATTTTCTTTGGCCGCGAGGCGCAAACAGTGGCGGCGCTCGACCGGATGCGCGGCCTGCGCGAGGCCGCTCCGCCGCGCTTTCTCGCCATTCTCGGGGCTTCCGGCGCGGGTAAATCATCCTTCCTGCGCGCCGGCCTGCTGCCGCGCCTCCAGCGCGATGACCGGCATTTCTGCGCCCTGCCGGTGATTCGGCCCGAACGGGCGGCGATCACCGGCGAGACGGGCCTGGTCCGCGCTCTGGCGACGATGTTCGAGCGGGTCAGCAATGGCATCTCGCAAAAGCAGATCGAGGAACTGATCGCGCTCGGCCCGCCCGCCGTCATCCGTATTCTCGCGCGGCTGGCGAATATACTGCGCGTGCCCGCCCTGCCGGGTGAACCGCCGGCCCGCCCGCCAACGCTGGTGCTTTCGATCGACCAGGGCGAGGAACTGTTCAACGCCGATGCCAGCGGACAGGCCGCGCAACTGCTGGACTTCATCCGCGCCCTGGCAACAACGCCAGACCTCAACCTGATTGTCCTCGTCTCAATCCGTTCCGACAGTTACGAACGCCTGCAAACCGCGCCGCAACTCGATGGTCTCCGGCAGGAGACATTGAGCCTGCCGCCCATGCCGCGCGGCGCCTATGAAACTGTGATCAACGGCCCGGCGCAGCGGCTCAGTCAGTCCGGTCGCAACCTGATCGTGGAACCGGCGCTGACCCAGCAACTGCTGGCCGATATCGAAGCGGGCGGCGGCAAGGATGCCCTGCCCCTGCTCGCCTTCACGCTGGAGCTTCTCTACGCCAACCACGGACGCGACGGGCGACTGACCCTGACCGATTATGCTGTGCTCGGCGGCATCAAGGGCTCAATTGAAGTGGCGGTGGAGCGCGCGCTGGCCGCAGCCGATGCCGATCCCCGCATCCCGAAGGATCGCGACCAGCGCCTTGCCCTGATGCGCCGCGCCTTCATCCCCTGGCTCGCCGGCACGGATCTCGCCACCAACACCGTGCGCCGACGCGTGGCGCGCATGTCGGAAGTGCCCGAAGAGGCCCGTCCGCTCGTCGAGTGCCTTATTGCCGCTCGGTTGCTGTCCACGGATGTGACGCTTGACGGCACCGTGACCGTGGAGCCGGCGCATGAAGCGTTGCTGCGCCAATGGGGCATGTTGCAGGGCTGGCTGGAAGAGGATTTCGCCGCCATGGCCGCGCTTGCCGGTGTGCAGCGCGCCGCGCGCGATTGGGAAGCGAACGCACGCGATCCTGGCTGGCTGTCCCATGCCGCCGGACGGCTGGAGGACGCCGAGGCGAGCGATGCCCGGGAAAATCTGAAGGGTTTTCTGAGCGACAGCGAACACGCCTATCTCACGGCCTGCCGCGTCGCTGAAAACGAACAGCGCAATCGCGAGCTTGAGGAGGCGCGCAAACTGGCCGAAAGCCGGGCGCTCACCGTGCGCCGCACACGCATTGGTCTGGCCGTCGCCTCCGCGCTGTTTGTCGCAGCTTCCGGCATCGGCTGGTACGCGACTCTCCAGCGCGACGAGGCGCAGCGGCAGGAAACCCGCGCGCGGGACGAGGCAACGCGCGCGCAGGCTTCGCTGCTGGTGGTCCGGTCACGCGAAGCAAAGGGCACCGGCAATCTGGCGCTCGCCAGCCGCAATGCCCTCGAAGGCTATCGCCTGCGCGCCAACACCGAGACCCGCTCGAACCTGCTTGATGTTGGTCTGGCGATTTCACCGCACCTGGAAGCGGTGGTTCCCATCGCATCCGGCACCTCCGTCACGGCGCTCGGCTGGCTGGGCGAAGACAGCGTGGCCGTGGCCGGCAAGGAAGGTCGCACCACCGTTCTCGATACCCTGACCCTCCGCCCCGACGCGCTGCCTGCTCTGACCCGTACGCGCACGGTGCCCAAGGTGATGTTCGATGCCGAGGACGAGGCAGAAATCGTCGCCCTGCGTGCCCTGCCCGGCGGCCTGCTGATGGCTGTGCGCAATTCCGGCACCATCGAGGTGTACCCGCCCGGCAACGCCCCACCGCTGAGCTGGACGCCGCCCAAACGCCAGAACAGTCATGATTACCCCCATGCCGCCATCGCACCCGATGGGCGCAGCCTGGTGCTCGGCGGCACGAATGGCGCGGTTTTCATGCAATGCGCACCGATCACCGAAACTGCAACCGCCCTGTCCTGCGCAGCGGAAGATGCCGTACCCGGACAGGTGACCGCCGTCGCCTACAGCCCGGATGGCAAAACCGCCACGGTCGCCTTCGACGACGGCACGATCCTGACCGGGGGTGGCGACACCCCGCGCCAACGCGCGCGGCTGATCGAGCCAAATGTCGTGGTGCGCGGGCTGGCCCCCTCGGGCAAGGCACTGGCCGCCATGGTGCAGATGACCGGTTCACGAGCCACGCCCGGTCTTGCGCTGGTGCTGTTGAACCGCCTCGGCAACAGCTGGGATATGGCGCTGCGCGCACCGGTCAACATCGGGTCGGCGCCGAATTTCGCCTGGCGTCTGGCCGATACGGAACTCATCCATAACTGCCTGTCGGCGACGCTGGCGCCGGGGCCCCTCTGCGCAACGCGGATGGAGAGCACAGGCGAACCACCGGCCTGGTCAACACAGCGTCGACACAACGGCCACCCCGGCCAGCCAAACCTCATCGCCGCTTCGCCCGATGGCAGCCGGATGATCACGCGCGGCGCCGAGGGGCTCGCCATTTGGCGCTGGCCCGCGAGCCGTGCCTTTGCCACACTGCCCGCACTGGCCGAACGCGGCGGCTGGGCCAGCCTCTCCGCCCTCCCCGATGGCAGCACGATTGAACTGACCGGCCGTGACGGCAACGGCTTTGCGCTTGATCCCGCCCTCGACTACGACGCCCAGAAGCCACTGCCCACCGTGGAGGGCGAGGTGGTCGATGCCATTCCCCTGCCCGATGGCCGGGTGATCGGCACACAGACCAGCCTGTCCTTTCTCGAACGCGGCGCGAGCACGCCCCGGCACAGTGTCGACGTGTCGGCCCCCATCCGCCCGCGCGGTGGCCTCGTCTATACCGGCGAGGGGCGCACCATCGCCGCCGTTCTCACGGACTGGCGGATCGGCTTGATCGATTTTTCCGCAGATACGCCTGAATTTGTTGAGTTTTCTGCGCCGGACGACAAGTTCCAGCCCTTTGGCATCACGGTGGACCGCAGCCGGAAGCAGCTTGTCGTCAGTGGAGCGGACGGACGTGTCCACCTGTTCGATCTGACGACACGCAAGGCGTTGGGGGTTCTGGAAAATACGCACGAGCGTAACGTCGGCGATCTGCTGGGCGGCGAGGGGCTGGCCGTCAGCACCGATGGCCGGATGCTCGCGACCACGGCCAACGGCAATCGCGTGATGCTGTACGATCTTGCGCGGAAAACCAGCCTTGCACTGCTTCGCCTTGGCGATGCTGCGTCGAATACCGACACCAAATCCGTCGCCTTCGACGCAACAGGCCGCCATCTCGCTGTCATCGATCAGGCCAACCAGTTTGCCGTCTGGCGCACGGATGCGCCCGGTCAGCCACTGTTGCGGCTCGATCTTCCGACCTTTCAGGCCAGCGGCGGCAGCACCGAACCCGTGGTTCTGTTTGCGAAGGATGGTTCGCTGCTGATCCTGACGAAGAACTCTGAAGTGATCAGTCTGAACCTTGATGAGGCTGGCTGGGTCAAACGCATCGAAAGCCTCGGCTATGCCGGAGCAGCGACCGGAGCGAAGCAATGAACGCCCTCCCCCGCATCATCGCATTGCCGTTGCTCGCAGCATGTCTCGCGTCGACGGCCCTGCCCGTTCGCGCGGAAACTCCGCTCCCGGTCTTTGAAACCCGCGTGGTGGAAACCGTGATCGGCATCGATTCCAGCGCGGCCCAAGGCGCCTTCCGCAGTCGCAGCCAGACGATTTTCTCCCCGCATTCGCAGGAGCCGGAGCGCCGGCTCTACGAGGTCTTCGACCCCCACCCCACCCGCGATCTCGATTTCACCTGGGCTGCCGATGATCTGGCCGCCGACCGCGCCGGCAGGATCACCGGTTCAGGCCGGCTTGTCTGGCGGCTGAAGGACAGCCCGACCTATGACGATGCCGCGATTGTCTCCACCTTTCGCGGCCAGATGAAAGGCGGAAAACCGCACGGCACAGGGCTTTATGCCGACCGCGAGGGGCTGATCTACGACGGCCAGTGGCGCAATGGTCGCCCGCATGGCGCAGGCCGACTGATCCTGCCGAACGGCGAGGAATACGCAGGAAGCTTCCGCAATGGCTTTGCCGAGGGACGCGGAACCTTCACCGAGACGACCTGGGAGCGGTTCGAGGGCACGTTTTCGCGCGGCCTGCGCGACGGCACAGGCAAGACCACCCTTCCCTCGGGCCTTGCCTATGAAAGCCAGTGGCGCGCGGGCCGCGAGACACCCAATTCGCTCCGCATCCGCATCGCACAGGTCGGCGCCGCCCCCGCCATCGGCGGCACGGATGATGTGAAGATGGGCATCACGATGCGCCGCAATCCCGGATTGCCGGAGGGCATCAGGGCCGCGGATCTTGTCCTCTATACGGCCCAGACCACGCCCGATGGACTCACCATCCAGCCGTCCGACAAACGGCTTGTCGATCGTTGGCTCAACAACGCGCCACTGGTCGATGCCACGATGGTCTCCGAGATCAGCCCGGTTCGGCATGGGCTGTTCGGGGTCAGCAACGGCTATGTCCAGCCGGTTGCCTTCAACATCAGCTTCCAGAACACCGGCACCCAGCCGGTTGAAGTACAGCGCCTCGACATCCAGTCCGAAACGTCGCGGCAGGAACGCGCCCCGGCATTGGATGTCAAATCCGGCTTCTGCGGCGAATGCATGGTCAGCTACACGCCGGAGTTCTTCCTCTATAATTACGGCGTGGCAGATGCTGAGGCGAGCACCCTCCGCTTTTCGTTTGAAACGCCGGGCCAGCGCCCCGCAGCCAACGCTCCGCAGCACCGGCAGGTCACTGGAACGCTGAAGACCCGCACGGAAATCTCCATTCAGGATGCGCTGGCCCGCGAGAAGGTCGATGTCGCCAAGCTGGAAGACATGCGCGGCGCCGGCCTGCAATGTCCCTCAAAAGACGCCCGGCAATGCCTGCGCGAGGCACAACAGAACCCCATTTTCGGTGCCCTTCGCCAGAAAATGACGCTGAAGGGCAATACGTTGACGGTGCAACTCGTCGGCACGCTGGATTACAGCTACATCGACCATGCCGGCGCAAAGCAGCAGAAATCAGTACCGATCAGCCTGCCGATCGGCCTTGCCAACATCTATGAACTCGCCGAAGCCGGCTCGGACGGCCCGCCCAAGGCACTTCGCGCCAACCCGCTGCACCTGCGCACACAGGCCGCGCCCTACACCCTGCCGGTGCCCTTCCGCGCCGCGATTGCCCCCGGACGCACCGCGAACTTCACCCTGCAACTCGACGCTGAAGCCTCGTCCTGGCACGATCTGCGCATCGCAGCCCATCTGTCGAATGGCACGGTCATTCGCTCCCCGGCGCTGAAACTGCTCTATTTCAAGCCGCGCCCGATGCTGGATTATTGATCACTCTTGCGGTTGTCAGTCTCTGCCCTGTCGCCCGACCGCAACTCCAGCGCGCGCTCGTAAAGATTGGGCACCGGCACCATCCTCAGCGCAAAAGTGCCGCGCGCGAACACGCGCAACTCCACCAGCGCGCCGGACGAGGTGGTGCTGAACTGATCGAACAGCAGATTGCCCACGGAATAGACCATCACCTGTTCACCCCCCGCTGTCAGCACGGGACGAACTGAGGCCTTGTGCGAATGCGCCCCGATGACCGCGCCAATGCCGCAGCGGGCGAGTTCATGTGCAATGGCTTGCTCCGTCTTGCCGCCCGCATCCGTGTACTCCTCGCCCCAATGCACGACAGCGATGACCGGCGCGCGAATGGTCAACCGGCAAAGACCGGCAAGATCGTCCGCGCCTGGCCCCGGCGCCAGCGCTGCCGGATAGCCCTTGAAATCGCCCACTCCGATGAAGTTGAGTGCAACCAGGCGAAACGGTCCGAGGTCAACCGGTTCCAGATGCTTGAGTGGCTTGATGCCGCCATCTTTCAGTACTTTGATCGTCTCGTTGAACCCGAGTTTGCCAAGATCATGGCTATGATTGTTGGCAAGGCTTGCCGAGGTCACATTGAGGGCCTTCAATATCTCCAGCGTGAGCCCGGCGGGCATCGCATGGCGCTGTCGCGGCAACCCGTGCGGCACATCCGGCAGCATCGCCCCTTCGAGATTGACTGTCAGCGGCGCCCTGCCCGTGACGGTGCGAAGGTCGCCAAGAATGCGGTCACGGATCGCAGGGCTCGCAAGCAACCCAAGGAAATACCGCCCGACGAAGACATCACCGCCAAAAAAATGCACCTGCTGGTCGCCATAGACCAGCCGCCCCAGCGCCACCGGATCCGGTCCATAGGCGGTAACGATATAGCTCGTGGTCGGCTCGTTGACGGGGATGTAGTCGAAGGCCGTCCGGTTGGCGATAACCGCCGGAGCGGCGCCGAAAACCTCCGCCTGCAACCGCATCTGGATGTAATTCGCAGCTTTGGAATCAAGATGGGCCGGCTGCTTCAACGCGGAAAGCGCATCAAGATCACGCGCCGAAAGCACATTGAGGGTCTGCTGGTCATGCTGCCGGGCCAGATGCGGCAAAAGATAGTGCGAATAGTCAGTAGACTGAACAATCAGCGTCTGCGGCGTCACAATCGCCTTCAGGGCATCGGCAATCCGGTCCCACTCCGCCCGCCCCGTCCCGATGCCGAGCGCCACCGCCACCACCGGAACATCCGGATGAACCAGCCGGACAAACGGCATCAGCCCCGTGGTGCCATGCTCGCCATCGAAGAGATCGGACGGGTCAAAAAGCTCCGGCGATTCCAGCAGCCGCGCCACCGCGACTTTATCGCTTTCCACAGGCCCGAACGCTGTTTCGAACCCGCGCTGCGTCACCGCCGCGGGGCGCCGGCTCTTGAAGAAATGATCCGGTCCGATCAGCAAAATCCGATCATAGCGATTGCCCTTCGTCGCCATGAACCCGCGCGCAATCAGGTCAATGGCGAGAAGGTGATGCGGCACGCCGAGGCCGGTGACAGGCACGACGCGCCCTGCCGGCGGCGCCTCGCGCGCGAGCGCAGCAGGGATGTCGATGCCCCCAAGCCCGATGGCCGGATGCCGCTCGGCCCGCACCGGCCCGGCCAGAACCAGCAGGACAAGTGCCAGAATCGCTTTGTTCAGTATACGACGCAACATGCCGGATAAACTCGTGAAATCCCCAGAACCTCAACGATCCTGACAATAGCGCTCCTGTCACGTTTGCCAACAATCCCGCAGCACCAGCGCCACATTTGCAGTTGACGCACGCGGCGCCACAGCCAATACGATGTCATACAAATCAAGAGCGCATTCGGGAGGAAACATTCGCCATGGCTGCCACGATTGCCCTGTTCGGTGCCGGTGGAAAGATGGGTGTCCGCCTGTCCACCAATCTGGCGAAGTCAGATTTCCGTGTGCTGCATGTGGAGCCGGGTGAAGCCGGCCGCAAGCGCCTGAAGGACACATTGGGAGTCGATTGCGTCGATCAGGATACCGCCCTTGCCAGCGCCGATGTGGTCATCCTCGCCGTGCCCGATACCGTGATCGGCAAGGTGGCCCATGCCATTGGCCCGAAGTTGAAATCCGGCACGATGGTGATGATCCTTGATGCCGCTGCCGCCTTTGCCGGGCACCTGCCCGCGGATCGACCGGACCTCACCTATTTCATTTCGCATCCCTGCCACCCGACGATTTTCAACGATGAGACGACGGAGGCCGGCCGCCGCGATTATTTCGGCGGCGTCGCCGCACGCCAGTCGATCACCAGCGCGCTCATGCAGGGGCCGGATGCCGATTACGCCCTCGGCGAGGCTGTGGCGAAGGTCATCTACGCGCCCATCAAGACGTCCTACCGCCTCACGGTGGAGCAGATGGCCATTCTGGAGCCGGGCCTTTCCGAAACGCTCTGCGCCACGCTGCTCGCGGTGATGAAAGATGGCATGGATGAAGTTGTCCGGCGTGGTGTGCCGCCCGATTGCGCGCGCGATTTCCTGCTGGGTCATATGAACATTCTGGCCGCCGTCACCTTCAAGGAAATCGAGGGCCAGTTTTCCGATGCCTGCAACAAGGCCATCGAATTCGGCAAGCCGCGCCTGATGCGCGATGACTGGCTGAAGATGTTCGAAATGGATGAAATCGCCGAAAGCATCCGGCGGATCACCTGACCTCAAAGACCGAGTAGCCGCGCGGTGCCCGCAAACAGCGCACTGCGATCGTCCATCAGCTTCAACGGCAGATCGAAATGGTTGGTTCCGGGCTCGACCAGAACCGAAACCGCCGCGCCGCGAGCCGCGCTGGCTGCCGCATACACCTCCGATTGCCGCTTGAACTCCTCCGTCTCGCTTGGCGCATAGGCAACCAGCAGCGGCACAGGAACAGACGGCAGATGATGGATCGGGCTGAAGCGCCGCGCCTCACCGGCATCAAGGTTGAGCCAAGCGTTGCAGTTCGATTTCTGCACCGGTTCAAGATCGTGCAGGCCCGACATCGGCGAGGCGGAATGGATGGCCCCGGCGGGAATGCCGCCTGCCCTCTGCCAGTCCGGCGAGAGCATCATTGCGGCCAGATGCCCCCCCGCAGACGAACCCGAAACATGGATGTGGCCGGGATTTCCGCCATAGCGGGCGATGTTGTCCGCAACCCAGCCAAGCGCCGCCGCACACTGCCGCACGATCTCGCTCAGCGGCGTTGCCGGCGCCAGCCCATAGTTGACGGCAACGACACAGGCCCCGGCCGCCGTCAGCGAACGCGCCATGAAGGAGGAATCGGAGGCATCCAGCAGCCGCCAGTAGCCCCCATGGATGAACACATAGACCGGAGCGGCTGTCTTGCCCTGAGCCGGGAAAATATCGAGCCGCTCTTCGGGCTTCGGCCCGTATTTCACGCCGATTGCGCAAGGGAGCTCGGCGCGGCAACGCGCGCTTTCCTGCGCATAGTCGGCAATGATCGGACCGATATCCGGCACCGTGCCGCGCGCGTTCATCTGCCGGTCGAGTTCATCCTGATCGTAGGCGCGAAAAACAAGGTTGCTCATACGCCGATGCGCTCCTCGACAGCGTCCCAGTCGTCACGCAGCGCGTCGGAGGTGCCCGACCAAACCACCTTGCCCTTTTCGAGCACATAATGCCGATCCGCCAGCTGGACGAGCGCGCCGAGATTCTTGTCGATCACCAGAATGGATTGGCCCGCATCCTTGAGCCCGGCAAGACAGGCCCAGATCTCCTCGCGGATCAGCGGCGCAAGTCCTTCGGTCGCCTCATCGAGGATCAGTAGGGCCGGATTGGTCATCAGCGCCCGCCCGATGGCCAGCATCTGCTGCTCACCGCCCGACAGCGTGTTGGCAAACTGCCGGCGCCGTTCGCCAAGCCTGGGAAAGGTGCGGTAAACATCCGACAACGTCCATGCATCCGCGCGCTTCTGCCGGTTAGCCGCGGTCGCAACCAGGTTTTCCTCGACATTCAGCATGGAGAAAACCTGCCGCCCCTCCGGCACAAGGCCAAGCCCCACCCGCGCAACCCGATAGGGCGGCAGGCCGGAAAGCCGGGCGCCGCCAAAGCTGACCTCGCCCTTGCGCGTCGGCAGAAGGCCCATGATCGTGCGGATCGTGGTGGTCTTGCCCATGCCATTACGGCCGATCAGCGTGACGACCTCGCCTGCGCCCACCTCCAGCGAGACGCCGAACAGCACTTCGGAAAGGCCGTAGCCGGAATGAAGGTCCTCGACCTTGAGCATCACGCATCTCCCCCGAGATAGGCATCGCGCACATCGGGATTGACCCGAATTTCCTCGGCTGTCCCGGTGGCGATGATCCGTCCCGAAACCAGCACGGACAGGCGGTCGGCCAGCGCGAACACCGCATCCATGTCATGCTCGATCAGCACGATCGTCGCCGTGCCCTTGAGCGAGGAGAGAAGCGCCACGATCTTCTGGCTCTCGTCATGGCTCATTCCGGCCATCGGCTCGTCGAGCAGGATGAGGCGTGGTGTCATGGCCAGCGTGATGGCGATTTCGAGCTGCCGCTTTTCGCCATGCGACAACTCCTCCACCAGCCTGTCCGCACGGTCGGCCAGACCGACACGCGCCAGCGCCGCCCGGGCCGGATCCCGCAGGCGCCTGTCCTTGCGCGCATCGGCGAAGAAGCGGAAGGAACTGCCCTGCCGTGCCTGAATGGCGAGCGCCACATTGTCTTCCGCCGTAAATCCCTGACACAGCTGGGTGATCTGAAACGAGCGCGCCAGCCCCGCGAGCGAACGTTGCGGCACGCTCCACCGGGTCACATCGGTGTGGAACATCGTGATGGTGCCGGAATTGGGCTGAATCTCACCGGTAATCTGGCCAATCAGCGTGCTTTTTCCGGCGCCATTCGGCCCGATAATGGCGTGAAGCTCGTTCTCCGCCACCGAAAGATTGAGATCGTCCGTGGCTGTCAGCGCGCCGAAGCGCTTGACCAGGCCCGCAATGTGCAGCGCGCTCATGCCCCCCTCCTCCGAACGGTCAGCCAACCCCAAAGGCCACGCGGCGCAAACAACGCAATCAGCACCACCACCGGCCCGAACAAGACCTGCCAGTACTCGGTGAGTTCAGACAGGGTGGATTCGACCAGGATGAAGGCCGCCGCCCCCAGCACGGGCCCGAACAGACTGCCGAGCCCGCCCAGAATGACCATGACCATGAATTCACCGGATTTCGTCCAGGCCATCATATCCGGCGAGACAAAGCGCGCGAGATTGGCCCACAACGCTCCGCCAAGACCCGCGATCATGCCCGCGATGACGAAGGCAACGAGCCGGTAGCGCATCACCGAAAAGCCGAGCGCCGCCATGCGTCGCTCATTCATCCGCGCTCCGGTCAGCACCATGCCGAAGCGCGAGCGCGTGAAACGCCCGACCAGAAAGATCACCGCAGCCAGCAGCCCGAGGCAGATGTAGTAGAAGATCTGGGGATCGACGATGCGCGCGCCCCCGAGCGTGTTGCGCCGCGCCATCGCCAGCCCGTCGTCGCCGCCATAGTATTTCAGCGCGACGAAGACGTAATAGACCATCTGCGCAAACGCGAGCGTGATCATGATGAAATAGGCACCGCTGGTCCTCAGCGACAGCGCTCCGAAGACCAGCGCCGCCAGACCGCTCACCAGCATCGCAAGCGGCCAGGCCACCAGCGCCTCATTCGTGCCGTCATAGCCGAAAATTGGCACCCCTTCCGCAAGCTGGAAGGCAAGGATCGCCACCGTGTAGCCGCCCAGCCCGAAATAGGCTGCATGGCCAAACGAGATGAGCCCACCATAACCGATGATGAGATCAAGACTGACCGCCACCATGCCATAGATGAGCAGGCGCGTTGCCAGCGTCACCGCATAGGTGGAGCCGAATGTCGCCGCCACGACGGGCAGAGCCACCAGCGCAATGGTGGCCAGGGCCACCAGGATTTGGGAAATGCGTTCGCCCCGTTGCATCAGCCACCCACAGGAAACAGGCCACGCGGGCGCACAACCAGCACCAACGCCATGACGATATAGATGAGAACCGACGACAGCGCGCCGGCGAGCCCGTCGGCCAGCGCGCCGCTCATATGCATCTTGAGCAATCCAGGCAGAAAGGCCCGCCCCAAAGTATCCGCCATGCCGATCAGCATCGCCCCGACAAAGGCCCCGCGCACCGAGCCGATGCCGCCGATGACAATGACGACAAAGGTCATGATCAGGACCTGCTCGCCCATGCCCACCTGCACCGAGCGGATCGGTCCGACAACGATGCCCGCAAGCCCCGCCAGCAGCGCCCCGAGCCCGAACACGAACGTGTAGAGTTTGGCGATATCAACCCCGAGCGCCGACACCATATCCCGATGCGTGGCGCCGGCCCGGATCAGCATCCCGACACGCGTCCGTGCGATCATGAACCACAGCCCGAGCGCGACGGCGAGGCCGACGCCCATTACGGCGAGGCGGTAAGTTGGATAGGGAATGCCCGGCAGCAATTCCACAAAGCCGGAAAGCACCTTCGGCGTTTCCATCAGCAGCGGAGCACGCCCCACCACCATCGCCACAAGCCCGTTGAAAAACAGGATCAGCCCGAAGGTCGCCAGCACCTGATAAAGATGATCGCGGGCATATAGCCGCCGGATCACCACAAGCTCGATCAGCACGCCGACCAGCGCCGCTGCCGCCAGCCCGGCGATGACGCCGAGCCCCCAGGAGCCGGTCTTTCCGGCCACTATCGCCGCGCCATAGGCGCCAATCATGAACAGCGAACCATGGGCGAGATTGATCACGCCCATGATGCCGAACACCAGAGTCAGCCCAGCCGCGAGCAGGAACAGCGTCCCGCCTAGCTGCAATCCGTTGAGGATTTGTTCGATAAGGAGTTGCATGAGGTCCGGTTTGGTCAAGAGCCAAAAGCGCGCCCTGGCAACAGCCGGAGCGGTGCATTGTCAGAAAACGCGGCAGGCGCCGGCCCGCGCAAACGCTTCCAGTCCGCACAGAGACGATGTGGTCATTCAAGGCAGCAGGGCGTTCCCAGCGCATGGATCGCGCTGAAAACGCTCGCCGTGAAAGCCCTTAGAGCTTGCAGTCCTTTGCGTAGGAATCCTGCAACTTCTCGACGACCTTGCCGACGGTCTGGAGCGTGACCTTGCCGTCCGCACCCTTCACAGCCTTGACCTCGTACCAATCCTGAATCGGATGCTGGTTGGTGCCAAACTTGAAGTCGCCGCGCACGAGCTTGGCATCGGCCTTCAGCATTGCCTCCCGGAAAGGCTTCTCGTCGAGCTTGCCGCCGGTGGCCTTCAATGCCGCTCCGATCAGCAGGGCAGCGTCATAGCCCTGGCTGGCATAGACCGTGGGGTCGCGGTTGTACTTTTTGCGGAAGGCCTCGACGAAGGCCTTGTTCTGCGCATTCGGCAGGTCGGTGTTCCAATGCGTCGTTGCCGCCACGCCAACGGCTGCATCGCCCACCGCCGCCGCGATTTTCTGTTCCAGCGAGGGCGCCGCCACCACCATCGGGATCTGATCCTTCAGGCCGGCCTGCTGCCACTGCTTGAGGAAGGCAATGCCCTGCCCGCCGGGATGGAACTGGAACACCGCATCAGGCTTGGCCGCGCGGATCTTCGCCATTTCGGCCGAGAAGTCGGTCTGATCAAGCGCGGTGTAGATTTCTTCGATGACTTCGCCGCCATAAAGGCGCTTGAAGCCGGCAATCGCATCCTTGCCAGCCTGATAGTTCGGCGCGAGTAGCACCATCTTCTTGTAGCCGAGCTTCTTGGCAAGCGCGCCGGCCGATTCGTGCAGATTGTCGTTCTGCCAGCTCGTCACGTAATAGTTGGCATTGCAGCCCTTGCCGGCGAAGTTCGACGGCCCTGCATTGGGGCTGACATAGATGCCGCCCGCTTCCAGAATGCCCGGCACCACCGCACCCGCGACGTTCGAGAAGATAATTCCCGAGAACAGCTTGATCTTGTCCGACTGCAGGAATTTTTCCGCGATCTGCTTGCCATCGGCGGGCTTGAGTTTGTCATCCTCAACAATGACTTCCACCGGAACACCGCCAAGCTTGCCGCCTTCCTGGTCGACCGCCAGCTTGAATCCGTCGCGGGCATCCTCGCCAAGATAGCCCGCCGGCGTCGACAGCGTCGTGATGAAGCCGATTTTCACCTGCGCCATGGCCGGGCCGCACAGCGCCATCGCGGCAGCTCCCGCCAACATTAATGTCCTGAATGTCATGGTTTTCCCTCCTGAGATACGCGCGCAGCCAGTTCTTCAGGGCTGACCCTTCACGTCAAGACATATTGACGCAAAGCCACGCATTTCAAAAGCCTGATAAAACAGATGAATTGATTGCCGTGTTCTATGAATGATGCCAGCGTCACACACCGGCAAGATGCCGCCCCGTCACCCAGCCGAAGGTGAGGATCGGCCCCAGCGTGATTCCCGCGCCGGGATAATTGCCTCCCATGATCGAGGCGCGGTCGTTGCCGGCGGCAAAAAGTCCGGGAATGATTTCACCCGTTGCGGACAAAACCTCGCCCAGCGGCGTCGTGCGTAGTCCGTCGAAGGTGCCAAGATCACCCATGAACACCTTCACCGCGTAATAGGGCCCCTTGCCGATTGGCGCGACACAAGGATTCGGCTTCACCTCGGGATCGGCGAGATAGCGGTTGAATGCGGTCGTTCCGCGCCCGAACTGCCGATCCTCGCCCCGCTCCGCCCCGACATTGTACGTCCGCACGGTCTCTTCGAGGCCGGCAGGGTCGATGCCGCAGGCGCTCGCAAGATCGGCGAGCGTCTCGCCCTTCATGAGGTAACCCCTGGCAATGAACGACGCGCGGGGCATCGGCGAGGGCTTCACATAGCCAAGCCCATACTTGCCTATGGTGGCATGGTCGCAGACGAGCCACATCGCGGTTTCCGCCTGACCACGGCAGGCCTCGATCATCGCCGCCCCGACATCGTGATAGGATTCGCTCTCGTTGCAGAAGCGCCGGCCATTCTTCAGTACACCGATGATTCCGGGCTTGTAGCGATCGAGCAGATGCGGAAACACGCCCGTGCGACCACCGGGGAGCGGTGCCTTCGACACCGGCATCCAGGCCGAGGTGCCGATAAACTGCAACGGCGCATCCCCACCAACGCTCTCTGCCAGCGCGATACCATCGCCGGTATTGCCCGCCGGCGTCGGCGAAACATGCTCACCGCCGGATTTGACATGGGCATAGGCCTTGGCCGTCCGTGCCGTATCATGCGGAAAGCCGCCCGCCGCCAGCACCACCCCGCGCCGGGCATGGATCGTCACACGCCTGCCGGCCATCTCGACCACAGCCCCCGCGACGCGTCCATCGGCATCGCGGACGAGTTCGCGCGCTGGCGTATCGGTATGGATCGGAATGCCGAGATCAAACGCCGACTTGGCGAGCCGCGCAGCCAGCGCATTGCCCGAGGTGACATTCGTGCCCCGGCCATAGAACGCCAGTTCCTTCACGTGCACGGCAAGGCGCCTTGCTACATAGAGAAACGAGGTCAACGACTTGGTCGCATTGAAGAAATGCTTCAGATCCGCATTCGAGGAATTGAACATCATGCCGATGAAGGTGATCGTCTCCAGCGGCGGACGCAGCCGGTTCATATCCTTGCCCAGCGCCCGGATGTCGAACGACTTTGCGAGGATGGAGCGCCCCACATTCACCCCGCCCGGCTGGTCGGGATGATAATCGGGATAGAGCGTCGGCACGAAGGCAACCGAGGTTTCCTTTTCGAACCACGCCACCGCTTCGGGCGCATTGTCGAGAAACACTTTCACCGCCGCAGGATCATAGAAATTGCCCGTTTCCGCCCGGAAATAGGTCTCGACCGCAGCGCGGTTGTCAGACGGATTGGCGGCCACATTGTAGCTTGACCCCGGCACCCAGAGGACGCCGCCAGAAAACGCCGTCGTGCCGCCGAACACCGGCTCCTTCTCGACGACGATCACATCAAGGCCATGCTTCTTTGCCGTGACGGCGGTTGCAAGGCCACCTGCACCCGAACCGATCACCAGAACATCGGTCTCAAGCCCCGCGTCCTTCATGTCCGTATCCGCCATTTAGCCCCCCCAAAATGCTGGCGAGGACCGTTCCCCGATCCCGCGCGACAAGCCCGGACAGACCAGCGCCCTGCCCCTGAAACACCTAGGGCCAGCAAACGTCTCTAGCAACAAATTTATTTCCAAAATGGAATACAAATCCAGTTATAAAATCCCCGTCATTCCTGTCAGTTGTCATACAGCCTTGCCGCCCTGCCTGCCCGATGCTACGCCAAACGCTGGACGCACTGGCAGGAGACGACCGGAAATGAGCACCACTCTGTTTGATCTGAGCGGACGTACGGCATTGATCACCGGCTCCTCCCGCGGATTGGGCCGCGCGATTGCCGAGGGATTGGGTCGGGCGGGCGCAAGACTGCTGATCAACGGCACAACCACCGTGGGCGTGAACGCCGCCGTTGCCGAAATGCAGTCGTCCGGCCTCAATGCCGAGGGGGTCGTGTTCAACGTTACGGACGAGGCGGCAATCGTATCGGCGTTCAATGCCCTCGATGCCCGTGACATTGCCGTCGATATCCTCGTCAACAACGCCGGAATCCAGTTCCGCAAGCCGATGGTGGACCTTGATACGGCGGATTGGCAGCGGGTGATTGATGTCAACCTGACCAGCGCCTTCGTGATCGGCCGCGAGGCAGCGCGCCGGATGATCCCGCGCGGACACGGCAAGATCATCAACATCGGCTCGCTGACCAGTGCCCTTGCCCGCGCAACGGTCGCGCCCTACACGGTCGCCAAGGGCGGCATCAAGCTGCTGACCCAGGCGATGACCGCCGAATGGGCGATCCACGGCATTCAGGCCAACGCCATCGGCCCCGGCTACATGCTGACCGACATGAACGAGGCGCTGATCAACAACCCGGACTTCGATGCCTGGGTGAAGGGCCGCACACCGGCCAAGCGCTGGGGCAAGCCGGAGGAACTGGTCGGCACCGCCGTCTTCCTCGCTTCCTCCGCCTCCAATTATGTGTCCGGCCAGATCATCTATGTCGATGGCGGCATGATTTCCGTTCTTTGATCGACTGACAGGAGAGCGCCATGAAGGCCGTCGTGCTCCACACCGCCCGTGACCTTCGGGTCGAGCGCTTTTTTGATGACCCCGCAGCGATTGCGGCGGGCCAGGTGCGGGTGCGAATGGCCGCCGGCGGCATCTGCGGCTCGGACCTGCACTATTACAACCACGGCGGCTTCGGCGTCGTGCGCGTGAAGCAGCCGATGGCGCTCGGCCACGAGGCTTCGGGCACGGTTGAAGCGGTCGGCGAAGGCGTCACCGGCGTGAAGGTGGGCGATCTGGTCGCGGTCAACCCCTCCTCGCCGTGTGGCGCGTGCGAATATTGCCTGCGCGGATTGCAGCGTCATTGCGAGAACATGCTGTTCAACGGCAGCGCGATGCGCTTTCCCCATGTGCAGGGACTGTTCCGCGAGGTGATCGATGTGCCGGCTGACCGCGCCTTCGTGATGCCAGCCGGCGTCAGGCCGGAATTTGCCGCGATGTGCGAGCCTTTGTCGGTCTGCCTGCATGCGGTCAATCAGGCCGGGGATATCCGGGACCAGTCGGTGCTGGTTTCTGGCTGCGGCCCAATCGGCATTCTCACCATCGTCGCGGCAAAGCTCGCTGGTGCCGGCCGCATCATCGCAACGGACCTGACGCCCCATTCGCTGGATGTCGCGAAGCGCCACGGCGCCGATGTCTGCATCAATGTCGGCGCCGGCGGCGATCCGCTGGCGGAATACAAGGCGGGGCGCGGCATGCTTGATGTCGCTTTCGAATGCTCCGGCGCCGCCCCTGCGGTTGCCGGCGCGGTGATGACGCTGCGCCCGCGTGGCCGCATGGTGCTGGTGGGCAATGGTGGCGATGCGGCGGTACCGGTCAGCACCATCGTTGCGCGCGAGATCAATATCACCGGCACCTTCCGCTTTGATGTCGAGTTCGCCGAAGCGGCCCGGCTGATCGGTTCGGGCGCGGTGGATATGGCCGGCATCGTCTCGGCCGTCTACCCGATGCAGGATGCCATCGCCGCTTTCGAACTCGCCTCGGACCGGACGCGCGCAACCAAGGTGGTCATCAATCTGAGACCATAGCGCTCAGGATTGCCGCCCCTCACGGGCGCGGCGCCGGCCTTTTCGGAAAGACACCCTTGGTCAGGAACTTCTGGCCGGTCGGGCGCGGCGCAATGCCGCTGCGCTGCTTGCCCTTGTGACCGATGCGCTGACCCTCGCCCTTGCAGCCCGTACCAGCGGGCTGCCAGTTCGGCACGAGATGATGCTTGCCGGGGCCGATCAGATCGGCCCGGCCCATCTCTTTCAGTGCCTCGCGGAGCAGCGGCCAGTTCTCGGCGTCGTGATAACGCAGAAATGCCTTGTGCAGCCGCCGCTGACGCAGGCCTCGCACGGTATCGACAGTCTCGGACGCACCGCGCCGCACCGGTCTCAGCGGGTTGAACCCGGTGTGATACATCGCGGTTGAAAGCGCCATCGGCGAGGGCAGATAGGTCTGCACCTGATCGGCGCGATAGCCGTTTTTCTTCAGCCACAGCGCGAGGTTCATCATGTCCTCGTCCGTGGTGCCGGGGTGGGCGGCGATGAAGTACGGAATGAGGAAGTACTTCTTGCCCGCCTTTTTCGCCGCCGCATCGAACAGCTTCTTGAAGGCGTCATAGGAGCCGATCCCCGGCTTCATCATCTTTTCGAGCGGCCCGTCCTCGGTATGCTCGGGCGCGATCTTGAGATAGCCGCCGACATGATGTTCGACGAGTTCCTTGATGTATTCCGGGCTCTCGACCGCCAGATCATACCGCACGCCCGAGGCGACATTGACCTTTTTCACCCCCGGCACGGCGCGCACCTTGCGGTAAAGCTGGATCAGCGGATCGTGGCTGGTGTTGAGGTTCTTGCAGATATCGGGGAACACACAGGACGGGCGACGACACACCGCTTCGGTCTGCCGGTCCTTGCAGGCGATGCGGTACATGTTGGCGGTCGGCCCGCCGATGTCGGATATGACGCCGGTAAACCCTTCCGTCTTGTCGCGGATCGTCTCGATCTCCTTCAGGATGGATTCTTCCGAACGCGACTGGATGATGCGCCCCTCGTGCTCGGTGATCGAGCAGAAGGAACAACCACCGAAGCAGCCGCGCATGATCGTCACCGAGTGGCGGATCATCTCCCAGGCCGGAATTTTCTGGCCTTTGTAGGACGGGTGCGGCGCGCGGGCGAAGGGTAGATCGTAGACCCCGTCCATCTCCGGCGTCGTCAGCGGCACGGGCGGCGGGGTCAGCCACACCTCCTTGTCACCATGACGCTGGATGAGCGGCAGGGCGTTGCCGGGGTTGGCCTCCTTGTGCAGCACGCGCGAGCCGCGGGCATAGGTCTCCCGGTCTGCCGTCACCTGCTCGTAGGACGGCATCCGGATGACAGTGGGTGTGTCCATCATGTTCTTGCGGCGCACGCCTTCATCGCCGCTGTCGATATCGTCCGCCGGCGCCTCGATCCAGCCGTCCGGCGTTCTGTCACGCACAAAGGCGACGCCGCGCACATCGGTGAAATCCTGCCGGATGCCGCCCTTCGCGACGCGATGCGCCACCTCCACCAGCGCCCGCTCGGCATTGCCGTAAAGCAGCAGATCCGCCTTCGCGTCCATCAGGATCGACCGGCGCACCTTGTCGGACCAGTAATCGTAATGGGCGATGCGCCGGAGCGAGGCCTCGATGCCGCCCAGAATGATCGGCGCATCGGCATAAGCCTCGCGGCAGCGCTGCGCATAGACAATCACGGAGCGGTCCGGGCGCTTTCCGCCCTCCCCGCCCGGCGTGTAGCTGTCATTATGGCGCAGGCGTCGATCCGAGGTGTAGCGGTTCACCATCGAATCCATGTTGCCCGACGTGATGCCGAAAAAGACGTTCGGCTTGCCAAGTGCCTTGAACGCACTGGCATCCTTCCAGTCGGGCTGCGAAATGATGCCGACCCGAAAGCCCTGCGCTTCCAGAAGCCGCGCCACCAGCGCCATGCCGAAACTCGGATGGTCGATATAAGCGTCGCCCGTCACCAGAATGATGTCGCAGGAATCCCAGCCGAGCACGTCCATCTCCACCCGTGACATGGGGAAGAATGGCGCGGTGCCGAACCGGTGCGCCCAGTACTTCTTGTAGGAGAACAGCGGCTTTGCCGTGGGCACGACAACCCCGGCGGGAACGCGCTCAGGTGCCTTTATATCCGCAAGAGTGGGAGCGTGTTTGTCCATGCAGGAAATCCGAAATTGAGGCCCGGCCAGAATGCGGCGACCACTTTGACGGAGCAAGCACGCCCGGCGCCAAATTCGGGTTCTCTTTGACGGAAATCGCCCCGAAGGTCAAGGAATCCGGTCAATACTCAGCGTCACCCCGCATAACGCGGCTGCGGCAGCCCGGTGACGCCAAGGCCGTGGACCGCGAACAACCCGCCGGCATTCGGCTGACGCGCTTCAGTGCCCGGCGTCAGCCCTGCGGCGAGGCTGGTGACATAGAGGATGTCGAGTTTCGGCCCGCCGAACCATGGCCGCGAGGGCTTTTCGCACGGCATGTCGATTACCCGGTCAACGACGCCCGTCGGCGTGATGCGATAGAGTTGCCAGCCGCCGACCCCCGCCATCCAGTAACAGCCATCCGCATCCACCGTCGCGCCATCGGGCCGGCCCGCCACCTGCCGCGTATCGAAAAACACGCGGCGCTCACCGGGGGTGCCGGTAGCGGGGTCATAGTCGCAGGCCCAGATGGTGCGCACGCCGGGGTTGGAATCGGCGAGGTACATGGTCCGCCCGTCCGGACTGAAAGAGAGACCGTTGGTGGTGAAAATGCCGTCCCAGAAGGCCGTGACGCGGCCATCACCGTCGAGCCGGTAGAAGGTGCCCGTCGGTTCGGGCGGCCCCTGCCGCTTCATCGTGCCGAGCCAGAACCGCCCCTGCCGGTCCACGACGCCATCGTTGAAGCGATTGCCGGGCAGATGCGCCTCGGGATGCGCAATGACCTGCCGCGCACCGGTCGCTAGGTTCACACGCGTGATACCGGAGGTGAGTGCCAGCACAGGATCGCCGGACCGATCAAGCGCAAGGCAGCCCAGCGGTTCGTTGAACGCCCATTGCGCCAGCCGCCCGTCTTTCAGGCGATAGAGGATGCCCGCCGGAATATCGACAAAATGGAGAGCCTGCGTTGCTTCGTCCCAGAAAGCGCCCTCGCCCACCTCGGATTTGAGGTCGCAGATGCAAGTGATTTCAACGGCCATGTTCGGCCTCCGCTGCCTGAATGAGAGCCCTGATGTAGCCATATCCGAAGGCGAAGGCGACGCCGCGCTCATTCGGCCCGCTGATATGTGGCATGTGGTCGGGCATGAACATGTAGGGGTAGCCACAGGCACGGTAGGCCTTCATGCTTTCCCACATATCCATGCTGCCCTCTTCGGGGAAGGTCTCGCGGAACGAGAGCCTGCCCCCCGCGATATTGCGGAAATGGATATTGAACAGCTTGCCACGCGTGCCGAACCAGCGGATCACGTCGAAAATCTCGCGCGCCGGATCCTCCAGCATCTCGCCGACCGTACCCTGGCAGAAGTTGAGCCCGTGAAACGCGCTCTCCCGCATCATCACAAACTTTTGAAGCCCCTCGACCGTGCCCAGAACCCGCGTCACACCCTTGTAGCCCGGCGGCGTATAGGGGTCATGCGGATGGCAGGCGAGGCGCACACGGTATTCTTCAGCCACCGGCACGACCCGCTCCAGAAAATAGTCGATCCGCTCCCAGTTCGTATCCGCATCCAGAACGCCGGCGAGGCCGGGCGGAGCGGATTGGTCAGCAAGGTCCCAGCGAAAGGCTTCAGCCTGCGCACCACCGCGGCCCGCCTCCATCGGCGTGCGTGGAATGCCAATGATGTTGAGGTTGTATTTTGCCGCGGGAATGCCGGCGCGGGAAATATTTCGGATGAGGTTGCAGATGGAATCAATCTGCCGGTCGCGGTCCGGTCCGGCCGTGAGAATATCCGGGCTCTGCCCCTGCTCGATCGGTCGCGAGGACAGGGGAAGCTGCACCATATCATGCACGAGGCCGTAGGATTCGATCGTCTCCCGCAGACGCAGCAGGTCGTCGAGCGTCCAGTCATGCGGATTGCCCGCCGGGTCCTGGCAAAGATGCGTGATCCCAAGCTGCGCCCAGACCTCGAAATCCGTCTCATCGCGCGCCTGAAGCTGGGTCCCAAGCTTCATTTAAAATCTCCAAATATGAGAAAATTGCCCGTTGCAGGTTGTATGATGTCTGTCTAGTCTTCCGCAAACAAAATTCACCGGGAGGAGCACATGCAGATGAAATGTAAGGATGGCGCCCGTATCGGCGTTGCGATTCTGGCGGGCAGCCTGCTGGCAAGCACCGCGCTGGCCCAGAAGGCCACAGGCGAAGCCCCTGCCCTTGCCGCCCTGGTCAAGGAAGGCAAGCTGCCACCTGTGGCCGAACGCGTGGGGTCGGAGCCGGAAATCATCAAGCCACTGCAAAGCATCGGCAAATACGGCGGGCAAATCCGCTTCGGCCTGCGTGGCTCTTCTGACTATAATAACATCCTGCGCATGGTTTCCTCGCAGGGGCTGGTGCGCTGGGACCTCGGCTACACCACGGTGATCCCGAACGTCGCCCGGGCGATTGATGTGACCCCGGATGCGAAGGTCTTCACCTTCACCCTGCGCAAGGGCATGAAGTGGTCGGACGGAAAGCCGTTTACGGCCGATGACGTGATGTTCAACATGAACGACATCGTGCTGGCCGCTGCGCTCGCGCCGGTCAGCCCACGCTATTCTGCCGGCGGCAAACCGGTGGTGGTCGAGAAGGTCAATGACGAGACGGTGAAATTCACCTTCACCGAACCCTATGGGGATTTCCTCGCCGAACTCGCCTCCCCGCTCGGCCAGAACCCTGTGCTCTATGCGAAGCACTACTGCGCGCAGTTCCTGCCCAAGTACAATCCGAAGATTGACGAACTCGTCAAAGCCAACAACCAGACCGACTGGAAGGGCCTGTTCCAGTCCAAATGCGGCGATCTCGAAATTTCCGCCCGCTGGGGCAATCCCGAGCGTCCCACCCTCGATCCCTGGGTGATCAAGGAGCCCTACGTCGGCGGCGCCACCCGCGTCGTTCTCGACCGCAACCCCTACTTCTGGCAGATCGACACGGCGGGCAATCAGTTGCCCTACATCAACGAGCTTGTTGCCCCCATCGCCCAGGATGTGGAAAGCCTGATCCTCGACGCCATCGGCGGCAAGATCGACTTCCAGCTTCGCCATCTCGACGCGCCGGCCAACCGCCCGGTTCTCGCCCAGAATCGTGAGAAGGGTCGCTATGAGTTCTGGACGGCGAATGCGCCGGGCGGCTCGAACATGGTGATCGACTTCAACCTGACCCACAAGAACCCCGAACTCCGGGAGCTCTTCAACATCAAGGACTTCCGCGTTGCCCTCTCGGTCGGCATGGACCGCAAGGAGATCATCGAGACCGCGCTTCTGGGACAGGGCAAGCCCTGGCATCAGGGCCCATGGGAGGGCCACCCGAACTTCCACAAGCGGATTTCCACCCAGAACCTCGACTTTGACCCCGCCAAGGCCAATGCCCTGCTGGACAAGATCGGCCTGAAGGAGCGCGGCCCGGACGGGATGCGCATGTGGAAGGGCAAACCGCTGAAGTTCAAGATCGACGTGATCCCCACGCTGCAACCCGAGCAGGTGGACATGTTGCAGATCATCAAGCGGCAATGGGCGAAGATCGGCATCGACATGGATGTGAACTCGCTCGAGCGCACATTCTTCTATGAGCGCACCTCGAACGCCAACGACCATGATGCCGCCGTCTGGGGCGGTCAGGGCTCGTGGGTGCCGGGCGACATTCCCCAGCAGATCGTGCCGGTCCACCATGACAGCCGCTGGGGCATCCCGTGGGTGAACTGGTACAAGAGCGGCGGCAAGCAGGGCGAGGAACCGCCAGCGTCGGTCAAGGAGCGCATGAAGCTCTATGATCAGGCGCGCGGCACCGCCGACCCTGTGAAACGCAAGGCGCTGATCGACAAGATCGCCGACATCGCGGCGGATGAATTCGAGGTAATGGGCGTGGCCACCAGCGCACCCACCTTCGGCATCCGCAAGAAGAACCTGCGCAACGCGCCGGATGCGATGACAAACTCGTGGTACTGGCCCACCCCCGGCCCCTCGCTGCTCCAGCAATACTACTACGCGAACTGACGCGCCGGGGCACCGCCTGCACGGTCGGTGCCCCATTCTATCCTCCCGCGTGAGTGCAAAACGCCATGCTACTCGCCTACGTACTGAAGCGCCTGTTCTGGTCGATTCCGTTCATGTTCGCGGTCTCGCTCGTCGCATTTGCGCTGATCCAGGCCCCGCCGGGCGATTTCGTCACTAGCCTGGCCGCCACCCTCGCCCAATCCGGCGACGTGGTGGAACAGGCTCGGCTTGACGCGCTGCGCGAGCGCTATGGTCTCGACCAGCCCTTCCTCGTGCAATACTGGCGCTGGATCACCGGCGTGCTGCACGGCGATTTCGGCCAGTCCTTCGAGTGGAACCAGCCGGTTTCGGACCTGATCTGGGAGCGGATGGGCCTCTCGGTGGTTCTGGCAATTGCGACTCTGCTCTTTACCTGGGCCATCGCTTTTCCGGTCGGCATCTATTCCGCCGTGAAAAAGTACTCGATCGGCGACTACATCATCTCCGCCATCGGCTTCATCGGCCTCTCCATCCCCAACTTCCTGCTCGGCCTCGTGCTGATGTACATCGCCGTTGTCCACTTCGGTTCGGACACATCGGGGCTGTTTTCCGAGCAGTACCAGCAGGCGCCATGGTCCTGGGACAAGTTCATCGACCTGCTGAAACACCTCTGGATTCCGGTCATCATTCTCGGCACCTCGTCCACGGCCAGCCTCATCCGCATCATGCGCGCGAACCTGCTGGATGAACTCCACAAGCCTTATGTGACGACCGCGCGCGCCAAGGGCCTCAGCGAATGGCACCTTCTGGTGAAATACCCGGTGCGCCTGGCGCTGAACCCCTTTGTCTCCACCATCGGCTGGGCCTTCCCGCAACTCGTCTCCGGCTCTGTGATCATTTCCTATGTGCTGTCGCTGCCGACCGCGGGGCCGTTGCTGCTGCAAGCACTGCTCGCACAGGATATGTACCTTGCCGGCGCCTTCATTCTGCTGCTCTGCTGCCTTTCGGTTTTTGGCATGATTGTCAGCGACATCCTCCTCGCGATCATCGATCCGCGCATCCGGTATCGCTGACATGAGCTCCATCGCATCGACAACCGGCAACGCCGCCGATCAGGCCAGTCAATGGACGCTGATGTGGTGGGCTTTCCGCCGTCATCGGCTGGCGGTTCTCGGGCTCATGATCGTCGGCCTGCTCTATTTCATCGCGGCCTTTGTCGAACTGCTCGCGCCCTATGACCCCGACCTTTCAAATGCGCGGGCTGTCAACCACCCGCCGCAGGCCCTGCATTTCATCAAAAAGGAAAAGGACGGCGGCTGGAGCTTCCAGCCCTATGTCATCGGCATGACGCAGAAGCGCGACCCGATCACACTCGCCACCACCTTCACACCGGACCCGACCAAAACCGTCGATGTCCAGTTCTTCGGCAAGGGCGAGCCGACCAAACTCTGGGGCATTTTCCCGGTCGAACGACGGCTGATTGCCCCCAAGGTGCTGGGTGAGCGCTTCTACCTGATCGGCGCTGACCGCCTCGGTCGCGACATGCTGAGCCGGGTGCTTTACGGCACGCGCATTTCCATGTCGATCGGGCTTCTCGGCGTGCTGATGAGCCTTGTCCTCGGCATCTTTCTGGGCGGATTGTCCGGCTATTACGGCGGCTGGATCGACGCAACAGTGCAACGAATCGTCGAGTTCAAGCTGGCCATGCCGACAATCCCGATCTGGCTTGGATTATCCGCCGCCCTGCCACAGGACTGGCCGCCGACCTGGCGCTATTTCGCCATCACCATCATCCTGTCGCTCATCGGCTGGACGGAACTCGCCCGCGTCGTGCGGGGCCGTTTTCTTGCGCTCCGCACCGAGGATTTCGTCATCGCCGCGCGGCTGGACGGCTGTTCGCAGATGCGTGTCATCTTCCGCCACATGCTGCCCTCCATGGTTTCGCACATCATTGCCTCGGTCTCGCTGGCCATTCCGATGATGATCATCGCGGAAACCTCACTGTCCTTCCTCGGCCTTGGCCTGCTGCCGCCCACGATTTCCTGGGGCGTCCTGCTGAAGGAGGCGCAGAACGTGCGCACCATCGCCGAGGCGCCCTGGCTGTTCTCGCCGGGCGTCGCCGTCTGCCTCGCCGTGCTGGCGCTCAACTTCCTGGGCGATGGCCTGCGCGATGCCGCCGACCCCTATGCGCAGGAGGGCCGCTGATGACTGCGGAAACCCCTGTCATCGAGGTCAAGAATCTCGTCACCGAATTTGCGACCCGCCGTGGCCCCTTCCGCGCGGTTGATAACGTTTCGTTCAAGCTGATGCCGGGCAAGACCCTTTGCCTCGTCGGCGAATCCGGCTCCGGCAAAAGCGTCACCGCCCGCTCGATCCTCCAGATCGTCGATCCGCCGGGGCGCATCATGTCGGGCCAGATCCTGCTGAACCGGCACATGACCCGTCGCGGCCGCAGCGAAACCGCCGACACGCTCGATCTTGCCGCCCTGAACCCGCGTTCCTCGGCCATCCGCGCCATTCGCGGGCGCGACATCGCCATGATCTTTCAGGAGCCGATGTCCTCGCTTTCGCCGGTGCACACCATCGGCAACCAGATCGGTGAGGCGATCCGCCTGCATGAAAACGTCTCGAAGGCGGAGGCCCGCGCCCGCACCATCGAACTGCTGCGCAAGGTGGAAATCCCCAACGCGGACAAGACCATAGATCGTTATCCCTTTGAATATTCGGGCGGGATGCGCCAGCGCGCGATGATCGCCATGGCGCTTGCCTGCAATCCCGGCGTATTGATTGCGGACGAACCCACCACCGCGCTTGATGTGACCACCCAGGCCGAAATCCTGAGCCTGATCAAGAAATTGCAGGACGACGAGGGCATGGCCGTCCTCTTCATTACGCATGACATGGGCGTGGTGGCGGAAATCGCCGACGAGGTGGCCGTCATGCGCTTCGGCAAGCTGGTGGAGCACGGCGACACGATTTCCATCTTCGAAAACCCGCAGCACGACTACACGAAAATGCTGCTGGGTTCGGTGAAGCAGCTCGACCGTCCCGCACCGCGCCGTCTCGCCCGCCGCGCTGAACATCCGCCCGGCAACACGCTGCTGGACGTGGAGGGGCTGAAGAAAACCTTCTTCATCGACAGCGGCTCCTTCTTCAGGAAGGGTGACGAACTGCACGCCGTCAACAATGTCACGCTGACGCTGCGCTCGGGCGAGAACCTCGGCATCGTCGGGGAATCCGGCTCGGGCAAATCGACACTCGGGCGCTGCATCATGCGCGTCTACGACATCAGCGGCGGTGCTATCCGCTATACCGACCGCGATGGCATGACCTCCGATCTCGCCACCCTGCCCGACCGCTCGCTGATGGCGGCGCGGCGGGACCTGCGCATGGTCTTTCAGGACCCCTTCGCCTCGCTGAACCCGCGCATGACCGTCGCCCAACTGATCGGCGAGCCGCTGCTGGTCAACGGCGTCCTCTCCGGCAAGGCGCTGAACGACCGGGTGGCGGAACTGCTCGGGCTCGTCGGCCTGCCGGCGACCGCAATGGAGCGCTATCCGCACGCCTTTTCGGGCGGCCAGCGCCAGCGCATCGGCATCGCCCGCGCCATCGCGCTTGAACCGCGCATCATCATCGCCGACGAGGCGACGAGCGCGCTGGACGTGTCGCTGCGCAGCCAGGTGCTGGACCTGCTGCTCGAATTGCAGGAGCGGCTCGACCTCTCCTTCATTTTCATCAGCCACGACATCGCGGTGATCCGCTACTTCTGCGACCGCGTCGCGGTGATGTACAAGGGCCGGATCGTCGAGGAAGGGCCGACCGAAGAGGTCTGTTCCCGCCCCGTCCACCCCTACACGCAATCGCTGCTCTCGGCCGTGCCGCACCCGGACCCCCGGATGCGCGGCACACGGGTGCGCACGCGCTATCGGGAGCAGGCATGAAAATCACCGGCATCGAAACCTATCTCATGCAGGTCGGGGCCCGCCCTTCGGCGGCCAGCGAAACCAAGGGCATCTACGCCGATTTTCGCGGCTCGCGGAACTGGCTGTTCGTGAAGGTGCTGACCGACGAGGGGCTGTACGGCATCGGCGAATGCTCAGGCTGGCCGCGCGTTATCGAAACGGCGGTAAAGGATTATGCCAACCTGCTGATCGGCGAGGACCCCGCCAACATCGACCGGCTGTGGTCGAAACTCTTCATCGGCTCGATGGGGCACGGCGTGCTCGGCACGGTCGGCGGCGGTGCGCTCACCGGCATCGAGATGGCGCTGTGGGACATCAAGGGCAAGGCGCTAGGCCAGCCGGTGTGGAACCTTCTCGGCGGCAAGTTCCGCGACCGCATTCCCGTTTACGGCCACGCAAAAACGCCCGCGCAGGCGAAAGCCCTGCTCGAAAAGGGCTATAAGGCGATGAAAGTCTCCTTCACCGGCGCGGTCGATATCTCAAAAGTCGCCGCCGTGCGCGAAACCGTCGGCCCGGAAATCGACGTGATGGTGGATGCGCATGGTCCGAGCTGGGCAACGCCGCAGGATGCCATTCAGGTCGGTCGCGCGCTTGAGGAATTCGACCTGCTCTTCTACGAGGACCCGATCGCGCCCGAAAATCTCGACGCCCTGCAACGCGTGCGCGACAACGTGACCATTCCGCTGGCCGCCGGCGAGCGCCTTTCGACCATCTGGGGCCTGCGCCCGCTGATCGAGCGCGAACTTGTCGATGTCGTGCAGCCCGACACGGGCCGGGCCGGCGGCATCACGCAGATGCGCAAGATCGCCGCAATGGCCGAAGCGCATTACATCACCATGGCGCCGCACTCGGGCTCCCTCGGCCCGGTTGCCGAATATGCCGCGCTGCATGTGATGGCGACCATTCCTAACGCGCTGATGCTGGAGCGGATGGAAAACGACTGGCCGGGCCGCGATACGGTCATTATCCCCGCGCCTCAGGTAACGGACGGAACGCTCCACCTGCCGACCGCCCCCGGCCTCGGCGTCGATATCGTGCCCGAGGAAATCGCAAAGCACCCGTCGATCCGCAACATCTCGATGCTGCCCGACGACGACGGCTGGGCCTATGAACGCGGCACGCCCGACGAAGCAGTCTATTTCCAGACCCGATTGCAGCGGCGGTTGAAGCTGAAGCGTTGAACGGATAGCCGTCATGGTCCGCGAAGGCGGATCATCCACGTCTTGCGAAGCCCTGTTGAAAATGGACGTGCGAGCGGGAAATTCCGGCACCAAGACGTGGAGGGTCGGGACAAGCCCGACCATGACGGGTGGCATTACCGCGCATCGTCCCGTAAGTCGAAAATTTCCGTCCGCGCCTCACATGAAGGCGAAGGACCCGTCCGGTCGCACCGGCAATTTCCGCTCCCAGTGAATGTAGCGGTCTGAAGCGAGGTATTTTTCGTCCATGGTGACCCCCCAGCCGGGCCGGTCGGGGCGGAGTTCGAGAAAGCCATCCTTCGGCAGATACGGGTCCTCGATATAGCAGCCTTCGTCCGAATCCTCCGTGCCCATGTAGCGCTGCGTCGGCAGGCGATATTCGAGGATGCGGAAATTGGGCGTTGCTGCGGAAAAATGCAGATTCACTGCGGTTGCCAGCGGCCCCATCGGATTATGCGGCGCGATGGTCACGAAATGCGCCTCGGCGAGCGCGGCAATCTTGCGCATTTCGGTGATGCCGCCGACGACGCAGATGTCCGGCTGCACGATATCGCAGCCCTTGTGGGAGAGCAGGTTCAGGAACTCATAGCGGTTGTAGAGGCTTTCCCCCGTCGCTAGCGTGCATTTGAGGCCGCGTTTCAGTTCCCCCCAGGCGGGAATGTGCTCGGGACGGATCGGCTCCTCGAAGAACAGGGGGTCGTAAGGCGCCAGCGCATTGCCAAGCTGGATGGCCTGGCCCACCTCGAAAATCCTGGCATGGGCATCGAAAGCGATCTCGTAATGCGACGGGCAGACCTCGCGCAATTGCCGGAAATACTCGGCGGAGGTGCGCACCACCTCGCCCCAGCGGTTGGCGTGATGATCGATGCGGTAGGGCGAGAGCTTGAAGGCGGTGAAGCCCCAGTCGGCGTTCAGGCGACCGAGCTGGTCCCTCGCGGCTTCCGGATCGGGCGCGGTATAGACACCCGAATAGACGCGCACCCGGTCGCGGCAACGCCCGCCAAGTAACTGATAAACCGGCACGCCGAGCGCTTTTGCCGAAATGTCCCACAGCGCGTGATCGATGGCCGACATCGCGGCAAGCCCGAGGGCTCCGGGCGGAAAGCGGTTGTGCTGCAACAGCTTCAGATACAGAAACTCGATCCGCGTCGGATCATGCCCGACAATTTGCCCGAAGTAGTAGTCGAGCAGCGGCGGTAGCGCCTTGTCCGGCCCGTGATTGTAGCATTCGCCCCAGCCGGTGATGCCCTCATCGGTATCGATAGCGATGATGACGCGCGGCCGGTTGGCATCGCGCGACATGAAACTGCGCAGGCGAACAATCTTCATCGGTTTGTCTCCGGTTCCAATGCCTTGGGCTTACGGGATGCGTGAGGGATCGCCGACAAATTCGGGCGTCACGAACCCACCGCCCTGAAAGGCATCGGCGATGGGATTGCCGATCATCTTGCCGGCAACTTCATCGGCATAGGTCTCTGCATCATCCTTCGGGTCATAGCCGAGCCGGTAGGCATTGGCATTGTCCCAGAAGGCGCGCGTGTTGCGCGAGATGCCATAGACGATCTCGTAGATGTAATCGGCGCCAAGCCCGGTGCGGATCAACCGTTCGCAATCATCGTAAGACATCCAGGTCGACAGCATCCGGTGGTCGGCGGGTTTCGGAAAACACGACCCGATGCGCATACAAAAGGCGCGGATGCCATGCTTGTAGGCATAAAGCTGGGCGATATCTTCGCCAAACGCCTTGGAAAGACCATAGCGCCCGTCCGGTCGCGCTGGCGCGGTGTGGTTGAGAACATCCGTCCGCCGCCAAAGGCCTACGGCATGGTTGGAACTGGCGAACAGGACCCGCTCAACCCCGCCCTTCAACGCCCCTTCCCACAGGTGGATCGCGCCCAGAATATTGGCCTTGTGAACAACCGACCACGGCGCTTCGGTCGCCTGCCCGCCGAGATGCACAATCGCGTCGATGTCCTTGCAGATCGCCGCAACAGTGGCCTCGTCGCCAAGATCGCAAGGCACGACCTCCTCGCCCTTCCCGGCCGGAGCCATTGGCGCAACATCGGCCAGCCGCAGCAGATCGAACGATCCCGCAAAACGAGCCCGCAACATGCGCCCCAGACTGCCGGCTGCACCGGTGATGAGGACACGGGATGGGATCCTGGACATAGACGGGCCTTTCGCAGTCTCTTGCAATGTCTCGCAGCCAATGTCCGCGCCAAGGCGGCCACACGCCGCGCGAAATCACGCAGCACTGATCATTGCAAGTTGTATGACATCATGCAGGAAGTGCAAGCGCGACGTGCGCCACCGCATTCAGTTCGATACGCCATTCCTCGGCGCATCCCAACGTCCTTGACAGACATCGAATTTTCTCTAGCATCGTTATATCCAATCGCAACTAACGAGTGCTGCCCATGCTGACGCGCCGGACTCTGTTTTGTTGCTTTGCGCTCATAGCGACGCCGGTCGTCGCACAGCCAAAACCCGTGCTGGTCTTTGCCGCCGCCAGCCTGCAATCGACCCTGCCCGCCCTGCTGGCGGAATGGCAGCGCCAGAGCGGCAGAAGCGGCATCGCGTCCTACGGTGCCTCCTCTGCGCTGGCCCGCCAGATCGAGGCCGGTGCGCCGGCGGATGTCTTCATCTCCGCCGATCAGGACTGGATGAACTGGCTGGAACAGCGCAATCTCACAAAACCCGGCGCCCGCAAGGTGATCGCGCTGGGCAGCCTCGTGCTGATTGCACCGAAAGACGACACAGCCATGCTGAGCGTCGGGCCCGGTTTTCCGCTGGCGCGCGAAATCGGCACCTCGCGACTGGCAATGGGCCAACCGAACGCGGTGCCGGCCGGTAAATACGGCAAGGCCGCGCTGGAAAAACTGGGCATCTGGAACGAAGTTGAACCCAAGGTCGCCGGCACAGACAATGTGCGCGCAGCCCTCGCACTGGTTGCGCGCGGAGAAGCGCGCTTCGGCATCGTCTATGCCACCGATGCCAAGGCGGAACCACGCGTGCGCGTGGTTGCAACGTTCCCGACCCGCTTGCACGCGCCCATCGAATACCCGGCGGCTTTGACCGCTGCGTCCACGAACCCGGATGCAGCGTCGTTTCTCACTTTTCTGTCGGGTCCCGCCGCCCGCCGCATCCTTGCCGCGGACGGATTTGTGACGCCCGAGTGAACTCCGTCAGGGCAGATCGGCGGTGATCTTGGCGGTATCGATCACCTTCTTCCACTTCGCAGTTTCAGCATCGACATAGGCCGCGAATTCAGCCGGCCCGATAGCAACCGGGGTTGCGCCCAACTCGCGATACTTCGCCTGGGTGGCCGGCAGGTTCTGGAAGGCGAGGATCTCGGTCGCCAGCCTGTCGATCACCGGCTTCGGCGTACCCGCAGGCGCAAAGAAGCCATGCCAGGCCACCGCCTCGAAGCCGGGCAGCGTTTCGGCAACCGTCGGCAGATTTGGGTCGAACTCGGCGCGCTTGGCGGTGGCGGCGGCCAGCAGCACAAGCTTGCCTGTTTTCGCATGGGGCAACAGCAGCGGTACGTTATCGAAGGCAAGGTCGATCGTGCCGTTCAGAAGGTCCGGCAGCATGGCGGAGGAGCCCTTGTAGGGCACATGCGTCATGGTCGTGCCGGTCATCTGCTGGAAGAGTTCGCCCGCCAGATGCTGCGAAGTGCCCGGCCCCGCCGAGCCGAACGTGATCTTGCCCGGATTAGCCTTGAGATAAGCGATCAGATCGGGCACCGAGCGGGCCTTGATCTTGTCCGGATTGACCACGAGCACGTTCGGCACCATCGACACCTGCGCGATGGGCGTCAGTTCCTTCTGCGGATTGTAGGGCAGCTTGGCGCCGTAGAGCGAGGGGTTGATCGCCAGCCCCGAGGTGGAGGGCAGCCCGAGCGTGTATCCGTCCGGCGCGGCTTTCGCGAGCTTGTTGACGCCAATGATCGAGCCCGCACCGCCGATGTTGTCGACGATGACCGGCTTGCCGAACTTGTCCTGAAGATGCTGCGCGGTCATCCGCGCAAAGATGTCTGCGGTGCCGCCCGCCGCAAACGGCACAATGATTGTGACCGGCTTGCTGGGATAGTCCTGCGCCACGGCGGGCGTCAGTGCCGCGAACAGGCCCATAACGAGGCCGACAAGGGTACGCTTCATCTCATTCCTCCTGCATTATGTGAAAATCTTGCCCGGATTCAACAGGTTGTCCGGGTCGAGCGTGTGTTTCAACATGCGCATCATGTCGATTTCGACCGGATCGGTGACACGGGCCAGCCGCCCGATATTGGCATAGCCGATCCCGTGCTCGGCGCTGATCGTGCCCCTGAGGTCACGCGTCACTTCATCGACGATGGCATTGATGACATCGACCTGCCGGAAGCGTTCATCCGCATCGGCAACGGGCGGAATGATCGCGAGGATATGGATGTTGCCGTCGCCGATGTGCCCGTGCATCACCACCCGCGCATCAGGCCGGAGCGCCTTGACCCTGGCCTCGACCTCGGTGACGAAGCGGCCCTGCCCGGCCAGCGGTACGGCGCTGTCGTGGCTGACGACATAGCCCGCCGCCTTCGAAGATTCCGACACAGAATGCCGGATTTTCCAGAAAGCCTGCGCCTGCGCTTCGCTTGCTGCCACCAGCGCATCGGAAAGAAGCACAGCGTCGAAAGCGCGCTCCAGCAGCCTTTCCATCAAGGCAGGCAGACCATCCGCCACGGTGTCACCGAGTTCGATCAGCACGAACCAGTCCGCATCGAGCGCGAAAGGAATGGCGACCTGCGGCATTTTCTCGGCGATGACGGCCACTTGCTCACGGTTCATCACCTCGAAGGCGCCGATCCTGTCGCCCACCTCTGCCCGGGCGAGCGCGAGGAACGAGAGCACATCTCCGATGCTGCCAAGCTTGGCGAGCGCCACCGCCCGCCCCGCCATGCGCGGAAAGAGTTTCAGGACAGCGCCGGTGATGATGCCGAGCGTTCCTTCCGCGCCGATGAACCAGTGTTTCAGGTCATAGCCGGCGCTGTCTTTCCGAAGGCCGGTCATCAGGTCGAGCACACGTCCGTCGGGCAGCACCACTTCAAGCCCCAGCGTCAGGTCGCGCATGACGCCATAGCGCAGCGCCGCCGTGCCGCCTGCGTTGGTGGAAAGATTGCCGCCGATCTGGCAGGACCCTTCCGCACCGAGCGAGAGCGGAAAGAGCCGCCCGGCCTTTGCCGCCTCGGCCTGTACCTCCGCGAGCACACAGCCCGCATCGACCGCGATGGAATCACCGAGCGAACTGACCGCGCGAATCCGCTTCATCCGGTCGAGTTTCACGACAATCGACGGCCGCCCGGAGAGCGGGGTCGCCGCCGCGCACATGCCGGTGTTGCCGCCCTGCGGCACGATCACCGTCCCCGTTTCGCGGGCAAGCCGCACGATGGCCGCAACCTCTTCGGTGCTCGCGGGCCGCACCGCCGCCAGCGCCTTGCCGTGATAGCGCCCGCGCCAATCGGTCAGAATGGGGTCGAGATCGACAGGATCGGTCAGCACCTGCGAAGGACCGACGATGGCGCCAAGCCGCTTGATCAGGTTCATCACACCGCGTCCGGCACGGGCAGGACGACATGCTTGATGCCCTGGCGATAATAGGTGAAGGCAACGTGGAGTTGCCCGTCCGGCCCCTGATGCACGGATGGATAGGACAGTTCCCGGTTCTTCCGGTCGGTGGAATTGTTGGTCATGCAATAGCCATCGCCGGTTTCAAGATCGTGCCGCACTGGCCAGGTCCGCCCGCCATCGGATGAAATCGCTAGTGAGAGCGGCGCGCGCGGCGCCCCCCAGAAGGCGTGACGCGTCCGCTCGGGCTGTACATCGGTCGTGCCTTCGTCATCCTCGATTTCGTCATAGAGCGACAACCGCCGCTCGGTCGCATCGAGCGCACTCGCATGGTTGTAGACGAGCGCAATCCGCCCGTCGGAAAGCCGTGTCGCCTGAATGGAGGAATTGTTGTTCGGCAGTTCGGTGGGCTGCGGCGCGCTCCACGAATGGCCGCCGTCCTTCGAGCGCGAAGCGTAGATGTAATCCGCCCAGCGGCTGCGGTAGAGCGCGAGAAGTTCGCCATCCCCCGCCTCGACGATGTTCATGTGCACCGCGCCCACGCTGTCCGGCACGTCGATGCGCCGCCATGTCCGCCCCTGATCAGAGGAGAGCCGCGCGGCACTGATATCGTCGTCACCCACCCATTTTACGCCCGGCAGCGTACGGCAGAGGAAAGTGCCGAGCAGCCAGTCGCCGTTGGAAAGCACCTGCACGGGCTGGCGCACGAAGGTCCCCGCATCGCCGATCATGGTGTCGGGCTCGGACCATGTGGCCCCATAATCGCGGCTCACCCGACGGCGCACCACTGCCGTGTCCTGATTGCCCGATTTCTGCGAGGTATAGAGCAGCCAGAGATCCCCCGAGGGCGTCGGAAACAGGATCGGATTCTGCTCCGAGCGCGCGGGATCATCCACCAGCTTCACTGTCTCGCTCCAGCGCGACGCGCCGGGCGCAAGTCGCGAGAAATGCACGGAAATATCGGCCATGCCCTCCTGCGTGCCGCCGAACCAGACGCACCCCAGCGAACCATCGCCCAGCACCATCAGATTCGCGGCATGGTTCTGCGGCGAAGGCGAAGGCAGGAAGGCTTCGCGCTGGCCGGGATGCGCAGCGCGCGGACGCAGGATGCCATCCATCCGGTGGGAAATATCATCGCTCATGCCAGCCTCCTCACGCCCGTTCCGCAGCCATGGTCTCGGCGTAGTCGATGGCCTCGATCAGACTTGTCTCGCTGGCGATGCCCTTGCCGGCGATGTCGAAGGCAGTGCCGTGATCAACCGAGGTGCGAATGATCGGCAGTCCGAGCGTGATGTTGACGCCTGAAAGCGCCTCCCACTTGCCGGTCTTCGGATCGACATTGAACCCGAGCAGCTTCACCGGAATGTGTCCCTGATCGTGATACATCGCGACCACAGCGTCATATTGCCCGGCGCGCAGCTTCACGAACACCGTATCGCCCGGCACCGGCCCGACGACATCGAGCCCATCCGCCACCGCCTTCGCAATCGTCGGCATGGAAATGTCGATATCCTGCCGCCCGAACAGCCCGCCCTCCCCGGCATGGGGGTTCAGCGCCGCCACCGCGATCTTCGGTCTGGTCTTGCCGAGCCGCTTCATGGCGTCATGGGTAAGGTCGATCACCCGGCGGATACGCTCGGGCGTCACGCGCTTGGGCACGTCTTCCAGCGCGCAATGGGTGGTGACATGGCTCACATTCATGTTGCCATGGGCCAGCATCATCACCGAGCCTTTGACGCCGGTGAGTTCCGCCAGAAGCTCGGTGTGGCCGGCATAATGATAGCCGGCAAGGTTGAGCGCTTCCTTGTTCAGCGGCGCGGTGACGAGGCCCTGAATGCGCCCGGCCAGCGCGAATTTCACCGATTGCTCGATGGCGAGATAGGCCATGCGCCCACCCGGCGCCCCAATCTCGCCGGTTATAATCGGCCCACCGGCATCGCCGGCCTGAAGGCAGGCGAGCGCCGGCCAGTCCGCCTCGGCGCGCGTTTCAGGCATCGGGGCCGCCCCTACCAGCGCTTCGCCCCGGCGGAGCGCCGGGACATCGCCGACGACGAGCAGTTTCAACGTCCCCGCTGCCATCCGATCCTTGAGGCGAACGCAGGCGCGCGCGATGATCTCAGGGCCAATGCCGGCAGGATCGCCCATGGTGATGGCAAGATGCGGTGTCATGGTCTGGTTTCCTTCGAATCAGGAACGAGGCTGGCAACCAGCCGGGAAAGCACATCCGGCGCGCCGAACGCTCCGGACTTTGAAAATACGGTGAGCCCGTCCCAGCGCCCACCGATGAGGCGTGAGGCGGGAATGCCCGGCTCAAACACGCCGAAAACATCCAGCGCGACAGCACCAAGGGCCGTAGCAACGCCACTCAACGTCTCGCCGCCACTGACAAAGAGCGCGCCGGGGCGCGTCACCCGCCCCAACACCCCGGCAATCCGCCGCAGGATGCCCGCCTGAACTGCGCCCCGATCCGCCGCATCAGTCAGCCCGGCATTGACGAAAGCCACGCCGTCGGACGCAAGCAGCGCTTCAATATCCTCGACAACGCCACGAACATCCTCATCCCGCGCAAGTGACAGCGCCTGCACTGCGGCAAGCTGGCCCCGCATGATCGGATGGTTCGTGCCGATCAGCCCAAGCAACGGCGCACGCGGGGCAACCGCCACCGCGCCCGAGGCGCCAGCCAGCGCCGCCGCAAGCCCTGCTGCCCCCACCCAGAGCACACGGCCGCGTGCCGCTCTGCCAGCCCCGACAATCGCATCGAGATCGTCCATGGTTTCGGCATCCCACAGGCAGATGCCGCGCGGCAGGGCATCGCCGGCGCGCGCCGTCATCACATCATACCCCTGCCCGCGCAAACGCGCCGCAAGATCTTCGCCCGTTACCGTCCAGCTATCGCCCACGCGCGCATATTGCCGCCCCTGCCGGGTCACGCGGCCCTGAAACGGAATCGCGGGGGCGATGATCACATGGTCGAACGGCACCTGCCCGAGCACGGCGGCGAGTTCCACGCCGGCATGGCCGCGCAGCAGGCTGTCCACCTTGAAGAAGCCCAGGCGATCCGGCGCCGGCGCCAGAAACAACGCAAGCCGGTGGAGCCGCCGCGCAGCATCCGCTTCCGACACCTCCCGCGTGCCGGTGTTGAACACACTGCCCGCCTGCCCCTCCTGCCAGACGACCCGCTGCGGCCCAATGACAGACGCAAACGCCGCCGCGCTGTCGAGCGCGCCGGTCAGATCGTCTGCAATGAGCCGCAGTTCCGTCACGCTTTCCCCTTCAGCCGGCTGGTCAGCGCCAGCGTGGAGGTGCGAATGAACACCGCATCGGTGGCGAAGCTGACAAAATCGATGCCCTCGGCGATTCTCCGATGAAATTCCGCTTCGTTTCCAGTGAGATAGCCACGCTTCTTGCCAATCTTGGCAAGACGTCTGAAACCATCGTCGATGGCCGCCTGCACATCCGGATGCTGCGCATTGCCGATATGCCCCATCGAGGCCGCCAAATCGGACGGGCCGATGAACACCGCATCGACACCATCAACGCTGGCGATCGCCTCGATCTGATTGAGCGCATTGGTCGATTCAATCTGCACGATCAGGCAGAGTTCCTGCTCGGCGCGCGCGAAATAGTCCTGATCAAGCCCATAATTCGACGAGCGCGACGACCCCGAGACACCCCGCACACCATGCGGAGGAAACCGCACCGCCGCCACCGCCTGCCGCGCTTCCTCGGCGCTTTCGACGTAGGGGATCAGCAGGTTCTGCGCGCCCTGGTCGAGCACGCGCTTGATCGTCACCGTATCGTTCCAGGCCGGACGCACGATGGCCGGCAGCCCTGCCCCCTCGATCACGCGGATGTGGTCGATCACATCAGGCAGTTCGATCGGCGAGTGTTCGGTATCGATCAGCGCCCAGTCGAACCCGCAACCGCAGAGGAGTTCGGTCAGCCCCGGGGACCCCAGAGTCGCGAAAAAGCCGATCTGTTGCGCCTTGCCGAGCCGGGCCTTGAATTGGTTTGTACGATGCAGGGACATGGAAACCTCACTTGTCGAACATTCAGTGGCTTTGGGCGATGGCGCCGAAACTCTGCCGGATCGCCTTCGTCAGATCGCCGGCGATGCGCGTCGCCACCGGCACCGCCTCGGCAACAAAACGGTCAATCGGCATCCGGTCGGCATGAATGGTGAGGCTGACCCCGGCAATCGGCTGACCATCGGCATCAAGAACCGTCGCGGCCACCGTGCGCAGCCCATAGGCATTCTCACCGTCCGAAACGGCATAGCCCTGCGCACGCACCGCAACGAGGCGCTCCAGAATGTCCTCGATGCCCACGAGCGTCTTCTCCGACAATCGGATGAGCTTGGATCGCTGAAGGATGGCGCGCTGCTGCTCGGACGGCAATTGCGCCAGAATCGCATGCCCCAGCGCCGCGCCATAGGCGCCGGTCCGGCTGCCGACTCGCCGGTCGAGATTGAGCGGCGACACGTCCGATTGCGCCCGTTCAACATAGACAACATCAGTATCGTCCAGCATCCCCAGCGAGGCCGCATCCGCAATCTCCGGCACCACTTCGGACAGGAGCGGTCGCGCCAGCATCTTGAGGTCGGCACGCGCGAGCGAAGTATAGCCGAGTTCGAGGCATTTCAGCGTCAACCGGTAACGCCGCGAGCGCGGCACGGCAGCAAGATAGCCAAGAAAACACAGTGTATTGACGAGGCGGAAACTCGTGCCCCGGTCGAGCCCGGCCCGTGCCGCCACCTCGGAGATGGTCAGTTCCGGCAGGCCGGCATCAAAGGCCTTCAACACTGAAAAGACCTTGGCGACTGAATTGACAAAGTTCTTGGGGTTTTCATCACCCTTCATAGCGACGACCCTCCACAGATTGTCAGCGTCTGTCCGGTGATCATCGCCGCTTCTGGCGAAAGAAGGAAGGCGACAGCAGCAGCAACTTCGGCAGGCTGTATATAACGCCCCATCGGGGGTAGTCTCGGAGGGGTGCCGCCACGCGCAGGGTCGGCCAGCATCGGCGTTTCCGTCGCCGCCGGTGCGACGACATTGACCGAAACGCCACGCGGCGCAAGTTCGATAGCCCAGCTGCGCGCCATCGCCACCAGCGCCGCCTTGGTCGCGGCATACTGGCTGCGCCCCGCCGCCCCCTGCGCCGTGCGACTGCCGACCAGCACGATCCGCCCGCCGGCGACCATGCCGCCGACAAGCCCGTTGGCAAGCCGCTCCGCCGCCGCCACATGCAGCCGCCACATCCGCGCGCCGGCGTCTGCATCGAGCCCGCCGAGCGCGGCGGTCTCCATGAAGCCTGCGGCATGGACAAAGGCATCGACCGGCCCCACCGCCGCCAACACGGCATCACAGCCCGCGATGCTGGACAGATCCGCCTCAAATCCACGCCAGCCCGGCTCATCGCGGGCAATCACCCGGCGCGCGACGCCCCGCACCTGCCAGCCATCGGCCAGAAGGCGCGTCGCAATCGCTGCCCCGATGCCGGAGCTGGCACCGGTGACAAGCACGGATTTCACGACAGTCATTCCGGCTGGAAGTTGATCGCCGTCAGGAGTTCACCGGACCGCTTCACCTCACCCGCAATGAAAGCGCGCGTCTCCTCGATGCTCTCGGAAACCGGTTCCAGCAGGCGCCCGCGCCAGGTCGCGACGATCTGCGGGTCCTTCATCGTGTCCTGCACCAGCTTGTTGATCTTCACCTGAATGTCGCGCGGCGTGCCCTTCGGCGCCCAGATCGCGTACCAGGAGTTGAACACGAAGTCCTTCACGCCCTGCTCGTCGATGGTCGGAAGGTCGGGCGCCAGCGGCGAGCGGGCCTTGCTGGCGATGCCGAGCGCCTTCACCTTCACCCCGTCCGCCTGCTTCAGCAGCGCAAAGGACGGATCGATCAGCAACTGCACGTTGCCACCCATGATGTCCTGAAGCGCGGGCGCTGTGCCGCGATAGGGCACCATATCGATTTTCAGACCCGTGCGGCGCAGGAATTCAACCGTGGCGAGATGGCCGGCGGACCCCAGCGACGAAATCGCGAAGTTGAAGTCCTTCGGTGACTTTTTCGCCGATTCGATCATCTCCTGAAGCGTCTTTTCCGGCCGCGCGCCGGTCATCACCAGCACGAGCGGCGCGACCGCCGTACGCGCCACCGCCTCAAGGTCCGTCTCAGGATTGAAGGTGGCTGCCTTCAGCACACGATGCATCACGGCGGTGTTGAAGGCCGAGGCGAGCAGCGTGTAGCCATCAGGCTCGGCCTGAATGACAGCATTGGTGCCGATCAGCCCGGCGCCGCCCACCCGGTTCTCGACTATTGCCGCAACGCCGGTCGTCTCCTGCAGACGCTGGGCAACAAGCCGGCCAAGCGCATCATTCGCCGCACCGGGCGGCCAGGGCACGATCACCTTGATCGTCTTGCCCGATTGCGGCCAACCCGTCTGGGCCGATGCCCCGCCGAACACGATCGACATGCCGCCGAACGCGGCTGCGGATTTCAGAAAATCACGCTTCCTCATGGTGCCTCTCCCTGTTATCGCAATCTCGTTGTTCGGAATGCGAACATAAATTCGGAATACGAATGAAATGTGCGAAAATTCCCGCAAAAGTCAAGCGGATTTGGTGGCTGAAGAGACTTGGGAAGGCCTAAAGCAAAGACAGCGGCAGCGGTGCGCCCGCTTTCCTGATCGGAAACCGGACCGCCACATTTCCGGGCAATTTCGCAGGAAAATGCCCGGAACCCGATGTTCTGAAGCGACGTGACGGGGCTCCAGTTACGGCGTCACCGCTCCTGGACGTGCAGCGCGGGCACGCCGCCCTACTCCACCTTGATGTTGCCGTCCTTGGCAACCTTGCCCCAGCGGGCAATTTCGGAATCGACGAACTTCGCCATGTCGGCAGGGGTTGCAGCGCCTGCTGTCGCGCCCTGCTGAAGCCAGACCTTGGCGACGTTCTCGCTGGCGAGCGCCGTCTTCACCTCGCCGACAAGCCGGTCGATGATCGGCTTCGGCGTGCCCTTGGGTGCCCAGAGCGCATACCAGGTCGAAACCTCGTAACCCGGCAGACCAGCCTCCGCCGCAGTGGGAATATTACCGTTCACCCCCACCGCCCGCGTTTTCGAAGCGACCGCCAGCGGCTTGATCCGCCCGCCAGCGATATGGGACGCGGAGGAGCCAAGCCCGTCGAACATCATGTCGACCTGCCCGCCAACGAGATCCTGCAGGGCCGGGCCGGCGCCCTTGTAGGGCACATGCAGGATGTCGACCTTGCCCATCGCCTTGAAAAGTTCGCCGGCGAGATGATGCGATGTGCCGGCACCCGCGCTGGCATAGGTCATCTTGCCGGGCGCGGCCTTTGCGGCGGCCAGAAGTTCGGTGAGGTTCGTCGCCGTCACGTTCTTGGGGTTGACCACGACGACCTGCGGCACCACTGCAACGACAGCGATCGGCTCGAAATCCTTCTGGATGTCATAGGTCAGCGAGGGATAGACGGCAGGAGCGATTGCGTGATGAACCGCGCCCATGAACAGGGTGTAGCCATCGGGCGCAGCGCGCGCCGCCGCTGCCGCACCAAGCGTGCCGCCCGCCCCGCCCTTGTTGTCAATGATGATCGACTTGCCAAGCTGGTTGCCGAGCTGCGCCCCGAGCGGTCGCGCAAAGGCATCCGTGCCACCACCGGCTGGAAACGGTACGATCAGATTGATTGGCTTTTCCGGCCAGACGCTTTGCGCAAGGGCGGCCGGCAACAGCGAAACGGTTGCGGCAGCGGCAAGCAGCACACGACGCGAAACGGCTTGATTCATGACATCTCCTCCCAGAGATCGGCTTTTCTTGTATCAAGGATATGACCGGGCTTGCGGCAGACGTAAAGCCACTTCGCTGTACAATCGGAGACAAGACAACTAGAAGACGCCTCGTGACAAGCAAAAGCACCGCCCATATGCGCGTTGTCGATCACCTCGGGCGCATGATTGCCCGGGGGGAATGCGGCGATCTGTTACCGCGCGAAGATGATCTCGTAACGACCCTCGCCGTCAGCCGCACGGTCGTTCGCGAAGCCACCAAGACCTTGCAGGCGCTCGGCCTCGTTGTCACGCGCCCACGCGTCGGCAGCCGGATCCGTCCGATGGCCGAATGGCATCTGCTTGACCCCATGGTCATGGGCTGGGTCTGCGAGGTGCCCGTTTCCCCGCGCCTGATCCGTGACATCCTCGACATGCGTGCCGTGATCGAGCCTGCCGCCGCCGCCATGGCCGCGATGCGCGCCAACCCGGAAGAGCGCGATGGCATAGCCGAAGCCTTGCAGCGCATGTTTGCCGCAACCGATGTTCAGCAGCATATGACCGCCGATTTCGATTTCCACGAGCGAATCCTCGCCGCCACCGGCAACGCCCTGCTCATCCAGCTCGCACCGGTCCTGCAAGCGGTTCTGTCCCGATCTTTCAAATTGTCCGTGCGTGACGCGGTAACCGCCCGTGAATCGCTCGAAGCCCATCGCGACGTCGCCGACGCCATCATCGCCGCCGAGCCCGAAACCGCCCGCACCGCCATGCACACCCTGATCAACCGGGCGCGGACGGATATTGAATCTTCGGGACTGGCAATTGACAGGCCTTCATTCATACGATGAAATGATCCCCATACTTAAGAAGTACGAAGCATCGGACTGTCAGACAATGGCAGCCGATCCTCGGGGGGAGGCAGAGATGGGTCATCGTTCCAGACCTCGGTTCCGGGAAGCGCTGTCATGAAAGCGCTTGAGGATCGATTTTTTCATCTCGTTGAAATGCTGCTCGTCGCCCTGCTGGCCGGCATGGTGGCGATGGTTTTCACCAACGTCATGCTGCGCTGGTTCTTTGACAGCGGTTTACAGGTCTCCGAGGAACTCAGCCGTTATTTCTTCGTCTGGCTGACCTTCATCGGCGCCGTCGTCGTGGCGCGGGAAAAGGCGCATCTGGGTGTGGATGCGCTGGTGCGCACGCTGGGGCCGAGGGGGCAGCTCGTCTGCATGGTCCTGTCGGACATCCTCGTGCTGATCTGCTGTGCCGTCTTCTTCTGGGGCACCCTGCGGCAGGCTCCTGTGAACTACTCGATCGTGGCCCCCGTCACCGGCATCAATATGCTCTGGGTGTTCGGCGTCGGCTTCTTCACCTCCATCGGCATCGGCGCCATGACACTTGCCCGCCTGGTCCGGGCACTGACCGGGCGGCTGCAACCAGGGGAACTAGCTGAATTTGCTGGTCTTTCCGAGAGCAACGACGATGTTGTCCACAGCCTCAAGGGGCGACTCGAATGACAGTTCTGGTCTTTCTGTTCTCGCTCTGCGGCGCCATGGCGCTGGGAATGCCCTGCGCCTTCGCGCTGATCGTCTGCGGCCTCGCCCTGATGAGCTGGATGGTGATGATCGGCATCTATCCGGCATTCGATGCCCAGGTGATCGCCCAGAAGATGCTGGACGGCGCCGACAGCTTCATCCTGCTCGCCATTCCCTTCTTCCTGCTGGCCGGGGAACTGATGAACGCCGGCGGCCTGTCCAAGCGCATCGTCAACTTCTCGCTCGCGTTGATCGGCCATCGCCACGGCGGCCTCGGCTATGTCGCGATCATCGCGGCGATCATCATGGCTTCGCTGTCGGGTTCGGCGGCGGCAGATACGGCGGCTCTGGCCGCGATCCTCATCCCGATGATGCGGAATGCCGGGTATAACGTGCCCCGCTCCGCCGGTCTGCTCGCGGCCGGCGGCATCATCGCCCCCGTCATCCCGCCGTCGATCGGCTTCGTCATTTTCGGCGTGGCCGCCAACGTTTCGATCCCGCAACTGTTCGTGGCCGGCCTCGTTCCGGGCATCATGCTGGGTCTGTCGCTGGTCTTCGCCTGGTGGTGGGTTTCCCGCAAGGAAAACCTTGAAACGTTCCCGAAACGGAGCTGGGGCGAACGCTGGCAGGCGACCAAGGACGGCGCCTTTGCCCTTGCCATGCCGATCTTCATTCTGGGTTCGATCCGCTTCGGCTTTGCGACACCGACGGAGGCGGCGGTGGTCGCCACCGTCTATGCACTGCTGGTCGGCATGTTCATCTACAAGGAACTGAAAGTCAGCCAGCTTTATGACCTTTTCCTCACCGCAGCCAAGATGACGGCCATGGTGATGTTCCTTGTCGCGGCGGCGTTGATTTCCTCGTGGCTGATCACGGCAGCCAACATTCCGAACGAGATTGGCGGCTTCCTGTCGAAGTTCACCGACAACAAGCTGATCCTGATGATCCTCCTGATGCTGCTGGTGCTGGTGGTCGGCACGGCGCTGGATTTCGCACCGACCGTGCTGATCCTGACGCCGGTGCTGATGCCCATCGTCAAGCAGGCCGGTATCGACCCGATCTACTTCGGCGTCCTGTTCATCATGAACAACGCCATCGGCCTGATCACCCCGCCGGTCGGCATCGTGCTCAATGTCGTCTCGGGCGTCGCCAAGGTTTCGATGAGCGACGTGATCCGGGGCGTCAATCCGTTCCTTCTGGCGCAGAGTGCGGTCCTGTTCCTGATGGTGCTCTGGCCCCCGCTTGTCATGGCGCCGTTCCGCCTTTTGCAGGGGCGGATCGGCTTCACCCAATTCATCCAGCAACTGTTCGGTTTCTGACATCCAACGGCCGGAATGGCCTATTGATCACTGAGGAGAACGCCCATGCTTAAGAAACTCATGCTCGCAGCCAGCGCGCTGGCCCTGATGACCGGCGCGGCCAGCGCCCAGTTTTCGGAACGCACGATCCGCGTCTCGAACGGCGTGACATCGGACCATCCGATCGGCAATGGCCTGACCAAGATGACCGCCTGCCTTGCCGAGAAATCCGGCGGCAAGATGAAGCTCCAGTCGTTCTGGGGCGGCGCGCTGGGTGGCGACCTTCAGGCCGCGACCGCGCTGCGCTCGGGCACGCAGGAAATGGTCGTCACCTCGACGTCCCCGCTCGTCGGAATGTTGCCCGAACTCGGCGTATTCGACCTGCCCTTCCTTTTCGCCAATGAAAAGGAAGCTGACGCCATTCTCGACGGGCCCTTCGGCAAGCACATCGCTGACAAGCTGCCGGCCATCGGCCTGATCAACCTCTCCTATTGGGAGAACGGCTTCCGCAACCTGACCAACTCGAAGAAGCCGGTCGACAAGCTTGAGGATTTTCCGGGCCTCAAGGTGCGCGTGATGCAGAACAACATCTTCCTCGACACCTTCAAGACGCTGGGCGCCAACGCCGTGCCGATGGCGTTCCAGGAGGTGTTCGCCGCGCTGGAGACCAGGGCCATCGACGGGCAGGAAAACCCGTTCGTGACCATCTCAAACATGAAGCTGTGGGAGGTGCAGAAATACCTTTCCATCACCAACCATGCCTATACGCCGTTCCTGATCCTCTATTCCAAGGCTCTGTTCGACAAGCTTTCGGCCGAGGAACAGAAGGCACTGTTCGATTGCGCAGCAGTCGGCCAGGCCGAACAGCGCAAGGTCACGCGTGAACAGGGCGCCTCGGCGCTGGCCAACGTGAAGAAGGAAGGGATGCAGGTCAACGAACTCAACGCCGACCAGCAGAAGCGCCTGCGCGAAGCGGTCAAGCCGGTCTATGAGCGCACCAGCGCCACCGTCGGCAAGGAGACCGTGGATCGCATCCAGGCTGAACTCGCCAAGATCCGCGGCTGATCCGCAGCTGATCAGCTCCTGAAACCCGCAGGGTCGGCGCTGCCGGCCCTGCACAAAATCTCCGAACTTTGCCGAGGCCAACATGAAAATCACCGCACTCGAAACCATCCGCCTTGAGGAGTTCGGCAACATCATCTTCGTGCGCCTGCACACGGATGAAGGGCTTGTCGGCCTTGGTGAAACCTTCATGGGCCCGCGCTCGGTGGAAGCATATCTGCACGAGACGGTCGCACCGAAAATTCTCGGCGCCGACCCGCTGCAGATCGAGGCGATCAATGCGCTGATTGCCAACAACTACCTCGGCTGGCGCTCCGCCGGCGCCGAGACGCGCGGCAATTCGGCCATCGACATCGCGCTTTGGGACATTTTTGGCAAGGCTTTCAAGCGGCCCATCTGCGACATGCTGGGCGGCCGCTCGCGCGATTCGATCCGCACCTACAACACCTGCGCAGGTTACAAGTACATCCGCGATTCCCGCTCGCAGAAGGTGGCAAACTGGCATCTCGGCGAACAGGGCGGCCCCTACGAGGACCTTGAGGGCTTCCTGCACCGCGCCGACGAGGTGGCCGATTCCCTGCTCGAACAGGGCATCACCGGCATGAAGATCTGGCCGTTCGACATCGCCGCCGAACGCACCAACGGCTGGGACATCTCGCCGCAGGAACTCAATACGGCGCTGGAACCCTTCCGCAAGATCCGCAAGGCCGTGGGCGACAAGATGGACATCATGGTCGAGTTCCACTCGCTGTGGAGTCTGCCGATGGCCAAGAAACTGGCCGAGCGACTGGCCGAATTCAACACCTACTGGCACGAGGATCCGTTCCGCCTCGACAATGTGAACGACCTCAAGGAATACGCCCGCCACTCGAAAGCCTGGGTCTGCGCTTCGGAAACGCTCTCCTTCACCCACGCCTTCCGTGATTATCTCGAAAGCGGCGCCGCCGGCGTGGTGATGCTCGATCTGTCCTGGTGTGGTGGCCTGTCGGAAGCGCGCAAGATTGCGGGCATGGCGGAAGCATGGCACACGCCCGTCGCCCCGCATGATTGCACCGGGCCGGTCGTCTACATGGCCTCCTGCCACTTCTCGCTGCACGCCCGCAACGCGCTCATCCAGGAAAGCGTGCGCGCCTTCTATACGGGTTGGTACAAGGAACTCGTCACCGCCCTGCCGGTGGTGAACAAGGGTTCGGTCAGTGTCGATTTCGCCGCGCCCGGCCTCGGCCTCGAACTCCTGCCCGACCTCGAAAAGCGCAAGGACGCGGTTCAGGTCTTCTCGCGGCTGTAGCGGTCCGCCACCCACGCGCGGCAAAACAATCCGACCGCCCGTTCGGAACGGGCTTGATGCGTCGAATTTTCCGGCAAACACCCTCGCCAGCCGTGGCGGATCACGCTACTCCTTTAGTTTAAGGCCGTGGCCGGAAACAAGAAAGAACAGGATAAGACCATGCATCGCGAACGCCGCGCAAAGATCGTTGCCACCGTCGGACCGGCGAGTTCGTCGCCCGAAATGCTGAAGGCGCTTTTTCTGGCTGGCGTCGATACTTTCCGGCTCAATTTCAGCCATGGCACCCATGACGATCATGCCAAGGTCCATGCCGAGATCCGCGCGCTGGAGCGGGCGGTTAACCGCCCCATCGGCATCCTTCAGGATTTGCAGGGCCCAAAGATCCGCGTCGGCACGATCAAGGATGGCAAGATCGAGGTGAAGAAGGGCGACAAGCTGCGCTTCGTCCTTGAAGGCAAGGACGGCGATGCCTCGGCAATTCCCCTGCCCCATCCCGAAATTTTCGCCGCCGTCGACCCGGGGCACGAACTTCTGATTGACGATGGCCGCGTGCGTGTGCGCGTCACCAATCCCGGCAATACGGAAATGGATGCGGTCGTCATCACCGGCGGAATCATTTCGAACCGCAAGGGCGTGAACCTGCCCGGCACGGTTCTGTCGATGTCGCCTCTGACGAAAAAGGACCGCGCCGACCTCGCCTTCGGGCTGGAACTGGGGGTCGACTGGGTGGCACTGTCTTTCGTGCAGAAAGCCTCCGATATGATCGAGGCCCGCGCGCTGGTGGGTGACCGCGCGGGGCTGATGGCCAAGATCGAGAAGCCCTCGGCGCTGAATGAAATCGAGGACATCCTGCGCCTGTCCGATGCGATCATGGTTGCGCGCGGCGATCTCGGCGTTGAAATTCCGCATGAGGATGTGCCCGGTCGCCAGAAGGAACTGGTCCGCGCCTGCCGCCGCGCTGCAAAGCCCGTGGTGGTTGCCACACAGATGCTCGATTCGATGGTCGCTGCCCCGGCGCCGACGCGCGCGGAGGCTTCGGACGTTGCCACCGCCATTTATGACGGCGCCGATGCCGTGATGCTTTCAGCAGAGTCGGCAAGCGGGCAATACCCGCTTGAAACCGTCGAGATGATGAACCGCATCATCACCTCCACCGAACAGCACAAGCTCTATCATTCGCTGATCAGCGCCGCCCCGCTCGATGAGGATCATTCATCGGCCCATGCGGTGGCCGCAGCGGCGGGTGATCTTGCCCGGGCCATCGAGGCGAGCGCCATCGTCGGCTTCACATCCAGCGGCACGACCCCCGCCCGCATCGCCCGCAAACGCCCGGAGGTCGCCATTCTGGCGGTTACGCCGAGCCGCGCCATCGCCCGCCGCATGGCACTGTTCTGGGGTGCGCACAGCGTGGTTTCGGAGCATGTGCATTCCTATGAGCAGATGGTGGAAACCGCGACCATCATCGCCCGCCGCGAGGAATTCGCCGATCTCGGCGATCACATCGTCATCGTCGCCGGCGTGCCCTTCGGCCAGACCGGCACCACGAACAACCTGCGCGTCGTCAGGATTTGACGGCGCACCTTCGCGCCGCCGCCAGCCGCACCGTCATCACCATTCCGGAACCGGGGTTCAGCCCCGGAAGTCCGCAAGATACCGCTCGACCAGCCGCGCCCACATGGCGGCGCCGGCCGTCAGGCTTGCATCGGCAAAATCATAGGTCGCGCTGTGCAGGATGGCGGAATTCTCGCCATTGCCCAGCCGCAGAAAGCTGCCCGGCTTGTGCTCGAGGAAATAGGCGAAATCCTCGCTGCCGGGAATGAGCGGACAGGTGCTCACGTTTTCGCTCCCCACCAGTTCCTTGAGAACGGTAGTGGCAAAGGCCGTCTCCGCTTCACTGTTCAGAACAACCGGGTAGCCGTGATCGATCTCGATCTCGACCGTCGCGCGATGGGCTGCCGCGACCGAAGTCGCAACCTCCCTGATGCGCTTTTCGAGCAGCGCGCGGGTTTTCGGCTGGAAGGAACGGACGCTGAGCCCCAGTTCCGCCGTCTCGGGAATCACATTGACCGCCGTGCCACCGTGAATGGTGCCGACAGTGACAACCGCCGTGTCGGTGGGATCCACCGAGCGCGCCACCACCGTTTGCAACGACATCACGATGTTGGCGGCGACCACGATCGGGTCCACGGTCAGATGCGGACGCGAGGCATGGCCGCCCTTGCCGATGATGCGAATGGTGATGGTATCGCTCGCCGCCATAATCGGGCCGGAGCGCGTGAGAAACGTGCCGGCAGGCGCGCCGGGATGGTTGTGCAGCCCGAAAATGGCATCGCAGGGAAAACGCTCGAACAGCCCGTCGGCGATCATCGCCTGGGCGCCGCTGTTCTTGCCTGCCTCTTCTGCCGGCTGGAAGATCAACACCACTGTGCCCGTAAACCGCCGTGTGCGGGCAAGATATTCGGCCGCGCCAAGCAGCACGGTGGTGTGCCCATCATGGCCGCAGGCATGCATCGCGCCCGGGGACGTGCTGGCATAGGAAAGCCCCGTCGCCTCCATGATCGGCAACGCATCCATATCGGCGCGGATGGCGACGGAACGCCCGCCCTCGCCCTGCTTCAGCACCCCGACGACGCCGTTGCCGCCGACATTGCGCGTCACCTCATAACCCCAGCCTTCCAGCTTGCCGGCGACGAACGCGGCGGTCTCGCTCTCCTTGAAGGAGAGTTCGGGATGGGCATGAAGATGCTGGCGAACGGCGGCGAGTTCCGCCGCTTTCGGCTCGAAATCGCGGAGGGTGGCAAATTCGTTCGCGCGCATGGCTCTGGTTCCTGAAATGGTGCGATCAGACGAAACGGCTGAGGAAGCTGCGGGTGCGGGGGTGCTGTGGATTGACCAGCACGTCCTCGGGCAGTCCCTCTTCCACGATGACACCGCCGTCCATGAAAACCACGCGGTCCGCTGCCTCGCGGGCAAAGCTGATTTCGTGCGTGACGACAATCATGGTCAGACCCTGGCGGGCCAGATCGCGCATGGTGGCCAGCACCTCGCCCACGAGTTCGGGATCGAGCGCTGACGTCGGCTCGTCGAACAGCATGAGCGTGGGCCGGATGGCAAGCGCGCGGGCAATCGCCACGCGCTGTTGCTGCCCGCCGGAGAGTTGGCGCGGATAGGAGTCTTCCTTGTCCGCAAGTCCCACCCGGGCGAGCAGTTCGCGCCCGAACCGCTTTGCCTCATCCGGGTTCTGATGATGCACCCCGATTGGCGCCTCGATCACATTCTCCAGCGCGGTCATGTGGCGGTAAAGGTTGAACTGTTGGAAAACCATGCCGATCTTGCGGCGCTGCACGGCAATCTGCCGCTCGCTGAGGCGGTTAAGGCGCCCGCCCTCCAGACGGAAGCCGATCTGCTCGCCATCGACCTCGATGGAGCCCTGATCAATCGATTCAAGATGGTTGACGCAGCGCAGGAAGGTCGATTTCCCCGACCCCGAAGGCCCGAGAAGCACCACCACCTCGCCGGGCATCACATCAAGGTCGATCCCCTGCAACACCTGGTTATCGCCAAAAGCCTTGTGCACATTGCGGGCACGGACGAGCGGTTCCATGACTCAAGCCTCTACGCTTTTGGCAGCCGTCACGATGTTGAGATCGCTGCGGTTGTAGTAACGCTCGATGGCGCCCTGCACCACATTCAGCACCGAGGTGATCAGCAAGTACCAGAACACCGCAACCAGCAGCATCGGGATCACCTCGAAGGTCCGGTTGTAGATGGACTGCACCGAGTAAAGCAGGTCCGCCATGGCGATGACGCTGACAAGGGAAGTCGCCTTGATCATGCTGATCAACTGGTTGCCGGTCGGCGGCACGATGGACTTCATCGCCTGCGGAATGATGATGCGGCGCAGCGCGCGGTTGCGGGTCATGCCGAAGGCCTGCGCCGTCTCCATCTGCCCCTTGTCCACCGAGAGAAGGCCGCCGCGAATGATTTCCGCCATGAGTGCGGCCTCGTTCAGCGACAGGCCGATGATGGCCGCGGTCAACGGCGTGATCAGGCTGTTGGTGTCCCAGCTTGCCAGCGTTGGCCCAAAGGGAATTGCAATCGAGATCTTCGGAAACAGCGTCGAGAGGTTGTACCAGAAGATCAGTTGCACCAGCAGGGGCGCTCCCCGGAAAAACCAGATGAAGAGCCCCGCAAGCGAGGTTGCCAGCCGATCCTTTGACATGCGCGCCACCGCAACGATGAGGCCGAGCGCAGTGCCCAGCACCATCGCCACAACCGTCAGGCCCAGCGAGACGCTGAGGCCCTTCAGCACCGTCGGATCGAAGAAATACTGCGCAACAACCGGCCAGCCGAAGTTGGGGTTGATGGCGCAGATATAGAAAAAGCCCCCCAGAATGGCGATCGTAATGGCCCAGAGAGCCACCCGGTCGAAGGGAAAGGGCGCATGAGCGCGCCGCACATCGCGCAGATCATCTTCCGGCAGGCGCAAAACCCCTGCCGCTTCCGTTGGCGCAGATTGCGACATCGCGTCGTCCTCGCTGTCTTTCGGGCTTACTGGCCCTGATTGATACCGGCCTGCTTGATGAGATTGTTCTCAAGGCCCCACTTCTTCATGATCGTGCCATAGGTGCCGTTGGCGATGAGCTGGTTGAAGGCATCGCGCAGCACCTCGGCCAGTGGCGAGCCCTTCGGCACCACGGCGCCCTGATAAATGTCCTTGAAGCCGTTCGAGAGGCCGATGCCGGTCAGTTCAAGCTGTCCGTTCGACTGCTGCACGAAGTAGCTGAGCGGCGCCTGCGAGGAGAAGAAGGCGTCGGCCCGCTTCGAGCGGACAGCGAGGATCGAACTCGGCTGATCGGTATAGGACTGCACCTCGACCGCCGGCTTGCCCGCCGCGGAGCATTTGCCGGAATACTCCTTGATCACCTTTTCCGCCGAGCCGCCCGCCATCACGGACACGCGCGCACCGCAGGTGGTCTCCAGCGACTTGATGCCCTTCGGATTGCCCTTTTCGACTGCGAAAACGACATACTCCCGAGCCCAGTCGACGAAATCGTTGGACTTCTGGCGGTCAGGGTAATCACCCACGGGGCCCATGGCGAACTGATAGCGGCCCGAGTTGATGCCGCTCAGCAGCGCCGGCAGGCCGGCGACGGTAGCATGGTCGATCTTGACGCCGAGGATCTGGCCGATGGCATCGGAAAGATCCTTGGTCGCCCCGGTCAGTTCCGTGCCGGTGACGATTTCATAGGGAGGAAAGGAGCCGTTGTTGACAGCGACCATCTTCCCGGCCTTGCGGATGTCCTCCGGCAGTTTGGCCCGCAGCGCCTCGTCGGTCTTTTGCGCCGGAACGGTTTGCGCCAGCGCGACGGGAATGCTGAACGCTGTCAGCGCGGCAATGACGAGAGCCTTGGTCTTCATGGGCAATCTCCTTCAGATCGACAGGGGTTGGTCAGCGGTCGGGCGACCGCCGGTGGCATGGTCAGGCGGCAAGTCCAGGGAACAGTTGTTCGACGCTAATCGGGGTCCGCAAAATGCCCTGAACATGCAGTTCCTCGGCAAATCCGGCGATCATGGCACGGTTCTGTTCGCGCCCGCTGTCATTCCAGTCGGGCTTGAGCATCCGTGCCGCATAGATGAGTTCCTCCAGCACGAATGGCGAGGTCTCGGCATATTTGCGGCGCTTGGCGGTCCACATCACCTGGCTTTCGTCGATCAGCCGGGTCAGTTCCTCGACGATCCAGGGATTGGCTCGCGCAATGTCGGCCTTGATGCCGACAAGGTGATGGGCCGGCACGTAACCGACATCCGCGTAATAGGCCGCCTCAGCCGCGCGGAAATCGCGCACGACCTGCCGGAAGCCAGAGCCGTTCGCGAAATAGCCATTCGGCATGAAGGGCGTGAACACGGCGTCGAGATCGCCGTTCCTGAGCATGTCCATCATCGGACGTTCTGCGGGGTCACTCTCGATGCGGCCCGGACGCCCGAACCCATCGAGCCGGTCGGTGATCGGATGCTCCGCCGTCAGCCGGCCCGCGAGCCAGAAGGCATCCTCCACCCCGACACCGGCGCGGCGCAACGCGGCCCGTGTCCAGGTGTTTCCGGAATCCCGCCAGCCGGTAACACCGATGCGCTTGCCCTTGAGATCGGCCAGCGTTTCGAGCGGGCTTTCCTCGGTGGTGATGATGCAGCGATGCCGGAAGCCGCGCATGATGAAGCACGGGATGCCGATGACATCACCCTGCCCGCCCGCCATCGCCGAGGAATAGCGGCTGAACGACATTTCCGCTGCATCGAATTCGCTCGATCCCGGCAGGTCATTGAGCAGTGTACTGACCCGGGTGATCTTCAGGTCCAGATGTTTCGACGTGATGTCACCGAGCAGAAGTGGCGTCAGATAGTCCCAGTCGCGCGTGGCAATCCGGAGCGTTACAGTCACATCAGCACCTTATTGATCTAAAGTCTAAAGGCACGGTAGCCATGGAAAATGGCCCGCGCAAATGTTATTACGTTACTGAACATTTAAAGTTTGAGGGGAGCCACCGTGTCCGGACCCTACGATGCGCGCTGGTTTGCCAGCCGACTGGGCAATGTCACGCGCGCCGGCATTGCCCAGGAAACGGCGGCGCTGGTGCGAACCGGCGCGCTCCCCGTCGGCAGCAAATTGCCAACGGTGCGCGATCTTGCCTATGCATTGTCCGTAAGCCCAGCGACCATTTCGCAGGCCTGGGCAACGCTCCGCCGGCACAAGATCATCAGCGGCCGCGGCCGACACGGCTCCTTTATCATCGGCAACAGCTTCTCGCCCCGGCCGGCGCGGTTCCTGCGGGGCTTTTCTCCCACGGCGAGCGGGCTGAATCTCAGCTTTGCGACGCCCGATCCCGCGCTGTTGCCAGACTTGACACAGGCGCTTGCCCACGGTGCGCGAGCCGAAGGCCTGAACAGCTACGAACGGGTGCGGATCCTGCCCGCGCTCGAACGCATCGTGCGCCAAACCTGGCCTTATGATGCCAGCGCCTTTCTCGCGATGGATGGTGGCTACAGCGCCGTCTACACGCTCATGCACGCGCTGGTGCCACCCGGCGCGCCTGTTGCCATCGAGGACCCGACCGGCCTGCGCCTGCTCGATATTCTCGAAGACATGAACGTGCCGATCCTCTCGATCGCCTGCGATGGCGAAGGCCCCCGCCCGGATTCGTTGGCCGCCGCGCTTGAGCAGCGTCCGGCCATGGTCATCTTCCAGCCCCGCGTCCATGCGGTGACAGGAGCACTGCTGACCCCGGCCCGCCTGGCGGCGCTTGGCGATCTTCTTCAGGCCAGCGATGCGCTCGTTGTCGAGGATGACGGCCTTGGTGACGTGGCCGAGATGCCCCGCCACTCGCTGGGCCAGCGCATACCCGACCGGGTGATCCATGTCCTGTCCTATTCTAAGGCGCTGGGGCCGGACCTGAGGCTCGCGGTCCTGTCAGCCTCGGCCAGCATTGTCGAGCAGATCCAGTCCTATCGCGGGTTCAGCGCCGGCTGGACGAGCCGGATCCTTCAGGCCTCGGTCGCCTGGTTGCTGGAGGATGAGGCGACGATGGCGCAACTGGCCGCGACCCGCGCCATCTATCGCGCGCGTCGCGAAGCCTTTGCGCGGGAACTCGTCGGGCTCGGACTGCCCTTTGCGCCGGGACATGGCCTCTGCGCCTTCATCCCCGTCCACGACGCAGCGGCTACGTTTGAGCATCTGATGGCCGAAGGCATCGCGGTCGTGCCCGGCGACCGCTTCTCGATGGGCCCCATCAACGCCATCCGGATCGCAACAAGCCGCTTGACCGGCGAAGAGATCACGCGCGTAGCCCGGGCGCTGGCCGGGCATGTCCGCTGCCCGGACAGCATGGCTTACCCTGCGTTGTCGTGAACCGGCGCTTCGGTCTTGCTGCGGCTGAACAGCCCCGTCACCAGCACGAAGAACCACGGCACGAAGAAGATGCCGATGGTGGTCGCAGCGATCATGCCGCCCGTGACGCCGATGCCGATGGCGTTCTGCCCGCCCGCGCCTGCGCCGCTCGCCTTGGCCAGCGGCAGCACGCCGAGGATGAACGCAAAGGAGGTCATCAGGATGGGACGCAACCTGAGTTCCGCCGCCTCCAGTGCTGCCTTGCCAAGGCTGATGCCGCGATCATAGCGCTCTTTGGCAAACTCGACGATCAGGATCGCGTTTTTCGCCGCGAGCCCGATGGTGGTGAGCAGGCCGACCTGGAAGTAGACGTCATTACGCTGGCCGAACAGTGTAGCTGCCACCAGCGCGCCAATGATGCCAAGCGGCACCGCCAGCAGCACCGAGAACGGCACCGACCAGCTTTCATAAAGCGCCGCGAGCGCCAGGAAGACGACCAGGATCGACACGGAATAGAGGAACAGTGTCTGCGAGCCCGCCTGCTTTTCCTGATAGGACAGGTTCGTCCAGTCGATGGCAAAGCCCGGCGGCAATTTCGCGGCCATCGTTTCCATCTCGGACATGGCCACGCCGGAAGAAATCCCCGGCGCCGCTCCGCCCTGAATGTTCACCGCCGGCACGCCGTTGAAGCGTTCGAGACGCGGCGAACCATAGGCCCAGCGTGTGCTGGTCACCGCAGACAACGGCGCCATGTCGCCATTGGCATTGCGGGCGTACCAGTGCTCGATATCCTTCGGCAGCATCCGATACTTCGCCTCTGACTGGACATAGACCTTCTTCACCCGGCCCCGGTCGTCAAAGTCGTTGACATAGGTGCCGGCCCAGGCCGTCGAGATGGTTGAGTTGATGGTCGAAAGCGCAAGCCCGAGCGCGCCGGCCTTGGCCTGATCGACATCGATCTGGAATCGCGGCCCGTCCTCCTGCCCGTTGGGGCGCACACCGGCGAGGCTGGGGTTCTGTGCCGCCATGCCCAGAAGCTGGTTGCGGGCGGCGATCAGCGCATCATGTCCGCCACCGGATTGATCTTTCAGATACATGTCGAAGCCGTTGGACTGACCAAGCCCCGGCACCGAAGGCGGCGCCAGCGCGAAGATCATCGCATCCCGCACCCGGGACAAGGCCCCCATGGCGCGCATCGCAATCGCCTGCGCTTTCTGGTCCGGCCGGCGGCGCTGCTCCCAATCCTTCAGCTTGATGAAGGCAAAGCCCATGTTCTGGCCCGAGCCACCGAAGGAAAACCCCGTGACGGCGAACATCGATTCGACATTCTCCTTCTCGACGTCGAGATAGTGGTTCTCGACCTCTTGCAGCACGGCCTGCGTCCGCTCTGTCGTGGCGCCCGCCGGCAGCACAACCTGCGTGAACAGGATGCCCTGATCCTCATCTGGCAGAAACGCCGTCGGCATCCTGAGAAAGAGCATCGCCGCCCCGCTCATCACCGCAAGATAAGCGATGCCAGCGATAATCGGTCGCCGCATGATGGCCGCGACCGTGCGCACATAGCCGCGATTGGTCGAATCAAATCCCCGGTTGAACCAGCCGAACGGGCCGGTTGTTTTCGGTGTCGTCGGCTTCAGCATGGTCGCGGTGAGCGCCGGGGTGAAGACGATGGCGACCAGCACCGAAAGGGCCATCGCCGTAACGATGGTGACCGAGAACTGCCGATAGATGACACCCACCGAGCCGCCGAAAAATGCCATCGGAATGAACACCGCCGCCAGCACAGTTGCGATGCCAACCAGCGCGCCGGTGATTTCGGACATGGACTTGCGGGTCGCCTCCTTTGGCGACAGCCCCTCCTCGTGCATGATGCGCTCGACGTTCTCGACGACGACGATGGCATCATCTACCAGCAGACCAATGGCGAGCACCGTCGCAAACATCGTCAGCGTGTTGATCGAGTAACCGAAAGCCCAGAGCACGCCGAACGTGCCGAGCAGAACGACCGGCACCGCCATGGTCGGCACCAGCGTCGCCCGGACATTCTGGAGAAACACGAACATCACGATGAAGACGAGGATGATTGCCTCGATCAGCGTCTCCACCACCTTGGAGATGGAAATGCGCACGAACGGCGTCGTATCGAACGGGAAAACCACCGAAATGCCGGGCGGGAAGCTCTGCGACAACGCAGTCATCTGCGCCTTCACTGCATCGGCGGTATTGAGCGCATTTGCCCCGGTCGCAAGACTGACTGCCACACCAGCGGAGGGATTGCGGTTGAATCGCGCTGCGGTCGCATAGCTTTCCGCGCCGATTTCAACGTTTGCGACATCCCGCAGATAGACAGAAGAACCGCTCGGCAGCGTCCTCAGGAAGATACCCTCGAACTGCTCAGCCGTGCGCAGACGGCTCTGCACCGTGATCGTCGCGTTGAGCTGCTGCCCCTTCACCGACGGCAACCCGCCGAGCTGGCCCGCCGTCACCTGTGTATTCTGCGTCTGCAAGGCGGAGGTGACGTCGTTCGTCGTCAGGCCGAACTTGTAGAGCTTGTAAGGGTCAAGCCAGATCCGCATCGCATATTGCGAGCCAAACAACTGCACCGACCCGACGCCGGCCACGCGGGAGAGCGGATCAAGCACGTTCGATGCGACGAAATCGGAGAGGTCCACCGCCTGCCGCGTGCCATCATTGGACACGAAACCGACAACCATCAGGAAGCTGGACGAGGCTTTCGTGACACGCACGCCGAGTTGCTGCACCACATTCGGCAAGGTCGCGGTGGCCACCTGCAACTTGTTCTGCACCTGAACCTGCGCGATGTCCGCATTCGTACTGTTCGAGAAGGTCAGAGTAAGCGAGGCGTTGCCGTTCGAATCCGACGTGGCGGACATGTAAGTGAGCCCGTCGAGCCCCTGCATGGCCTGCTCGATGACCTGCGTTACTGCGCTTTCAACCGTGTCGGCGGATGCGCCGGGATAGCTTGCCGAAATCGTCACCGTGGGCGGGGCAATGGTCGGATATTGCGCCACCGGCAGCCGGCTGATCGCCAGCGCGCCGCCCAGCATCACCAGAATCGCCAGAACCCAGGCAAAGATCGGCCTGTCGATGAAGAAATTGGCCATGGCGCACTCACTGACCGTTGGCGGCGGCCGGCGCCGCAGCAGGCGCACCGAACGGCACGGGATTGACCACAGCGCCGGGCCGGATGCGCTGGAAGCCGTCCATCACCAGCCGGTCCCCTGCATTCAGCCCTTTTTCGACGATCCAGTCCGCCCCTTGCGTGCGATTCGTTGTCAGGATGCGCGGTTCGATCTTGTTGCCATCGCCAATCACATAAACAGTCGCCTGCCCGCGTGGATCGCGCGTTACCGCACGCTGGGGCGCAAGAATCACATTCTCCAGCACGCCGATGCGGGCGACGCCGCGGACGAACATGTTGGGCAGAAGAATCCGGTCGGGATTCCTGAACACGACGCGCAGGTTCACCGTGCCCGTGCCCTGGTTGACGGTGATGTCGGTGAATTGCACCTGCCCTTCCTGCGCATAGGCCTGGCCATTATCGAGATGCAGCGTCATGCCCATCCCCGCAGGGTTCAGTTTCAGTCGCCCGGCCTGCACATCGGATTGGGTCATCAGGATGGCAGTTGCCGATTGCGGCACATCGACAAACACCGGGTCGATCTTCTGGATCGTGGCGAGCGCCGTCGCCTGATTGGCCGTAACCAGCGCACCTTCGGTCAGCGAGGATACGCCGATGCGTCCAGAGATCGGCGCGCGAACCTTGGTATAGCCGAGATTGATATTGGCATTTGTCAGCGCCGCTTCCGCTGAGGCAACATCAGCACGGGCCTGCGCGGCGTTGGCAATGGCCGTCTCGCGATCCTGCTGGCTGGCAACTGCCCGGTCGGCCAGCGTGTCATAGCGGGCCGCACGCGATTGCGCGGCCACCTGTGCGGCTCTGGCGCGATCGAGCGAGGCCCGCGCGGATGCCTGCGCCGCCACATAGCTTGCATCAGCGATCTCATAGAGAACGTCGTTTTCCTTGACCTCGCTGCCCTCGACGAATTTCCGTTTCTCGATGATGCCTGACACCTGCGGACGCACTTCGGCGATCAGGCTCGGCACCACGCGCCCCGCGAGTTCGGCCGTAAGCTCGACATTGCGGGGCTGGACTTCGATGAAGCCAACCGATGCCGGTGGCTGCTTCATGGCCGGCGGCTTCTGCTCGTCGCAGCCTGAAAGGAAAGCCGTGGCCAGAAAAAGCGCAACAACCGGCCCGCGCACAGGACGTTCAATCATCATTCCACCAAGCAACTTTGCAGCCATCCTGGAAGGTTCAGGACAACCATCATCAAATCAAGACCAAACGCCGCCAACGTGAGCTGTTCCGATCCAGATGTGTCAAAACAATGGCGTCATACGCCCCGGACAACTGGAAGAGCAAGAGAGCACCGCCTGTCGCAGCACGAAACGAGCGCCGAATGCCCGCCGCCGCACCGGCAAGACGACGGCGCAACGGAGTTCAATAAAAAAGCGAGAAAGATCAAAGACCTGAAAGGTCAATGGTGGGAGAGGTAGGACTCGAACCTACGAAGGCGTAGCCAGCGGATTTACAGTCCGCCCCCTTTGCCGCTCGGGACACTCTCCCAAACCGAGGAGCGCCTTATCCGTTCCCCGCACCGCGCTGTCAACCCGCCTTGTGACATTTTCGCTGAAAGGCTTTTCCTCACCGCTGTTTCCTGTCATGGAGGCGCATGTCCGACGATCACAACCGCCGCCCCGGTCGCAAACCGCCCTTCCGCCGCCCGCAATGGGGCCCGCGCGATGTCCGCAAGGAACTGAACGCCGCGCCGGGAAACCATGTGCTTTACGGCCTGCATTCAGTGCGCGAGGCCCTCGCAAACCCGGGACGGCGGTTTCTCCGGCTGCTCGCGACGGAAAACGGCGTCGCCCGCCTGCGCGAGGTCGTGCCGGACCTGCCGATCGAGCCAAAACTGGTCCGCCCCGACGACATTGGCCGGATGTTGACCCCCGATGCCGTGCATCAGGGCGTGTTGCTGGAGGCCACACCGCCCCCCGCACCGTCGCTGGATGACCTGCCGGAAAGCGCCCTGCTGGTGGCGCTCGACCAGATCACCGATCCGCACAATGTCGGCGCGATCCTGCGCTCGGCCGCGGCCTTCGGGGTCGATGCGATCATCACGACCATTCGCCACAGCCCGGAGGTGACGGGCGTTCTGGCCAAGGCAGCCTCCGGCGCGCTCGAACACGTGCCGATTATCGGTGTGCAGAATCTCGTCCGCACACTCGATGCGCTGGGCGAGAAAGGTGTGCTGCGCGTTGGCCTCGATTCGGATGCGCCGACGGACTTTGCCGGCGCCGCCCTGCGCCGCCCGATGGTTCTGGTGCTGGGCGCCGAAGGCAAGGGCTTGCGCCAGTCCACCCGTGCCGCCTGCGATGTTCTGGCCAGAATCGACCTGCCCGGTGCGATCCGCAGCCTGAATGTCTCCAACGCCGCGGCGATTACACTTTATGCGGTGAACCAACGTCTGAGCCGCAGCGACGCTTGATTGTTCCAATCGTTCCATTTTAGATCGATTCAAGAAAACTCGACAAAATCTCCATTTTTTTCGATATTTTCCCGAGGTTTTCATCAAAATTTCTCATCAAAGACTAAAGTATTATATCCCAATTGGCGAGCCGTTAGAGGCTCGACTCCGGCCTTATCAAACCGTTAAGCCTACCCTAGATCTGCGTGGGTAGGCGTCCGGGACTGTTCCGGGGGGTGCCGGGCGCAGACTGTGGCTTTGCCCACACAACAAACCGTTCGGTAAAGGCAGGCTCGGGAGGCCTGGCGGAACCGGATCAAAGCAAACTTGGGAAAGGGAACAGATCCCATGGCACAGTCCCCGTCGATTGACGACCGCACGCGTCCGATGACGCAGGAGGAGAAGAAGGTCATTCTCGCCTCCTCCCTCGGCACCGTTTTTGAATGGTACGACTTCTATCTCTACGGCTCGCTCGCCTCGATGATCGGCGCGCACTTCTTCTCGGCGTTCGACGTCAACACCCGTTCGATCTTCGCGCTGCTTGCCTTCGCGGCGGGCTTCCTGGTCCGTCCGTTCGGCGCCATCGTGTTCGGCCGTCTGGGCGACCTCATCGGGCGCAAGCAGACCTTCCTGATCACCATCCTGATCATGGGCCTTTCGACCTTCTTCGTCGGCCTGTTGCCGTCTTATGCCACCATCGGCTGGATCGCCCCGGTCACGCTCATCGCGCTGCGCATGGCCCAGGGCCTGGCGCTCGGTGGTGAGTACGGCGGCGCTGCCGTGTACGTTGCCGAGCACGCGCCGGAAGGCCGTCGCGGCTTCTACACCTCGTGGATCCAGACCACGGCCACCCTCGGCCTGCTGCTCTCGCTGTTCATCATCGTGGGCCTGCGCCTGTGGATGGGCGAAGCTGACTTCGCGGCCTGGGGCTGGCGTCTGCCGTTCATCGGCTCGATCGGCCTGCTCGCGGTTTCGGTCTGGATTCGTCTCCAGATGCAGGAATCGCCGGCCTTCCAGAAGATGAAGGAAGAAGGCACCCTGTCCAAGGCGCCGCTCGGCGAAGCCTTCGGCCAGTGGAAGAACCTGAAGATCGTCATCCTCGCGCTCGTCGGCCTCGTCATCGGCCAGGCGGTCGTGTGGTACACGGGTCAGTTCTACGCCCTGTTCTTCCTCCAGGCCATTCTGAAGGTCGACCTGCTGACGGCCAACGTGCTGATTGCCTGGTCGCTCATCTTCGGCACAGGCTTCTTCATCGTCTTCGGCTCGCTTTCGGACAAGATCGGTCGTAAGCCCGTGATCCTCGGTGGCTGCCTCATCGCGGCGCTCACCTTCTTCCCGCTCTTCAAGATGATGGCGGAGACGGCGAACCCGAAGTATGCCAAGGCCATCGAGACCGTGAAGGTCGAGGTGACGGCCGATCCGGCATCCTGCGGCTCGCTGTTCGATCCGGTCGGCATTCGCCAGTTCTCGGCGCCGTGCGACCTTGCCCGTCGCGCCATGTCGCAGCAGGCGATCAAGTACAGCTACACCCCGGGTGCTGCTGGCGCTCCGCTCAAGGTGACGGTGAACGGCACTGAAGCTGCGTGGGGCGCTGGCCTCGCCGACTTCACGAAGAACATCGCCGCTGCCGCGACCGCTGCCGGCTATCCGACAGCAACGGACGCTGAAAAGGTCAAGGTCTCGGGCTTCTTTGCGGCGCTCGGCGATGCCAAGGCTCTCAAGATCATCGGCATCCTGACCATCCTCGTGATCTACGTCACGATGGTGTACGGCCCGATGGCTGCGGCGCTGGTCGAGTTCTTCCCGACCCGCATCCGCTATACCGCGATGTCCCTGCCCTACCACATCGGCAACGGCTGGTTCGGCGGTCTGCTCCCGGCGACCTCGTTCGCCATGGTGGCCTCGACCGGCGACATCTACTACGGCCTGTGGTACCCGGTCGGCTTCGCGATCATGACCTTCATCGTCGGTCTGCTCTTCGTGAAGGAAACCTACCAGCGCGACCTGCGCACCTTCGAGGGCAACTAAGCTCCCGCGAAGGCCCGCCGGGTGGTTCGCTGCCCGGCCAGACTATTGGAAACCCCGCTTCGGCGGGGTTTTCTGCATCTGCCGACTTGCTCCGGCTCCATCTCCCTGCTAACCCGCAATCACGTCCGCCCTGCCGGACACGCCGGTTTAGCTCAGCGGTAGAGCAGCGGTTTTGTAAACCGAAGGTCGGGGGTTCAATCCCCTCAACCGGCACCATCCCCGCGCCAGTCCGGCGCCAGTCTGACGGACCCAGGACAGCCATGACGGAAGCCACCCTTATCGACGGCAAAGCTATTGCCGAACGCACCCGTGCGACCGTTTCCGCCATGGTAGCGGAGATAAAGACCCGCCACGGCATCACGCCTGGCCTGCATGTGGTGCTGGTTGGCGAGGATCCCGCCAGCAAGGTCTATGTCGGCTCGAAGGAAAAGATGGCGGCAAAGGCCGGGTTCAATTCGGTGGTCCATCGCCTGCCGGCGGAAACCTCGCAGGCCGAGCTGATGGCCCTGATCGACCGGCTCAACCACGATGAAGCGGTGGACGGCATTCTCGTCCAGCTGCCGCTGCCGAAGGGGCTCGACGCCGACCGCGTGATCGACGCCATTGACCCCGGCAAGGATGTTGATGGCTTCCACCTCACCAACGTCGGCAAACTCTCCGCCGGCCGCGCCGCGCTGGTGCCCTGCACGCCGCAGGGTAGCATGATCCTGATCCGCTCGGTCACCGACAAACTCGCGGGCAAGCACGCGGTCGTCATCGGGCGTTCGGCGATTGTCGGCAAGCCGATGGCGCAACTGCTTCTCGCCGCCGATTGCACCGTCACCATCGCCCATTCCCGCACAGCCGATCTGCCGGGCCTCTGCCGCACAGCCGATATTCTCGTGGCCGCCGTTGGCCGACCCGAATTCGTCAAGGGCGACTGGGTGAAGCCCGGCGCCATCGTCATCGATGTCGGCATCAACCGCCTGCCCGACGGCCGCCTCGTCGGCGATGTCGACACCGCTGCGGCCAAAAGCCGCGCCGGCGCGATTACGCCCGTTCCCGGCGGCGTTGGCCCCATGACCATCGCCTGTCTGCTCCAGAACACGGCGATTGCCGCGCTGACCCGTCGAGGCCTTGCCCTGCCTGCGGTGATTGCCTGATCCTCACGGCGAATTTAGCGGACTTTCCGTGGCCGCTGGTGCAGGCTGCCTAAATGACCGGCTGCGCCGGCAACCCGATGCTGGAGGAAAACATGAATCTTAATCGCCGCACCCTTCTGGCCGGCAGTGCCGCTGCGCTGACCTGTTCGGGTCTCCCCGCCGAGGCCAAAGCCCCGCTGGGCGCGACGCAGGCGCCGGGGTTTTACCGCGTCAAGCTGGGCGAATACGACATCACCACCATCAACGACGGCTTCTTCGTGCGCCCTGTCGCAGGCTTTGTGAAGAACGCGCTCGATGACGAGGTGCAGGCCGCGATTGATGAAGCCCGCCTGCCAGGCAACGGTGTTTTCATTCCCTTCACCACGCTTGTCGTCAACAACGGTTCGAAGCTGATTTTGATCGATTGCGGAAACGGTGATTTGGGTGCGCCCACCTCAGGCCGCTGGATGAGCAACTTCAAGGCCGCCGGCTATGACCCCAAGGATGTCGACACCGTGATCATCAGCCATTTCCACGGCGATCACATCAACGGCCTTCGCCTGAAGGACGGCTCTGCCGTCTTCCCGAATGCCGAGGTGATGGTGCCCGCCGCCGAATGGGCGCACTGGATGGACGACACCCGCATGAACAACACGCCGGAAGCCCAGCGCGGTGGCTTTATGGCCGCGCGTCGGGTTTTCGGTCCCATCGCCAAGGATGTGAAGCACTACGAGCCCGGCAAGGAACTGGTGACTGGCATCACCTCGGTCGCCGCGCCGGGCCATACGCCGGGGCATAACGTGTTCATGGTCGCCAGCGGCAACGCCAAGATGATGGCACTGGCCGACACGACCAACAACCCTTACCTCTTTGCCCGCTATCCGGATTGGCAGGCCGTCTTCGACATGGACGGCGGCACAGCATCCACGACGCGCAAGAAGCTGCTCGATATGGCCTCGGCAGAGGAGGCGCAGGTGCACATGTATCACGCCCCCTTCCCGGCCACCGGTTTCATCGAGAAGGACGGCGAAGGCTACAATTTCGTGCCGGCGGTCTGGTCGTCCGCGCCCTGATCCCCTAGGCTGGGTGCGCGCATCCCGCGCACCCGGTTCGGTTCTGCATTGAGACACGACTTTACCACGATCGCCTTCATCGCCAGCACGTCGCCCGATGCGCAGATCGCACGGGACCGGCTGGCGCGCTACTACGGCGACCCCGATCCCGACACCGCCGATGTCGTGGTGGCGCTCGGCGGCGATGGCCTGATGTTGCAGGCGCTGCACCGCTTTATGGGCCGGGCCAAGCCGATTTACGGCATGAATCGTGGCTCTGTCGGCTTTCTGATGAATGAGTTCAGCGAGATGAACCTCCGCGAGCGGCTGGCCACCGCCGAGCGCGCGGTGGTCCACCCCCTGCTGATGCGCGCCATCGACAGCGCTGGAAAGTCCCACACCGCCCGGGCAGTCAATGAGGTTTCATTGCTCCGCCAATCCTATCAGGCCGCCAAGCTCGCGCTTGACATCGACGGCCAGCAGCGGATGCCGGAACTGATCTGCGACGGCGTTATCGTCGCAACGCCCGCCGGCTCCACCGCCTATAATTTTTCGGCCAACGGTCCGATTCTGCCACTCGACGCGCCGCTGCTGGCCTTGACGCCGATCTCGCCATTCCGTCCCCGACGTTGGCGCGGCGCATTGCTGCCGGATCGGGCCTCAATCACAATCGGTGTGCTGGAGAGCGCCAAGCGCCCGGTATCCGCCGTGGCGGACCACGCCGAGGTGCGCGATGTCGTGCGCGTGGATGTGGCGGTCGATTCCACGATCGACCTTGTGATGCTGCACGACCCCGGCCACAGCCTGGAAGAGCGGATCCTGCGCGAGCAGTTCGGCTAGACCCGCGCCGCGTCGCTCTAATAACGCACCAGCCCGCCCTTACGCGGCGCTGCGGCGAAGGTCCCAGTTGGCAAAATAGCTTTCGTCGAGCCGATCTTCCGCCCGTTCGATCACGCGCAGGCTGTCGGTGGACGGTGCCCGCCTGTCAGCGCCAAAGGCTTCGGCAAACAGGCTGTCGAGTTCATCGTGATAGCGCAACTCGTCCGGAACAACGGGCGCATCATCATTGTCCTCAATCGGCGCTGACACGGCAGCGACCGGTTCAGCGACTTCGGCTTCCGGCATGTAGATTTCCGGCACGACATACGAAAAGCGGGCCGAAACGTCGGCTTCGGGCAGGTGCTCGACGAAAAATGACGATTCCAGCTCAGCGGATGGAGCCATCACGCCCACGGTCTCCGGCGCCGGCATTTCTTCCACATTTGCCGCAAGAATCTCGCTTTCAAGCGCCTGAAGATCGATCAGTGCCGGCAATTCCGCTGCCGGCTCGTTACCGATGATGACCGCAGGTGCGCCATCCCGAAGCAGATCGGCGGTCAGACGCCGCGCTTCCTCGCGCGCCGCTTCTGCATCGAACCGGCGAAGCATTGCCAGCACGGGCCGCATGGTCGCTTCATCGCCGGCGAGACAACCCGCAAGCACAGCCTGAATGATGGCGCGGTTGAGCATCGGCGCCTCGCAGGCCCCACCGCGACCGATGCTGCGCACAGCCGCAAGTCCCGCCTCGAAGGCATTGAACAGATGGCCCGGAAGTGCCGCCTTGTTGTAAAGCGCATGAAAGGCCGGGCCGCGTGTTTTGAGGATACCCGCCACCCGCTTCGGCGTCATTCCGGACAGGCGAACAAGCGCAGCGCCAAACAGCGTCTCGTCACCGCACAGTACGCCACGCAGCAGCAGCGAGGGCGTCAATTGCGCCGTAGCGCGAAGATGTTCAATGAAATCACCAAGGTCCGGCGCCTCGAAGGCGAGCAGCATTGTCGCCTGCTCGCGGCTATCGCCCACGACGCGCTCTGCACGGGCAGCATCGATCAGGCCGGTCCGACCAATGAACGACAGAAGATGCGTCGACAGTGATGCCACGAGGCTCTGCCGCACGGTGGAAGGCAGATCGTCGCGAACGGCCAGGGCCTCACGCAGTTCGCCATGCTCGGGATGGCGATCCACCATTCGCGCGAAGGCTTCCGCAACGATCTCGGCGCCGGGATTGCGGCAGAGCGCGGTCAGCGCTTCCCCGCCTGCGATCTCGGCCAGAACACTCGACACCGTCGCGCTGATCTCAAAACGCAGCGCAATGGCGAGATGGGACAGGGCCGACCCGGTACGTGCACAATCGATGAGATCCGCATCCCGCAGTTGCGGTGAACGCGCCAGAATGAGCGAGGAAACATCGGCCTCGTCATGTGCAAGGCCGATCAGAAGGTGGCGCGGAGCGCGCTCGCTCAGCGCCAGCTTGCGGGCAAGTGCACGACGGACCGCCGGCGAGACATCATCCAGAACAACAGTGAGCGCAGCTTCCGCTTCCGCCGGCGAGGCATCAAGAAGGCAATCGCCGAGATAGGCATCCGCCATCGCCTCGACCGCCTCGATACGGCCCGGCACCGGGGCAGACTGATACCATTTGAGAAAACTGCGAACGATCACGCTGGTTCAACCCCGGCTACGCATGACAGAAACGGTGGATTTTGGCCGGATATCGAGCGGCTCGCCGGCCGCTTCCGCCCGGCGGGCCAGCGGCAGGAAGTTGTTAATAACCGCCCTACGCCCTGGAGAAGCTGCATCTGAATGGAAAAGGCGATGGAAGGGATTGCCCGTGGGCTCGTTCGCGGCCACCGGCTGGCTGGCTGAGGTCACGGCCATTTCCCGGCCAAAGCCGGAAACGAGCCGGCTGTGCACTTCGGCCAGCGAGCGTTCACGGCCGGAACGGTCACGGAAGATCCCACGGTTGGCGACCGCCGCTTGTGGAAAGGCATCGCTTGCGCTGGCATCCGGCGTACGTTCGGCGCCGCGAATGAGGCGGATGGCCCCGCTCAGTCCCAGAAAATGCGCGATGTAGAGTTCGCCCTGCTGCGGCTCGCGTCCCAGCGCCTGTGTCAGCCCGGCATGATTATCGCGCGCAAGATGAGCCGCCAGTTCCGAAGCGATGGCCGGATCATCACGCAGCGCCAGAATGCGCTGACGGGTGGCAGCATCGGCCACATGGGGACGGCCCGACCGGTCTGTGACGGCAGCAGCTTCGGCACCAAGACCAATCTCGGCGCCCTTCTCCTGCACCATCTTCAGCCAGGTCTGCTCGACGAACTGGAACAACCCGCGCGCCGAGGACGTTCCGGCCCTCGCCGTGGGGTCCAGCGCAGACTCGCGCTTTGCTGTCGTCATCAGGTAGTCGAAGGCAACACCGCTCCGCCGCGCAGCCCGGCGCATGGCATCCGCCACCGGCGTCGAAGCATCGGTGCGGGGCGTCTCGGCTGGAGTGGTGAACAGGAACATCGCGTTTTTCCACACGCTTGAACGAAAGCGTTGATTGCCCCTGACTTTGGTCTGTTATGGTGAATGGACCATTAAGGCGGAATGGGGAACCTGTGCCGGGAGGAAACAGATGACAGCAGGATCGGGCGGGCGCCATCCGCGCGGCGGGCGTTACTTCGAGGATTTCACAGTCGGAGAACTGATCGAGCACGGCCTGCGCCGCACCGTGACGCAGATGGACAACATGCTGTTTTCCAACATGACATTGAACCCGCAGCCGCTGCATATCGACCGTGATTTCTGCGAGAATGAAACGCAGTTCGGCCAGCCGCTGATGAATTCGCTGTTCACGCTGGGGCTGATGATCGGCATTTCCGTTGCAGATACGACCGTGGCCACCACGGTCGGAAATCTCGGCATGACCGATGTGCGGTTTCCCGCGCCGCTGTTTGAGAACGACACGATCCGCGTAACCACGGAAATCGTCTCAAAGCGCGAATCGAAAAGCCGGCCCCGGGACGGAATTGTCGAATTTCACCACCGCGCCTACAAGCAGGACGGTACGCTGGTGGCCGAATGCCGCCGGCAGGCCATGATGATCCGGAGACCGGCCTGACATGCGCTCCCTGCTGTTCATTCCCGGCGACAATGAAAAGAAGCTCGACAAGGGCATGACGTCCGGCGCCGACGCGCTGCTGATCGACCTTGAGGACTCCGTTGCGCTGACCCGCAAGGAAGCGGCGCGCGAAATCACCCGCGCCTACCTTGCCGCCAATGCCGACAAGCCCGGGCCGAGGCTGTTCGTGCGCGTCAATGCGCTGGATTCGGGCCTCACCGATGGCGACCTCGACGGCATCATGGCCGGCGCCCCCGCCGGCATCATGCTGCCCAAGGCCTGCGGCGGGCGCGATGTCACCCATCTCGGTGCCAAGCTGGCCGTTCACGAGGCTGAGAACAGCCTCGTCGACGGCGCAACGCAAATCATCGCCATCGGCACGGAAACGGCAAAATCGCTGTTTTACGTCGGCACCTTCGGTGGCGCCTCGCGGCGGCTGGTCGGTATCGCCTGGGGCGCCGAGGATCTGGCCGCTGATATCGGCGCAGAGACCAACAAGGCGCCCGACGGTGGCTTTTCCGAACCCTTCCGCCTTGCCCGTAACCTCTGCCTTTTTGGCGCGGCAGCGGCGACCGTCGCGCCCATCGACACGGTTTACACCGACTTCCGCAACGAGTCCGGCCTTGCGGCAGAGACCGAGCAGGCCCGGCGGGACGGCTTCACCGGAAAAATGGCGATCCACCCGGCGCAGGTTGCGATCATCAACCGGGTCTTCACGCCAAAACCGGATGCCATCGCCCATGCTCGCGAGATCGTGGACGTATTTGCGGCCAATCCGGGCGCCGGCGTCGTCGGCATTGGCGGCAAGATGATCGACCGTCCCCACCTGAAGCAGGCCGAGCGTATCCTCGCCCAGGCCAGAGCGGCGGGCATCGTCTAAGCCTAGCCGATCTTCGCCAGGTCGCCGCCGCCTGGCGGGCGTTCGAGTTCAAACGCCGCGTCGATGCGGGCGTATTCCTTGTAGCCGAGGCGCGCCATCGGCTGGATCGCATTGGTATCGACCAGCCCGTTCCGGATCGCCTCATCGGCGATGTGAACGCCGACCACCTCACCGAAAATGACGATGTTCGGGCTTTGCCGGCCCGTATGGCTCTTCGGGCGCAGAATTTCCGTCACCCTGCATTCGAGCACGGCTTTCGCTTCCTTCGCATAGGGCGCACGAACGAGCCGGCCGGGCACGGGCGTCAGCCCCGTCGCACCAAATTCACTGGTGCCGTAGGGCAAGGGCGCTGAACTCTCGCTCATCGCGGTGAGAAGGTCGCTGGTCACGAAATTGCAGCAGAATTCCCCGGTTTCGCGGACATTGCGTGAGGTATCTTTCTCACCGTCGGAAGAGAACATCACGATGGGCGGCACGGTGGAGACCGCATTGAAATAACTGTAGGGCGCAAGATTGACGCTGCCATCGGCGCCGATCGAGGAAATCCAGCCAATGGGGCGCGGTACGATCAGCGCCTTGAACGGGTCATAGGGCAGACCGTGGTTGCGATTCTCGGGTTCATAAAACATGGGCGAGCCTTCCGCGTGATGCGCAACGTTGCCATTTGCCACCGCGATTCTCACGCAAATTCGCCACGATGCGGCGGGAGAACCGCCAAGAAGCCTTTGCCCGTCACAACCGCTCAGGCTATCGATGGTGTCATGATGCTTTGTCTTTCCCGCCGCGCACTGGTTTTGGCCGGCCTTGTTCTGACGCTGCCGGCAGCGGCCCAGACGGCTGAGACCGGCGCCGCCCTGCCCCCGGGCGTGCTCACCTTGCAGGCCGTTTATGGCGGCACCGGCAAGCCGGTACGCTCCGGCCTCGAATGGCGGATTTTTGCCGTTCAGCAAGGCACTCCCGTGCAGGTAGCGACCTCGCACGAGGTCACGCCCACCATTGCGCTGCCCCCCGGCGAGTACATGATCCATGTCGCCTATGGCCTCGCCTCGGCAACCAAGCGCATCACCATGCCGTCCGGCCCGCTCACGGACCGGCTGACGCTGAGCGCCGGCGGCCTGATCCTGCGCGCGAAGCTGGCGGATGCGCCGGTCGCCTCACAGCGGCAGGCCATCGCGGTCTACATTCCGGCGCCGAACGATTCGGAAGGCAAGCTCGTCACCAACACGCTGAAATCCGGCGAGATTCTCCGTCTGCCTGAAGGCACCTACCACGTCGTATCGACCTATGCCGGCTCGAACTCCGTGGTCCGCGCTGATCTTATCGTCACCAGTGGCCGCGTGGTTGAGGCGACGATGAACCACCGCGCTGCCACCGTGACGCTGAAACTGGTGCGGCAGGTTGGCGGCGTTGCCCTCGCCAATACCGCCTGGACCGTGCAGACCCCCGGTGGCGACGTGATCGGCGAGGCGCTGGGCGCCTTTCCGACGATGGAACTCGCGGAAGGCGAGTATGACGTCATCGCCCGCAATGACGGGCGCGAATTCAAGGACAAGATGAAAGTGGTCTCGGGCGTTAACCGCGACCACGAGGTTGTGATGAGATAGGCGGACGTTCCGATGCAAACCTTTTTCGTGCAGATCAAATGCAAGCTCGGCCAGACTTACGAGGTTGCCACCGCGCTGGCCGAGGCAGAAATCGCCTCCGAGATCTATTCTGTCGCCGGCGATTACGACATCCTGTCGAAGTTCTACGTTGATGACGGCATCGACATCGGCCATTTCGTCGCAGAAAAAGTGCAGCGCCTGCCCGGCATTCAGGATACGCGGACGCTGATCACCTTCAAGGCCTTCTGAGGCCCGAACTGTGAACGAGCGCATGAACGTGACGGTCGGGACGGCCGACTTGCAGCCGCGCGTCCGCCTCGGTGCGGGCATCGCAGCCGGGGCGCTGATCGGCTTCGGCCTGATCCTCTGGATCGCCGCCAACTGGGATGATCTCGGCAAGGTCACAAAATTCGCACTCGTCGGCGGAACGCTGCTCGCCGGCGCACTGGCGGCCATGCTCCGCCCCGCCTTGCGAATTCCGGGCACCTTGATCAGTTTTGCGGCGACAGGTGGCCTTTTTGCCCTGTTCGGGCAGACCTATCAATCCGGCGCCGACCCCTGGCAGCTTTTCGCGCTCTGGGCGGTGCTCGGCCTGCCTCTCGCCCTTGCCGCCCGGCATGATGCGGTGTTCGTGCCCTGGACCATGGTCGCGTTCACGGCGGTGTCGCTCTGGCTTGAAACCGGACATCGCGCGTGGACCTCGCCCCTCCTCCAGTGGGTGCTCGTTGCATGGGCGATGGTCGGCGCGACCCTGCTGCTGCTGTCGCTGGTCAACCGGATGAATCGCCCGGAGGAACCGGCCGTCTGGGCCTTCCGTCTCGCCATCCTGGCCGGTACGGCGTTCATCGCGACCAACGGCATCCAGAGTATCCTTGCCCATCTGGGGCCGGGGCCAGTCTACTGGCTGGCACTGGTGGTTCTGATTGCCAGCGCCTGGCGCCTGGCGCTGGCAACGCCCCTGCAACCGACAGTGTTGGCAGGCGTGGCCCTTGGCATTGACGCGCTGCTGATCGCCGGCTGTGTGAAGGTTTACCTTTTCCACGGCAACGGCGGGATCGGCAACGTGCTGCTCTTTGCCATTTCGACCGCGATCATCATGGGGCTGACGGCGACCATACTGTTGAAATGGCTGCGTCGCCGGGCTGGAGACACTGCCAACCCCGCCACCGATGAGCCGGCGGCGGAAAGTACGCCATGGGCCGTCGCCGCCCTCTCCGGCCTTGGCGCCCTGATCACGGCGGCGGCCCTACTGGTCTTTCTCTTCCTGTTTTTCTCGGAAGCCATGCGCCACGGCCCGACCGCCTATGGTCTGGCGGCCATCGGCGGCTTCGGCGCCGTTGCCGCCCTGCGAAAGACGAAAAGCCTGTCTTTTCTCCAGCAACTCGCCTTCATCGGGCTTGTTGCCGCCCTTGCGCTGTTTTCAGTTGCGCTGATGCGCGACCTGCCTGCCCGCTCCGAACTCGTGGCGGCCATTCTCCTCGCGTTGTCCGTGGCGCTGGCTTTCGCCATTCCACTGTCATGGGTGCGCAGTCTTCTTGGCGTTGCCGGCGCATTCCTCCTCGTCGGGCTGATCCGGACAGTCCTTTACGGCAACATGCTCCACGCGATTCTGGGCAAGGACATCCACAGTGCGGCCATTGCCGCCATCGTCGCCGCCCTTTTGCTCTGGTTCAGCCGGAACCGGCCCGGCGACGACAATCTCATCAGCGCCTATGCTTCAGGCTTTGCGCCCGGCACACTGCTCGTTCTCGCCAACACCTCCGGCCCAACGTTCCTCCTGCACAGTTCAAGCGGCTTTCTGGAGGGCATGAAAGCTGGAAATCTCTCGATGGTCGCCATTCTCACGCCCGTTGCCTCGGTGGTGGCAACGCTGCTGGGCGCCGGCCTCGTGCTGCGCTGGCGACCAACGCTGAAGACACCGCTGGTACTGGCCATTGGAGCGGCAACCGCCGCCCTGTCGCTGCTCTCGACCCTGCTTGGCTATGCCGTGCTCATTCTGGGCATGGCGCTGGCAACAGGCCGCCGAACTATCGCCCTTGCCGCTGCCGTCGCGGGGCTCTGGATCATCGGCAGCCTTTACCACAGCCTCCACTGGCCGCTGGACCGCAAGGGCATGGCGCTCATCGCCCTTGGCCTCGCGCTGGCGCTGGTGCTGCTGCTGACCCGGCAGACCCAAGGTGCCGGCGCGGCCCTTCCCCGCCCGGCGGCCCTGCGCGGCACGCTGGCAAGCGGGCTGATAGCGCTCTCGACCCTTGCAACGTCAGGTGTTTTCGGCCTCGGCGTGCGGGAAAAGGAGGCAATCCTCTCCACCGGCCAGACCATCTACATCGCCCTAATGCCGGTTGATCCTCGTTCTCTGATGCAGGGCGACTACATGGCCTTGCGCTTTTTCCTGCCCTCCGGCCAGGACGATACCAGAATTCTGGCATCGGCATCGCACCCAGTCGGCGTCATGACCATCGGAGCGAACAACATCGGCAGGGTCACCCGCATCGCAGCCGAAGCTGGCTCGACGGACGCCCCCGGCGAGCGCTTCGTGAAGCTGCGCCGCGCCAATGGCGGCTGGAGCCTTGGCACCAATGCCTGGTTCTTCCGCGAGGGACAGGGCAAGAAATTCGAGGCCGCGAAATACGGGGAGTTCCGTCTCGGCCCGAAAGGTGACCTGCTGCTCGTCGCCATGGCGGACGAACATCTGAAACGGATCGATTAGTCGCGCAGGGATGCCCCGGCCGGTCAACCCGACCGGGGACAGTCAGCCTCCGTCAGGCAGTCCGCAAATCCGGCGGCGTCGCCTCGTCCGCCAGCATCGCCAGCGCCGCGTCGAGTTTCATCACCGTCTGCGCCTGCGAGCCGAGGCGGCGGATGGCCACCGTCCCCTCTTCCGCCTCGCGTTTACCCACGGCAAAGATCACCGGCACCTTGGCCAGCGAATGCTCGCGCACCTTATAGCCGATCTTCTCGTTGCGCAGGTCGGCCCGAGCGCGCAGGCCCGCCGCGAAGGCCTTTTCCACCACCTGATGCGCATAATCATCCGCATCCTGTGTGATGGTGGCGACGATCACCTGCTCGGGCGCCAGCCACAGCGGGAAATGCCCGGCGTAACTCTCGATCAGGATGCCGAGGAACCGCTCCATCGAGCCGCAGATGGCCCGATGCACCATCACCGGCTGGCGCTTTTCGCCGTCCTTGTCGATGTAGTACGCGCCGAACCGCTCCGGCAGGTTGAAATCGACCTGCGTGGTGCCGCACTGCCAGTCACGACCGATCGCATCGCGCAGCGTGTACTCGAATTTCGGACCGTAGAACGCGCCCTCGCCTTCATTGATCGCAGTCTTGATCTTGCCACCGGATTCCTCCGCGATTCGGACCAGCACCCGCCGCATGATGTCCTCGGCCCGGTCCCAGCTTTCATCCGAACCAACGCGCTTTTCCGGGCGCGTCGACAACTTCACCACCAGTTCCGTAAAGCCGAAGTCCTTGTAGACGCCCAGCATCAGCTCGTTGATCTTGAGGCATTCGGCCTCAAGCTGCTCGTCGGTGCAGAAGATGTGCGCATCGTCCTGCGTGAAGCCGCGCACCCGCATCAGCCCGTGCAGCGCGCCCGAGGGCTCATAGCGATGTACAGCGCCGAATTCCGCAAGGCGGATCGGCAGGTCGCGGTAGGATTTGAGCCCGTGCTTGAAAATCTGGACATGGCCGGGGCAGTTCATCGGCTTCAGCGCGAAGAAGCGCTGGTCCACATCCGGGTCGTTCGGTCGCATGATCGCCGCCGCCGATTTGACCGCGAACATATTGTCGGCATACCAGCCCCAGTGGCCGGAGGTTTCCCACAATGACTTGTCGAGGATCTGGGGCGCATTCACCTCTTCATAGTCGCGGGCAAGGCGCCGGCGCATATAGGCTACAAGCTGCTGGAACATCCGCCAGCCCTTGGGGTGCCAGAACACGACGCCCGGCCCCTCCTCCTGGAAGTGGAACAGGTCCATCTCGCGCCCAAGCTTGCGATGGTCGCGCTTCTCGGCTTCCTCGATCTGGTGCAGATAGGCATCGAGATCAGCCTGATTGGCAAAGGCTGTGCCATAGATGCGCGTCAGCATCGGGTTCTTGGCATCACCCCGCCAATAGGCACCGGCCACCTTCATCAGCTTGAAAGCATTGCCGATCTTGCCCGTCGAGGTCATGTGCGGACCACGGCAGAGGTCGGTCCAGCCGCCCTGATCGTAAAACTTGATGTCCTCGTCGCCGGGAATGGCATCGACGAGTTCAACCTTGAAGTTTTCACCGCGCTGACGGAAGAACTCCTTCGCTTCCTCGCGCGTTTTCAACGACTTGGTGAATGCGGCATCGCGCGCGATGATTTCGCGCATCTTCTTTTCGATGGCGGCAAAGTCCTCCGGCGTGAACGGCTCGTTCCGGTAGAAGTCGTAATAGAAGCCGTTCTCGATCACCGGACCGATGGTCACCTGTGTCCCGGGCCACAGCGTCTGCACCGCCTCGGCCAGCACATGCGCCGCATCGTGGCGGATCAGTTCCAGCGCGCGCGGGTCCTCGCGGTTGAGAAACTCGATCCTGGCGTCCTTGGTGATCGGATCGGAAAGATCCGACACGACACCGTCAAGCGCCATGGCGACGGTGCGCTTGGCAAGCGAGGGCGAAATGCCCTTCGCAATATCGAGGCCGGTCACGCCAGCTTCAAACGGACGCTTTGCACCATCGGGAAATGTCAGGGAAATCATCAGGCAGGCTCCTTGGCTCACTCCTGCAAACAACGGCAGGTAAGAAGGGTTGGGGACCGGGCACACGGCGATCGCGTGGTCGCCGGCACGTCGCGGCAAGAGCAGTCCCGGCACTTTTTTGCGACATCCGGATGTAGTCCCGGTTTTGCGGCGCAACAAGAGCTTTCGCGCGGCCCGACCGGCAAAATTGCCGGCGTCTGTCCCATTCTGGCACGGAAATGCCGGCGCGGGCCGCGCCGTTAACGAAACATTAAGCCTGTTCTTGGCTGCAAGACGTCCCCGTGCCACCCTGCCGGATGAGGAGAGACCGTATGTCATCCGCCCGTCGATATCTTCCGCTCATGGCCCTCGCACTCATCAGTGCAACGACGGCGGCTGCTCAGTCTCCCACCGGATTGCGCAGCACGATTCCCAGCCCCGAACGGGCATGGCCGCGCCTTGAAACCCCACCGATGGATTTCCGCCTCGGACGGCGCAGCGGCACCCCGTCCTGTGGCATTGATTGCGCCGAATTCATCATCGCCGAAGGGGATATCCGCAACGACAGCGCCGATCATCTGATGCGCCTGATGCTGCGGCTTCATCGACCATTGCCGGTCTATCTCAATTCGCCGGGGGGCAGTCTGGAGGGCGGCCTCGCGCTCGGTCGCGTCCTGCGGCACTGGAACCTGCCGGTGCTGGTGGGCCAGCGCAATGCCTTGCCCTGCCTGCCTGCGACGGGCTGCACCGCCGCCGACGAACGCGCGGGCATCACGGTTTTTTCCGAGGTCCGCCTGCCGGCCACCTGCAATTCGGCCTGCGTCTATACCTTCGCGGGCGGATCGACGCGCGGGCTTCTGCCCGGCTCAACCCTCGGTATCCACCAGTTCTACGTCGCGCTCACCGATGACCCCGCGCGCAAGCCGAAGACCCAGTATTCAAAGGATGATTTCAGTCACCTTCAGCGCACGGTTTCGCTTGTCGCGGCCTATCTCTCCGCCATGGGCGTCAACGCGGACATGCTCGCCATGGCCGCGGAGGTCGATGCCGGCGCCATTCGCCGCCTGAGCAAGCGCGAGGCGCACGACCTCGGCCTGACGACCGGCGAAACGCCGCCCACCTATGCGGCCCGGACGCAAGCGCCGCCTGCGCAGACATCCGGACCTGCCCCCGCCCCGACGCCCGTAGAACCCGCACGAACCGCCTTCATTGCCCCACCCCGCGCCACCGGCGATTGGCCCATGGTGGAGCGCGGCGGCAAGCCCTTCATCGTGCTGACTGCGCCGACCCAGTCCCGTCGTTTCGGCGAAATCGCCAACGAAATCGCCATCGGCTGCCCGTCGCTGCCGGGGCGCTACACGGCGTCGTTCCGCGAGATCGTCCCCCAGCGACCGGAAGCGCAACAGGATGCCGAAGTGGTTGTCGGAAGCATCGGTCAGGCCGAACGCCTGACGCCCGAACGCGGCATCGCCCGCGAAACCGCGGTGGCTGCCGCCCGCGCCGGACGGCTGGAAATCGAAGTCACCTCGCGCGCGACCGCCGGCCATCCGATCCGCATCGACCTGCCGGGTACCGGGCTGCAACAGGCGCTCGAAACGCTCGACCTTTCCTGCGGAAAATCCTGAATTTACCGCCACTTGCCGTAGCGCCACGGCGTGTACCAGCGCGCACGTTCGGGCAGTTGTTCGCATACGAAATCCAGCCCCTCCCCGCCACCGGGCCGGCAACGGCAGATGCGCGCAAGGCCCATCCAGCCCCCTGCCCAGCCGCCATGCCTGCGAAGCGCGTCTTCGGTGAATTCCGAACAGGTTGGCAGGAAGCGGCAGGTCCGCCCCATGAAAGCCGAAAGCGTGTAGCGATAGACCCGGACGAGTCCGATCAGCGGCAGCGCCAGAAGGCGTTCGGCCAGCGAAGGCTGCGGGGTTCCAGGTGCGTTAACCATACCGTTTGAGAAGCTCTTAACCGCAAAAGCGTAAATCGGACGTGGGGCTTTTGTGCAAGGTTTTCGTAAAATGTCGCGTCTGCGTACCCTCGCTGCCACTGTGATTGCTCTTGCCACCAGCCTTGTGTCGGCTGAGGCGGCCGATACGCGGGCGGTGGCGTTTGCCCCTTCCACCATGGATGGCTACATCGTCACCATCAAGGCCAACGCCATCACTTCGCCCAAATGGGAAGGCGCGAGCATGATGAGCGCCATCGCCTACCCCACGGTGTCGTTCCGCAAGGTGGGAACCCAGCCGAAATTCGCTTCTCCCGATGATTCGATTGGCTTTGGCATCATCGAGAACAGCCAGTTTTCCATCGGCCCGGCCTTCCGCTATCGCAGCGGGCGCTATGACGGCAGCGACAAGGATCTGCGCGGCATCCACGATGTGCGCTGGACGGTCGAGAGCGGCATCTATGCCGACGCCTGGATCAACGAAAACCTGCGCACCCGCATGGAAATCCGGCGTGGCTTCCGCGAAAAGGATGGCTTTGTCGCAAATCTCGGTCTTGATCTCGTCAACAGCTTCAATTCCTGGACCGTTGCCATTGGCCCGCGTCTCGCCATCGCCGACGGTTCGTTCATGCGCCACAACTTCGGTGTGACAGCCCGCGACGCCTTGCTCAATCCGCGCGTCCACACCTACACCGCCAAGGCCGGTTTCAAGTCCGTGGGCATGTACGCCTCCGCCACCTATAAGTTCGACGAGCAGTGGAGCGCCACCCTGCACGGCGGCTATGAGCGCCTCGTCGGATCGGCAGCGCGCAGCCCGGTCGTCAAGTCCATCGGCTCGGCAAACCAGATGACGGTCGGTCTGCAACTGTCCTATTCGTTCTCCGTGAAGGGCTTCTGAGTGGCTTGACCACGGAACGGGCAGCGCACACCCTGCGGTCATGATGCGTGCCCTTTCCATCCTGTTCGCTCTTGCACTTGCCGGTGCGGCACAGGCCCAGTCGCGCCGTGCGGCGGAGACCAAAAAGCCCGATCCGATGACATTCCGGCTGGTCGCAAGCAATCCAGTCGCGCCACCCGAAATGCAGAACCGCTGGGTTGTGGCGAAGGGGCAGATTCTCGCCGACACGCCGAAGGCTTTCGGTGCTTTTCTCAAAGACCACGACATCAGCGGTCTGACGATCTATTTCGATTCGGTCGGGGGCAGTATTCTGGGTGGCATCCGGCTGGGTGAGGCCCTGCGCAAGATCAATGCGCGGGTCTCCATCGGTCGATCGTCGGAACTGGATGAGGGCAAGGACGGCGCCCTCCCCCGATACCAGCTCGCGCCGAATCTTGGCCAGTGCTACTCTTCCTGCGCTTATGCATTTCTGGGCGGGCGTTTTCGGGCAATCCCTATCGGCGCACAGTTCGGCGTGCACATGTTCTGGCCGGGCGACAAGATCGACGGCATCTACGACCGCAACTACCGTTATGAGGAAATCGAGCGCGCCCAACGCGTTTCTGCCGAGATTGCCGCCTACATGCAGACAATGGGCGTTGACCTGCAACTGCTCAATCTTGCTGCCCGCACGCCGCCGAAGGGTGTGATCCGCCGTCTGACGCCGCGCGAGATCACCGACCTCCGCGTCGCCGCGATCACCACGGGAACACCCGTCTTTGCCCTGCCCCGGGGCTGGGGAATCCTCACCTATGCCTCCACCGCAAACCTGACGACCGGCGGGACCGCCGAAATCGCCGAGGGCATGGCGGTCCGCTATGTCCTTGATCTGCAATGCGGCGCCTCACCCGAGTTTGATCAGGCGCGCTTCGACATCAGCCTTGTCGACAGGCCACCGCCCGGCAAGGTTCTCGGCATGAACCGTGTCATGCTGGTTGCCGGCGACGAGGACGGCGTGCTGACCTGGGCCGACAAAGACATCCATGCAAGGCCGGATCCGTTCAACCGCCTGCTGACCCTTGACGCCAATCGCTGGCTTTCAAAATCTGGGCTGATACCTGCATCGGTCAGTGCAAACGCCATCAGGACAGGCTTGTCCGTCCGCATTTTCGACCCTGTCAGCGGCCATCCACCGCACAACATCGAGTTGCCCAAGGCCGGCTACCCCGAGCAGTACCGGCTCTGGTCCCGTGCCTGCGAGAAATTCCGCAAGGTAAGACCGGAACCCGCCCGGCTCGATTACTGACCGGCCTTGTCGATCGCTTCCACCACTGCATCAAAGGTCAGCATGGTAGAGGCATGGCGGGCCTTGTAGTCCCGCACGGGCTCCAGCACCCGGATGTCGACCCACTTGCCATCCTGCGGCGGGGCGCCGTTTTCCTTCAGCATCCTGCGCACGATCTCGCGCACGTCGCGCAATTCGGCGGGTGTCGCACCGATGATGTTGCGCGCCATGATCGATGACGCGGCCTGCCCCAGCGCGCAGGCCTTCACATCATGCGCAAAATCAACGACCTTTCCATCTGCCATCTTCACATCCACCGTTACAGTGGAGCCGCACAGCTTGGAATGGGCGGTAGCGCTCGCATCGGCATCCGCCAGCCGCCCGAGGCGGGGAATGTTGCCGGCAAGTTCGATGATCCGCTGGTTGTAAACATCGTTGAGCATGATGCCACTATGTAGGCCGATTTTGTCCGCTTTGCGAGGGGCTGCCGCGTTGCGCTTGACAAGCCATGCCGCATTCCGCAGGCAACGGGGATGTGGACCAGACAAACCCCTTTCGCCCCGCCCGGCAGCAAGCTCGATCTCGAAGCCGGTCGCGCCTTCACGCCCCGGTTCGACGCCAGCGGCCTGATCCCGGTCATCGCGCAGGACGCCGAAAATGGCGAGGTGCTGATGCTGGCCTACATGAACGCCGAGGCACTGGCCCGCACCATCCAGACCGGCGAGGCCTGGTACTGGTCGCGCTCGCGGGCCGCCTTCTGGCGCAAGGGCGAGACGAGCGGCCACACGCAGAGCGTCGTCTCCATCAGCACCGATTGCGATCAGGACGCGATCCTGCTGAAAGTCCGGCAGATTGGTCCGGCCTGCCACACCAATCGCCGATCCTGTTTTTACCGCACCGTTGAACTAAATGAAGGTTCAGGCGTTTCATTACTGTTCACAGACGCTTCATCGCGTTAGCGCTTCAGTCATAGTCTTATCGCTAAACTTCTATTCGAAGTCTCGCGGAAGATGTGACAAGCCCCCTGTCCCGGCCACCGGCGGCAGAGCGGGATACGAGTGGAGGGTGCGTTGCTTTCCGTCCTCAATTTCCGTCGCGAGACCCTGACCGTCGCCTCGAAGAATGACGATGCCGTTCCCCGCCCTTATGTGCCAACCATCGGCCTTGCGCTTGGCGCGGGCGCGGCGCGCGGCTGGGCCCATATCGGCATCCTCCGTGTGCTGGAACGCGAAGGAATCCGACCCAAAATTCTGACCGGCACTTCGATAGGCGCCGTCGTCGGCGGTTCCTGGTCCGCCGGTTGCCTTGACCAGCTTGAGCTTTTCGCCCGGCGCCTGACAAAGCGCAGCGTCTTCAGCCTAATGGACCTCAGCCTTTCCGGCTCGGGCCTGGTCGGCGGCCGCCGTTTGCGCGAAATGCTGGACGAAGCCCTCCGCGACCGGACCATCGAGAATCTGCCGACGCGCTTTGCCGCCATCGCCACCGAGTACGGTTCCGGCCACGAGGTCTGGTTGAAGCGCGGCCATCTGGTTACGGCAATGCGCGCTTCCTACGCCATTCCCGGCGTTTTTGAACCGGTGAAGGTGTCAGGCCGCTGGCTTCTGGACGGCGCGCTGGTCAACCCCATTCCGATCACGACGACCCGCGCGATGGGCGCCGATCTGGTGATCGCGGTCAACCTGCATTCCGAACTTCTGGGCCGCGGCGCCATCATTCCCGATCATGCCGCCGACCATGACACGTCGGATTCGGCACCGGCCAACAGCTTCCTGGGGCCGATGCGCAACGCGGCAAATGCCATGTCGCATTATTTCAACGCGTCGCGCACAGCGCCCACGGGCGCCCCCAGCATCGCACAGGTGATGATCGACACCATCAACATCACGCAGGACCGGATTGCCCGGTCCCGGCTGGCGGGCGACCCGCCCGATGTGATGATCGCGCCGAAGCTGGCCCGCATCGGCCTGTTCGAGTTTCACCGCGCCGAAGAGGCCATCGCCATCGGAGCAGAGGCTGCGGAACGGATGCTTCCCGAAATCAGGGATGTGTTCAGCGCGCATGCCGCACGGCGGTAGCCCGGGAAGACCACGCGACGCTGAAACGCAAACCCGCGCGATGATCCTGTGAAACGCCGCGCGGGTGCTGCATTCAAAGTGCGCGGGACAGCCGATTCCTGTCTTTCCGAAAGCAAAATCCGGAATGAAAGCTGCCTTTTGGCTTCGCGCTGATGCTTGGCCGCCCCAAAAAGGCGGAGCCGGCCCCTGGGGAGAGGGCCGGCTCCTATTAGGTCCGATCGTGGGGGACGGGGAGGGTGGGGAAACGACCGGACCCAATTCCTCGGTTGATGATCAGCGTGTGCCAGCCACGGTGGCGGTGTCGATGCCACCCAGCGAGACCCAGCGCTTCGGATGTTCCTGGCTCTGGCGCTTGATGAAGCGATAGCCGGTTTCGGACCAGGCCAGCACCTTGGGCGCCTGATTGTCGAGAATGAAATCACCGCGGTCGGTCTTCACGATCAGAACCGCATGGCCATCGCCCTTCTTGTCGCGCACCACCGTGATCAGCAGCGCGCTGCGCGGAAAGCCGGCCCGGATGAGACGCTTGCGCTTTTCGAGCACATAATCTTCGCAATCGCCCTGCCCGTCTTCGGGATATGACCACAACTCGACAACGCCGTGATGATCCATATCCGTCACCGGCGCGACTTCGCGGTTGACGGTCGCGTTGACCCTGACGATCTCGCGCCAGTTGGCCTCATCGAGGATCACCGTAGACGGACGCATCGGCGACACGTCACACTCCCGCGGCGATCGCTCGCAAAACTCGACCCAGCCAATTGGCGCACTCGTTTCCGAGCCCGACGGCGCTGTATTCGCCGCGATGCTCTGAGCGGTGGCAAACTCTGTGGTAGCGCAAACCAGCGTGGTCAGCGCAAAGGCAATTCGTGTAACTTCTGTAGCAACCTTGCCGAACATGGAACCCTCCCCAACGACACGGGAAGCATTGTCCGGCTCTTCTTGAATTCACTTCGATTTTCGCGCTCAAAACTGATGTATTGACTTTAGAATTTGGTATCCTTTTGAAAATAGACGGTTAGGCTTGTCAAATTACTTACATACAAAAAATCGCATAACATGTTGTTTTGTATGTGTTTTTTGTGATCAACTTTCAAATCACGTAAAACAGTAACGAGCTCAATTACTTTAGATTTACGATGGCTATTGTTGATCTGTAAGGGTTGACGCGGATTCAGGATATCCGTCCGCACGGATTTTTCCGGAAAAAAGCGCTGGAAAACAAAAAACGCCGCGAAATGCGGCGTTTGAGAGAAGCTTCGTGAGATGCGGCGCGGTCAGACTTCAAAAGCCCCGGGAGCCGGAGGCCGGGTAAACTCCACTGCAATGCCCCGCTCGAAGATGCGCACCACCTTGGCCGGCGTCTGGTTGAGGTGGATGAGGTCGCCCTTCTGGAAAGGCAGGTCTGTTGTCAACGCAACGCCGGACAGCGATACGTCGATCATGCGCACCATAACCTCGGTGCCGGCGCCGGTGACAAGGCGGGCATGGGGGTTCTTTGGCACGTAACGTTCGTGACGGCGATCTTCGGGTAACCCCAGTTCGGAGCGATTGGCGAGCCACGTCAACTGGGCGGCGAGTTTGTCGCGCCGGCGCAACGTGGCATTGATGGTCATGGCAAAGCCGTCGTCGGTCGTCCGGGCAATATGCCCTTCGATCCGGCCGATCGTCTCCATATAGCAGATGACGCGATCGTTGACCTTGCCGGCAACAGGAGCCCGCAGGCGGATGCCGCCGGGCGAGATGTCGACGCTGAGGCACTCATGCTCCGAACGATCAGGCAGCATGTAGCGACCATGCAGGACAACGTCTACCCGCTGATGCCGACGTTGCTCGGAAGGTCGGACAGCCATTTTTGAGGCAACCATGTTCATTGCATATAATCCACGCCGGCGAGGCGAAATCTCGCTGCCACTATCGACGCGTTAACCCTAAGCCTCCCGGTTTAATAGAGGATTAAGCCTGGTGCAGTCCCCCCTTGAGAACCGTGAGATGTCCGCGCTTTTCCATGACCACCGCGCCAAACGGCAGTTCAGGCTCAACCGGCAGCAGCGCCTGGCAATCATCGCTTTCGCGCACCACCCGGAAGGACAGGATATCGATGCCGGCAGAAATGCCGGGAACAAGACGTTCCCGCGGGTTGAAGGTCAGCACGCCAAGGATCCGATGATCCGTCCGGCCTTCGTGCAGCATCGGCAGCAGCAGCAGTTCGCCCGCTGCCGCCGCGCCATTCGCAAACAGCATGGTCAGCCCGGCCACCACCGGCAGGGCCTCCTCACTGACCACGCCCAGCATCTCGGCGGCATCGGCATCAGCCTGCGGCAACAGGATGGCCGTGAAATCCTGCCCGCGCATCTCCCCGCCGAACAGCGCGCACAGGCGCGACCCGGCAATGCGGAAGGTCCACCGCCCTGCCCCGGACTGCTCCAGCAAAATGACATCCGCCAGGAAGCGCCCGACATCGCCGGGGTTGAAATCCGCACGCTCCGCCGCAATCCGGCGGCCTTTCAGGCGCTGCCAGTAGGCAAAAATATGTTTTGTTCCTTGGTGCCGCATCGGAGTGTCCAGTCGCCACGAGTCTCGTTTGGGGCCGGAAAGGACGAGACCTGTTCCAATCTGAAACACAGTCCTGCCTCGCTGGCCCGTTCGCTGGCGACGGAGCAGACAATGTGCCGGAAATCCGCGCGAAGAGTCTTGAGACGCGTTAAGCTTAACGGAGACTTCCATTTGCAATCCTGCCAACATCATGAGACCTTCATGGCGCTCCAAGTGGTCCAGAACCGCTGCGCCGCTGCTCCCGGCGTGGCGGTTTTCCTTTGTGGACACTGACTTTCCGATTGCCATAATCACCGCTGGGCGCAATTCTGCGGCAGATGTGCGGCGCACTGGCCGGTTAACCGGCCTGGCAAGGGAGGAATGCAGGCATGATCGTATCACACATTCTTGATCAGAAGGGCCGCGATGTTGCGACCATTGCGCCGGCATCAACCATGGCAGATGTCGTGGCCGTGCTTGGCACACGGCGATTCGGCGCCCTCGTCGTAGCCGAAGCGGATAAGAAGATCCTCGGCATCGTGTCCGAGCGTGATGTCGTCAAGGTTCTGGCCCGTGAGGGCGCGGGCATCCTGCAGGATCCCGTGTCAAAGCACATGACCTCGAAAGTTATTACCTGCGCGGCGGATGACACCATCGAAACCGTCATGCAGGCCATGACGAACGGACGGTTCCGCCACATGCCCGTCGCGCGCGGCCACATCCTCGACGGGATTATCTCCATCGGCGACGTGGTGAAGGCGCGTATCGAGCAGATGGCGAGCGAAAGCCAGGCCCTGCGCGAGTATATCAATAGCTGACGGGCAGCAGCCCCGCGACAAGGCCGGAGAGGCGCAAAAGCGCGTGCCCCGAAGCCAGGCACCAACCGGTCGCAATCAGGTATCCGGGAATCGCAATGCGGAGGGGCAATGCCGGCCCCTCCTCCACCGGCCCCAGTGAGCGAAGCAGCAGCACCGGACCGGCCAGCAGCAGCAATGGCAGTGCAAGTCCTGCCCGTCGTCCGCCGCTGAAAAACAGATCAAAGCTCAGATCCTGGTGCGTGATCAGCCCGATGGTCGCCACCAGAGTTCCGCCAAATGCGAGGCCGGTCAGCGTCGAAACCAGCACATAATAAAGAAAATCAGCCATCGGCGATCCCGTTCCGACGCAACGCGGAGCGAAAACGGAACAGTTTCCCGGCCTCGACGTGTCGTCCAACCGGCCCATGCGTTGATCATGCCAACCGCTTGGCAGACGAATCAAATAGGGTGCCGCTGCGTAGGAGGAATGGACACACGATGCTCCGGATTGTCATTCTGGGCCTGCTGGTGGGATTGGCCGCACTGGTGGGCCTTTTCACGCACCGGATTGTGGTCGAGAATCGCCCGATCACCGGCACGGCTCAGTATTATGTCGGCGGGCACAAGCTGCAGATCGAGCGCGCCATGGTGCGCAGCGCCGAATTGCGCGATGGCGGCGCGGTGAACCGGCTTGATCTCGTGCTGCAATGGCCCACCCTCGCTGGCGCTGCCAGCCAGATGGGCACCGCCGACCCCGCGAATCTTATTTTCATGTCGCTGGAAGATGCGACCAGCCGCCAGCGCAGTCCGGATGACATCGACCCCGCCGAGCGTCCGGTCGAACTCTACGCACGGTTCCTCGAAAGCGATGCAGCGCCCGGCCCCGGCGGTCTCGTCTGGCGGAAATTCCGCAAGGCCACCCCCTTTGAAGGCGAACAACTCTTTGTGTCCTCACCGGATGAACGGCAGTTCTCTGCCCGTTGCCCCGCCGAAGGCACCAAGACGCAGGACGTCTGCCTGTGGCAGACCCGGCTCGACGCTATGGATGTCGTTGTCCGCTTCCAGCCCCGCCATCTCGCCGAATGGCGGCACCTTGCCAGCACTGTGCGCCTGCTGGTCCCGAAGTTCCGGGCCGGGAAATAGAGCGAAGTGGGATCAGCGGGGCGCTTTTGCGCGCCGAATCCGGCACCCCGATGTTTAAGGCGCCGGCGCGGAGGAGCAGGAGCCGATTGTTGCGCCGGCGGCGGCAGTGCTTGTCAGCGCCCCTGAAGGGCCTCACAACCGAGCAACTGCAGCGCTCAATCTATTCCAGATCCGTATCGAGGATCGCCATCGTGAAATTATAGGACAGATCGCCATCTTCCTTGTCCTCATGAACAAGGCCGATGAATTCGTCACCGATGAACACTTCGGCCGAGTCCTTCTTCTTGGCGCGGGCCATCAGCTTGATGTTCGCGTTATTGAAGGTGCGGCGGAGATAGCTCTCGACCTTCTGAAGTTCCGGCTTATCCAACGTTCTCTCCTCGATTGGGCTGGGGCAAACCGCGCCCCGACCCACCGGGACTTGCCAGAAACAGGCCGCGTGGGCAACACACTTTCACGCAGCAAGACACCTTCACGCAGCAAGCCCCACGGCAGGTCAGGCGAGATCGCCCCGCAAGAGCTGGTCCATCAGGCGCGAAGGTTCGGCGCAGCCCGCCTCCCCCACGATCCGGGCCGGCACACCAGCAACCGTCTTGTTGTGCGGCACAGCCTGCAACACCACCGAACCGGCGGCGATGCGCGCGCAATGCCCGACTTCGATGTTGCCGAGGATCTTCGCTCCCGCACCAATCAACACGCCGCGCCGGATTTTTGGATGCCGGTCGCCGGTTTCCTTGCCGGTGCCGCCCAGCGTTACCCCTTGAAGAATGGAGACGTCATCCTCGATGACCGCCGTCTCGCCCACGACGAGCCCGGTGGCATGGTCAAGAAAGACCCCTTTGCCCACCGGGGCCGCCGGATTGATATCAACATCGAACACGCTCGATGAGCGGCTTTGCAGATAGTACGCGAAGTCCTTCCGCCCGTTGCGATGAAGCCAATGGGCAAGGCGGTGCGCTTGCAGCGCCTGAAATCCCTTGAAGTAAAGCAGCGGCTCGATAGCCCGTCTTGCTGCCGGATCGCGCTCCAGCACAGCCATGATATCCGTGCGCAGCCACACCGAAAGATGCGGCTCGGCGGCATAGAGTTCCTTGAACGCCTGCTTGATCAGATTGCGGGACATGTCCGGATGGTCGAGCCGCGAAGACACCCGCTCCGCCACCGCCATTTCAAGGCTCGGCTGGTGCAGGATGTTGGACAGAATCAACGCTGCCAGCGCAGGCTCTTCATTCAGAACCGCCTCCGCCTCGGTCCGGACTCGTTTCCAGACCGGATCGACATGATCGACTTTCGGCTGCTGTGCGGCATTGTTGAGAGGCATGTCGCCCTCCTTGCATCCATTCACGCGTAAGAATAGGCCCTATCAGCCAGAATTGCGAGCGCCTGCCCGCAGATCGCCTTCTCCTTAGCGCGGAAGTGATGAAGAAATGCACCGTTTGCCCACCCCCTGCCCCCGGCTGGTCGCAGAAATCGACGGCCCCGTCGCGCGGCTCCTGATCGACAACCCCACGCGGCGCAATGCCATCGACATCGCCATGTGGCGGGCCTTTCCCGTGTTGTTGGCCACGATTGCCGGGCAATCCGATGCCCGGGTGGTGATCCTCTCATCGCGCGAGGGCAATTTTTCCGCCGGCGCAGATATTTCGGAATTTGCCACCGAACGGGCGACAGCCGAGGGCAGCCGCGCCTACGAGCGTGAGAATGTCCGGGCTTTCGAGGCGGTCAGTGCCTGCCCGCTACCCGTGCTTGCTGCCATTCGCGGCTTCTGTTTCGGCGCCGGCGCCGGCCTCGCCATGGCCTGCGACCTCCGGATCGCCAGCGAGGACGCCAGTTTTGCCATCCCCGCCGCCCGTCTTGGCGTGGCCTATCCGCCCCGCGCTTTTGCCAGCATCGTTGCAGTGATTGGCGCGGCCCGGACCAAGGAACTGTTCTTCACCGGTCGTCGCGTCGAAGCCGCCGAGGCCCTGTCACTGGGAATGCTCAACCGCGTCGTTCCGGGCGACAGGCTGGCAGCAGAAGCCGAAGCGCTGGCAACAGCCATCGCGCGCGGCGCGCCGATGACGCATACGGCCACCAAGCGCGCCGTTGACGCCGCCGCCGGGCTCCCCTCCGCCCTGCCGGAGGCCGAAGTGCAGGCGCTGGCCGATGCCTGCTTTGAAAGCGCGGATTATGTCGAGGGCCGCCTCGCTTTCTCGGAAAAACGCGACCCTTCCTTCACCGGGCGATGAAAGCAGCGCCTGGCGGCTCCATCAGGGAATAGTCGGGCGCAACCTGCCGCGCCGCAAAAGCGCAATTCCTTCAACATTCTCGAGGCGCCGGACGATTCAAAATCCGCAGGCCGGCATCCCCGATCTGAAATACTCGACTCAGTGCTTTCACCACCTGAATCACCACAAGAGCATGCGGACTCAATTTCTCACCGACCTGAATCATTTTGTCAGCAACAGGAATCAATTTGAGAAAAATTCGCCGCAAACATTTGTTTTATCTATGATTTCAGGTATCTGTTAAAGTAGTCGACAACGGCCGCCCTGTGGGACTTGTCGCCCACCGCAGTGTTGTGATCGCGGCCCTCGATGGCGAAATAGGTCGCGTCGGGCATCACCGCAGCAAGCTTTTCGCCGCCGGTTGCGATGGGATCCGTCGTGCCAACGCAGACGATCGTCGGCGTCGTCATCAGCCGCACATGGTCGATCGGCATTGTCTGTCGCGAACCGCGAATGCAGGCCGCGAGCGCCTTGAGATCCTGCCTGTTTTGCTCGGCAAAAGCCCGGAACATCCGCCCCATGGGGTCCTTCACATCGGAGATGCTGGGCGCCTCCAGGGCGTCGGCGATACTGGGCGGCAGGCCGATGCCATCAATGAGACGATAGCCGAGCCCGCCGAGCGAAAGACATGCAACGCGCCGTGGATTGGCCCGCGCCAGAAACGCCGCGTTCCGCGCGCCCATCGAATAGCCGATTACCCCCGCCCGCTGGATGCCGAGATGATCGAGCAGCGCAATACCGTCAGAGGCCATGGCCTGCGAGGTATAAGCCTCGGGATCATAGAGCTTGTCGCTCTGGCCATGTCCCCGGTTGTCATAGGCGATGACCCGATAGCCGGCATGGGTAAGGCTCTTCACCCATTGCGGGCCAACCCAGTTCACGGCGTGATTCGAGGCAAAACCATGGATCAGCAGCACGGCTGGCCCTTCGCCGCCATCGTGCGGCGGCACGTCGATATAGGCGATCCCGACCCCGTTATGGCTGAAGCGCAGCATGATCTTTCCCTCTGAAGCTCGATATTCTGCAACCGTATCGAAGGATCGAGGTCAAGCCCCTAGGAAATTTCAGCCGAACGCATTAGGGTCCGGCCCATCATGCACGCAACGGTTCGCGTGCCGAGGTTGACGAGACATGGCCGACCATTCCATTCCCCATTTCCATAACAATGCCGGCGTGCCGACCATCGAGATTGCTGCGCGCGAGTTCATGTGCATCGGTGCAACGCCGCCGTTCGATCATCCGCATATCTTTCTCGACATGGGCAGCGAGAACGAGATCATCTGCCCATATTGCTCGACGCTTTATCGTCATTCCAAGACCCTGCATGGCACGGAATCCGTCCCCGTGGCCCATTGGGTGGAAGTGGCCTGAGCCACCATGACAGACCGGAGCATCGTTATTGTCGGTGCTGGTATCGGCGGCCTGGCCGCCGCCCTTGCCCTGACCAAGCAAGGTTGGCGCGTTGAGATTCTTGATCAGGCTCATAAGCTTGAACCTGTCGGCGCGGGTGTGCAGATCGGTCCCAACGCGACACGCGTTCTCGAAAGTCTCGGTTTGACCGAGCGACTTGCCCCGGTGGTGGGGACACCGGAATCCCTGATTGTCCGCTCCGGTCCGACCGGGGCCGTCCTGTCCGAAATGCCGCTGGGCGCAGCAGCGGTGCGACGCTGGGGCTCGCCGTTCCAGATGGTGCATCGCGGCGACCTGCAGATGGCACTGTTGGCTGAGGCCGAAACCAACCCGAATATCCGTATCACCCTCGGTCGGCGGCTCGAAAGCATCCGCGAACTGGACGGCGGAATCCGCGCCAGCTTCTCGAAATACGGGGAAGAATCCCAGATTGATTCGCAAGGGTTGATCGGCGCCGATGGTCTGTGGTCGAAAGCCCGCAATTTCATCGGCCTCACCTCGCCCACCAGCTTTTCCGGCTGCGTCGCCTGGCGCACCACCATCCCCGCAAGCGAAGCGCCGAAATGGGCCCTCGCCTCCCGCTCGAACCTTTGGCTCGGCCCCAGCGCCCATATCGTGCATTACCCGCTGCGTGGGGGGAGCATCATCAACGTCGTCGCCATCGTCGAGGACAGCTGGCGCGAACGCGGCTGGTCGGAAGCCGGCGACATCGCCTGGATCAATCGCCGCTTCCGCGACTGGCACCGCGACGTGAAAGACCTGATCGGTGCCGCTGACACCTGGTTGCGCTGGTCATTGTTTGATCGCCCGCCGGAGTGGAAATGGACGCGCGGCCCTGTCTCATTGCTCGGCGATGCCGCACACCCGATGCTGCCCTTCATCGCCCAGGGTGCCAGCCAGGCGCTGGAAGATGCCAAGGTGCTGGGCGATTGCCTGAAGGAGTCTAAGCCCCTCGCCGGTGCGCTGCTCGAATACGAGGCCTCGCGCCTCCGCCGTACCGCCATGGTGCAGAAGGCCTCCCGCCAGCAGATCCTGCCTTATCACGCTAACGGCCTCATTGCGGCCGGGCGCAATCTCGTCATGCGGGCGCTCGGCGGCGATGGTCTCGCCCGGCGCTATGACTGGCTCTACGGCAAAGTTGTCTGACAACCTGCGATTTGGGCTGGCGCAAGCGTTCTTAGGTCTATAATAATCACGGCATGAGCGATTTGCTGTGACTGAAACTCGCCCCTTTCCAGCCGCACCGCCGGTCGAGCATCGCCCGAAAGCGATTGCGCTTGTCTGTCTCGCTGTCATTTTCTTCACGGTGATCGATACCGGCGCCAAATGGCTCAATCCGCGCCTCGGCGTTTTGGAGACAACCTTCCTGCGCTATGCCTCCGGCGCGTTCTGGATGGTTATCGCCATCAATCCCTGGCGTGTGCCGAACCTGCTGAAATCCGACCGCCCCTTCCTCCAGTTCCTGCGCGGCGCACTGCTGCTTGGGTCCACGACATTGAATTTCCTCGCCATCCAGCATCTGCAATTGGCGCAGGCCGTCAGCATCATGTTTCTGGCACCGCTGCTGGTCAGCCTGTTGGCCGGCCCGATCCTGGGTGAATGGGCCGGGCCGCGCCGGCTGGCGGCGATTGCCGTCGGCTTTTGCGGCGTGCTGGTCATGACGCGTCCGGGCACCGGCGCGTTTCACCCCGCGATGTTTTATTCACTGGGCGCGATGTGCTGCTACGCCACGATCCTGCTGATGACACGCCCGCTGTCGCGGAGCGACAGCCCCCAGACGACACTTTTCTATTCCTCCCTGCTCGGCGTCTTTGTCATATTGCCGCTGGTTGTTTCGGTCTGGAAGACGCCGGAGACGGCGTTTGAATGGCTGGTGATTGCCTCGGTCGGCATCGGAGGCAGCCTGGGGCACTGGCTGTTGATCCAGGCGCAGCAATTTGCCTCCGCGCCCGTTCTGGCACCGTTCCTCTACACACAGATCATCTGGATGAGCCTTTCCGGCTACCTGATCTTCGGCGAGGTTCCTGATCGCTGGACCCTGGTCGGATCGTGCATCGTCATCGCCTCGGGCCTCTACATGCTGCACCGTGAGCGCATCCGCGCCATTGAGCGCCTGCCCGCGTAACAGAGGTCGCGCGCGCAGAGTGTCAATGCCACAAATTTTGTCAGTTATTAGGCAACTCGCTCAAGGAACCGCTTGGCAAGTTCCTTTGCATTCCCTAGTGCTTTGAAGAACAGCATTAGACAAAAGCTCAGGGGAGAGCGTGCATGGCTGAGGGGACGGGTATGTCAGGCGGTCGTATCAAATCGCCGGAGGACTTTTGTGGGGCAATTTTCCTTCTACTTATATGCGCATTGGCGCTTTGGCAGGCCAGCGAGCTGACATTCGGTACGCTCCGCGCAGTTGGTCCGGGCCTGATGCCGACGGCGCTGGCCGTGTTGCTGGCCGGGTTGGCCTGCGTTCTGATGGTCAGCAGCCTCAAGGACGATGGCCCCGATGTCTCGCCCCCCTCCTGGCGCGGGATTCTCTTCGTCCTCGGCGCCTTCGTCGCCTTCGGTCTCGCCGTGCGCCCGCTCGGTCTTGCCGTTGCAGGTCCCCTGGCGGTCATTATCGCCGGTTTTGCATCTGATGAGACCCGCCCCGGCGAAACGGTCCTCTTCGGGCTTGGCATGACGGCCTTCTGCATCGCGCTGTTCAAGTTTGCGCTGGGGCTGCCGATCCCGCTCGCCCCCTGGCTGCTCGGATACTGAGGGCGCGATCATGGACATCATTTCCAATCTGGCGCTCGGTTTTTCCGTCGCTCTTTCCCTCCAGAATCTCGCGCTCTGCTTCGTCGGCTGCCTCGTCGGCACGATGATCGGCGTTCTGCCGGGCGTTGGTCCCATTGCCACCATCGCGATGTTGCTGCCGCTGACCTTCAAGGTTGACCCGACCGGCGCACTCATCATGCTCGCCGGCATCTACTACGGCGCGCAGTACGGCGGCTCGACCACTGCGATCCTCATCAACATCCCGGGCGAGGCGACTTCTGTCGTCACCGCCATGGATGGACACGAGATGGCCAAGAACGGCGAAGCCGGCAAGGCACTCGGCATTGCGGCCATCGGCTCCTTCATTGCCGGCTCGGTTGCCACGCTCGTCATCGCACTGCTCGGCAAGCCGCTGACAGCCATGGCGCTGATTTTCGGCCCGGCCGAGTATTTTTCGCTGATGGTCCTTGGCCTTGCGCTCGCTGTGGCGCTGGCGCGCGGCTCGGTGTTGAAGGCGATCATCATGATCGTGCTCGGCATCCTGCTGTCCACCATCGGCACCGATCTCGATACCGGCGAGGAGCGCCTGACCCTCGGCATGACCGCACTTTCCGACGGCATCGACTTTGCTGTGCTGGCCATGGGCGTGTTCGGCCTTGCCGAAATTCTCAAGAACCTTGAAAATCCCGAGGCGCGCGATGTCGTGAAGAGCGGCATCGGCAAGCTTTTGCCCACCATGGACGACATGAAGCGCTGTTTTGCGCCAATCATGCGCGGAACGGCGCTGGGCTCCATTCTCGGCATTCTGCCGGGCAATGGCGCGGTGCTGGCGCCATTCGCCAGCTACACCATCGAAAAGAAGCTGGCCAAGGATCCGTCACGCTTCGGCAAGGGCGCCATCGAGGGCGTGGCAGGTCCTGAATCGGCCAACAACGCCGGCGCACAGACCGCCTTCATCCCGCTGCTCACCCTCGGCATTCCGCCGAATGCGGTGATGGCGCTGATGGTCGGCGCAATGACCATCCACGGCATCATTCCCGGCCCGCTGGTGATGTCGAAGTCGCCTGACCTCTTCTGGGGCATGGTTGCCTCAATGTGGGTGGGCAACGCGATGCTCGTCATCATCAACCTGCCGATGATCGGCCTGTGGGTGAAGCTTCTCAAGGTACCGTATCGCCTGATGTTCCCGGCGATTCTGCTCTTCTGCGCCATCGGCATCTATTCCATCAACAACAACCCGGCGGATGTGTTCCTCACGGCGTTCTTCGGCCTCGTGGGCTATGCCTTCTACAAGTTCGGCCTGGAACCCGCGCCGATGCTTCTCGGCTTCGTGCTGGGCAAGCTGATGGAGCAGAAGCTGCGGCAGGCGCTGACGCTTTCGCGCGGTTCGATGATGACCTTCATCGAACGGCCGATTTCGGCGGTCCTGTTGCTCATCGCCCTCGCCATCATCACCGTGGCGTTGTTGCCCTCCGTTCGGAAGGGCCGCGAGGAAGCCTTCCAGGGGGACTGAGCGAGACGATTGACCGCAACGACGGCGCCATCGCCGTCGTTGCTTCCTCGTTCATCCAGAAATAACTAGGATTCAACAGAAAGGTCCACGATGGGACCTTCTTTATCGGGAGAAACGAATGAAACGCATGTTGATTGCCGCCGCTGCGGCACTGACCCTTGCGACCGCACCGACCAAGGCACAGGATTATCCGACCCGTCCGGTCACGATGATCGTTCCCTTCGCCGCTGGCGGCCCCACCGACATCATTGCCCGCCTCGTGGCTGAAAGCATGTCGAAGACGCTCGGCCAGCAGGTCATTATCGAGAACGTCGCCGGCGCCGGCGGCACAACCGGCTCGACGCGTGCCGCCCAGGCCGCGCCCGATGGCTACACCATCCTGATGGGCCATATGGGCACCCATGGCGCCGCCCCGGGCCTCTACAAGAACCTCAAGTACAACCCGTCGACCGATTTCACCCCCATCGGCCTTGCCGCGGGCACACCCATTGTGATCGTGACCAAGAAGGCCTTCCCGGCTGACGACACCAAGGGTTTTGTCTCCTACGTGAAGGCCAACAACGACAAGATCACCCAGGCTCATGCCGGCGTTGGCTCGGTCTCCTTCACCACCTGCATGTTGCTGACCCATCAGCTCGGCGTCAAAGCGACCGCCGTCGCCTACACGGGCACCGGCCCGGCACTGAACGATCTCGTCGGTGGTCAGGTCGATTACATGTGCGACCAGCTCCCCTCGGTCATCGCGCAGGTGCGCGCCGGCACGGTGAAGGCAATTTCGATTGCACTGCCCGAGCGGTCACCGGCTCTGCCGAACCTTGCCACCACCAAGGAATCGGGCCTGCCCGAGTTCCAGGTTTCAGCCTGGAATGCCGTGTTCGCCCCGAAGAACCTGCCTGAGCCGATCAAGGCCAAGCTGGCCGATTCGCTGTCCAAGGCGCTCGACGACGACAAGGTGAAGGCGCGCCTGCTCGACCTTGGCGCTGTCATCCCGCAGGGCAAGGAGCGTGGCCCGGATGCGCTTGCTGCCCTCGTCAAGAGCGAGGTTGACCGCTGGGGCCCGATCCTGAAGTCGGTACAGCAGTAACAGCCACCGCTTCGACACAAGGAAAGGGCGCATCCGGCGGATGCGCCCTTTTTCATGACCAGATGCGCGACCGGAATGCCTCGGTTCCGCCGGCCAACGGCAAGAGAGAAGCAGCTCGCGACAAGACCGATTGACCCCTTGCCATGAGCCGGAGTGCTCCGCATAAATCGCTCATGACACAGCAAGATCCCGTGACTGCCGCGCTCCTTGTGATCGGAGATGAGATCCTCTCCGGACGCACCAAAGACAAGAATATCGGCTATATTGCCGAGTTTCTGACCAATGTCGGCATCGACATGAAGGAGGTCCGTGTCGTGCCCGACGAGGAGGACGACATCGTGGCGGCGGTGCAGGCACTGTCCCGACGGTACACCTACCTCTTCACCACCGGCGGCATCGGCCCGACCCATGACGACATCACGGCCGATTGCGTGGCCAAAGCCTGCGGCGTGACCATCGACCATGATCCGCGCGCGGTGGCGATCCTGCAGGCGCGCTACAAGCCCGAGGATCTCAACGAGGCGCGGATGCGCATGACGCGCATTCCGGCGGGGGCTGACCTCATCGACAATCCGATTTCAAAGGCACCTGGCTTCATGATTGGCAACATCATCGTTATGGCGGGCGTGCCTCAAATCATGCAGGTGATGCTCGATAATGTCCTGCCGAAACTGAAAACCGGCGTGAAGATGCTTTCGCGTTCGGTGGAAACCGGTGGCCTGCCCGAGGGGGTTTATGCAACGCCTCTTGGCGAGGTGGCGAAGGCTCACCCCGGCGTCATCATCGGCTCCTACCCCTCCTTCGATGGCAAGACCTTCCAGAACCGGATCGTGATGCGCGCCCGCGAGGATACTGTGCTCGAAACGGTGGAAAAAGCGGTGATCGAGACGCTGAACCGGCTTCATGAAGCGCAGGGTTCAGGCTACAGGTTGCCGCTCTAGATATTGCGGAGCCAGATATGCAGCCGTTGCCGGACAAGGCCTTTCCCGTTTCCTGGGATCAGTTCCATCGCGATGCCCGGGCGCTCGCCTGGCGGCTCGCCGGGGCGGGACCATTCAACTCGATCCTCTGCATTACGCGCGGCGGGCTGGTGCCGGCGGCGATCATCGCCCGCGAACTGGAACTGAGGCTGATCGATACGATCTGCATCGCGTCCTACCACGACTACGCCAATCAGGGTGAACTCAAGGTGCTGAAAGCCGCCGCGCCCGACATCGTGGGCGACAACGGCGGCAAGGGCGTGCTGGTGCTCGATGATCTCGTCGATACCGGCAAAACCGTGAAGCTGACGCGCGAACTGCTGCCGAACGCCCATTACGCCACCGTCTATGCCAAGCCGTTGGGGCGTCCGCTGGTCGACACGTTTGTCACCGAAGTGTCGCAGGATACCTGGATCTACTTCCCCTGGGACATGGGCTTTGCCTTCCAGCCGCCAATCCTGAAGGGCGCTGCTGGGTAACAAACGCCCCTCCCCTGCCTGACGACCGAGGTTTCCGATCGCCGGGTTGACCAACGCCTCGTCCTGGCGATTACATGGCCATTCTCCGTGAGCGACGGAGCAGGGAGACGCCAATGCAGGGTCCGGACTTCGACCTTCGCCAGTGCCGTACCACGTTGCCGCTGGCGCTGCTGGCCGCGCGCAAGCGCCATGGCGGGCGCACCGCCATTCTGGAGGATCCCGAACGCAAGCCGCTGACCTACAATCAGCTCGTGCTCGGCGCGATGGTGCTGGGGGCCAGGCTAAAGTCCATCGCGAAAGGCGATGCCCGCATCGGCGTGCTGCTGCCGAGCGTCAACGGCGTGATAGTGACGCTGTTCGGGCTGTTGTTCCACGGCATCACACCGGTTCTGCTCAATTTCACGGCCGGTGTGCGCAACCTGCGTTCCGCCTGTGTGACGGCGGAGGTCGAGGTCATTGTCACTTCGCGGCGGTTTGTCGAACAGGCGCGGCTCGACGATGTGGTCTCCGCACTCGGTGAGGGGCGCGAGATCGTCTACCTGGAAGACGTGCGCAAGGGCATTGGCTTTCGCGACAAGGTGACCGGTGTTCTCAAGACGCTGTTCGCACGTTTGGTTGCCCAGCGGGCTGGCACCGACTCCAATGCCCCTGCCGTGATCCTGTTCACCTCCGGCACGGAAGGCGCGCCGAAGGGCGTGGTTCTCTCCCACGCCAACCTTGTCGGCAATACGATGCAGATCTGGCAGCACGCTGCCGGAGCCATCTCACCCACGGACGTCGCGTTCAATCCGCTGCCGGTGTTCCATTCTTTCGGACTGACAGCGGGCACGCTCCTTGGCCTCCTCAACGGCATGAAGGTGGTGCTCTACCCCTCGCCGCTGCACTACAAGCAGGTGCCGAAGCTGATCCACGAAACGAAGGCGACCCTGCTTCTGGCCACCGACACCTTTCTCGTCGGCTATGCCCGCGCGGCAGAAGCCGGAGAACTGGCCTCGCTCAAGCTGGTCGTGACCGGAGCCGAGCGCGTCAAGGACGGAACGCGTGCGCTCTGGGCACCGTTCGGCACGATGATCCTCGAAGGTTATGGCTGCACGGAATGTTCGCCGGTGCTGGCCTGCAATCTGCCAGACGACAACCGCTTCGGCACGGTGGGCCGGCTGCTGCCCGGCATCACGGCCAAGCTGGAGCCGGTGGAAGGCATTCATGATGGCGCCCGTCTGGTCGTGAAGGGCCCGAACGTGATGCGCGGCTACATGCTGGCCGAGACCCCGAGCGAGATCCGGCCACTGCCTGATGAATGGTATGACACCGGCGACATCGTACAGATCGACAGCGACGGTTTCGTGACCATTCGCGGGCGGGCCAAGCGCTTTGCGAAGCTCGGCGGCGAGATGATCTCGCTGGCGGCGGTGGAAGCGCTGGCGAACGGGCTCTGGCCCGATGCGACCCATGTCGCCGTCACCTTGCCTGACCCGCGCAAGGGCGAACAGGTGGTGCTGGTGACCGACCGGCCGGAAGCCGACCGCTCAGCCCTCCTTGCCCATGCCCGGGAGCAAGAGGTGGCGGAACTTTACGTGCCGCGCGCCATCCTTGTCGTCGAGAAAATCCCCGTCCTCGGCTCAGGCAAGATCGATTACGCCGGCACAGCGGACCTTGCGCAGAAAATGCGCGCGCTGATCTGACTTCCGCTTCACGGCTCGGGCGGATAGGTTTCAGATCAAGTCAGCAGAAGCGACACAAGGAGAAGACCGATGGATCTGGGTTTGAAGGGGCGGACGGCAATCGTCTGCGCAGCATCGAAGGGGCTGGGGCGTGGCTGTGCCGAAGCACTGGCCGCTGAGGGTGTGAACCTCGTCATTTGCGCGCGTACGAAACCCGATATCGAGGCGGCAGCGCGCGATATTGCCGCAAAATACGGGGTGAAGGTGACAGGGATCGCCACCGACATCACAACCGAAGCCGGGCGCAGGGAGGTGCTGGCTGCCTGCCCAAATCCGGACATTCTGGTGACGAACGCCGCAGGCCCGCCCGCCGGAGATTTCCGCAATTTCACGCTGGATGACTGGCGCAAGGCAGCGGAATCGAACTTCTTCACGCCCATCGCGCTCATTCAGGCCACCATCTATGGCATGATGGAGCGCGGCTTCGGGCGGATCGTCAACATCACTTCGGCCTCGGTGAAGGCGCCGATCCCCGCGCTCGAACTCTCGAATGGCGTGCGCGCCGGCCTGACGGGTGCCGTGGCGACACTGGCCCGCACCTCCGCAAAACATAATGTCACCGTCAACAACCTGCTGCCGGGCCAGCATGAGACGGATCGGCTGACCTCGATCATCGGCAACAACATCAAGAAATCCGGCAAGTCTGAAGACGAGGTTGTGAAAGACATGAAGGCGCGTATTCCGGCCAACCGTTTCGGCACGGCAGCGGAATTCGGCCATGCCTGCGCCTTTCTCTGCTCGGCGCAATCGGGCTTCATCACCGGCCAGAATCTGGTGGCAGACGGCGGAGCCTATCCGGGGACGCTGTAGCCGCGTCGGCCTGCATGTTCGTGCAAGCAATTGGCCGAAACAGGGGATAACGCGATAAAATCAAGCGTTTAGATCGTGCGGTTGAGCGAAAGTCATTGCCACTTTCGCGCCCCATGGTCTATCGCTCGATGACCAGCGCGGACATGGCGAAACTGGTAGACGCAAGAGACTTAAAATCCTGGCGTGTCTGCGGATTTGGCTAACCGGATCATGCGCTTAGGCCGATGCGTGCCCGAAAAGGCCCGACATAGGCCCGAAACGCGTGGCTGACATGCTCGGTGAGCGTGGACTTTGGGGGTAATGGAAGGCGAGGCCGCCTGCTGAAACTGGTAGACAGACCCGACTTAAAATCGGGAGCCTTCGGGCGTGCGGGTTCGAGTCCCGCGGCGGCCACCAACCCAAGTCATACAAGAAATCCGAATGGCAGTGGACAGCAGGTGCCGGCGATGTTGTCTTCGTTTTGGCGAATGTGGTCGTCTAGCACGAGGACTTCGACGTTTTGAATGCGCCTCGGAGTCCTGGGGCGCACACGCAGAGAGAGAACCGGGCGATGGCGTCAACTTCGTGCAAGGCGCGCCGCCGGGCCGGACGCGTCGCCTAAACACGATTGGGATGCCTTCGCCGGCGCCATCGCCCGGCGCGCGCACGATCACGGCATGCCGGTCAGCCAAGGCAGGCTGGTGCGCGACATGATGGAGTGGTTCGCGGGTCGGGAGGATTTCCCGCCGCCCGACGAGCGGACGGTGCGGCGGAAGGTGTTGGCGATCTGGAGGGAGTTGATGATAATGCAACTTTGACTAGGCGGTCCTCCAGTTCAAACTGATCACTTTTTGTCTTGAGCCCCTGCGATCTTGGCAGGTGATTGAGAGCCGCCGCTGCAACAATTGCCCAGTGGCATCACTCCTGTCTCCTGCGCAAACTTAAATGCGGGGGACATTATTTCTACGCCTTGCGGCACATTGACACCAGCAAGTACCGGGCCTCCTTGCACGGCCTCCATCTTCCCGCCGTTGCAGCAGTTCCCCATCGGAGCAGCGGTCAATTCAGTCATTTTCATTCTCCTTACTGAGTTGTGTTAAGGTGGGTACGCAGCAGTTGCTCGACAACAAACCCCTCAGGGTTGCATTTTGTTTTGCCTTCTTCATCGAGATAGGCGCAACCGCCCATGCAGGTCGGAAGGCTCTTACAGTTGGTGCAGTGAGGATCGTCCCATGGTTCGCGACTGTGGATGGCATCCCTACGCGATGAAGATGCAGCAAGTTCTCCGTTAACGTTCAATTCGCCGAGCGCTCTGTCAGTTCCGGTGGTGCAATGGTACAAATTGCCATCCACACCGAATAAGACAGAAGAAGGTTTGTCGAATGCGCAATTAACATCGACTGGCTCAATCCGTGGGAGCGAATACCCATGTCGTTTAAGAACGCGCAAGCAACGGACAAAATCCTCAGCGTATTCCGCTACAGATTGAAAATATATGCCGCCACCATTCATACTATTAGAGTGCTGCTTCATTTCATTGATATATACAAACAGCTTGCTTTCATCAAATCCTCGCTGTTTCAGGTCAGCCACCAAGTCTTCAAACGCCCCCACGGCTCTTAAGCTTAAATTGATACGCAGAAAAATAGTAAATTCTTCATCAATTGCATTTTGAATTGCTGTCATAACCGATTCATATGTTCCTTTGCCATTTTTGTGTAATCGTAATGTATTATGAATTTCTTGCTCCCCATCGAGCGAGAATTGGACTTGTTTGACGCCATTTTTTTTCAAGAGGCTGGCGGTTTGTTTCGAAAATAGACTACCATTAGTCGTTATGCCTGCGTAGTATGGCTTTCCGAGTTGTTCACATATGCGAGTCAACCGCTCTGAAGCTGATGTCAGCCATTTCAATCGTAGGAGAGGTTCGCCCCCAAACCAATGGACCATTAAGCGGTCATAATTTTTCAATTCGCGCTCAACATACAAAAAAGTTTTTTCGAAGTTTTTCTCATCAAGAGCATTCTTGGAATGCTCTTGATAGCAATAACTGCAACGAAAATTGCAGGCGTTTGTCAAAGAATATGTAATATACTGTTGATTACCGCTGAGAACTGACCCGGCGGGCTCGTAAATTTCCACTGAGATTTGACCCATGTTCTGACCTTCTCCCTGGCTTTGGGTCGGGGGAACATGGAGTGATCGACATGGCATTATTGAGC